>OJFV01000012.1_pt1 | contig 208794 bp, 191 predicted proteins | sample 1594391 | NCBI WGS metagenome assembly OJFV01 (sample SAMN05416856, study PRJEB24817) | seawater metagenome | isolation source: Sea water | place: Canada:Atlantic | collected 2013-11 | reverse complement strand
AAAAGCCGTTGTGATGACGCCAGATTTGCTGCGAATCCGCCTTGAAGGCAAAAAGCCTCTTATTTGTTGATACTTTCACAGCCTCTTCGCTGCATCAAGGCTACGAAAGTAGCTTTGACCTGCTATGCTTTAGAGAGATATTTTAACTTCCACTCTTTAACGCTTAGGATCATTGACAATGAAACAAGTCACCATTGCCAGTACTATTCAGGAGTTTATGTCGTTTATCGAGCTGATGGACGATGCCTATTGGGAAGCGGCTACACTCGAATCCAAAGACCTTTTATACGATATTATTAGTATCTTTTCGCTAGAAATGTCTGAACTCAATAAACTCAGTATTCAAGACCATCATTACCCTTATGAGATCATTACAGAGGGAATTCGAAGAGTGGTGCCAAAAATCGAGCGATTAGACGAAAAGAAAGAGGACGTAATTCAACGTACTCAAACGCTGATTGATATTAAAGAAGTAATGTCCAACGTCATTAGCATTCTTGAAGGCCAAACAGGCGGTTCGTAGCATTAATTACTCACTCCTGCTAACCACCAAAGCAGTTAGCAGGGGCCAAAAACAGATTACCCAAATGCACCTGTTTTTTGTTTTTCGGTTACACGAGGGCAATTCTTCGCCACCGTATTAACAAACTTCACCAAACTAGGAATATGGTGACCAATAAACGAAATACCTGTCGTCAGTAATGAACAAGAGATATCTCTCGCTTCATCAGCCCAGCACAACTTATTCATAAGACCCATATGTCCATACGCAGAGCCACTCATAGGCCCCCACATACCCAGAGGGTTTCCACCGAGCATCATTCCGGCGCTATAACGCATAGGCATCATCATCGTTTTATCGATTCGTAATGAGCCATACTCTTGCACTGAACGCTTGATGGTTAATGGGTCACAGATTTTTTTACCATTCCATTCCCCTGCATTTCTCATCATCTGAAAGAACCGGGAAATCTCTTCCGCAGTCGCCACGAGGTTGCCGGCTGGAATAACAGCCTCCTGAAAGCGAGGGTCACTCACCGCCTGTCCGATAGTCTCAACATCACCACCCAATGCGCGCTTAATCGCCCAAGAAACAGGAAAGCCAAGCTTTGGCCCAGTCATATAATTTTCAGCCAGTATGGGTAGGTATTTCTTTTCAACCCCATAGGTGAAGTACTTCATACCCATAGGTTTTCGGATTTTATCGTCGAGAAATTCTTGAATGTTCTGTCCAGTGACAGTTTCAAGCACTCTTTCCAAGACATATCCACCGGTAATCGCGTGATACGCTAGGTGGTCACCATCTGCAGAAATAGGCTTCGCTTCGCAGAGCAAGCGCCAGGTTTCATCACTACCCCACAATATCTCAATCGGGGTATTAGATGGTATGCCCGGAATACCGCCACGATGAGCTAAGATCTGATGAATAGTGATATTCTTTTTGCCATTTTGAGCAAACTCGGGGCAATAATAACTAACAGGGTCAAGCAGGCTAATACTACCATCTTCGGCCAGCATGTGAATCAATAGTGCGGTTACTGCTTTGGACGCCGAGAAAAGGCATACTGGAGTATCAGGTGTCGCAACTGTTTTCGGACTATATTGAGTATCTAAAGGGCCATTACCCCGCACGTGACCAATTGAGCGATTAAGTATAATCTCACCTTTACGCCTCAAACAAAGCGTTATAGCTGGCTGAGTACCTGTTTTATATAAGTTCAACACTGACTGCCAAATTTCATCCACGCCTTTTTCAGTCATATCAACCGATATTGGCACTACTTCGCTTTTATGGTTAATAGATATAATCGAATCAAGATCACTAGGCACATCAATTGTATTGAGTACTTTCTTGAGCACTTTTTTCATTGGGTCTTTTCTCACAAGTTCGAAACACACGTTGGACGTACTCCACGACAGCATAACCAGGTATTGAGTAATGACCACCAGCATTACAACCATCAACAATAGCAAACCGACCAACTAATGCCTATAGGTACATTAGTTTCAGAATATCAGGGTTTTGGTGTTTAATCATTATCCTGCTTCGTATTTATCAATCACGATAATGATCTTTATCATTATTTTTTCATCTCATTTTGGAGATTCTAGCTATACTTTATTAAACCTATTTATTTCAAAATTTGAATAAGCCTAGTACTAGTATTCATGAAAAAACGCATTCCTATAACAAGCCTTCAAGTCGGTATGTATATTACCGACATGAACAATGACTGGATTCCCCATAACAATTTCAAACGAAAGGGGTTTATCCGTAGTGAAGAGGTAATCGATAAGATATCAAAACTGGGTATCACAGAGCTCTATATTGATACCGAAAAAGGAACAGACCATCAAGACGCGATTCCTGTTAGTGAGGTAGAGAAGAGTAACCAGAACAAACTTGAGCAGGCAGGCGAACTGAAACCTCACAATAAACCGACCATCGCACTCGCCGATGAGATGGTGTCTGCATCAAAAATACATAATGAAGCCATAGGTCTTGTAAACAACGTGATGGACAACGTTAAGCTAGGTCAAGCCATTGATATAAGTTCCATTGATGAACTGGCAGACAATATGCTGGGTTCCATTTTTCGTAATCACCATGCACTCACCTGCTTAGGTTGTATCCGTGACAAAGACTCTTATTTAATGGAACACTCCGTTAACCTTAGCGTACTAATGTCGGTCTACTGCCGATCAATGAGCATGGACAAAGATATTATGCATCAAACCATGGTCGGCGCATTGTTGCATGATATCGGCAAAGTCATGGTGCCCGATGAAATTCTCCATAAGCCAGGACGGCTAACCGAGAGCGAATTCACTGAGATGCAGCATCATGTGGTCTACGGGCGCAACATGCTAAAGAATATGGAGGGCGTCTCAGAGCTATCACTAACCACCATGGCTCAGCATCATGAGCGTATTGATGGGTCCGGTTACCCCGACGGATTAAAAGGCGATGAAATCTCACAACACGGTAAAATGGTGGCCATTGTTGACGTATACGATGCCATTACCGCAGACCGGTGCTATCACAAAGGCATGACACCCAATATGGGTATTAAAAAGCTGCTAGAGTGGAGTGACAACCATTTAGACCGCACACTAGTGAATCACTTTATTCGTTGTATCGGTATCTATCCAGTGGGTTCACTGGTGCTGCTGGAGAGCGGGCGCCTAGGCGTGGTAATAGAATCTAATGAGTTCGACCAACGACTACCAACTCTTCGACTGATGTACCACACCAAATTCAGATCTTATATCAAAACAGAGATTATGGAATTGGCTAACCCTAAAGTTCAAGACCGAATCGTTAAAGCCGTCGACCCGGCCGAGTATCAAATACAGGTTAAGGACTTTTTATAGCGACCCACTAAAGGGTTACTAAATTGAAGTCGCCTTTAGATCGGTCCAATAAACTAACTTGTGATATAATTGATCCCGATTTTAATATTCACTTCAAGGAAGAAGAGATGCAAGGCACCAGTGCTCCAATACCCACTTCTGAAAAAATCTTTATCTACCTTTCCGCCGCCAGAAATCACCTGAGTCTGGTTATTACCTTTGTACTAACATTATTGATTCCATTGGGTGGTATTGCTATTGGCGTTGCGGGCAACGAAACCCTCTTAATACCTATTGTTGGCGGCGCCCTGTTTTTTATCATTCCTTACTTCATACTCCGTATGCTTAAATCTTCTATCGCTCAGGAGTATGAAGTCGCCTTAGTCACACAGTTTGGTATAGATTCACTAGCAACTGTGAGCCATAAATCGTTGGAAGAAACCTCACATTATGCTGACAGCACTCAACACGATGATGAGAGCCAAAAAATAGAAGAGATTACTTATTTTATCGAATATAAATACCACCACGGCCAGCCCTACAAATCAGTATTTTGTATTGGCAACAAAGCACTCTACAACTGTATTGAAGTCGGCAGTGAAGTTCCCATTAGACTATTAGCATCAGCTCCTAATAAATCAGCACCCAAACGACAGCGTTTAGCTGAGATTTATGATTTACAGGTGAGTGAATGTTTATAACAACCCGCTAATAGCTTAAACCAGACAGTAATATCTACACGGATGTAAATATGCCCCTACTAAGATACCCATTATTGTTCACCTTAGGCATCCTATTGGCTGCCTGCCAACCCCCATCTAATAACATAGACCCTCTCGAATCAGAGATTCAACGCATCGTACAACAGTCCGTCAACAACATGGTGTTTGTGGAGGGCGGTAACTTTATGATGGGGGATTTTGGCAAGCTGGAACGCAATAGTGATGGCAGCCAATACCTCGCACACTGGAGTTCTGACAGAGATGATGACTTTATGCACAAAGTCACGCTCGATAGTTTCTCGATCAACAAATATGAAGTGACTTGGGAGGAGTTTGATACCTTTAGTCGAGCCACTAATCGACCGATTTTTAAAGAAGGTAAATGGTATCACCTGCCAGAAATACCCGCCTATATGCCCAATTGGTATGAGGCCAAAGCCTATTGTGATTGGTTGGCTGAGCAGAGTGGGCTATCGTTCGACCTACCCACCGAGGCTCAATGGGAATATGCGGCCAGAAGTCGAGGGCTGAAAGTGCCGTTTGGCACGAATGATGGGATGATTGACCGCAATGGATCGAATATCAAAGGAGGGAAGGACTCTCAAAAATACCCGGTAAGGGGCGATTACTATCCACCTAACCCATTAGGCCTTCATCATATGTCAGGTAATGTTACCGAATATACCAAAGACTGGTACGCCAAAGAGTATTACCAAGGCTCTCCCGTTCTAAACCCTCTCGGGCCTAAAATGGGTCAAAAAAAGGTTATTCGCGGAGGCAGCAATGCCTCCTCAAGCCGGTTCAATTTGGTGGTTAACCGAGATTCCATCGAACCCGATCAATTCGACTATGCCGGCGTACGATGCGTGGTTAAAAATCTAAAACCCTTAAAATAAGCTCTTTGCACAAATAAGTTGAAAAGGTCTCTAAATAGTGGAGTGATCTAGTTAAGCTAAGATGCGTTGCTGATCGCAATTATGTTCAACGGCTTTTAACTGCGCGATTCTTGAATCATCTACCGGTTTCGTTTGCCAAGGTGTTGCATAAGCAACCACAGGGGTATTAACGTTAGGTTGTTTATTCAATTGATGCTTCCACACATGAAAACGTATCTGCTCTTGCCCGTCCAGTATTTGATCAAGCATATTTTCAGTGTTGCTCACCTCTAATGAGGTTAAAATTGCACCTGATTCCGACATATGTTTAAGAATTTCATGATATTCACTCAAACTTTGGGTATAGCTCAATAATTTAATAATGGCTTGCTCTTGACGGCTTTCAGTTGAAAGCAAAAAGCGCCGACAAAGAATCGCTAAGAAGCGCCCTTTAACCATAGGGGCCGTAAACTTAAACAATGAGCTATCATCTAATATTTTCTCTGCCAACCCTTCTGCTTCAGTCTGCAGTTGATGCAGTTCTTGCCACCAGTTTGCTATACCTCGAACAGTATTTTTTGCTTCATCAACAATGTCGTTACCAGAAATAATTGCTTTTGCACACAAGGCTTGAAGGTAATCAAAATCATCAACAAGTATAAATTCTGGCCGTAGGAACTCTGTCTTCATCAACTGATGATAAGTAAACTTCACCAACTGAAATATATTTCCCGCCTCTATCGCTGCATCCAACTTACCCGTCGCACCAACACCCACGACTACACCTGCCCCAAACCGAACAACAAACTTCTGCGTTTCCTCACTGTATTCAATATTAAAATGTCCCTCAACTCCAATGCCAGCCGCCACTTCTACACCCGCTCCCGCCTCAGCCAGCACCACAAAGTCTTGATTATCTTCTGGGCTTTGCCACTGTAGTGCGATACTCACTTTGCAGCCTGCCGTTACGCCTGCAAAAAACTGCGCTTCACCATTTATGCTTTGAACATGTCCTTTTTCGTGTAACAACTGGTCGTATTTAAACTTTTCGGATTTATTCGGCTCCTTTCTTGGCGCTCCTTTAATAGCGGGTTGTCCATCAACCATTTCAAACGAGACCGCTGCGCCAAAATTTGCACTGGCACCGGCATTACCGCTTAAAACAACATTAAGGTCGAGCCTGAAGTAACCTAAATCACAAGGCGTATTATTAAGTTCAAACTGACAGTGGTAGCCTGATTTCGATGGTATCAGTCGCTGACATTTGGCTTGTCCTTCTGCCAGTGAAAGTTCCGCGTGTGCTCCCCCGGCAAGTAATAACTTACCATTTTTTGGGTCTATTTCTGAATGAAACGCAGCGCCTGATGAAAACCGAAAAAACTGGGCTTCTGAGGTCACATTGTAAGCGGTGGTTTCATCGCCAACCCAGTAATGAGTGTCCGTGCTATCGGCAAACTGGTTCATAAACTGCTGAAACTCATTATAACTATCAAGGCGCTCTAGAATATTCCCCGTTTGGAACTTAACCTTAAATTCCGGCTTGTTAAGCTCTTCACGGAGTTGCTTAGCCATTTTTTTATAGTCAAACTGTTTGGCTTTTGGGTCGTAACCTTGGCTTCGTTTTCGGTCATCCGTCTCCATGCTGTAGCTACGAGCATGGTCTTTCATTTTTTCAGAACGTATATAGGTATACTTTCGGCTTCCTTTTAGTCTCACGATTTCTGTGAGTTTTTTGCTTTCGCCTCTACCGAATTCAGATTTTGGCGGGTTTATTCCCAGTGCGACCAGCTGCTTAACAACTTCCTCTTTTTTCTCGACTAATGTCTCTTCATTCTTGCACTCCATCACCGGCCGCATGGCATCGTCTAACAGCTTAATCTCATTCATCCAAGCGTTAAGATTGTTTGCATCCAGTAAATACACTATTCCGGTGGAGGGTTCATATGCAATATCGACAATTTGAGTCTGAGTCGAACAGTAGCAAGGTTGAACGGGGTCATCAATATTCTGATGAGCAGTTGCGTTGACCGGTTTTAACGCGCCACCAGCTTCAATATACATCTCTCGCCAATGACTCATATAGGCTGTGTGCTGCGGATTTTCAGGATCTAGTAGTTTGCCCTGAAGTTGTGGATGCTGTTGGTAAAGTAGTTTATTGGCGACTTTGACCGCAGCTTTATCTAATGGTCGGGATAACGGCACATCTATCATGAGACACTCCTTGCCTGATATTGATCCAAGTACAGGTTTAACGTTTGAAGTTTTTCACCGGGCGTTGACTGCGGGTTATCGAGTATGGTTTTGGCCCATGAGTAACGCGACTCATGCTCAAAACCATTGCCAAAATAGATTTGCAGATCAACCCACTGCTCTAACTCTGCTTGAGTGTTAAAACCGAATAACCGACCTTTGTCGATAGATGTCGTTACAAATGATTGTAGAGTGTTTGAGTCAACATTCAGTAGGTGGTCTGGATAGAAATCTCGAAGGTAACTCATCATCTGTTTGATACTAACTCGGGACCTGAGGTCGCCCATGGCCTGCCATTCTGATTCATTCAAGGTAACGGCTAAAGGCGGGTCAACAGTAACAGGCTCTGTAGACTCAAACCAACGAATGTTCCAACCAGATTCATATGATTCATGAGCATCAGAGAAAGCAGCCACCCCGCTGACAGGCCCCATTCTCGAGAACATTTCGCTATCTGAACCATGCGTAATCATTACGGCCAAAACAGTAGGGTCATAATAACGAAAAAACAACGGGCCACCTTGCGGGGAGGTTACCGTTAATAAGTTCACCATATAGGAGACTAGATGTTGTAGCGTTGCTTGAGACCAGAACAGCACAAAAGGGTGAATCGCTGAGTTTTCAATCAACCAATAATATAACAACGAGTCTGGCGTAACCTTTACCAACCAGGGAGAAACATCAAGAAGGTCATTATTGCCTAACGATATAAGTAGCGGGTGAGCGGTTGGCTGCTGTTCTAATGTATAAATCAGCGCGCCAGTTGTTTGATAACCTTGAGGTGGCTTACCGCCCTCTATAACCGCGTATAGGTTGGTATTTTGCTGCGCGAAACACAACGAATTGAACTGAAGCTCATCCATAACTTCAAAGGGGTATTTCATCATCACTATTCCATGTGCTAATTTAACTAACGCTTCATCCATAAAACGGCGTGCTATCGCTATTATCAGGGTTTAAATCAAAGCATTCAAGCCACGCAATCACTCTCCGCGACCACGATTGAACCTCCAGGATGTGTTGATGCCTTCAGAAGCGCATGCTCGGCAGCTTTAATGAGATGATCTACATGAAAGCCTTCTTCAGGTATTTGTGTAGCGACTCCAATAAAACCATTTAAATTTGCCTCAGAAGGCACGTTTTGAGAGAGCTCTCCATCAATTACATCATTTAATCGCTCAGCCATGGTTTCTGCTTCTTCCCATGTCATACCGGTTGAAATCACGATAAATCGCTCATCGTCATACTTAGCCACTAAGTCAATTCCCCGACGAAAAACGTGACGCAAAGACGATGCAACGTTTGCCATCAATCTGTTCGATGTTTCTATGCCTTGTTGCTCTTTAAAGCGAGCCAAGTTTGAAAGGCCGATCAGAAACACAGACAGTGGTCGGTGCTCTCGTAGCATCGCCATCCACTCCCGTTCGGCAACTTCTTCAAAATAGCCTCGATTGTAAAGGGACGTGACCGTGTCATAGCTTGATATTTTGACTCCAACATCTGTTTTTTCAAACTTTATTTCAGATGCCATCAATGCTTCAACAGCTTCAACTCTCTCACCAACATCACGACAAGTGCCGATAAAATAGCGCTTTTTTTCTCCCTTATATTCAAATGGCCCGGCACTAACCTCGAGCCATTTTTGTGAGCCATCTTTACAAATAGAACTGAGCGTTACCTGCACTCGCGCACCTTCACCCAGTGCTTGCCTGAAGGCTTTTGCAGCAGTGGGTCTGGTTTTACTACCCAATAGAAAGCGAGAGCCTTTATCAATAATCTCTGACTCGCTAAAGCCCGTCATCACCTGAAATGCTTTGTTGGTATAGATGATTCGGTTCTTGGGTGAGATGGCGTCAGTAATCACAATGCCGTCTCGACATTCGGCTAGCGCGGCCATTATAAGCTGTGTATCCACGGAAAAGTGTCCAATTTATCGTAATAACGTCATTTTAACGGTTTCGAGCAGAAATAGAATGGACTTAAATCATTTATGGGGTGCGCGTGACACGCCCCATATAAACTCAAAAATAAGCCATTAAGTAATGATCCGCTAACAAAGCAAGAAACAACACCATCAGATAGGTAATGGAGTATTTGAAAGTATTAATAGCGGCATGAGGCCGTGAGTCTTTGACCATCGCTACGGCCCAATAGATAAAGCGCAACCCCAGCACCAGTGCCGAACCAAGATAGAGATAACCACTCATCCCGGTGATAAATGGGAATACGCTAATCGCCAGCAAGATGAACGTATAAAGTAAAATTTGAATTTTGGTATATGCCTCTCCGTGGGTCACTGGCAGCATAGGAATATCCGCTTTGGCATATTCTGCCTTTCGGTGTATGGCGAGCGCCCAAAAGTGAGGCGGTGTCCAAGCGAAAATGATCAGCACCAGTAACAGACTGTTTGGTTCAATAACCCCTGTAACAGAGGTCCAACCCAATAGCGGAGGCGCTGCACCCGCCAGCCCTCCAATGACGATGTTTTGTGGTGTCGCCCGCTTCAAAAACAACGTGTAGACCACCGCATAGCCAATCAGTGAGGCAAAAGTGAGCCAAGCGGTTAGTGCATTGATTTGGGTAATCAACAGCACCATACCCGATACGCCCAGCAACATTGAAAACAGCAGAGCATTTGCCACACCAACTTTACCTTTTGCCAGTGGCCGATTACGGGTACGCGACATAATCGGGTCAATTTTTCGATCTACCACATGGTTGATCACCGCTGCTGAGGCCGCCATTAGCGCTATACCTAAATTACCGAACAGCATGACCTTCCAATGCGGAAAGGTAGGGCTCGCCAACATCATACCGATAACAGAGGTGAGTATCATCAATGCCACAACATTGGGCTTACACAGCTCTAGGTAGTCTTTCCAACTGGCATATGCCTGATTATCATTAGCTGCCACAGTTGCTGCCGAATCAGCCATCTGTTGGGTCGGTTGAGCTAATGTGCCTGGAATCGCTTTCATGAGGATACCTCTGCGTTGTGCGCAAACTGGAGTGCTGTTGTTTTTGTTATTGCTGATGGCTGTCTTGAATAGTAGAGTTTGAAGTTCAGGTAAACCAGTGTCATTAATAGTATTGCGCCGCCGGCATTATGGGCAACCGCTATAGGCAGTGGAGTTAACCAGACAACATTAATAATACCGAGACTGACTTGCAGTGTAAGTGCAACTAATACCACCACTATTGCGACTTTAACCGGGCGATTTGAAATACGCCATAAGCGCCATGACATCAGTATTAAATAAGCCGTTAATAGTAATGCCCCCACACGATGAACCATATGAATCGCTACTCTTGAGTCACTGTCCATTATCCCACCCAAGTAGTTGGGACCAATTGACTGAAATAGGTTAAAACCCGCATGTAAATTCATCTCTGGCCACCACGAGCCCTGACAAGTGGGAAAGTCAGGACATGCCAACGCAGCATAGTTTGAAGCGGTCCAAGCCCCCAAAAACACCTGAACTATCACCAATACTAGCCCCGCCACAGCCCAAAGGGAGAAGTGGGATGACATTGGTTGAAATTCATTCATTTGGTGATTCTGCGCTGACGATTTGAACATGCGAAGCGTCAACAAAAACAACAACGACAGTGTCGCAAACCCGCCCAACAAATGACCAGATACCACCTGAGGCCATAGCTTTAATGTGACCGTCCACATACCAAATATTCCTTGGCAGATCACCAACAACACCAGAAACAGCGGTAGCTTCAAAGGAGGTCGATCAACCATAGCGAGGTCTTCATTTTCTCGCTTAACTCGCCTGAAATAACGCACACACAACACCGCTTGTATAATGATTAGCAAACCCAGCGTACTGGCAAAGTATCGATGAATCATCTCCGGCCATCCTTTATCAGCCTCTACAGGGGAGTCTGGGAATCGTGCTTCCGCTATTTTTATATCATCAATATGCTCAGGTACGGTCAAAAAACCATAACAGCCTGGCCAGTCTGGGCATCCTAACCCTGCATCTTTAAGCCGTGTATATGCCCCCAATGCCACGACAAAAGCCGCTAACAGCGTGGTCGCAATGGCTAACCGTCTAACAATGCTGGTCATTCCCTCATCCTGATATTCATGTTATTCCTACCTCTAGCAGTCATAGCGATAAGTAGTGCTAGCCGATATTAGATAGCTTCAACAAGCGTTTCATATCTTTTAATATATCCTTACCGTGACGATCTGCTTCATACCTCAAGATCACATTACCCAGCGGATCGACCACCCAAATGTTCCAACGGTGGGCTGCCTCAGCGTCATGCGAAACACGCTCTGTAGCAAACTGCTGAAGTACGCCCACTTCTGACGTCGCTAACGAAAGCCTCGGGTGTTGCTCAGCAATATGGTTCGGCAAAGTGTTAACCTCTTGATTGCTCACCAGTACTCGGGTAACACGTTCAGCTTCTTTCCCCAACGCTATATTCACTTGCCGAACGGTATAAAGCGCGTGTTGACACGTCTCGCTGCAATCTTGGTCACCCGTCACCAACAATACCCATTTACTTTCGCTCACTTCTTTATCTGCACCCGCGGTCAACAGGTCCCACTTCAATGGTCTTGCACCCGGTTCATCAAGCGAGAAGTGCTGCGTCAATGGCTGCCCTTTAGAGTCGCTTGCCTGCAACTCAGATATATTGATAGGCGGCCAGATTAATTCGCCATGATTCGTTGAGCCTGTGGGGACACCCCAACCGCCAAAATACATCGATGTAGCAGCCGCCATCGGTACAAATACAATCGCGAACAACCCCAATAACTTAACACGATTGTTGCGTATCGTTTTTGGGGTCGGGTTAGGGTTATGTAATGAGGTGGTTTCAAGTCTCATAGGGTTGTTCGGCCTCAGTCGTATTATTTTTAGTGAGTGCGATAATCGTCATCACGACCAGTACCGCAGCTAACGAAAACCACTGAATGGCATAACCAAAATGCTTTTCGGGTGACATTTTCGGAATACGCCAGCCAGTTTGGAGTGCGCCTGGCTGTTCATCGTCTGTTAATCGTACCGTAAAGGGGTATAGCTCATGTTCGGGCTCAACATTAAGTTCATGAATATCAAAACGTTGAATACGCCTTGGCCAACGATCAGTGAATTGCTGGGGTGCTAGGGTATAGCTTTGATCCTGTTGAAAGTATAGGGTTCCGGTAATCGATACATCTCCCGTCACAGATTCAATCTCAGGCCATTGATCTCGGTATAATGGCGCTTTAATCCAGCCTCGATTAACCCACAAGGCCCTACCATTATCTGCTCTAAAAAAATTAATCACTTCGTAGCCCACTTTTCCGTTTCGGGTTCGGTTGTCGAGCAAAACGTAGAGGTTATTGTCATAGTGTCCTCTCACTTTAATCTTCTTGTAATTCCATACTTCAGCAGATAACGCTTGGCTATCTTCATCAGCACCAGCAAGGGCGGTTAACTGAGTGGTTTCTGCTTGATCACCTTTAACTCGCTGCTCGATAAGCGCTTGCTTTTCGTCTGCTCTATTCAATTGCCAATACCCCAACCCCAACAGCAATGGCGTCATCGTCACAGCAAATATCACAAGCCCTACCGATCCTTTTGAATATCCCATCTTTCGCGCCATCAATTAACCACTATACTAAGATCAAACTGACACTTATTGGGCCTATAAAAAATGCTTAAAGTTCTCATTGTGATACTACTGCTTGCCATCATTATCAGCCTGTTCAGTGGCTTGTTCTTTCTGGTAAAAGATGAGGGAAAGTCTTCCCGAACCGTTAATGCATTAACGGTTCGGGTCACACTATCTGTGATGCTGCTGGCACTGTTGGCTTATGCGGTCGTCAGCGGGCAATTACCTATTAACCCTTCCCCCTTGCGATAGCGCTACTCATCCACAATAGGCTTAAATAACGTAGACAAATATAAACAACCCTAACCACACCACGTCGACAAAGTGCCAATACCAGCTAGCGGCTTCAAAACCAAAGTGGTTATCTTTATCAAAGTCCCCTTTCATAATGCGCACAAACATAATCGTTAACATGAGCGCTCCCAAGGTCACGTGAACACCATGAAAACCCGTGAGCATAAAAAACGTAGAGCCATATATACCCGACCTTAGCGTCAGGTCTAGCGTGGTATAAGCTTCAACATACTCTTCAATTTGAAAGAACAAAAACACAGCTCCTAGCAATATGGTGGCCGCTAACCAAAGTTTAAGCTGGGTTCGGTTATTGTTTTTGAGTGCTTTATGGGCGATGGTAATCGTGACACTGGAACTCACTAACAATAGGGTGTTGATAAACGGAAGGTGCCAAGGATCAATCGTGCCACTAGGGCTAGGAAACAGTTCAGTGTCAGGGTTTTGCAGTAATGGCCAGACGGCTTCAAAGCCCGGCCATAACATTGCGGAGGCACCCTTATCGCCTTCGCCTGCCAACCAAGGTACTGAAAACACGCGCGCATAGAATAGCGCGCCAAAAAACGCGGCAAAGAACATCACTTCAGAGAAGATAAACCAGCCCATTCCCCACCGGAATGATCGATCCATCTGATGACTGTACATGCCACTACGGCTCTCTTGCACTACATTGCCAAACCAACCAAACAGCATATATGCCATCACGGTTGCACCCGTCAGGAATATCAACCAAGATCCGTCCGTATCACTCCCTGCGGTACTGTTGTTCATAATTGAGGCTGCACCAAACATGGTGAGCGCCAAGCCGATCGTCGCGATAATCGGCCACTTGCTTTGTGCGGGCACATAATATGACTCTGGTGTGGTCATGAAGCCTCCTATTGTTCTTATAATGATGACTAACCAGCGTCACCTGATATTGCGGTACTCTCGTTTATGGGCTGATCAAACAAGGTATAAGAAAGCGTTAGTTTGGTCAGATATTCAGGTAGATCTTTATCCACTACAAACCTTAGCGGCATGCGGGTCTCTTCCCCTGCTTTTAATGCCTGCTGCGTAAAACAAAAACACTCTACCTTATGAAAATAGTCTGTACCTTCATTAGGCGACAAACTCGGAACAGCCTGGGCCACCATATCTTTTGAGGTTGGGTTGCGAGCGATAAAATCAACTTGCATCACTTCACCCGGATGAACCTCCACCTGCCTTATTTCAGGTTTAAAATGCCATGGCATCGAGTCATTATTTTGAGTTACAAACTGTACTTTAATCACCCGTGTTAAGTCCGCCTCTAACTCACCGGATTGCAGCACATACTTTGGGCCAGTTTTGCCATTGATCCCCGTTAACTCACAAAACACGTTGTATAACGGCACTAACGCAAACCCAAAACCAAACATTCCCACCACCACCGTCAACGCAACCCAAACCGTTCGTTTATTCTTCGACTGAGATGGGCTGCTCATGGCGCGTTACTTAACCTCAGGTGGCGTGGTAAACGTATGGTATGGTGCCGGTGATGGAATCGTCCATTCAAGCCCTTCCGCACTTTCCCAAACCGCCGCCGTCGCCTTTTTACCACTGCGTATCGTGTGGATAACGATGTAAAGAAACAGCAACTGAGTAAAGCCAAACATAAATGCGCCAATGGATGAGATCCAGTTAAAATCTGCAAACTGTAATGCGTAGTCAGGAATACGACGCGGCATCCCCGCCAGACCTAAAAAGTGCATGGGAAAAAATGCCAGATTCATCCCCACAAACGATAACCAGAAGTGCGCCTTGCCTAATGTCTCGCTGTACATGTTGCCGCACCACTTAGGTAGCCAGTAGTAAACCGCCGCAAAAATACCAAAGATCGCCCCAGGCACCAGTACGTAGTGAAAGTGAGCAACAACAAAATAGGTATCATGATATTGAAAATCGGACGGTGCAATCGCCAACATTAAGCCCGAGAACCCCCCTATTGAAAATAGAATGACGAAGGCGATAGAAAAGAGCATCGGCGTCTCAAACGTGATCGAGCCTTTAAACATGGTGGCGACCCAGTTAAAGACTTTTACACCGGTAGGCACTGCAATCAGCATCGTGGCATACATAAAGAACAGCTCTCCCATTAACGGAATACCAACGGTAAACATATGGTGAGCCCAAACCAAAAATGAAAGCAGTGCAATAGAGGAGGTAGCCCATACCATTGAGTGGTAGCCAAACAGTTTTTTACGACTAAAAGTCGGAATAATCTGAGATACCACCCCAAAAGCGGGCAAAATCATAATATACACTTCAGGGTGACCAAAAAACCAAAACACATGTTGGAACAGCACAGGGTCACCGCCCCCAGCTGCATTAAAAAAGCTGGTACCAAAGTGTATATCCATCAGCATCATGGTCACCACGCCTGCCAATACGGGCATCACGGCTATCAACAAAAATGCCGTAATTAGCCAGGTCCAAACAAACAGCGGCATTTTCATATAACTCATACCGGGAGCGCGCATATTCAAGATCGTTGCGATAACATTAATAGCGCCCATGATCGAAGAAACCCCCATCATGTGCACACCAAAAATAAAAAAAGTAACGCTAGGGGGTGCATAAGTCGTCGATAGAGGCGCGTAAAAAGTCCAACCAAAGTTCGGCGCACCGCCTTCCATAAATAGGGTGGATAACAGCATGGTAAAAGCAAACGGCAGTATCCAAAAACTCCAGTTGTTCATTCTCGGTAACGCCATATCGGGCGCACCTATCATCATCGGGATTAGCCAGTTAGCCAGACCTACAAATGCCGGCATGACGGCACCAAACACCATAATCAAGCCATGCATAGTAGTCATCTGATTAAAAAACCCAGGTTCCATCATCTGTAACCCGGGCTGAAACAACTCTGCGCGAATCGTTAATGCCATACAGCCGCCGACTAAAAACATGGCAAAGCTAAACCAAAGATACATCGAACCAATATCTTTATGGTTGGTAGTAAATAGCCATCGACCAATCCCTGCAGCGGGGCCGTGATGGTTGTCTTCTTTCAACTCATTTTCAACGACAGCACTCATAAGATTAGTTTCCCTTCGCGTTAGCAATGTCTTGAGGTGACACAGACTCGCCCGTGTTGTTGCCCCATGCATTTCGTTCATAAGTAATGACAGCGGCTAGATCAACATCACTTAACTGGGCCGCAAACGCTTGCATCGCACTGCCTGGCTTGCCATTCACTACAATATCAATATGTGCTTCGACCGGCCCCACCGCAATCGCACTGCCTTTTAACCCAGGGAAGGCAGGCGGAATCCCCTCACCATTCTGTTGATGGCAAGCGGCACAATTAGTGTTATAAACGGCTTCACCTTTGGTCATTAAGTCTTCCATCGACCAGACTTGCGAAGATAGCAACGCTTCGGCTTTGGCTTTCTCTTGTTTAGCGGCCAACCATGCTTGGTACTCCGGCTCTTCTACCGCTTTAACCACTATCGGCATAAAGCCATGATCTTTTCCGCACAACTCGGCACACTGTCCGCGATAAATTCCCGGCTCGTTAACCTTCGTCCAAGCTTCATTGATGAAGCCGGGGATCGCATCTTTCTTAACCGCAAAGGCAGGTACCCACCACGAATGAATCACATCATTGGCGGTGACCAAAAATCTAATTTTCTTATTGATGGGAATCACCAATGGCTCATCGACCTCTAACAGGTAGTGCTCTCCCTTAGTAGCTTCATTGTTAATTTGATCTTGTGGGGTACTGAGATTACTGAAGAAACTCACATCATCATTAATGTACTCATATTGCCACTTCCACTGATAACCGGTTATTTTGATATCGATATCTGACTCAGTAACGTCATACATCTCCTTTAACGTTGAGGTTGCAGGTACCGCCATGGCGACCAGAATGATGATCGGAATCAACGTCCAAATGACTTCTACCGTAGTACTTTCATGAAACTTGGCCGGCACTGCCCCTTGGCTTTTGCGATATTTAAACATCGACCAGAACATCACGCTAAACACCACGATGCCAATCACCACGCAAATCCAGAAGATAATCATATGAAGACTGTAGACTGATTGACTGATGTCGGTGACACCTGGGGTCATATTGACCCCGTATTCAGCATGGGATGAAGAAACAAATACGAGCAAGAATACAGAAATAACCCAACGAAGGCGCGTCCATAAAAACGTTGCCGAACGAAACCCAACCAATCTAAGCATACGCATAGAGGGTGTCTCCACAGATTTTCTTTTGTTGTTTTTATTCTGTTAGGTACCCATCACACAAATACCTGTCACACACAGGCGGTAACGCTTCCACTTCGACGGAAACCTCGAACTACTTATTTTTATAAGTTAATTCTATTAACAGATCCTTGTTTAGTTCAGTATAGTCTCAATCTTTTTCACAGCACAAATAATTGCTTAAAATTTAATCAACTTAAAATATCATTCTATATACTAATGCGATCTAAAAATGACTTAAGTCAAGGCAGTGCGGTCCCAGGTCGAACTCTTCACCTGAGATTATGGGGCATCGCATGGCCTTTGATCATCGCAAATATAACGGTTCCGCTACTGGGTTTAGTCGATGCGGCCGTTCTCGGTCACCTAGATTCTCCTGTCTATCTTGGCGCTGTAGCAATAGGCGCTAATATTTTTTCGTTTATCTTCTGGGGCTTCGGGTTTTTACGAATGGGAACCACTGGGCTGGCAGCACAAGCCTTTGGCGGCCAGCAGAAAAATGATAATAGTTATCCATTACAGCTTGTTTTCTCACAAGCGCTAATGCTTGCGATGGCCATAGGCTTGCTGTTGATTATGACCCAAGCACTGTTGTTTCAGTTGGCGCTATACCTGATTAATGGCAGTGATGAGGTTACCGAACTGGCAAGGCGCTATTGTGAAATTCGTATCTATGGTGCTCCTGCAACACTCGCACACTATGTGCTTATTGGCTGGCTCATTGGTACGCAGAATAGTCGAGGGCCGCTGATTATTCTTGTTGCCGCTAACGGTATTAATATCGTGCTGGATTATTGGTTTGTAATGGGGCTTGGCTGGAAAAGTGACGGTGTTGCATGGGCGACATTAATAGCAGAGTACAGCTCTGCCGCGATTGGCTTTGCAATTGTCATGCGGAGCCAGTGGTTAAAACAGTGGCACGTTAAGACGCGAGTCCTATTTAACCTTCAACGCTATCGTCGTCTACTACTGGTCAACAAACACCTGTTTGTGCGCACCATTAGCCTACTATTTACGTTTGCATTTTTCACATCTCAAGGTGCGCAACAGAGTGATCTGGTGTTAGCTGTAAATGCAGTGCTACTGACCTTTCTTCTATTGATTTCAAACGGGCTTGATGGCTTCGCAAATGCGGCTGAAGCCCTAGTGGGCGAAGCCGTTGGGCAAAAGAACATCATCTATTTTAAACAGGTCGTTAAGGTTTCTAGTATCTGGTCACTCATAACGGCATGCTTATTTTCTGTTGCTTTTTGGCTATTGGGTGCTGATATTATCCAGCTACTATCCAATATTCCCGAAGTCGTGACGCTGGCAAAAGAGTACTTTGTTTGGGTCATTCTATTGCCGATTATCGCTATGCCTAGCTACCTCTTTGACGGAATTTTTATCGGCGCAATACGCTCACGAGAGATGCAAAACACCATGCTGATGGCCACATTCCTCGTCTTTCTACCCGTTTGGTGGCTGTCACAAGGGTGGGGGAATCATGGGCTCTGGTTAGCATTAACGCTGTTTTTGCTATTTAGAGGATGCTCTTTAGGGTATATCTATATGCGATATAGTCGGCAAAGTATATGTCAGAAGCAGCCGCAATGATTTCAGCAACTAATAATTCAACGTAATGTCTTTAAAAATAGGTTATACATAGATATATTCCGATCTACCTGACAAACGTTTACAGCATACATGATCAAAAGACATAATAATGAGTGGCCTTGTTAAATTACTATTTAACCGCAATGCCAAGCCAGCAAAGGCAATACTGAGGGAAACAACTTGAAACAAAATGTTAAGGATGAAATTAAACAAATTTTAAGGGACTGCGTTGCTGGAGCGCTAGACCGAACAAACAAAAAGCTCGAGACTGAGAAGTCACTCAAGCCATTTCATAGTGCATTACTCACTCCTGAGATAGTGAAGGTTTCTTCCTTTGAACGCTCTTTTTCTACGTCTTTTGGCCAAGGCCCCATTGAGAAAATATCAGCTCTTGTTGCTAGTGAAAACGGCTTTGAAGCTCAGCGCCAGAAAGAAACAATGATAAACGTTTATAAGGGAGCAGTGGATGAAATAGAAAGAATATGCTCAGCACTTCGAAGTGGCCATCAGAAGCCTAATTGGGTTAAAGAAATTCAAACATTATCATCATTTACCAAAGGTGACACTTTGGTACGACGGATAATCACAGATTTATGGCTTAAAAAAAACGATACAGAGTACTTTATTTCCATAAAAACCGTAACACCCAATCTAGATCAATCCGAAATAGCAAAAAAAGACATGCTTTTACTAAAAGCCGAAGACATAAAACACAACACTTATTTCGGCCTATATTATAACCCCCACGGCCATAACAGAGAGGACTATAAGCACTCCTTTCCAATGAAGATATTCAATATGCATAAGGATCAGTGTGTTCTAATAGGCAAAGACTACTGGGATTTTTTAGGCGGAACTGGTGCTTATGATAATTTACTGGATATTTTTTCTGACGTTGGAATTGAAACCAGAAAAACCCTACTCAATTACAACATATAAAAACCCCAAAAGGGCTTATCCAGCCCTTTTATATAAGTCGTTTTCTTCTTTATCAAGTTCAGTTTTTTCTTTGAATAGAGCTTTCCATTCTACGTCACTCGTATTTTTGTAACGTGAGTATTTAAAACCGGAATATGACGGAGTAGAAGCAACATCTTGCAATAGATTTTTTATAAGTACGCCAGCTGCAAGCCCGAGGCTTATTGGTACAGCATTTCCTATTTGTTTGTATTGCTGAATCAGAGGGCCTGCTAACTCCCAACTGTCTGGAAACTCTTGAATTCTTTTATACTCTTCTACTGATAAAGGCCTATCTTCATCTGGATGAGCAAGATCCGTTGCAGGCATTGCTGGGTGTGTTACGAGAGTCGGTGAAGGTCTATCCCACGCCAATCTGCGAAGAAAACCAGTTTTTCCTCCGCCAGAGTAAAATGATTTACCCATTGCTTCCTTCTGTAGTTCTAAAGGGAGGTTCTTCCAATTTTGACCTGAAGATAAAAGCCTATAATATTTAAGCCGCTTTTCTGGAAATGTGATGTGATTATGGTGCCTAATCTTATTAATGCAGTTTTTTAAGGTTATCCATTTTGGTAGACCGTACTCACCATTTTCCGAATGAGTGGGTACGAGAAATGGTGGCTTTTTACCATCTCTTGAACAAACAATAATAACTCTCTCTCTTATTTGAGGAGTTCCAAAATTTGCAGAGTTATACAGGTTGAAAGAATATCCATATCCAGATTTCTCTAGCCTGTTTATTACGAAGTTAAGGGCCCCACCTTTTAATTCATCTTCACGAAGATCAGGAAAGTCGTTTCCTCGCTGATCATGAGGTCTGTGCTCCATAGGGCAGGACAATAAACCACGAACATTCTCTATCAGAAAATATTTTGGCCGTAGCTCCAAACACAATTCAAGGTATTTTAAGAATACGTTTCCACGATCATCGGTGAAGCCTTTTCTTTTACCTGCAGTGCTAAACGCTTGGCATGGGGGCCCACCTATGATTAAGTCAATATCATCACCATTATTTAAACCTGCTTCTCGCCGAATGTCTTCAGCAGAGTAGCAATTTATATCAGTTAATAATGCTGTATTAGGTTTATTTAATGCGATTGTTTGCCTACAAAACTTATCAACTTCACAAGCTAAACGAATATCAAAACCAGCTCTCTCTACCCCTAAATCAAGACCCATAGCGCCAGAAAAGAAGCTAAGCGCCAATGGTTTAGAAGTATCTACTTTATACACAGGGTGGTCTTGTGCAATTTTATGCGCCGTTTTTAGTCCATACATTTCAAAGCTTGCCTGCTTTATTAACCAAGAGGCGCCAATTTTTCTAGCTTTCAAATCACCTTGCCGACATAAAGTTCGAACCCTTTGTGTACTCAGCCCAAGTTGAGTAGCAGCTTCTTTTATTGTTAATTCGGTACTCACTTCAAGTTTCCTTTTCGAAACATATAATGAGTACCAATATAACTGTATATATTTACATGTCAAGTACTTACAAACTGATATTTATCACTAACATATATCCCTGTCTTTATTTAGCATAATCTTTTGTTTAACCTCGACACAAATACACCCTCGAACATTAATCGGAACCACTGATATGCAATCTTTCACCGAAAACACGACGACTCATAATAAAAAAGACTAATTGTCTGCTTTTCGTTCAAAGTATCTCTTCTAAACTCTTTGTATCAACGTCTATAAATCAGACAGCCGTGTTCATCAGCATTTTGATTACACGCTGTCGGTAGGTCTACAAGTAGGAACCTACATGAATTCTGAAGCAGTATTTAAAGTTATTGAGCAAGCAAAACGCTCGGAAGCCAAAACACACGCCTTCCACCACATGATGGAAAATAAAATTTTTCAACTACACCTACTCATAGGGCTTCACAACGAAGACCCAGCAGAGTGCCTGGTAAATTTTGCTACTGAATATATTGAAATGGCACCCAAGGTGATGGAATGTGTCGAGGCTTGCGCAAAAGAAGCCCATGCTAACTGGTTATTTGAGCCGTTTTTAAAAGCGGCGTTTAATTACTTTGTGAACCCTTCGGTGATTTTCAGCCACTATACGGGGCTGGATGGCTTGTTGATGAAGGCTTATCTTTGCCACCGATTACTGGAGGAAATGTATGAGAATAACAAGTCAATCAGAAACAGCCAGCTATGTGCCGTGGAAGTCACTCAGGCTAATTTGCTAGCACATCAATTGATTGGCGAACCATTTGCAAATGAGCTAGACGAGTCGATGCTAATGACGGTTAAGCAGATCGCAGGGTCACCCAAATATTATGACCTCAATCTAAGTACCTTTGTGAAGCAAGCGCAGCATCAAACATGGGACTGGATGCGAGATCATTGGCAAAGCTTACTCTCTCGCAACCATATTCAGTTTCACTTTTCATATAGAAACGCGCTTTAAGTCTTGACCTCGCTAATGTTTGGTATCACTGGGGTCAAAGATCTTAAGCGGTACCACTTCTTCATCAAGCTCCATCGGCGTCAACAGGTTTACCCGAGTTTCCAATACATCGGATTCTTGAGCCTCTTCTTGCTCAATTTGCTTATCAGAATAGCCACAGCTGACGCACTCTCTAAAGGTACCTTCTTCTGAACTATACGTTATCAAGCGATCCATCTCGGCACATTTAGGGCAAACCGCACCCGCAATAAAACGGCGTTGTTGTGTCATAGGTTTAAACTCAATAATGATTTGTCAGCATTATACCAGTTCGTGAAACCTTCGACATCAGTCAAACGGTGCGTAAGCACACCCTATAACCTACCTCGTAACTAAATGATTCCTGCTTGGTGTAATAATGGCTCTACACTGGGCTCACGCCCGCGAAATTCAACAAATAGCTCCATCGGCTCTCTAGAACCACCTTGTTCCAGTACCGCTTGTAAGAATTCGTCTCCGGTTTTTTGGTCAAAGACGCCATTCTCTTCAAATTTTGAAAACGCATCAGCTGCCAGCACTTCTGCCCATTTATAACTGTAATAACCAGCCGCATAACCACCGGCAAAGATATGTGAGAACGAGTTCTGGAATCGAGTGAACGCGGGAGGCTTAACAACTGCGACTTTGTCTCTTACATTTTGTAAAACAACCCCGACATCGACAGGGTTCGTATCGCTGTACTCTGCATGAAACTGGAAGTCGAATAGCGAAAATTCAAGCTGACGCATCATTTGCATACCGGCCTGAAAGTTTTTGGCGGCTAACATTTTGTCCAATAGTGTTTTGGGTAACGGCTCACCCGTTTCGTGATGGCTTGATATCAATGCTAGCGCTTCTGGTTGCCAGCACCAGTTTTCAAGAAACTGGCTCGGCAGTTCAACCGCATCCCATGCCACACCATTAATACCAGACACTTCCGATACGTCCATTTTGGTCAACATGTGGTGAAGCCCATGGCCAAATTCATGAAATAGAGTCGTGACTTCGTCGTGAGTTAGTAGCGCAGGCTTATCTCCCACCGGAGGCGTGAAGTTACAGGTTAAAAACGCAACAGGGTTAATGAGTTCATTACTTTCGTTTTTTCGTCGAACACGGCAATCAGCCATCCAGGCACCGCCACGTTTCTTCGCGCGAGCATATAAATCGAGATAAAATGAGGCTATCTCTGCGCCATCACGTTTGATGACATAATACGTCACTTCCGGGTGCCACAAAGACGCCTCATCGCTCACTTCAATATCAACATTAAAGAGACGGTGCACGCAATCAAACATTCCATCAATGACTTTATGTGCAGGAAAGTAAGGTCTAAGCTCTTCCTGTGAAATCGCATAACGCTTTTGCCTTAGTTTCTCAGCAAAGTAACCCAAGTCCCATGACTGTAATGTTTCACCATTGAGTTGCTCGCCACCATGCTCTCTGGCAAACGCCTGAAGTTCAGCAAACTCTTTCTCAGCAACGGGTTTGGTTTTTTCTGCCAGCTCATTTAGAAAGTCGAGAACTTCATCAGTACTGGATGCCATTTTCTTTGCTAGCGATCGGTCAGCATAGCTATCAAAGCCTAGAATCTTGGCTAGTTCATATCGCAGTGACATAATCTCTTTAATAAGAGGACTGTTATCCCATTTTCCGGCGTTGGGCCCCTGATCAGATGCTCGTGTTAAAAAGGCTTCATACACCTCTCGCCTTAACGTTCTATTATCGCAATAGGTCATAATCGGGAAGTAGCTAGGGAAGTCCAGGGTAATCACGAAGCCTTCCAACTCTCGTTGCTCCGCCGCCTGCCGAGCCCCTGCTAGTGCGCTTTCTGGCAACCCTGCTAGCTCTTTTTGATCAGTTATATGGCGGTGCCAACCCTGTGTCGCATCAAGCACGTTTTCAGAAAACTTACTGGTCAGCTCAGAGAGTCGATTAGATAGTTCAGAAAAGCGCGCTTTTTTGTCATCATCCAAGTCAACACCTGATAGATGGAACGCTTGCAATATATTGCCGATTGCTTTGCGGCTCTGCTGGTCAAGTGTTTTAAACTCGTCACTATCCGCTAACGCTTTATAGGCTTCATAAAGCGCTTTATTCTGGCCAACCTCTGTGGAGTAAGCCGTTAGTTTTGCTAAACAGTTGTTATAAGCATCACGGAGAGCTTCGTCATTGACTACCGCATTTAAATGACTAACGGCAGACCACGCATTATTAAGTCTGTTATCGAGCTCCTCTACCGGACGAGCTAATGTATCCCAACTGATATTTTCGAGAGCGGTTAGCGCTTCAATTTTATTACGATTGTCTTGAAGAATTCGGTCAATAGCCGGCTCAACATGCTCGGTCTTAATCAAATCGAAATACGGGAGTGCTGAAGCTTGCAGTAAAGGGTTCGTCATTCTAATTGTGTTCCTGCCTAATTATGCGCTGCGCCTACCATTTTTAATAAACTGCTTATGGGTAACGTAAAGGGGCAACCGGTCAATTTTAATGTCTAAGATTCATATCCTAATAATGGGTTCTTATCAGGATAAAACAACCGATAACTTCCCATAATCCAATTTATAAATGCTAAATTCACTGATAAGCTAATATTCGATTGTGTTTAGCACTGGCATACCGTGCTATTTCTGAACCAGTAGATTACTCATTAACCGATAGTGGATATTTAAACATGGCATCAATAAGATCTTACCAAGGAACCACGCCACAGCTAGGCGCTAATGTATTTATTGACCCTAGCGCCGTCGTTTTAGGCGATGTAGTGTTAGGTGATGATTGTTCCGTATGGCCCATGACCACCATTAGAGGAGATATGCACCGTATCCGTGTTGGTGATCGATGCAGCATTCAGGATGGTTCAGTGCTTCATATTACTCATGCGGGACCCTATAACCCTGATGGTTTCCCGCTTATTATTGGTAACGATGTCACCATAGGTCACAAGGCACTACTTCATGGCTGCACGCTTAATGATCGTATATTGATTGGTATGGGGGCGATTGTCATGGATGGGGCAATTATTGAATCAGAAGTCATACTTGCAGCCGGTAGCATTGTACCGCCAGGAAAAGTGCTAAAAAGCGGATACCTTTATCGGGGCTCTCCTGCGAGAGAAGCTCGTGCATTAACTGAGAAGGAGATTAGCTACTTTACGTACACCGCCGGGAATTATGTGAAGTTAAAAGATAAGCATATGGCTGAGGGCTATTAAACAATTTATCTTTTAGTAAGTAAGTAGTTACCAACTTGGAAAGATCTATTTTAGGCCCTTGTAGCCTTGATTAAGCGAAGCGGAATCAAGGTTTTGGGCTTGCTCTACAATAACCACCCTTGATTCCAGTCGTGCCTCCTTGCATCACGGCTACTTGAGATGCAAGGAGATGTTGGAGACCTTTAACTACTTTTCTGAGCACCCGATTTTTCAAGCAATTCAGCATAGGCATTGGAGCTTCCGTGCATGGATATCAAATCCAGTATGGTTTTTCCATTTTGATCTTTGGCATTAATATCACGGCCTTCTGCTACGAAAAACGTAACAAAACGTGCAAAATCAAACGCCACCATATAATGATATGCCTTAATCATAACATGATAATCAGGATGTAAATCATCCTTTGGTTGCAACGCAAGAAATGCCTTAACACGCTCGTCGCTCCACTCTTCATCTACTGTTTTTGGCTGACTTGGGCCGCTCATATAAAATCCTTAACGTATCTATCAATTAATTCTGGGAGGGATTATTAAAGTATTGGCGAAGTATAGCAAGTTAAGAGGTGGGTTTAATGACCAATCAAAAACTAAAAGTGCCTTCTTCACAAGCAGGGTTATATATTTTAATCTCAACACGTCTGTTTTTAGAGCGATTTTCAGGCGTGTCATTGTCAACGAGCGGATTGGTTTCAGCGTGACCTGCGGCCATCACACGATTTGCATCTAGTTTTTGCTCAAGTACTAATTGATGCACCACACTCACGGCTCTTGCGGCTGAAAGGTCCCAGTTGGAACGAAAACGACCACTAGTAATGGGTTGATTATCAGTATAACCCGATACCGTGATATCACCTTCACAGCGGGCTAACGCCGATACGATTTTGTTGATAATCGGTAGCATCCCTTCCTTCAATTCATCGCTGCCAGAGGTAAACGATGCCTCGGATGAAAAACGGACGATCACTTTTTCGGTATCAAAACTGACATCAATCGCATTTGACACAATATCTTTTTCAAGTTTTTGGATCAGTTCTTCAGCAAGGCCTTCTAAACCCGCATCAATGACGATAGGCGCTGGCTGCCCTGTAGCGATTTCATCAACAACACTCAAAGGCTCTGGCGTTGAAGGTTGCACCTCCTCTTCTACAACGACTTCGTTATCTACGGTCGGAGGTGGCACCAACTCACTATCGATTAAGGTTAGTTGCCCGCCTGTTTTATCTCCCTGAATCCAGCTAACGCCAAACGATACGGCCATAGACTGGGCAATCGCTTTATACTTTTCAGTATCCATAGAAGAAAAGGAGAGTAGTAGAATAAAAAAAGTCAGCAGTAGCGTCATCAAGTCAGCAAATGTCACGATCCATCCGGTGCCAGCCGTTGATTTCTTACTTTTTTTAGCTAACGCTCTCATATTCTGTAAATTCCCCTGCACTAATCTCGTTTCACAACAAGGTCACGCTGAGAAGGATGAACATAGGCCGTCAATACTTCTGACAGAACTCTCGGATTTTGGCCTTTGAGAATACTTTGGATACTCGTGATGATAAGCGCCATATTACGATGCTCATCCATTGCTTTAAGTTCTAATTTATCCGCCAACGGAATCGCCATCATTTGTGCAATAAATGCGCCGTAAAATGTTGTTAACAACGCCACCGCCATTGCAGGTCCAATAGTACTAGGGTCTTCCATGTTGTTAAGCATTTGAACCAGTCCAATTAAGGTTCCCAGCATGCCGAGCCCAGGAGCTGTTTCTGCAATTCCCCGAAATACTTTTTCAGCTACTTCATAACGTTCTATCGACTGTCCCACTTCCTGAAGCAATACCTCTTCTACAAACTCAGGTGGGTGACCATCTACGCAGAGGTTTATGCTTTTCTTTAAAAAGCTGTTCTCAACCTCAAAACTCTCGAGCCCCAAAATACCATCTTTACGGACTACGGCAGCCAAGTCTCGTACTTGTTGAATCAAGTCCAGCGGGTTTTCGGTCCTTTCTAAAAAGGTAGTTTTAAATGCTAATGCGATGGACTTAATCACCGATGTGATTCTGAACTTAATAAAAGTCGCACCCATAGTGCCACCGATCACAATTCCCAGACCGGGCAGATTAATAAAATCCCAAAGTGATGAGCCTGAAGTAATGGCTAAAAGAACAATACTTGAACCAGAAAGAAGCCCAATAAGGGTGGCTATATCCATAATATCTATAGGTCGTTTGAAGTTTTGGCTGAAAAATACGTTTGAGCTCTCTTCAGCATAGGCTAAAAAGCTGAGAGTGGCCGTTACTTTTTAATGTATCGGCCAAAACGGCACTTTCTTAATTAAGATTGCTAAAAGCACCTAGCATCAATCAGTCAAATGCTCTTAGCATCGCCAAAACAGGCTGGGTATCAACTCTTACCTTGCGCCAAATATAAAATGATTCAGCCGCCTGCTCGACTAACATGCCTAAGCCATCAAACGTCTGGACAGCATGCAACGACTCAGCCCAACGATTAAACACCGTTTTATCAGGTGCATACATCATGTCATAGGTGACAGTGGTATCGCTGACAATGGAGTCAGGTAGTGGAGGAAGGTCACCTTGTAAACTTGCAGACGTACCATTAATAATAACGTCGAACGGCCCATTGAGGTCAGCAAAACCGCATGCGATAAGCTCACCTCTATCAGCAAACAACTCAACCAGCTGCTCCGCTTTCGCAACGGTTCGATTAGCAATAGTAATAGACGCTGGGTTTTGCTCTAGTATTGGCAGTAGTACGCCTCGAACAGCGCCTCCTGCACCCAAAACTAATATGCGCTTACCGACCAACGAGATTTTATGATTCACAGTTAGATCTCTGACCAAACCTACACCGTCAGTATTTTCACCGCAAATCTCACCCTTTTTGTTCTGATAAAGAGTATTCACCGCCCCGGCCAGTCTTGCTCTATCACTCAACTGACTACTTAATGACCAAGCCTGTTCTTTAAAAGGGACCGTGATATTTAACCCTTTTCCACCTTGGTCAAAAAACGAATGAACCGCCCCCGAAAAGTTATCAATTGGCGCCTGAATAGCCGTGTACTCAAGTTTTTCATCCGTAAGGACAGCGAACTCACCGTGGATTTTTGGAGATTTACTATGGTGAATAGGGTTACCCACAACGGCATATTGGTCCACTTCGACATTTATGTCCATCTCGCTATGCCCCCTCAAGCCAATCCCGGTCCGTCAAATAGTACTCAAGCAAACGTGCCTCGTCAGAGCCCTCTTCTGCCTGCCAGTTGTACTCCCACTTAACTAACGGAGGTAACGACATCAGAATTGACTCCACCCGACCACCAGACTGGAGACCAAACAACGTACCTCGGTCAAATACTAAATTAAACTCTACATAACGACCCCGTCGATACAACTGAAAATCTCGCTCTCTTGCGCCATAGGAAGTATCTTTACGTCTATCGACAATAGGCAAGTATGCTGGTAAATAACTATCGCCGATTGCTCGGACAAACTCAAAACACCGATCAAACCCGCCCTCATTTAGATCATCAAAGAACAAACCACCCACGCCTCTTGGCTCACCCCTATGCTTCAGATAAAAATAGCGATCACACCAACTTTTATAATCTGAGTAGATATTTTCACCGAACGGCTTACACGCATCACGAGCAACGCTATGCCAATGAATACAGTCTTCATCAAATCCGTAATAGGGCGTTAAATCATAACCCCCACCAAACCACCAAATAGGCTCTTCACCCTCTTTTTCTGCAATAAACAATCTTACGTTCGCATGAGATGTCGGTACGTATGGGTTTTCTGGATGCATCACCAATGACACACCCAACGCTTGAAAGCTACGCCCTGCTAACTCAGGTCGTGACGCTGAAGCCGATGCGGGAAGTTCTGCTCCCATTACGTGAGAAAAGTTAACCCCGCCTTTTTCAAAGTGATGGCCATTTGTCATTACACGTGTACGACCGCCACCACCCTCTTCTCGCTGCCATTCTTCTTCAAAGAACTGACCTTTGCCGTCTTCCTGCTCTATGCCCTCACAAATGCGATCCTGCAGATCAAGAAAGTAGGCTTTAACTGCATTTATATCCGGTGACGTCACTATAGTTCTCCATATCAGCCAGCGCTACTGCGGTGGCTATTCTGCTAAATTTAAAAATCCGTACTCGATAAACCCAATACCCTAGTTAACAACGCCCTCAACTAACATTCACATACACAAATCAATTTACGAGCAGGTTTACCTCTCTATTTGCCATTAGCTGCTCATTATTAGCGTCTAATAACCGTACCTGTATCCAGTGACCGAATTTGTGAAGGTTGCGGCTCACCCCCTATGGAGCCGGGCACTATGTAATCAATGTGGTGGCCAAAGTACTGACGAATCCTGAGCGAGTCCATAGCGGGTTCCGAACCTGCAGGGTTAGCCGATGTGGATACAATCGGGCGCCCAAAAAGGTCTGCAATACTTTTAATAAGTAAATGCTTACTTACCCTAGCAGCCACTGTTTCATGAGATCCTTTTATCCACTGAGGGATAACGTGCTGACGATCAGGTATAAGCCAAGTGTTTGGGCCAGGCCAGCTATCCAATAATATGTCATATTTTTCAGGGGGCACCCCCGTCAATAAAAAGCTCAGTTGATCGATGTGGCCACAAGCTAAAATCAATCCTTTATTCATGGCTCGTGATTTGAGTTGAAGAAGGCGCTCCACCGCATCCCTATTCCAAGGGTCACAGCCGAGCCCCCAAACTGCTTCTGTAGGGTATGCGATAACCCCCCCAGACTTTAGGGTCTCTACAGCTCTTTTGATATGCCAAGGGTGTGTAAAATTGCTCATAGCGGCACATTAACTCAGTGTGCCTATTGGATCAAGCTGTGATGATATCTCTGACTTTCTGGAAGCCACCAGGGACTGACTGTACAAGCCCCTTCAGTTCTAATGACATCAACAGGATTGAAATTTCTTCAACAGGCAACTCTGAGCGCTCTACCGCTAGATCAACTGAGACCACGTCATAACCCAGCAGGCTTAGTAGCGTGGTTTCGGCTTCTGTAAGCTCTGCATGTAAGTTATCAAACGTAGGGTCATATTCAGACTTGGCACCTATTTCATGTTCGAAAAGATCGGCAGTTCCATGAGCAGGTAACTTATTTACAGGCTTTGCATGTGATGTATTCGTATGAACTGCTTCATTACGAAGATGCTGGTGAAATGCCAATAAGCTACTGAGTTCTTCAAATATATCTTCAGCACTTTCTACCAGCTTGGCTCCCTGACGTAATAACTGGTGACACCCGCGAGCCATAGGGTTGTGAATAGAGCCGGGGATCGCATACACCTCACGCCCCTGATCAAGCGCATAATGAGCGGTTATCAAAGAACCACTTTTTGGGCTCGCTTCAACAACCAATACACCTAATGAAAGCGCACTAATGATGCGGTTTCGTCTAGGAAAGTTAGAGGGGTGAGGTTGGGTTCCCAATGGAAGCTCAGAGACGATTGCGCCTTGTTCGAGTATGCCTGCAGACAGCGCTCTATGACGAGCAGGATAAATTACATCGGCACCAGTGCCTACTACAGCAATGGTATGTCCGTGGTTATCAATAGCCCCTTTATGGGCCGCACCATCAACGCCTAGCGCCATTCCACTGGTAACGGCTAACCCTACATTGACCATGGATTTAGCAAACCGGTAAGCGTTTTCTTTACCGTCAATAGATGGGCTCCGGCTGCCTACAATCGCTAACTGAGGTTCACTGACAAGAGCTCTGCTCCCTTTGATATAAAGAACTGGAGGAGGGCAGTCAATGTGCTTAAGAAGCGGTGGATAATCAGGATCATCAATCAGCAACAGGTCGTTACCCGACTTATCAGCCCAATCTAAATCTTGCTTTACCAAGCGCCCAATATCTGAGTTTAACGATCTGTGGACATAATCATCCAAAAGTCTCACCGACTCAGGCTTTACACCTGCGGCAATTATGAACTTTCTATCACCATTAATTGTCGCTTCAGCAGAACCAAACCATTCGATTAATTTTTGATAGCGCGTAGCACCCACCCCAGGAAGGTGAAATAACGCAAGAGATGACAGTACAGAGCTTGAGAATGAGGCTTGTGTGGGTTCAGCTACTAATGGGGTATGTGGAAGTGCCATATGATCGTCCTTGACCAGTAAAGAGGGTAAAATAAATAAGGGAGCCAATATCCATATTGCTCCCTTTAACGTTTCTAATACTTAAGTGTTTATAGCATTTAAGGTCTTATGGATTACGAACCTCATCCATAAGTGACAATGGGCGTAGTGCTTTTAATACCAGTCCATAACTCATTTTTTCAAACGTGCGGAATACCATCAAAACACCTGCACGATCTGAAGGTAGTTCAATTTTTTCTTGGGTATAAGGGTCTTGTACGATGCCGCCTTTTTTGTAAACAGCCAATACATTACCTTCTTTAACCCCATCACGTTCGCCCTTGTTGATCACCACAACGGCATATTGACCAATTTGGCTAACGCCATCAACCACATCAATCATATATCCGTTAATCTCACCCTCAGGCTCACTGGGATGGAACATGGAGTTGATAGTTCTGTCATCAGTAGGAAGCAGTCTATCGCCTTGCAATATTTCTGAGCTTGAGCGCTGAACGTTAAGGGTTACCACTTCACCGTTAATCGCCTTTACTTTAGCCTTAGCGATAGATTTTGCTTCTAACCCTAAAAACTCATTAGTCTCTGGGTCGACATAGGTTTTATTGCTACGGAAGATACCCATAGACTTATATTCGCCAACATCTCCACGAGCAAACAGGTCATCACCTGCACCGGTAAGAATATGGTCACCCTTTCCTATTAATACATATGGTGCTGCATCTAACTCTTCTTGATCTACAATACGAGATTCATTTAAGAATTGGCTAATAGCATCAAGCGGAATAGCCGGAATAGCCGTCGTCAGCGGCGTCGCTCTCGCTTTAGGGCTCAATTTAATAACACCACTGTTAGGATTTCGCTTAATGGTCGTCACCTTTGGCAACCCTTTAACGTAAACAAGCCCCAACACATCACCGGGGTATATCAGGTGTGGGTTTTCAACCTGAGGGTTTGCATGCCAAATTTCAGGCCATAACCAAGGGCTATCGAGAAAGCGTGAGGAAATACCCCACAAAGTATCACCCTTAACGACAGTATATTGGTCCGGGTGGCCGGTTTTAAGCTCTGGCTGCGCCATGGCTACCTGCATGCCCAACATCAGCATTACCGATAGGCCTAACAACAGTTTCCTCATGATCGAGATCCCTTACTAAGCAAAGATATAATTAATTACCTGAGTGTTCACTAACAGTGCTACTTGCTGCTAGTGCCTCAGTCTACGCAAAAAACACTAGTGGCTCTTAATACGCAGACGCTATGTTAATATTATTTTTCTAATAATAGTCATGTATCTTAATCAGTTACACTGTAATTGGATAAGATCTTATTAATAACTATATAAGATTCTGACGAAAACTATAGAATATTCTATCTATAACTATAGAAGATCCTATGATTATTTGTACTATTCGCCTGTCTAATGGATAATAGTAGCAGGCATATCGTGACTTGTAACACTCTTTGGCTAAAAAGAATCGTTACAAATTGTTTAAGAGTTCGACATAACTATCTATGGCTAAACTAGAAATTCTTGAGTTCCCAGATCCAAGATTGCGCAAAGTCGCAGCTCCCGTTACCTGTGTTGATGATGAGATACGTACCATTATCGATAACATGTTTGAAACCATGTATGAGGCGCCAGGTATCGGTTTGGCTGCAACGCAGGTTAATATCCATAAACGCATTGTGGTAATAGACGTTTCTGAAGAAAAAGATCAACCCATGGTCTTTATCAATCCAGAAGTTACCGTTTTAGAAGGTGAACCTCATTCAATGCAAGAAGGTTGTTTGTCGGTGCCCGGCTTTTACGAAGACGTTACCCGGGTCGACCATGCTCTGGTTAAAGCGCTTGACCGAGACGGTAAAGCGTTTGAGCTAGAGGTGAATGAACTACTGGCAGTTTGTATCCAGCATGAGTTGGATCACCTGGACGGCAAGCTTTTTGTTGATTATCTCAGTCCGTTAAAGCGCAATCGAATTCGTAAGAAGCTGGAAAAACTCCACCGTGTTGGAGCCTAACCAAAAACGAGCATTAAAGGAGGTTAAATCCCACAAGGATCTAACCTCCTTTTTATTTTACTAGAATATTGTTTGACAGCGGTTAGCCGCTAATTCAGAAGGAGCACCTCCCAGTGGCTGATGTTTCACCTCATCTTTCAGATAGCTCAGCACTTCGCATAATATTCGCAGGCACTCCCGATTTTGCCGCTTCAGCGCTCAACGCATTGATTAACAAAGGCTACAACATTGTCGCTACTTACACCCAGCCAGACAGGCCGGCAGGGCGCGGCAAAAAAATGCATAAAAGCCCTGTTAAACAACTCGCTGAACGACACAACATTCCGGTTTATCAGCCACTCAATTTCAAAGATGATACCGACCAACAAGCGCTCAAGCGATTAGATGCAGATCTGATGATTGTTGCAGCCTACGGTATCATATTACCCAAAGCGGTGCTCGATACACCTAAGCGAGGCTGCATTAATATTCATGCATCCATACTACCTCGCTGGCGAGGGGCTGCCCCGATTCAACGTGCGATTCAGGCAGGTGATACTGAAACAGGCATTACCATCATGCAGATGGATGAAGGTCTCGATACCGGCAACATCCTGTGGGTCAAGAAAACCGCTATTACTGAAAATGATAACGGCGGCACACTACATGATAGGCTGGCTGATCTAGGCGCGGAAGCGATGATCGAAGCTCTTGAACGACTTGATACCAGCGAATTAACAAATGAGCAACAGGATGACCAGCAAGCCTGTTATGCCCATAAACTATCTAAAGCTGATGCAGAAATCGACTGGACTCAGACAGCTAAGTCTATACAGCTAACGATTCGGGCCTTTAACCCTTGGCCAGTTGCCTATGCAATTGAAACTGGCGAACGTATTCGTTTATTTGAAGCAGAGATTGTTGAAAACAACACTGATAAATCTCCAGGCACCGTTATCAACAAAACCCGTGACGGGGTTGTTGTTGTGTGTGGTGAAGGTGCTATCAACATTAAAAAACTCCAATTGCCTGGTGCCAAAGCGATGTCTGTCAGTGACTTCGTCAACGGTGGTAAAGCCATGCTTGAAATCGATACATTATTAACAAGCACTGAGGCTAACTCCTGAAATGGCAAAAAAATCGGCTAAAAAACGTTACCTTAAACGAAAGGTCCCTCTAGTTGAGACCTTTAATTTACGTGCCATTGCCGCTCAGGTAGTGCACCAAGTTAGCCATGAGAAAAAGTCATTAAGCACCCTGCTACCACCCGCATTAGAAAAAGTAGCTGATAACGACAAGGCATTATTGCAAGAACTCTGCTTCGGCACCTGCCGCTGGTATCACAAGCTCGATGCAATTAAAAATAGCCTGATGGTTCAACCACTTGGGCATCTCGACATTGTCGTGAACTCGGCAATATTGGTGGGTATTTATCAGCTGCTAGAAATGAGAATCCCGCCTCATGCTGCCATTTATGAAACCGTAGAAGCAACGGAAGCACTCGGCTTTTTCCGGCTTAAAGGGGTGGTAAACGGCATTCTTCGAAATGTTGAACGCGAAGAACACTGGCCAGAAGAGCTAATCGAGACCGAGACCGATGAGTCGTTGCTTTATGAATACAGCCATCCTCGCTGGCTCATTGATAAACTGTCTAACAACTGGCCTGACCGCTGGCAAAATATCTTGGCAGCCAACAATTTTCGCCCGCCTATGACGCTACGAGTCAACACACTTAAAATACCCCGCGCTGACTACCTCGAAAAGCTATCAGAAGCAGATATTGAAGCCCATGCCACACAATTTTCCTCAACGGGGATCACACTAGAACACCCAGTCGACGTCAATATACTACCTTATTTTAGTGAAGGGTTTGTCAGCGTTCAGGATGAAGCCGCGCAGCTTTGTTGCGAACTGCTAGATGCCCCTAAAGGCGCTAAGATACTCGATACCTGCGCTGCACCCGGAGGGAAAACCTGCGCTATACTTGAAAGGTTTCCCGATGCTGAGGTTAGCGCGATTGATATTGACCCAGCAAGGGTAGCGCGCATCAACGAAAACCTTGAGCGCACAGGATTATCTGCAACCGTTATCACTGGCGATGCAGCAGACCCTGACAGCTGGTGGGACCAGCAACTATTCGACCGAATACTGCTCGATGCTCCCTGCAGCGCGACAGGCGTTATCAGGCGTCACCCGGACATTAAACTATTGCGCCAAGAAAACGATATTGTACCGCTGGCAAATCTACAGCTATCGATATTACAGTCGTCGTGGCAGATGCTAAAACCTGGCGGGAAGCTGGTGTATGCAACCTGCTCTGTTTTTTCACAAGAGAATAGCCGTATAATTGAACGGTTTATCAGTAAACAGGCTGACGCAACACTTTCACCAATAAGGGCAAAGTGGGGCACAACAACACCATTTGGACAGCAGTTATTCCCTCAAGCTGAAGGCCATGATGGCTTTTTTTACGCTTGTTTGAAGAAAGCGGATTAAACGGGTATGAAAATAATTATTCTGGGTGCCGGACAAGTAGGCGGTACCTTGGCAGAAAACCTCGCAAGCGAAGCCAACGATATTACCGTTGTCGACCACGATGCCGATAGACTCAGGCAACTGCAAGACCGCTTGGATATCAGAACCACACAAGGAAAGGGCTCTTATCCAAACATTCTAAAGCAGGCAGGAGCTGAAGACGCAGACATGCTGATTGCGGTGACCAACAGTGACGAGGTCAACATGGTGGCTTGTCAGGTCGCTCATACACTGTTCAGAACTCCGACCAAAATCAGCCGGGTACGCGCAATACCTTACCTGCTGAAAAAAGGTCTGTTTGGCTCAGAGGCATTCCCGATTGATGTACTTATCAGCCCAGAACAGGTAGTGACTAATCACATCACTCGATTAATTGAGTACCCTGGCGCTCTTCAGGTCACCGACTTTTCAAAAGGCTTGGTTAGGCTAGTTGCGATCAGAGCAAGCAAAGGCGGACCCTTAGTCGGCCATGAACTCGCCTACTTGCGTCGACACATGCCCAATATCGATACCCGCGTAGCCGCTATATTCAGAAAAGACAGCGCCATCACGCCCAACGGTACTACGGTGATTGAAGACGGTGATGAAGTCTTCTTTCTCGCCGCCACTAATCATATTCGCTCGGTCATGAGCGAGTTGCAACCGTTAGAAAAACCATACAAACGAATCATTATCGCCGGCGGCGGTAACATAGGTCACCGCCTGGCTGAAAAGCTTGAAAGTAAACATCAAGTCAAGATTATCGAGCATAATAGCAAACGCTGTATTGAACTATCCGAGTCGCTTAATAGGGCCATTGTTTTGCAAGGCAACGCAGCAAACAAAGAGATGTTACTTGAAGAAAGCATCGAAGATACGGATGTTTTTTGCGCCGTTACTAATGATGACGAAGCCAACATCATGGCATCGATGCTGGCGAAACGACTGGGCGCGAGAAAGGTAATGACCTTAATCAGCAATGCCGACTATGTAGACCTGATACAAGGCCGGGAAATTGATATTGCGATATCACCCCAGCAAACCACCATCGGCAGCCTGTTAACCCACGTAAGGCGTGGGGATGTAGTAAACGTTCACTCACTTAGACGGGGCGCAGCAGAAGCAATCGAAGCAATCGCTCATGGTGATCACCGGTCATCTAAAGTAGTCGGTAGACGTTTGGACGAAATACCGTTACCAGAAGGTACTACTATCGGTGCTATTGTTCGGCATAACGAAGTACTGATCGCCCATGACCATATTCGAGTACAGCCCGATGACCACGTTATCCTGTTTTTAGTTGATAAAAGTAAAGTAAGGGACGTTGAAAAGCTATTCCAGGTCGGGCTTACGTTTTTCTAACGCGATAAACGCAAACACAACATCTATGTCATTAACCATACGTCGTCAAAAATAGAGCAGGGAACCCGCAAGCCGCTATGCACCTTTCAATTATTTGTCGTATTTTGGGTATTTTGTTGATGCTATTTAGTTTCACCATGATACCGCCTATGGTCGTGTCACTAATTTATGATGATGGTCAGCTAACCCCCTTTGTAGATGCATTTGGCCTGATTTTTTGCATAGGCCTATTAGTTTGGTTACCCGTTAGAAATAAGAAAGACGACCTTCGTGTGCGAGACGGCTTCGTTATTACTGTTCTATTCTGGTTAGTGCTCAGTCTAAGTGGGTCGATACCGCTCTATGTCAGTGATAACCCCTCTATGTCATTTGTGGATGCCTATTTTGAGTCGCTATCAGGCTTAACCACAACCGGCGCCACCGTTATTACCGGCATCGATGACTTACCTCATTCTATTCTTTGGTACCGACAGCAACTGCAGTGGTTAGGCGGTATGGGAATCATCGTGCTAGCGGTGGCGATCTTACCGATGCTAGGCATTGGCGGCATGCAGCTCTACCGCGCTGAAACACCCGGCCCCGTGAAGGATAACAAGCTCACCCCCCGTATAACAGAAACCGCCAAAGCACTTTGGTATATTTACCTGGGGTTAACCACCGTCTGTGCAATCGGCTACTGGCTAGCGGGGATGACCGCCTTCGATGCCATTACACACAGTTTTTCGACCATTGCGATCGGCGGATTTTCGACCCACGATGACAGCATCGGCTATTTTGATAGCACCGCTATCGAACTCATCGCTGTAGTGTTTATGTTTTTATCGGGGGTTAACTACGCCCTGCACTTCTTTTCTTGGCGACAGAGATCTGTTTTCGTCTATTTAAAAGACCCTGAGTTTCAGTTCTATGCCCTAGTCGTAGGAGGTGTGAGTGTCATTACCATCGCTGTATTATTAGCGACCGAAACCTATGAACTCAGTGAAGCGATCACCAGTGGATTATTTGAAGTCGTCTCAATCGCGACAACAACAGGCTTCGCTACAGCAGACTTTGCCAACTGGCCACTGGTATTGCCATTCCTTCTATTTGTGGTGGCGTTTATTGGTGGATGCGCAGGCTCTACCGGTGGAGGAATGAAAGTTATTCGGGTATTGCTAATTTACAAGCAAGGGTTACGTGAGGTGAAACGACTGATTCACCCTAACGCCGTGATTCCCGTTAAGTTGGGGCGTAAGCCGGTACCCGACCGAGTCATAGAAGCGGTATGGGGATTTTTCTCAGTTTACATGTTTATGTTTGTGTTTATGCTGATCATTCTGTTGGCTACGGGTTTGGATCAGGTAACGGCATGGTCTGCCGTAGGCGCCTGTATTAACAATCTAGGCCCAGGCTTAGGCGATGTTGCGTATCACTATGGAGATTTAAATAGCACGGCTAAGTGGGTGTTATGTTTTGCCATGTTATTGGGGCGACTTGAAGTATTTACTCTTCTGTTATTATTTACACCAACCTTTTGGCGACATTAAGAGTTATCGAACGTTTAAAGTAGACCAGTTTAATATCGAGTAAAACCAACACTCTATTTTTTACTGCCAGTAAACTTCTTAATATCGCCCAGTAACCTTTCTGCAAAATTTCCAATTTCATCTTTGGCTTTCTGTACCGCCGAGGCGTCTTTTTCGCTATCAGTTTGCTTGATATCTATTTTATCTGCCTTACCACTACTAGCCAGCGGATCTGTCTGCAGTTTATATACGTCATAAGAGGCTTTCATCGCTTTTTTAGCATCTGAGTCAGAAGCTAGGCCATACCACTCTGCCACTTTTTCTACAGCCATTTCGAATGCTTTTTCAAAACCATGAACATCTATTGAAAGCGTCGTTCGTCGAATTTCATCTTCCCAGGGAATATTAATCCGCAACTCAAACACTTCAGTCGGGTTACGCCCCTTTCGCCTAACAATAATTCTGCGAACACCTCGGATTCTGCCATCAGGCCTCATATGAAACTCTTTGGTGTAGGCCTGTGCGGTATAATAGGCTTTTTGCCGCTGCGCTAGCTTCTCATCGATAGCCTGGGCTTTACTATAAGCAGCCTTTCGGCTTCGCTTAATGCGGACATACTCTTGATACTCAGTCCCTCCCCAAGCTCTAAAAACTCGATAATAGGGTAGGTCGCCATACTTATGATCATAAATCGCCATAACGAATCACATCACGCGCTCAATTAATCTAATGAATAGAAAAGTGCAGGGTGTTAACTAGTCTAGCTCAGATTCCGAAACTGTCTGCCAATTTCTAACCAAGCGTTAGTAACAGTTTAGTTTAGTTTAATTTTCAAAACTACCAAACTCGCCCTTTATCATAATGGTGGTTTTCACCTGGGCGTCGACGTTTAAAACGCTTATATTCCCACTGATATTGCTCTGGAGCATCTCTTACACAAGACTCAACGCTGCTATTTAACGCCGTTATGGAGGTGATTAAATCGGTAGAGGCAATATTTTTGTCTGCTTCTTTAATGACAATTTTAAAACCATCGCCGTTGGGCAACCGTTTAGCATAAGTACAGAGCACTGTCGCGCCAGTTTTCTCAACCAGCTTTGATACTAACTTCATCGTGTTCGCTTCAACCCCAAAAAACGGAGCGAACTCACCACCACTAAAAGGTGGCTCTTGGTCTGGCAAAATACCCACCACACCGCCAGAGCGTAGTATTTTGAACAAACGCAAAACACCCCGTTTATCAGTAGGTACCAACTCAGAGCCAACACGCCCCCTGACACTCGACATATACGCTTCCAGTTCCTTGACTTTAGGGGGTCTATAGAGCGCCGCCATATTAAACATTGAAGAGAAATATAACCCTGCCAACTCCCAGTTACCCAAATGCGGTGCTAATAGTAAAATACCGTTTTTTCGGGCAATAGCATCATCAACCAGTTCTTTGCCTTCGACTGTTCGAATCATCCCAAGACACTTCTCGACAGGCCACTCCCATGCCATACCCGTTTCAACGGCTGTTTTGCACGTCTCTTCAAGGCTCTTCTGTACCAGTGTTGCTCGATCACTTTGAGATAGCTCGGGATAGCAGAGCTGAAGATTAATATCACTGACACGTACCGGACCCAACTTGAACAGCCACAGTAGGCGGCCCAGAATAGTACCGAGCCTTTGGGCTGTTCTCAGCCTCATACGCGCCATTAGTTTAATGGCAAAAATAACCCAACGCGCTTTATTCAAAGCAAGCCTCTATGTCATCTAGATAAAAGAATGCGCAAATATTAGCGTAACACACGTATTAAAAAAAGGCTGATATTCAGGGTTAACCATCTATATTCTCTAGATCCTCACCATATTTGAGGTGTTATTTTCCAATGATGGATTGAAAGCTAACGACGATAAGCTAATCTTAATAAGACCTGCAAATACTACCTATATCATTCTGCAACTTTAGTAGTGAAGCACAAGATCATGAGTGACACTCTTCCCAGAACTTCATCTCTTGGCAATAAGCTAATTTTTTGGTTTCTATTGCTGTCACTACTACCGTTAGTATTGGTCGCGTGGATCAGCTACCAACAAGCTAACTCAAGCCTTACCAGGGCAGCGTCCGATGAGTTAGAGTTATCCGCGAAGCTAAACGTGGGTTTTATTCAAAACTGGTTTTCCTATCGATTCTCAGACATCAAAACGCAATCAGAAAACAAAGACATAGAACAACTACTCTCGTCACTCACCGAAGGTCTGGAACAGAGCGGACAATCACTAGGTAACTACACCAAAAGCGAGGGCTGGGTTAAATTAGTCGAAAGGAGTCAAAACGAACTCGTTAATCTACACCGAAACTATGACTACATTTATGATCTTTTTTTGATCGATCGTCAGGGAAACATACTCTACACCATCGCATCGGAATCAGACTTGGGTAGCAATTTATTCAATGGCCCTCTCGCCGGAACTCTTTTTGCTAAAAGTACCTCGGAGGCGTTGGAATCTGGCCAGATTCGCTTTTCAGACCTCGAGCACTACGCACCATCAAATAACGCTATTAGCGGGTTTCTATCTGCTCCCGTGATAAACAAGTCTGGCAATACGATCGGTATCATCGCCATACAAATAAGACTAAACAAACTTTTTGACCTATTGCAAAACGACTCGTCAAGTAGTGTTAAACACTATTTGGTCGGAGTAGATGGACAGCTTAGAACGCCCCTTTCGACTAGTACTGATGAAGTATTAAATAAAGTCATCTCAACAGCCCAGTTTCAAACATGGCGATCTAAAGATTTTAAGAGTGGTAATTTGGATCATCACCATGGGGCAGTATTTCAATACATTGGCCCAGATACTAAACCCGTCATTGGCTTGCACAATAATATCCAGATTGCAGGTACTCAATGGGTTCTCATTAGCGAGATTGAACAAAGCATAGCGTTGGCAGCAGCCAACTGGCTGGGCAAGGTAGTGATCTTACTTGTTTCGCTAACGGGGTTTGTGGTGGTCATAATTGCTATTTTTCAATCTCGACGAATAACTCGCCCTATTATCAAGCTAGCCGAAGCTAGTATGGCCGTCGCGGCTGGCGAAAAAGAACAGCGAGTAGAAGTCGGGGCCAATAACGAAATCGGGCGATTAGCTGAAGCCTTCAACCATATGCTGGCTATGCGCCAGATGCACGAACAGGCCTTGGAGCAAAGTCATCGAGAGTCTCAGCAAGCATTAGTAAATTTGGCTGATCAACGCTTTGCGCTTGATCAACATGCCATCGTCACAATCACAGACGTAGAAGGCACCATTACCTACGCAAATGAGAACTTTGCCAAGATTAGTGGCTATTCTGTTGATGAGTTAGTCGGTAACACTCACCAAATCGTTAAATCGGGGTTTCACGACGCAGATTTTTTCAAACAGCTCTACCAAACCATCACCAGCGGAAAGGTATGGCATGGTGAGATTTGCAACAAATCTAAGCAAGGCGATATTTATTGGGTCGACTCCACCATCGTTCCCTTTATGGGGCAACAAGAGAAACCTCAAAGCTATATCGCTATTCGAACCGATGTCACCAAACGAAAAGAAACCCAGAAAACACTATTAGAAGCGAAAAACGCTGCGGAAGCAGCGGTCGAAGCCAAGGGAGAATTTCTAGCCAGCATGAGCCATGAGATTAGAACCCCCATGAATGGCGTTCTTGGCATGCTAGGTTTACTCATCAATAGCTCATTAACTGATAAACAACGACACAAGGCTCTACTTGCACAGTCCAGCGCACAATCTCTACTCGCGCTTATCAACGATATATTAGATTTTTCCAAGGTTGAAGCCGGCAAAATAGAGCTTGAGCTGATGGACTTTAACTTACGAACACTGCTCGGCGATTTTGCTGAGTCAATGGCATTGAGAGCACAAGAGAAGAATATAGAACTGGTATTAGATGTCACCAATATTACGCAGTCATCGATTAAAGGGGATCCTGGACGACTCAGACAAATTCTGACCAATATTGTTGGAAATGCGATTAAGTTCACTCACGATGGTGAAGTAGTGATTTCTGCGGGGATTAAAGAAATCGTGAACGGCAGGCTAGTTTTTTATTGTGCCATTAACGATACCGGTATAGGTATCCCAAGTCATAAACTGCCAACACTTTTTGATGCATTCACCCAAGTAGATGCATCGACCACTCGCAAATACGGAGGTACAGGTTTAGGGCTCTCGATCGTTAAAAAACTCTGTGAGCTAATGGGGGGCAGTATCTGTGTCACCAGCCAGCTCGAAAAGGGTACTCGATTTGAGTTTACCCTCACCTTTGAACCAAGCGAGCACTCAGTTCCGGTTACCCCTCTAGTAGACATGTCGCTGTTAACGATTTTGGTCGTTGATGATAACAAAAGCAACCTAAAGGTGCTCGTTCAACAGCTACAACACTGGGGGGCAGAGGTGATAAGTAGTGAAACTGCTGCTCATGCGCTTGAATGCTTGGACCAGTTGTATAAAGAGCCTAACGATAAAACAATTGATCTAGCTTTAATTGATATGCAAATGCCTGATATGAACGGTGAAGCCTTAGGAAAATCGATAAAAAGCGACTCACGTTTTGACTCAATAAAGCGGGTGATGATGACTTCAATGGGGCATCGAGGTGATACCCAATATTTCTCTGACCTTGGTTTTAGCGCTAACTTCCCAAAACCTGCGACGACCTCAGACCTATTCAGCGCACTTTCCGTCACATCATCTGTCTCTATTGCAAATCAAGCGGTCTCCGGTATCTCTCATCACTACCTAAAGGCACTGAACTACAACCAACCAGCCACAGGCACCCCGTTACCTGAAGCCGCTGCCATACAGTTAGAGTGGCCAAGTAATACTCGATTACTGCTAGTAGAAGATAATCACGTTAATCAAGAAGTGGCATTGGGCGTATTAGACAGCATAGGCCTAAGAGCTGACGTCGCAGGGGATGGACTAGAAGCGCTTTATTCACTCGATAACGCACCTGACGAAAATCCTTACACACTGATTATTATGGACTGCCAAATGCCTGAAATGGATGGTTACGAGGCAAGTCAAAATATTAGGGCAGGCAAGGCGGGGAAACGCAATAGATTAATCCCTATTATTGCGATGACCGCCAACGCTATGAAAGGCGACAAAGAAAAATGTCTGAATGCAGGTATGAATGACTACCTCAGTAAACCCATTGAGCCTGATGACCTATATGTAATGATGGAAAAGTGGTTAATTTCCCCCTCAGAGAACGAGCGACTAGCCACACACGCTGCCGACTCAACCACCTCCCCTGAATCTTCAATCCAGTCATCACAGGAACATGAGATACACGACAGTTCAACCATTGAAATATGGGATAAACCCTCCGCATTAAGACGCCTGGGCGGTAAAGAAAAACTGCTTAAGAAACTGTTGGTACTGTTCCTAAGCGAGTGTTCTGAAAGAGTAACTGAGCTACAACAGGCAATTAACAAAAAAGACACGGAAAACACGCGCATTTTAGCCCACACTATAAAAGGCAGTGCAGCCAATATAAGTGCTCTACAATTACAGGACATTGCCAGCAAACTTGAACATGCCGCTAACAATGCAGAAATTACTGCCTTCGATGTACTCTTTATCGAACTAGGTGAAGCCTTTGATCGTCTCAAAACCTCTTTATCGCAATACCAGAGTCAAATAGGAGATAGTTAAGAATGAATCCAAAAGCACGGATTTTAGTCGTTGATGATGCAGCAGATAATCGATTGCTACTCAAAATGCTGCTGGAAGATGACTATGACGTGGTCGAAGCTGACTCCGGTGAGTCTTGTTTGACGCAAGTTAACCAAGAAATTCCAGACCTTATATTGCTCGATATCACCATGCCAGGGATGAGTGGTTACGAAGTCTGTGTACAGCTTCGGACTCAAAAAGAAACTGAACATCTACCGATCATTTTTGTATCTGCATTAGTAGGCGCAGAGCAGCGGCTCGAAGGCTTTGAAGCAGGGGCAGATGACTATCTCACTAAGCCGGTAGATGCCGAAGGGCTATTTAGCAAAATTTCAGCCTGCTTAACACGCCAGCAAAGCTTAATAACGGCACAATCAGATGCCTCTGAAGCGATGCGAATCGCAATGGAGGCGATGACTACCAGCAGTGAACTAGGCCAAATCGTTCAGTTTGTTAAAAATGTTCAAACTATTACAACACCTCAGGAGGTAGGCGAAGCGATACAGACGATTGCTAAAGAATTTTGCCTCAGCACATCGGTGATGGTCACATCAGGCGCACCGCACTTTGTTGGCTGTACCGCAGATTCCATTGAAGCTAAAGTACTTCAGCAAGTATCAAACAGTAGCGAGCGAATGGTCAGTATTGGTATACGTACGATTATTCGCAATGAACATGTCACATTGCTAATAAAAAATATGCCCTTAGACGATGAAAACCGCTGTGGACGTTTAAAAGATCACCTTGCTGTACTAATGGACATCGCGAACGGCCATTTAATTACCTTGGAAGCACAAGAGTCTGCCACAAAACAACGTAAACACTTCTTGGGTAAAGTCATTCGCATTGCAGAAGAGCAGACCAAAAAAACTAGCAGTAAACTTCATGGCCACCACCACACCACCCAATCAATCATAGAGGGTATGGTCAGTAGTCTTGAGAATATGCTATTTGGGTTGGGACTAGATGACGACCAGGAAAAGAAACTCATGCTACTCGCTAACCACACATCGTTACAACTACAAGAAGCCAGTCGAGCAACCGAAGACCTCGATAAAGAGCTGGGCGTTGTGGTAGAGAGTCTATACACGTTCATGCAGCAAGAGGACTGAGGCTGGGTAACATCAAATTTAAAGCAAAGTAAGGTAGAATGTAATTCATGTGTATTAATGACCTCTAAAAAGGAAAACTCCATGGACTACAGCATTTACCTCTCGGGCGAAATTCATAGCGATTGGCGCGAGCAAATTGAGTCAGGCATCAAAGAGTCTGGGCTTGATATCACCACCTATAGCCCGGTCACTCACCATGAGTCCAGCGATGAAGTGGGCGTTAAAATTCTCGGTGACGAAGAAAAGCCATTCTGGAAAGACCACAAAGCGGCCAAAATAAACTCAATCAGAACCCATACGCTTATTCAGCGCTCAGATGTCGTGGTCGTTAGGTTTGGCGAGAAGTATAAACAGTGGAATGCAGCCTTTGACGCCGGTATCGCTATTGGACTAGGCATCCCTCTTATTGTTATGCACGACCCCTCGTTAACCCACCCGCTAAAAGAAGTAGATGGTGCTGCAATGGCGGTGACTGAAACGCCACAGCAAGTGGTCGAGATATTGAAGTACATCAGCCAGTAAAGACCCTGTTTAACGGAACCGCCACCGAATAAAGCCAACAAGCGCCTACCCAGACCGCATTGTTGGCTTTTTTATGCATCTAATGACGTGCATAAAAACCATGCGGCACGCTATAATGTCAGGTTTAGAAAAATATATAATCGCTCGCGCGGAGCAAATACCGTGAGCGCCAACAGAACTCATAAAATAACCGAACTGGTGAACTTTTCGTGACTAGTCAAACCAAACCCGATGCAAGTACCTTTCAGGGCCTAATTATCGCTCTCCAACAATATTGGGCAGAGCAGGGCTGTGTTGTTCTTCAGCCATTAGATATGGAAGTAGGTGCTGGCACCTTCCACCCCGCTACTTTTTTACGCGCGATAGGTCCAGAGACCTGGAACGCAGCATATGTTCAGCCAAGCCGCCGCCCTACCGATGGCCGCTATGGTGAAAACCCCAATAGGCTTCAGCATTACTATCAGTTTCAGGTTGTTTTAAAGCCTTCTCCTGACAATATTCAGGAGCTTTACCTGGACTCACTTAAAATGTTGGGCATCGATCCATTGGTACATGACATCCGCTTTGTAGAAGATAACTGGGAATCACCCACCTTAGGCGCTTGGGGCCTAGGCTGGGAAATCTGGTTAAATGGTATGGAAGTGACCCAGTTTACCTACTTCCAACAAGTCGGTGGTCTTGAATGCTTTCCGGTAACAGGCGAGATTACTTACGGACTTGAGCGTATCGCCATGTACCTGCAAGGGGTTGATAGCGTTTATGATCTAGTATGGGCAAAAGGCCCTGAAGGGGTAGTCACTTATGGTGATGTATTCCACCAAAACGAAGTAGAAATGTCGACTTATAACTTTGAGCAAGCCGATGTTGAATCACTATTTTCCAACTTCGATACTTATGAAAAAGAGAGTCAGCGTTTAATCGGTGAAGGGCTTCCATTACCCGCTTACGAGCTAGTACTTAAAGCCTCCCACACCTTTAATATGCTCGATGCACGCCATGCTATTTCAGTAACAGAAAGACAACGTTTCATCCTTCGTGTGCGCAGCCTTTCAAGAGCTGTTGCACAGTCGTACTTCGATCGTCGTCAAGAATTGGGCTTCCCTCTAGCACCAGAAGCATTAAGAAATGAAGTATTAGCCAGCCTGAAAGAAGGGGAGAGCAAGTAATGTCTGCACAAGATTTTCTGGTCGAAATTGGTACCGAAGAGCTGCCACCAAAGGCGCTTAAAAAACTCTCTACTGCTTTTTCAGATGGCATCCAACAAGGTTTAAAAAGCGCTAACCTTGAGTTTACATCCGTTGAATTATTTGCTGCACCACGTCGTTTGGCTGTTCGTGTTAATCAACTCAGTGACACACAACCTGATAACAATGTTGAAAAACGGGGCCCGGCTGCTAAAGCTGCATTTGACGCAGACGGCAACCCGACACGAGCACTTCAAGGGTTCGCTCGTTCCTGCGGCGCCTCTGTTGACCAGCTTGAAACGATGGAAACAGACAAGGGCGCATGGTTAGTTTACCGCTCTGTTCAAGCAGGCCAAAAGACTGTTGAACTATTGCCTGAAATTGTCACTAAATCACTGGCACAACTACCTATCCCTAAGCGTATGCGCTGGGGTGCTCGACGAGTAGAATTTGTTCGTCCTGTTCAGTGGGTCATTATGTTATCGGGTTCATCGGTTATTGATTGTGAAATTTTAGGCCATAAAGCCGGTAATCAAACCCGAGGTCATCGCTTCCACTGTAATGAAATACTCACTATCAATAACCCTTCAGAATACGAAAGCACGCTGCTGGAAAAAGGCTATGTTATTGCTGATTTCGAAGCACGTCGTACCAAAGTACGTGCAGGCGTCACCGCTATCGCGGAAACCGTCAATGGACACGCGGTAATCGATGAAAATCTGCTTGATGAAGTCACTGCTTTGAACGAATGGCCTATACCACTCATTGGTCGCTTCGAAGAGCGTTTTCTTGAAGTCCCCGCTGAAGCATTAATTTCATCGATGAAGGAACACCAAAAGTACTTTCACGTAGTCGATGCAAACGGCAAGATGCTACCTAACTTTATTACGCTCAGTAATATTGAGAGTAAAGACCCTGCGCAGGTTATCGCTGGCAACGAACGCGTTATTAGACCTCGTCTTGCTGATGCTGCATTCTTCTTTGAAACCGATAAAAAGCAGAGCTTGGAATCTCGGGTTGAGCTACTCAAGCCTATTGTTTTCCAAAAACAGCTCGGTTCAATCTACGACAAAGTTCAGCGAACATCTGGCTTGGCTGGTAAAATTGCCGTGGCGATAGACGGTGAAGAACAGCTCGCAAAACGAGCAGGGCTGTTACTGAAATCTGACCTTGTTTCCGAAATGGTGCTCGAGTTCACCGACCTTCAAGGCATTATGGGCATGTACTATGCTCAGTATGATGGTGAGCCAGAAGAGGTAGCCATCGCGCTTAACGAGCAATATATGCCTCGCTTTGCCGGCGACCAACTACCGTCTACTAAAACAGGTTGTGCTGTCGCTATCGCTGACAAACTTGACTCTTTAGTCGGTATTTTCGGTATTAAACAACCCCCTACGGGCACTAAGGACCCCTTTGCCCTTAGACGATCCTCTCTGGGGATTTTGCGTATTATTGTCGAGAAAGGGCTTAACCTCGACCTTGCTGATTGTATTGAGTGGTCTATTGCGCAACATGGGGAGCTGTCAGCAGCCTCTCCAGTAGTCGACAAACTGAAAGATACTGTAGTCGATTATATGCTTGACCGATTCCGTGCCTGGTATGAAGAAGAGGGTATCCCAGCGGAAGTATTTCTTGCAGTCCATGCTCGTAGACCGACACGACCATTGGATTTTGATCAACGCATTAAAGCCGTCAACCAATTCCGTCAGTTGCCAGAAGCCGCCGCGCTAGCAGCGTCGAATAAGCGAGTATCGAATATTCTCAGTAAAGTTCATGCTAATGATTTAGCAGCCACGTTAAATAGTGACCTGCTAGAACTCGATGCAGAGAAAGAGCTAGCCTCCGCTATTGCAGAACAAGCGCAAAAGGTTAACCCGCTATTCGCAGCAGGAAACTACAGTGAAGCATTGCAATCATTAGCCTCATTAAGACCTAGCATAGACCGGTTTTTTGACGATGTAATGGTGATGGCCGATGATGAAGCAGTGAAAATTAACCGTTTAGCACTACTGAATCAGTTACGCTCGCTATTCTTAAGTGCTGCAGATATATCGCTTTTATCTTCATAAATTCAAAGTATAGAATGGCATTTACTTAAAGCGAAGATGAACCATTATTGTCATTCCCGCGAAGGCGGGAATCCATTCAAATAACATTCTAAATGTCTTATGGATCCCCGCCTTCGCGGGGGTGACAAAAACTCCTCCTTCATAAAAGTTTTTCAGGAAAGCGCCCATGGCCAAAAAAAATAAGTTTCGCCCCGTCTGGCACCCCGCTCTATGGCCAACATGGATTGTTGTTTTTATCTTATTTTGTCTATCCCTACTGCCCATGAGTACCAAACAAGCATTGGGAGAAAAACTAGGACGACTACTTCATAAGAAGCTGAAAGGTCGCACCAAAGTTGCCAAAAAGAATATCGCGGTCTGTTTTCCAGAACTGAGCGAAGAAGAACAAGCGACCTTGGTAGAAGATACCTTCATTGCTTGCTCTAAAGGCTTTTTAGAAACCATTCATGCATGGTGGAGGGATGTTACACCTTACGTTGATAATCTCATTATTACGGGCCAAGAGAACCTGTTAGAAGCTCAGAATCGTGGTAAAGGCGTCCTTTTGTTAGGTGGACATTTCAGTATTTTTGACCTGGCGCTACCCTTTTTTGCGGCTCAGTTGAACAAACCTGGGTATATGTATCGCCCTAACGATAACCCGGTAATAGACCGTATGATCGAGAAAGGGCGGCTCCGTCATTACGGGATTAAGGGGTTTAGCAAGCGACACCTCAAAGGCATGATCGAGTATATAAAAGAAGGCGGTAGCGTTTGGTATGCAGCCGATCAAGACTTTGGTCGAAGAAGTGCTGAGTTTGTTGACTTCTTTGGCGTCAAAACAGGCTGTATTAACGCTCCCAGCTGGATCGCACGTGAATCCGGTGCTTCAATTATACTAGTGAGTCAATTCCGTCATCCTAACGGGCAGTACGAAATTGCCTTTTCGCCGATTATGGATAATTTCGGAGAAAACGATGCAAAAGATGCTCAAGACTGGAATACACACCTCGAAGCCGCTATTAGACGTCACCCAGATCAGTACCTCTGGCTCCACAAGCGTTTTAAAACCCGACCACCAGGTGAGGACCCCATTTATTAAATATTTCTCTGCAGGAGGCATCTAATGTCTCCTGTTACACCTCTTAGTATTACTCTCTGCCAAGCCTTCCCCAAGTTTTATATTTGTTTAGTCCCTATACCCGTTGTTATGCCTTTTTCCAGTTTTAATTGTTTTGACTGTAAATAAAATTCTATAAAGGTAGCTCTAACAGCACAGTGACCTCCTAACAGGAAAGAATGCGCGATATCGTTAGCTATAGTGCTCGTAACGGTTTTCACTCTTCCAGTGTCGCCTATAATTGCTGTAATAATGTGTTTTGACCTCTAATCATTAGATATCTAATCATTATCAGTGTAACTTATGATCAACACGTCACTTATTACAGGAAATCTTATGAAGTCTATTTTTGTAGCGTTACCATTGACGATCGCCAGCACCCTTGCACAGGCAGGCGATACTTGCGGAAAAGTCACTATTGCCGATATGAATTGGAGCTCTGCTAGTTTAATAGCCAATATTGACCAATTTATTCTTGAAAAGGGGTACGGCTGCGACGCTGAGTTAGTGCCAGGCGACACCATGCCAACCGGTACCTCTATGATCGAAAAGGGAGAGCCCGATATAGCCCCTGAGATGTGGAGCAACGCCATGAGAAAAGCTCTCGATAAAGGTGTCGAAGAGAAGCGCCTGCGTTTTGCAGGTAACTCCCTATCAGACGGCGGTGAAGAGGGTTTCTGGGTGCCTCAGTATATGGTCGATAATGACCCTTCACTGGCGACTATTGAAGGCGTAATCAAAAATTTCTCTCTATTTAAACACCCAGAAGACCCCGAAAGATCAGCATTCTACGGCTGCCCAGCAGGCTGGAACTGTCAAATATCATCGGGCAACCTTTATAATGCATTGAAACTATCTGATGCAGGGTTTGACCTAATCGATCCCGGTTCAGGTGCAGGCTTATCGGGTTCAATTGCCAAAGCTTACGCGCGTGAAGAGGCGTGGTTTGGTTACTACTGGGCACCCACTGCTGTATTAGGGAAATACAAAATGGTCAAAGTCGATTTTGGCTCAGGTGTTAGCAAAGATGAGTTTATCCGCTGCACCTCAAAAGAAGACTGCCTAGACCCAAAAGTGACCATGTACCCACCTTCTTTAGTCCAAACCGTCACCACCGAAGCGTTTGCGAGCAAAGCGCCAGCCGCCTATGACTACCTGACAAAACGCTCGTTTAAAAATGCCCAAATGAACGAATTACTCGCATGGATGGAAGACAACCAGGCTGATGGTGATGTAGCCATGGAGTATTTTTTAACTCAACACCCTGACAGTTGGAAGCCTTGGGTATCTAAAGAAGTCGCAGACAAAATTACGAAAGCACTAGCCGACTTATAGACCTAACAAAATGAGCCTCACTCAGAAATAGACTGAGGCTTTTCGCGATACACTTACAAGAGGGTCCAATGCATGGCTGAATCGTCATGGTTAACAAAATTTCCGCAGATGGATAGGGCGGACTTAACAGGCATTCGTAAATCATTGGATTCTGCATACCGTGATTTTTCAAGAGAATATGGAGAATCAATCGAAGCATTTTTTGACCCTCTTCTTATCTTCCTCGTTTGGTTCGAAAAGCTATTGCTCGCGACACCTTGGTGGTTGGTCATTATTGTCGTCACCGCTATTGTCTATATAGCCTGTCGCTCCTGGAAGCTCTGCTTAGGCGTCGTAATTTCGTTTCTCGCCATCGGTTATTTCGGCATGTGGGAAAATACCATGCGAACGATGAGCATCATCACCGTTTGCACACTCATGGCCATAGCATTAGGCATCCCCATTGGCATTATTATGGCGCGCTCAGATAAAGCACAAAGCGTTATCACCCCCATGCTTGATGTCATGCAAACCATGCCTGCATTCGTATACCTAATACCCGTGGTTATGTTACTCGGTATCGGCAAAATACCTGGCGTCATTGCTGTCATTATCTACGCCATTCCTCCTGTTATTCGTTTAACCAACCTAGGTATACGATTGGTTGATAAAGAAGTACTCGAAGCGGCGACTGCTTATGGTGCGAATTCCACTCAACGGTTATTGGGTGTTCAACTCCCCTTAGCGATGCCTACCATCATGGCCGGTATCAACCAGACGATTATGATGGCGCTCTCAATGGTGGTTATAGCATCTATGATAGGTGTTAAAGGTTTAGGCCAGCCGGTACTTAAATCTATTACTAATCAATACTTTACGCTTGGGCTTTTTAACGGTTTAGCCATCGTTGCCCTCGCCATAATTTTCGATCGTGTATCTCAGGCTTACGCTAAACGATCACAACGACATATGGAAGGTATGCAAAATGGCTAAACCACTCATTCAAATTGAAGGGTTATACAAAGTTTTTGGTAAGCAACCAAAGTCTGTCATGCCAATGGTTCATGCCGGTCAATCTAAAGAACAGATATTAGCTGATACAGGCCACACTTTGGGTCTAAAAAATATCAATATGACTGTCAATAAAGGGGAGATCTTCGTCATTATGGGGCTTTCGGGGTCTGGCAAATCAACACTTATTCGACACTTTAATCGTTTGATTGACCCTACTGAGGGTGTGATTAAATTTGAAGATATTGATGTGATGAAGCTACCTGCAAAAGAGTTGGAGCAATTTAGACGACACAAAATGTCGATGGTGTTTCAACGCTTCGGATTAATGCCTCATCGCACCGTTTTAGAAAATGTGAGTTATGGGCTGTCTATCCAAGGCGTAAAAAAGGGCGTCAGACTCGCCAAGGCTAAAGAATGGCTTGATACTGTTGGCTTGGCAGGCTATGAGTCTCAATACCCTGCACAGCTCTCAGGGGGGCAGCAACAACGTGTCGGGTTGGCTCGTGCACTTTGTACCAATGCTGAAATTCTTCTGATGGATGAGGCCTTTTCGGCTCTTGATCCATTAATCCGTAGTGAAATGCAAGATCAACTTATAGAGTTACAAGATAAACTCCATAAAACCATCATATTTATCACCCACGATTTAGATGAAGCTCTGAGAATTGGCGACCGTATCGCTATACTCAAAGATGGCGAAATGGTGCAACAAGGTACACCTGATGAGATCCTCCTCAACCCTGCAAACGACTATGTAGAAGCATTTGTTAAAGATGTTAACCGTGCTAGAGCATTAACCGTAGAAAACGTGATGAAGCCACCTTCACGACGCATAACAGCCGATACAATTGGTGAAGCCTTAGAACAGATGAAAATTATAAAAGGTGATTACGGCTACTACGTTAATGATGATGGCTATCAAGGCATTGTCACACAAGACACCTTGGAAGAAGCATGCTGTGAAAATGACTCACAAAAACTAGGAGATGAGTTTCTGGAAGAACTGGCAGGCATCGCACCGGGTGCAATATTGGAAACCGTAATACCCGAGACTCTCGAAGCAGAATACTCACTCCCCGTGATCGACAAAGACGGTAATCTCAAAGGGGAGCTGTCTCGCCGAAGCCTCGCGGATGTGCTGGGGGATAGAGAGAAGTGTGAGGGAAATACTAAAACCGCTGCATAAGTCTGCATTGAAACAAGCAGGTACCAGAAATTATTTCTAACTACCTGCTTGTTACCGGATAAAATAACTATCCTACCTTCGTTATTCGGCTTCTACACAATAACCGCATTTAAACATCCAGATTGGTCACTTCTAATGCGTTGGTCTGAATGAAATCCCTTCGTGGTTCGACTTCATCGCCCATTAACGTTGTAAATATCTGATCTGCGCCAATGGCATCTTCTATATTCACTTTCATCATACGACGACATTCAGGGTCCATGGTGGTTTCCCACAACTGCTCGGGGTTCATCTCTCCTAGTCCTTTATATCGCTGAATATAAAGGCCGCGTTTAGCTTCTTTCATCAGCCATTCAAGTGCTGTAGCAAACTTGCTGATGGGTTGTTGGCGCTCACCTCGTTGAATATAAGCACCTTCCTCAATCAGTCCAGCCAAGCTTGTGGCTAGCTTAGCAATCGACCTATATGAAGCAGATTCAAAGAACTCATAGTTGAATACATATTCAGTGGATATACCGTGTACGTATACATCTACTTTCGGCAAAAACAGGCTGCGCTCGACATCTTCAGTTAGACCAAACTCATACCTCATGCCCGTTTTCGTGTCGATAAGTAATTGTTCACCCATCGCATCACACCATGCTTGTACTGCATCTTTATCACTTAACGATTCAAACGCGATCGGTTGAATTGCCAACATTTTTGCTAGCACAAGAGCGGGGTAGGTTCGAGATAATCTATCGGTAATCGCTTCAACATTACGGTAATCATTTACTAACGTTTCTAACGCAGTGCCTGTAACCGCAGGGGCGTTTGGGTTGACAAATAAGTTTGTATTTTCGAGTGCTGATTGAGTTAAGAACTGTTCTAGCGCTTTTTCATCTTTCAAATACTGTTCTTGTTTGCCTTTTTTAACTTTATACAGAGGCGGCATCGCGATATAGACATAGCCATTTTCGATAATTTCTCTCATCTGTCTAAAGAAGAAGGTCAACAATAATGTTCTAATGTGTGATCCATCCACATCAGCATCAGTCATGATGATAATGTTATGGTAGCGTAGCTTCTCGATATTAAACTCTTCGCGCCCAATACCACACCCCAGTGCGGTAATAAGAGTACCGACTTCAACTGAGGAGAGCATTTTATCAAAACGCGCTTTTTCAACGTTAAGTATCTTTCCTTTCAACGGCAAAATTGCCTGAGTTTTTCTATCTCGTCCTTGCTTGGCTGAACCGCCAGCAGAATCACCCTCCACTATGTATAGTTCTGATAATGCGGGGTCTTTCTCTTGGCAATCGGCTAGCTTTCCTGGCAAGCCTGCGATATCCAGCGCACCTTTACGGCGAGTCATTTCACGCGCTCTACGTGCGGCGTCTCGTGCTCTAGCCGCTTCAATCATCTTATTAACAATGAGTCGAGCTTCTGATGGGTTCTCTTGTAGAAAATCACCAAACAAACCATTCATTTCCTGCTCGACGGCTGTCTTGACCTCAGATGATACCAACTTGTCTTTGGTTTGAGATGAGAACTTCGGATCGGGTACTTTTACCGATACTATTGCAGTCAGCCCTTCTCGTGCATCATCTCCTGAAGTATTCACCTTTTCTTTTTTACCTAAACCTTCACGCTCTATATAACCATTCAAAGATCGTGTTAACGCTGCACGAAACCCTGCGAGGTGAGTACCGCCATCGCGCTGGGGTATATTATTGGTAAAACAGAATAGATTTTCTTGGTAAGAGTCGTTCCACTGCATAGAAATTTCGACTTCTACACCGTCTTCTTCTCGATACTTACTAAAGTGGAAGATCTGATTAATTGGCGTTTTATTGGTATTTAGATACTCAACAAATGCTTTCAAACCGCCTTCATATTCATACACTTCTTCACGGCCAGAACGCTCATCTTTTAAAACAATTCTCACACCAGAGTTTAGGAACGCAAGTTCACGAATACGCTTAGCCAATATATCGTAATGAAATTCGATATTGGTAAAGGTGTCAGGTGAGGGTACGAAATGAACTTCTGTCCCTGTTTTTTCGGTTTCGCCAATAACCGTTAATGGCTTAGCGGGAACACCGTGGTGATATACCTGCTCATGAACCTCACCAGCGCGGCGAATGGTTAAACGAAGTTCATTAGACAGTGCATTTACAACGGATACCCCCACACCATGAAGACCACCGGATACTTTATAGGTATTATCATCAAACTTACCGCCTGCATGCAGCACAGTCATGATAACTTCAGCGGCTGAAACACCCTCTTCTTCGTGTACATCAGTTGGTATTCCACGGCCATCATCCGATACAGTAATAGACTCATCGGCATGTATAACCACTTTAATTTCTGAGCAAAAACCTGCTAACGCTTCATCAATTGAGTTATCGACTACTTCAAACACCATGTGATGTAAGCCGGTACCATCATCAGTGTCACCGATATACATTCCCGGACGCTTGCGTACAGCGTCCAGTCCTTTAAGCACTTTTATACTTGATGAATCGTATGAATTATTATCTGTCATCTATAACGCTCCTAAGGCGTGCTTTTCTGCGTACATCGCGACAATGAAGATTACATGTACACTTAATCACTTAATTAACTTGAGAAACCTTACCATGTTCCACGTGGAACATTCTTAATTCAGTATCTTCATGAAACAAGGGTAATACGGAATTAATATCAACTGCTGTCAATATTACCTGGCTTTCTAGTTTCTCTAAATATGAACACACATTTTTACGATGATCGATATCAAGCTCTGCACTAATATCATCAATCAAGTAAACTGATTTACGGCCAGACAGTTTATATAAGAAAGCGCCTTGGGCCAAAATCATCGAAAAAATTAGTATCTTCTTTTGGCCGCGGGAGAGTACTTCGTCAGCAAATCTCCCATTGGCCTTTATTCTTATATCTGCTCGATGAGGCCCTTGATGGGTAAAACCTGATCGTGCATCTCTTTCAATACTATCATTGAGTGTTGATTGATAGTCAGCCTTTTTATCCCAACCCCTATAGTAACTTATATCTATATCTATAGTTTGATTGAGTAACTTAAGAATATCATTTATTACCGGTACCAACGAGACAACATAATCATGACGATACTGGTCAATCATAGCGGCCGAAGCAATCATTTGACCGTCCCAGGGCGCCAACAACGAACGATCTATTCTACCACGTCGTAACAATGTATTCCGCTGTTTTAAACTCTTTGTATAGCGTCTCCAGGCTTCAGAAAACCGATGTTCCACGTGGAACACCCCCCAATCCATATAACGTCTACGATTATTAGGGCCACCATCAAGTAGTTCAAATGTCTCTGGCTCAATCAAAAGTGTTGGAGTAACGCTCGCAAGTTGAATAGCACTACGTATGAACTCTCCATCTATTTTTATCAGTGCTGACTTGTTCTTTTCGCGGGTAATACCAATACGATGTTGATGGCTATTATCATCTTCTGTAACAGAGAATAATGTAAAGCCGGGAGCATTATGCTGTACGATAGAATCAAGTTTAGAACTTCTAAAAGACTTGCCGACCGAAAGATAATAAAGTGATTCGATTAAACTCGACTTTCCACTGCCATTTTTCCCATCAATAATATTAATTAAAGGTGAGAACTCTAGCCGCTGTTCGACAAGATTACGAAAGTTACTAAGCTTGATAGTTTGGTAGGGCATCAGAAAAATCTAAACTGCATACTGTTGAAGAAGATAATTACAAATATCGTCGGACTCAAACATTTCAATACCTGTATTGGGGTCAACAAGGTAAGGGATCATCATCTTCCCACTTCTACTCACCAAGCCTTTTCTATTTTTTCCTTTTACATTATAGAAGGGGAATATACGTTCACGGATAACAGGTAGCATATAATCTAGTATTTGATTACGACCAACGTTGTGCAATACATAAGGTACCTCAAGTTCACACAATAACTCTCTAACCGGCTTAGCAAAGGGGCTTGCCTCAAAACTATACAGTTCCAGCATCATAGCGGGTGATTTGGACGGCTTATGATACATACCTGAGCCAAAACGCACGATACTAGAAACCATAGAACTAAGAGTATTCGAGTATTTTCGCCTCCAACGCTTCGGCAAGTGACCTTTACCATAATAACGAAAAAGGTAGCTAATTATGTCGTATGATTCGTAAAGCGAAATTGAGGTATTAGGATCTATCAAATAAGGGAATTGCTCTTTACCGCCCACTTTTATCGCGCTGTTTCTAAAACGTATTCCGCCTTTAGGGCAGGGGTAAATCACAACATCTAAATCCAGTTCAGTCATGGCTTCTCTAACAAGCTTACAATACGGGCACCCTTCAATATCATACAGATGCAATCGCTGTTGTGGTCGCTTCCCTAATCGGGAAGTAGCTGTACCTCTCCACATCGAGACTGATGATGCAATAGTCGCTCTGACAAATGACAACATATTTAGCATCCTTGATAATTAAGCGTGACTGATATTAATAATCGAATCATTTTATTAGAAAACCTTATAATAAACATTATGTAGCCGACAAAGCATTAGGCATAATGCTAACGGTATCAAATACAGTACTAAAGCCCAATACTAAAAAAGCCAGTCGATATGACTGGCTTTTTTAGTATTGGTTACTTTCAATAGTTTGCAGCAATATTAATGCAGCATATTTAGACGATCATCGACAAACATATCTAGTTCTGGCGCCAGTATATGTACATACCGGTCAAAGTATAAAAATTGTTTCATCAACAACGCAAACTCTCTCGGAAAGTGAATGCCATGCTGCTCACCCACTTTAACCATATCCATCAAGATATTGTTTATTTCATCTTCGTTCTTATTGGGATCTTCCAAAACCGTATAATCAGGTGTCATGGTATCCATTCGCTGGTACAAAGACCTAATATCATCCGCCAGGCTTTGAATATTAATATCGGCATCAGTCACACCAATACCCACCATTGCTTTGGCCATTCCTTCAAAATCACCAACCATCACCGATGATATAAAATCAGAAACAGACTCCCACGTACCTTTTGCGATTCGGCCTACGATACCAAAATCTATAAACCCTATACGTCCGTCTTCTAGTACCATCAAGTTGCCGGCATGCACATCAGCATGAAAGAAATTGCACTGAGTAAGGCTTGCGAACCAGGTATTCATAGCAGTAATTAATGTTTTCTCAGGATCGTTACAATAACGCCTAATCGTATCGAGATCAGTCAGCGATACACCATAAAAACGCTCCATGGTTAATACTCTTCGAGTAGTCGCTTGATCATATACTTTAGGTACTACCGCATCATGATTACCCGAGTCCAATAAAAACTGCTTAAACTCTTTTAGATTATTTGACTCTTTAATAAAGTCACACTCTTCCATCATCGTGCGCTGGATTTCCTGAACAATACCCGATAGAGAAGTCCATGAGAGCTTTGGTGCTAAGTACTCAATTACCCGTGATGAAACATAGAGAAAGTTAAGGTCAGTCAACAAAACATTAGAAACACCGGGTTTCTGAATTTTTATAACAACATCTTCACCGGTAATAAGTTTCGCGGCATGAACCTGAGCAATCGAAGCAGAGGCTAAGGGTTCTGGGTCTATCTCCTGATAAACTTCGTTAAGAGGCTTATCAAGCTCCTCTATAAGGATCTTTTTCATGACACTGAACGGTAACGACTTTGTTTGATCTAAACAATACTGAAATTCTTCTACGTAATCTTGCGGAAAGAAAGTAGGTGAGCTGGCAATAAACTGACCAAGCTTGATATAGGTCGCTCCTAACTCTTCAAAAGTCTGTCTCAGTATACGTGGAGTGGGGGGCCGATCGCCTCGTAACCAATTAACACCGGTTTTAGATAACACAGCTGCAGTTTGCCCTATACGCATGGCTCCCTTGACTGTATTTAGAAATGTATCCTTCATCACTCTAACCCTACTTCCATTAATTTACTGTTTACTAAAACATTATCCAATTGACTACAGACGCATGGGCATCACAACATAAAGGCTGTTTGTTTCTTCTGTCGATTCTATTAGTGCACTGGCATTTGGGTTCGAGAGTGTTAACTTAACCTGGTCATCATTAATAACACCCATCACATCAATCAGGTAACCAACATTAAAACCGACCTGCAATGACTCACCATGATAAGCAACTGATAAGCTATCTTCTGCCTGCTCATGCTCTGGGTTATTTGCAAACACCTGTAGTTGATTATCAGAAAGCTGCAGCCTCACACCTCTAATATTCTCATGAGATAATATTCCTGCTCGCATAAACATGTTTTTTAGCTCTATACGATCAGCAATAACAATCTTATCGCCACCACGAGGAATAACGCGATTGTAATCAGGGAACTTCCCTTCAATTAACTTGGATGTAAATATATATGAACCAATTTCAGAACGAACATGACTATCACTAAACGATATATTTATCGTCCCATCTACATCAGTTAATAAACGGGCTAACTCCAAAATACCTTTTCTTGGCACAATAACCTGTCGATTATCTTCAAATGTTGTACCTACTACATCAATACTCGACATAGCCAAGCGATGACCATCAGTCGCAACGGCTCGAATAGAGGTTGCGCCCATTTCTAGCAACATGCCGTTCAAGTAGTAACGAACATCTTGTTGAGCCATCGCAAACGATGTCGCTTCGAGCATTTTTTTAAAATCAGCCTGTGGAAGCGTCATACTAATATCCTGCTGACTTTCCTCTATGTTTGGAAAGTGCTCCGCAGGTAAAGTAGATAAGGTAAAGTGGCTTTTCCCCGCTCTGACATGGAGTCTCTCGCCCTCTACACTTAATTCCAATACCGCTTGATCTGAAAGTGAACGGCATATATCCGACAACTTACGAGCAGGTACTGTGATTTGACCAGGAACTTCAACATCAACCTGATCTATATTACAGACCAGCTCAACTTCCATATTAGTACCCGTTAGTCTAAGTTCACCTTGGTTAGCCACCATCAAAATATTCGACAAGACAGGCATTGTCTGCTTTTTCTCTACTACACCAGAAATAGACTGTAATGGTGCAAGGAGTGCTTCTCGGCTTATTATCAGCTTCATAGTGAATCAGCTCTTCTCGACTCTTGTTCGTTAAATGATTATACGTCTGACCGATTAGGTCGTAAGTGTTCTTAAAAAATTCTGATAGTCTTCCCTAATACTAGGGTCTGTTTCCTGCAACTCTACTATTTTTTTACACGCATGCAAAACAGTCGTGTGATCACGACCACCAAATGCATCCCCTATTTCTGGAAGACTATGATTAGTCAGTTCTTTTGATAGTGCCATTGCCACTTGTCTAGGTCGTGTAATAGAACGAGTTCTTCTTTTAGATAAAAGGTCAGCCACCTTAATTTTATAATACTCTGCCACTGTACGCTGAATATTATCGATACTCACCTGCTTTTCATGCAGCGCTAGCAGATCTTTTAAACACTCTCTAATAAACGGGGGAGTAATTTCCTGTCCAGTAAAATGCGCATTCGCTGCCACTAACTTTAAAGCGCCTTCAAGTTCTCGTACATTAGACCTGATTTTCTGAGCGATAAAAAAGGCAGATTCACTATTAAGACGCACATTAGTCTGTTCCGCTTTCTTCATCAGTATAGCTACACGCGTTTCAAGCTCAGGCGGCTCTACCATCACTGTCAGTCCCCAACCAAACCGAGACTTCAGGCGCTCTTCCATATTATCAATTTCTTTTGGGTAGCGATCGCAGGTTAAAATCATCTGCTGGCCACCTTCTAACAACGCATTAAAAGTGTGAAAAAACTCTTCTTGCGAACGTTCTTTTCGTGCAAAAAACTGTATATCATCTATCAGCAAGGCATCAACAGAACGATAGAAACGTTTAAATTCATTAATAGCATTTAATTGCAACGCTTTAACCATGTCTGCCACAAAACGTTCAGAATGAAGATAAACCACTTTAGCATTAGGATTTTTCTTAATTATCTCATTGCCAACCGCATGCATTAAATGTGTCTTACCTAAACCAACGCCTCCATAAAGGAATAGCGGGTTATATGCACTACCTGGATTTTCGGCTACCTGAACGGAAGCTGCGCGTGCCAATTGGTTTGATTTACCTTCAACAAAAGTATCAAACGTAAATGTAGAATTTAGGAAACTTTGATGTTTTATAGACCCTTCTACTTCAACCGAGCGCTGTTTTTTATCACTCACATCACTATTACTATAAGAACGAGAAGGTTGCTTAGCCTCATAGGAAGATTTTTTACGGCTATCTAGTTCTGTTTTACTTTGTTTGGTTGGCTTTAAGCTAGATTGATCTGCTTCAATTGATGAACTGGTGCTTGCGGAACCAATCTTTAGGCTAAGTCCAGGGGGTTGCCCATCAACTAAATCTTTTAGTAGTTCTTTTATCCGATTAACGTATTTTTCAGAAACCCAATCCAGCACAAACTTATTAGGCGCATAGAGACAAATTTCATTCTCTTTAGTTTCAGCCTGCAATGGACGAAGCCAGGTATTAAACTGTTGAGAAGGGAATTCGTCTTTTAAATATTCCAGGCATTCAGCCCATAAGTTTTGCGACACTATAGTTAGCTCTTTATCTTAGATAGATGATTAACACGACAAACAGTAAGACGACCGGCAATAAGTCCAGCACTGTCAAAATATTCTATTAATAGCTATAGCCACTTAAAATTTAACTCATCTTTTCATTACAAAGATGACGATGCTTTAGGGCTGCTGTAAGAGCAGATCCTCTCATTAGTCTTAAGCCGAACACACCTATTAATAGATTCTAACGTAACTATTAACCTGACAAATGTTTTTACACAGACGTATTAAGTTTTTGTTGGACTTGTCTTTTATAATGATGACTATTATTGACCACAATTCTACCTTTTAAGCTTCCTTTCATCTACCCCCTTTTAAAAAAGAAATAAACACCCTGTGGATATCTATATTCTTATTTATCAATATATTATGTACTTAATAACAGCCTTGTGAACATTTTTATAATAATAAAAATATCATTATTTACAAAAATAATTAACCTGAGGATATCTATTAGGATATCACTGTGGATAACCTGAAGATAAAAATGCCTGTGCGTAAGTGCACTTTTTATCTTCAGGTTATTAACAAGCTGTATTACCCTGTGTGAATAGTCTATCAATAGCATTATCATTAAATTATCTATATGTTTTATATAGTAAATTTAAGGTTTTACACAGAAAATCGATTTACTAATAGTAATAAACATAATAAAAGATCTTAAAAAGATATATTTTTATATATTAAAAGATCTTTAAAACAGATTCGTTTATTTTTTATACTTTATTCTCTTAAAACATTGATTAAATTTCCAAAATTAAATAGAATTCCGCCCCTATTTTTTAGTAATAGAAAAACCAATTAGTAAGCTTGTGAGAATTAGCAATGAAAAGAACATTCCAACCTAGCGTTCTTAAGCGTAAGCGTAGTCACGGTTTCCGTGCTCGTATGGCTACCAAAAATGGCCGTCACGTTATTAACCGTCGTCGTGCAAAAGGTCGTAAGCGTCTTAGCGCTTAATAAGATCTTGTGTATATGAACCATTATGGGTTTCCTCGGCAAGTTCGTTTACTTTCTGCTGAGGATTATCGTAATGTGTTTAATGATGTTACCTGTAAAGTCTCAAACCGGCATATGCTTCTACTAGCAAGAGAGAGTAATACTCAACATGCTAGAGTAGGGCTGGTAGTTGCTAAAAAAAACGTGCGTAAAGCGGTTGAACGTAACCGATTTAAGCGTTTAGTACGAGACTCTTTCAGGTTACATCAACATACATTTGAACCTCTCGATATTGTTGTCTTATCTAGGCCAGGCCTTTCTGATCTTGATAATCAAACGATTATTAAACAATTAGAAAATCTTTGGCAACGTCTTAATAAGCGTGCGATCGACAATAAGCAAAAGAGTAGTTCAAAGCCTCATCAGGCAAATAATCAGCAAAAGGTCAAAAATAATGGCTAAGCTGGCAATCCTTATTGTAAGGCTTTATCAGTACTGCATTAGTCCTTTTTTGGGCAATAGTTGCCGTTATTATCCCTCTTGTTCCAGTTATACTCTTACAGCAATCGAACGTTTTGGACTGCTTAAAGGCGGTTATCTTGGATTACGTCGTTTGTTAAGATGTCACCCTTGGTCTGAGGGTGGTATTGATCACGTTCCTCATCACCATAATTGTCTTCAAGCGCATTCTTCATTGTGCTCTGAAAAACACAAACCTGAACCAGAACAGGTAGCATGAACCCCATGGATGCACAACGCGGTATAATTTTTATTGGCTTAGCCATTGTTTCATACTTAATGGTATTAGCCTGGAATGACGATTACGGTAATCAACCCGTTACATCACCTTCTGCAAATGTAGAAGTGATAGAAAGCCCTTCCATATCTTCAAACAGTACATCAAATACTTCATCTGATACCGAATTTACGCCACCTGAAGAGCAATCTTCAACGGTAACAGATCTAACTGTATCTAAAAATATAACATCAGGTAGTCAGAAAATACGTGTAAAAACTGATGTTTTGGATATCGCAATCAATCTAACAGGCGGAAATATTTCTGAAGCATTATTAACCCAATATAAAACAGCTTTGGGTTCTGCAGAAAAGTTCGCGCTTCTAGAAAATAGTCAACGTCACCAATACACTATTGAAAGTGGTCTTTACGGAAAAAATGGATTTGATTCATCAAGAAATGGACCTGCCCCGATTTATCAAACCGCTGAGCAGCATTATGAGTTAGGAAGTGACCGAAATGAGTTAGTGGTTGATCTTAAATATACGGATATTAATGGTGTTGAAATTATTAAACGCTACCGTTTAGAGCGAGAGAGTTATCTAGTTAATGTATCTTACTTGGTTAATAACAACTCAAATACTGCGTTTAACACTAATTTTTCAGGCAAGATTATTCGTGATCAGGTCGCTGACCCATCCCAACAAACCAGTATGGGAATGCAATCATTTTTGGGAATGGTATTATCCAGCCCTAAAGAGCCTTATGAAAAATATGACTTCGAAGATATGCGAGATAAACCAATTAATTCAACCGCGCAGGGTGGTTGGATAGCATTTCTTCAACATTACTTTATGACCGCTTGGATTCCTGCAGATAATTTAGAGCACACCTATCAGACCAAAGTAAAAAATGGTCTTTATTTGATGGGCTTCATTAGTCCCGAGGTTGTAGTTGAACCAGGACAGCAAGAAACTATCTCAGCTAATGTTTATATCGGACCAAAGATAATTGAGAAGCTTGAACAAGTAGCGCCAAACCTAGATTTAGCTGTTGATTATGGCTTCTTATTCTTTATTGCATATCCACTTTATTTACTACTCGACTTCTTACACGGTATCGTGGGGAACTGGGGTATCGCAATTATTTTAGTAACAGTCATTGTTAAAGCTGCATTCTTTAAATTGTCTGCCACCAGCTACCGTTCAATGGCTAATATGCGACGTGTTGCGCCTAAGCTGGCACAGCTTAAAGAGCAGTACGGAGACGATAGACAAAAAATGTCCCAAGGCATGATGGAACTGTACAAAAAAGAGAAGATTAATCCTTTAGGAGGTTGTCTGCCTGTATTAGTTCAAATGCCTGTTTTCATAGCGCTTTATTGGGTGTTACTTGAAAGTGTAGAGTTACGTCATGCACCTTTCTTCTTCTGGATACATGATCTATCAATTAAAGATCCATACTTCATTTTACCGATTATTATGGGTGCAAGTATGTTTATTCAGATGTCATTAAACCCTGCGCCACCTGATCCTGTTCAAGCTAAGGTTATGAAGCTAATGCCTATTATGTTTACGGTATTCTTCTTATGGTTCCCTGCAGGGCTAGTATTGTACTGGGTTGTTAACAATGTGCTGTCCATTGCACAACAATGGATTATTACTCGAAACATAGAGAATGCAGCTGCAGAAAAAGGCTAATTTAGTATTCTTATTGTAAGATAGATTATAAAGGCTCCTTTTAAGGGGCCTTTATTATTTGCGGATATCATCTTGAAATTAACGAGATTAGAAAGGTTGAATAATGACGACTTCTGATTTTTCATCATTAGAGCACGATACAATTGTAGCGTTAGCCACTGCTCCTGGCAGAGCGGGCGTTGGTATTGTCAGAGTCTCAGGCCCTAAATCTAAATCTATTGCTGAGAGTATCTTAGGCTTTAAGCCAAGCCCCCGCTTTGCTCATTATGGCCCATTCTTAACAACTGACGGTGAGCAAATAGATCAGGGAATTGCGCTCTTCTTTCCAAACCCGAATTCTTTTACAGGTGAAGATGTAATTGAATTTCAAGGTCATGGTGGCCCCGTTATTATGGATATGTTGCTACAAGCAATAGTATCTTTGGGTGCAAGGATTGCCAGACCCGGTGAGTTTTCAGAACGAGCATTTTTAAATGATAAGCTTGATTTAGTGCAAGCCGAAGCGATAGCTGATTTAATTGATAGTGCATCAGAACAAGCCGCAAAATGTGCACTTCGTTCACTTCAAGGAGCTTTTTCGAAAGAGATAGAAGTACTCGTAGAGCAATTAATAGCCTTAAGAATCTACGTTGAAGCTGCGATAGATTTTCCTGAAGAAGAAATTGATTTTCTTGGAGATGGAAAGGTAGAAAATGATCTTCAACAGATAATAGATCAACTACACTCTGTTCGAAGTCGTGCCAATCAAGGAGCCTTGATACGTGAAGGGATGAATGTCGTCATCGCTGGACGCCCTAATGCAGGTAAATCTAGCTTGCTTAATGCACTAGCTGGCAGAGAAGCTGCAATTGTCACTTCAATTGAAGGAACCACTCGAGATGTATTAAAAGAACATATCCATATTGATGGAATGCCACTTCATATTATCGATACTGCAGGTTTGCGGGAAAGTAATGATGAAGTAGAGCGGATAGGAATAGATAGAGCTTGGAAAGAAATAGAACAAGCTGATCGAATTTTGTTAATGGTTGATGGAACAACAACTGATTCTGCAGACCCTGAACTTATTTGGCCAGACTTTGTTCATAAGTTACCGAATATGAATCAAATATCGGTAGTTAGAAATAAAATAGATAAAACAAGTGAGCCTCCTGAGTTATCAGCAGATAGAAATTGCCCGGTTATTAATATATCTGCAAAGGAAAATCTGGGAATAAGTTTATTAAAAGAACACCTCAAAGAGTGTATGGGGTATAACTCTACAATGGAAGGTGGGTTCACTGCCAGAAGACGCCACCTTGATGCACTCGATATCGCTGAAAAAGCACTTCACACGGGCCAAAACCAACTTCAATCAATGGGGGCTGGTGAGTTGCTAGCCGAGGATCTTAGAGCTGCGCAAGATTCATTGGGTGAAATTACAGGTCAGGTCACGCCTGATGATTTATTGGGGCGGATATTCTCGAGTTTTTGTATTGGTAAGTAGAGACGGTTATCGGTAAAGGGTAGATAATCATTGCAAGTAAAACCGCTGTTTAAGCAGCGGCTTTATATTTTTTTGAAACTGTAAATAATCTATATACTGGCAATATTATTGTTAGTTAGCGCTTCATACATTCCTGTAACCTTATTCATTTTCTTCAACATGGACTCTGTCGTTACTTGAATAATAAAAGGGACATAACGGCTATTCTCTATTTGTTCAAACCCAGATCTTGAAAACTCCCATTGAGCACTTACTTTATTAAGGGCCATATTAATTTCTTGCGTATTAAGCTTGGATGATGACAGTTTTTTTAGGGCTTGGTCGTATTCACTAATCGCTGTTTTAAAAGCATTATCTATTCGGTTACTTTTTAGGTTCCAGCTTTTAGCAACATAAAACATGCCTATTCTCTGAGATAACATTCTTTGTCGACCTGATATATTGATCAACTTTCCTTTCTGATTTCCTGACTCTTTCTCAAGTAACTTAACGACTTTCTCACATTTCTCGAGAGTGTTTTGGCCTTCTATAATCAAATTTATAGCATTGTTTTTTTCAGGTTTTGAGATAGCCATTAATCGAAACCTATTCCACTGGTTTCTAACTTCAATTAATGAATTACTAATAGCTTTATTAGGTGAGAATTCTTCAAGTTCTTCTAGCTGTTGCTCAAATAAACCAATACTACCATCAAGCTGCTCTTGTGCTGTGTATATTGCCACATCTTGTCCTATGAGCAAGTAGGACTTAACAATTCTTTGAGTCAGCATCCTCTGTCGACCTGCTTTGTTTATCGCTGAGTCAATAGTCAACGTATCTGACAGTACAACTGTTGGAATAGAGATTAAACTAAATAAAAGCGTGATAGATAAAAGTAACGAAGGTGTAGAGATTGATAACGCTTTGTTCAATTTAAATAATGAGCAAAACCACATAAAAAAATCCTTTAAATAATAATATGTTGGACTGATCCATAAGCACGTAATGTGCCAAAAACTGTTAAGTGATATAATATTCTGTTTATATTTAATTAAATTATTTAAAATCAATAAGATAATTAACTTTACAGTCTGTTTCATAATGTTACTAAGGTGGTTTTGCGCTTTATTGGTTCATATAATCAATAAATGCTTTATTTTTGTGATTTTTCAGTAAGTTATAGCTGGCTAAGGGGGAATGTACTGACTATAGTTACTATTGACTACAGTTCATGACAGGAAATACTGCCTGTAAACTATGGGTTTGCATGGTTAGATCTCCAATCTTAAGTGCGGCACAGACTTATTAACAGAAGATGATTTCAAAACCCCCGAATAGGGTTGCATTTAATTAGCCATTACAAAACTCATTTGATCACAATCGTCCGTTTGGAAACTTAATATGGAAGAACATAATCAATCAAGCCTGCTTAAGTCAAAACGATTTTTGCCATTTTTCTGTACTCAATTTCTGGGCGCTTTTAACGATAATATCTTTAAAAACACATTGATGTTGTTGATTGCTTTTTCAGCAACCCAAACAATGGGGTTGGAATCCAATGTTGTGATGAACCTAGCGGCAGGATTGTTTATTTTACCGTTTTTTTTGTTTTCAGCTATTGCAGGTCAAGTTGCTGATAAGTACGAAAAATCATCAATTATTAGAAAGGTTAAGTTAGCAGAAATTTTTATTATGCTATTAGCAGCAGCTTGTTTTATCTCTGAGTCATACAGCTTACTATTGCTTTTATTGTTTGTAATGGGAACACAATCGACATTTTTTGGCCCTGTTAAGTATGCAATATTACCTCAACATCTAGCTGATGATGAGTTGGTGGGTGGTAATGCTTTGGTTGAAATGGGGACGTTTGTTGCCATTCTATTAGGGACCATTGGAGCAGGTTTGCTAATGGGCTTTGAAGGAACTAAAGAGTTAACTGCGCTCGCAGTGGTGGTGGTGGCTATTGCGGGTTATCTTACCAGTAGAAGAATCCCTAAGGCTGAGTCAGCTGACCCTTCAATGAAGCTAGATTTTAATATATTTCGTATGACTGATCAGGTATTGAAATATGCACGAGAAGATCGAGCTATTTATTTGTCGATTATGGCTATTTCATGGTTCTGGTTTTTAGGCGCTTCTTATCTAACGCAATTTCCCAATTTTGCAAAGACGGTGCTGCAAGGAGATTCTTCAGTGGTCACCATGCTGCTGGCACTGTTTTCTATTGGCATTGGTGTAGGCTCAATGCTTTGTGAACGTTTGTCTGGACATAAAGTAGAGATTGGTATCGTCCCAATTGGTTCGTTGGGGCTCACACTATTTGGTATAGATCTGTATAGCTCAATACCCTCTTATCATTTTGATCAGCCTTTAACATGGTTAGAGTTTATCGCTCACCCCGGGAATATTCATCTGTTAATTGATCTGGCAGGCATTGGTATTTTTGGAGGTTTTTTTATCGTACCCTTGTATGCGTATATCCAAAAAAACTCAAAGCCTGAACGAAGAGCACAAATAATAGCGGCCAATAATATTATGAATGCACTGTTTATGGTGGGTAGTGCTATTGCCGGAATTTTATTGCTGGGTGTATTGGATTTAAGTATTTCTCAGTTCTTTTTAGTGATTGCCCTAATGAACCTAGTGATTGCAATTTATGTTTATTCACAAGTCCCTGAGTTTGCGTTTCGTTTTGTAGTGTGGGTTCTATCGCACTCAATGTACCGGGTTACCCACAAAAATCTTGAAGTTATACCTGATGAAGGCCCCGCTGTGATTGTTTGTAACCATGTGAGCTTTGTGGATGCTTTGCTGATAGCAGGTGCTGTAAGGCGACCAATTCGTTTCGTAATGGATTATCAAATATTTAAATCGCCATTGTTAGGGCCTATCTTTCGGTTGGCAAAAGCGATTCCTATTGCCCCGCGTCACAAAGATGAAGAGGTTTATCAACAGGCATTTGATTCTATATCTAGAGAGCTTCAGCAAGGCGAAGTAGTGTGTATATTCCCCGAAGGAAAGTTAACTAAAACAGGTGATATGAATGAATTTAGGGGTGGTGTAGAAACCATACTGAAGCGCAACTCAGTAGAGGTTGTGACTTTAGCTTTACAGGGATTGTGGGGTAGTTTCTTTAGTAATAAAGATGGTCCGGCTTTTAGTCGTATACCTAAGCGGTTTTGGTCAAAGGTTAATATTGTGGGTGGACGAAGGTGGAAGCCTAATGAGGTTACTGCGGCAGGCTTAGAAGTAGAAGTACAAGAGCTGCGAGGGGATAAACGATAATGTATGCAGTAAACTAGTTTTTGTTAATAAGTAGAAAAAGTGGTTGTTTTTTCTACTTTTACTGTGGATAAGTTTTTTGTGAACACTCTGTTCAAATTCTAGTTGAATATTTAAATATATTATTATCAATTAGTTATATTAATTTTTTGGGATCAGAATATAAAATGATCATGTGGATAACTGTATTAATAACTTTTATTAACTAGTGTTCATAAGTCGTTGAAAATAATTGAAATTAGGTTGTTTATTCTAATTTTTAAGTGGTATTAGTGAGGACAATCAAAAAAACTTTTTTTGATTAAGAATTACACAGTTTATGCTGAAACCCTTAGGGTTTACTATTATACTACGCGGCTGTTTTAAAGAGCTGGCATGATTATAACCGGCTTAATGTTTAATGAGGTAAGACTGTGGATTTTCCAAAACATTTTGATGTTATTGTTATTGGCGGAGGGCATGCGGGCACAGAAGCTGCCTTAGCAGCTGCACGAATGGGTAGTCAGACATTATTATTAACTCATAACATTGAAACGCTAGGCCAGATGTCTTGTAATCCGGCTATTGGTGGTATTGGCAAAAGCCATTTGGTAAAAGAGATTGATGCGCTAGGCGGTGCTATGGCGTTGGCGACTGATAAAGGGGGGATTCAATTTCGAGTTCTCAATTCGCGAAAAGGGCCTGCCGTTAGGGCAACTCGTGCTCAGGCAGATCGACTTTTATATAAAGCCGCTGTTCGTTCAATACTCGAAAATCAACCAAACCTCGATATTTTTCAGCAATCCGCAGATGACCTCATTGTTGAAGGTGATCAAGTAAAGGGCGTTATCACCAATATGGGGGTTCGCTTTTATGCCAATAGTGTGGTTTTAACAGCTGGAACATTTTTAGGCGGTAAGATTCATATCGGTCTTGAAAATCATTCAGGTGGACGTGCTGGAGACCCGCCTTCAATAGCGCTTGCTAATCGTTTGCGAGAGTTACCCTTTCGGGTTGGTCGTTTAAAAACCGGTACACCACCTCGTATTGATGCAAGGTCTGTCGATTTTTCAGTGATGGCCGAGCAGCCGGGTGATAGTCCAACACCTGTTATGTCTTATATGGGTAGTCTACGTGATCACCCTCAGCAAATTAGTTGCTTTGTAACACATACCAATGAGCGAACCCATGACATTATTCGTGGTGGGTTTGACCGGTCACCTATGTTTAGTGGTGTTATTGAAGGCGTTGGGCCTCGATATTGCCCTTCTATTGAAGATAAAGTTAACCGATTTGCGGATAAAAACTCACATCAGATATTTGTTGAACCCGAAGGTTTAACAACCCATGAATTATACCCAAATGGTATCTCAACAAGCCTACCATTTGATGTTCAGTTAGAGCTTGTAAGGTCTATGAAGGGGTTTGAAAATGCCCATATAACGCGACCAGGTTATGCCATTGAATACGATTACTTCAATCCGCAAGATTTAAAGCACTCGCTGGAAACCAAATTCATTAGCAACCTGTTTTTTGCAGGCCAGATAAACGGAACGACGGGTTATGAAGAAGCCGGTGCGCAAGGGCTGCTAGCCGGTATCAATGCTTCATTAAAGGCAAAAGGTGAAGATGCTTGGTACCCAAGACGTGATGAAGCGTATATTGGGGTATTGGTCGATGATCTTATTACCTTAGGTACCAGTGAACCTTATCGCATGTTTACCAGTCGCGCAGAATATCGGCTGATCCTGAGAGAAGATAATGCCGATTTGCGGTTAACTGAAAAAGGCCGTGAGCTCGGGTTAGTAGATGATAAGCGTTGGGCTGCATTCTCCAAAAAGCGAGAGTCAATCGAGTCTGAGAGAACGCGTTTGGATAAAACATGGATACAGCCAACATCAGAACAAGCTAAGATCGCCAATAAATATCTTGAGCACCCTCTTAATCGAGAATACAGTTTATCTGACTTATTAAAGCGACCAGAGCTTGATTACCCTAAAATTGCTGAAATTGGTGATCAGGCGATTGATGATAATAGCGTAGCAGAGCAGATTGAAATTCAAGTGAAATATGAAGGTTATATTACGCGTCAGCAAGAAGAAATTGAGCGCTTGAAGCGACATGAAAATACCTTGCTTCCCATCGATTTTGACTACGATAATATTCCTGGATTATCGAATGAGCTGACGTCAAAATTAAAAGATGTTCGTCCAGAAACTATTGCTCAAGCGTCCCGTATACCGGGAGTCACGCCTGCGGCCGTTTCATTGTTAATTATTTATCTTAAAAAGCGTTCAATGGTGAGAAAAGAAATTGCATAATCGGAACAGTTCAAAGCAAACAGGTAGCCATAAAGGACGTTCAACTAATAATGCTTTTGATAGTGATGAGTTCAGGCCTCGTTTATTAGAAGGGGCTAAGCAATTGGGTGTTCAGTTGTCTGAATCTCAAGCATCACAACTATTATGTTATTTGGCGTTGCTTAATAAGTGGAATAAAGCTTATAACTTAACGGCTGTTCGTCATCCAGAAGAAATGCTTTATCGTCATCTATTGGACTCGTTGAGCGTGGTTTATTGGGTCAGTGGTGAACGTATTATTGATGTGGGTACAGGACCTGGACTACCAGGCATCCCATTAGCGATACTCTTTCCGCAGACTCACTTCACGTTGTTAGATAGCAATGGCAAGAAGACTCGATTTCTTACACAGTGTAAGCTAGAAATGGGGTTGGATAATATTACGGTTATACATGGGCGAGTTGAAGAATTTAAGCCAGAAGTATCATTTGATCAAGTCGTATCAAGAGCGTTTAGCGCTATAGAGAATATGGTGAACTGGTGTGGCCACTTGGTTGACAGTAAAGGACAGTTTTTGGCGATGAAAGGACTGTTTCCTGAAGAAGAACTGACTAGCCTGCCAAAAGGTTATAGGGTAGACGAAAGTCACGCGCTTGATGTCCCAGGTTGCGATGGCGAGCGACATCTCATTATCATTCGTAAAAACGGATAGATTTTCACTTTAAAGGAGAATCCGGTATGGCGCGAATATTTGCCGTTACCAATCAGAAGGGTGGAGTGGGTAAAACAACAACCTGCGTTAATCTGTCTGCATCATTGGCAGCGACCAAACGAAAGGTATTGATGGTCGATCTCGATCCCCAGGGCAATGCAACCATGGGAAGTGGTATCGATAAAAATGAAGTTGATAAATCAGCCTATGATGTACTGACTAAGAAATCGCCGATAGAAGATGTAATCGTGCAGTCTGAAGCCGCTGGTTTTGATGTTTTACCTGCCAATGGTGATGTAACCGCAGCGGAGGTTGAACTTCTAAACGAAATAGGTCGCGAACATCGGTTGCGCCTAGCACTCAATAATGTCAGAGAAAACTATGACTTTATTTTGATCGACTGTCCGCCATCTCTCAATATGTTAACGGTGAATGCATTATCGGCATCCGATAGTGTGATTATTCCTATGCAGTGTGAGTATTATGCACTTGAAGGTCTGGCCGCATTGATGAATACCATTGAGCAAATAAGGGAAACCATTAACCCTTCGCTTGAAATAGAAGGTATATTAAGAACCATGTATGATCCCCGAAATAGCCTAACGCGAGATGTTTCGTCTCAGCTTCATGAATATTTTGGTGACCAGGTTTATGGTTCAGTAATACCGAGAAATATCCGGTTGGCAGAAGCGCCTAGTTATGGTCTCCCGGCTCTAAAGTATGACAAAGGCTCCAAAGGTGCTTTATCTTACTTGGCATTAGCGGGAGAGGTTGTTCGAAAAACAAAAGCTAAGGCCAAGGAAAAAGCAGCGGCTTTGGCTTAGTTAATGTCAGTTTCGGGTTGCTCAATTACAGTCAGAAAGATAAATATTGATTAGGGTAGATCATGGTAGCTAAAAAACGAGGTTTGGGCGAGCGCGGACTAGGTGCTCTATTAGCAGGCTCAAAAGTAAAACTCCAAACTGAAACTACTCAGGATGGCGAGCTGCGAGAATTACCCGTTGATTTGGTACAGCGAGGTATTTATCAACCTCGCCGTGATATGGATTCCGAAGCGCTCGAAGAGTTGGCTGAGTCAATTCGGCAGCAAGGCGTGATGCAGCCTATTATCGTACGGCCAATTGCTGAAAGTCGTTATGAGATTATTGCAGGTGAGCGTCGCTGGCGTGCCACTCAGCTTGCAGGTCTTGATAGAGTACCTGCTATTATTCGCGACGTTCCTGATGAGGCTGCGGTGGCAATGGCGCTCATTGAAAACATTCAGCGCGAAAACCTGAATGCGATGGAAGAAGCTATTGCCTTGCAACGCCTGCAAGATGAGTTTGAATTAACTCAGCAAGAAGTGGCCCAAGCGGTAGGAAAATCGCGCTCAACTGTTACTAACCTACTGCGTTTGATTGGTCTTTCTAGTGAAGTTAAAGTGATGCTTGAGCATGGTGACTTAGAAATGGGACACGGTAGAGCAATGTTATCCTTATCACCAGAACTGCAGCTTCAGGCGGCTAATCATGTGGTTGCAAAGTCATTATCGGTGAGACAAACAGAAGCGTTAGTTAGAAAACTGCAAGAAGAGAAAGATCATCCAAAAGAAGCGAAAAAGGTTGACCCAGATATTCGACGCCTACAGCAAGATCTATCTGAACGCATAGGCGCTAAAGTAGCGATTAACCATACTAGCAAAGGTAAAGGAAAATTGGTTATTCAATATAGTAGCGTGGATGAGCTTGATGGAATTCTAAATCACATTAAGTGATATTGATTAAAAAAGAATTTTTTACAAAACTACTACTTTTTGATTATTTTAATTTAAACAAGCGTTTTAAACGACCACTACACTACATATAGTTGAATCGTTCGTTATCCCATACAATTTCTGTTTTGATTGTTTAATATATAACTATATTTAGATTAAAAAATAGACAAGTATTTATATTAAAACCACGATAAACCGCCCTTTTTTGTTGAATGCTGAAGAGTTAATCAATATAATTTGCCTCGCCTGAGGTGGCGGCTATCAATATCACCATGTTTGGCAAGGTTAATAAGCGGAATCGCGCAATTGTGGAAGCCTGTAGTTAGCAGAACCCTAGAATTTAGGGTAAACGGTTACAGTAATTTTCTTTAGCGAGAATGCATTTGAAATTTGTGAGAGTGCATGAGCGGTAAAAAAACAGTTTCTGGAATTAAGCGTCCGGCAATTTATCGGTTAATTGGGGTTCAGTTGGGAGCTACCCTGATAATAAGTATCGGTTTTTTGCTGAAAGATCAGGTGGCGGCATACTCAGCTCTGCTGGGTGGGCTTATTTTTATACTACCTAATATTTATTTTGCTTATAAAGCCTTCGCACATACAGGTGCTAGAGCCGCGCGTCAGATAGTTAACTCCTTTTATAAAGGGGAAGCAGTGAAATTGGCGTTAACTGCAGTATTGTTTACTGTGGTGTTTGTGTCGGTAAAACAGTTAAACGTTTTAGCACTGTTTGTAACCTTTATTATTGTATTAACGACGAATTGGCTGACTCCGCTTTTGTTGAGTCATCAGCCACAGCGGAAATAGAGTTTGAGAGCATAATATGGCAGGCGAAACCCTCACCGCATCATCCTATATACAGCACCATCTTCAGAACCTTACCTATGGTAACCACCCTGAAGGCGGCTGGATGTTTGCTCACACTGCACAAGAAGCCAAAGAAATGGGTTTTTGGGCCATTCATGTAGATACCATGGGCTGGTCTATTGCGTTAGGCGTCCTATTTTTATGGTTATTCCGTTCAGCTGCAAAAAAGGCAACAACCGGTGTACCCGGTGGTTTGCAGAACTTTGTAGAGATTATGATCGAGTTTGTTGACAACAGCGTCAAAGAAACTTTCCATGGTCGAAATAAAGTGATTGCACCTTTAGCGCTGACAATATTTTGCTGGGTATTCCTGATGAACTTCATGGATTTGATCCCAGTAGACTTCTTACCTAGATTAGCTCAGATCATTACAGGAAATGAGCACTTGTACTTTAGGGTTGTTCCTACGACTGACCTTAATGCGACACTAGGTATGGCATTTTCAGTATTTGCCCTGATTGTCTATTACAGCATCAAAGTAAAAGGCGTTAGTGGTTTTATTGGCGAGCTTACTTTACAACCGTTTGGTAAGTGGATGATTCCTTTTAACTTATTGTTAGAAGGTGTTGGCCTTATCGCTAAGCCGATTTCATTAGCATTACGATTATTCGGTAACTTATATGCTGGTGAATTGATCTTTATCCTTATTGCACTTATGCCACTTTGGATTCAGTGGGCGTTATCGGTGCCATGGGCGATATTCCATATTCTTGTAATCGTTCTGCAAGCATTTATCTTTATGATGCTGACAATCGTATACTTGAGCATGGCACACGAAGATCACTAAGCGATTTATTGTTTAATAGGTCGCGAGCTTTTGTAATAGAAAGTGTGTAATAGAAGTCTGTAATAGACAGTTAGTACGAGTTTCAACCTTAGCTTTAAAATTTAACTTTAACTTTAATCACTTAAAATTTAGGAGTGAAAATGGAAACTGTAGTTGGCTTAACCGCAATTGCTGTAGCGCTTTTGATCGGACTTGGTGCCCTAGGTACTGCGATTGGATTCGGTTTGTTGGGCGGAAAGTTCCTTGAAGGTGCTGCTCGTCAGCCTGAAATGGTTCCAATGCTTCAGGTTAAAATGTTCATCGTTGCGGGTCTTCTTGATGCTGTAACTATGATCGGTGTTGGTATTGCATTGTTCTTCACTTTTGCTAATCCGTTTGTTGGTCAGCTATAAGTCGCTGTTTTAAGTTTTTAACTTTAGGTTTACTTAATAACAAGCGAGAGGTGTTGACGTGAACATTAACTTGACAATGATTGGTCAAGCCATCGCATTCTTTATCTTCGTCGTATTTTGTATGAAATACGTTTGGCCTCCAATTATGGAAGCGCTAAAAGAAAGACAAAAGAAAATTGCGGATGGTTTAGATGCTGCTGACCGTGCATCTCGTGATCTTGATTTAGCCCAAGAAAAGGCAAAGCAAGAATTGCGTGAAGCTAAGGTGCAAGCGGCCGAGCTAATCGAGCAAGCAAACAAGCGTTCTACCCAAATCGTCGAGGAAGCTAAAGAGCAAGCTCGTGAAGAAGGTGATCGTTTGGTTGTAGCAGCGAAAGCTGAAATCGAACAAGAAAGCAATCGGGCGAAAGAAGCACTACGTGCTGAAGTCGCAGCTATTGCTGTAGCGGGTGCCGAGAAAATTCTGCAAACCTCTATTGATTCTAACGTTCATGGCGACTTGCTTAATAAGCTTGCCGCTGAACTATAAGAGAGGTTTGTTATGGCAGAGTTAACAACGGTAGCCCGGCCATACGCAAAAGCGGCTTATGCCGCTGCGCAGAGCCAGAATGCATTAGCGGATTGGTCTGCGATGTTGGGCTTTAGTGCTGCGGTAGCTGCTGATCAGAACATGAAGACCGTTTTAGACCATCCTTCACTAACCAGTGAAAAGAAGGCTGAGACGTTCGTAAATGTTTGTGATGGTAAACTGTCAGAAGAAGGTAAGAACTTTATTTCAGTTCTTGCTGACAACAAACGACTGACACTGCTACCAGAAATTGCTGCCTTATTTGAACTTTTTAAAGCTCAACAGGAACGCTCTGTTGATGTTGAAGTTGAAAGTGCATTCGAATTGAGTGCAGAGCAGCAAGAGCAACTGGCACAAGCATTAACTAAAAAACTGGATCGAAAAGTAAATATCAGCTCAACCACTAACTCGGAATTATTGGGTGGTGTGATTATGAGAGCTGAAGATCTGGTTATCGACGGTTCTGTTCGTGGAAAACTTGCGAAATTGGCCGAGGCAATTAATTCCTAGGCGATAATACTCAGGTTTAAATACTTGGGTTAACGACTTAGGTTTAAGGACTCTTTTTTGAGGACATTTGCATGCAGCAATTAAATCCTGCTGAGATTAGCGAAATCATCAAGAAGCGCATTGAAAAACTCGATGTTACTTCTGAAGCCCGTAATGAGGGCACCATCGTCAGTGTTTCTGATGGTATCGTTCTAGTCCATGGTCTTGCCGACGTAATGTACGGTGAGATGGTTGAATTTGAAAACGGTGTTTACGGTATGGCGCTCAACTTAGAGCGTGATTCTGTAGGTGTCGTAGTATTAGGTGATTACAATGGCTTGGCCGAAGGTCAAAAAGCCAAATGTACTGGCCGAATTCTTGAAGTACCTGTTGGTGAAGGTCTTCTGGGTCGCGTTGTAGATACGCTAGGTAATCCTATCGATGGAAAAGGTCCTATCGATACGACACTAACTGATGCAATTGAAAAAGTTGCACCAGGCGTTATCGAACGTCAATCAGTTGATGAGCCTGTTCAAATCGGTCTTAAAGCGATCGATGCGATGGTTCCAATTGGTCGTGGTCAGCGTGAGTTGATCATCGGTGACAGACAGATCGGTAAGACTGCAATTGCAATCGATGCGATCATTAACCAGAAAAACACCGGCATTAAGTGTGTCTATGTAGCGATTGGTCAGAAGCAATCTTCTATCGCTGCCGTTGTACGTAAGCTCGAAGAGCACGGTGCAATGGATCACACTATCGTTGTTGCCGCTGGCGCGTCAGATCCTGCAGCGATGCAGTTTTTGGCACCGTACGCTGGTTGTACAATGGGTGAATACTTCCGTGATCGCGGTGAAGACTCGTTGATTGTATTTGATGACCTGACCAAGCAAGCTTGGGCATACCGTCAGATCTCTCTATTGTTACGTCGTCCACCAGGTCGTGAAGCATATCCAGGTGACGTTTTCTACTTGCACTCACGTTTGCTAGAGCGTGCATCACGCGTAAACGCTGACTATGTAGAGAAGTTCACCAACGGTGAAGTTAAAGGCAAAACAGGTTCTTTGACTGCACTTCCCATTATCGAGACTCAAGCTGGTGACGTATCTGCATTCGTACCCACAAACGTAATCTCGATTACCGACGGTCAGATCTTCCTTGAATCGAGCTTGTTTAACGCGGGTATTCGCCCGTCGATGAATGCAGGTATTTCGGTTTCTCGAGTAGGTGGTGCCGCGCAGACTAAAGTCATCAAGAAATTAGGTGGTGGTATTCGTCTGGCATTGGCTCAGTACCGTGAATTGGCAGCTTTTGCTCAATTCGCTTCTGATCTTGATGAAGCTACTCGTAAGCAGTTGGAGCACGGTCAACGTGTTACAGAGCTTATGAAGCAGAAGCAGTATAGCCCGATGAGTGTCGCTGAAATGGCGGTTTCTCTCTATGCTGCTAACGAAGGCTTCCTTGACGATGTAGAAGTGAAGAAAGTGGTAGACTTTGAAGCTTCTTTGATCTCTTACATGAACGCTGAACAAGCGGACTTGTTGGCTAAGATCAACGAAAAAGGCGATTACAACAATGAAATCGCTGATGCTCTTAAAGCTGCCATTGAGAAATTTAAAGCTACTCAGACTTGGTAATTGCGAATAGCCTGTTGTTAGATTAATTAATTAGCTTGATAGCAGGCATCGTCAATCCATTAGGGTAAATATATGGCCGTCGGAAAAGAAATACGCAATCAGATTACAAGTATTCAGAGCACGCAGAAAATTACCAGCGCTATGCAAATGGTTGCTGCTAGTAAAATGCGTAAAGCTCAGGAACGTATGAGTTTAGGTCGACCTTACGCTGATAAAATTCGTGGCGTAATCGGACACCTTGCAAATGCGAACCCTGAATACAACCACTTGTATCTGCAAGAGCGCGAAGTTAAGCGTGTTGGCTATATTGTTGTTTCAACCGATCGTGGACTCTGTGGTGGATTGAACAGTAATATGTTCAAAAAAACTGTAGCGGATATGAAAGAGTGGAATGACAAGAGCGTCGAAATTGACGTTTGTGCCATTGGACAGAAAGCGGTTTCATTGTTTAAAAGTTACGGCGGAAACGTTGTAGCAGCACTATCTCACTTGGGCGACCAACCATCAGCAGTTGATTTGATTGGTTCGGTTAAAGTGATGTTAGATGCATACGATGAAGGTAAGATCGATCGTTTATACGTCGTTCACAACCGTTTTGTGAATACCATGACACAAGAGCCAACTGTATCTCAGCTTCTGCCTTTGCAAGCTGCAGAGGAAAATGAGTTCAAGCACCACTGGGATTATTTATACGAGCCAGATGCCAAACAGTTATTGGATGGTCTTCTAACTCGCTTTATAGAATCTCAGGTGTATCAGGGTGTGGTTGAAAACGCAGCATGTGAGCAAGCCGCTCGTATGATTGCGATGAAGAGCGCAACTGATAACGCAGGTGACATGATAAACGAACTGCAGCTAGTGTATAACAAGGCACGCCAAGCAGCGATTACTCAGGAACTTTCTGAGATTGTTAGCGGTGCAGCAGCAGTATAAGTGGCAGTACAGAATTTAGATTAACGAGGAACCGAGCATGAGTAGCGGAAGTATCGTACAGATCATTGGCGCGGTCATTGACGTGGAATTCCCACGAGATTCAGTGCCAAAGGTTTATGATGCTCTGAAAGTTGAGGGTAGAGAAACTACACTTGAAGTTCAGCAGCAGTTAGGCGATGGTATCGTACGTACGATTGCCATGGGTAGTACTGAAGGTCTTAAAAGAAGTTTGGAAGTGTCTAACACTAACAAGCCAATTTCTGTACCAGTAGGTGTTGAGACTTTAGGACGTATTATGGACGTTCTAGGTAACCCAATAGATGAAGCAGGCCCTATCGGTGAAAAAGAGCAAATGCCTATTCACCGTAAGGCACCGAGCTATGCTGAGCAGTCAGCAAGCTCAGACTTACTAGAAACCGGAATTAAGGTTATCGACTTAGTTTGTCCTTTCGCTAAAGGCGGTAAGGTTGGACTATTCGGTGGTGCCGGTGTTGGTAAGACTGTAAACATGATGGAACTTATCAACAACATCGCGAAAGAGCACTCAGGGCTTTCTGTATTCGCAGGTGTTGGTGAGCGTACTCGTGAGGGTAATGACTTCTATTACGAAATGAAGGAGTCTAACGTTCTTGATAAAGTGGCCATGGTTTATGGTCAGATGAATGAGCCTCCAGGAAACCGCTTACGCGTTGCCTTGACTGGTTTGACCATGGCAGAAAAGTTCCGTGATGAAGGTCGTGACGTACTGTTGTTTGTTGATAACATCTATCGTTACACCCTTGCGGGAACAGAAGTATCTGCACTGCTAGGCCGTATGCCTTCAGCAGTTGGTTATCAGCCTACATTGGCTGAAGAGATGGGTGTTCTTCAGGAACGTATCACCTCTACCAAGGCTGGTTCTATCACATCTATCCAAGCGGTATATGTACCTGCGGATGATTTGACTGATCCATCACCAGCAACGACGTTCTCTCACTTGGATGCAACCGTTGTACTAAGTCGTGACATCGCAGCTAAGGGTATTTACCCAGCGATCGATCCACTTGATTCAACGAGTCGTCAGCTAGATCCATTGATCATTGGTCAAGAGCATTATGATATTGCTCGTGGTGTTCAGACAGTTCTTCAGCGTTATGCTGAACTGAAAGACATCATTGCGATTCTAGGTATGGACGAGCTATCTGAAGAAGATAAGCAAGTTGTTTTCCGCGCTCGTAAAATTGAGCGTTACTTGTCTCAGCCTTTCCATGTTGCAGAAGTATTTACCGGTTCACCTGGTAAGTATGTATCTCTTAAAGATACGATCCGCGGCTTTAAAGGCATTTTGGCTGGTGAGTACGATGACCTGCCAGAACAGGCATTCTACATGGTTGGTTCAATCGACGAAGCAGTAGAAAAAGCCAAGACAATGAAATAATTATCCTTATCTCTTGCTCGTTATAAATAACGAGTAAGGGGTAAATAGGATAAGAGTAGAGGCATAGCATATGGGTATTTCCGTGCATTGCGATATTGTAAGTGCTGAAGAAGAGATTTTCTCTGGACGTGTAGAGATGGTAATCGCTGCAGGTCTTGAGGGTGATTTAGGTGTAGCACCTGGTCACACCCCTCTTCTTTCTGCTTTAAAACCTGGCCCGATCCGTGTGATCAAGCAAGGTGGCGAAGAAGAGGTCTTCTATGTATCTGGAGGATATCTGGAAGTTCAGCCAAATGTCGTGACTATACTGTCTGACAGTGCGCAACGTGCGGCTGATATGGATGAAGCAGCGGCTCTGGAAGCGAAGCAAGAGGCTGAAAAGGCTCTGGCTAATCAAAGTGGCGATTTCGATTACTCGAAAGCAGCCTCTCAGCTTGCAGAAGCAGCGGCTAGGCTCCGTACCATTCAGCAACTGCGCAGTAAATTACGTTAGTAGTAGGGTATTATTGCTTTACTGTTAATTAGTAATTTATCTCAAAAAGGGTGACTTTATAGTCGCCCTTTTTTGGTTTTGATGGGTTAAAGAGGAATTAATAATTCGATTTAACAACCTTTCACACTTTTCCCTCAATATTACCCAATCATTCCGTTTATATTAAATACGAAGATCCGATAATTTATCTACTATAACGTATAATGCAGTTATATTATTTAGTAGCCAATTAACACAGTAAGGAAACACCGCAATGAGTGTTCATGTAGTTATACTTGCAGCCGGACAAGGCTCGCGCATGAAATCTAACCTTCCAAAAGTATTACACCCGCTTGCTGGTAAATCATTATTACACCATGTTGTTGAAAATTCCGATACGCTTGGTGCAGAAGGTACTCATATTGTTATTGGGCATGGCGCTGAACTCGTTCGTGAGTCATTTGAAAATATTGAGACATCCAATACTATTCACTGGTCCAAACAGGAGCAGCAGTTAGGCACTGGGCACGCAGTTGCTCAAGCGTTGCCCAATGTACCGGATGATGTAACCGTTCTTATTTTGTACGGTGATGTACCGCTTACCAATACTACAACACTATCCGCATTATTAAGTCATGTCAGTGAGAAAAGTATCGCTCTATTGACCGTTAATCTAAATGACCCGTCTAGTTACGGACGTATTGTTCGAGACTCCTCAGGTTTTGTTCAGGCAATTGTCGAACACAAAGATGCAACGCCTCAACAACTGGCAATCAATGAAATCAATACAGGTATTCTTGCGGCTCCAGCATCTAAACTAAAAGAGTGGTTACCCAAGTTATCAAATTCAAACGCTCAAGGTGAATACTATCTCACTGATATTATTGCGATGGCAGTAAGCGACAAAATGGAAGTTGCAGTCGCCAATCCTGCGTGTGAAGAAGAAGTACAGGGGGTCAATAACCGTATTCAATTAGCTACTTTAGAGCGTTGGTATCAAGCGAGGGAAGCCGAGAGGCTAATGACTGAAGGTGCGACGCTTATTGACCCTGCGAGATTAGATGTTCGTGGTAATGTCACGATTGGAAAAGACGTCTTTATCGATGTAAATGTTGTTTTTGAAGGTGATGTAGAACTAGCAGAAGGGGTTCTGGTTGGTCCAAACTGTATTATCAAAAACTCTAAAATCGGCGAAAACACTACCATCAACGCTAACTCCATTGTAGAAGATAGTGTGGTAGGCCAAAGTGCAAATATTGGCCCATTCGCAAGATTGCGCCCTGGAACACAATTAGCCAACAATACTAAAGTCGGAAATTTTGTTGAAACCAAAAAAGCGATCGTAGGTGAGGGTAGTAAAATCAATCATCTGAGCTATGTTGGCGATGCTGTTTTAGGTACTAATGTAAATGTGGGGGCAGGCACTATTACTTGTAATTATGATGGTGTTAATAAGTTCAAAACCGAAATTGATGATGATGTGTTTGTGGGATCAAATAGTTCATTAGTTGCGCCAGTAAGAATTGGCAAAAAAGCCACTATTGGCGCTGGTTCTACCGTTACCAAAGAGGTCGATGCAGATCAGCTTGCGGTTGCTCGTGGTAAACAACGCAATATGGATAACTGGCAGCGTCCGGTTAAAAATAACCTATAGTGTGCGCTGTGCACCAAGGCATGTGTTGGTTACTCAAGCTCAAAAATTGATGTAAAGAAACAAACGGTGCGCAAGCGCACCCTATATCAGGAACAGTAAAATGTGTGGAATCGTAGGTGCAGTGGCACAAAGGGATGTGGCAGAAATTCTAGTAGAAGGACTGAAGAGACTCGAATATAGAGGCTATGATTCTGCAGGCGTCGCACTGTTAACAAAAGATGGCGATTTTAATCGTGTACGTAGAGTCGGTAAGGTTCAATCTTTAGCTGATGCACTGGAGCAGTCGCCTTGTACAGGAGGTACCGGCATCGCCCACACTCGTTGGGCTACTCATGGTGAGCCCAATGAATTAAATGCACACCCCCATACATCTGGTGACCGAATCGCCGTGGTCCATAACGGTATTATTGAGAACCACCATGTATTGCGTGAAATGTTAATTAAAAAGGGGTATGAGTTTACGTCAGATACTGATACCGAAGTAATAGTTCACCTAGTTCATTTCGAATTAACTAGACACGACTCTTTGCTAGCGGCATTTCAGGCAACTATTAAGCAACTGGAAGGCGCCTATGGAGCGGTCGTGATGGATAAAACAGATACAGACCGTCTCATAGCCGCACGTTCAGGAAGTCCTCTGGTGATAGGTTACGGGCTAGGCGAAAACTTTCTGGCATCTGACCAATTGGCATTATTACCTGTTACTCGCAGTTTTGCATTTCTTGAAGAAGGTGATATAGCTGAACTGACTCGACAGGGCGTGACTATCTATAATGCTAGCGGAAAACAGGTTGAGCGCCAGATAAATGAGTCTGATATCTCACATGATGCAGGGGACAAAGGGCCTTTTAAGCACTACATGCTGAAAGAGATCTATGAGCAACCCATTGCACTTAAAAACACATTAAAAGATCGAATTGTAGCAGGTAAGGTTTCACTTGAGACGTTCGGTGAGAAAGCAGACGATATACTTAAAGGCATCAAGCACGTCCAGATCATTGCGTGTGGTACCAGTTACAATGCAGGTATGACTGCACGCTACTGGTTCGAAGAAATAGCAGGTATATCATGTAATGTCGAAATAGCGTCTGAATTTCGCTATAGAAAGCCGGTTGTTCATCCAAATGCGTTGCTAGTAACGATCTCTCAATCTGGTGAAACCGCAGATACACTAGCAGCTCTAAGGCTTGCTAAAGAGCTAGGTTTCAAATCGAGCTTAACGATATGCAACGTGCCCGGTTCTTCGATGGTACGTGAGTCAGACCTTGCTTATATGATGAATGCAGGGGCAGAGATAGGGGTTGCGTCAACCAAGGCCTTTACGGTTCAGTTAACAGGCCTGTTGTTGCTTGTGGCAGCTATTGGTAAGTACAACAAAATGGGTGAGGATACAGAAGCCAATATCGTTACTGCATTACTATCGTTGCCTGCTAAAATCGAACAAGCACTTAATATGGACGATGAAATTAAAACGCTTGCTGAAGGTTTTGCCGATAAGCACCATAGCTTGTTTCTAGGTCGAGGCGATCAATACCCCATCGCGATGGAAGGCGCCTTGAAGCTCAAAGAGATCTCCTATATTCATGCAGAAGCCTATGCAGCTGGTGAGCTAAAACATGGCCCACTCGCGCTTATTGATGCTGATATGCCGGTTATCGTGGTTGCACCAAACAACGAATTGCTTGAAAAACTACACTCAAATGTAGAAGAAGTAAGAGCCCGTGGTGGTTTGATGTATGTATTTGCAGATAGCGGTGCCCACTTCAAAAGTGATGAGACGATGAAGGTATTAGATGTCCCCCAGTGCGATAAAATCGTCGCACCTATTTTGTACACCGTACCTCTTCAGTTGCTCAGTTACCACGTTGCTTTGATTAAGGGTACTGATGTTGATCAGCCTAGAAATCTCGCAAAATCAGTAACTGTGGAGTAGGTAAGTGCTTACTTATCTAATGAGTTCGTATTGACAGGAACTGACGTGATTAATATCTTCCTGTTAAATGAAATCGGGATAAGTTAAAAGTCATATTTACTCGAATATTACGATGATCTCTCGAAAAGGTGATTCGAGAGATCATCTATTATGGCTATATGGATAAACGGCTAAACCTAGGGTTTGAGCTCTGGCAAAGATAAGAAGTCTTTTTAGGCGTACTGCGCCACAAGACTATGCCACCGATCACGTTGCTGCTGAAGGTTTAACCTAAGCTCTTTATATTGCTTCATGGCATCTGACTTATCACAGGCTTCTATCAAGTCATTCTTTTTCATCTCCAACCATGCTTTTCGTGCTTCATAGGCTTTGTTGATATTCTCAATAAGGTGCTCGTATTCAGCGTGTAACATATCGCTTATTTCATCGGCATTGGGTAGCTTACTTAGCCCCTCATTTGCCTTCTGTAAAAGCATTTGGGCTTTTGCTTTTTCAATACGATCACTTCCGCAAGTACGTAAGTTCCCCGCTAATCCGGCTTTATCTAGGCTCCAAATAAGCCATTTAGTCGGGTCAAACTGCCACCAGCGTATGCCGTTACGATAATCAAACTGGAAGCTGTGATGATAGTTGTGATAACCCTCACCGAAGGTAAAATAGGCTATGAGCGCATTATCTTTAGCCGTATTCTTGTCACTATAAGGCTGTCGGCCCCAAAGGTGTGCCAAGGAGTTAATAAAGAACGTAACATGATGAGATATGACCAAGCGCAGCACGCCAACCGTTAACAACATACCCCAGACATCTCCATGCCAGAAGCCTATCGCCAATGGTATTCCAAAATTGGTTACCGCGGATAACCATAGGTAATTACGGTGCTGCCACATAACGACAGGGTCACGCTTCAAGTCAGGCACATTTGTGTAATCATCATAGCGTTCGCGCTGATACTCTCTTAACATCCAGCCGATATGTGAGTACCAGAATCCTTTTTTGGCTGAGTAGGGGTCTTTTTCATTATTGTCAACATAACGGTGATGTATTCGGTGGTCAGACGACCAGTGTAAAGCGCTATTCTGTAGTGCGAAGGCCCCGCCTATGGCATAAAGTACACGAATGACGATGTTGGTTTCATAGGCATGGTGAGACCAGAGCCGGTGGTAGCCGGCGGTGATCGACATACCGCAATAGCCAATACAAAGTACCGTGGCAAGCAAATGATAGCCGTCATAGCCATGAACGATCCCATACCAAGGCACACCAACTAATGCGATCAACCCCGTGATTGAAAAGATCAGTACATTTATCCAAATAATATTGGGCTTCTTCATAACGTATTCCGACAAACAGTTTGAGCAGTGTTGAGTAATTCGCTGCAATCATAACAGAAAATGAATAGTTTTTTGTATCGTTCAGAGCACAATTGTACTCTTTTGTTGTGGTGTTATTGAAAGAATGAGTAAGGCTGTACTTGTGTTTTTGTATCTACTAGAAATCTTTCAAAAATGTTAACTACTTTGTTATCAACGGTATAAGAAGATTACTATGAACTCCCTCTCATTAATCTAGGTAACATATCGTTACAATCTATATATTCTCACCAAATATTAGACTAAGGCTTTACCCATGAAATACCAAAAAGGGTTTTTAGCGACCTTGTTTGTGTTAGCGACCTTGTTTACTAGCTCTTCTTTAGCGTCAGTGCCATTATTTTCCTTAGTTGATTCTTATGACAATGCGGTCAACGAAGACCGCATACCATTGGAAGTGGAGGATGCGTCGTTTATTTTTGATGATATTAATGGCGATAGCTTCCCTGATTTAATCATTCTCCCAACAACCGGGCAGGGACAATACTTTATTAACAGTCAAACGGCTGAAAACCCATTTAAAGATGTTATAGGCACACCCTTTGGTGACCAAGGCGTGGTTTATGCTAGTGGTTTGGTCGCTAAAATAGATGGAGATGATCACCCAGATTTAGTTTTGGTGGTATCAGGAGGCGTTAACAAGGTTTTTATTAATAACGGTTCAGCAGAGCCATTTAAGGATGTGGTTGGGCTTGATATTGGTAGTGAGTCTAATTTAACGAACAGTGTTGCTGCTGGAGATATTAATGGTGACGGTGATATAGATATCCTCACTGGGAATGCTGGGGTACAGTCAAATTACTATTATTTGAATAACGGTACAGCTGACCCTTTCAAAGATGCCACCGCGAATGCTATTACGTCTAAAGATTACCTAACTGTAGATACTAGCCTTGACAGTATGAATACGTCTCGTTTTGATATTATTGATTTTAATGACGATTTATTGCTTGATTTGTTTGTGGTGAACACCACTTCAAAAGGGTACAGAGAGGGGGTTTTATACTTTAATAATGGTACAGAGACTCCATTTTATAAGACCGAGAAATTATGGTTTGATGTAGGTGATACGCAAGATATTCAGGTTGGAGATCTTGATGGTGATGGTGATTTTGATGTGGTAACCGTTGAGAACAAGGGAGTAAGTGTCTATTCGCTTGTGACGATTCAGTATCATGATGATAAACCGCCTACTTATAAGTTAACCTCTGATGCACTTCCTGTGTCAGAGGATAGGGATGCCATATTCGCTAAGCTTATCGATATGAATAAGGATGACCTGATTGATATAGTCGTCTTTAGTAAGAGTTCAAACGGTAGTGGCAACATTACAGCCCAACTGTTTTTGAATGACGGTGAAGAGCAACCATTTTCGGGAAGTAAGGGTATTGATATTGTGACTAGTTTACCGAATTTTGGCTCTAGTTTCATGATAGGTGATATTGAAAATGATGGGGATAAAGACTTCGTTGTTTTAGTTCAGGAAGGTGTTAAGCAATTCATCAATACGTTAGTAGTGGATACCACTCCGCCTTCAATCTCTACAGAAATTTTCAATAATGCTGTTTTATTGCAGCCTTCTAGATATCAAAAAATCAATTGGTGGGTCAGTGCGAGAGATAATATCGGCGTTGATAATATTGCCTATAAAAGGAGTTACTCATATGACAATGAATTGTTCACTTTAGGTCCTGAAGGTGTTTGGCAAGGTCCTTGGTATGAACTTAACTTCCAAGTGAGCGAACCAATTTTTTATAAAGTAGAGTTAACAGCTACTGACAAATCAGGTAATAAAACTGAGTTGGTGGTTAACTTTCAAGTAGTTTCGGATCCATTGTTGGTTGACTCTGATGGAGATGGGATGGTTGATCATTGGGAAGTAGAGCAGGGCTTTAATAAACTTAACCCGCTTGATGCTGCTGAGGATAAGGATGAAGATGATTTAACTAACCTCGAAGAGTACTTAGCTAAGACCAATCCATTAATGAAAGACTCTGACTTTGATGGTTATAGCGACTTTGAAGAGATTACAAATGGAACTGACCCGGCCTTAAAAAACTACAAACCAATGGCAGAACTACCTCTGGATCGTTTTGTTGGTGAAGGAACAGAAGTTTTGATTGATGTTTTATTGAGCTTTGAAGCGTCAGTTTATCCTGTGAGGATAGAGCTTGAAATTGACGGGTCGAGTACCGCTCAAGAAGATAAAGACTTTAAACTCAGTACCAAAGAGCTCGTTATCACAGAGGGGAAAAAAGCATCGTTTAAACTAACTGCTTTTGATGATGCATTATCTGAAGGCAGGGAATCGATTGTATTGGTGCTTAAAAATTATACTCATGCAATATCCGGTGTAAGGGATCAAATAACGTTTACTATCGTTGAGGAAAATATCGCCCCAATTTCAAACATAACCGCTACGCAGAACAGTCGAATTAGCCGTATTGTGGCTATGGAGCAAGGTACGGTAACAGTATCTGTAAATACGAGTGATGTGAATACTCAAGACACTCACATTGTTGACTGGAACTTTGATGCTGAGTTGGGTGTGGTAAATATCTCTGCAGACTCTCAAAGTGCGTCGTTTGAGCCTTTAGGGCTCGAAAAAGGTATTTATACGATAGAGGCTGTGGTAACTGACAATGGTACGCCAAATTTACAGGTAAAAACGTCAATAGATATTAAGGTTATTGAGGAAGTTAAATCTGAGAGTGAAGTGCTTGATGATGACGATAACGGAATTCCTAATGCGTTTGACCGAGTCACTGAAAGTCATCAACTAGCAGCAAGAGGCGGAGCAGGGTTGGTAGGTTTGCTCTCAACCTCTCCGGGCTTAAAATTAAGTATAGGTTCTACCGCATTAGCCGGAAATGGTCGTGATGGGCAGGTTGATTTCGCAGAGATAGAAGCCTACATGGCAGATAAAACAACGCACAGCCTAATTGATGAAATTGAGAATATCGGCGGATATTATGATTTTGATGTCAGTGGTTTGCCTTTTCCTGGAATGACGGTGGATATCGTTATACCACTTAGCGCAGAGATACCAAAAGGAGGCATTTATAGAAAGTTTAATCCGTTAACAGGTTGGTCAAATTTTGTTGAGAATTCGACTAATAGAATTGGATCAGCGAAATCAGTGAATGGCGTTTGTCCACCTGCCGGAAGTGAATGGTATAACTTTGGTCTACACGCATACGCCGAATGCGTACAGTTGAGTATCGAAGATGGTGGGCCAAATGATATGGATGGCATAGCTAATGGTGTTATTAAAGACCCTGGTGGTATTGCTATTCAGCCAGAACCTGTTGAAGTGGAGGCTGAGGAAGAGGAAGCAGAGACAGCCGCTAGCGGAAGTAGTGGGGGGGGGGGCAGCACTGATTGGTTTATATTACTCGTTATGCTCTTTGGTGGCCTGAGTCGTATCTGTCGCTTCGCTAGATAATAAATAAAGGTATCAAAGGGGCCATTGGCCCCTTTTTATTGGATGCTAGATATATCTGTTGCTTGTAGGGCTTCTTTTTCCACTTTCTTATCTAGTATATCCCGATAATGTCGTATGCGTTTTACATACTCAACAGGTTCTGACCCCCTCGCATAGCCATATCGTAATCTTGAGTAGTATTTTTTCTTGGCCAGTAGTGGTAAGACTTCTTGCATATCGTGCCAGCTGTTAGGATTTTTTCCGAGTTTGGTTGCAAGGTTTCGTGCATCATAGAGGTGTCCCATTCCGACATTATAAGCTGCAAGGCCAAACCAGGTACGACTATGGTCAGGTATACCTTCGGGTAGCCGACCAATTAGTGATGCCATATAACGTGCACCACCGTTGATACTTTGTTTAGCATCGAGTCTACTTTTGACACCAACTTGTTTTGCTGTGGGCAGTGTGAGCATCATCATACCTCTCACACCTGTTGGGCTTTTAGCTTTTGGGTTCCAGTGTGACTCTTGATAGGATTGAGCCGCAAGCAATAACCAATCTAATTCGTACTTGTCTGCAGCCTGCTCGAAGTCAGGCTTATATTTGGGTAATCTAGCATCAATTCTGCGATGAAACGCTCTGATATCGACATAGTCAAAAATAGGCACATATTGATAATAGTGGTGTTTTAAGGATGTGAGTAAGCCAAGCGATTTGTACTGGGTAAACCAGTCATCTATTACCTGCTTTAACGTGGTGGATTGTTTATTTAAAGCCCAAGCTAGTGGCTGACTATCTGTAATCGAAACCCCTGTTTTGATATTTGGAAAATATCGCTGGTTTAGCTTAACGATATTAGAATCACTTACGACACACTCGATTTGACCGTCAGCAACATCATGAATTAACTCTTCAGTAGACGCCGTGTCATTCTCGGTCCATGACAGCTCCGGGTTATCCTTGGCTAGCTCTTTAAGCCTTTCAACGTAGCTGCTTTGTGATATGACATGTATATCCCTATTCGCAAGATCGCTAGTTTTTTTAGGCACTCCATTTTGACGATTACAGATGACCTGCTGTTTTATATCCTGGTATGAGGGACCGAAGAGATAGATTTGCTGTCTTGCTTTAGTTTTTGTGATGCCTGCTGCTGCTAGGTCAACCGTTTCTGAGCTGACGGCAGAGAGTATATCTGCGATATTGTCATAGACCACTATCTCCAGATCTACGCCCAAATAATTAGCAAAATCTTTAACGAGATCATACTCGAATCCCTTAGGTCCTAACGAACCATGGTAATAGGTCGTGGGGGCATTTCGGGTAGCAACTCTTAGGGTGCCTCTTTTTAGAATAGAGTTTATTCGAACCACTGGCGGTGTAATACCGGTTACGTCAGGCTCTTGGGGGTAAACTGAAGAGGTGCCATTAAAGGAGGGCTCTGTGTTGAATATATCGGTTTTAAAGATGATAAAAGTGATCAGTATACATATTGTCAGAACAGACAGTGTTGCTATGAGTTTAGGTTTGATGACCACTTAATAGGCCTCCTTTATTATTGATATTTTAGGGTACCCCAAAAGTATCAATATAAACTTTAGGTTACATTTAATGCTACAACTTATTAGAATGGCCTGATTCAAGCCCCTATTACTTTTTTGAGACATTATATGAACAAGACATTACTTTTATTAGCCTTTATCTCTCTAACAGGTTGCCAAACATCAGGCCAACTATCAAGTATGGCGTCTAATGGCATGGGCGCATTTACCTGTGATCAGATACAAGGTGCTTTTTCAGCCTATGATGCTGATAGAACATCGGTGGATACGTTAACCAACTTGGGTAAGATGATTAATGTTGAATATGGCGAGATGGCAGGGTCTGCGGTTCAGGCGTCGGATTCGTATTACCAGAACGTTAAAGATGCTGCCAATATTGCGTTAGCTATTAAAGGTTGCCCTCAGTTGTAATTAAGTCACATCCCCTGCTCTAGTTTATCTTCAATATCTAAGAGCAGGTGTTCCAGTTGACGGGCATAGTCCCCTGGTTCTTCCCACAACCCTCGTTGAATAGCTTCAATCATTCGTTCTGCCATTTCTTGCATGGCTTTCGGGTTGTTCTCTTCCAGAAACTCTCGGTTTTTCTCTTCAAATAGATAATTATCTGCCACCATTTCATATTGGTAATCAGAAACCATATCGGTAGTGGCATCGTAGGCGAATAGATAATCGACCGTTGCGGCCATTTCGAACGCGCCCTTGTAGCCGTGCCGTTGCATCCCGTTAATCCACTTTGGGTTAACGACTCTGGATCGAATTACCCGATTAAGCTCTTCTTGCAGTGTCTTTATTTTAGGCGCAGCGGGGTTCGAGTGATCACCATGGTAAACCGCAGGAGCAACGCCTGAAGTCACTCTTACCGCATTGGTCATGCCTCCTTGAAACTGATAGTAGTCATCAGAGTCTAGTAGGTCGTGTTCGCGGTTGTCCTGATTTTGAACGACTGCTTCTAGTTGCCCCAAGCGATGCTCAAAAGTATCAAATGCTTCGGTACCTTGTTGGTTTTGGCCGTATGCATACCCACCCCAGTTAATATAGGCTTCAGCAAGGTCGTCTGGAGTATCCCAGCAGCGCTCGTCTATAAGGCCTTGTAGACCGGCGCCATATGCACCGGGTTTGGAGCCAAATACACGCCATCGTGCTTGTTGTTGCGCTTGCTCAGGTGTTAGGCCATTTTGCGTCAATCGGTCTATATCACTGTCTATACGCTGTTTAATGGTATTGGTATTGCCTGGCTCGTGGTGTTCTGCCAGAGCCGTCACCGCTGCATCATAGAGATGCATTACGTTGGGAAATGCGTCACGAAAGAAACCTGACACCCGTAATGTTACGTCGACGCGGGGTCGATTAAACAAAAAATTTGGGATGATCTCAAAGTCGGTGACACGATTGGAGCCAGGCGCCCAGACAGGTTTGACGCCCATCAATGCAAAGGCTTGTGCAATATCATCCCCGCCGGTACGCATAGTGGCAGTACCCCACACGGATAAGCCAAGTGTTTTGGGGTAGTCGCCATGTTCTTGTAGGTGACGCATGACGAGTTGTTCTGCTGAGGCTTGGCCTAGTTCCCAAGCTGCAGGCGTTGGGATACTGCGACTATCAACCGAATAGAAGTTTCGGCCTGTTGGGAGCACATCGAGCCTACCTCTTGTAGGGGCGCCGCTGGCACCGGGTGGGACAAAGCCTCCTTCAAGGCCGTTGAGCAGTTGTCGTAGCTCTTCTGGCGCGCTGCCGTCAAAAGCGGGTGCAATGACTTTTTCGATATGTTGAAACAGCTTATAAGTATACGGAAGCAGGTCTATTATAGGGTGTGCTTGCGCACCGGTTTGTTTAGTTGATTTATGCTGAGTAGCGGCTGCTGGTGCGCAAGCGCACCCTATGGTTTGATCTGGGAAATAGCTTGATACCAATTGTTTAGCTAGTAGTTCAAGTCGTTCTCGGGTGTCTGCGTGAGTGCGCCATGGGCTAGGGTCAATATCGATAAGCAGACTTGGCTTAGGGCCTTGCCAGGGTGCTTTTGCGTCAAACTTTAGTGGATCAAAAAGAGGGCTATCTATATGATTTTCAGGGGTCAGCGAAAGATCTTTAACCAAACAGGTGAGAATGCTGGAATCTTCAACTCGACTTTCACCTCGAGGTAGTCGAGTGAGTGCGACTAGGGTGTCTGTTCGCTGTTCTCCAGAGGGTTTTATACCATAGGTATGTAATCCATCCCGAATCTGGGCTTCTTTGAGGTCACACAAATAAGCGTCTAGTTCGTTCAATACAGCATTTTCATCATTAACTTCATCACCTGTTAAATTAAGCTCTGCTAATAAATGAGTTCGATTAATCAGATCGATAATTTTGCTTCTCAGTAGTGCTTCTCGCCGAGGGTCTAAGCCCATAGCCTGATAAAGCTCATCAACCCACTGCTCTAACGCTTGTAGCTCACCATAGGTTTCTGCTCGTGTCATGGGTGGCATTAAGTGGTCGAGTACGACAGCCTGACTGCGACGTTTTGCCTGTGCGCCTTCACCGGGGTCATTGACGATAAATGGGTATAAGTGTGGCATTGGCCCTAAGGCAATTTCCGGCCAGCAGCGATTGCTGAGTGCTAACCCCTTACCCGGTAACCACTCAAGGTTGCCATGTTTGCCGATATGAATAAACGCATCAACCTGATAGCTGTGTCGAAGCCAGAAATAAAAAGCCAAATAGCTATGGGGCGGTACTAGATCAGGGTCGTGATAATTAGCGGCAACGTCTACATTAAAACCGCGAGCAGGTTGAATACCAACAAAGGTTTCGCCCAACCGAATACCGGCAATCATGATACGACCGGAGCGGTGTTTAGGATCTTGGTCGGGAGTACCCCATCGTTCTAATACTGCTTGTTGGCACTCATCGGGCAGTGCTGCGAAGTAATGTTGATATTTGTCTAAGGCGAGGCTTTGCTGGCAAGGCCGAAAATCTAAACTATCGAGGTCATTGGTGACGTTGCCTAGCAGTTCTTGAATCAACCCATTGCCGGTTTCGGGTGCACCCTCAACCGGATAACCCGCTCTAGACATGGCGTTGAGTATTTCAATGGTGGAGGCGGGTGTATCAAGCCCTACACCGTTACCTATTCGTCCATCCCGGGTGGGGTAGTTGGCTAGAATCAGGGCGATGCGTTTTTCGGTATTGGGAGTCATTGAAAGTGATGCCCAGCGCGCTGCCAGTTCAGCAACAAACTCTGCGCGATCGTTTCGAAGTTCATAACCAATTTGGCTGTATTCCGTTCGATCGCTGCGGCCGGTTTCATTTTTAAAGCTAATCGCTCTGGATATCACCCGGCCATCCATTTCAGGCAATGCGATATTCATTGCAATGTCTCGGGATCTCAAGCCTTGGCTGTGATCTTGCCAGTCTTCTTCGCTATTGGCGGCTAGAATGACTTGTAGTACGGGTGCATTAACCGCAAAAAGTGAGTCGGGTTCTAATACGTCTGGTTGAGAGCTAAGGTGGGCATTCCCTAAAAAGCCTTGTTCTCCATTTTCATCCGTAGTCGCGGAGCGAATTGAAAATGCCGTCGTATTGAGAAAAACACGGCAGTCACTTTTTTGGGCGAGCTGATCGACCAATGCTTTGCACTCTGGCTCTTTTAATGATGCTGTTGCAACAGGCAGTACCGCGAGACCTCTACGTTCAAGTTGCTCAATAAAAGCTGAGAAGGCCTGAGTATTACCGGCTTGCAGGTGGCTACGATAGAACAGTAATATCGCGGTTGGGATCTCATGGCCCGATTGCTCTCGACGCAGCATTACTCGTTCTTGCCATTCCTGAAAAGACTGCTCGTGCCGGTAAGGACAGAAGATCAGTGTTCGAGGCAATGGGCGAGGCTCTTGGTATGCGACAACTGTGCTTGGGTTCTTAATGGATGTTTTGAAAAACGTTTGTTGTATAAAGTGATAGGCGTTCTCGGTATTACGAATACCCCCTTCTCGCAGGTACCGCCAGAGTCGTATTAGGTCTGCTCGTTCAAGCGTACTGGCGGAGAATAGCTCTTCATCGGGTTGATCATCGCCTGGCACAATAGCTAATTTAGCGCCTGTGCTATTGCAGATTTTTTGTAGTTGTTCGACGCCATAGGGGAGATAGGCTTTGCCCCCCAGCAGCGAAACGACTACTAGTTTTGCATGTTCCAGAACCTGATGAGCATAGAGGTCAAAGGCCGCTGGTTTGGTGAGGTTAACAAAGTTAGCCAGCCGAATACTTGGGTAGTCGTCAGGAAGCTGGTCTGCGCACTGAGCGAGCATCGACAGCGTGGTATCTTGAGCGGCGAGAATAACGATGTCTGCAGCAGTTTGCTGCAGATCGATAATGCCTTCTTCGTCGGTGAACCCTCCGGGCTTTGCGGCTAACAGGTGCATACTGAGACTAAACCTCGGCTTGCTTTAATGCAGACAATAGCTCCGCCTCGTCAAGTCCTTTACCGATCAATACCATACGGCTTGAGCGCTCTTCATCTTGTTGCCACAAACGATCAAAATAACTTTCGATCCGCTGCCCAACGCCCTGAATAACTTGGCGCATGGGTTTATCGGCTACAGAAGCAAAACCTTTTGCTCTAAAGATGGTGTGCTCTGCTATAAGTTCTTTGATGATGGCGATGAGCTTATCGCTATCGACATCACCTAATTGTAGTGACACAGAATCAAAGTCATCATGAGCGTGTTTGTGGTGATGGCCATGATCATGGTGGTGGTCGTGATGGGTGTGCACATGACCGATTCGATCTTCGGTTGCAGACTCCAAACCCATAATAAGTTCTGATGAGATCTCGCCATCACTTACGTGGATGACTTTAACTTCTTCAGGTACACGACCACGAACGGTTTTATCAACCGCGTCACGAGTGGCTTCATCAAGTAGATCGTTTTTACTGACGACAATCAGGTCGGCGGAGTTGAGTTGGTCTTCTAATAGCTCTTGTAAGCTGGGGTCATGATCAAGGCTTTCATCGGCTTTACGCTGTTGCTCAACCTGTTCAGGATTATGCGCAAAACGACCATCTGCCACGGCTGGGCCATCGATTACGGTAATAACAGAGTCAACCGTGCAATGAGTTTTAATTTCAGGCCAGTTGAATGCCTGTACGAGTGGTTTAGGCAGTGCTAGTCCTGAAGTTTCAATGAGTATATGGTCGATATCATCTCGACGTGCAACCAACTCTTTCATGACGGGCAAAAACTCTTCCTCAACGGTACAGCAAATACAACCATTTGCCAGTTCGTAAACGCCATTTTCACCGTTTTTTGACGCGGCAGGTGTGGCTTCGTCTTCGCATTCTAAGGGGCAGCTGCGAAGCAAGTCTGCGTCGATATCCAACTCACCAAATTCGTTAACGATAACCGCGATACGTTTGCCATTGGCTTGTTTTAGGATGTTTGAAAGAAGGGTGGTTTTGCCGCTACCTAAAAAGCCGGTGACAACCGTGGCGGGTATTTTATTTAGTTGCATGGTGGTTCCTTTTATAATCGATCTTAATGACTTACTCCGTAGCCTTGATGACGGAAGGCACGACCAGAATCAGGGTTTATTGACTGAGTATAAATATACACCCTGACTCCGCTTTGCTGCCTCAAGGTTACAGGTGCGTTATTCAACCTCGGGTCGTTTAACTTTTCGAGGTGCTTCTGGTTTCACTTTTGGACGGTAAACATGAGCCTGATCTTCGCTATATAAGAACGAATCATCAAAATTCTCGGGGTCGAGTACATGACCGACCAGTATCAGCGATGTACGGGTAAATTTCTTTTCCCGGACTTTATCGACAATAGTGCCCAGCGTGGCGGTAATCTTGTCTGCATCAGGCCAGCTGGTGCGATAACACACCGCCACAGGGCAATCTTCGCCATAAAACGGAATCAGGTCTTCGACGATTTTATGAATGCGGGTGACACCAAGGTGAATGGCCAGCGTAGCACCGTGTTGGGCGAGTGATTTTAGATTCTCACGCTCCGGCATGGGAGTCTTTCCTGCATAGCGAGTCATGATCACTGTTTGGGTTATACCTGAAAGCGTGAGTTCTTTATTGATCCATGCAGCAGAGGCGCTGGTAGCTGTGACGCCAGGTACGGTTTCATAAGGGATTTCAAGCTGATCTAAACGACGCATTTGTTCACCGGTAGCGCCGTAAATAGATGGGTCGCCAGAATGAACCCGGGCTACGTCTTGTCCTTTCGCATCAGCCTGCTGAATAAGATCAATGATCTCTTCAAGGTTGAGCGATGCAGTGTCGATGACTAATGCGTCTTCACGGGCATCCGCCAAAATTTCTTCAGGTACTAATGAGCCGGCATAGAGTATGACCGGGCTTTGTTGGATAATTCTAAGTGCTTTAACGGTGATTAGTTCTGGGTCACCCGGCCCAGCACCAACAAAAAATACACTCATGAGTTAATGACCTCTTCAGGTTCGTTCTTAAGGCTTGGTTTTGCGAAAGAAAGTTTTTTCGAATAACCACGAGGGGTATAAACCCAATCACGCTTGGCTTCCCCGTTACTAAGGGTAATATGGCGGCTGTCACTGTTACCGACCATCACTAAGGTGAGCATATCGACTTGTGTTGGGTCGAGATTTGCTAACGTCGTGACGGTGACTTTCTCGTCTTGGCGAGTCAGGTTTCGGCCAATAATGACAGGGGTGGTAGCAGGGCGGTACTGCAGCAAGATCTCTTTTGCTTTCGCTAACTGCCAATCCCGCTTGATTGACACAGGGTTGTAGAATGAGATGACAAAATCGCCCTGCCCAGCGGCATTTAAGCGGGCTTCGATAGTTTCCCAAGGTGTTAGCAGGTCAGACAGTGATATGGCACAGAAGTCATGGCCTAACGGTGCGCCAATTTTGCTGGCCGCGGCTTGCATAGCCGATATACCCGGCACGACTTCAATCTCGACATTTTCCCAACCGGCTTCCGGCTCTTTATCCAATAGTTCAAAAACGAGCGTTGCCATGGCAAAAATACCGATATCGCCGCTCGATATTAGTGCGGTATTTTCGCCTTTAGCGGCTAGTTGTAAGGCGAGACGTGCTCGCTCAATCTCTTCGCCTAACGGCCGATCATGGCGGGTTTTACCTGTGATGAGGTCGCCTAAGAGGTCAAGATATAGGCCATAAGCCACCAATTGATCACTGTCTGCTATCGCGTTTCTTGCGATAGGTGGCAAATACTCAAGCCCGCCAGGGCCAGTTCCAATAACGTATAATTTACTCATGTTGTTCTCAGTTTTCGTATATTCGGGCCACCGCGCAGGTCGCCTGTCTGTTTTTATGTTTGGGTATCAATAATTCGGATTTGATTGATTCAGTATTGTTAGGCTGGCCATTGAATAGTCGATCTGCGTTGACGAGTGCAGCCGCTTCTGCGACGCCGAAACAACCCACTTCCCTAAAGACAATATCTGATTTTTGTGTGAGTTGATCTTCAACCGTTCTTAGGGTGTTTGCTGTGTAGGTGTTAAAGGGCAAGTTGAGCTCGGCTGCTAACTCAATCAGGCCTATTTCATCCTGCTTTACATCAATGCTGGCGATAGAACTGAGGTCGTTAATGGTGAGGTTTGCTTCAAGCAGCGTCTCTTCAAGCAGTTGTTTTAGTACGGGCATAGGGCAATGTCTTTCGCATCCCATCCCGGCTATATACTTCGGTTTTAAATAGGTTTGCGCGCTGGTAATGACCAGTTGCGCATCAATCACATTGGCTACTTGTCGGGCCCAGTCGTTCGCGCCACCTTCGTGGCCTGATAGTAGAGGTATAACAAACTGGCCATGTTCATCTAACACCAGTACAGCAGGGTCTTGGTACTTATCGGCTAATACCGGCGCGAGTGTTCTGACCGCAATGCCCATCGCGCAGATCAGAATAAGTCGTTCACCTTTGTTAAAGTGCCTTTGTACCTCATCAGCAAATGGTTTGGGTTTATGCAGGTGATCAACGGCTGCGCCTAACTCAATCAAGCGCGAGGCTAACTGTTGGCCTTTGTCGGTTAGGCTGATGATGGTGCTGGTTTGAAATTTATTCAAGCGCGCCCCCCGTGAGTAATAAAATAACTAAACCGGTCATTCTATTTTTGCTGTCTGGTTTGCTTTCTGCAAAAACCATATAAATGAAAAGGCTGCCGTTCGCTTATTCCCATCATTGAAGGGGTGATTTTTAATAATAAAGTAGAGCAAGTGAGCTGCTTTTTCTTCAATCGTAGGATAGGCATCCTGACCGAATACAGATTGGAAAACAGAGCCTAAAATTCCCGTTAACGTACCCTCTTTCTTTTCTTGAGCAAATAATGTCGTGGCTTGGTTTTTATCTATCAAAGTGGCTTTTAGTTGAGCTACGGCTGTTACTAAACTGCTAGCTTCAAGTGTAATGTCTTTCTGGTTTAGACCTGTATTGGGAAGTTTAACTTCGTCATACGACTCAAGCGAAAACCATGTGTGAGCAAACGTTTTAACTAAGGCTAATACATCGTTGGTTTCTAAGATTGATTGATGGTTGGCGAGTTGTTGGATATCTTCGGCCGCTCTCATAAAGGCATCATAATTTTGGCCGATACGTGCGGGGTTGATGGTATAGCCTTGAGTGATATGTTCTCTTAGGGTTTGAGTTGCCCATTTTCTGAACTTAGTTCCGGTTGATGAGCTTATCCTATAGCCGACAGCGATTAGAACATCAAGGTTGTACTCTTTAATGCTTCGTTTGACCTTTCTTTTGCCTTCTATTTGAACTTGTAAGGATTCTTTACAAGTTGACACCTCTTCTAACTCACCTTCTTTGAATATTTGTTTTAAATGAGTGGTTATATTTTGAGTGGTGACCTCAAAAATACTAGCGATTTCTTTTTGGCTTGCCCAAATTGTTTCTGCATTTATATCTGTGTGAAGCTCTATTGCGCCACTTTCAGCCTGATAAACAACCAAATCATTTTTTTGTTCCATCAAACATTCCTTTGTTGACGAGTAATAATAAATAGGGAAAAGTAGGGGCCATCCCCACCATCGAGGGTTGCTACATCATAAACGACCTTTTGTTGTTCTCTGGTCGCATACTCAATATAAACAGCTTCTTGAAGTCTGCCGCTGTGTCTCAGCAAATTGAGAAGCCGTGATCTAGATTGGCCTACTTTCATCAATACCAAGCTATCAAACTCATTTAAGTGGCTGAGTATTTTTTCATCACTTAATCGACCGGAAAGCACTGCATAGTTTTCTTTCTGCATTGTGAGTGGAATACCCGCGACGGCACTAGCTGCGTTAGGTGAGCTGATGCCGGGTATTGCTATGCAGGTAAACTCTTCACACAATCTCTCTTGTAAGTAGGCGTAAGAGCCAAAAAATAGCGGGTCGCCTTCGCACAGAAAAACCACTGTTTGGCCTTTTCGGAGTGCGGCCCTAATCGCTTCAGCCCCTTGGTCGTAGGCTTGATTGGCGGCTGTGCGATCTCGCTTGTAGGGCATGGGGATAGCAATTTCTATAGCGTTGTATGCTCTATCGTCAATCACGTCCTGAGCAATTTGTTTTGACTGAGACCTACCGGGCCGATCACTATCGGAATCATTGCAGAGGTAACAGATGACGTCACATTGCTTAATGAGTCTGGCTGCTTTTAATGTGATGAGCTCTGGGTCGCCGGGTCCTACCCCTAGACCGTAAAAAGTACCCGATGCCGAGGGGCTATTGCTGTTAGCTGTGTTCAATGATCGACACCCTTTGTTAATGTCATCAACGTGACAGGCAGTTGTGGACGCATGATGAGTTGATTGGCAATTGAACCGCCGCGAGAAATGGCTACCTGAGACCACGCAACGGATATTGATCCGGGCAGGTCTTCGGCAAACTTTATAAGCGTTGCTTTAGTGGTTTCAGTGACTGCGGATGCGACGATTCGACCAGCAGGTTTTAGCCTCGATAGTGTGGTTTCCAAGATCTGGGTTAGTTGGCCGCCACTACCGCCTATGAATACAGCATCAGGGTCGGGTAGTGCATCATAGGCATCAGGCGCGGTACCTTCGATGAGCTTCAGGTTATTAACCACACCAAATTTAGTTTGGTTGGTGCGGCAATAGGTGAGCCTTTCGATATTATTTTCGATGGCGAAGACGTTGCCAAACGGGTTCCAGCGAGCCCATTCAATCGCCACACTGCCACAGCCAGCCCCAATATCCCAGCCGATATCGTCAGCCTTTGGCGCGAGCTGAGAGAGTATGGCTAAACGGACTTCCTTTTTGGTGATAAGCCCTTGGCCAGGTTCTTTTCCGGTTTCAAATAATTCATCTGCGATACCGGGAAATGTAGGCAACAACCCACCATTGCCTTGGCACTGAATAATAGTCACATGAAGCGGGTTGACGTTAGCGGTGGTAAGTTCAGGGTCAACGACTTGGAAAGACCTGATGTTCTGCGCTGGGCCACCTAAGTCTTCGCAGACCCAAAGAGTTGACTGTTCGAACTGGCACTCAATCAGTTCTTTTGCAATGGCCGAAGGGTGGCTGTGTTGATCGGTCAAAGCAGCATACCATCGGTTGGGTTGAATACGTGCACGTATACTGGTGAGCGGTCTGCCGTGAAGGCTGATGATTTCGGCATCTTGCCATGGTAGTCCTAATTGATGAAACGCTGCTTGAATGCTGGATATATTGGCATGGAATATCAGTTGCTCTCGACCAACCGTTCTTACCAACCAGTCGCCTAGCCCATAGTAAAGTGGGTCGCCGGAGCCTAACAACACAATACGTTGGTGTTGGTGTTCTATAAGCCATTCAGATAATGTGGCGAATGGAGACGGGTAGGGTATCTGTTCACCTTTAAGTTTATACCTTGCGACTTTCTCAAGTTGGTGCGCGGCGCCTACAATCCAGTCTGCATCCGCCAGCGCTGCTAGTGCTATATGCCCTAGTTGAGGGCCACTTTCTGAGCCGACACCAAGGCCAACCACCTGAATGGGGGGGCCTGACCATTGTAATGGAGAAAGAGTATTCATCAGAAACGAACACCTCGTGAAAGTCTCAAGCAGGCATTCCAGGCGCTAGCAGAAAGCGCACTACCGCCTCTTCGGCCCCTTAGAGACATGACATTTAGATTCATGCGATCACTCGCTTCGATGAGTGCTTCTTTGGACTCCGCAGCACCAACAAACCCCACTGGCATACCGATAATTAGCGCGGGTTTGTCTGCACCCGCAGCTATCATTTCTAATAATCTAAACAGCGCTGTGGGGGCATTTCCAATGATGACGACACTGTCTTTTAAGTGCGGCTGCCATAACTCTAACGCGGCCATTGAGCGGGTTTCGCCTTTTGATTTGGCGAGTGCAGGCACGCGCTCATCGTTTAAAAAGCAATGTACTGGACTATCTTGAAAGCGCCGGGTTAAACCCTGTTTGACCATCTCAACATCGCAAAGCACAACGGATTTATCCGCTGCAGCCTTTAGCCCTGACGATACCGCTTGCTTAGAAAGAAAGATGTCGTCGATAAGTGAAGGGTCACCACAAGTATGTATCAACCGCATAACTAACTGAGCTTCATCTGTCGTGAAAGAGCTCAGGTCGGTCAATTCCCTAATCTGGCGGAATGACTCCACTTCAATCGCATGAGGGTCTTTTTCATATTCGTACATAGTATGTCTTACTTATGATCATGACCGTGATGGTGATCATGACTATGTCCGTGATCCGCATCGGTACCGGAGCCTCTAACATGGTGGTGGTGGCCTTCTTGAGGGGCACCGACTTTATGTTCGCTACCTAGAATCTGCACACGATACTGGCACATTTGACAGTTCATATTGCCAGTGCCTTTTTCAGCTTCTTCCATTTTTTCCATAAAGGTTTCAAGCACCAACGGGTGATCATTTAGGTAGGGCGCATTAACGACGGTAACGTCTGGGTGTTTTGCTTGATAGTCATCAGCCCATTCATAGATCTTCTCAACTAATCGACCCGTAAACATAAAGTATGGGAATACAATCACTTTTTTATAGCCTAGACCGTGGGCGCGCTCTAGCGCTTCATCAACCAACGGTGAGGTGACGCCACTGAAACAGGTGATTGCCCAACCAAAGCCCATACCTTCTTCAAGCATACGCGTAATTTTGCTGATGTTTGAGTTGGCATCACTATCGGATGCACCGCGTCCCACGACGACTAATAGTGTGTCTTTTCGGTCGTAGTCATCACCAAACTTTTTAACCATTTTGGCTTCGGCTTCTTCAATTCGAGCCGCAGATGCACGTACCATGTTGGCGTGAACACCTAAATGTGTTCCATAGGTGATATCGATGCCTTCGATTTCAGCTTGCAAAGTATTTAATTCACTAGGGATATCGTTTTTTGCGTGACCTGCTGCCATTAACATACCGGGAATAGCGGTTATTTTAGTTGCGCCTTGAGCCACTAGTTTCTCGATACCATCTGCGATGACTGGTCGAGCGAACTCGAGAAAACCGGTTGCACAGAGTCTATCGGGGTACTTCTCTTGAAAATGTTCTGCAAGCTGGTGGAACTCTGCAACGGCGTCAACATCCCTTGATCCGTGTCCTACTACTAATAGTGCTGGTTTTTGATTATCACTCATAACTCTCTCGGTCAATGTTTATCTGTAACTGTTTGTTTTTAAAATGCCTATCAATCAGCGAATGGCTTTGATCAGGTCACGTTCATTATCATAAAGGTTGCCGTAGCTTCTGCCCGTTTCAGGCCTACTTAACATGATAACGGGTAAATTTAATTCTCGTGCTGCACTAAGTTTTCCATCAACGGCGCTGCCACCACTGTTTTTACACACCACAACATCAATCTGATGTGTCTTCAATAGCTCAATTTCTTGCTCTTTCAAAAAGGGGCCGATGGCTTTGATTAAGCAGTAACGATCTTGAGTGTGGCTTGCTTCAATAGCAGACCGAATAATCCAATACTGATGCTTTGGAATTGAATTAACATCATGGTTTGCTATTCGCCCAATGGTAATAAAAGGGCGTTTAAATGGATATATCGCTTTTTTGGCTTCAGCCCAATTATTAACCTCAACCCAGTTGTCGTCGTCGGTAGCTAGCCATGCTGGGCGTACATACTTAAAAAACGGTATGTTGAGCAATTCGCAAACAATAGAGGCGTTTTTGCTGATAGTTACGGCGTATGGGTGTGTAGCATCAACAACGTTATCGATATTGTTTTGTTGTATAAAGCGCTTCATACCTAGCTGGCTAGCACTACTCACTGCTCCGGTAGAGAATTGACTAAAGCCTCCAGTATGAATAGCGCAGTTGATCTTGGGCTGCCTAACGATTCCGGCAATGCTGTAAATCAGCTCTATGTGCTGAACGCCAGATTCGTTGAGCGCCAGCAGTGCGTGTGCAATGTTGATGGCGTCTCGTGTTCCCCCTAACAATAGCACTTTCATTCTTTATATCTCGGAGGGCGTTGACCATCACACCAGTCTGCGTGCCCTACGACCTCACCTTGTTTATCAATTGCCCAGACTTCTATTTGAACCGTGGCGGGAATAATCGCAGCCGCGACAGAGCGAGCGTGTTCACAAATAATATTGCCGAGCGGGATGTTATGTTTCTGACACAGTTTTAGCGCTTGTAAGCTGGTGTTAGAGATTCTGATTTGTTCACATAACCCTTTGTTAGCCCCTGCAACTGCTGCTTTATCGGCCAGCTCTTCAAGGTCGATACTCGAAGAACGACTATGAAGGTCCATGTGTCCGTTGGCGAGTTTACTGAACTTACCAAATCCTCCTATCAACGAGAGTTTGGCAACGGGTGCATGCCTGATATGTTTAAGTACCGCACCGACAAAGTCGCCCATTTCTATTAAGCCCATCTCAGGCAGTTGATACTCTGTTTGTGCACGGGTTTCACTGGTCGAGCCGGTGCAGGCCGCTATGTGCTGGAGCCCATTTTTATACGCGACATCGATACCCTGTTGAATAGATGCAATATAAGCAGAGCATGAGAAGGGGCGTACAATACCGGTCGTTCCTAAAATCGATAGCCCGCCGACAATGCCTAGTCTTGGGTTCATTGTTTTAGTGGCAATTTGTTCGCCATCTTCAATACCAATATTGACGTTAAAGCCACCCTCGTAATGACTCTCATAGGCGAGCTGTTCTAGGTGTGACTGCATCATTCGTCTAGGGACAGGGTTGATCGCAGCCTCGCCTTTATCAATAGATAAGCCTTCTCGTGTCACCGTGCCAACGCCTTGAGCTGCATTAAAATTGATGCCAGTTTCATCTCGTAATGAGACTTCTGCAAAAACTGTCGCTCCATGAGTGACATCTGGGTCATCGCCAGCATCTTTTATGGTTGAAGCAAACGCGACCTTGGGTGATGTTAAACGGCAACCGGTTAATGAAAACTCTACATGCTGTCCACGGGGTAGCGTAATGGTGCAGGTTTCAGTGATCGGGCCACCGAGTAACAAGCGAGCAGCGGCCAGGCTGGTCGCCGTGGCACAGGCACCGGTAGTATAGCCGCTGCGCAGTGGTCGCTTGGTTTCCGATGACTCTTCACGCATTGGAGGCTAAGCGACCGGAGTGAAGCTTTCAGCAATCCACAGTCCACCCAATACTACTGATAGGCAGGCGACGCTTCCTCGACTAAGGTTGAACAGCAGGTTGCTGCGATTCTGCAGCCATTTTTGAAGCCCTCCGAGTGAAGCACCAAATACGAACATACTCAGCATAACACCCAGAGAAAACAATACGATGTAGCCGATAGCCACATCAACGCGACCTTGGCTGACTGCGGGAATCAAAGCAAGAACGGGAGCACTGCCCGCTAAACCATGGGTAATACCGACTAAAACAGGGGTGTGGCTATGTTTGCTACTGTGGTCGTTTGCTAAGTGTGCGTGGGTCATATCGCCGTGCTGGTGTACATGTATACGGACTGATTGATTCCAGAGGCTGTACAACAACCAAACACCTAACCCTATCAGCATGAATCCTACGGCTCTTTCAGCCCAGAGCGATAGACTTTCAGGAACTTGTACACCTAGTGCGAATATAAGTAGACCCAGTGCAATCAGCACGCCTCCGTGACCTAAAGCCCACTGTACGCAGAATTTCATCGCTTGCTTCATACTGGGTCGCTTACTTGATAGCGTCGAAACGGCCATAATGTGGTCTGCGTCAAAAGCATGTAATAAGCCTAAGCCCAAGCCCGTGCTTAATAGCGCGATAATAGATAAATCAATCATGTTAAATATCTCTACTTAATGTTTTTTCGGATTTATGTTTTCGGGTTTATGATGACTTTCGCTTATACTGCGCTCTGGACAAGGTCTATCGAGTACAGAGTTTAGCCTATGAGTAGCGATCACAACACTATTGAGAGCACCAGATCGATTGAGGACGCTTTTTGTCCGGTCTTGATGATCGCATCTCCCGGTTCGGGGCATGGCAAAACAACCTTGACGGCATTGCTTGCTCGACTGCACCTGAATAAAGGTCGCAGAGTGCAGGTTTTTAAGACTGGCCCTGATTTTCTCGACCCGATGATCCATGAATGTGCGTCGGGACAAGCGGTGTTTAACATCGACCTCTGGATGACCGGTGAGTTTGACATCCGCTGTATGTTGCATCGTGCTGCGAGCAATAATGACCTGATCATCATTGAGTGCGCTATGGGGTTGTTTGATGGACAGGCGAGAAACACCAGTGCTGATTTGGCCAGGTTGCTCGGAGTGCCTATCGTAGTGGTGATTGACGCCAAAGGTATTGCTCAAACATTCGGTGCTATTGCTCATGGGTTGCAAAGCTTTCAGCAAGATCTGCCTTTTGGTGGTGTGATCGCCAACGGTATTGGCAGCCCCCATCACTTCCAGTTGATCAAGCAAGGAACCCCTGCTCGAGTAGCCCTTATTGCAGGTGTCCCCAGAGACAAAAGGCTGACCCTTCCAGAGCGACACCTCGGGTTGGTTCAAGCTAGCGAACTGGCTAGCCTTGACCAATGGCTTGATGATGCGGTTGATGTTTTGCTGGAGCCAGGTATTGCTGCCGGAATCGAGCGACTGCCTGAGGCGATCAGTTTTACATTGCCCAAGTCGCCCCAGACTAACATCAATAACCCGGTTGTGGGTGAGCTCACGCTGTACGAGCCTTTGACTGGCCAGCGTATCGCCATTGCTAGAGATAGTGCTTTTGGCTTTATCTATCAAGCCAACCTTGAGTTGCTGAGATCTTTGGGGGCCGAATTGACCTTCTTTTCGCCCCTCGAAAACGAAGCGGTTCCCGACTGTGAAGGCGTTTGGTTGCCGGGTGGATACCCCGAGCTTTTTGCGGATCAACTGAGTGGCTGCCGACTCACTCAAACTAGCCTTAAAACTTTGATCGACAATAACACACCCGTGCTTGCTGAGTGTGGCGGCATGCTTTTCTTGCTTGATGAGCTGGTGATGATTGATGGTTCTGTCAACCGCATGTGTGGCTTTATTCCCGGTAAGGCCGAGATGAAAGCGCGTTTTCAAGGGCTCGGCCTGCAAACGCTTCGTTGGCCTGAAGGTGAATTGCGTGGTCATACCTTCCACCACTCTGAAATGACGCTCGGCAGTGAGGCCGTTGGTGATAAAACGCTCGAACCCATTGCCTACGGGATTCGGCAACGGGATCAACGTCGAGGCGAAGCGTTGTTTCAAATTGGCTCTATCCGCTGTTCTTATTTCCATGCCTACTTCCCCTCCAATCGAGAGGCTGTGGCCCGTTTTTTTTGTTCCCGTGACACTAGCACTCATTAGCCCAGCACCTCCTTAGGGTGAAACAGGCGAATGGTCGCAGCTTGGTTTGAAGGAAAATAAAAGTGCAGATAAGACGCGGTTAAACCTTTGCTTCTTACCACGGGCTCTCCGGGTGCGGGGTGTTTAATACGTTTACCAAACACTATAGCGGGCAATGTTTCTTCACTTTTGCTGCGGTGATGAGCATGGCCTCTCAACTCACCCTCAGGCAATGCTGCGCTCTGCATACCTTGGCAGCCGCCTTTGGTACGCATCACGCCCACACCGGGAATGAGCCCTGCCATCGGCCATGTTTGTTGGTCAAGTGTAAGGATCGACTGCTGAGCATAGAGCATACCGCCACATTCAGCGAGAATCTTATGGCCCTGTTGGTAAAACGATTTAATGGCCTGTCTCATCGGTACATTTTGGCTAATTGTTTCAAGGTGCAGCTCAGGGTATCCCCCCGGAAGCCATAAACTGTCTACATCAGGCAACTCTTGATCTGAACAAGGTGAGAAAAAGTGCAGTTCTGCGCCTAAGCGTTTTAATAATTTCAGGTTTGCTGGGTAAATAAAACTAAACGCCTCATCTCTGGCAATACCGATTCTAATCCCCGCTAATGAATTTGAATGGCCTGATGGGTCGTGACCACCTTGCTCTTCAGCTTCGTCGTAAAACTTAACCTGGGTAGGTAATTCCCCCAACCCAGCAGATTCAATGATATTGGCAATGTGGTTGAGCCTATCATCGTAGTTTTCTAATTCGTGGGGGCGAACAAGGCCTAAATGTCGTTGCGGTAATGTCAATGCATTTTGTTTTTTTAGGCAGCCCAATAGAGCAATCGTGTCAGGCATACTTTCTTTGATTAATTCAGCATGGCGATCGCTGCCCAGTGTATTGGCAATAACACCTGCGAACGGCAGTGATGGGCGGTATTGGGTTAAACCTAGCGCGATTGCGCCCATGGTTTGAGCCATGGTGGGGGCGCTGATAATAGCGACCACCGGAATGCCAAAGTACTCTGCTAAGTCGGCACCGCTTGGGTCGCCATCATAAAGCCCCATGACCCCTTCAATCAGAATAAGGTCGGCCTCTTGGGCGGCTTGATAAAGGAAGTGTCGACAGCGTTTTTTCCCTACCATCCACAGGTCGAGTTGCTCTGCGGGGCTACCCGCTGCTTGTTCAAGAATAAGCGGGTCAAGGTAATCGGGGCCGGTTTTAAATACGCGAACCTTACGACCTTGGTTACGGTGGTAGCGAGCAAGGCCAGCGGTGATCGTCGTTTTACCTTGCCCTGATGCAATAGCGCTGATAAACAAGGCAGGGCAGAGTGTTGCTCTGTCGTTTGCTTCGGACGTGTTTTTAGCTTTGGAAGTGTCGGAAGTATGATTTTGCTCAGGTCTAAACATGGTTACCACTCAACCCCGACTTGCGCCTTCACGCCCTGACGAAAGGCATGTCTTTCATCTTGCACAACGCTGATGGTATCCGCAATATCTTGTAGCGACCGATGCATGGTTCGCCCTGTGATAATGACATTTTGGTGAGTTGGGCGATTTTGTAGTGCTTTAACAACTGGCTCTATATCCAAGTATTCATACTTGAACATATAACTCATTTCATCAAATATGAGGATGTTGTAGCTAGGGTCGCTTAATAATATTTCGGCTTGCTTCCAGGCGGCCTGAGCGGCTTCAATATCTTTTGATTTGTCTTGGGTTTCCCAGGTAAAACCATGCCCCATAACATGAAAATCAACCCGAGGGTGGTCTTTAAAAAATAGGAATTCACCGGTGTGCCGGCGACCTTTTATAAATTGAATAACACCTGCTTTTTGGTCGTGTCCCAATGCGCGAGCCATGGTGCCGAAGGCGGAGCTGCTTTTGCCTTTACCGTTGCCTTTCATCAGAATAAGAACACCACGCTCTTCGGTGGCCTTGGCGATTCGCTCATCAACCACCGCTTTCTTTTTAGCTTTACGCGCCTGATGTTTGGCCTGCTCTGAGGCATCAACCGTCGTGTCGACTTCGTTGTTTTTACTCACGATGAAGCTCCTGTAATAAGAGTCCGGTTTTGAGCTAAATAGGGTTTATCTTCGTCAATCTGGTAGGGAATGTCTTCAATATGTAGGTATTCTGCTTGTAGCTGAGTGGCAATAAAATGACACCGGCCTAATCTAATTGCGTGTTGTTCAGTATCAATAATCATGATGTTGACCCCTGTTGATGAAAGGGCAGAGGCCAAGCCCGACAGGTCGTCGTTAGAGCGTCCGTCTGTTAACAAATAGAGACGCAGTACTTTGTTTGGGTTTTGTTTGTTGGACTTATACAGTAACTCATTGGCTTGCAGCAGCGCTTTACGCAACGGTGTGCCGCCACCAAGCTTGATGTGTTTGAGTATGGGTTCTATTACTTTTGGTGCGCGTTGAGGGTGAAGCCGGGTACTTACCTGATTGTTGCCAAATTCTATAATGGCCAACTCATGGCGATCTAAATAACTCTGGTGAGATAGGCTTGTGATAACACCTTTAGCATGTCCCAACGATTGGTGACTGCCGGTAGATGCCGAACTGTCGATGAGTACCAGGTTGAGTTGTCCCGGTTTTTGTTGTGGCTTTAAGTAATGCAACTTACTCAGTTTAGGGGATGACCCTGACGCATCGCGAAGTTGTTGAATGTTGTTTGCATCAACGAGCGTAGGTACCCATGAAATTTTTTGGGTGCTATCTGCTTGGCTTTGCTGACCTATAGCGTGAGATGCTTCTTTTGCCTTTCCCAGCCCTTTTTGACCTCGGTTGTCATCGTTTTGATATTGATAGTTATAAAGATGATGGTTGGGCAAGTGGCTAATGGAACGTTTGCCGAGGGTGTTCATTGCGATCGGAGCCATGTTACCCCATTGGCCTTCGATGCCGTTTTCTTCAGCATTGGAATCACTTTGGGCGCGGGGTTTATTATAGCGAGAGCCTCTTTCGGAATGAGGTCTCTGGCTTTGTGGTGTTGATGATGGAGCATTATTCGGTGATTTTTGCCTATCTTGGGGCGGTTGAGGCGAGTGTGGAGGGGGTGGACTACCTTTACGGCGGTGGCCTAAAACAAACGTTTCAACGGCGGCAATGTGTTGAAGGCTGACTTGAGTTTCACCATGCCAAGCGGCTTCTGCTTTTGCCGCACGTTGCAGAGTGATATCCGCTCTTAACCCTTCAGCGCCCGATGATGCACATATTTCTGCTATTTTGAGCTGCTCATCTTCAGCGATCATAATATCTGGCAATAATGTTTGAGCGCATACCAGTTCGTTGTGTAGTTGCAATTGCTGATCTGCAAGGCGCGCAATAAATGTGGCTGGGTTTTCGTCAAATGCCAAGCGTTTCTTAACGGCTTCAACACGCTCTTGAGGGCTCAGCTGTTCATTGATATCGACAAATAAACCGAAGCGATCTAGCAGTTGTGGGCGCAGCTCTCCTTCATCAGGGTTCATCGTGCCCACTAGCACGAATTGACTTGCATGCTCGTGGGTGATGCCGTCACGTTCTACATGGTTAATGCCACTGGCGGCGACATCTAATAGCAGGTCTACCAAATGGTCTGGTAACAAGTTAACTTCGTCGACATATAGAATCCCATTGTGGGCTCTGGCGAGTAGTCCAGGTGAAAATGCAACTTCACCGTTTGCCAATACCCGCTCAATATCGAGTGAGCCTACAAGCTTCTCTTCTGTTGCACCCAGTGGGAGGGTAACAAATGGTTTTTCTAATTGAGTTAGTGAGTGGTCACTTATTAGATATCCTAACCCTCTTGCTAATGTCGTCTTACCTATCCCCCTTGGGCCACTAATCAGAACACCACCCAGTTTTGGGTCTATTGCAGACAGTATCAATGCTTGTTTTAAAGCACGTTGGCCTACAACAGCACAAAACGGGTAGTGGTAAGATTTCATTTAGCAGAGCCTATGGTTAAGACCGCATTTAAGCAGCGCTAGAGGGTTCTTCGTTGGGTAGCTTGAACAGGGTATTAATGGTAATAGCACACAATAACCCTAAACATATCCAGAATACACCGTTTACGAGGGTAGTGATCATGACAAACTGATCAACTAAGGCCTCAAGTGCTGCAATGGTGTTGGCATCTGGGTGTGCAAAACCATGCATCTCTGGTTGAGGTGCCCCCAAAATGTGAGGGATGGCAACAACCAAAAGCCCGCCCCATCTCAATGTACCTTTGCCAAAGGCTAATAGCCCTAGCCCCAGTGCGGTGAACGTAACGGCCAGTAACCACCAGCTTTGACGGCCTTCGAGAGCGGCCGCTTCCATGCCAGGGATTTCAGGCGGTAACCCTAATGACGGGGCAAGAAAGAACGCTGCATACCCAGCCAACCCCCATAGAAATCCAGCTTTTATCGAGTTGGCTCCTGATAAAGACATCCCACTAATAATAACGAGGGCAAAACCTATGGCCATTAATATTGTAGATAGAAAAGTGAAGAAGGTTCTTTCTGCGCCATCTTCTGGGCCCCATGCTTCTGGGTCGTGTGAGTGACCTTGATGTTCTTGAATATGAGCATCAGTAGCAGGGGTCGATGCGTCTGTATTTTGCTTAAGCGCTTTAAAATGACCGCTGATATTTTCAGGCGTATGATGAGCGGGGTTGTTGTGATCATGAGCTTCAGTTGAGCTGGGTGCCACCCCACTGGCTAAAGAACTAGGTTCATCTGCTACCTCATAGACTTCTGCACCCAGAATGATAGGGGTTACTTGAAAGTGTTGTAATATGCCAAGAATAATGCCCGCAAGAAGTCCCGCCGCTACTGCAGCAAATACGATATTTCTAAAAAACATGTGAGTTCTCGAATATTTTAAGTGTTTAAACTAGCTGTCGGTGCTTGTTTTGCCTTTAATGACAAGGGAAAGCAGCGCTATGACGTGTATCATGTGCAGCGTTGTGAGCCGCGTCCATTGGGAGTAAACCAACGGCAAATACTATTGTTAGCCCGAGAACAGCAGCAGCGATAATTTGAGATCGCTTGGACCCTTCCAAAGAAGCTGCTTTGGTAGAAATCTGAGAATTAGAAACCTGAATGGTCATAATAATATTCCTAGTGCTCACCCGCACGACTATAAGGAAAATAAAATACACTGCATAAAAATAAAACAAGAATGATGTTTAAAACTATACAGTATGATGTGTTAGGGGCTGGTATCGGACTCATGGCTTTTATAACCACCTACCGTTGCGGGGGCAGTGTAGGAGTTGCGATAGCCAAAACGCTATGCGAACCTACTTCCCATTTAACTTGTTCATTCTATAATCAATGAAACAAGGCCTCTATAATTGAAGAATGCTAACAGAGAGGGGCAATTTGTCAATCTAATGTGTACTTTTTAGCCACTAAATTCAATAGAACATAAAGTCGTTGTTTGTACTTTTGTGTATATTCGGCTGAGTTCATTTGGACTAAAACGTTAAATACTGTTAAAGCTCTCGCGCCCGCTTTGCCTCAATAGCGAGCGCTACGCCTGTTAAAATAACCGGTAGCATGGGGTTGTTTTGCAATGAAGGTGACCCACAGTTTCTGCTGAAAAAATGCCGTACTTTGCCGATGAGGCATTATATAAAGCCAAGGAAAGTGGTAGAAATCGTGTCGTTAGATTTCAAGATACGCAAGTTGAGTGCACTAAGGGTTGAACTTCCTCCTATTTGATTAATGGCTAGACGAAAAGGCTTATCCAGTCTTATCATTGTGTATGCAAACTACATTCTCTAAATTAAGTGATATTCTTATTCAGCATGCCGATATTTGGCGTGAATCCCCTTTTTCTAAACCAAAGCCATCCTGGCTAGAGTGTTATCCAAAATTGCAAGATTGGCTGCTGACGTTATCAGATGAGGATGTTGACTGCCTACAGGGTGACGATAATTTGTTATGTCAGCAAATAGCGCCATACTTCCCTGTCGCGAAAGAAATTTTGACCCTGATTCAACTCCCGCTTTGCGAGCAAAAAACATCGGTTGAACGATCTTACGTCTGGCAGCGGGATGTGCCGGGTAGAAAGGCCGAACAAATCGAAGCGTTTGCAGTGGCGACCGGTGAAGTCATTAGTCCGCTGATCGAATGGTGTTCGGGTAAGTTACACCTTGGGCGCTACTTGGCTGAGCAGTTTAAGGTGCCTGTGCTTGGGTTGGAAATAAATTACAGATTGGTTCAGCAGGCTAATCAACTAGCACATCGAATGCATAGTGATGCGCGAGTAGAGCAATGTGATGTGTTAAGTGTTGAGGCTAGCCAAGCGTTAAATGAGCAGCAGCATGCCATTGCTTTGCATGCCTGTGGTGGTTTGCATGTTAGCTTATTGGAAGGCTGTGTTAAAAAACAGGTGAAGCGCATTACGCTGGCGCCCTGTTGCTACCATCGCTTTAATCAAGGTGATGTCTACCAACCTTTGTCGAGTATCGCTAAGAGAAGCAACCTAATATTAAATAATGACGATCTTAGAAGTGCTGTCAGGCAGAGTAATACTGCTGCTGAACGAGAGCGAGTTAAACGAAAAAAACTACAAATGTGGCGGTTAGGGTTTGATCAAGTTCAACGTGATGTTCGCGGTGTAAACGAGTATCTGCCAGTACCATCGTTATCAGTAAGGTTGCTAGATATGGGGTTTAGTCAGTTCTGCCTTCATGTAGCGGATATAAAAAAAATATCCCTCCCGGATGGTCTAGACTTCGGTAATTATGAGGCTAGAGGCGAGAAACGATTTTTCGAGTATGCGCGCTATGAGTTAGTACGAATGACGTTTCGGCGTGCGCTGGAGTGCTGGTTGGTGTTGGATAAGGTGTTGTTTTTACAGGAGTCTGGCTATCAATGCTCTCTTTCTCAGTTTTGCGCTGTTACATTAACTCCCCGAAACCTATTAATAGATGCCTTTAGATTTCATGATGAGATATAGGGTCGTATTGTGAGTTCAATTAACTATTTATCAATAGTGTATCGATTATTTACACTATTCTTGTTGTCGTGCAGGGTAGCGTGTTGCGGTTCGGGTGGTAAACGCAGGGCGGGTTGATCTATCAGCGTCAAGCTTGTTGTGTCAGCTTTTATTACATGTTTTTACTTTTGTGTTTTTTCTAGTTGAATAGAATGATCTTATAGTATTGATTTATTGTTATATATTATTATTTGGGTCGGTACTTGTATTGAACAATACTCGACTTACTGTTGTATTAAAAAAAAAAGGATTTCATTATGTTCTCAAAAATGTATTCAAAATTAAGTGTTTTATTTTGTGCTAGCGTTTTAACCGCTGCTGCACAGGCAACTGTAATTGATATAGATCTTAGTGGTGCAACTACAGGTACATCAATTACCGCACCAGGAGCAAGTTTTGCGACCTCTTTTGCTGGACAAACTGTTTCTGGTACTACTCTATCGGGCAACCCTACTGGCCCGCTTTCATTAGTTGCTAGTGGTTCACTTACTGTTGCTGCTTGGAGTCCTAGCTGTACCGGTTGTGATGCAGGAAACTCTATTTTACCTCAGCCTGGAAACTTGGCGCCTTTGTCGGTTTTGCTAGATAGCGCGGCTGATAGCTTTGAATTGGTAATGGGGAGTGCTTCTTCTGGCGCGACTGTAGAAATTGATTTCTTTGATAGCGTGGGTGTGATTGTAAACTCAATTACTCAGGTTTATTCTTCTGGTTATAACATGTACTCATTTAGTGGTTTTGGGTTGTTTAGCGGTCTTAGCTTTCACTCCAACAACGACCCATCAGGTGTTAGATATATGGATATGTCTTATAACTCAGTTGGCGCTGCTAGTGTTCCGGAGTCTGGTAGTTTAGCGTTGTTGGGTTTGGGTCTTGTGGGGCTTACTATTGCTAGACGTAGAGCTAAGCGCTAGTCCCATCTGCTTCTTAGTATATTGTTTTGAAAAGCCTCGCTTATAGCGGGGCTTTTTGCTTTTTGTCTCTTCTAATGATCAAAGCTAAGGCTGAAATCTGACATGAGATCGCACAGTAGTTGCTAACCCCTCCTTAAAACCTAACTTTAGTTAGGTCTCAACCCTACCTTGCCTTTGCCATACTCTTCATCAGACCTATCCTTATCTGATTATTAATAGTTTTGATTGTTAATAGTCTCGATTATGAACACTAAGGGAGCAATAAGATGAATAGTGCAGCGACGCCAGCCTCGGCGGACCTTATAAATACGGGCAAAGAAGAGCAAGTATCAGCAGAAGAACAAAAGTGGGCGGAGGCTAAGCGGTATTGTTATCTCATTACCTTAATCGTACCGGCTATTTTGATTTTTTCGGGTGTGATGGCTATTGAGACTCAGTCAGGTCAGTGGCTGTGGTTGTTACCTGTGATTGTTTATATTGTTGTGCCAATTGTCGACTGGGTGGTCGGATCAGACTCGTTTAACCCATCTGAAGAAGAGCAAGAAGCACTAAAAGATGATCGTTATTATGTAAAGATTCTTTATGCCGCCACTGCATTTCAGTGGATTGGGTTAGCCTCTATGACGTGTGTAATGACACAGGGCGACTTCTCTTGGTTTAATATTCTGGGTGCTATTTTAAGCGTGGGGGCGATGCATGCGATTGGCCTGACGATGAGTCACGAGTTAGGTCATAAAGTGAATGATAAGGCTCAGGTGCTTGTTGCTCAAATATGTTCGGCATGTAGCGGTTATGCGCATTTTAATATCGAGCATAATAAAGGGCACCATAAAGATGTAGCAACCCCTGAAGACCCCGCTTCCTCTCGGATGGGTGAAACCCTTTACCAGTTTGCCTTGCGTGAGTTACCTGGTGCTGCACGTCGGGGTTGGAACCTTGAAACCAGTCGACTAAAACGTCAGAAACGAAGTGCATTTTCAATCCATAATGAACTGCTGCAAACGTTGGCTATTACAGTGTTGGCTTATGGTGCCATGACGTATATGTTTGGCTGGATGGCGCTGCCGTTTTTGTTGATCACTGCTGCTTATGGTTGGTTCCAGCTCACCTTGGCGAACTATCTTGAGCACTATGGCCTACTGAGGCAAACACTGGAAAACGGCCGTTTTGAGCGTTGTCAGCCGCATCACTCATGGAACAACAACTTTAAAGCATCTAATTTGTTCACTCTCCACCTACAACGACATTCAGACCATCATGCTCATCCAACGCGCCCTTATCAGCTATTGCGCGACTATCAAGAAGCGCCAACACTACCTCAAGGCTACCCGGGAATGATGGCATTAGCGATGATCCCGCCAGCTTGGCGCTTAATTATGGACCCTAAAGTGGTTGATTGGGCAGGGGGAGATATGAATAAAGTGAATATTGACCCTGCTCAGCGAGATGAAATATTCAGTAAGTTCCATAACCCACAGCAAACGACAGCGTAGAGGAGAGGGGCGATGGCAGCGTATCAATGTCCAGACTGTGGTTATGTCTACGATGAGAAAGTGGGTTGCGAGCGAGAAGGGTATCCGGCGGGTACTCAGTGGGATGATATCCCAGAAGAGTTCCCGTGTCCTGATTGCTTCGTTCGCGAGAAGCCAGACTTCGAAATATTAGAAGGAGGGAAATAGTATGAATTATAAGAAATACTGTTGTGTAACTTGCGACTTGGTGTATGACGAAGAGGCCGGCTGGCCAGATGAGGGTTTTGCGCCGGGCACCAAGTGGGAAGATATTCCTGATGACTGGACTTGCCCTGAGTGTTCGGCATCAAAGTCAGATTTTTATTTGGTCGCATAGTTGGCGTCCCTCGAACCTTTGTGGGCCGGGTTTCTCTGATGAGCCTACTTTTGGCAACCCGACGCAGAGGCTAGAATATGGCACCTGAGGTTATTATGAGCGTTAATAAAAAAAGTATAGTTATTATAGGGGCTGGCCATGCAGGCCTGACCTTAGCGCGAGAGATTCGAGCAAATTGTAAAGCGACTGAAATTACGATTATTAGTCGTGAGGCTATTCGGAGCTACTACAAACCGAGTTTATCTAAAGCATTGTCGATGAACAAAGCCCCAGGTCAGTTGGTGATGAAACAAGCAGAGACGATTGCAGAAGAGTTGAATGTAAAACTGCTTGGTCAAATGACGGTCATCGATATTGATGCTGAGCGAAAGGAAATTAAGGGGTTGTTTAACGACTCTGAAGAAAGCAGTGTCATGACGGTTCAGTATCAATCACTTGTTTTGGCAACAGGGGCAAGCCCCGTTAAGTTACCCATTGAGCGAGAGTTGTGCACGCCGCTATTATCGATAAATAACCTCGAAGACTATGAGGCTTTTAGAGCGAGTATTGAACAAAAGAAAAAAATTCTGATTATCGGCGCAGGGTTTGTGGGCTGTGAGCTGGCCAGCGACCTTATTTCGAGTGACTATGAAGTCGATATAGTGGATCTCCTCGAATGGCCCCTGCAGCGCACAATGCCTGAGGTGATGGGGACAGAAATCAAGAACGCCATGATGGACCAAGGTGTAGAATGGCATCTGGGTGCGACGTTAATATCGGTTGCAACGACTGAACAGGGTGTGAAGACAGGGTGTTTGTCAGATGGCACAACGGTTCAAATTGATGAGATCGTATCTGCGGTTGGTTTAGTACCTAATGTGGGTTTAGCGCGGGAAGCTGGCGTAACGGTGCAGCGAGGTATTGAGGTTGATGAATACTCGAAGACTAATCAACCGGATATATATGCTCTGGGTGACTGCGTAGAGTATCAAGGCGTGACCTTACCATTTATCGCTCCTGCGACCCATGCAGCCAAGGCGCTCGCAAAAACATTAACGGGAACCAAAACGGCATTGGTACTACCCGCTTTACCGGTTACGGTAAAAATAAACGCTTGCCCAACGGTGCTGTGTCCTTCGCTACATAAAAAAGGTATATGGCAGCTTCAAGGGTCAGGTTTGGATCTAGAAGCTCGCTTTATCAATGAAGCTGGCGAGCTATCAGGTTTTGCATTAACCGGGCAGTGTCTCTCGAAGAAAAACCAGTTGGCATCCGAGTGCTTGCCGACCATATCGTTAGCCGCCGAGATAAACGAGTCCCATGAAGCGGTTGCGTGATTAGAAAGAATAGACACCTCATAGTCTGTCAACCGAATAGTTTACTCTGTAGGTGGGGTGCGCTAGAGTCAAGATTGTTAACTATATGGATCACCTTGCGGTATGAGTCTGCTTGCGATTAGTGAAACTGACATTTCCCCTCCTGAATTTCGAGGTCACTTGGTACGGGAGAAGTTGGTTGATCAATTAAAACGAACACCGAAAAAGCTAACGCTAATACAGGCACCACCAGGCTATGGGAAAACAGGTCTACTGTGTCAGATCTACCGTACCCAGCAGCAGCCTTCTTTGTGGGTTAATATTCGTCAGTCAGATAATGACCCGATAAACCTTATTCAAAAATTCGGGGCGGCTATTGCTGCGCTTAAATCAAGCGATGCCAGCAAGAGTAATCAATATCAGTCCGATGGATTTACCCCTCCTTCCTTTAACCCGTGGATTCTCTCGTTAATTGATGAGCTGAACGACTTTAGCCAGCTTAATATCTATTTAAACGATGTTGACTTCCTGGTCGAAGGTTCGGTACTGGATATACTAAACCGCTTGATTAGAAACACCTCTCCCAATGTTCGTTTTTATATTACAACAGCTAAAGCGGCAGCGTTTTCGTATGCTCATTTACTGATGGAAAATCAGGTTGCGAGTATTACTCAAGAAGCCTTGAGGTTTGGTAAGTCAGAAATAGCATTGGTGTTTAAACAGGCTGGTGCACCCACTCCAGATTCGAGTATATTGCAGAAGATGGTTCACTTGACTGAAGGTTGGCCAGCGGCGATCCATTTTGCGGCGGTTAACCTTGAAGCGTCTTCGCTTGAGTCATTTATCGCAGAATTGAGCCAAGGCCAAGTCGCATTTGATCGCTATTTTGTTGAGCGAGTGTTTGAGCAACAGCCCTCTGCTGTTCAAACTCTCATGTTGAAATTGGCTATGCTTGACCGGTTCAATATAGAAATATGCCAGCTCTTGAGTGAAGGCGATGATGAGATTCAGCAGTTAATCTCTTATATTAAAAACAACACGTTTATATCGCCCATTGATGCCTCGGGTTCATGGTTTAGGTTTCATCAGCTATTTAATATATTTCTGCGAAAACGTTGTCAGTTTGATCTAACGCCCAGTCAGCAAAACCAAGCCCGTTTGAAGGCTGCGCATTGGTTTAACGACGTAAAAAACGAAGAAGAGGCCATTGGTTTGGCCTTGCATGCTAAGGCGTATGACCAAGCAGCACTTTGGATGGCAGATGCCTTTCCAACGGTGGTGGTGAGATATGCCAAGCATGTCACTTATCTGGATTGGTTTAAGACATTGCCTGAAGAAGTAGTTAGCCAGCATCCGAGGGTTCGAATTGGCTATATATGGTCGTTTTGTGCATGTCGCCAGTTTTTGGCGGCGATTGAGCAGATGTCTTTGCTGGGGCGAAAAAAACAGTCTTATTCTACCGACGTGCAAAAAGAAATTACTCGGGTGGTGGCGTTAGCGACCTGTGCAGCTAAAGCGTTAAAAGATGAGATAGAGACCGTTGCTCCCGAGGTGACTCAGTGGCTTAGTGAGTGGAATGATGATACACATTATAAAAACATTAATGACTATCATTACGAGTTAGGGATTGCTTGGTTAGTGAAAGGGTTCAGCGATAAATGTCACTCTGACTTCATACAGGCGAGATGTGCGCTAAATGATGCAATGGAGCACTTTCAAGCCTATGGTAGTTACTACGGGCAATGTTGGGCGCGCTCATTATCGGCTATTGTTTATGCTAAGCAAGGGTTTCACCATGAAGCTCTAAAAGAGGCGAAAGAAGGGTACGAACTGGCCCAGAAACAACTTGGTGATAAATCTCACCCTGGCTTTGGTCTTGCGGCGCTGGTTTCAGCGATCAACTATGAGTATGATGAACTGGAACTGGCCGATAAGTATTTAGACGGAGCGCTGGAATATCTAAAAGAGCAAAGCTCAACCGATATGCTAATGGCTGCTTATGAGACCAAGGCTCGCCTCTTTATGAATGATGGGGCGGTTGAAGAGGGTATTGGGTTTTTAAAAGATGGTATCAAATGGGCCGAAAGTCAGTCATTAAAGCGGCTATACCTTAAGCTAGCCGATGAGTTAGTGGTTTGGCTTCTGCGTCATCATAGAGTGGCGGAGGCGGAGCAATACTCCAGTCAATATGATCTTATTTTAGGTAGCGCAACGAGTTTTGAGCTTGAACGATTGGAGCACAAAATAGCCGCTAGAAGCATAATCTATATGATGTTTGAAAATCAGAACTATTCGGGTGCTTTGTCTATATTGATATCGTTGATTGAGAGAGCCGAAAGGTTCGGTCATTTAAGGCGGTTGGCTGAATGGTTAAAGCTTGAAGCGATCTCATATTGGCTAGCAGGTGATAAAGACAAATCTAGGCAAAGTTTGATAAAAGCGCTGGGTATTGCCACCACTCAAAACTACTACCGGCTATTTTTGGATGATTCGGCGTTGCTGGCCCCGATTTTGACGTATGTTGGAGCAGGTTCAAAAGGGACGTCTTACCACTCATTTTTGAAAGTGTTGTCCAGTAAAAGACCACCTGAAGATGACTCGGTTGAGTCTAACAGCGTCGATGCACTGACGACAAAAGAAACGGCTATTATTAAAAAATTAGAGCAGGGTTCGGCTAACAAAGATATTGCTGCTGAACTCTATATTTCTGAAGGTACCCTGAAGTGGCACCTTCATAATATTTATTCTAAGTTGCATGTGAAAAATAGAAGCTCTGCTGTATTGTTGGCGCGTGAGAAAGGCTATTTATAAACCGCTTTTGCGGGTTAAATATCTTCCCAAAACTCTTTTAGCGCCGCTTCAAGCTGCTTCTTTTCGTAATGCTGCTCAATGCCTCGACGAGCGGCCAGTTTACGTTGTGCTTTATTCTTTTCTTTAACGTTTGATTCGTGTTTGTTCAAATCCATAAATATATCAACCAAATCGACTTGAACCGGTGCAACGACTGAATTGTTGTGGTTTTGCATGATTTGCTCTCCTAAAGAATCCGCTAAACATCAAAATGTCGTGGTTAAAACTAAAGGGGAAATATGAAGGTTAAATGACAGTATTTTTACGTTGGTGTGAATGTTGGCTTCAACTGGGGTTTAGGATTCCTCTGTTGATATTTTACCTTATGGTCTGGAAGAGCTTGTCGCACTGACTACTCAGGTATTACTATTCGATACTATTGGTCTAAAATGCGTCTCCATTTAACAAAAAGATTTTAAATAACGCGCCTAACAGAGAGTATTGCCTCAAAATAATCAAAAAATAAGGAGGTAATATGGAGGTGTTGCCGATGGTAGCGATACTAGGAGTGGTGATACCTGAGCGGTGTGGATTTACTGTAGAAAAAGAGCAGCAAGTTTGGATAATGTTACGAGGCAAGAAGGTCACCGTTATAAACAAAGGCATACAAAGCAAGGAGAGAATGTATGAACTATAAATCAATAGCCGTCACGGTCTTACTGGTGGGGGTTGGGTCATTACAGATGATAGGCGATCTGGCAGGGTGGTCCACGCTTAAAGGTATTGGCGCCGCGTCGCAAAGCGCAGTTAATTTCGCGTTTTGTACTCATCGTGGACTATTGCGAGAGCTACCGTTGCCAACACCCTTGCCAACGCAGTTTGTGGTCAGGATAGAGCCAAACAATCGAGCGATAATCGACCCTAAATGGCAGTTAGTCTATCCCATCGTATGTGATGCACAGATGACCAATGTAGGAGGCGTATAAAGATGAAAGGGTCAATGTGGACGGGCGGGCAATATAGCCTATACCGCGCGTTATTAGGTGGATATTTAATGGTTCACTTTTTACATTTATTACCTTGGGCTGCAGAGCTGTTTTCTACTGAGGGTATGATTTCAGATTCGTCATTTAGTCCGATTATTAATGCGTTTCCAAACATCTTAGGGTTCTATGATGCGCCTTGGTTTGTATTATCACTTGTTATAAGCGCTGCGGCTGCTTCTTTGTCGTTTTTAGTGGGATATAAAGATAAGTGGGCAGCGGTTTGGATTTGGTTTGTTCTAGCCTGTCTATTTGGTCGAAACCCTTTGATTGCTAATCCTGCGTTGCCATATTTGGGCTGGATGCTATTGGCGCATCTGTTTATTCCGTCTTCACCCTACGGTTCTGTGTCGGCGATAGGCCGAGCGAGCCCTGCTGGGTCATGGCGAATGCCGCAGAGTGTGTTTGTGGCTGCATGGCTTGTAATGGCGTTAACCTACACCTATAGCGGCTATACCAAACTGCTAAGCCCATCATGGCTAGCCGGTGATACGCTGAGTTTGGTGTTACAAAACCCACTTGCCAGAGATTATTTCTTAAGAGACCTGTTTTTGTTGCTGCCTGACAGTGTATTAGGGTTTATCACCCATGGCATTCTATGGGTCGAGTATCTGTTTTTACCTCTGATTATCGTCCCATTCTTTAGGCGTTTTATGTGGAAGGCGATGTTTGTCGTACAGCTCGGGTTTCTATTCTTGCTGAACTTTCCCGATTTAACTGTTGTGATGTTGCTATTTCATTTACTGACTTATGACCCAGCGTGGAACCGTAGTAAGAAACCGGTCTCAGCAGAGACGATTTTTTATGATGGCGAGTGTGGCTTGTGTCATCGAGTGGTTCGACTTGTACTCTCTGAAGATAGGGTGCAGCGCTTTAATTTTTCGACTATCGGAAGTGAGTATTTTAATGCGGTGTTTGATCAGCCTACTCAACAAGCTCTACCGGATAGTTTTATCCTGTTAAATGATAAAGGCGAGCACAGTGTAGAGGGGCCAGCGGTTGTTCAATTATTGTTAAAGCTAGGTGGTTTATGGGCTGTTTTGGGTGGTCTACTTAACCGTCTGCCGATCAAATTAGTCAATAAGGCATATCGCTTTATCGGGGCAAGGCGATATCGTTTGTTTGCCACTCCGAAAACAACTTGTCCGATCGTATGGGACAAACATGAAAGGACTGTTTTAATGTCCAGATTTTGTTAACGGCGGTTGTTTTAACCAAGATACTCCGATATTGAGGTTTTAATAAACTGGGTTCTATTCGCTAGTGTTGAATGTCTGTTAAAGAAGAATGTCACTAATCTGGCTGGAATATTGTCATAAGCAGAACTGATATAGGCATAACAAAGGTAGTCAGTGGCTGAACCTATTTTATCTTCCTTTCGTAGGTCCCCATAACAGGTTAACTCATGGCCTCTGTTTTTATATTCACGAATAGTTTCAGACTGATCTCTGCTGGAAATGGAATCCAGTGCTGTGATGAAGTCCGGTGTTCCTAAGCGAGAAAACCAGTCAGATATTTCGTATTTAACATTAAGGGGAGATTTTTCAAATATTGCCAAAGCACCGAAAAATATTGCTGCGCACAGTAGGATTAGTTTCAAAGTTCTCATCGACCTTACAGCTCCTTAAATTGATGCCAAATCTCGGTTGATTATTAGCCTGTCCGTCGTTAGCTCGAAGTGATTGCTTGGTTTGAGTTTCCACAGAATAAAGAGGAGCTTTCTTCTGGTTGAATTGATCTTACTTTTTTTATACAAGCCATATAGGAATCAGTCAATGAGATTACCGCCGATTCATTTTCTATTTTGACCAGGTACACGTTCTTATACTTTCGTCTAGTTGCTCCTGACCATTTTGATAGCGTTAGGTTGGAGTCCACGCATTGATAATGAACCTGAAAGTTTTGCCCAGCCTTTTTGTTAAAACGGTGATTGAATTCTCTCCAGCCGTAACTAATACCTAACCTTTTCTCTTCTTTGCATCTTTCAAGCGTAGTTACGTTTTTACTGTTGAAAAACACCACTTGGCTCATCGTTGTGCCGGAGCGAATGACTTTAGCTATCATCATGATGTTTGATTCAGCCGCTTGTAAAAGGTTGCTTGCGCTTAATAATGCCAGCAATAGCCAGGCAGACACCTTAAAATCCATTTGTTACACCATCCCTAGGTTATAGTTGAAAAGTTGATGGGCGGTATATTATCAGGGAGGTGACAGGAAGTCAGTTTCCTATATGGACCCGCGCTACTAGGTTGAGTATGGAGGGGGTAGGCCGGACCTTAGTGAGTCGGGTGTGGGTAAGCGATTTTAGTTTCTTTACTAGTCATCGCGCTTTTTGGTTCAATATCTAGTTTAATAGTCATGAATTTAGGCTATTTACGCAAAAAAGGGTTTTCATCTTGCGACCGCAAACCAAAGGTTTTTTATTTGCCACGCTAGGCTCGCTTTCTGCTGCGCTGTTTTTTGTGCCTTATAAAAAAGCATTGGAAACCACCGACCCGCAAACCTATCTGTTAGCGGTATATATTATTGGGTTTTTATTTAGTTTAGTGGGTAGTGCTGCTAAGAAAAACACCATCAAGATCAATAAAATGACGCTATGGGGAGCGTTTCTGTTTGCTGTGTTGTCCGTGGTGGGTAACTATGCGATTGGCCGATCAATGGAAGGTATAGACCCTTCTGTTACGGTGCTGATCACGAGAACGCAGGTCATAATGGTGTTATTTATGGGTTGGCTATTTCTACGAGAAGAGATGGTTAAGTTCCTAATACCCGGCGCGCTGACGGCGTTTTCCGGTTTCTTTTTGATGAGCTATAACGAAAATTTCACGCTGGGTGGCGAACTGGGTTTTTATTTGTGGGCAGTGATGGCAGCGCTTTGTTTCGGCGTGAGTCAGGTGGTTCTAAAGTCGATCATCCATCAAATTGAGCCCGTCACGCTTAACTTTCTTAGGCTTTTGATGGGGTGCGCTTTTATCGCGTTTATCCCAGGGGTTATGACTGAAATTGTTAAGATTAGCGCTGAAATTTGGGGGTATGCAGTTGCCTCGGCTTTTTTTGGCCCGTTAATCTCTCGCCTTTCTTATATGTATTCGGTTCGATATATACCCGTGAGTCAATCAACGTTGTTTATCATGTTGAGTCCGGTTTTTACTGCCATTATGTCATGGGTTTTTTTAGGGCTGTTTCCGACTGTTCAGCAGATGGTTGGAGGGGGCGTTGTGATGCTGGGGATACTGATGCCGGTGTTGTATTTATTGAGAACTAATGGGAAGAGTAGCGAACGCTAATACTATAACGTTCACCAGTTAAAGCTATTAGTGGGGCGTTTAACTCTAAAAATTAGATAACTCTTCTTGAAGGTCTTTTTGAAGCTCAGAAGGTGGTGTAACCCATACATCTGGGTCGAGCCCTGGAAGTACACCTATTTCTATGGCGTCTTTTGTTAAACCCTGTACCCATTTTTCAAAAAACTCTGGTAACGAGATACTTTTAGGCTCAAGGTCTTGAGTGTCTTTTGAGTACTCAGTTGCAAACACTTCACTGGGCCAAACGGGCAGGTACTCAAACCCATCATCTTCAGCGTAGATCTTTAGAAATTGCTGATCGCTATTGGCCAGTATCCAGATCTCTTTCTCTTCACCGACGACACTCAAAAAGTAGTCGTATCGCTCCTCGCAATCTAATTCCAGTATGCTTTTTAGCTCGTTGTCGCTCATATGTCGTCTCAATATTTGATTGCAGGAATCTGTTGTTTTGAAACATAACAAATGTAGCGGCGGTAAGCGAGCCTTTAACTCTGGGGTTTGGTATGCATAAACCCATTATCGTTGTTTATTGGAGCTTCTTGTTTACCCCACTCAGGTGGCGCCCAAAGGTGTTTTAGTCTTTGCCACATGCGTTGGTTAGGCGCGCTCATATCTTTCAACATCGACCGCCACTCATGAAACGTTAAGGTGATGGGGTTGTGAGTTTGTATTTGATCGGTTATGCCATACTCACAAGCTAAGTCATCTTTCTCTTCTACAAAAGTACTAAATAGGCGATCCCAGATAATTAGCGTACCGGCATAGTTTTGGTCGATATATTCAGGGTTGCGAGCATGGTGCACTCGGTGATGTGACGGCGTATTGAAGATGAGTTCTATCCACCCCAGCTTGGGGGTAACTTGAGTGTGAATAAAAAACTGGTAGGCCAAGTTGAATAACACGACAGCAATGACGGTTTCAGGTTGGAATCCTAGCGCGACTAACGGCAACCAGAATACCCACATGCCCGAAATGGGGTAGGTTGCACTTTGGCGAAAAGCGGTTGAGAAGTTGAGTGACTCGGATGAGTGGTGTACCACATGAGACGCCCAAAACCATCTAATACGGTGACTTGCACGATGAAACCAATAGTAAAGAAAATCTTGTAATACAAATAGCAGCAGAATGCTCCAAACAGTGTTTTCGATTTCAAATAAATGGAAGCCGAACAAGGTATTGTAGATTACCATTACGCCAAGTGCCGCAATGGCATCGCTCGCTTCATGCATTAGTGCTAGTACACCGTTAGATAGGGTGTCAGCCCAGCTGTATTGAGCGGTTGGAAACTCCGTTTTACGGCCTTTCAGGTACCAAACTTCCCACAGGATAAACCCGATAAAAATGGGTGCAAACGCAAATAAAATGTACTGAACATTAAACTCCATACCTCTCATGCTCCTGGAATGTTGATGGTTTTATTAGCGAGTCTTTAAATGCCCGCCTATTATTTGATGATGACGCACATTATGGGGTAAGGTCATAAACCAATATAGAACATATATGCCAGCCTTATTGACCAAATACGACAATCTACCATATTAGAGGTGTAAGCCACTGGTACTAGAAATGAACGCTAACACAATGATGACGAGTCAAATCTCTGCGGCCTATCTTCGCGGCCTTATCGACTTCTTACGGTTACGCAATATCGATACCGAGCGCTTTCTTGGCCGTTATAAAGTGAATGAGTCGATAATTGAAAATTTTCAGGCGCGACTGCCGGTAGAGCACTTTAACCAAATGCTCTACGAAGCAGAAACACTAACCGGAGATAGCAACATAGGGTTACATGTTGGAGAGCAAATTAAGCCGAACCAATATGGTGTATTGGGCTTGTCGATTATGAACTGCAAAACCCTTGAAGAAGCTGTTCAACGGCATACTCGTTACGAAAACCTAGTCTGTAATGTGGCGATGTCTCGTTATCATGTATCAGCGGATAAGGTCGAACTGACATGGGACACCTGTGCCCCCGAAGCGACACGTCATATAGCAGAGGAAAATGTGGCAAGCTGGATCACCTTTGCACGCTGGATTAGCGGTACAGACCTATCACCTAGCTCAATACAATTTCAACATGCTGAACCTGATAGCGTCGTTGAGCATGCGCGTATTTTCCGTTGTCCGGTGACCTTTGGAGGGGATCGAGTGAGAGTGACCTTTCCTACATCCTTTCTAAAACTGGCACTGAGACAGTATGACCCTACGATGTTGGCGATGTTAGATAAATATGCTGAAGGACTATTGTTGCAACTGAATAGCTCAGACCAGTTTGTTGATCAAGTGAAAGCGGCCATTTCGGCTCAGCTGCAAAGTGGTGAGGTGAGTCTTGGACATATCGCGGCTACGTTAGAATTGTCGGAACGACAGTTGCAACGTAAGCTTAAAGAAGATGCGTTAACCTATCAGGCCGTACTTGATGATACTCGCAAGACACTGGCACTAAAGCAGATAGAGGGTGATATGATCGATTTTTCTGAGATAACCTTTCTACTGGGGTTCTCTGATCAGAGTGCTTTTCAGCGGGCATTTAAGAAGTGGACAGACCTGACGCCAGGACAGTATCGAAAAAAACATATAAATCGCCCATAAAGGGGGTGGTAACAACGTTGTGAGAGCTTTATCAGTATGAATATAAGATCAATAGTGCTGTTACTAGTTTCGGGGTTGGTGATGACCTCGCTAAAGGCCGCGACCGTAGATGACAGCCTCAAAGTCGTGGGTAAAACCAATCAAAATGCAATTGCCTCGCAGCAGCGTATTGACCGTATGGCGTTGCAGACTCAGAAGATGCTAGAAGAGTACCAGCAGATTACGCTGAATACCGAGTATCAAAATACCTACAATTATGAACTTAAACAGTTAAACGCGGATCAAGACGCAGAGTTAGACTCGTTGCAAAAACAGATTGATGAAATCAATGTGACGCAACTGCGCATTATGCCGTTAATGAACAGCATGGCGGACTCATTAGAGAAATTTGTGGTTTTGGATATACCGTTTCATCAGGAACAGCGGGTTAATGGGGTTATTCAGTTGAAGCAGCATTTACGAAACCCCAGTTTACCCTTGCCCGATAAGTATCGATTGTTGTTAGAGGTGTTTCAAATTGAGAATGACTATGGTCGCTCGGTGGAGTCCTATCGGGACACCTTAGAAGTAGAGGGAGAAAATCTGTCGGTTGAGTTTTTAAGAATTGGCCGAGTGGCGTTTTATTATCGAACGCTTGATGGTATCACATCGGCCTACTGGAATAATGAAACCCGCGAGTGGGATTTGTTGCCTGCCGAGTTTGGTCGCAATATATCGGACGCTATTCGAGTGGCAGGTAACCAAGTCGCACCGCAGCTAATGCGACTGCCAATGGTGAAGCCTGAATGAGCACTGCAATGAACATCTACGCTTATTGTTTAGTCATATTATGTGCGATGCCTAGCCTGCTATTAGCGCAGCAGACTAGCGCTAAACTTAGCCCCAATACAAATCCAGAGTTGCCCAGCCAGAATCAACCGATTAATAACTTGGATGAGCTGCTTGAAACCGTTAAGCAAAACCGTCAGCAAGAAGCACAGTTAAATAAACAACGAGAACAAAAGTTTATAGCGCAGAAGAGCCGTCAAAAGGCTTTGTTGGCAGAGGCTAAGAAAACATTTGAAGCATCGCAACGTGGTAATAACCCGCTAAAAAAACAGACCATCGAGAATGCAGAACGAATAAAACAGGCGCAGCAGGTACTGTTAAAAAAGAAGCAAGAACTGGGTGATATCTATAGCATTTATACAGCAATGGCCGGTGACTTTTCGGCGGCATTACAAGACTCGATGGTAACGGCGCAAAAGCCGGAGCGTCGTGAAAAGCTGGATGCGTTGCTGCAGACTGAGCGCCTCGCAAGCATGCACGATCTAGAGCAGCTCTGGCTGTTGGTGCAAGAAGAGATGACGGAGTCGGGCAAGATTGTCAGCTATGACGGGTCCGTAGTGACTGCTGATGGCCATGTCGAAAACCGATCAGTGATGAGAGTCGGTACCTTTACGGCATTTAGTGAAGGCGACTTCTTACGTTATATCCCAGAAACAGGTGAATTGCTTGAGCTGAGCCGCCAACCATCTGGTCGCCATGTAAGAGAGGCTGTTGCATTTTCAGACTCATCTAGGCAACTAATGCCTATTGTCGTTGACCCTACGGGTGGCAGTTTGATGGGATTAATGACCTATGTACCTACTTTGCAGGAACGTATAGAGCAGGGCGGCGTCATTGGTTACATTATTATCGGTATGGGTCTATTGGGGTTGTTGATGACACTTTGGCGTGTCTTGTACTTGACGGTTATTCATGGGGCCATGAAACGCCAGCTAGCCCGTATTGATCAACCGTCTAACAAAAATCCACTGGGTCGTGTATTGCTAAGTGCTGTAGGGTTTAAAGCGGAAGACGATAAAATTCAATATAAGCTCGACGAAGCGGTCTTGGCGGAAATACCACGATTGGAGCGAAGTCATAATCTGATTAAGTTGTTAGCGGCTATCTCGCCCTTGTTAGGGTTGCTGGGTACGGTAACCGGTATGATTATCACGTTTCAGGCGATTAGTTTGTTTGGTAGTGGTGACCCTAAGTTAATGGCGGGTGGAATATCGCAAGCATTGGTGACTACTGTGCTGGGTTTGGTGGTGGCTATACCGCTATTATTTGGTCATAGTTTGGTGTCGTCGTTGTCGGGAAATATGGTTCAACGGCTGGATGAGCAAAGTGCAGGTATTATGGCGCGAGTAATGGAGTTTCATTCTAATTCACCTGACTCAAAAGATGATTAACGTTTTAATATGCAGACTATTATAGCGTTCTTTGCGCACTCTCTGAGCGACATACAGGCCTTTATCGAGCAAGGTGGCCCTATTATTTGGGCGGTATTTGTCACCTGCCTGATGCTTTGGTTATGTATTGTTGACCGCTATTGGTTTTACAAAATGGGCTTTCCCCTATTGGCGAAAAAGATCATTGTTGACTGGCAGAGCCGCAGTGATCATCAATCATGGCGGGCTTATAAAATTCGGGAAGGCATTATCTCGGAGGTTCGTATTCAACTACATGCTCGACTCTCGGTGATAAAAACGTTGATTATTCTCTGCCCGCTGCTAGGACTGTTAGGAACGGTTACCGGTATGATTAAGGTCTTTGAAATTATTGCGGTTAATGGGACGAGTGACGCCCAGAGTATGGCGCAAGGCGTTTACTTGGCGACGATACCGACCATGGCTGGGCTAGTGGTTGCATTATCGGGTTATTACTTTTCAGTTCGCTTGAGGCAGATAGCGGATAACGAAACCAGTACATTGGCAGACAAACTGATGCTGCTTTAAGGCGGCAAGACGACGTATTTTATGAACGCAAGACGACATAGCAGTAATAATTCAGATGCTGAGCTGGATATGACGCCCATGCTCGATATCGTGTTTATTATGCTGATTTTCTTTATTGTCACGACTTCGTTTGTTAAAGAGTCAGGTATAACGGTGAATACCCCTAAGGCCCAAACAGCATCAAAGCAAGAGAAAGCCAATGTGTTTGTCGCGATCAATGCTGAAGGAGAGGTCTGGATTGATAAACGGCCCATCGATATTCGCTCCGTCAGAACTGTGGTCGCCAGGTTACACGCTGCAAACCCCGAAGGCTCTGTGGTGATTCAGTCAGATCAAGAGGCCGCGACCCGCACGCTAGTGGCCGTAATGGATCAAATCCGGCTAGCGGGTATCGACAAAATCGCCATAGCGGCGAATACTGTTGCGCCGTAGTGAATCCGATGACTGCCTCGTCTTCCTTTTCGCGCTTGTTGATTTCATTAAGCAAAGCAATCATTGTGCTGGGTGTATCGGGGCTGATTACTCTTGCAATATTTCTATTTATGCAAAGCCTTATTCAGTCTGATCATGAGGCAGTGGAGACGATCGAACTGGCTGCGTTTGTGGATCTTTATCATAAGTCTCCCAAGCCCAAATCAATTGAACCAGAGCTGGAATCTGACCCCATAAAATCGGCGAAAGAAGAGCCCAAAATGGAAACCTTGCAGGCGGTATCCGTTGAGCCAGTTACACAGATTGATCACACCATGCCGAATGTGAATATAGGCTCGCTGTCTATCAATGTAGGGTCTTCAGCAGGTCAGTGGGCAATGCCTGTTTCGGGTCAAGATTTAGGCGTGTTAGATGAAGGAGAAGATAGTCAGGGTTATGTAGAGATATCACCTTATACCACCCGTCGGCCTAATATTCCGAAGTTGGCTTGGGATAACAAACTCAATGGCTGGGTGTTGGTTGCGTTTACCGTCGATAAGTCAGGCTATACCCGAAATATTCGTATGTTAGATGCTAATCCCAAGGGTGTTTTTGAAGAAGAGGTTAAGCGGGCCATTGGATTATGGCGCTATGATGTGAGTTCAATAAAAAACTATTCGGGAGATATGATACTCACCCAAAAAATATCACTCTATTGGAAACACCACCCTGAAAATGTGGCGTATAAATGAGTGTAATATTTAAGCAACCCCTTTCTCTTTTATGCAGCTCAAAGCTGATAATGCCTTTGTCCCTGATGGCGTTGCTAGTCCTGATGTTGCTATTAACCCAGCGAGTTTCCGCTGAATATTATCGAAGTAAGCTTTATCTAGACCCCAACAAAAAGCTGAATGAATCAGCGAGTCTCTCGTTACAAGAACTTGAACAGCAAATCAATAGCATGACCGACGCCTATGGAAAGTCTAGTGCCGGGCGGTACCTGGCTCATCAATACATTAACCAAAAAGACTATGCAAAAGCGATTGAGTTCTACAACACAGCGCTTGATGCAGAAGGACTATCAAGTGTTGCTAACCAAGAATTATTAAAAGAACTCGCCAGTGTCTATGTGCTTGAAGAACAATACGCGCAAGCTATCACGACGCTAAAGCGTTTGACGGTTTTAGATATAGAGGCTCAAATATTGCTGGCACAGTCTTACTTTGGTGTGCAGGATTATCTGTCGACCGTTGAAACTCTCGATAAAATAACACCTTCATCTACTGCCTCATCCGCAACGGAAGGGGGCTTAACCGAAAATCAACTTAACCAGATGCTAGCGCTTTATTACAAGGCGGGCGCTTACCCACAGAGCGAGACAGTGCTGCAACAGTTGATTCATCGTCATCCACAGACATTTAAGTACTGGCGACAACTAACATCAATATTATTAGCCCAGAACAAGCGTAAGCAGGCGCTTGACCGGCTAGCGTTGGCGCGCCAGAAAAAACTTCCTTTTGAATCAAAAGACGTACTGCTACTGGCTGACTTATACGTAGCTAACCATGTGGCAGAGAAGGGGGCCAGAACGCTAGAACAGGCGATCGACCAAGGTGAAATTAAAGATACTGAGGAGTATCGAAAACGTATTTTTGAATATTGGTTGCAGGCCAGAGAGAAAGAAAAAGCCGCCGATACTCTAAAGCAATCTCTCGATGTTATTCAGGATATGGATCTATTTATTCGACTCGCCCAGCTGCAGATGGAGCAGTCTCATTGGAAGGATATGAACCTTACGTTATTAACGGCCTGCGGCAATGTGTTACAGGATAAATATGTCAGCCAAGCGAACCTGTTATTAGGTGTCAGTCAGCTGAAAATGGGTCATAAACTGGATGCAAGACGCTCATTTATCAATGCAACGTTGATTGGCGGCCAAAGCGAAAAAGCGCAGCAGTGGCTTGATTTTATTGAAGCGAAACCTTCGTCTGATGATGAACTCAGTGAGATTTCAGGCCCTTGTCATCCAAGAGATCGTAAAGTTCGGTATGCCAGCATTCGCCGAAAGCCAAGCGCTCAAGTTGCAATAGTCGCGAATGAAAACAGTGCGCAAATAGCGCTGACTTCCGATGCACTTACCGACACCGTAGAAACCAAAACAATAGAAAAACAGTCTTTATATGGACTCAACCTCACCGCCAAAGCCGAAGATATTGCCACCTCGATCAAAAAGAATGCCATTAGAGCAGGCATTGCGTTGGTGAAATCCGGCGGTACGATAGATGGCCCATTACATATACTCATTGAAGGTAACTCTGCAGCAGGAGAGATTAAAGAAGGCCAACCTCTCAAATTTCGTTTGGCGTTTCCATATAAAGGAAAACCAAGAAACAAAGGCCCTTATCGCGCTAAAAAGGCAAAAGAATTTAAGTGTGCGTTTGTTATTTTTAATGGCCCAGGGCAAGAAATCCCAGCAGCATGGGGGTTACTAATTAAGCAGTCTATAGCCGCTGGACATACTCCCACAGGCGAGAGCAGAATGATATTAACGATGGATGCGAGCAACCCAACCGCAGAGCCCGCTTATGAGCTGCAGTTGGGTATTCAGTAAAAGAATGTTCTCGTAGCCTTGATGAAGTAAGGTACGAACGGAATCAGGGTCTTCCCATCATACTGACATCTGTTCTTGAGAACATTGATGTTCCTTTACAATAGAGTTGAATAATTGGGTATTACTAGTAGGCTTAATCGTTGTAATCAATCGGGAGAAAAAGGAATGAAAACCTCAATTCTACTATTGTTTGTGGCGGTGACAGCGCTGTTAAGCCTCAATGTTTGGTCCCATGATGCGTTGTCTAAAAGCACTGGGCAGACTGTTTATGTGCCGAGTTATACCGAGTTGTATAAGTCGGGCAGCTTTAGTGTGAAAGGCTTTACGACGGTTACGATCCACAATATAGATCCTAATCATGCACTTAAGGTCAATGCGGTGACGAGTTATGATACTCACGGAAAGTTGACTAAGCAGTATCTACAAGAGCCATTGGTATTGGCTCCATTTGCCTCGCAGAATTATCGAATTCGATATGAGAAGGGCGTTGATGGTACGGGGGCTAACTTTATTGTTCGATGGGAGTCTTCTGAATTGGTTGTTACGCCGTTGATAGAATCACGTATGTTGGCGACATCGGGCACCCAAGGTTATTCACTGAGTAGTCAGGGTCGAGTGATCGAATCCAAAGGCGAGTAATGCCAGAATCCGTACCATTATTAAATAAAAAATGTCTAAGTAAGTTCTAACTGACTAAAGTATGGGATAATCAGCGCCCCTATTTTTATCGGTGACCACACCTTATGCCTTTATTGTCTCTTACCAATGTCTCTCTCGCCTTTGGCACTCACGTGCTTTTGGATAAAGTTGATATCACTGTTCATCGAGGTCAGCGTACAGGCATCCTGGGTCGAAATGGTGCGGGTAAATCAACGTTTATGAAAATGCTCGATGGGCAGCATATTCCTGATAGTGGCGAACTATGGATTCGTCCGGGCGTTAAAGTGGGTTATTTAACTCAAGACTTGCCCAGTGCTGACGACTCGACTGTCTACGATATAGTGGCTGATGGTCTTGCAGAGGTCGGGGCACTGCTAAAAGAATATCACCACCTTATTATGGGTGAGTTTGATGACGCCAGCATGAAGAAACTCACCATTGTGCAAGATCAGCTGGAAGCAAAAGACGGTTGGAGCTTTGGTCAAAAAATCGATGCGATTATTGAAGCGCTAGATCTCCCCGCCGATACACCGATGAAATCTCTTTCAGGGGGCTGGCGTCGAAGAGTGGCAATGGCGCGCGTGCTAGTCAGCGAGCCAGACCTGTTGTTACTAGATGAGCCCACAAACCACCTTGATATCCCCACTATTAGCTGGCTCGAAAAGCAGCTGGAATCTTTTCGAGGGGCGTTGATGCTAGTGACTCACGATCGTGCTTTTTTGCAGCGTATGTCTACCTCCATTATCGAGATTGATCGCGGTAACTTGCGTTATTGGGATGGTGACTATAAAGGCTTCTTAACCTTTCAGGCTGAGCAGTTAGCCGCCGAAGAAACCGCCAATAGTCAGTTTGATAAGCGTTTAGCGCAAGAAGAAATCTGGATTCGGCAAGGCGTTAAGGCGCGTCGAACCCGTAATGAAGGCCGAGTACGTGATCTTAAGAAGATGCGTGATGAACGCAGTCAGCGCCGTGAGCGTCAAGGCAAAGCCAATTTTGCAGTTGAAACTGCAAGCCGATCGGGCAAGATCGTTGTGGAAGTCGATAACCTAGCAAAAACATACGACGGTCAAAAAATAGTTAAAGACTTCTCTACCGTTATTATGCGCGGTGACCGTATCGGCTTTATTGGTGCTAACGGCATGGGTAAATCGACACTGTTAAAGTTACTGTTAGGGCAAGTTGAGCCAGATGAAGGTAGCGTAAAAATTGGCACCAAAATGGAACTGGCCTACTTTGATCAGTTGCGTGACCAACTGGATATCAATAAGACCGTTATTGAAAATATGGCAGAGGGTCGAGAATTTATTACCATCAATGGCAAAGATCGCCATGTGATTAGCTATTTGCAAGACTTCATGTTTACCCCTGAACGCATTCGCCAGCCCGTTAAAGCGCTGTCCGGTGGTGAGCAAAATCGACTGATCCTCGCTCGCTTGTTCAGCAAACCCGCTAACGTATTGGTATTGGATGAACCGACCAACGACCTTGATATGGAAACCCTTGAGCTACTGGAAGAGATTCTTCTTGAATTCGACGGCACTATCTTACTGGTCAGCCACGATCGTGAATTTCTAGATAACGTGGTCACAAGCTGTATTGTCTTTGAGGGTGACGGAGTGGTTAACGAATATGTCGGTGGTTACGCTGATTTCATACGGCATGGCGGCAAGCTACCATCGCTTAACAAAAAGTCGTTGGCGGATAAATAGAAAACCACTGGTACGTTTAGGTTAAGGGCAGATACATAGGGCTGCCCTTACTAAGAGGGAACCCACGTGTCCACCCCAATGGCCGTGAAGTTCTGATATAAACCGTTTAGAGTCACTACTTTTAAGAACGGTTCGGTGTGCAAGCACATATAACTCTATCCCGAATGATGTCGCCTGCTCGCCCTTTGCTGTCGTAAACAATCAGTTTTGCGTAGCCAGCAAAAGACTCTAAGCGGAAGTTACAATATGACTCTATGAGGTGGCTATAGAACTGGGGGCGAACCACTGAGTTGATTACTACGACTTCTTCACTTACTGGTGTATGGGGAGATGATAACTCATCAAAATATAGTAAGGCCCTCATTAGGAATAAAATAAAAAAACTAGGCAGTAATTTGGGAATTCCTGATAGTGATATTGAACAGCTCTTTAAATATGAACATTTACTCAATGATTTATCAAACTACGAAGGTGATGAACGTAAAGAAAAGTGGAAAGAGTTTACTGAGGTTCTTCGACAAGCGGCAGAAGAAAGTGCTTAAAAAGTGATGGGCGGGCCGAAGGGTCGCTCCATCACACTGTTATGCGTGAGCACATGAGAGTATCAAGGAACTTCGGGGGATAAATGGGTATTAAAGATTGTTTCGCGAAATATGGCGCTGAACTGAAGAATGTGAATTGGTCTGTTTCTGCCGAGAACCATAAAGGAGAGCTGGTTGTTAGTCTTTGGAAGCATTTCTTTACACCAGCAGTTAAAGGTAAGACCAAATACATAGATAAGGTATCCCGTTGGTCTGGGCATGGTAATGCTGAATTCCGGGGCCGTATTCAAAAAGCCTATGAAAGTGATCAAATCGTGCGTGTGGTAATTGCTCGTACAGATGACGAGGAGGCCGTTCTTCGTGGTGAAGATGCCAGCAAACTGAAGAATAGGTTTCATGTTCGAGAAGATTGGATAGGTAAAATTCTAAATTGGGATGGCGATAATTTTGAAATTGAGTTCAGAGAAGAGTAAGTGTATAAAAAGTGATGGACGGACCGAAGGGTCGGTTCGTCACACTGTTATGCACTCACAGGGTATGTTTCATGGATATCAATACAACTAAGAATCAGCTAATTTCACTAGTAGAAAAGATCAATAGTGAATACCCAGGATTAGCACTGGAGTTCCATCAGCAGCGAGTATCGAAGAAAAATATGTGCGTTAAAGGTTGCAATGGAAGCCTTTGGATTGAGCCATATCAAGAATGGTATGACATTGGTCTCTCGGGTCAATCTATCACTAAAGATATGGAAGGTTATATGGCATCTACTTTTGGGACGAAAGAGGGAAATAAACAATCGAAACCCGAGCCAAGTCATCACCCGTTCTGGCGCGTCACAGATTTTAAGTCTGTAGAAATTGCAGTTCGTAGGTATGCAGGCGTCAAAAGTGCGTAAAAAACTATAGTTTTGGTATAATTGAATGGCTGCTTATGGCCGTTTGGAGCCAAACCTTATGTTTCTAGAAAGGACAGCTTTGTGGCATAAAGAGACCGTATTGGAACACCTAGCCCAACCCAAAATAAGCCGTAATCGCTTTGAGTATATTATCCACAGCAACTGAAGCCAGTATAAGCCCCATCACACGACTGATAATGCTGGCCCCTGCATTTCCAATGACTCGCTGTATGGGGGCTGCCAGAAAAAACAATATCAGTGTAATTAAAATTATCGATAGCATGACGAGGGCTGTGATAATTTGCTCTTCTAAAGAGAAACGATGGTTGTCGGTGAGCATGACTACAGATAACATGGCGCCGGGAGACGCCAGAGACGGCACAGCCAAAGGGAATACCGCTAAATGCCCGACATTACCCTGTATTTGTTTCTTTTCCTCGTCAGGTTTGCTGTCACCGAATATCATGGTTAATGCAAACAAAAACAATACAATCCCCCCCGCAATCTGAAATGCGTCTAGAGAGATACTTAGTTGCTCTAGCAGTAACTGCCCCAACACAAGAAAGAACAGCAGAATTACGGCTGCAAAGGCGCATGCTTTAACCGCAATTTTCCGCTGCATAGACGCCTGCAGACCCGCCGTTACCGCTATAAAAACTGGGATAGAGCCAATAGGGTCTATCACCACCCACAACGAAATAAACTCTTTTACAATAATATCCCAGTTCATAGTGGTCCTTGGTTTGTTGTGGCGTTTGAATATCCGCTTTGAGATCTACTCGTTCATTATAAAGGATTGATGCTTAGTTTAGGTTGTCTTTTTAATGTCATGGCTTGTTCATCTTTTCTTAATATTCCGTGAAAGAAACTGTCACATTGATTTTGCATGATTGTATAGACAAGTTGGTTAATCAATCGCCAACGACAACAGACAAACATGTGAGGAAGAGATGGATAACGTTGTACAGATACAGTCACTTCACAAAACATTTAATAACGCTAATCGAGCGCTAAAAGGCATAGACCTTTCTGTCTCCAAAGGCGAGATGGTGGCATTGATTGGCCCATCTGGGTCTGGTAAATCGACGTTATTAAGACACATGGCTGGACTCACCTGGGGTGATAAGGGGGGGCAGGGCTCAGTGTCGGTCTTAGGAAAAACGATTCAGCAACAAGGCAAGCTAGCGCCTACCGTACGCCGCTCTCGCGCAAAAATCGGTTATATCTTTCAACAGTTTAATCTTGTTAATCGTATGAGTGTTATCAGTAACGTGTTGATGGGAAGCTTAGGGCGTATTGCTAGCTGGCGAGGGACACTCAGTATTTTCACACAGGAAGAAAAGCGCCTTGCACTGAAAGCGTTAGCGAGAGTGGGTATGGAGTCATTTGCCTATCAGCGTGCCGATACGTTATCGGGTGGCCAGCAGCAACGAGTGGCGATTGCCAGAGCCTTAATGCAGCAGGCAGAAATTATTCTTGCAGATGAACCCATCGCCTCTTTAGACCCGGAATCTGCACGTACGGTGATGGATATTCTTAAAGATATCAATGAAAAAGATGGCAAAACCGTCATTGTGACGCTTCATCAAGTTGAATATGCAAGGCAGTACTGCCATCGCGCGGTCGCCCTAAAAGATGGTGAATTGTATTTTGACGGTGACAGCGCACACCTTAGCGAAGAGTGCCTTACCAATATTTACGGTGCTTCTAACAGGGCGATCAATAGCCACGAAGCGTCTACACATTCAGAGAATAAGTCGGTTGATCTAGGTGTTTCTGGAGCGATGACTTTTGCTGAAGCAGGTTGAGAGGATCGATTTGGTCGTCTCAGAACTTAACTATCTCAAATGAGACTTTTACTAAAACCCAATGACTTTCAGGAGTCGAAAATGATTTTACGGATAACAAAGCGCTTAATGATAACGGGCATGATGATGGTTACGCTGGTGAGCTCTGCTTTTGCGGAGCAAATGAAAACACTTAATTTCGGTATTATCTCTACAGAATCAAGCCAAAACTTGAAAACAGTATGGACTCCGTTTCTAGAAGATATGGGTAAAGAATTAGGGGTTGAAGTAAAGCCATTCTTTGCGTCAGATTATGCCGGAATTATTCAGGCTATGCGTTTTGATAAAGTTGATATTGCTTGGTATGGCAATAAATCTGCAATGGAAGCCGTTGACCGCGCGGGTGGCGAGATATTTGCCCAAACCGTTGATGTTGAAGGCAACCCAGGATACTGGGGATTGTTGGTTGCTCATAAAGATAGTCACCTTAACAGCCTTGAAGACATCTTCAAAAATAGCAAGGAGTTAACGTTTGGCAACGGTGATCCAAACTCTACTTCGGGCTTTTTGATTCCATCTTATTATGTATTTGCAATGAATAAGGTTAATCCAAAGAAAGCGTTTAAGCGTGTGTTGAACGCGGGCCATGAAGCTAATTTATTATCTGTAGCTAACAAGCAAGTTGATTTTGCGACGAATAACACTGAAAACCTTCGTCGTCTGGAAATTACTAACCCAGAGAAAGCAAGCCAAGTAAAAGTTATCTGGAAGTCTCCTTTAATCCCTGCAGATCCAATTGTATGGCGTAAGAATCTTCCTGAGTCTGTTAAATCAAAGCTTTATAGCTTCTTTACTAAGTACGGTACTACAGGTGATGAGCGTCAAACCAAGGTTTTAGCTGATCTGCAGTGGGCGCCATTTATTGCATCAAGCGATGATCAATTATTGCCAATTCGTCAATTGGTTCTTTACAAGAATAAGCTGAAGATTCAGAACAACGAAACGTTATCTGCAGCTGAGAAAGCAGAAAAGTCTGCTTCGATTGATGCTCAGTTGGGTTCCCTTGAGCGCCGTCTTGCTGCACTTGATGCGCGTAAGTAATCAATACGTACTTGTAAGCAAATAGCAATCAAGTAGTTGCGGGGGGTTACCCCCCGCATATTTGTTAAAGAGACAGATTATGCCGCATGTGATGACAGCAGGTAATAACCCCGCTTTAGAGGCGACACCGCCTAAAAAACACTGGAGCCATTGGCTAATATGGGCGATTGCCTTTTTGGTTTTGGCGTGGTCTTGGGAAGGCGCTGAAATGCGTCCCGCTAGCCTGGTTAGTGATGCAGGGAATATGGCTGAGTTTGCCGCCGACTTTTTCCCCCCTGATTTTTCTCAATGGCGACTTCACTTGAGTGAAATGCTGATCACTATTCAGATTGCGATATGGGGTACTGTATTGGCCGTGGTGCTTGCCATCCCTTTAGGCATCATGTCATCTGAGAATATTGTCCCTTGGTGGGTGTACCAACCAACACGACGCGTAATGGATGCGTTTCGTGCGATTAACGAAATGGTATTTGCCATGTTGTTTGTGGTGTCTGTCGGGTTAGGCCCTTTTGCGGGCGTATTGGCGTTGTTTATTCATACGACCGGTGTGCTGGCCAAGCTTTTCTCTGAAGCCGTTGAGGCAATTGACAAAGGCCCCGTTGAAGGTATTCGAGCAACCGGTGCATCGGGCTTGCAAGAAGTTATTTATGGGGTGATTCCTCAGGTATTGCCGTTGTGGATCTCTTATTCCCTTTACCGCTTTGAGTCAAATGTCAGATCAGCCACTGTATTAGGTATGGTTGGGGCTGGTGGTATAGGCGTAATTTTATGGGAGAGCATTCGAGGATTTATGTTTGCAGAAACCTGTGCCGTGATGATTGTGATTATCGTAACCGTGACTCTTCTGGATATCTTGTCTCAACAGGTTCGTAGGCGGTTTATCTAGCATGGAAATGCTCGGGTATTGGGCCTAAGGGTATTTTAAGTTGTCTAGACATCTAGACGATTAAAGAGCGGGGAGAGTAGCCAATATGGCGGTTTATTTAGAGGTCGCAGAAGCGTTAGAGACTGATATCAGGAACCACTTTGATAGTGGGCAGTTTTTACCTTCTGAAATGGAGTTAGCCGAACGCTTTTCGATCAATCGCCATACCTTACGTAGAGCGGTTGATGAGCTGGTTAGTGCTGGGTTGTTACTGCGACAGCATGGTAAAGGCACCATGGTGGTGGATAACAAAATTGAGTACAGCCTGAGATCTAAAGGGCGGTTTACAGAGTCACTAGAGGATATCGGTTTGCAGGCAAGTTGTGAGGTGACGTCCATTCGTGAAATAGCAGCAGGCGTTAAATTGGCAAAGCGAATGTGGGTTGACCCTGGTACTGCAGTGACTCATATCGAAACGGTACGTTGTATAGAGGACGCGCCCGTCTGCTTGATTAGCCACTACTTAGTGTCGAATTTGTTACCCGGTATTGCTCAGCAGTTTAAGGCTGGCTCATTACATCAATTGATAGATACACAGTATCAGAAGAAAATTAGGCGGGACCAATGCCTCATTGGAGCCAGTCTTCCTACCAGAGCTGAAGCCTCTAAGCTGCAGTGTTCGCGCAGTTTGCCGCTGATTATTGTTCGCTCCAACAATAGGCTAAAAGAAAGTGATGAGATTATTGAATATTCGGTTTCTAGAAGCCGGTCTGATGTTTTTGAAATGAAAATTAACCCCGAAGAATAATGGCGTAGCCGTTGGGACATTTGAAATGACACGAGATGTTAATAAGCAGGCGGGTATCACTCCAGGCGTCGGCAAAACGCCACGTCAACATTGGATGAGTGTTTTATCCAGAGCCCCGGTTAATGAGCTTGAAAGCCGCTGGAATGCGATGGAGTCTCAGCCTAAAACGCGCTTTATTCGAGCGCCGGAAATAGGGTTAATGATGGTGCGTAGTCGTGCGGGTGGCAGCGGTACGGCGTTTAATCTAGGTGAAATGACGATGACCCGTTGTGTTGTAGCGCTTGAAAACGGCACGTCAGGGTTCGGTTATGTGCAGGGGCGGAGTAAACGTCATGCAGAGTTGGCAGCTTCATTTGATGCATTATTGCAAGACTCAGAACAGCACAATCCAACGCAGCATGCTCAACTTCTAGAAGGTTGGCTTAACCCTCTGCATGACACTTGGCAAGCGGCGCGGGCTAAACGCTCAAAGGCTGCAGCTTCAACCAAAGTTGATTTCTTTACCATGGTGAGAGGAGAGTAACTATGCAGGCACCAATGAACCATTCATCCATTCAAACTGAACGTTTATGGAATGGGTTTCAGAATGAGGTGATAGAGTCTCAGCGTTGTTTCAAAAAAGCCATGAAGGCGATGTCTGAGCCGGGTTATTTAGTCACACTTGCCCCGCTTAAGACCTCTGTAAATATCTCTTCAGCAACGTTTAGTTTGGCGTTGACCTTGGTTGACCAAGATATTTCAGTGTGGGTGTCGCCTCAGCTATCAAGCCCTACTTTTATTGATAACTTGCGATTCTACTGTGGTAGTCGATTGACAGCCTCTCCCTTAGAGGCTGACTTTGTTTTTATGCAACTGTCGGAGTGGCAACAATTAGACAGTTTTAAACGCGGAACAGAAGAATACCCAGACCGATTTCCAACACTGATTATTGAAACGGACGGCCTTGCAGAACAGGGGGGTATAAGATTGAGTGGCCCTGGTATCAACGGCTCCCGTAGCGTTGACATTGCCGGTATTCAGCAACAGCACATTGAGCTACTGCAGCGTAACCAGCAACACTTTCCTATGGGGTATGACTTCATGTTTACCTGCGGAAACCAGTTGATGGCGTTGCCTCGAACGACTCAGGTGAGTCAATTGGATGTTAAGGATGTTTCGAATGAGGAGGCGTCACCATGTATGTAGCCGTAAAAGGGGGCGAAAAAGCAATTGATAATGCCCATCAACTATTAGCAGAACAGCGCCGAGGCGATCGTGGTGTTACCGAGTTGTCCGTTCAGCAGATTATGCAGCAGCTTAAACTTGCGGTTGCCAGAGTTATGACAGAAGGCTCCCTTTATGACCCTCAGTTAGCGGCACTGGCGATTAAACAAGCAAGTGGCGATTTGGTTGAAGCGATATTTTTGCTGCGAGCATATCGAACGACCCTACCGAGATTAGGCGAGTCAGTACCGGTTGAGACGGAACAAATGTTGATAGCTCGTCGAATATCCGCGACCTATAAAGATTTGCCGGGTGGGCAGGTGCTAGGGCCGACCTACGACTATACCCACCGCTTATTGGACTTTAAATTATTAGCCGAAGAGCAAACCACTAACCAAGGTGGACCTATGAACGATGGGGCTGCGGATCAGTACGATGAAGCTGTTGAGTCTTGTCCTCGTGTTCTTGATCTGTTGAACCATGAAGGCTTGATAGAGTCGGCTGCAGTTAATGCTACAGGTTCATCGTTAAGCGACTCAGGACCGGCTAGTGACATTACGCGTGAGCCATTAACGTTTCCTGCAGATCGATCTACCCGACTTCAGTCACTGGCCCGCGGTGACGAGGGTTTTTTATTGGCGCTAGGTTATTCCACCCAGCGTGGTTATGGTCGAAATCACCCGTTCGCTGGCGAGATTCGAATAGGTGATGTTGGGGTAGAGATCGTGCCTGAAGAACTAGGGTTTGCGGTTGAAGTGGGCGATATTGAAGTGACTGAATGTGAAATGATCAACCAGTTCAGTGGCACAAAAACAGAAGCACCACGTTTTACAAGAGGTTACGGCCTAGGGTTTGGCCAGTGTGAACGAAAGGCTATGTCGATGGCACTGGTTGATCGAGCCCTTCGAGCAAAAGAGCTAGGGGAGGAGCAGGTTTCAGCAGCCCAAGATGAGGAGTTTGTGTTATCACATTGTGACAATGTTGAAGCCAACGGATTTGTCTCTCACCTTAAGCTGCCCCATTACGTTGATTTTCAATCTGAACTTGAACTGCTGCGACGTCTTCGTAAGGAGTTTACGACTACTAGGGAGACCGCATCATGAGTGAACGAGTGCAGGGCTATAACTTTGCTTATCTTGATGAGCAAACCAAACGGATGATCAGGCGAGGTCTTCTTAAAGCCATTGCGATCCCAGGTTATCAGGTTCCTTTTGGGGGGCGTGAAATGCCACTGCCTTATGGTTGGGGTACGGGTGGTATACAGTTGACTGCGGCGGTAATTGGTGATGACGATACCTTAAAGGTGATTGACCAAGGGGCTGATGACACTACCAATGCGGTGAGTATTCGCCGTTTCTTTGTTAAAACTACAGGGGTTGGAACCACCGAAAAAACAACCGAGGCAACGCTGATTCAAACCCGTCATCGTGTACCAGAAGTGGCATTGAAAGAAGGTCAAACTATCGTATATCAAGTGCCGATTCCTGATCCGTTGCGTTTTATTGAACCGAGTGAAACTGAAACCCGAAAAATGCATGCTCTGCAGGAATATGGCGTGATGCATGTGAAACTATATGAAGATATTGCGCGCTATGGTCATATTGCCACTACTTATGCATATCCGGTAAAAGTTAACGGCCATTATGTGATGGATCCTTCACCCATTCCTAAATTTGATAACCCTAAGTTAAGTGAATCGCCTGCACTGCAGATATTTGGCGCAGGCCGCGAAAAGCGGCTATATGCAGTCCCACCTTATACCCGTGTTGAGAGCTTAGACTTTGAAGATTACCCATTTGAAATTCAGCAATGGGATGAGCAGTGTGATATTTGTGGCTGTGACAATAGCTTTCTAGATGAAGTGATAACCGATGATCAAGGCGGCCGCGTTTATGTTTGCTCAGATACCGACTACTGTCATTCCCGCTCAGAAGATATGGTTTCCAACGAATCAGCGGGTATTAAAAAAACAGTAGCTCTCGAACAAACCAAAACACCGGAGATGACCTGTGAATAATGCCATGATGGATGCTGTTCAAGCCGCCAACCGAGATAGTTCCATGCAAGCTGAACAACCATTATTAACGGTTGACGGTCTAACCAAACTTTATGCACCTGGTAAAGGGTGTATGGATGTGAATTTTAACCTTTATCCGGGTGAGGTGCTGGGTATTGTAGGGGAGTCGGGGTCAGGTAAAACGACCTTATTAGAAACACTATCGGCCCGTCTTCAACCCGATAGAGGGAGCATTCTATACCACCAAAAAGAGGGGGCCGTTGCTGATATTTATGAGATGACTGAGTCGCGAAGAAGGCAATTACTCAGGAGCGATTGGGGGGTTGTGCATCAGCACCCAAGAGATGGTTTGCGTATGAATGTGAGTGCAGGTGCTAATATTGGTGAGCGTTTAATGGCGGTGGGAAATCGTCACTACGGCGATATTCGCAAGGTTGGACTGGAATGGTTAAAGGCGGTAGAAATAGATGAAAATCGTATTGATGATCAGCCAAGAACGTTTTCAGGTGGCATGCAACAACGGTTACAAATAGCCCGAAATCTAGTTACCAACCCACGGTTAATTTTTATGGATGAGCCTACGGGAGGTCTTGATGTTTCCGTGCAGGCGAGACTATTGGACTTGCTGCGTAATCTTGTCATGGAGCTACAGCTATCAGTGATTATTGTGACCCATGATTTAGCCGTTGCCCGTTTATTAGCAGATAGGTTAATGGTGATGAGGCGAGGAAAAGTGGTTGAGCAGGGCCTTACCGATCAAATACTGGATGACCCTCAGCATCCTTATACACAACTACTGGTCTCATCAGTGCTAACCCCTTAACGAATGGTGGAGTGATTCACATGACTGTAATGATTGATGTACAGAATCTATCTAAGCAATTCACATTGCACAACCAAGGCGGTATTAGTTTTACGGTGTTGGACAATGTGAGTTTTAACGTCAGCAGCGGTGAATGTGTGGCGTTACATGGTACATCCGGTAGTGGAAAAAGCACCTTGATGAGGTCGTTGTATGCTAACTACAAGCCACAGAAGGGTTCGATTTGGGTGCATAACGGTCATGAAACAATTGATATTGCCGATGCAGAGCCCCGACAGGTCATGCGGTTGAGAGAGCATACGATTGGGTATGTTAGCCAGTTTCTAAGGGTGATCCCGAGAGTGAGCACCTTGGATGTGGTGATGGAGCCTTTGCGAATGAAAGGCGCCGAGCGAGATGAAGCAGAGGAGCGTGCTACGGGCCTATTGGAACGACTTAATGTGCCTGAACGGCTTTGGTCACTCGCGCCTTCTACGTTCTCAGGTGGGGAACAGCAGCGGGTGAATATTGCACGAGGGTTTATTTCTGACTACCCGATATTGCTATTGGATGAACCCACTGCGTCATTAGACAACCACAATAGAGATGTAGTGGTTGAAATGATTTGTGAAGCAAAAGGCCGTGGTACCGCACTAGTCGGTATTTTTCATGACGAAGAGGTACGTTCAAAGGTTGCAGACCGACTGATCGACCTAACCAATGGAACAGAAACAGAGTAACGTGGCTATGAATAATATGATATTAACCAATGCTTGCGTGGTGACCCCGACTGAAACCTTTAAGGGGACTGTGGTGGTGAGTGAAGATGGAATGATTGAAGAGCTGTCTCAGTCTGCGAGTCAGGTGAAAGGCGCAATTGATTGCGAGGGCGACTATCTAGTACCGGGTTTGGTCGAACTACATACCGACAATTTAGAGAAATACTTTACCCCTCGACCTGGTGTTACGTGGCCTTCTAGGTCCGCGGTTGTGACCCACGATGCGCAAATAGTAGCGTCCGGGATTACCACTGTGTTTGATGCCTTGTCGCTAGGGGATGTGGTTCATGGTAGTAGCCGTCTTAAGAATCTTGAAGATATGATCGGGGCATTACAATCAGCGGAAGATGATAACGTTCACCGAGCTAATCACTACCTGCACCTGCGTTGTGAGGTTAGTTATGCCGGTGTATTGGAGCTATTTGAACCATTGATTGATCACCCCATGGTTCATTTGGTTTCGGTGATGGACCATTCACCCGGTCAGCGCCAGTTTGTGAAAGAAGAGAAGTATCGAGAGTACTACCAAGGGAAGTACGGTTTCAGTGATGATCAGTTGGCGGAGTTTATTCGTAAGCAAAAGGAGGCGAGCGCAAAGTACAGCGCGTCTTCCCGCCACAGTATCGTCAACCGCTGCCACTTAAATAATATTCCATTAGCGAGTCATGATGATGCAACCATTGATCATGCTGATGAAGCACGTGAAAACCGAATGACCGTAGCTGAATTTCCTACCACGGTTGAAGCAGCTAAAGCATCTCATCAGAATGGTCTAAGTGTATTGATGGGTGCACCCAATATTGTGCGAGGCGGCTCTCACTCTGGTAATGTCGCGGCAAAAGAGCTCGCTGAGAAGGGTGTATTGGATATACTTTCATCTGACTATTATCCGGCCAGTATGATGGATGCAGCATTCAAGTTGGCGAAGCTTGAAAATGATTATGACTTGCCTAAAGCCATTAAAACAGTCACTGATACGCCGGCAAAATCTGCAGGTTTAGATGATAGAGGTGCGATTGAAGTGGGTAAACGCGCCGACCTGGTGTGGGTTAAGTCGGAAGGTGAGCACCCTTTGATTAGGCATGTATGGAATCAAGGACATCGGGTTTATTAGTGCCGACGGACAAACGCCTAATAATAACGATAAGTTGAAGAGACAAGGTTAACGTCATGATGAATCAGCATGGAAGACTATTTTATTTGATGGGCGCATCGGGTTCGGGTAAGGACTCAATCTTGTCAGGGTGTCGAAAGCGGCTTTCTAGCGATGGCGACTATCGTGATATGCGTTGTTTTATTGCTCACCGTTATATTACCCGGCGACCCGAGCTTCGGGGTGAAAATCATGTCTGGTTAAATAGTGATGAGTTTAATCAGCGAGTAGAGAGCCACGCGTTTTCGATGTATTGGAACGCCAATGGTTTTTCATATGGCGTTGGCGTCGAGATAGATAACTGGTTAGCGAGTGGTATTAACGTTATCCTCAATGGTTCCAGAGGTTATTTACCGGACGTGATGAAAAAATACTCGGATGTTGTTGTGCCGGTTCATATCCATGTTGACCCCGAAGACCTAAGAAAGCGGTTAATCAAACGGGGTCGTGAGTCTAGTGAAGAGATTGAACAGCGCATAGATAGAGCTAAAAGATTGAATAGTGAATTGGGGCCGGAAGTAAGAACGATTGATAACAATGGCTCGTTGTCGTCAGCGGTTGATGCGTTTTTTGAGGTTATGAATCGAGAGTGTACTGATGACCTGCGATATAACGTGAAAGGTTGCCGATGAAGTTTAAATTTCAGGGTACGGGAGATGCTCGGCAAGTGCCGGTGTATGGGTGTGAGTGCCAAAGTTGTTACTTAGCCAGAGTGGATAAAACCAAACGGCGGGGGCCCTGTAGTTTGTTGCTTGAAACCGAGGAGGTTAGATTACTGTTCGATGCCGGGCAGACTGATCTCGCAGAGTGCTTTCCACCGAATACGTTAGATGGGATCTTGCTCACTCATTATCATATGGATCATGTGGCCGGTCTTTTTCATCTTCGGTGGGGTGTTAATACTTCGATTCCTGTGTGGGGGCCTAACGACAAGAATGGCTGTGATGATCTCTTTAAACACCCTGGAATACTTGACTTTAAGCCTCCCCTTGTAGCATTTAGCATGTTCTCTTTCGGTAGCCTCAATATTACTCCAATCCCTCTTAACCACTCAAAACCTTGTCTTGGTTACTGTGTGGAGCAGGAGGGAAGAAAGTTTGCTTATTTGACCGATACGGTCGGACTTCCAGATGATAGCCGGGAATTTTTAGCGGAATGGAATGTCGATATTTTGATTATTGATTGCACTCACCCACCGCAGAATCAAGACAATGAAGTTGAGAAGGCTTTAAACCACAACGATTGGCGAATGGTTGAGCTTATTATTTCTCAGTTAAACCCACGCCATACTTGGCTAACACATATCAGTCATGAGATGGATGAGTGGTTATTGAGCCATGAATTGCCGTTCGGGGTTTCGGTTGCGTATGACGGGTTGGCGATTGATCTGTAATGATGAGTATTACATACTAACAATTAGGAATATCAGACCGGCGACCACACACATCAACGCTTCCATCTCTTGAGTCATAACGTATGACTAGTTGGCCGGTGTTTCGGTTACCCGTATCACCGCCTGCATGATAAACATAACTGCAGATTTTGTTACTTGTATGTCGGTAGGAACGGTAGTCAGAGCCATTACTGGTAGCAACCGTAGGCGGCGCATCAAGTACTCCCTCCCATACCCCAACACAACCAGCATTGCCAACACCGATATTTTCGTTGCCGTTGCCTTTGGTTGTACCGATGGGGTAACCCAGATTATTGGTATCAATGGTACCATCACCGTAACCCGCAAGGTTTTGCACACGTACAGTATGACCTGCCGTTCTAAAGACCAACTTAACGGTTTCTGCACCTGTTCTTAGGGAGGTAGCAATGTATTCAGCTGAACTTAATTCTGCTTCCTCCTTTAAATCTGCATACTTAGATAGTGCAAAGAGTCCTAAAATGGAGATGATTCCAACCACAACGACTAACTCTATGAGTGTGAAGCCTGTATTCAGTTGTGAATTTTTTTTATGTTCAATGATTAGTATCCTCTTAGATGCTTTATACAAATTCTCTGTAAGTTCTGTTTGTCTATTGGCTTTGCAATATGACCAGATGCGCCCTCTGAAGCACAGTATTTTATGTCTTCTGGTGATGTATTGCCTGTCACGATGTAGATAGGGGTATTATCTCCACTACTTCGCAAAATATTCAAGGCGTCTATACCCCCCATTATAGGCATTTCCATATCTAAAAGAATGAGATTAAATGAATGATGACTCACTTGCTCTATTACTTGTGCGCCATCTTCAACCGCTATGACCTGAATATTCTCGTCGATATTTTCAATTTGACGTTTAAGTAATGTGAGGTTGACGAGGTTGTCATCAGCGATTAGCACATGACCAGTAAGCGCTTGAGGCTTCTCAGGTAAATACTTTTTTAATGTTTTAACAAAGTGTTGGCGGTCGAAAGGTTTGGCTATAAAGTCTGCAAAGCCCGCCTTGCGGTACTTTTTGAGTTGGTGCTGCATGACATTGGCAGTGAGTGCCACTATAGGCGTTGAGATATTTTTTGTTTTGAGTTCCGATGCAGCCTCCTCCCCACCCATTTCAGGCATTTGGATATCCAGAAGGATCAGATCGAAGTTGGATTCTATCGCTTGTTCTAGCGCCTCTATACCGTTATTAACCATCACGATATTGACTTCCATTCTGTTGAGAATATGAGTCAACAATTTCTGATTTTCAAGGTTGTCTTCTGCGATGAGTACTTTGCCGTCAAGTTTGATGTCTTCAACAGCCTCAATTGAGCGCTCGGCGGCGTTCATGGCGTTCTCGAGATCAATTTTATTATTAAACCACTCAACATCAGACAGATTCCCTGGGCGGATAGCGAGTACGAACTCACTGCCGAGCCCTGGCTGGCTATCTACGTATATTTCTCCATTTAATAAGCTCGCAAGCTGCTTAGATATATACAGCCCTAACCCTGTTCCTCCGTATTTTCGAGTAGTAGAACTGTCTGCCTGCACAAAAGGTTCAAACACCCGTTTTTTTTGTTCTAGAGTGAGGCCGATACCGGTGTCTTTGATTTCAAAGTAGAGGGTATCTGACTCCTCATCGTAGCGTATTAGAATGTTAACCGACCCATGGCGAGTGAACTTGACAGCATTGCTGGCGAGATTAAACAGCACCTGTTTAACCCGAGTGGGGTCTGATATGAAATAAGAGGGTAAAGGGAAAATAGGAGATATATTAAATAGCAGTCCTTTTTCTTCTGCTTTTATGCTGATATGGGCTTTTAAGTCTCGAATCAAACTCACTAACGGCACTACCAAGTGTTCAACTTCTAGCTTGTGCGCCTCAATTTTGGATAGATCAAGAATATCGTTAATAATGGTGAGCAGGTGTTTTCCGCTTCTAATTATAGTCTTTACAAAGCGCTGTTTCTCATCGGGTGATATGTCATCATCTCGCAGTGACTCGGAGTAGCCAATAATAGCTGTCATCGGTGTTCTAATTTCGTGGCTCATATTCGCTAAAAAATGGCTTTTCGCTGCCTCTGATGTCTCCGCAGCCTGCTGGGCGATCAGTGCCGCGTCACTAGCTTTCTGTGCTTCTTCAAACAACTGTGAGTTTCGTATTGCCGTGCCCACTTGAACTAAATAACTTGAAATTCTTTCAATATCGTCTTTTTCTATATCTAGAGTAGTCTCATAGTTAACAAACCCTATGCCTCCGATGACCTTACCTTCGACGGATAAAGGAAAGTATATAATACTTTGTGAAGGCTTAACGGCGTAGAGCTTTTGGTCGATAGGTGCGCCAACCTTAGCAACGGCTTCAGGGCTTAGCTGTTTAAGGTAAAGTGGTTTATTGTTCAAAATGGGTGAAACAAAAATACTGTCGAGATCCCCTTTAAGAGAGAAGCTAAGTCCTTCGAGCTGGGATTGTTCGTAGGGACTGAGTGCTTCTCCATAGCTTTTTATCATCACTAAGTTTTCTTGCTGCTTATCCAGTAGCGTTATATACACCTGCTCAAACGGGTGAAGTCGGCTTAAAGCCTGTACGACTCTTTCCATGATGCTATCAAGCTCAAGATTTGCATTTACAGCATACGCCAACTCACTGCTTTCTTGCATTTGCTCCGCCTGTCGAGATAGTTTTCGCTGAGCGCTGACTAGGTTTGTATTGATGGTATAGACCGTGACACCAAGCGAAAGACTGTAGCCAATCAACCCTATTGCGGCGATTATTATACCTGCCAAAGGAAGTGTTTCGAGATATTGGACGTCGAGAGTTGACCATGCAACCAGCATCCCAGCGGAGAGTGTCACAAGACATTTTATTAATAAGTTAAGGCCGCCAGACGAAAAACTACTCATCACTGTGCCGCTCAAAAAAACGGTGATAGCTAAGGAGTTAAAGCCCCAGAGAGCAATGCATAAACCGTAGAGAAACGCATCGACAACACTGGTAACCTGCTCTTGCTTTCGGGTTGTTGAAAGCAAGTATGCAACATGCGGGTAAACCAGTGTATGGCCAATCATAAAGAGCCAGAGAAGCAGGTTGCTTATATCATAAAAAAGTGAAAGATGTATGCCTAGCACAATCATGCAGGTGGTTACCCTTAGCGGGTAAGCGACCCTTACTATTCTTGCTTTGGGGCGGACAAAGGGTGAATTTTCTGGCATTAATCACTCAAACAATCATTTGCGGTTCTATTGAGTATAGCAACCGCTATTGGTTAATAGAAATTTGATCGTTATAGGGGAAATAAAGCAAAAAAAAGCGGTAACATGATGCCGAACGTTGATCATGTTACCGCTATACGATAGGGCTAATAATTGTAGGGAGGCCCTGGTTAAGTATCCTCGAAAGAAACGACATAAACGGCCTGAAGGTTTAAGTCGTGTCTCTCTTTTGAAAAGATGAGTCTATAGTAAGGGGTAGTGGGGCGTACTGTAATCGTCCATAGGGCGTATTAAGGGCGTAAAAGTGCTTGTTTTGGGAACGCCCACAGCATTTGTTGCGCCAAATAGGCGTTGAAAAACAGGTAAATATGGGTGGAATAATTACCAGTTGTTAGGGCGCTTAAACTTAAATAATAGCGGGTTGTGGTTGTTTTCTTGCTTTCTAAACTCGCCATTATTATCCAGCACAATGTAGATATACTCCCCTAGGCGTGCGATGCCTTCAGCCAAACCATATTGATTATTTTCGAACGTAAATTCGGGTAAGCGTTCGGTCCCACGATAGCTCCAACAGGTTTCAATAGCCCAATTTTCATAAGCGCGGCGACATATTCTGAAGTAATTGCGTTCCAGTGTATAGAGCTTAGGGGGGTGGTGGTCTGCCTGCTCTAACCATAGCCCGGTAAAGTCAGGTGGCAATGGGCTTTTAAACGCCTTGTGATTGATTTGTTGTACCTTGCCTATGTGCGGTGGGGTTGGGTGTAGGTTGATTCTCAGTAACCCTCTTGGTTCTCTCTCAAGCGCAATGATAATGTGTTCGTGGTGGGCCGTTATTCCTTCAAACCCACTATTGAGCGTTGATGCGAACCCCCTTTTTTGTAGCTCAATAAGTAGACTTGGGGAGACCCAGTCTGAGTGCCCGTTGAGGTTTATTTTGGCTACCGCAGAAAGTGATTCGCTAGCTAAATAGAGCTCTCCGTCGGTATTGCAGTGAATGCCTTCCCAGTCAAATCGTTTATTGGTCCAACGCAGCCCCCAATCCATTAACTGCTCTTGCCATCCTATAGAAGCAGGGAGGGTTTTAAATGGAGGGATCGATCTGAATGTGTTCACCTTAGCGGTGTTTTTATCAGACAATGGGATAGAAAAAACCATATCACTATGACGGTCAGAAACCATGACTAGCTCGGTGCCACAGAATGACAGTCCTGATGGTTGCAGCTTATCGGCACCTGTCAGCATCCAATAGTGTTCGAGAACTAATGGTGGGCTATCACCATTATCATTAGCGCCAACAGCAGAAATAGATGATGTATATATCAGGGCTAAAATGAGGGTATGGAAAAGTTGCTTCATATGGTTTCTGGCGTCATTACTGCGAACAACGTGAATTGCGCAGATTAATTATACTGTTAGTCATTTGAATTTCTTTATCACCTTTAACGATAAAAAATACGTTTTTTAAACGATCATAATTTAACCAATTTCTTGACTAAAACGCTCTCGTTCTCAAGACTAAGGAAGTACCTTTATAAAAACAATAGATAGAGGAAGTGAGTTTATGAGCTTAGGACATACTGTTGGGCTAATGACCCATCCAGATCAAGAGTGGGAAGCAATCCGTGAAGAGCATGAGTCTATTAGTAAACTCTACCTCTCTCATGTTTTTATTCTAGCACTTCTACCCGCAGCAGCGGCTTATTATGGCACTACGCAAGTGGGTTGGCAGGTAGGAGGAAGCGAAATTGTTAAATTAACATCAAGCAGTGCTGTGCAATTATGTGCATTGTTTTATATGGCGACATTGGTCGGTATTTACATGATTGGTCGGGCAATTGATTTTTTTGCGACGACATATGGTGTTGGTGAGCATGAACATAATGGCGTCATTCTAGCGGCTTATACCGCTACTCCGATGTTGGTGGTGGGCATTGTGGCGGTATATCCGGTGCTATGGGTCAATATGTTAGCTGGAGTCGCGGCGGTTGCGTATTCAGTTTATCTTTTATATGAAGGTCTGCCGATTTTGATGAAAATCCCGGAAGAGCGTGGTTTTATGTTTGCGACATCTGTTTTGACAGTCGGGTTGGTTATGTTGGTGGGGTTGTTAGCTATCAGCGTTATTGTATGGAGCGTGGGCGTTGGTCCTGTTTATGTAAGTTAGTTAAACGTCAAAATGTAATCTGTTGACATGTGAAGGTAGGTTTTCCTGCCTTCGTTTTTTCTTTGTCTATACTCATCGAGACCTTTAAAAAAGTAAGTGATAAATCAGTATGTTCTTGATAGTTTTGACTGTATTATCAAGGTTACTTGTTTTCGTAACGGTTCAAGTCAAACCAACCGGCATTAATGGGCTCTTGTTTTAAGTAGTCCTGATTTAGCCAGTCGTTAATAGCCCAGAACGCAGTGTCTGTTCGTCTTATGCCAAAACGCTTGATAAACGATGTTTCATCTTTAGGTGTTTGAATAGACGTTAATTGATCTACAAACGTTGATAATTGACCTTCGTTAACGCTGAAATAGAAATTGGGGTAACTTCCGATATAACGGTCTGTTACCGTTAGCGTATCGAGTTCAGGCTCCAATCTTGAGTCTTCATCGAAGAGATATGAAATATTGGTGTGGGCGCGGTTGTGTATTAAAGAGTAGCTAACCGGTGACTCAGTATCATCTGAGGGCACTACTCTAAGATATGCAAGATCTGGAATAGGTTTTAGTTTTGTACCCGTGATACTTGCTAACCGCTGAATTTTAGGAAAAATTCGTTGTTCAAAACTTGATGCATTGGTAGGCGCACAAGGTTCTTTATTACATCGATTAAGAGGGTCTGAAAGGGTTAGCCCAGACAGGTGTTCTTGAATATATCCCAGTAGTTCCGTTTTGCTATTGTCTGTTTGATAGGTAATGCGCGTCTCACGCTCTGCACCAATGAGAGGCTTGTCGAAGTAGCTAATCATATTGCTACCAGCGCCTTTATACCAACTGTCTCTTATGGGTTTACGCTGCGCAGACGGTAGAAAATCCAGAAAGTTATTTTCAGATTCCATTCTCAAGTAGTCCATATAGAGACGTGTCGACAACTGATGGCCAACATTGCCGTATACATTAAATCCGGCGACTAAAAGGTAGTGGATACGCTCAAAAATGGGGTAGTCGAGCACCCATATGGTTTTGGGTTCACTGCCGACTAACCCTTTCACTACCGTGGCACTGTCAAAATGGCGGAATATGGTGAGTGCCGCATTGTCATTGGCAATAGGCTGATTATTGGCGTTTACTAAGTTACTGTTGCTGCCGGTCCAAATGCTATTTAGGCTATTCTCTATACCACTCGCGTATCGGGCGTCCAAATATTGGTTTTTAGCATTGCGGTAGCGTTTTTGAGCACGTGCAAACCGAAACCAAATATCAGTGGGGCTTAAAGTGTCTTCGCTAGCAGCGGGAAGGCGCAGGTGCTTTGCCTGTTGTGCGATAAAGGCTGTGTCATGACTAATGGCGCTTTTTTCAGGGTCCACAAACAGTGCCCAGAAATGATCATCAATTACATTTAGTGCTATTTGGCCTCGACATACGGGACCTTTAATAAAACCGCCAATGAAATATTCCGCTTCGTCTAATAGAAACGTATATCTGGATTTTGCCGGTATCACTGCAAATGTGGTGAACGGGTTGGACGCTTGTTTGGGCTCGTATGACGGCAACGAATCAACATGGTAGTCAGGCTGCAAAAAGAGCTGCTTGAAGCGCTTCATTCGCTGATCATTTAGCGTATATACCAAATGTGTTTTATCGACAATGGTTGATTTTATTGGGCGTAAACGGTAGTACATACGGTCAGTGCCAGGGTCGTCATATGGGCGTACGGTGGGGATCTCATCAACTCTCTCACCAGGTGGGGTATAAGATCTGACGAGTCGGAAAAACTCACGATCAGTCCCTTCTTCAAAATGAAGGTGACCCAGAAAAAGGTGCTCGTAAATATAACGTGATACGAGCTGTTGTTTTAATGATGAACCATTAAAAAATGCTTCCCATTTGACGATGGCTTTTTGAGACTGGGATGAAAGGGGCGGCAGCGGGTCAAATTTTGCGCCTTCAGCAAGCCATTGGTTGATCGTCGAAAATTCCTGAGTGCTCAGTCCTGGTAGGCCGAATGGCATTCCCCACAGAGGGTTTTTCTCTTCGTAGTAATCGAACTCCTCAATGGTTGGGCATTGCTGGCTTCGATCAAGGCTTAGATCAAACGTATCTGGAAGTGGTTCAGGAGAGCCGCCGTGGTCTGATAGCGGGTTAATGTGTTTTTGGTTTAGCACCCGAAAAAGCAGTGAACCCATTAAATCGGCTTCTATGTTTTCGGTGCGTTCATTGAGTACTGGATAAAAATCTTTATCGCGCCATTCTTCAGTGTTCTTGGCGTCTATAAATAACCGAGTAGGGTCTGCTGAAGACAGTCGCCCGCCATCATAAACCAGGGCTTTACTCGCGCCCCGGTCAATGCCTGCATAAGATGATAATTGTTGCTGACAAGGCGCATCGTTGCAGGCGTGACAGGCAACACACCGAGAGTCGAGGATAGGTTTAACATCTTTGGTAAACGAAACATGCCCTTGCTGGGCTCGCCCTTGAAACTCACTCCAACCGATATTTCGGTCTTTTACTTTGGCTTCGCCATAGAGTTTATCGTAATCGATGGTGTAAGCACTGGAGCAACCAGCCACGATAAGGGTGGTGATAATAGTGAGAAAACAATAGCGGGCGAATTGATGTGTCTTCATAAGATATCAATGGCTTAGTGAGTTCAGAAGAATTGAATTGTAAGGGATATTTTGAGTGGCGGTCAATCAGCCAAAGCGTTTAGCATATAGAATATACTGAAGCGGTAACGCGCTCAGATATTCAAGTAACCGAAGAGTTGATGGTACGTTTAAAAGGCAAGTACAGTGATGATCAAGTGATTGAGCTTACTGGGTTGATTGCTTTTCAGAATATGTCTCGTAAGTTTAATGCGGCGTTAGATGTTTCAGGGCAAGGGTTTTTCAAAATACCAACAAAAAATAGCGAATTAAATCGTTAGCTTGTTTAGTGCTAATGTTACTTCGAAATCATCTTTTTCTGGTGCTTGTAACATGGCTTTTGCTAGCTTTGGCTCTAGTTCAACTCTGATGCGGCGGGCAATATCGCGAGCACCGTAACGGGTGTCATAGTGCTGAGATAAATACTGACGTGCGCTTTCACTTACCGCGACAGAGGCCTTACGAGGGCTTAAGCGCTTGTTTAATTTGTTGATTTCTAAATCAAGCAATGATTTAAGTTGGTTACCGTCGAGCCAGTTGAAAGGCAGTATTCGATCGATTCTATTGATAAATTCAGGGTCAAAATGAGCATTAAGTGCTTGGTCTATTATATCTGTTTGAGAGGGTGATTTGAGATGTAAGGCGGCCCTCCAGCCTTGAGAATATTTTTTTAGGGTGTCTGATTGCTCTTTTGCGCCAAGGTTGCTGGTCATAAACACTAAGGTATTGCTGAAATCAATTTCATGAGAGCCGGATGTCAAGGTTAACTTGCCGGTATCTAGAATGTTCATTAATGAGCGCACTACGCTTTGATCGGCTTTCTCTATTTCATCAAATAGCACCATGCCGGGTTTACTGAAAGATCCTTTGATTTTCTCTAGGTCGAATAGGGTTTGACCTTCTTTGCTACCAACATAACCCGGTGGAGACCCTGTCAGGGCAGCAGAGTAGTGTTCTTGTGCGAGTGTATTCATATCAATACGGCAAAGTTGATCTGCACTGCCTAATATTGATTCAGCAAGTATTCTCACCGTTTCAGTTTTACCTACTCCGGTAGGTCCCATAAACAACATTACAGAAAGCGGTCTGGATTTATCTGCAAAATCAGCTTTCAGTGTAAAAAGCATATCTTGCATAGCATCGAGAACATCTTTTTGCCCTACAATGCGTTGATGCAAGGCCGTTGTAACCTGTTCTGGGTTAAACGTGAAGCGTGAAACCCGTGCGGTACTTTGGTCATATTTGTGACGTGCGAGTTGTTCGCTATTGTGACCTAATTGGTCATTTATAAAGGGCACTCAAGCACCTCATTTAGATAATGATGGTAGTAACGGTCTCTAATAGTGTTTATTGGCCTGCTGATTGTTCTTTAGGGTCTACGGGTAAGGTTCCTACTGGGCAGTCAGCAACACCGACGGTTTTTCGCGTCATCGCTTCAACATCTTGTTGAGCTTTTTCTGCATCTAGCACCCATGTACGGTAAAAATCAAAGGGGCAATCGGCAATCCCTTTATTACCGTCTCCGGAATTATGTACGCCGGTGTAGCCGCGGTGTAGTAGTTTGAATAGGTGATTTTGTGATTGATCATTGGCGCGGGCATCCCTAATTTGAGATATCGATAGTTGCGCATATTGAACGCCCATATCTTCTTCGCCACACTCACCCAGTGTGCGGCCATCAAACCCTATGATTGCTGAATGGCCAAAGTATGAATAAACACCATCAAAACCAGTGGCATTGGCAACGGCAACATAGCTATTATTAGCCCAAGCCATGGATTTTGCCATCATTACCTGTTGCTCTTTAGCGGGGTACATATAGCCTTGACAGCGAACAATCAACTCAGCGCCCTTCATGGCACAGTCTCGCCAAATCTCAGGGTAATTGCCATCGTCGCATATGATCAGGCTGATTTTGAGACCTTTCGGGCCTTCTGACACATAGGTCGTATCGCCAGGATACCAACCTTCAATTGGGCACCAAGGAATACATTTGCGGTATTTTTGAACAATATCGCCCTTGTTATTAATGAGTACTAGGGTGTTATAGGGGGCTTTGTGTGGGTGCTCTTCATGGCGCTCTCCTGTTAGAGAAAAAATTCCCCAAGTGTCGGCTTCTCTGCAAGCGGCACTAAATATCTCGGTTTCTTCTCCGGGAATAGTGGCGGCTGTGGCCATCATTTCGTCATTGTCATACATGATTCCCATCGTGCTATATTCAGGAAAAACAACTAAGTCCATTCCGGGTAAACCTAGTTTCATGCCTTTGATCATATCGGCGATCTGATTTGCATTTTCTAATACTTCACTTTTAGTGTGTAGGCGCGGCATTTTGTAATTAACGACCGCTACTCCGACCGTATCTGGGCTGCTTGATATATCGCCATGACGCATAACCTGTCTCCGACTTTTCGCACTATTTTAAAAGATTAACTATTGATCACACTATGGGATAAGTCAGATTAGAAAAGAATACGGAAATATGACACCTCACCTAAGTTAAATGACTTAGATTGGGTGTTAAAAAACAGTAGAACCGGGAAGAGTGATGTGGCGTTAGATATCTCTGAAAAGGCGCGTTGAAACAAAGGCTATTGTTGGATAACAATAACCTCTTCAGTGATTATTTTTGTTGTTTGATTAGTGTCTTAAGCTCTTCCAGTTGTTGATGAAGGTCTTCAATGGTGTGTTTTCCATCGGCTTTATCTTGCTCGGCTTTTTCTTTGGCGTGCTCATCTTCCAGCACGCTGACGACGATACCAATCACCATGTTAAGAAAGGCAAATGCAGTAAAGAATATAAAGGTCAGGTAGTAAACCCAGCTAAAGGTATAAACGGTCATGGTTTCGTACATGACATCGGTCCAATCTTCAAATGTCATCACCCTGAACAACGTCAGCATTGAGATAGATATATCACCCCAGAGTGTGCTGTTGATCTTGGCAAAAAACGTGCTGCCGATAGCCGCATAGATATAGAAAATAATAAACATTAATAGAATGACATAACCGAGTTGGGGCATCGCTTTGACGAGTGAGTTCAGTAGTAGACGCAGCTCTGGAATGATCGAGATCATCCTGAGCACCCTAAAAATACGAACCAGACGGCCAATAAGCGCCATTTCGCTGTTTTCTATCGGCACCAGACTCACTATAACGATAAGCGTGTCAAAAATATTCCAGCCATGTTTAAAGAAGTCTCGTTTATGCTCTTCGCCTAAAAAACGGATGATGATCTCAATGAGAAATACCAGCGTAATAAAGTGGTCTAACCAGCCGACAGCGGTCAGTACGTTTTCAGGAATATCGTATGTTTTTGCGCCAATAACCAATGCAGAAAAAACGATAATAGAGATAACAAAAAACTCAAATGCTTTGTTACTGCGTATTTTGAGGAACGATTTTTGAAGGTTATCGGTATTCATAGACGTAATATTTTCGTTGTGTTTTTTCAGATTTTGACAGAGATTAATAGATAGGGGCGCAAGTTTAGAGTTAAAAGGAGGGAAGTCAATCTAATGATAGGTAAAAATTGATTAATTAATGTTCACTTAGTTGAAGTATCATGATGGTCTTGTGATAGAATGCCCGCCTTTTTCAGGCTTGGCGTTTGGTGCCTTGTTAGCGTTTTATTTTTGGAGAGTACGAGATGGCTGTTGTTCGTTGGGTTCTTGGGCGTTTAATATTAACGTTAAATTGGTTGTTTACCCCTAGAGGCATCAAAAGGTCTGCTGAAGATCAGCGTGTAGTGGATGCAAAAACAGCTAACTTGTCACTTTACCAATATGAAGCCTGCCCGTTTTGTGTGAAAGTACGTCGTGCTATGAAACGTAATTCACTGAAGGTCGAAGTTCGAGATGCCAAGCGAAATGAAACGTACAAAAATGAGTTGTTAGAGAACGGTGGAAGGCTTAAAGTGCCTTGTTTGAGAATTGAAGAAAACGGCGAAGCTCGTTGGATGTATGAGTCGTCAGAGATCATTAGTTTTCTTGAGCAGAATGTTGCACAGACAGCGTAATTTATTGCAATAGAACACTAGACGCAGCCTTTTGAACCTGTGCTAACGTATCATCGTTAGCGCATAGCCCAAACCGTATTAGGCTGCGTTGCTTATCTAGCTTGATGCTCCGCACCAATATCCCCATCTTTCCGAAATGGGTTTTTATTTGCTCAGCGATTTCTTTTTGCATCTCGAATGAAATGAAAAAATCAGTTGAGTAGCCGCCTTCAATACCTAAACATCTAAGCTCGCACGATAACATCGACGCTTGTTCTGCTGCCCGTACCTTTAACGATCTAATACTCTGCTGTTGCCAGCGTTTATCTTTAAGGCACTGGGTCGTTATCCATTGACTGGGTCCGCTTAGCGTCCAGGGGCCTAGTGTTGATTCAATTTTATCGCGCCAGTTCTGGCAGGCAATGACAAAGCCGGTTCGAATGCCTGGAAGGCCAAAAAACTTCCCAATAGATCGTAACACTATCAGCGAGTCAGACTCCGTGGTTGATAAGCTGTTATTAGGGTTAGTATCAATAAAGGCTTCATCAACCACCAGCAGACCGCCGTAGCCTTCGATGATGTTTAATAACTTCAGTAGTGCTTCTCGGCTATGCAAATGACCAGTTGGATTATTGGGGTTTATGACTAGCATGACTGACGGCTGATCGTATTCTGCGATGGAGAGAATGTCATCTTGGTAGGGGTTGTAGGGTTGCAGCCGATGACCGTTTTTTTGCCAATGATAACGGTGCTCTTCATAGCCGATCATCGGTACTGCTACCCTGCTAGTGTCAATAATCTGTGGCAATACTTGAATAGCAGCTTGTGAGCCTGCAATGGGCAATATATTCGGCGTGCCGTAGTAATCAGCGGCCGCTTGTTGCAATTGGCTATCAGGGTAGGGAAGACGTGTCAGGTACTCTGGTGGAATTTGGCTATTCAGTTCCCACGCAATAGGGTTAAGGCCTGTCGATAGATCAATCCATTGTTGTTCAGGAATATCATATTCTTTCGCTGCCGCAGATAGGTTGCCACCGTGCGTTAACATATTAAAGGACTACCAGTAGAACCGTTAGTGTGGCTAACCATATAAACAGCGCTTTGTTGATAAGCGATTGCGCAGCTAATATGTGGTGTGCAGTAGGTGCTTCTCCCATACCTAACACGGGCTTAACTTCTTTGTTACCGTGGTAAATCGCATCCCCTCCAATGGTAATAGAGAGTGCGCCGGCGCCAGCCGCCATTACGGGTCCCGCGTTAGGGCTTTTCCACTGAGGAGCCTGGGTTTTCCAACTTTGTATAGCTGGCTGACAATTGCCAGCCAAAGCATAACTAAACGCGCAGAGTCGAGCTGGCACCCAGTTTAGAAGGTCATCGAATCTTGCTGCGGCCCAGCCAAATTGAAGAAAGTGGTCGTTTTTATACCCCCACATCGCATCAAGTGTATTGACCAAGCGATAGAGCACTGCGCCTGCTGGGCCTAATAGAACAAACCAAAACAATGCGCCAAAAATAGCATCATTGCCGTTTTCCAGCAGTGTTTCGATGGTGGCTGAAACGACTTCTTGCTCTTCAAGTGTCTCGGTGTCCCGGCTCACTATCATGGCTAAGTGTTGTTTGGCTTCCTTCAAGTTACCTTGTTGCAGTGGTTTTACGATGGCGGAGGTATGTTCAAATAAACTTTGCCAGCCAATGGTGATATAGAGTACGACTGCGCTAAAAAGTGTGCTGGCGAGGCCTGAATGAAACCATGTCAGTTGAAGTGCTGTGATTATCAAAACGGTGGGAATAATGCATATCAAAAGCGCAACGACCCCATCGCGTTTATTGGCTTGAGAGTGGTTGTATCTGTTCTCTATTTTATGTGCAAAATTGCCAAAAACAACCAGCGGATGGTTATTTTTGGGCTCTCCTAGTACTTTATCAAGCAGGAGTGCGATGAATATTTGAATAATGGCCATTGATTGTGACAACTGTAAGGTTCGGCTAGGGTTAACGCATAAGTATCAAGGGCTACAAGTCTATATCAAGCCGGCTATCATTGCTTCTGAAAATACTTGTTATTGATCGTCAGAATAGCATGGTGAGATGTATTTTTTGAATGTTTTGGTTGTGATATCAGGCTACAATAGGGTCTTTAATCCACCCCTCTATTTTAAGCATTTATCGGGTTCTACTATGTTTCGCTTTTTCGAAAAGCTTATTAAGCCCTTTCCATCTACTATTCCTGACCAGCCTCCTGGCACCCTGTTGGCGTTTTGTCGTCATTATACCCGAGGTATGGAAGCGCCTTTAATATTGATGACGATTCTTACGGCTATGCTTGCGATTTTAGAGGTTGGGCTGTTCGGGTTTTTGGGAGAGTTGGTTGATTGGTTAAGTGTTAAAAACCCCGAAACATTATTGCAAGAAGAAGGCATGACACTGCTAGGTATGGGGTTGTTGCTATTAGTGGGGTTGCCGTTGATTGTGTTGCTACACGCGGCCATTGTGCACCAGGCGTTATTGGGGAATTTCCCTATGCTGATTCGCTGGATGGCGCACCGCTACCTATTACGACAGAGCATGTCGTTTTATCAAAATGATTTTGCGGGGCGTATTGCGACCAAAGTGATGCAAACATCGTTGGCCGTGCGCGAAACCGTCATGAAATTACTGGATGTGATGGTCTATGTGTTGGTTTATTTTGTGGCGATGTTGGTGCTGGTAGCGCAAGCTGATTTGCGTTTAATGATGCCGCTAGTAGTGTGGTTGGTGCTTTATATTTGTTTACAGCGTTACTTTGTTCCGAAGCTTAAAAAGGTAGCAACGCATCAAGCGGATGCGCGCTCGTCAATGACAGGGCGTATTGTTGATAGCTATACCAATATTGCCACGGTCAAACTGTTCTCTCATAGCAAACGTGAATCGGACTATGCCAAAGAGAGTATGGATGAGTTTTTAGGCACGGTCTATCAGCAAATGCGATTGGCTACGGGTTTAAACGTTAGCGTACATGCGCTTAATTATGCATTAGTGTTTTCGGTGTCTGCGATATCCATCTGGCTATGGATGGAGAGCGCTATTACCGTGGGATCCATTGCGATAGCGGTCAGTTTGTCGTTACGACTCAATGGCATGGCTCAGTGGATTATGTGGGAAGTCAGTGCTCTATTTGAAAATATCGGTACGGTTAATGATGGTATGACCACCTTATCTCAGCCGCTTGAAGTCACCGATGCGCCAGAGGCAAAAGCGCTTAAGGTGACCAACGGAGAGCTACTGTTTGATCATGTTGGCTTTCACTATGGTCAGAAGAGCGGTGTGATTGATGACTTGAACTTGAATATCAAGCCGGGTGAGAAAGTAGGGTTGGTGGGCCGTTCAGGCGCAGGGAAATCAACACTGGTTAATTTGCTGTTAAGGTTTCATGATCTTGACGAAGGACGAGTGTTGGTTGACGGGCAAGATATCAAACTTGTTACACAAGATAGTCTGCGTGCGCAAATAGGTATGGTCTCGCAAGATACCTCATTACTGCATCGCTCTGTGCGAGACAATATTCTATATGGTCACCCTGATGCCACCGAAGAGCAGATGATCGCAGCGGCTAAATTTGCAGAAGCCCATGAGTTTATTCAAGGGTTAACTGATGCGGCAGGCCGCACAGGGTACGATGCGCAGGTAGGGGAGCGAGGTGTTAAATTATCTGGTGGCCAACGTCAACGTATTGCGATTGCGCGAGTATTGTTGAAAAACGCGGCGATACTGTTACTTGATGAAGCGACGTCGGCACTCGATTCAGAAATAGAAGCCGCTATACAGTATAGCTTGACCAAACTAATGGAGGGTAAAACGGTTATTGCGATTGCACACCGTTTATCGACTATAGCAGCCATGGACCGACTGATCGTTTTGGATGAGGGGCAGATCGTAGAGCAGGGTTCACACCAGGAGCTGGTATCCAGTGGGGGCATCTATGCGCAGTTGTGGGCCCATCAGTCGGGTGGGTTTATTGGGGTTGATGCCTAATAGTTATCGCCAGGCTAATGTTCAACTGGATTGAGCAAGGCGGGAACTAAATTGCTTTAAAATGCGTACTGCGTTGAATCATCGCTATACTGATAGTATAGGTATTAAATGGTTGTAGGCATTAAACAGGCGTTAGATATGAAATTACATATTATTTTCGTGTTGTGTTGTAGTCTCTTATATTCCATTAACGGCTCGTCAGCGCAAAAAAAAGTACTGTTGATTTCTAGCTATCATCAAGATTTTCCTTGGACTTCTCAATGTGAAGCGGGTGTCAAAGAAGTGCTATCTACGACGGCAGAGATCAATACGTTCTATATGGACACCAAACGACTGCCTGAATCAGAGTTTCAAAAAAGTGCAGATTTAGCGTGGGAAAAATTCGAATCATCAAAGCCTGATGTAGTTATGCTAGGAGATGATAATGCGCTTCGGCTGGTGGGGCCGAAATTGGCTGAGCACTCTGTCCCCGTGGTATTTTTAGGCATCAATCATAATCCGAGAGTTTATTTTTCAGGAGGAATACTGCCTTCTAATATGACCGGGGTACTTGAACGAACGCCTATTATGGGGTCTATACGATTTATTGCTCGGATCTTGCCCGATGTTAAGCGTATATTGATCATTGCGGGTGAAAGCCAAACCTCTCAGGCGGAGCTAAAAAACACGTTGCTTGATCAGAAAAAATTGGCCACTACAGGTATTGTGGCGGATGTTAAAACGGTTAATACCTGGACAGGCTGGTTAGAGACACTGAAATCTGCCCATGAGCACTATGGTATTGTCCTCCCTTTGGGTTACTTTAATATTAAGAATGATAACGGACAGTACCTAACGGGCTATGACGCCATGTCTGAGATGTCTGCTAGTAGTCAAATACCGATTTTTGTTAATCAAGATTATACTGTAGGCGACGAAGGTGCGATGGGCGCGTTGGTTATTCAAGGTAAAACACACGGTAGGCGCGCGGGGTCAATTGCCTTGAGTATTCTTGAAGGCGCTTCACCATTATCCCTTCCTCCAGAGGTGGATCAAACAGGGGGGTTCTATTTCAACCAAAAACAGCTTACTCGATTTGGTATTACACTGCCTGAAGAAATTGTGAATTACTCAACCTTCAAATAACGCTGATGTGCTAAGCTCAGTTCTCAGAGTCACCTAAGCCATTACGCACGCCCCTCAAAACGTTCGTGCCCGTCCAAAGAGAAACGTTACGCCGCTCATGAATATTACACTGTCGCCAAATGCAAATAATACGCAGCCTGAACAAAGTGCTGATCAAACCCGTTTTAACAAACTCTGGCAAGAGGTTAAAAAGAAGCAGGCGCGTAATGAAAAACTAAAAAAAGATATGGATGCATTACTGGCGACCTACTCGCAGAAAGTCATGCCGGTTGAGTTGGGTATAGAAGAACCTCTGATTTTGTTGGCGCGCCGTTTGGTTGAGTTTGCCAGTCGCAAAAGCCTCGCTGACTGGCAGCGGGGAGAGTTACAAGACTGGATTGCCGAAACGTTACATGAGGTCAGCCAATACAATGCAGCCGAAGCTGAAGCCATTAGTCATGACTACAACCAAGTGATTGCGGACTACTACGATATTTCAGTTGAAGAGTTAACGGGCCCTCCTGATATCGACGATGAAATCGAAGCGACGATGCGTGAAGCATTTGAATCGATGAGTGGAGATGATGAACGCCCGCTCGACCAAGATCAGGACGACAGGTTTGGGTTTGATGATGAAGATGACTTGTTTGACCACGAATATACCAAGTCCAAGGCAAGCGTAGACCGAAAAGAGCAACCTATTAACGAGAAATGGATTCGTAATTTATTTCGTCGTACCGCCCGAGCGCTTCATCCGGATAAGGAACAGGACCCAGAGCAACAACATCACAAGCAAAAGCTTATGACCCAACTGCTTGATGCTCGAGACCAACAGGATATTATGACCATGATGATGCTCTATAACGAGCATGCTGATGAGGGTGAATTATCGCTTGAGTCAGAAGAAATCGAGAGTTTGTGTGATTTGTTAAGAAAGCAAAAAGACATACTGGATATGGACCGGATGGAACTGATCAACGAAAGTCCGATGCATTATGGCGTGCACGACAAGCTTTATGCCATTAGCCAAAAGGCGCGAGATAGGAAGCTAAAAGAGCATTTGGATGGTGTACATGCCAGTATCAAACAGAAGTATAAGCTGGTCGAGTATCTGCGCAACTTAACCAACTTAAAAGTCGTATTAGAAGGGCGCTATGAAGATCGAAGCCCCTAATTTAAGCTGCTCGGAAGGTCCCCCGCTTTATGGAAAATAGAGTCTAATATCCCTTTAGCTTTTAATCTAGAGAGAGCCTTGGTAATAGGGGGGATTAATTCTGTTCTCGTTGATGCCCTTGAAAAGTACAGCTCTATAGGTACTTCGCTGACCGTCATTAATGATGTTACTTTGTGGCTAGGAACCTGTAGCTCTCTAAGTGCATAGTAAAGTGTTTGGTCTGCGCTGGCGAAAGCGTAAATACGCTTTTTGAGTAGCATTTTAAGGCCTTGTTCCATTGAGGTTAATGGCAGCTTGTCGAGTGAATGGTTGTTATCAAAGATAGAGCCATACTTGGAGCCACTAATATGGCCGACCGGCTTACCTTGAAGTTGATTAAGATTGTTGATTGGCGGAGTACCTGCTCGCCCGGCAATAATTATTCTAAGCTCTGAAACTTTACCAATAGAAATGCCTATCTTATTGGACTCAGGGCTGTTGAACATCACTGCAAAGTCAGCTGCACCTGTTTTTATTTCATGAATTACCCTTGGGTAAGGGCGAAGCTTATTGTTAATTATGACGCTGTTATTTTTCGTATTAATAAGCTCATTTTCTAGTGCATGCACAAGACTTACTAGCACACCTACAGGCACACGCTCTTTATTAAAAAAACCCCAAGGTTTCACGTTAGTGGTAGAAAACCGACCGAGAAGGGGTTCTTGTGCAAATGTTATTGATGGTTGTACTAAAATCGATAATCCTAGAACAACACGAGCTAGAACCGTACATAATTGCATAAAAACAGGTGAACCCTTTATCTGGTTGATGATACGTCAGTAAATGTACCATTTAAATGAATAGTAGCAGAGAAATAGCTGGATAGTGTATAGGCCCTCTTTAAAATAACGCGAAGCGCTGAATGCTTTACCGCAATAGTAGATTAAGGGTGTACATTACGCATTTAAGGTGGCTTAAGTGGCTGTTTGAAGCACGGGGAATCGATGTGTCGCGCGCCCGATAAAAAATAGTAAAATACCGCCACCGAGCACGGTTAGGCATATCCACAATAGTTTGGTGTATTTGTGTACTTCGCCTAACCATTGGCTATGGCCTGAAGACTCCATAAAATAGAGAAGCGCACCCCCCACCGCCAGCCCGAATGCACCCGCGTAGCTCCATGTAGGAATATTGCGTGCGCCAGCCCAAAGTGAAAAGAAAACCACTGGCGCCAAATACATTGATGCCGTGCCACTAACTGCAACGGCACTAAACAAATCTTTGTTGCCGAAAAACACCATTGCTAACCCTAGTAGCATAAAAATGACCATCACTATTCGGCCATTCTGAATGGTAGGTTCAACTATACGCATATCGACCGCCACTAATTTCGCAGAACTTGAGAGGGTACTATCCAGTGTAGACATTGCTGAAATCACTAACGCCGCATTAAAGAGAAACATCGGCATATCGCCTAGCAAACGATTAAGCACTGCATTCATCTCTTCGCCTGCTGTTGCATGGGCCCCAGCGATCACGCCAAATGAACCAAATATCAAAATACATAAAATGCTAATCCAGCCTGCATGAAGAAAGCTCAGACGGGTGGTCTGGCGATCAGCAATAAAACCACGATCCATCATGACAGGGTCGTGCATCGGGTAACTCCATACCTGCAATAGTGCCACCAGCAGTAATATTGGCCCAGGTTCTGAGATGACGAATGGCGTTGCTAACAAGCTCTCAATGCTCACCAACCCATCAGAAAATACCATAAAGACTAGCATGACCAAAACCGCTATAAACACGACCATTTGAAACACATCAGTGCGTAATGAAGCGTGTAAACCGCCTAACATAGAGTATAGTAACGTTACCGCCGCGAATGCCATTACCGCAATGGTATATGCCGAGCTGCCTGCGGCGCCAAACAAGATACCCATCACCAGTATGTTGGCAAATACTTCGCTGACTAAGCGCAACCCAATCACAAAGTTATAGCAACGAGTGCCTACTGCGCCAAAACGATCACGTAAAAAACCCTGAATGCTGTTAAAGCCATGCTTGAATCTCAGTGAGTCGATAATCAAGCCGCCAGTGAGAAACGATAAATAATAGGCCGCATAAGCGAGGGTGCCCCATATCCCATAATAAAACCCAAGAATGGCCGCATTAAGCAGTGAACGGGCGAATATCCATGTGGTCACCTGACTGAGAATCATCGTCATCAGTCCTGGTGATGCTCCATCGGGTGATAGGCCTGCAAAAAAGCCTGATTCTGCTCTCGCCTTAGGGGATAATAAGATAGATACCAACGCGATAATGGCGATGGTAACGGGCAATGCAATGCTCATTTAAAACTCCGTTATGATGCAGTAATACGCAGCCGATACTTTATGGTGGGGCTTCACAGCAGGCTGGTGATAGGTAGTTCAGAGTATCAACGTTGCCGTTAGTTCCCTAAGGTGTTGCTATATTTGAGTTAAGGGTCGCTATTAACTCTGTAGTATTTGCAGTGGCAAGCTCAATAACGTATCGCCAGAGCGGGCAAAATACCCAATAATCGCCACAAAACTGGCGACTGTTGCGACATACCAAACCGTTGTAAATATCTGCCCATAGCGATCAAGAGGCAGCAAATGACTCTGATGTCGTTCCTTCCATTCGAAGAATATCTCAATGCTGCCAATAAACAGAAGAAACCCTAATAACGCCAATCCCAAACTGTAACTCAACCAAACCCCAAAGGCCGCCGCTAAAACACAGACGATTAGACCAACTTTGCTATTCATTGAAAAGCTCACACTTTTTAAAATGTGGCCGCCATCTAAAGGTAAAATCGGTAATAGATTGAATATGTTGAGCAGTGCGTTAAAAGAGGCAAGACCGGCAAAGAAAATGTTATCGGTTATCCAATAAGCCAACAAACAGGCCAGCGACATAATCAGGCCAAAAAACGGCCCCATAATGGAGATCACCACGTCTTGCCAGCGGGTGTTAATTTTACCGTCTGTTAACGCCATTCCCCCGAAAAAGGGTATTAAGTAGATGCCTTTGGTGGGCATATTAAAATATTTCATAGCACGTATATGACCATATTCATGAAACACTAGACATGCTAATAGCGAGACCGCAAACTGAAATGAAAAGAACCATGAATAAGCAGCCAGACTAGCACCGGCAAGAACAACTTTTATCAGTTTGGCACTTTTAAGCAGCTTCATGCCAAGTGACGCCAAACCAATTAAGCTCAGTTTTCGCTTAGTATCAACGGGGCGTTCAGGTACCTGCCGCTCAATATCTTTACTATTGCGAGTGCCTGTCGTGTAGTCTTCATCGTTAACTAATACGCGATACTGAATGTTAAAGGGCTGCCATTTCAAGTCAACTTCAAGTCGGCACTGGACCAGTTCTATAGAGGGTGCTTCAGGTGGGGTCTCGTGGAGGGCTGTATTCGCGTTATCACGGACAAACTGCATCTCAAAGTGATGCACTTTTGACTCTGAATCCTCAGGTGACGCCGCAATCTCAGATACTAGAGCATCACCCCAAAAAAGCTGCTGCCAGCCCGCCATCGAGCCCTCTAAACGGAGGTTTTTACCCAAGAACTCGACTTTTAATAATTCCACTGCGGTACCTACTGATAAACGTTAATGAGCGCGATTATGCCTGTTATAGGGGAAGGAGCCAAGTTGTAGCTGTGATGAAAGGAGGTAGAGCCTGCACCGTGAAACGTTTTGGGTGCGATTGGAATCAAGGAATGTGGGTATTAGGCTAAACCCTGATTCCGTTCGTTCCTCTCTTCATCAAGGCTACGGTTTAGGTAGTGCTCACTACTGTATTTGTTGATGGCATAGTGGTTAGTACGTTTATTTAGGTAGACTTAACTAATCTCTTCCATGGCAATATTGGCAAAGGTAAAATAACCGTTCATCATATGCCAGAAACTAGCGGCTGCTATGGGTCTGCTATCACGCAGTGCAAAAAGACCAACAGCAGATAGCGGGGTTACCGGAGATGACTTTTGGATCAAAGGCTTGTTTTAGTCTGTCTGGTGGTGCAGGTTCTGATGCTAGCTCAGACGTAATGTCTACCTGATTGAGTACCCTTAGCGGCGATGTTGTCATAATGTACACTTAAGTAAATGACCCTCAAACACTGACCCAATCAATAGCGTGTTGCCACTAACCGCCCCTACTGTTGATGCTGAAAGTTCCTCGCCTGCATTTAAATATATTTCAGAAAACTCAGGTTGTTCACTCTTAACGTTTATTTTCAATATTTGCGATGGTGATAACTTTGTTTTGTCTTTAGCGTGTGCAGCAAAATCCAGCAGCTTCGGATGGGCTCCTAGCCATAGATTGCCCGCGTCGTCCCATTCGAGGTTATCAGCGCCGGTATCCACCAAAATTTCTCCTTGTTTACTGAGTGACCCATCGCTGATGTCTCGGTTATATATATTGACTCTTCGACTCAAAATTTCAGATACATAGAGTGTTTTTAGATCGGCTGTAATCGCGATGCCATTGCTGTACTTAAGCCCTGTTGCAACTATTGCCCCCTTTTCACCGTCAAAATAGCTCACCGTTGATAAGGGAAGTGCGAGGTACTCTTCAAACGTTTGCATGAAATGACCTCTGGGGTAGCCGTGATCATTGGTGGCATAAAATTGGGTTGGGCTGATTGCGACGATGTCGTTGGGTGAAGTGAGTTCAGGGTAGGAGATAGTTTGGCGATGAATGAGCGTGCTAACGTCTTTAATGTCGAAAATTTCAATTTGTTCTTCTCCTCCATTGCGGTGGTTGATAACAAATAGCGAGTCATCACCCTTGTTGTTTTGGTAGAGATATATGCCATGAGGGTGAAAGTCTTCTGAGAAGTGTTGGGTCAGTAACACTGGTCGTGAGTCAGGCATCGACAGGTCTAAGCCGTAAACTCCGCCTGCTACGGGCATATTGGCCATCGTGGCCCTGCGGTCATCGGCTGAGATATAGGCAAATTGATTGGTATGATCAATGGTTATATCCTCAGCCCCTACGACACCGGTAATAGCCTCACACTGACCTGAGAAATGCGGTTCAATTGGGTAGAAAGGGCTGGCGCTGCTTAGGGTTCTATAGCTCTGAACGCAGATCAACGAAATAACGAGTAGTGCGGATATCTTAAGAGGGGTTTTCATGTCATACCTTTTTTATTGTTGTGTGGAGATTATCATTTTCGAAGTTTACGGCTGACCTCTAATAGATAGCCATAGCTTTTCAAGCAATGTAGCGACCACACTTACTTCTGCAAATGCTTGCTTTAGCTCCGTTCTGTTGATTTGGCTAAAGGCGGGTAGTGTCGAAATCTCTATAGCGGTGAATTTAAATTTTTTAAATAATGCAGCCCCATCAAACAACGGGTTGCCAAAGCCCGCGTATTCCCAGTCAAGTATTACTACGTTTGAATCATTGCTGCAAATATTATCGATATGTAAATCGTGGTGGGTTAAGCACTGGGGTACAGCCGGTAACTTATTTATGCGATTGATTATTTGATCTAATTGTTGCTGTTGCTGGGTTGAGTGATCGGTGGCGGCATCAATGTGCTTTTGGTATCGATTAAAGAGTGCGGAGTAATCAAATGGTTGGATGTTGCGGGGTTGAATCAATTGCCACTCACTTATTGCCATTAATAATTGAGACGTTGTTTTTTTGTTGATGGGCGGAGCGATCGTATCACCATGATCCCACATCAAACACCAGCCTTCTCGCCAGTTGTTTTTAACAACTTTAGGGGCCCATACACAACCCTGAATAAGCTCAAGGATTTGTGCTTCAGTCTCCCGCGAAACCCCAAATGCCCAATCTTCTCCGGCATTAGCTCTAAGGATTAATGATTGATTTGATATCTGACCTCGATAGAGGCGATTGGTGGTCCCCTTAGAGGCAATAAGCTGCCAAGCGACCCGTTGATTGAGATAGTCGTTGACGGTATTCAATAGTGTCTTGTCAGCTAACATCTGAGCAGTCATCTTCATCGCTCCTCCGAAAGGAGTGTGTTAGTATTTTTAGACATATTACCCTTAGACCCTGATCTGGCGCTTATGAAAAAACAACTTTTAGCTATTAGTTCATTGTTATTATCGACTTCTGTGCTTGCTGCAGATCTGACGGTTTACACCTATGACTCATTTGTTTCTGAGTGGGGGCCAGGCCCTAAGCTTGAAAAAGCCTTTGAAACAGAGTGTCAGTGTGACATGGAATTTATCGCAGTTGAAGACGGTGTCAGTATTCTTAATCGATTACGTATCGAAAAAGCCAACACCAAAGCGGATGTGATTTTGGGGGTTGACGATGCGTTAATTGAGATAACCCGTAGCGAAGGACTCGTTCAATCTCATGATGTTACGTTAACCGGTTTAAAGAAAGAACTTAATTGGGATGATGTTGATTTTATCCCCTTCGATTATGGTTTTTTTGCGTTTATTTATAATAGCCAGAAAATCATGCGCCCCCCTACTTCACTAAAAGAACTGATTGAGTCTGATGCGTCAGTTATCTATCAGGACCCCAGAACTAGTACTCCAGGACAGGGCCTAATGTTGTGGGTTAAACGTATTTATGGCGAGCAGTCTGATGCTGCTTGGGAGAAGCTCTCACAGCATACGGTTACTGTCACCAAAGGTTGGTGGGAAGCCTACAGCATGTTCCTTAAAGGGGATGCAGATTACGTTTTAAGTTATAACACTTCGCCGGCGTATCATGTGGTGACTGAAAACAAGTCACAGTATAAAGCGGCCGAATTCTCTGAGGGTCATGTGGCGCAAATAGAGGTGGCGGCGATTACCAAGGCTTCTACCCGTAAACCTTTGGCTAAGACATTTTTGATGTTTCTTATTTCGCCTGAAGCCCAGAGGATTATTGCGACCAATAATTGGATGTTGCCGGTGATTGACGGGCTTACATTACCGGCTGTATTCGCTGAGCTTATTACACCTAAGCGGATTGGCTTTACTCCCCAAGAAGTTGCCGATAACCGGGCGTTTTGGGTGAGAGAGTGGCGTAGTGCCGCGACTCGATAAGGCCTCTTGATGATGTTATTGCACACACAAAGTTATCGAAAATATGGCTCTCAATATCCATGAGAGTAGCTGGATGGGTCAGTTTTTTTCTGACGACGTTTATCACTGTGCTCGCTTTTCAAGGCTTGATTGGCTTTAGTGAGCAAGGCCCCGATTGGGCGCTTTTAAGTGATCGTTACTTCCATAGCATACTCATTTTTTCAATAAAGCAGGCCTTGCTGAGTGCACTGCTATCGATTGTATTGGCTTGGCCTATAGCTAGAGCGTTGTATTACCTTCCAATGCTCCCAGCCCGTCGCGCTTTTTTAGCCCTCTGTCTATTGTGCTTTGTGATGCCCACTTTGGTGTTGATCACAGGGTTGGTGTCGTTACTGGGGCGTTCGGGGGTGGTATCCCCGTTACTCATTGATGTTCTGGGGGTTGATTGGAACCTTTATGGCCTCAATGGCATCTTGTTGGCACATATCTATCTTAATATGCCCTTTGCCGTCAGGGTGCTTTATCAACAGCTAAAAAGCATTCCGGATAGTAGTTGGAAGCTGTCGCTACAGTTAAAATTTAGCCGATGGCAGCGCTTACGCATTGTAGAGTGGCAGAGCTTGCGGAGCACTGCATTGGTGCTGTTTGGCTTTATTTTTGTGTTGTGCTTTAACAGCTTCGCCATTGTGTTAGCGCTGGGTGGCGGGCCGAAATCAACCACCTTGGAGGTGGCGATTTACCAAGCCTTGAAATATGACTTCAATATACCCGAAGCGTTGATGCTGGCTTGGGTCCAGCTATTAATAGCTGGTGGGTTGTTTTTGATGGTGTCGCGTTTTGGCCGTACTCAATGGTTATCGGTTGATACCGCACGAGATGATTGGAAGCCGATACCAACAGGGTGGCGCTTATGGTTGATGACGTGTAGTTATTATGTTGTTTGGGGAGCTCTTGTGTTACCAGTGTTAGCATTGTTTGCCGGTGTTACTCAAGGAGACTGGTTACGCCTAGAGTGGGGGGCTCTGATCAAGCCGACGTTAATAACTTTAGGACTAGGCATATTATCGGCGTCATGTGGTATGGTGCTGGCTTATTCGATGTTAAGTCCTATTAGGCAGATGAACCTATTAGTGCAGTCTCGCAGGCGTGTGATGCTTGAATGGTTGGCTACCCACGCATTAGTCGCACCTGCTATGGTGATGTCCGTCGGGCTATTTATATTCCTACTGCCCCTTGTTGATATTGACCGGTGGGGCATCGTATTTGTGGCTATTTTGAATACAGCATTGATAGTGCCGTTTGCGATACAAAAACTTAAGCCCAGACTTTATCAGTTTGATGCGCAATACAATGCATTAACTCGATCATTAAAGCTAAAAGGGCGACAACGCTGGACTATAGAGTGGCCTTTTATTCGCCCGGTAGTCCTCTCTACCTATGGGTTAGTACTTGTATTATCGATGGGTGACGTCGCTATATTCTCAATATTTGGTTCTAACGATTGGGCCACGTTACCTTGGCTTATTTATGGTTACGCTGGCACTTATCGTATTGCCGAAGCCAGTATTGCATCGATCGTATTGCTTTCACTATGTGCACTTATTCTTTGGTTATTCGAAAAGGTACAAACTAGCCATGCTTAATATTAGTCAGCTAAAAATAGCCCGCGAAGGCAAGGTGCTCTGCTATGACCTACAGTTAGATGAAGGCAAAATACTTGCGATTCAGGGGGTCAGCGGAGTCGGGAAGTCTACACTATTAAGCGCGATTGCCGGGTTTGTAACGCCAATGGATGGCACAATCGAGTGGAAAAGTAAGCGGCTCAACTTTCTAGCTGTGGAGGCGCGCCCTGTCAGTTACTTGTTTCAAGACCATAACCTGTTTGAGCACTTAACGGTGATGGATAATCTTTCGTTAGGCTTCTCAGGCGATGCCCCTAAGGACGATTTAATCGAAGCGGCTAACCAGTTGAAGGTGTTAGACCAGCTAGAAAAGCGTCCGGGGGAACTATCAGGAGGCCAGCGACAGCGCATCGGGCTTATTCGTGCACTATTGCGCCCAGAAGCGCTGATATTACTGGATGAACCATTTGCAGAGTTGGACCCTGAAACACGTCATTTGACCGTTAAATGGGTTCAAAAGACAGCCAGGGATCAGGGTAAAACCGTGCTGATGGTGACCCATCAATCGGAAGATGCCGAACAATTGGCGGATGAGTGTTTGATACTGAAAGGTGCAGCCTCAACTCTGTAGCCTCGATGAAGAGAGGTACGAAGGGAATCAGGGGTTGATTTACGGCAGGTCACATGAGCGATAAAAAAAGGGAGCATATATCGTACTCCCTTTGTAAATAAGATTAATCGTAGATATTAAACGCCGTTAATCAAATAATGGGTGTAAATACTACCGGCATAGCCTAATCCGATGGCCCAGCTCCATTTCATATGACTGAAGAAGGTATACATGCCCTGCGATTGACCCATCAGTGCAACCCCTGCAGCAGAACCGACAGAGAGTAAGCTACCACCTACGCCCGCCGTCATAGTAACTAACAACCACTGGTAATTATCCATATCAGGTGACATGGACAGAATGGCAAACATCACTGGAATGTTATCGATCACTGCAGACAGCAAGCCCGCAACGATGTTGGCATTAGTAGGCCCCCAGCCTTCATACATGAAGTGGGAAACATAACCTAAGTAACCAATGGTTCCTAAGCCACCGACACAGAAGATGACACCAAAAAAGAACAATAAGGTGTCCCACTCTGCGCGGGCTACTTTGTTAAAGATATTAAATTCAGCAGTATGGTCAAACTGGTTATCTTCAGTAATTTTGATGTAATAAGAGAAAAAGAACAAATAGGAAAGCCCCATCATCATACCCAAGAAAGGAGGTAAGTGAAGTATCTGTTCAAAGCTAACCGCCGTTACGATGGTACACATAAATAAAGCACAGATAATTAAACCGCCACGCTTAATAGACACGTTTTCATCGCCTGGAGGGGGGGTCTCATTAGGGATTGCAAAGTGCATAATGACGGCAGGAATCAAAAAATTAACAAGAGATGGGACAAACAGCGCGAAAAACCCGAAGAAGTCGATATGACCGGACTGCCACACCATCAGCGTAGTGATATCACCAAACGGACTAAATGCACCACCGGCGTTAGCGGCTACCACAATATTGACAAAGGCAACGGCCACAAACTTAGGCCTATCAGAGCCTACCGCTAATACTACAGCCCCCATTAACAACGCCGTGGTCAGGTTATCGGCAATAGGTGAGATGAAGAAGGCTAAAAAGCCTGTAATCCAGAATAGTTGGCGGTAGCTAAAGCCCTTTCGGACTAACCAAGAGCGCAGTGCTTCAAAAATGTTTCTATCGGTCATTGCGTTCACGTAGATCATAGCCGTTAGCAAAAACAGTAATAGAGCCGCATATTCTAATAGATTGTGATCAAGCGCGCCTGAAATTAACTCTGCGCCATTTTCGACCTGTTTAGCCAGTAAACCCACGCAGATCCAGATGAGGCCTGCTGCGAACATAACGGGTTTTGATTTGCGCAGATGAATAAATTCTTCAGCGATGACCAAGCTATAAGCCAGTACAAATATCACCAGCGCAGCAATACCTAAGCCCGAGTCCATCATATTTAAGCTATCGCCTCCAGAGGAAGCGCCTGATGCGGCAGCGGGTAGTGTTGTTGCAAACAATAACAACAGGGAGTGCAGTAAGGTTTTCAAGTTTCGTCCTCATTTTTAAACAATAAATCTTTGTTGAAACATAAAGGGGTCAATGTTTAATCGTTAAAGCCCGGTTTCAGAATAGGTTGGGGTAGGTGATTACGCGTATTCTGATTACTTTTCACGAGGTAGTAATTGATATTGACCAAGTTATGGTACGGTATTAAATGTAGTGGATGACTGTTGAGCTTATCGGTCATTTAATGGGCCGCGCTCCTATACTTTTACTTTTTTAGAGGGCCTGTTATGCGCTTTTTATCAGAATGCTTCACCCTTTATACTATGATGTATTATAAACAACTACATTTAATAAGTATCATTCGGCAGAATTACTGGAATTGATTTAGCATGAAATACTCACTGTTTAACTCATCTAACTCACAAGATGTTATTGAACTGTTCTCTGCAGTGTTTTCTGTGTCAGAGGGCGAGTCAGAAGGACAAACTATTGGTCGCTTGGTTTCCACTTTAATCTCCAGTACACCGTCTAATGATTTAATTGGCTGTGTCGCAATAGATAACGGCCGTATTGTGGGGTGCATATTCTTTAGTCGCTTTACTGTGGCCAATGGTCAAGTTGCGTTTATTTTATCACCTGTCGCAATTTCTACCGAACTTCAAGGCAGGGCCATAGGCCAGCGATTAATTAATTATGGCCTTGGGTGTTTGAAGTCGCTAAATGTTGAACTAGCCTTTACATACGGAGACCCCGCTTTTTATTCTAAAACGGGCTTCGAACAAATTAGTGAAAGTGTTGTAAAGGCTCCATTTCCATTAAGTCAGCCCATTGGCTGGCTCGCGCAGTCACTGGATGGTCAGCCGATACAGGCCATTGAAGGCGTCACTCAATGTGTTGAGGCATTGAGTGATCCAGATTACTGGTGATGTAAAAAGTTGGGGCGGCAATCAATAGTTGAGCCGAATGGCTATGCTGGGCAAGATTTTAATCTATCAGCGAAAAGTAGAACCATTCAGAGTTAGAGTATTGGTTTTTAGCATCTTCTTCATTAAATACTTTTATAAAACCACGGTAATTTGGGTAATATTTTCGCTCTAGCTCAATAGGTTCTACTCTATTATCTAGATCAGGAGAAGGGCCTGGTTGAGGTAGCAAAGGGGGGGTTGTGCTAGTAAAGACAGCTTTGTCCAAAATAACTTGATTGCTGCTTTGCACTTTATGAAAGATCTTAACGTAGTGTGGGCTATGTGGGGCAGAAGAGTGATTGGCATAGAGGGTTATTTCATAGCGACGGTTTTCAGCGTTAAACTCTAAACCCTCGTTGGGTGAACTTGTAACCTGTGAATGATCCCACTCTATCTTATATTGAGTTTTTAAGCCTTTTGATGTTTTATAAAGTACATTTTGTCGCTCTATTACCGGTGCATTCGGCATTGCGTAACCAGGTAAGCTATTTTTAAGTGCTCGAATAAAGTTTTGACCATAGATATTTCTAAGGTCTCGAATAGAGTATTTATAGTTGCCAAGGTAATCCGTTTTTTGAGCAAGAGACCTTAGCACCTGATCCCAGCGAGTTTCAGAATTAAGTTCACAAGCCGTCCACTTGTGACCAGGTCGGCCGGTGATATAGGTATCTGAGGCTAGCCCTATATGTTCAGAACCTTTACGACCTATATTTGATTGATCGATTGTGTCCACCATATAGCTGATATGGCGAGTGATTTCTCTTAGTGTATCCACATCTACGCAGGCATCGGCTTCTCCTAACAAAAATAGCTTAAGAGGTACAACACCCACCACTCCTTGAGCCTCAGCCACTTTTAGTAAGCTGGCATCAGTGACCCCTCTGCGCCTTGAGTCCCCAAAATGAGGCGAAATGCTTTCTGACAAAGAGTGGCTAACAGTAAAAGGTTTATTGTTTTGGATGGCAAGCTCAGCTATGTGCTGGATGCTGTTGTCATGCATATGGGCTGCATCTACAAGGAGGCCGTTAGAGAAGGCTAGACTGGTAGCAGCAACGCCTAAGTTCGTTAACCGTCCTTCATTTGGGTCGATAACACCATTACCGTTTAGGTCGGGAGGTATTTCACCGAAGCCGTAACCTAATCGTTCAGCCGGAGTTAAATTATATGACTCATTACTCCCTCCGTAGGTTAGTTGAATGACAGATAGTCCATTGCGCTGTTGTTCAAGTATGTTCTGGACATCGCCTTGGAGTTGATAGTGTTTTTGGGTATATAAAAAAAAGCCGACTTTTTTTTCTGAGCTATGGCGAAAAGGGTCTATTGCAAGAGCGTGGTGTAGTATGTCGGTATTACTTTGGCCTGCGTAATAGTCAACTTTTTCGCTAATGCCGGATAGGTCTATAGTGCAATTGTTATCTATACTCGTGCAGCGGTTCGTACCATCGTCTGAAAAAGACAAAAAGCCAAAATCTAAGTGCATCTTATCATGTACTAATTCACCCACTTCGTCTTGAGTTAGGGCGGTGTTGGTGCCTTCTTGCAAAGAGCTGTTGTAATAAGTGCCGTCAACGCCATTGGCTTGATAAACCAGGCTCATCACATGATCTACGTTTGAGCGATTGACTGTTGCGATTAAGGGGCTATCAAGAGATACCTCTATTTTTGTCGTTAATGCTTTAACGGGCGGTATATCAATTTCATTGTCGCCGGGTATTATACTGGGAGGGTTGCAGCCAGCTAATATGAGACTGCTCAAAAAGAGGGAGAAGCTAATTGAGTATGTGTCCACTGTATTTTCCTTGTGAGTTATGCGAAAAATATGCTTTGGTTCAGGTAAGCCTTCGGTGAAGGTAGTCAATCTAAAACCAAGATAGCTTGTATCTATGAGTTGATCAAACTCAAACTGGTTTCAACACATACTCCAGAAAAAAAGCTACCTGTAGTGAAATAGATCCCTAAAGGATAGACAGGCATAAAAAACCCGGCAAAGTGCCGGGTTAAAGCAAGGTATAAAATGAACGCAGTAGAGAGGCAGGGGCTGAAGCCTGTCTCTCGAAATTGAATATCTTAAGGTTAGTCGTGTTGGTTAATTAAGTCTGTTGATGATTGATGTACAAATGTAATGTCATGCAGCTGTACAGTTTAATGCGACTAACATCCGCCCGTACATTTTCCTTTTTCATTGAACGACATCACTTGCCCGCTCAACGGCACATGAACGCTGACCTTTGAGAGCGTTTTAAACAGGTGAAGGTTGGTGCCTTCAATTACTTTACCGCCTGATGTCGAAGGCTGGTTGGCGTGAGATGCTATGACTGATTCGGGTTGGATGAGCTTATTCACGACCCATGCAGCCTCTTTGGGGCCGGTAGTAAAGGTATCGCCGATATTAATAACTACCAGCTGTGCATTGTAGTGCTTACGCACCACGGTCTCTTGTTCGGCTGTGATACCGGTGTCACCGGATAGATAAACGGTTAAACCGTTTGAGAAAGTAAGTACATAACCTGTAGGCGGCCCTGCATAAGCGGTGAGGCCTGATGCATTAAGTAACTTTCCGAGCTCTCCTCCAATCATACTCCCTGCTATTCCGTTTGAATGGGCTGCCGGAACGGTGGTGATGGTGATACCCCCAACGTTGCTTGATGCGCCAAACCGAACTAGTTTTGACTTCTTAGGGTCGCCACCGATGGACTTCAGTTTATTTGCAAAGAACTTGGGCATTTCGCTACCTGTGACGATCATTGCATCTTTTGCATGAGCAATGTTGACGGCGTTGGTCGTGGGGAGTGTATTTACAGGGAAGGTGGTACTTTTGCAGTCGCCTTTACCTGGTGCACTAATATGCTTGTCACCGACATGATCGCCATGCATGTGACTGACCAATACCGCGTCTATTTTACCCAGTCGCTTATCGTTAGGGCCGGCTACCGTTCGGCCTGGGTCATATAACAAGCGAGTACCATCTGCGTCTTCGAAGATCATCGCGCGGTCTAGCTGACAGAACTCTCCGTCCATGCTGCCTAACGGTGTGATTTTAATATCGGCTGCGGTTGCAGATTGTGTTGCTACTGCCAATACTGAGCCAAAAATAAGGGTTCGAAAGTCCAATTTCATACCGGCTTCTCCTGTGCGGTTCGTATGATGGTTATCTTTGTACGAGGTGATTGAGGGTTTAGATCACAGTTAGTCAGCAGGTATAACATGTTCTGCCGATCGTTACACATTAGTTAGTAACCTGAGTATGAGATGAGTTTAGCCTATGTATGAACGATAGGCATAAAAAAACCCGGCAAAGTGCCGGGTTAAAGAAAGGTATAAAATGAACGCAATGAAGAGGCAAGGCCTGAATGCTGTCTCTCGAAATTCAATATCTATAGATTAGTCGTGCCTGCCCTGTAAGTCTGTTGGTCTTTAATGTACAAATGTAATGAAATACTACCGTGATGGTTTTTTACGTGAAGGAGTAGGGCTATAGCGGGTGCAGCAGTTCTTATCACATAGTAGAATGCTCTATTTAAATAATCAGAGAGACGGGTGTAGGGGCTATGGAGCCATTCGACTTAAACGCATTGAAAATACAGCAAGAACTAAATGTAGAAAGCATTGCGGCTTGGACGACCTCTATGTTTGTCGTTGAACTGCCTGAGCATGATGTACTAAAAGAAGATTTATTGCCGTATGCTTATCAGGTGCGACAATCTGCAAACTGTGCCATTGAGAGCCAAGTAGCCGTGAGCGCCAAACACAAACTATTTGAAAGCACGCTGAATTTTCTAGAGTCAGATGCTCAAGGTGTAGGCGAGCTAAAGCAGCTTCTTGAAGAGTTAGTGACGGCGGCGGCTGAACAGGTTAATAGTGGCGTTATTGAAGAGGGGCAAGGGCTTAATGCCAGTATTGTTGAATCTTGGTGCCATATTACTGAAAATGGCGGTTATCATGATGCCCATTCTCACCCTAATTGCTCTTGGTGTGGCATTTACTATCTTGATGCGGGCGACTGCGAACTTAATAGTCGTAGTGGTGTAAATCGTTTTTATGATCCCCGTAATTGCGCCAACCAATATCATGATGCCGGTACGCAATATCTTGATGCCACAGGCGTATGGGATTTTGTGCCTCAGAGCGGTCAGGTCGTGATCTTTCCATCTTATCTAAAACATTCGGCTTTGCCGTATTTTGGCGAAAAAGACCGAGTGGTGATCGCGTTTAACTGTGTGGTTGATGCGTGTTGAATCGCACTGAAGAGTGTTGTCGCGGCAGTCACATTAAACGTTAATTTAATATGGCTTTGTAACTTTATGTTGTATTTATTTTTGATCGGCTATGTTTAAATATTGCTGTAATAATAATTAGTTATGATTATATAAAGTGATATGCCTACCTATTAATGGCTGGGTAGTTTGGCGTAATAGTGAATATGGGAGCATTGATAGATGGACCTAGGGTTTACTCGTTACCAGGGCATTGCCAGTATTGTAGGTGATATTGTTAACTTACGGGTGGGTGATGCTGCCGCCATGCAAACGCCCCCTCGCAATCGAGACCTTGCCATTATCGAACAAAATGGTGAATTCTTTTCGTTAGCGCAAATTATCAAGTTGTCTGATGATATTGTGTCACTACAAGCCTTTTCTGGCACTAAGGGTTTATCCAACGATGCGTCGGTGCGCTTTCTTGGCGAAACCATGCAAGCGATTTATTCTGATAATATCTTTGGTCGTATTTTTAATGGTTCCGGGTCGCCTATCGATAATGGCCCCAGCCTGACCCATGAACCGAAGGTGGCCATTAACGGCCCTACGGTTAACCCTACTTCCCGTGTACTTGCGTCAAGAATGATCCGCACTGATGTGCCGATGATTGATGTGTTTAACTGTCTTGTTGAAAGCCAAAAAATCCCCATTTTTTCGGTTGCAGGTGAGCCGTTTAATAAATTTCTCGCGCGCATAGGCGTTCAGGCTGATGCAGATGTGGTGATCTTTGCCGGCCTAGGCCTTATTTTTGATGACTATCATGCCTTTAAGCAGATGTTTGAAGATGCAGGCGTGATGTCGCGGACGGTGATGTACGTTAATCTGGCATCAGACCCTGTTGTTGAGCGTTTGATGGTGCCTGATCTTGCATTGGCCGTAGCCGAGAAGCTAGCGGTTGAAGAAGGTAAGCGGGTATTAGTGTTGATGACCGATATGACGGCTTACGCAGATGCCATGAAAGAGATTGGTATCGCGATGGAGCATATCCCTTCTAACCGAGGTTATATGGGTGATTTGTACTCTCAGTTGGCGCGCCGATACGAAAAAGCCTGTGACTTCAGGGGTGCAGGTTCGGTGACTATTTTGTCGGTGACGACCATGCCGGGTGACGATGTGACGCACCCTGTACCCGATAACACCGGCTATATTACAGAAGGACAGTTTTATCTGCATAATGGGGTAATTGACCCATTCGGTTCACTTTCACGTCTTAAGCAGCATGTGATTGGCCAGCAAACCCGAGAAGACCATGGCCAGATTATGAACACCATGATCCGCTATTATTCTGAGGGTGTGGAAGCCGAACAGAAGCAGGCCATGGCATTTGATCTTAGCGAATTTGACCATAAATTATTGAAATTTAGTCAGTTGTTTAAAGAGCGGTTTATGCGGTTAGATATTTCGATGCCACTTGAAGAAGCCTTGGATGCGTGTTGGGCACTGCTGAACGAGTGTTTTGATAAAGAAGAAGTGGTGATTAAACAGACCTTGAAAGATAAATACTGGGCTGAAGAAGATGGCAAAGTTAGCGCTTAATAAAAGTGCACTAAGTAAGGAGAAGCAGCGAAAAGTCTCCTACGGCCGCTACCTTCCCTCTTTGGAGATGAAACAGAAGCAACTTCTGCTGGAGCGTAAAAAGGCAGAACAGGCCTTGGCACTTTGTCGTTCCGATATTTCATCGGTAGAGGCCACTATTTACCAACAACTCCCGATGTTAGCGGTTGAAAACATTAAGATGGATGGGTTAGTGGTGGTGGAGAGCTTTAATCTTGAAGAAGAGAACTTGCTGGGTACTAAGGTGCCTTATTTAGAAAGTATCGTCTTTAAACGGGCAGAATACGGGTATTTAGCACGCCCTCACTGGTTTGATGAATTAGCACTGGTGCTTGAGAAGGTGATGAGGCTGAAAATGGAAGAGCAGGTGCTGAACATTCGACTGGCTCGGCTAAAAACGGCTGCAAGAACTATTACTCAACGGGTGAATTTGTTTTCTAAAGTCCTTATCCCTCAGGCAGAAAACAATATCAAGAAAATTGGTCTATTTCTGGCTGATCAGGAGAGAGCGGGAGTCGTACGCTCGAAACTGGCCAAACAAAAGCAGCATGCGAGTTAGGGGGCGGCATCTATGAGTATCGCTGCACTTAAAAAATTAACGCTGATCGCTGAAGCGAGTGAAAAACGCGCCATCCTAGAGCAGTTCCAGTCATTTGGGTTGGCGCATGTCATTCCCTTAGTGGAAGAGAAACTAGAGCTTTCGCCGGATGTCGCGGGTGGGGTGCGTGAAGCGCTTAATTATTTAAACAGTGCACCCAATAAACGAAGAATACAGTTGCCCGTTGAGAGTATGCCGTTAAAGGATGTAACTGAGCAGGTACTAAAGAACAAAATTGCCCGTGAAGATACGGTTGACCAAATTGATTTGATTCGCACTCGCCGTCGACAGCTTCTGCAGTGGGGTGATTTTGAATTCCCCCCGCTTGAGGCATTAGATCAACATCGAATATGGCTTTATCAGGTGCCTTTGAGCAAAGAGCCGTCGCTGAAAGAGGTTGAACTGCCTTGGAAGGTTATCAACAGAGACCATAAAAATATCTACCTTGTGGTGGTGGCAAAGGAAGAGCCGAATGTAGAGCAAGTGCCTTTTATACGAGCCCATGTAGGGCCCAATTCACTCTCTAGGCTTGCTGAATTAAAAGAAGAAGCGCTGGTTCAGTTGGAAAACCTTAATGCCGAGCGAGGGGCGCTAACTCGCTGGATACTGACCCTGAGATTGTCGCTTAATGAGGCGATTAACAAACATGAGTTAACATCGACAGAGCACAGGGTATTAGATTTAGGTGACTTTTTTGTCTTACAGTCATGGGTGCCAGAAGACAGTATTGAAACCTTAGAAGCATGGGCGAAAGATCTCCCGGTTGTCTATCAACTGGACTCGCCTGTCACTGACGAGTTACCACCCACATTACTTAAAAATAGCGATGCGTTAGGCGGCGGTGAAGAAGCCGTTTCGTTCTTTCAGCTACCGGGTTACAGGTCTTGGGACCCGTCTACGCTGATCTTTTTCTCATTCTCACTGTTTTTCTCAATGATTATGGCAGATGCCGGATACGCCCTTGCTTTAGGGGGTATTTTGATGGCTGCTTGGCCAAAACTAACGCGTACCAGCGTTACGTCGATCAGAATTCGTAATATGTGGCTGGCATTAGTGGCGTCAGCGTTTGTATATGGTGTGGTGGTGGGCAGCTATTTCGGTATAACGCCGCCTGATGGAAGTATACTCAGCGTATTTCATGTTATTGATATGAACGATTTTTCATCAATGATGAAGCTATCCATTGGAGCGGGTGTGCTGCATTTGGTGATTGCCAATACTATGGTCGCGTGGGTTCAGCGAAACGCTTGGGTCGCGCTTTCGTCTATTGGATGGGTGATGACTATCGCCGGTTCTTTTTTCCTATGGCTTGGCTATATGCAGGCCGATGAATTTGACCTTAGTGGTGCCTTTTCGCTGAGGATTATAGTCATGGGGATCGTATTGATTTTGCTCTTTTCAGGCGTGCGAAAAATCAACACGGGGAAGGACTTGTTTCTGCAGGTTTTTGATGGGGTGTCAGCGCTATACGGGCTGTCTAAAGCGTTTGGCGATGTGCTTAGCTATATGCGGTTATTTGCGTTGGGCTTGTCGAGTGCTTCGCTGGCGGTCACCTTTAATAGTTTGGCTATAGAGGCTAGAGACTCGGTATCTGCAGGGGGATTCATTCTGTTTGCGCTAATAATTCTGTTGGGGCATGGATTGAACTTTGCGCTCGGCATTATGAGTGGGGTGATTCATGGCCTGCGCCTGAATTTGCTTGAATTTTATAATTGGGGTGTTAAAGGCGAAGGTTACCCCTTTAAAGCTTTTAAGAAACGAGGAGAGTCGAAATGGAACAATTCGTAATTGCTTTGGGGTGGCTGGGTATATTTGCGCCTACCGCGCTCGGCGCTATTGGTAGTAGCTATGGCTGTGCGCGGGCAGGACAGGCAGCGGCAGGCGCATTACTGGATACCGAGAGTGGTTACGGTAAATATATTGGTTTGTCTGCTATGCCGTCGACGCAGGTTATTTTGGGGATTGTGGTGATGTTTACCCTTAATCGTGAAATTACCGCAGGTAATGCGCCGGGAATTTTTGCCATTGGGTTGCTGACCGGGTTGGCATTGATGCTGAGTGCCGTTTATCAAGGTCAGGCGCTGGTAGCGGCGATCAACGCGGCCAAAAACAAACCAGAAATTTTTGGGTTGGCAATCGCACCTGCTGCGATTGTTGAAGGGTTCGCGGTATTTGCATTTGTATTTGCGTTGGTGCTCGCTGGTTCAATACCTGCCTGAAACCGGTAAAGAGGAGAGGTTGAAATGTCACAGTCCTTAGATACAAAACAGTCAGCCAGTGGTGTACAAGAGCTGATTGATCAACTTCGAGAGAAGGGGGTCAATGCCGGTAAGGATAAAGGCACGCGTATTGTCGAAGATGCCGAGCAGCGAGCCGAGTGGATTATTAAACAAGCGAAAGAAGAAGCAGACGCTATTCGTAAAGAGGCTGAGCAACATGCCTCGTTTGTCAAAGATGCGGGTAAAGATGCGTTGGGGCTGGCACTCAGAGATATTAAGTTAAAACTCAAAGATGAGTTGTCTATCCAGTTCTCTGAACAGCTTCGAAAACTGGTCTCCCAAGAACTTCAAGACCCAAATACCCTTAAATCGTTGCTGATCTCTGCTCTGTCAAAGACCAATATCCCGGATGAAGGTGTGACCATCATATTGCCTGCCAAAGTTAAAGGGATAAACGAACTACGTGAAGATCCAAAGCTATTGGAGCATGGTCCGTTGGTAGAGTTAGTGTCAGATACCGCTAAAAAAATGCTGAGTAACGGTGTTGATATACGGATCGACAAGAACATTAGTAATGGTTTGACATTTTTGCTAAAGGAGGGTGAGGTGAGTGTAGAGATGACGGATAGTTCGTTATCGGAAATGTTACTTCAACACTTACAACCACGCTTTAGAGCGATCCTAGAAGGTGTTGTTGGATAACCTATGACGAATCCGAACGCTCGTTATATTGATTTACTCTGTTCGCTACCGTATTTGGAAAATCCTTTTATACGCAAGCGACCACCCATTACCGCTATTCAGTTCCGGAAACGGCTGAATATGCTGGATTTTGAGTCTCGGGCGCTAATGAAAAAACTAGCTTCCACCTTTTATTGGGGGCAGATTTCTCTTGAAGATACCGATGAAAAGCTGGTTCGGCAGGCCAACAGGTTGATGGATGAGTTAGGGCCATCGGATATAAGAGAGTGGCAGATGTGGCGGATGGATCTGCGTACTATCATGTCTGCACTGAGACGCCGAAAGCGACAGTTACCCGCACCAGATAACAATACCGTGTGGGGATTTGGCCATTACGTCGGCCATATTATTAATAACTGGAATCACCCGACCTTTAAATTGGAATCGCGTTTTCTATGGTTGATAGATGCTAGAGAACTATTAGAGGCGGGAGACAGTTATGGGCTTGAACGACACTTGTTAACTACCGAGTGGAACTATTACTCAAGTTTGCAAGCCGATGATCAATATTCGCTGTCAGATGTGTGGCTGTACTCGATGAAATGGGATCTGGTAGATCGGTGGTGTCGCTATAACGCGGATGTCGCAAAACAACACTTTGAACAACTGGTACAGAACGGGTTGAAACAACCGTTAGCAGAATTGAGGGCAATGTCATGAGCGGGACTGAAAATACCAGCATAAGTGAGGAAGCAGCCGAAAACGATATCATTTCTGCCTCGGCTCGTGTTGTGTCTGTGAGTGATGATGTGGTGACTATCGAGACCTTAGAGAAAGGCGAAGATACCATTGCGTTGGTCAAAAACGAAGTGGTGTTTATCTGCCCTAAGCCCAGTGGAGCAGGTAAGCAGGAGAAGCTAAAAGCAGAAATACTCAGGGTAAGAGGCAAACGCGCGGATGTTCAGGTGTATGAAGACACTACGGGCGTATCCATAGGTGATCCGGTTGAGCAAAGCGGTCAGCTATTGTCGGTTGAGTTAGGGCCGGGCTTATTGAGGCAAGTGTATGACGGGTTGCAAAACCCGCTGCACCGCTTAGAGGTGATGAACGGAAAGTTTTTGTTGCGCGGAGAAGTGGCTGCAGCGTTAGATCGTAACTCAAAATGGGCCTTTTCAGCAAAAGGACGGGTTGAAGATCAAGTGCAGCCAGGCGATGTTCTAGGCACTGTGCAAGAAGGACGCTTTAATCACAAAATTATGGTGCCCTTTATGTTGCGGGGCACACTCACGATTGAGTGGATTCAAGAAGGTACTTTCCCCATTGAAACCGTCATTGCCAGACTCCGTGATGATAAAGGCAAGCTACACGATGTCTCTATGGTACAGCGTTGGCCAGTACGTATGCCGTTACCTGCTAATTTGATAAAAAGTGGTAGTAGCGAACGGCAATATCCCAATTCGCCTATGATCACGACGCTGAGGCTGATCGACACATTTTTCCCGATTGCAAAAGGCGGAACGGGCTGTATTCCAGGTCCATTCGGTGCAGGGAAAACCGTACTGCAAAACCTTATTTCACGCTACTCGGATGTTGATATTGTGATCGTGGTGGCCTGTGGAGAGCGAGCCGGTGAAGTGGTTGAAACAATCACCGAATTTCCGCAACTACAAGATCCTCATACCGGCGGCACACTGATGGATCGTACCATTATTATTTGCAATACCTCATCCATGCCTGTTGCTGCGCGCGAGGCGTCTATTTATACCGGCGTGACACTAGGAGAGTATTATCGCCAAATGGGGTACGAAGTATTGCTAATAGCCGATTCTACATCTCGTTGGGCACAAGCGATGAGAGAAACCTCTGGACGGTTAGAAGAGATACCGGGTGAAGAGGCATTCCCCGCGTACTTGGAATCATCTATACGTAACTTATATGAACGAGCAGGCGTTATTAAAACCAATGACAATAGTCAAGGCTCGTTAACACTTATTGGTACCGTATCGCCTGCTGGCGGAAACTTTGAAGAGCCGGTTACTCAAGGCACGTTGAATACCGTTAAAACGTTTTTGGGGCTAAGTTATGACCGTGCCTACAAGCGCTTTTATCCAGCGGTTGACCCGTTGCAATCATGGAGCCGTTACACCGAACAATTAGCGCCTTGGTTTTTAGAGAATATGGGTGCTTCTTGGCTAGCTGGGGTTGAACATATCAATGGCTTGCTGATTAGAGGGGATGAAATATCCCGCATGATGCAGGTGACGGGGGAAGAGGGTGTCAGTCAGGATGATTTTGTGACTCAACAAAAATCGACCTTGGTGGATATGGTTTATCTGCAGCAAGATGCATTTGATTCGGTGGATGTTTCAACCAGTATTGAGCGCCAGAAACATAGCTTTTCACTGTTGGTGAAAATAGTTGATACTCAAATGGTATTTGAGTCAAAAGCAGTGATCCGGCGTTGGTTTAGCCGCATGACCGATACCTTCAAAAACTTGAACTATTCAGAAATGAATAGTGATGCCTATAAAAAACATCTGCACCAGATAGATGGTTTATTAACAGAGTCAACGACGCAGTCTTCGGTGCCAAGTAAGCCACAAGAGCAAGTAGACGTTCTATAGAAGGTTTCCATATTGAATAACGAAGCAGCCAGTATTAGCCGTTCTCTCTATGCCTATTATGGCTCCATTAGCAGAGTTTTCCGGTGTTGCGAGCCATTTAGCGGTGACCGCATTCCAGTCGGCCAGTGGATTAGTTAATTTAATTAACCCAACATTTGCTGTTGTGATGGGCGGTCTGGCTATTGGACGTGTGCCCTATGAGCGATGGCTTAAGTTTATTTGGCCTCTAATGTTAATGATTACAGCCCTCATTATGGCGACGTTAAAGATAGGTGTCATTGTTAGTTGGTCCCCTTAAGTATCGGCCACTTTGTCCATCGTAGTGACGTTCAAAGTGGTTTACGGTGCCGTATACTGTCTAAACAGAGATAAGTAGTACATAAAGTAGTCATAATTATAGAAAAATGTGTGTTTTTTGTACGAATAGTGGTGAAATTTTCAAACTGACACTTTATACTCCGAATGGAGATCGAAATAACAATAGTTCGATAACTGATTAGTCAGTATAAAAACAATAACAACAATCTAAATGATTTAGATGGCATTACTCAAAAGGGAAGTGAGTTATGAATATTACGCCGAACATATATCAATTTGATTCTTATCGGAATCATGTCAAAAGTCGCTTGGTAAATGAAGTGGTTGAACTTCAGCAGCGGGTGAACCAATTACAGCACTCCCCCAGTCAAAATCGAGAAGTGATTATTTCTGTTTATCAAAAGCTGATAGATCAGAAACAACATTTTATGCGTGATTGGGAAATGGCTGATCGAGCTGCGCGTTAAATCCCTACTGTCATTCCCGTGAAGAGGGGGAGTGACAGTAGGATTTAATTGAAGGTGGGGTTCTATAAATAAGGGTTGAAGAAAATTATAATTTAAACTGTGATGTTGAACCTTTCAGTGAATCAGACGCGCTGAGCAGTTTATTGGCCAGTACGGTTAGTTCGCCAAATGAGACTTCCGTTGATTCTACTGACTCAACCATTGCGGTGATAATTTCACTGACACTTGCGACTACCATGGTTTGTTCTTCAGTGGCAGCTGCGATGGTCATGTTCATTCCATTAACCTGCTCTACCTGGTTTTTTATCTGCTCTAGATAATCACCGGTTTCAATCGCGCAGTTTTCACTCATCTCTGATTGCCCTTTAGCTGACTGCATGGCGCCAACAGTCGACACTGCAGCTTCTTCAAGACGGTTCAGGACATTGCGTATCTCGGTAGTTGCATCGCCAGTTTTGGATGCCAACGCTCGTACCTCGTCAGCAACCACTGCAAATCCTCGACCCTGTTCACCTGCACGAGCCGCCTCAATCGCCGCATTTAGCGCCAGTAAATTGGTCTGTTCGGCGATAGTAGAGATAACATCAAGTATATTAGCGACGTTTTCAGTGTCTTTCGCGAGTCTTTCGACCAATTCAGCCGCGTTAATAATTTGAGTATTGAGGTCCTTGGAGTTGGAAATAGTGGTCGTGACAATCTCCAAGCCCTTATTAGTACGATCCTCGGTATCTTGCATCGCTACACTGGCATCAGAGGCCGATGTACTAATTTCAGAAATCGACTGCGTGATCTCATCCATTGCCTGCTTGGCTTCGCGGGCTTTGACCCCTAGCTGTTCGGTAACATTTCTGACTTGCTGCGTGTTTGAGTCTAGGTCATTGGCGGTTTCAAGTAGCGGGTTAGAGACATTCATAATACTACGTACAATGCCGCCTAACTTATCCATAAAGTTATTGAAGTTAGACGCTGCCGACCCGAGCTCATCACGGCCGTTAATCGGAATACGCTGGCTCAGTTCACCCTCTCCTTCAGATAGTTCTTTTAGCGAACCGTTTAGCTGGTTGGCGGTACTACTGATCGCAGATGCTATGTAAGTAATAAAAAGCGCTAATATAACAAAAAATATCGCGCTGATAGCACTGCTGGTGTATAGGGCGTCTTCGCCACTCGCTACTGCCTTGCCAACGGTGACTTTAAACTCATTACTAATGATTTCCTGGTAGTGTGTAAGGGCTTGATTAGTAGCTTTAAATAGCTCAGCTTTGGTTTTGATTTTACTTTGTAATACCGAAAAATCGGCTTCATCACTGAGCATAGCCTCTACTAGAGGAACGGAGATTGCCTGATATTTCTTAACATTACTGTCAATATCCTCTAACTCTATCAGTCGCTCTGTGTCGATCTGTTTCAACTGCTTTAAATTTTTAACCAACTGGTTAATACTTTCAATGCCTTGAAGTTTTAACTCGTCTTCGGAAAAGCTAACCGCTTGGGTGAGCAGTTCATCGGCACGCTTTAAGAGTGTGTCATTGACCGTTGCCAGCCGGACTGAGTCGTAAATCTTCTGCTCTAGCTTAATCAAGTGATCTTGAGTTGATAGCAGAGAATTAACACCAATGGTGGTGTTAATGGCCAGAGCAATAACATAGACACCCAGAATCAACATAATCTTGTAAAAGATTTTAAGGTTTTTGAACCAGCTCATTTTGAATCCTGAAATTAAGGTATGGGATATTTTTATATGGTTTTGTATAAAAATGTAGTTTATGTGTCGAAATTCGTCCAATAACTAAATGAAATATATCTCATTTTTTAATTGACAAAAGTAGGCTTCGCTACTTTCCTTATAAGTCGAGAGAGATGACTACTCAGGAGTAAATAAATGCTAATTAAAAATAAAATGATGCCGGGTATTGCCGTCTTAGGTGCAGCACTGGCATTGCCTGCCTTGGCCTATGATGTTGATCAGATATCCATCAATGGCTTTGGTTCGATTATTGCCGCCCAAACGTTAGACAATGACGAAGCGTTATATGGGAATGACAATGACCTATCGTTTCAGAATGAATCGCGATTTGCATTGCAGGTTGCTGCGCCGATTGGGGAAAAGTTTTCGGCGACGGCTCAAATTCTTGCAAAAGGGGTAGATGACTTCGAGCCTGTGTTTGAGTGGGCATATTTAAGTTATCAGGCAGCTGACAACTTTATTGTTATGGCCGGTCGGCAGCGTATTAACCTTTATAAATATTCCGATTATGTTGATGTAGGTTACGCCTACCACTGGATTCGTCCCCCTCAATGGGTTTATTCAGTCCCCTTTAACTCGGGTAATGGCTTGGGCTTCTTATACAATACAGCACTAGGGGATGTTGATTTTAATTTTACTTATAAGTTTATTGGTGAAGATATATCAGACTATGCTGCGGATGGAGAGCTTGCAGACGCGAGCTTAACACTTGGGATGAGTCATTTTTTTAATGTTGACTTTACCTGGAATGATCTGAACTTCGGCGCTAATTATGGCTTGGTTCCACAGTTTAGTTTGACTTCACTAGAGTTTTCTGCTCTTGAAGCGGTATTGCCTGAACCTATTATGTCTGAGGTTAGGGTTGATGAAGAAAAGATTACATTCGTTGGTACCTATATCGGGTATGACCCGGGTGACTGGTTCATATTAGCTGAATATACTCAGACGACGTCTGATGAACCCAATGCTCTTAGTGATGAGGACTCACTATATTTTTCTGCTGGCGTTCGGATCAACCAGTTCACAATACACGGAACCTATGGCATACAAGATGCTGATCCAACCACTGATGTATATAAACTAGTAACTAACCCCCAACTACAAGCTGCAGTGAAACAGCTAGTAACGGCCAAAGAAGAAGATAGTAAGATCTATGGGGTAGGGGTTAGATGGGAGGTTGAGTCGGGTATAGCGTTAAAAGCAGACTACACCACCTATAGTGATGATCTTGATAAAACCGCAGATGCTGACCTTATATCGGCAGGCATCGACTTTGTATTTTAAGGAGGATAGACATGAATATCAGTTTGTTTAGGTTAGTTGTTGTTGTCCTGCTATCTTCGGTTTTTGTTGCTAAAAGCTGGGCTGAAGTGGCGGTTATAGTGCACCCATCAGTTGCTGACACTGCCTCCGGCAAGGATATCAGTAGGATCTTTCTGGGGAAGTCTAAGAGGTTACCTGGTGGGCAAAAGATAACGCCTGTGAGTTTGGCTGGGGGTAATGCGGCCACTGAGGAGTTCAATGATAAAGTATTGGGTAAATCAGCTAGTCAGCTAAAGTCTTACTGGTCAAAGTTGATCTTTACCGGCAAAGGACAGCCACCTAGTGAATTGGGAAGTGATGCAGATGTGGTGGCTAAAGTCTCCTCAGATGCTAGTAGCATAGGTTACGTCAGCAGCACTAGCGTGACTGATGCTGTTAAAGTATTAGCGACCTTCTAATCGCCTAGATTAGGTTATTTACACAGTCAGGTAATCTTATTCGGTTATTTGACTGTGTTCCTTTCTTTGACCTCTCTTTGAACCCTGCCCAACTTTGTAACATAGCCTCACTGACCGAAATCAATCACTACATAGCGTTACGCTCCAGTGTTAACTGTGCACAGGTACAATTATTGTTGCACTGTATAATTCTTGGTGCATCTCCAAGATGAATGTCGTTGTGACTAGGTTAGTAGGAGGTGTGAATGTTCACGGGAGGTGGCAACATGATGATGACGACATTTGAGGCGCAAAAGCAGAGATTACTGGATGAGTTGACGGAAGCTCATGAGCAGATAGGGTTAATAAAAGCTCAGCCGTATCCAGATTTTAAAATTTTAAATTATTACACAGATTTAGTGCGCCGAAACACCCAGTTGGTGGAAATGATAGATTCTCATTTGTTTGGTGATGAACAACAAAGTAGTTGGACTGGTTAGCATCTTTACTGAGGTGTCATTCGTTCTCGAGCACGCTGTGGCAGAGCCTTATCAGAGGTTTTATCCAAGACCTCCAGCTTGTGGTGCATTGCAGTTTTAGCCAGCATGTGTGCAGTGACGGGTGCAGTGATAAGCAAGAATAGCGTGATAAGCAATTCATGAAGGCTCAAGTAACCTTGCTGATAGGTCACTAATATCATGGATGCTATAAGCAAGCAACTCATGCCCAGCGTCGTGGCTTTGGTAGGCGCATGAAGGCGAGTGTAAAAGTCAGGAAGCTTTGCAAGTCCAAGCGACCCGACAAATACAAAAATGGCGCCCGCGACGAGAAACACTGATACTACTAACTCAATCCAAAATTCCATCATAATGTCCTATCTATTCTCATGATATCTCTTTTCTCTGGCCCCTTATTCGATCAGGTCTCCGCGTAAAATGTATTTGCACATCGCAGCTGTGCTAACAAAGCCCAGCATGGCAATTAGCAGCGCGGCTTCAAAGTAGAGTGTTGTGCCTGATGAGATGCCAAACAATACGATGAGTGCAATGCTGTTAATGTACATGGTATCAAGTGCAAGTATACGGTCAGGTCTATTCGGTCCTATAAATAATCGCCATAAATTGAGCACTAAGGATACACAAACCAACGTGGTGGCAATGACTATTGCGATACTTAACATTCGAAAATCTCCATAAGTGGTCGCTCATAACGTTGCTTGATTAGGGTAATAAGCGCTTCTTTATTGGTTAAATGAAGTACATGTACATAGAGCCATTTTTTATCGTCGGATATCTCTGCGCTTACCGTGCCCGGCGTTAAAGATACCGTGCTGGCGAGGATGGTAATGGGTAGCTCATGTTGAATATTTAGCGGAACCGCGATAAATGCCGGGTTCAGCCTTTTAGATGGCCCGACTACCAATAGTGCCACTTCAAAGTTAGCGACAATAATGTCACCAATGACTATTAGGGTGTAGCGTATAGTGAGTAAGGGTTTACGAAAGCTTGGTTGAGGATCTTGCATACCTGCGGTGAGCAAGGGAATGCCTATTGCTAAAAAAGCAGCGAGCACTAAATGCCCAGGTGCGACTGTATTGTTGAGCAATAGCCAGACAATAAACAGCAATAGCGAGTGAACTGGCATGGGCAGTAAACGAAAACGAGGTTTGGTTTTCATTATTCAATACCTCCCGGAAGCAGCGCATCGATTGACTGAGCGGAATCATGTAATTGGGCAGCAGCTAGATTGGTGAAGTCGGTAACCGGGCCTCCAAATATCACCAATAGCGGCGATGCAGATAGCAGTAGCGTCACTGCAATAAGCTTCAGTGGAGGTATAGGTTCGTCATTGGTGCTTTCTCCCGCATATCGCCAGAAAATCGTAGTGCCGGCACGGGAGATCGCGACTAGAGACGCAAGCCCTGCTATTAGAATAGTAGGCCATACCCAGGCGATTTCATTCATACCTTGGGTGGCTTGTAATAGAAGTGTTTTACCTACAAAACCTGATAGTGGCGGCATACCGACTACTGTGAGTGCTGCGATGAAGAATGCAATGCCAATGACTTTTCCATGCTTCATTTTACGGGCGATAACATAACGGTCTTCTGCCTTACCCCGTTGCTTGCTAATAAGGTCAGCTAGCAAAAATAGAGCCCCAGTGACGAGAGTTGTATGTATCATATAATAGAGCGCTGCGGATGTAGCGGATTCTCTTTGCATTGCAATAGCTATCATTAATGTCCCGACTGAGACAATGACTAAGTTGGCAACGGTTAACCTTAAGTTGGGGCTGGCGAGCACGCCGATGGCCCCCATGATTAATGTTAAGATCGATAATGGCCACAACCATGGAATAGCGATACTTGCAAGCGCGCCAGCGTCTTCGCCGAAAATGACCGCATGTACTCGTAAAATACTGTAAATCCCCACCTTTGTCATGATGGCAAACAGTGCTGCAACGGGAGCGCTGGCAGCCGCATAGGTTTTAGGTAGCCAAAAGTGCAAAGGCAAAAGTGCGGCTTTGAGTCCAAACACTACCAACAACAATAGCCCGCCAGCTTTTGCCAGTGCTTGCTCATGTTCGCCCAGCAAGCGTACTTTGCTGGCCATATCTGCCATATTAAGTGAGCCGATAGTGCCGTATAGAATGCCTAGCGCAAATAGGAATATACTCGATCCGACTAAGTTCAAAATCACATAGTGCACATTGGCTTTAGTTTTTTGTTTACTGCCCCCGTGTATTAATAGTGCATAAGATGCGATGAGCAACACTTCAAAAAATACGAACAGATTAAAGATATCGCCGGTCAGAAATGCGCCATTAACCCCCATGATTTGAAACATAAACAACGGATGAAAGTACATGCCGTCGTTATCATCACCCGCGCAGGCGTATAACTGCGCCCCTAAGCCAAGCACTGACGTCAGTAGTACCATCATGGTTGAGAGCCTGTCGGCGACGAGCGCAATACCGAACGGCGGTTGCCAGCCACCCAGAATATACATTTGGGTGCCTTGCTGATGGCTGGTGAGCAATAGAAGGACTGATGTAATGACAAGTATTACCGTTACAGACACAGCAAAAATACGGTGTCGGGTAATCGAATTACTTAAAGGCGGAAGTAACATTAATACCCCCGCCAGCATCGGTAATAAAATGGGAAGAATAGGTAAGTGCTGCATTAACTATTCCTCTTGTGTGAAGCGGTGGCTTTGGTTGATTGGGCTGGAATTTGCCCGTCTACATGGTCATTGCCCTGATCTGCGCGCGAGCGCATTGCTAATATCACCACAAACGCGGTCATGGCAAAGCCTATAACGATGGCGGTGAGCACCAGTGCCTGAGGTAATGGATCACCATAATCTGTTGACTGCCCTAGTACCGCCGCGCCATCAAGTTTTAGGCGACCGCTGGCGAAAAGAAACAGATTTACGGCATAAGAGAGCAGTGTTAATCCTATGACTACGGTAAATGTTCGGCCTCTTAGCACGAGAAAAAACCCACAGGTAGTGAGTATGCCGACACAGAACGCATAAACAGCTTCCATTAATCGTTCTCCTTAATTTCAGCGCGTTCGCTGGTCGTTAGCTTACCTAGGTTGGCGAGTATTAGCATCACAGCACCCACTACGGTTAGGTAAACCCCTAAATCAAATAACATGGCACTGGCCAGTTCGAATTCCCCGATCCATGGTAAGTGGAAGTGGTCAAACCACGTGCTGAGAAATGGCTTATCAAAGATCCAACTGCCTAAACCTGTCGCGGTTGCAATCAATATCCCGCCCGCAATGAGCCATTGATAGTCGATATGAATGCGGGGTTTGATCCACTTAACACCGTGGGCGATATATTGCTGAATAATCGCCACCGAGGTAATCAGGCCTGCAATAAAGCCCCCTCCTGGTACGTTGTGTCCACGTAAGAAAATATAGACGGATACCAACAGTGCCAAAGGCAGAAGACTCTGGGATACCATTTCTAACATCATTGGGTGAGGGTCATTGCTCCATGCTCGGCCTTTGTCGTCACTAATCGGCATGTAGATTCTCATTTTGGCAATCAGCTTAAATATACCCAGTGCGGCGATTCCCAATACAGTGATCTCTCCAAGTGTGTCGAAGCCTCTGAAATCTACCAGAATGACGTTGACCACATTGGTGCCACCGCCCCCGGTTTTGCTGTTGGCTAAAAAGAAATCGGAAATAGTACTTAACGGAGTGGTCAGCATGGCGAAACAGATTGTCCCGATTACGCACCCGATTAAACCTGAAATTAACAAATCACGACTTAATCGGCTCGGGCTTGACTCTTTTTGCGTGGTTTGAGGCAAAAAGAACAATGCTAAAAGCAATAGAATAATCGTGACTATTTCTACTGACAGTTGTGTGAGTGCAAGATCAGGTGCCGAGAACTGAGCAAAGACCAATGATACGATTAACCCCACAACTGAAAGAAATATAAGCGCAAGAAAACGTCTTCGATGCCATATGACGGTTGCAATGGCACTTAATATCATTAAAAAAGCACCGGTTAGCGCGACGCCATCGAGGGGTATCTGAGGGCGTGATCCTGCATTTTGGGTTAGATCAAGTAGAGGTAATGCGCCCATGACGAGGGTGAATAGTAGTAGTAACGAGATATATCGCTGTAGCGAACCGTTCTCTAGAGTTTTTATCATGCGTTGGGAGGCGTTGACAATTGACTGAACGACGCCTTCAAAAATATGCTTTGCATCAGCTTCGTCGAAGTGAGATTGGAACTGAAATAGGTGGCGGCGGTTATAGTAAATCGTTGCGCCTCCGACCATTGCCGCTAAACTCATGAACAACGGAATATTAAAACCATGCCATACCGCTAGACTATAAGTGGGCGCGTCATGAGTAATAACCGCTAAAGATGCGACATTTAATAGGTCACCGACCACGTAGGCAGGAAAGACTCCTACTAATAAACAGAGGGCGACTAATATTTCGACTGGTACCTTCATATAGCGTGGCGGTTCTTTAGGCGTTTTAGGTAGATCTATCGGCTCACCGTTAAAGAATACATCGTGAATAAAACGTAACGAGTAAGCGACCGAAAATGCGGCGCCGAGGGTTGCCAGAAGCGGCACGATCCATGAGAGAGAACCCAGCATACTTTGATTAAGTGTCTCGGCAAAAAACATCTCTTTAGATAAAAACCCGTTTAATAGTGGTACCCCCGCCATGGATAGGGCAGCTACGATGGCAAGTGTTGCGGTATAGGGCATGTACTTCCATAGGCCGTTCAGTTTTCGCATATCTCTGGAACCAGACTCATGATCGATGATACCGGCAGCCATAAATAGCGATGCTTTAAACGTTGCATGGTTGATGATATGAAATACCGCTGCGACAGCCGCAAGGTCTGAGTTGAGACCTAATAGAAGGGTAATCAACCCAAGATGGCTGATGGTTGAATATGCCAGAAGCCCCTTAAGGTCATGTTTAAATAGGGCGATATAAGCCCCTAATAGCAGCGTTGTGAGCCCGGTTAGACTGACAATCATAAACCATAAATCTGTTCCCGCTAATACTGGGTAAAAGCGGGCCATTAGGAAAATACCTGCTTTAACCATTGTTGCAGAGTGTAAGTAAGCACTTACTGGTGTTGGTGCAGACATGGCGTGAGGTAGCCAGAAATGAAACGGGAACTGCGCTGATTTTGTGAACGCGCCTAACAGCACCAATATTAATGCGACTGGATAAATGGAGTGTGATCGAATCAGGTCGCCATTAGCGAGTACCGTATCGAGGTCATAGCTACCGACAATATTACCGATTAAGAGCAGCCCTGCTAGCAGCGCAAGCCCTCCTGCACCAGTCACTGTTAACGCCATTCTCGCGCCTTTTCGAGCTTCTGACTTATGGGACCAGAAACTGATGAGCAAAAATGAACTAATACTAGTGAGTTCCCAAAACATCCATAGTTGAATTAGGTTATTTGATATGACGATGCCTACCATGGCGGTCATAAATAGAATCAAGTAAGCGTAGAAGCGCCCCATCGAGTCCTTTTCTGAAAGATAGTAGCGAGCATAAAGGACGACGAGAAGGCCAATGCCGAGAATCAATAAAAGGAATAACAGTGAAAGTCCATCAAGGCGAAAAGAGAGATCCAGCCCCATCGTGGGGATCCATTCAATGGATTGTCGAATCGCCTGTCCATCAAATACATCCCCTGCATACATTAGCACCAGAGCCAGTGACCAGGCGGGTAGTATTGCAACGGAAAAAGCGCAGACACTGCGCCCGAAACGCTCTGTAAATAAGGGGACTAAGGTGCCAATAAGCGGTAATAGTACGACCCATAGCAGGTTCATAAGATGGGATGACTCCAGATTAAACGAGGATAAGACTAATAATAGACTGATTTTATACTAATAAATGCTAAAGGAGTAAAGAAAACTATGTGAGGGATAATTACGGTGGGCCGATATAAGCCCTGCGTGAGCAGTGGAAGGTGTGGGGTAATGGATTCTTGAGCGAGAAGGTTTGGACCAGTATTGCACACAATAGCCTAATTCAGGGTGCCAAGAAGCAAGAGAAGGGCCTCTTACATAAGCATTGAGTATGTTAATCACTTTTCTTATGAAATTTTGAACTTTAGATAATCTTGATTTTTAAGTGACTCTGACCCATATTTGAGAATGTGACTCGGCCAATAAGGATCGCTCTTATTGAGTTTGGAACGAAAGATTCCGTTAGCCTTACTGGCCGAGTCTTAATTGATGTGTGGGACGATTGCTTAGTATGGTCCTGACGTGTGTGTGGCACCTTCCAAGAAGTATCACGTAGAATACTTAGCCTCTCCTACACACTCCATTGCTGAGTTGAACGCCTGATTACGGCTATAGAGTGTTATGGTTAGTTTAGGGCGAAGAGCAACGGCTTTCAGGTAGGCTAAAAAGGCGCTTTACTACCCACTAGAAATAGCCAAGTAAGCAACCAGTGCAACTACCAGTATAAAGCAGCCAACCACTAGCAGCCCGACAAAAATAAACATGCCGATGCGTCCTTCTTCGAGACTTGCCTGGGCGTTCTTTTTGCCCTGAACGCCGAGCATTGCATAGAGCACACTGACAAGTGTTTGCCAGAACGTTAGTGTCGCTTTAGTGGAGGGGGAATCGGTAGAACTAGAGGCGGGTGTATTTTTAGGTGTGGTCATTGTAGTAATCCAAACGTTTAGACCGTATCAGGTGGTTCAAAAATGGCCACCTGATACAGTTTTACTTGATCGCTACAAGTATAGGCAGACGTTTATGGGTTAGCTACTGCTCGAAATGGGCTACTTGAGGCCTTTCTCAATTAAGAATGCGCTGTATTTCTTATCGGTGCCACCAATATGATTAATCAGCCATTTCTTGAGGTAATCTAAAAGATCTTCAACCGTTTTTTCGCTATCCGCTTCATATTCGTTTACTTTTCTGACTACTTCATCAGTCATATTAACGTGCTGTTTACGGTGAGCTTCGAAGCCTGGGTAGCCGTTTTCTTCCATCATCTTCTCTTCGCGGGAGAAGTGGAACTTGGTATATTCGAGTAATTCATTTAACGCCGTTTTGTCGAAATCTTCACCAGTATAGTAAAGCGATGATGTTTGCAGCTGGTTGATTAGTTTTAACAGCATTTTATGATCGTCATCTATGGCTTTGATACCGACACTATACTCATCTTTCCAGGTTACAAATTGACTCTCAGTCGATTTTTTGTTGAGCGTAATAACTAACGCTAATGCGATAACCAGAACCCAGGGGAGGGGGTGTGTCAGCCCCAGGGTAAAGCCTAGGAGGATACCTGTTATAAGCGTTAAGAGTAAGAAAGCAAGTGCAAAAGCTTTGAGCTTTTTGTTCATTGTTGTCTCCGTATAGCGTGAGCGGGGTGTTAGACGCAAAAATAGATAATTTCCATCTTAGATTTGAAATCTGATAGTAGACTTGGTTTAGATCAATTTAACGGTTTTTATTTGACTGGAATATATTGAAGGAAGGCGAGATGACACCAGCGATAAATTGTGCGCAAAAAGCAAAGCTGTTTTACACTGTGCGTCAGTAGGAGCATGATAAAATGCAGCTTCATATGGTGAAGAAGCTGCGGTCAATCATTATTTACGAGCGGCTATATAAAGATTTTCCCTTGTAAATATTTAGTAGCATGGCCTGATATTAATACTCTGCTGCCATTGTTTTCACAGAACAACTCTCCGCCGCTCTCAGAGAACTGAGCTGCCTTGATGGTTTGTTTATTGAGCTTGGCAGACCAATAAGGCACTAATGCACAGTGAATTGATCCCGTAACCGGATCTTCGGGAATATTGAAGCTGGGCAAAAAATAACGTGAAACACAGTCATAATGGTTACCAAGCGCAGTAATCACCACCCCATAAGGGTGCAACTGTTCGAGCTTTTCTAAGTCAGGCTTAAGCGCTGTAATCTGCTCTTCTGATTCATATACCGCGAAGTAGTTTGGGTCTGAATCTACCCTAAAAACGGATGCGGGTAGTACGCCTAAGCCTTTTGTTAGGCTATCGGGTAATTCATCGCAGTTGATATATTTCATAGCAGGGAAGTCGAGGGTGAGTAAATCACCTGACTTCTGTACCCTGAGTTCACCGCTTTGCGACTGAAACTTGATTTCAGTACCGCTAAACGAAAGTTCATTAAAAATCACATAGGCTGACGCGAGCGTTGCATGACCGCATAACGGCACTTCAAGCTTGGGGGTAAACCATCGAATATCCCAACCAGTCTCGTTTGGCGCAATAAACGCGGTTTCAGGTAGATTGTTTTCTTTGGCTATTTGCTGCATCAACGTTTCACTAATCGCACTGTCTAGCACACAAACTGCCGCAGGGTTGCCGCCGAATACTTTATTGGAGAATGCATCAATTTGAAAAATAGATATTTCTGGCATGGGCTGAGTACTCTGTGTTTTTAGGCGCTCTGTTTTTTGTGATTGACGTAAACGCTAGACATAAAAAAGGCGACGGCTCTATGAGGCGTCGCCTAAAAATAACAGAAAGGCATGAAACTTGAAAGGGGTTGGATTTGATCTTCCGACAAAAAACAGCGGCGGTACAACTTAACCCGCCGCTTATAAGGGGGATACTACTCAAATCCACAATTAAATAATAAGAGAAGATTAGCGGATGTTCTACGATAAAAGAGTAAGGGATAGTGAGTAAATGAAAAGGAGTGTAACGGGGTGTATCGAAGGGAGTAAGGCGCACTAAAAATCGTAGCCGTGATGAAGCGAAGCGTAATCAAGGGGGTTCTTATTACCCCCTCAACTACGCAGAGACACTAGAAATTAACCAAGAATTTCTAACAACTCAACATCAAAAATCAATGTCGAGTATGGCCCGATTGCACCACCTGCACCTTGCTCACCGTATGCAAGGTTATATGGCACGTATAGGCGCCATTTAGAACCCACACTCATCATTTGAAGAGCTTCAGTCCAACCAGCGATTACCCCGCCTACTGGGAATTCAGCAGGTTGACCACGGTCGTATGAACTATCAAATACTTCACCATTGATCAGGGTGCCGTGGTAATGAGTACGTACAGTCGATGCCTGGACTGGTTTTTCGCCTTCAGCTGCGGTTATTACTTCGTATTGCAGGCCAGACTCAGTCACGGTTACTTCATCACGCTTTGCATTTTCTGCTAGGAATTTTTCACCTTCAGCAGATAGCTCTTTTGCTTGCTCAGCTTGTTGAGCTTGCATCTTAGCGCTGATCTCTTGGAAGGCTGCTTCCATTAGTTCTTGTGGAACAGGGCTCGCCTGACCATTTAACGCATCCGCTAGACCGTTCAGTACAGAATCGATATGTAGACCTTCAAAAGGGTTGCTCGCTAACTGGTCGCCCATTTGACGGCCGATACCGTAGCTTACGCGCTCTTCAACGGTAGTGTATTTATCAGACATATTACTCACTTAAAGTTTAAAAATTTAAAAACCCGCGCAGTCTAACATGTTACGGTTAACATGTGCAGCCTACGTTATGGGCACACGTTACCACGTTACGCTATGCACACAACCCTGTAGCCGCGATGCAGCGCAGCGGAATCGAGGAACCCGCCACACCGAGGCCTCAAAGCCCCCAACCCTGATTCCAGTCGTGCCTCCTTTCATCAAGGCTACAAATGCAGTTCACTCCATGCACACAATCCCGTAGCCGCGATGCAGCGCAGCGGAATCGAGGAGCTCGCTACACCGAGGCCTCAAAGCCCCCAACCCTGATTCCAGTCGTGCCTCCTTTCATCAA
>OJFV01000011.1_pt1 | contig 217834 bp, 187 predicted proteins | sample 1594391 | NCBI WGS metagenome assembly OJFV01 (sample SAMN05416856, study PRJEB24817) | seawater metagenome | isolation source: Sea water | place: Canada:Atlantic | collected 2013-11 | reverse complement strand
TGGCGGAATTGGTAGACGCGCTGGATTTAGGTTCCAGTATCGCAAGATGTGAGAGTTCAAGTCTCTCCTCCCGCACCATTCAATATTTTATTTCCTCTATTTAAAATCACTAATTAAAATAACTCTTTAATTAATCTCAATCTCAAGTTTTATCTGCTCATTTGTTAATTAACAAATGCATGCTTTTTTTCGCCTCTTAATAATGATACGACCTAAACGATACTAGTAAGCTCATCACGTCAGTTCCCCCAATAAATAAAACTATTTAGGGACACAGCTAAAAAAAGATTTGAGGCTGAGCATAGCTATTTGTTTAAAATTGCTATGTACAAATTAAAATATCTAACGTCATTGTCAGTCCCGCTTGTATTCGATAGCACTTGATTAACTTTATAGCCCTAATTGTCCACCTGTGCTGCACAAGTGCACTTATCATAAAGCACTTCATCACTTTACTTACTTCGCTATTTAAAGCCGTGTTTGTAGCTTAAATTCAGTGGCTTTAAGCTTAATGGTAGATCTATAGTCAATAAAAGAACTGACAGCCATGTGATACAGTATTCGCAAGTAAAAGCGCTTTATATAATGCATTAAGACAATGAGAGTCTAAAAGCTTATTCGTCACGATTCAGCTCTAGCATTCAAGCATTTTTGAGTAACTACTGACAGAGCGCTATGATTGTTGCGAATTACCTGAACAGAATATATAAGCGGTAGCTAAAAAATGAATAATTACTAGTAAGTTAAAGAGAGTATAGGAACAAAACTAAGAAGATGAAAAACGGATTTACAGTGATTTATAATAAACGAAGGTTATATCCGCTTAAAATGCAAAACGCCTGATGAAGGGCATCAGACGTTTTAGATAAAGATACGCCTCTCAAAGTGAAGGCAAATAGCTTAAATTATAATGACTTTGCGTAGGCTCGCGCTTTTTCAAGATCTTCAGGTGTATCAACACCTTCAACTTCTAGGCGCGTTTTCGCGACAGCAACATGAATTTTTTCACCTTGCCATAATACTCGTAGCTGCTCTAACGACTCAATTTGCTCTAGCTGGCTAGCCGGCCATTGTACATAATCTTTAATAAACCCTGCTCTATAGGCATAAATACCAATGTGACGTAGATAAAAGTCACCTATTTCATCAATATTATCATTATTAAGAAAACGCTCACGATCGTAAGGAATCGTTGCGCGACTAAAGTACATCGCATAGCCACTTTTGTCACAAAGTACCTTTACAGCATTTGGGTTCAATGCCTCAGCAACATCAGTAATCGCCATAGCTAAAGTCGCCATACGAGCTTGGCTTTGGTTCGATAAGTTAGCCGCAACTTGCGCAATGTTTTCCACAGGGATAAAGGGCTCATCACCTTGAACATTGACAATGACTTGATCGTCAGCAAACTGATAAGTTTCCATCACTTCAGCAAGACGCTCTGTACCCGATTGATGATCAGCGCGGGTTTTACACACCTCGCCACCAAAGCTTTCAACGACACGAGCAACTTCATCGTTATCTGTTGCAACAATAACTTGTTCAGCGCCGCTGGCTAAAGCCTTTTCCACAACCCACTGGATCATAGGTTTGCCCGCAATATCAGCTAACACTTTACCCGGTAAACGTGACGACTCAAAGCGTGCAGGGATCACAACTACAAATGACATAAAAACCTCATTGATCTATTTTTACTAACATAACTTTTCAGCGCTATGCATCATCTTCTGTAATGCGACGAGCTTCACTTTCAAGTAATACAGGAATGTCTTTTTCGATTGCAAAGGCTAAACGGTCAAACTTACAGATAAGCTCTTTCTGCTCTTTATTATGCTCTAACTTTCCTTTACACACTGGGCACGCAAGGATTTCCATTAACTTAGTATCAAACGCCATAACACTCTCTCTTAAATGAATTATATTTCTTAACTTTACTATTAATTTCACCGATAACTTTATTATCGTGTACTTGATGAACTGCCACCAAGCTTAAACTTTATACTTTTACAGGCACTACTAGCTAATCAGCTAATGCTGTAATTTTATCTATAACGGTTGCTATTGATGAATCATCATTGGTTGCAAGAAACTTTGCATTCACAGGCAAATACCAAAAATTTTCTTGAGCAAAGTCAGAGCATTTAACGGCATCTTTTTCTGTCATCAACAGCGGTATATTGCTTGGAAACTGCTGTAAGTCTTCAGCGGAAAAAGCTTGATGGTCAATAAAACCTTTAGCCGTATTTAAAACGAAGCCGTAATGCTCAAGGGTATTAAAAAAACGTTTCGGATCGCCAATACCTGCAAGTGCATTAACATGCTTATCTTTCATTAAATTATCTACTAAAAAGGTCTTTAGACTAATACTAATACCCGTTTTAACATTTACCACTTTGGTCGCACTTAATTGCATATGTACTACTGGTAAAGCCAAATTTTTAGCTTGCTCTAACCATTGGCTTTCACCATTTACAATAACGCAATTAGCTTGAGCCATTCTATGTTTACTTTCTCTCAAAGGACCTGCGGGCAACAATAAGCCATTACCAAATAAACGTTTACCGTCTACAACAATAAATTCAAAATCTCTCTTTAATCGGTAATGTTGCAAGCCGTCATCAGCAATAATAATTTCACAGCCTTGATCGATTAGTTGCTGACACCCCTTAACTCTATCTGCGCCAATAACAACAGGAATACCGCTGCGCTGAAATATTAACAAAGGTTCATCACCCGCTTGTTCTGCGCTACTTTCTTCGTTAACTTGGTAGGGGTAATACGGTGCTTTTGAACCATAACCACGACTGACGACACCAACTTTTAAGCCTTTCGCGGTTAACTGTTCTACCAAATATAAAGTGACGGGGGTTTTACCATTTCCACCGATGCCAATATTACCGACAACAACTACGGGCACTGACACTTTAAATGATTTCAATAAGCCCAACTTAAACGCAATACGACGGCAAAAGCTTATCACAGCAAAAATAAGCATTAACGGTAACAGTAAAGGTACCATCAGCCATTTAGCGAAATGACCTTGAAACCATACCTTTTCAATTAATCGCATTTTTTTCGCCAGATTGTTTATCAACATATTGCATTTTTAGATAAACACCTTGAATAAGTAACATTTGCGTTATGCGCCAAACTGAAATTTATGCAGTTGGGCATACGCGCCATCTAACGCTAATAATGCTTGATGATCACCCTGCTCTTTTATTTGCCCTTGGTCCATGACAATAATTTTATCCGCACTTTCGATGGTAGATAAACGATGGGCAATAACGATACAAGTGCGGTCTTTTTGCAATACGCTTAACGCATCTTGAATATGACGTTCAGACTCAGTATCTAAGGCACTGGTTGCTTCATCTAAAATTAAAAATGGTGCGTCGCATAACAACGCACGTGCAATAGCGACACGTTGGCGCTGTCCGCCCGAAAGCATTGCACCATTATCACCAATATTGGTATCTAAACCTTCAGGCAAGCCTTCAACAAATTCCATTACATGAGCTTTACGCGCCGCATCTTCAATTTCGGCACGCGTTGCGTCAGGTTTACCGTAGGCAATGTTATTAGCGATAGAATCGTTAAACAATACAACCTGCTGAGAAACATAGGCAAATTGTTTACGTAAGTCTTTTAACTTGTAATCAGTAATATTTTTACCATCGATTAGTACTTTGCCCGTTGTTGCATCATAAAATCTTAGTAACAAAGCACTTGCAGTTGATTTACCACTACCAGAACGCCCAACTAATGCCACCGTTTCACCGACATTGGCAGAAAAAGTCAAATCAGTTAACGCCTGTTTTTCATCTTGTTCATTGTAAAAAAAGTTTACCTGTTCGAAAGCTAGTGTTCCTTCTGCTCGCTTTAAGGCAATAGTACCGGTATCTTGTTCGGTTTTTTGATCTAATACAGCAAAAATACTAACACTAGCCGCCATACCTTTTTGGAATTCACTATTAACAGTGGTTAATAGTTTTAACGGTCGAAGTAATGTAACCATACACATTAATACGGTCATAAACACACCCGCTGAAATTTCCTCTCGCATAGAATCAAGGTTTGCAACGTACAATACAAAGGCCAAAGCAAATGAAGCAATAATTTGAATAATTGGTACGCTGGCTGATTTAGCAGCAACTAATTTCATTCGTTGTTGGCGGTTGTGTTTGTTAATTTTTCCAAAGCGTTCAAATTCACGCTGCTGGCCATCAAAAGTTAATACCACCTTGTGACCATTAAAAGTTTGTTCTGCGGCAGTAGTGACCTCGCCCATTGCGCCTTGAATACTTTTACTGACCTGACGGAAACGTCGAGAAACGACAGTCACAATAACGGCAATCACAGGGGTAATAAGCAAAAATATCGACGCTAATTGCCAACTGTTATAGAACATTACAATCAGTAGACCGATAACAAATGCACCTTGCTGAACCAAAGTTAATAATGCTTTAGAAACCGCACTTAGTACTTGTTCAGTATCAAAAGTTAACTTTGAAATTAAACTGCCTGTCGATTCTTTGTCATGATACGCAACAGGCATTGACATCACATGTTCAAATAGTTCTTGACGAATATTGGCGACAACATTATTACCCAACCACGCTAAAGTATAGTTACCTGCAAAGTGACAAATGCCACGTAAAATAAACATCACAACAATGAAAAAAGGTGCCCACTTCATAAAAGTTGGGTCTTGTCCGTCTAAGCCATTATCAATTAAAGGTTGTAGCTGTGAGAAAACGAAACTATCAATTGCTGCATAACCCAACATGCCAAATATAGAAACAATTGCCGCAGCTTTATAAGCTTTTGCATAAGCTAGCAGTCGTCTAAAATTTTGCTCAGGTTTTTTTTTCGTTGTCGCTTGCGATGGTTTTGTCGACATTTATGCTCTCAATGCGTAGTCAAAAAATCTTGTGATGAATTGCGAAAGTATTTTAGCGTTATTTTGCCAATCAACCAACTTATAAACGCTTATAAGTACTTATAGACTATTTATGTGGCGTCACTATTGAGTAATTCAATGTTATGTACTCAATTTGCAAACCAATAAGGTTTAATATCCTGTCGGTAATTTGATACTTCAATCTCATCAGCGCTAAGTAAAAATGTCACCATACCAAGTTCAGCGGTATTAAACGTTGTTATATCATGATCTTGATAACGTTTTAATATTGGCTCTGATGGCATTTTCCAGCGATTCAAATAACCAGCACTAAATACCGCATACTTTGGTGCAACAGTTGATAGAAAAAGAGTACTTGATGATGATTTAGAACCATGATGCGGTGCGACTAAAATATCACTCGCGAGTTTTGATCTCACATCAGCATTGCTCAATAGCCGACTCTCTTGTTTTGACGATATATCACCAGGTAACAAAACCCGATGAAAACCATCACTAATAACCACAACACAAGAGTCATCGTTTTTATCCCCCTTAAACTGACTTGGCGATAACATATCAAAACGCAAACCTTGCCACGTAAAACTTTCTCCTAATAAACAATGACTATTAGGTGTTAATGCAATTTCGTTAGCAATAATGTTATCAATTGGCATTTTCTCTCGTAGAAAATGTAAGCCGCCCGCATGGTCGTTATCATTATGACTAATAATAACGCCATCAATAGTTTGATAACCCTGATATTTTAAATACGGCAATATTGCAGCTTCTGCCATATTAAAACCGCTAGGATAGCGTGCACCCGTGTCATAAATAAAAACTCGACGGTTCTTTTCAATTACAACAGCCAAGCCATGCCCAACATCAAGTATTGAAAGTTGCCATTGCTGAGTATTTTTGTTGCTCATAAATACTATGGAGAATATGGAAGCAATAAAGCCAGTTACCAGTATGAAATACCCTTTATTCAAACGAAAATATAGTATTAAAAAAACACCAATAACCACTAAAGCTAGAAATTCAAGGAACATATTTGAAATACTTACCTGTGCCCAGTCAACTTCGGCGATATAGTTTAGCCATTGCCAGATAAGCACTAAACTCAAATGTGCTAACTCTAAAATAAACTGACTTAATACCTCACTTATTGGCAAAGTGACAACGGCTAAGAGCGTAAGTGGGATTGTTGTCATACTCATTAAAGGTACGGCGATAATATTGGCGAAAAATGCCAGTATTGGTAACTGATAATTTAATGATGCAGCAATAGGCAACATACAAACCGTTAGCGCTAGCTGAATGACAATAAGCGCTTTACACCAGTTATAAAGTTTTAATTTGTATTTCCCCCAAGGTGAATTGCTTGGTTTTTGAGACAAAGATTGTTGGAGCATTGCGGTAGCAGCATCAGGCGATTTGTTTTCGATGCGCTGTTCATCCGGTAAATTAACTTTATTCAAGAGCCTCGAAGACGTGGCAAAAATAATACTTAACGCACTGATTGAAAGCCAGAAACTAGCACTTAACAAACTTAACGGCCACAGTAGCAAAATCACTAGAATAGTCAGAAATAACCAGCGTATTAGCGAGACGTTGCTTGCACTTACTTTCAATAGCCAAAACATAAAAAGCATCACTAATGCTCGTAACGTCGGAATAGAATAACCCGCTAAATAGGCGTAATACCACGCCATAAAACAACTGATGATAATCGGTAAATATTTAACATTAGTCCGCATCAAACTGATGCTTTTCTTATTAGATAAAAGAGTACCTAAAGGTAGTACTTTAAAAATAGCTCGAGTAACGAGCAGACTAAAAAGTGCAATGATACCAATATGTAAACCTGAAATAGCAATTAAATGTATCGTTGCTGTTGCCGATAAAACTTGCCATTGCTTTTTAGTCAACTCACTGCGTTCGCCAAACCCTAAAGCCAGTAGCAAAGCCCCTAACGGCTTTTCAGCCACAAACAGCGCAAACTTTTGATATAACAACTGCCGCCAAGAAACGTCTTCAGCAATAAGGATATTATTGAAGACACCATGCTTTTTAAGCGTTTTCTGGGTATCAACTTTAACATAACCTGTCGCAACGATCCCCTTATGTCGCAACCAAACTTGGTAATTAAAACCGCCAATATTTGCCAAGCCATGTGCTGGTTTAAGTTTTACCGCCAACTGCCATTGCTGTCCTTGTAGCAACTTTTTTATCGGCACTTTCCAGTTCAATCTAACGAGAAAAGGAGCCTTAAGTTTAATTCCTTGCCAGTGACTGACCATAAAGTTAAAACGATTGCTATTTGGCTTTTCATGCACGATGTTTGCGACTGTACCACGCAAAACAACGGTTTCTTTGTGAAGGGTCTCTGATGCAATATTATTTTCAGTTAGTTTACTTTGATATTGGTTTGCGGCAATCAAAATCCAACAGCCTCCCAAAAGCATTAATGCAATGGGTCGAAACCTCCCTATCAAAAATAACAATATACAAAATGCTAAGATCAAGAACAGTAAAGAAAACTCTGGCACTATCGGTATGAATAGTGACAAAATAGCACCGAGAAAAAAGGTTAGTAGCCACCATTCCATAGTGATCAATTTCCATTTAGCAATTTAAAGTTAAGTAAATTTATGCCTAAAAAAATGATTAAACGCCTGATGCCAGATCATCAAACGATTAAAAACAATAAACATTTGCAGATTTTTGGTGACTTGCTGCATAACGCAAACCTGTGGCATTTAAATCGTCGTTCAGTAAGTAAAGCCTTTGCAGTTGGATTATTTTTTGCGTTTATCCCTGTACCATTTCAAATGGTTTTAGCGGCAGGCTTTGCAATTATAGTACATGCAAATCTTCCTTTGGCTATTGCCCTTGTTTGGATAACTAACCCATTGACTATGCCGGCAATTTTCTACTTTTGTTACTTAGTTGGCACATGGGTTATTGGAGCGCCAGCGGGTGAGTTTATGTTTGAAGCAAGTTGGCAGTGGTTAGTTGATAGCGTTTCCACCATTGGCCCGGCATTTATTCTTGGTTGTGGTGTATTAGCGACTATTTTCTCTATTTTAGGTTACTTCACTATAAACAGTATCTGGCGTTTTTCGGTCGCGAAAGAGTGGCGGAAACGACAAGCGAGCAGAAAAAAATCATAAATACTTAATCAGCGCATTAAAAACAAAAAAATCAGGCACTAGGTCTGATTTTTTTGTGCTAATTATTTTAGCATTCAATGCAGTTTACCTTCGAAAATAAATACATCTTAGCTTCCTAAAAGTCTGGCCTATTATGCTTGCCCCAACACTTGCGCAGGCTCTACTTTAGTTGCTCGCCATGCAGGGTAAATGGTTGCGATTAGACTCATTATCAAGGCAGTAATGACTGTAGTAATAACATCATCTTCACGTAATACCGTGGGTAAATAATCAATAAAATAAACATCTGCAGATAAAAATTCAACTGATAATATACTCTCGATAGTTCGAATGATTTCAGTTAAGTTTAACGAAATCAATATGCCTAAGCAAGCGCCAAGAAAACAGCCTAAAATACCATTCATCAGCCCTTGAAACATAAAGCTAGTCATAATAGTACTTGGTTTAGCGCCCATCGTTTTTAAAATAGCAATATCAGATTTCTTTTCATTTACCGCCATGATTAGCGTCGATACAATATTAAAACTCGCCACCGCTATCACTAATACCAAAACTATAAACATCACCATACGTACGAGCTGTATATCATTAAACAAATGCCCATGACTGCGCGTCCAATCTACCATATAAACATAAGAGTCTAAGCTGAACATAACATCTCGAACAATTTTTGGCGCTGAAAAAACATCACTTACCAATAAACGTATACCTTGCACTTCACCTTGTTGATAGCCTAATAACCTGCTTGCCATGGCTAGATTAATAAAACTCTGGGTATCGTCTACTGTGCCGCCAAACTTAAATATTCCGACAACTTTCGCTTGTTGCTTCATAGGAACAGGGAATTGTTGTTTCGCTGCACTAAGTTCTGCTTTACCACGACTAGGTGGCGGTAAGAGCAATTGCACGTTGTCACCAATACTCAAAGACAACTTGCGCGCAATACCAGCACCGATAATAACGCTATTTTCTTTGCTTAAATCTTGCCATTTCCCGGCCGTCATATAATTTGCTATTGCTGATACTTGTTGTTCAAGTGCAACATCAACGCCGCGAATTTCTACACCTTTTAATTGACCACTACTTTGCATCATAGCTTGCGTTTTTATAAACGGTGCAGCTGCAATAACATTTGGCTGCTGTTGCACATGGGCAACATTTTCAGGCCAGTTATCAATAGGATCATTGACCCCTACCACTTCACCATGTGGCACAATAGATAATAGATGCTGTGCTAGGGCTTTTTCAAAGCCATTCATCGCTGAAAGCACAACAATCAGTACCATTACGCCAATTGCGATGCCAATGGTAGAAGAAGCAGAAATAAAGGACGAAAAGCCCTTACTTTGACGACTTCGTACATAACGTAAACCAATAAACACACTTAACGGTTTTAACACTTAGTCTTCCTCACTCTTCACCGTTTCACTTTTAACCGCTTGGTTTTGCGTAGTCTCTTCAAGCGGTGTTAAGTGGCCATGATTCAAACGTAATTGACGATCCATTTTTGCCGCAAGGGTTAAATCATGGGTAACAATAACAAAACTAGTATTCACCGTTCGGTTTAGCTCTTTTAGTAATTGATAGATTTGTTCAGCTGTATCAAAATCTAAATTGCCTGTCGGCTCATCAGCCAATACCAGTGAAGGTTTAGTTACTAATGCCCTAGCGATAGCAACACGCTGACGCTCACCGCCAGATAACTCCGAAGGACGATGATGACCACGATGCGCCAAGCCAACTTGTTCCAACATAGCTTTAGCTTGCGATAAAGCCACTTTAGGTTTGTCACCACGTATTAATAACGGCATGGCTACATTTTCTTCAGCGGTGAACTCCATCATTAAATGATGAAACTGATAAATAAAACCAATATGTTGATTACGAAAGCTTGCGCGTTGCTTTTCAGATAATTGATGAATATCAACACCATTGATAAATACTTCACCTGAGCTGGGTGTATCTAACGCCCCTGCCAAATGCAAAAATGTACTTTTCCCGCAGCCTGAACTACCGACAATAGCGACAAGTTCGCCTGCTTTAACGGCTAAATCCAATTCCGTCAACACATGAGTTTCAATAGTCTCTTGTTGATACACCTTACTGAGTTTTCGACACTCTAAACCTAAGGCTAAATCATTTTTTTCTGTCATGTTATTCATTTCACTTTCATTAACGTTCACATTAGCTAATTTATTATTCATTTCGAAGTACCTCAGCAGGCTGAGTTTGTGCTGCGCGATAAGCTGGGTAAAGTGTTGCAACAAAACTCATTAATAAGGCTGAGCCAACAATCATTGAAATATTCATGGCATCAAGTGCAATGGGTAACTCTTGACCACCGCCTAATAAGTTAACGCCAAGTAGTTCAAACAAACTATTCAAGTTAAGGGTAAGAATAATGCCCAGCGTAACTCCTAATATTACGCCCCAAATACCATTAGTTAGGCCTTGAGTGATGAATATTTTCACAATACTACTGCGATCTAAACCCAGTGTTTGTAAGATACTAATCTCGCCTTGCTTATCAATAACCACCATAACCAGTGCAGAAACAATATTAAATGCAGCAACCGCGACAATTAGGCTTAACATCAGCCACATCATATTTTTTTCCATACTTACTGCAGCAAATAATGCCCCTTGGCTTTCTTGCCAACTAACATAATTAAATTCAGGATATTTTAACGCTAATTTCGTAATAACCGCTTTTGCATTAAAGGCATCATTTAAATACAGTCTAAGCTGCTCAACACCATCACCTTTTTTACGGTGTAATTTGGCGCCATCTCTTATATGTATATAAACCATAGACTCATCGACTTGCGAACCAACATTGAAAATACCAACAATGGTAAAAGTTCGATGAACGGGTACACGTCCCATCGGCGTAAAGAGAGTTTTATTCGGCAGTGTTAAACGCACAACATCGCCAAAACCAACACTCAAATTGCGCGCAAGTGCTTGCCCTAAAACAATACCAAAAGGTATATCTAACAATTGTGATAATTGGCCATTTTCCATAGCAGTCGAAATAATATTATGCTGCTCGTATTCTGGCATAATCCCATGGACTAATACCCCTTGTAATGCAGACTTTGATTGGATCAGCGCTTCACTTTCTTGAAATGGCGTTACATGCTTAACCTCAGGTAAAGCGACAAGTTCAGCCTGCAAGGCTTGCCAATTATTTAATTTGGCATCTTGTGGAGATATTAAAATATGTGGCACCAGTCCTAGTACACGACGTTTTTGCTCTCGTTCTAAACCGTCCATTACCGACACTACGGTAATTAAAGAAGCAACGCCAAGTACAATACCAATAATAGAGAAAAAGGTAATAAAGGAGACGAACCCTTTACCATGATTGCTGCGGCTGTATCTTAAGCCGATGTAAACACTAACAGGTTGAAACATTAATCCTTTCTTCTATTTAAAATGGCGAGTCGCCGAACCTAATTTGCCTAAGAGCATACCACAGCTCAACAAACTATTTTCAGCCTGTTAATTAACTTTTCCCCATTTGAATAAAAAAACTCATCGAAATGACGAAATTAATAACAGTAACTAGCTATTTAATTGTAAATATTACTTAAACAGCTCTAATTCAGTACAAATATACAAGTCAGGCAAGAAAAACAAAAGTGATAAATTACAACTAACTACATAGTAATTAGAGATTTTCTTACTTCAATGTAAATTTTAAAATACGCCTATCCATTAAGATTATGTAAACAAAGGTTTCATTACACTAGTAAATATTACTGATAGCCTTTAACATCGGAGGGATAACTACAAAAATTACTAAATTGTGAGTCTAAAATGAAAACTATAATAACAAGTGCAGTTTGCACATCTTTACTATTCATTGCTGGGTGTAATAACGACACCAGTACAACAACTGAAACAGTTGTTGCTGCGCCAGTAATGCAAAAAACAGCATTAGCTTCAGGTATTGATAAAGCTAACATGGACTTAAACGTTCGCCCGCAAGACAATTTCTACCGTTACGTTAACGGTGCATGGTTGAACGCTAATGAAATTCCAGGTGATAAAACCACTATCGGTTCATTTTACGACTTACGTGATGAAGCTGATGATAGCGTTAAAGCCATCATTGAAGAACTCGCAGCAACTGAAAATCTTAAAATGGGTAGTGATGAGCAAAAAGTTGCTGACTTATTCCGTTCATACATGAATACCGATGCACGTGATGCTGCGGGTATCAAGCCTATTCAAGCTATCTTTGATAACATTAATAACTTGAAAGACAAAAACGAATTAGCGGCATTTTTTGGTGAAAATCAAAAAATTGGTGTTGGTAGCCCATTAGCTTTTTACATCAGTGTTGATGCTAAAGATTCTACTCGTTACGCAACTCATGTTTGGCAAAGTGGTTTAGGTTTACCAGATAGAGATTACTACTTCAACGAAGCTGATCGTTTTGCAAAGTTACGTGAAGGTTATGTCGCTCACATTGAAAACATGTTTAACCTAGCGGGCTTGAAAGACGGTAAAGCTGCCGCGCAAACTATCATGGCACTTGAAACGAAACTAGCTGGCTTCCACTGGACAAAAGTTGAGTCTCGCGACAGCACTAAACGTTACAACAAATTTAATGTTGCAGATTTAAGCACAGTAACTGATGCCTTTAACTGGAATGCTTACCTTGAAGCTCAAGGCGTAGCTAAGCAGAAAGATTTGATTGTTAACCAACCGTCATTTGTTAAAGGTTTTGGTGAAACATTCGCAGCAACATCGTTAGCTGATTGGCAAACTTACTTAACATTCCACACGCTTAGTAACTTTGCAGGCTCGTTAACGACTGCATTAGATAATGAAAACTTCGATTTTTATTCAAATCAGTTAAGTGGTCGTAAAGAACAACGTCCAATGTGGAAACGCGGTGTTTCAGTTGTCAATGGCAACTTAGGCGAAGTTATCGGTAAAGTTTATGTTGGCCGTCACTTTAAGCCTGAAGCTAAAACACGTATGACACAATTAGTTGAAAACCTACGTGGTGCATACGGCGTAAGTATCGATGAACTAGAGTGGATGTCTGACGCAACTAAAAAAGCAGCACATGTTAAGTTAGCAAGTTTCGACCCTAAAATTGGTTATCCAAACAAGTGGGAAGATTACTCTGCCTTAACTATTAAAAGTGATGACTTAGTTGGCAACAAAATGCGCTCTGGCACTGTTTCTCATCAAAAAGAAGTGGCTAAGCTTGGCGGTCCAATCGACAGACAAGAATGGGGCATGACACCTCAAACAGTAAATGCTTACTACAACCCAACTAAAAATGAGATTGTGTTTCCAGCAGCAATTTTACAACCACCATTCTTTAACTTAGACGCAGATGACGCGGTTAACTACGGTGGTATTGGCGCTGTTATTGGCCATGAAATGGGTCACGGTTTTGATGATCAAGGCAGCAAATACGATGCTGAAGGTAACATGCGTAACTGGTGGACTGAAGAAGATTTAGCAGCCTTTAAAGTACGTGCTGACAACTTAGTGGCACAATACGACAACTACGCAGTATTTGATGATTTAAACGTTAATGGCTCTTTAACATTAGGCGAAAACATCGGTGACTTATCAGGTGTAACTATCGCTTATAAAGCTTACAAAGCATCATTAGATGGTAAAGAAGCAGAAGTTATTGACGGCTTAACTGGCGATCAACGTTTCTTCATGGGTTATGCACAAGTGTGGCGTGGAAAAATGGTTGAAAAATCATTGCGTAACCGCGTAGCAACTGACCCACATTCTCCAGGTGAGTTCCGTGCTTTAGGTTCGTTATCAAATATGCCTGAGTTCTATACTGCATTTGACGTGAAAGAAGGCGATGCTATGTATATCGCTCCTGAAAAGCGCGTTAAAATTTGGTAAGCTTCACTTTTTTATATGCTTGGTTACGGGCTACAAGCCTGAATCATAAATATTGAAAATAGTGGTTAATTATAAAAAGGAGCATTAGCTCCTTTTTTTATCGCTGTAATTTACTGTATACCAATTTAGTTAAGTTATCGCCCACTTGTGCTGGTTAAAATAATTCAAGGTTTCGTTGCTTTCAATCCCAATAGCCAGCTATTGGTCAATCAAGCGCCTTACCTTGATTTATTTTTCCTACGCACAACAAGAGCACAAACTTAATGAAACTGGTATTACATCAAACACAACAATGCGGTTTTCATTGTAAAGGTGAATACATAACAGTAAAATCAGCCGCTTATTAAATGATATTTTTAACCAACTAGCTTAATTATTTCAGTGTTATTACTGCAGTAGTCATTTGGTTAATCAAATAGGGAACACGGTTAAAGTCCGTGACTGTACCCGCAACTGTAAATAGCAAAAAGCTATAAGTCAGGACACCTAATATCAACATGCTTAACAACATTTAATAAACTAACACCGTGCGGGAATACACGAGAGTTACTGATGCCAAAAATTACAGGCACTTGTACCCTATTTTCAGCACTTTAATTGATACTAAATTCAAAATAATCATTTGAATTGGAGTAGAAAAACAGCATGAAAATATTGTTCGCCAACCTTTACAGCCAAGTTCAAAAACGAATTAATACTAAGTTAGTTTTTAGCTGGATAAGCCAGTAATCATGAGTAATTTATTAACGCTTGATGCTGTTTCTTGGACTGTAGAAAAACAAGCTATTCTGAGTAATATTTCATTTAATGTCGCCCAAGGCGATATTCTTGGCATTATCGGTCCTAATGGCGCAGGTAAAACCTCACTGTTAAAGTGCTTGCTAAATCAAACTAAAAATTGGCAAGGTGGTATCAAACTAAAAAACAAAAGTATAAGCCATTACAAGCCGCACGAGCTTGCACAAACCTTTGCCCTGGTAGTGCAAAAATCTCCGCCAATATTCGAACTTAAAGTTTATGATGTCGTGCGCATGGGCTTATTACCTTATAAAGCCTTGTTTGCCCGCGACACTGACATTGATAAAAAAGAAATCATGCTAGCGCTAGAAAAAGTAGGCTTAGCAACGAGTGAAAACAAGTTTTTTAATACCTTATCTGGTGGTGAGCAACAACGGGTACTAATTGCCAAAGCACTAGTGCAAAAAGCTAAAATATTAGTCTTAGATGAACCAACAAATCATCTCGATATTTTCTATCAACACCAAATTTTACAGTTAGTAAAAGCGCTAAATATTACGGTAATCATGACGATTCATGACCTAAATCTTGCCGCACAATATTGCACCCGCTTAGTATTATTAAATAAAGGCAGGTTAGTGAGCGACAATACCGTTGATAAAGCGCTTAATCCAGAAACATTGAGTAAAGTTTTTGGCCTTCCTTGCTTTCGAGACAACGTACAGCAATTCCCTGATTCGAAACTAGCTGAAGTACCTAGAGTTCATTTTTATCCAAATAGTAATACCGACTCATCACTTCCTACAGGTAAAAATTAATGAATTTATTCAGAAATATAAAGGGTAGGAATTCCTGGGTATTTTTCGGTTTGCTACTACTAACCGTTTTTTCAATAACCACGGCTATCACTTTTGGCCCAGCAAAAATAACCAGTTTAGATATTTTACAATGTGTTGTCTCAGAGTGCGCAACACCGATGCACGACATGGTCATTTGGCAAATACGAGTACCACGCGTATTAGTGGGTTTAGTGGCAGGAATGGGCTTAGCCTGTGCTGGTGCAATATTACAAAACGTCACAAGGAACCCGTTAGCTGATCCTTACCTCTTTGGCATTATTTCAGGTGCAGGCTTAGGTGCGACAATAGCAACTTTAGTACTATCTGAAGAACAGATGTTAGCCTTGCCATTAGCCGCTTTTTTAGGCGCTTTATTCTCGGTTATTATCGTTTTTGGTATTGCTACTTTATTACGCAATATGAATCATTTGTTGCTAACAGGTGTTGCTGTATCGTTTATGCTAGGCTCTATCAGCCACTTTATTCTTTACTTAGGCGACCCTTTTGCCACTAATCGAGTCATTTTCTGGCTGATGGGCAGCTTAACACGGGTAGAAATGTTTCATTTTTATCTGATTAGCGCCATGGTGGTGATCACCCTGATCACAATATTTGCCTTACATCGACAAATAGACGCCCTTCTGCTCGGTGACGAAAGTGCTGCGAGCCTTGGCGTCAATGTTGATAAGCTTCGAATTATATTACTAGCTTTATGCGCCGCAGTTACTGCAACTATTGTCGCTTACTGTGGCGGCATTGGCTTTGTTGGTCTGATGATTCCGCATATCGTAAGACAACTTGTTGGCGTAACAACCATGCCACTGATAGTGGGTTCAGCCCTTGTTGGTGGTTGTTTCTTAGTTTGGGTTGATGTACTAGCCCGCAGCGCATTAAGTACAGTCGAAATTCCCATTGGTATCATCACCTCAGCCATTGGCAGTATTTTCTTTTTAGCGATCATGTATCGCACTCGTAAAACAGGATAATAAATTATGACAACTGAAGCAGATAAAACTCAAAAACACCAAGAACGCATGCAACGTATTAAAGAAAAAGTTGATGCTCGCGTTAACTCAGCGCAAGAAGAGCGTGGGTTACTGATTGTGATTACCGGTAACGGTAAAGGCAAGTCAACTTCAGGCTTTGGTACGCTAACTCGAGCGGTAGGGCATGGCTATACTGCCGCTGCATTACAGTTTATCAAAGGTGATTGGGAATGTGGCGAACGTAATTTATTAGAAAAACATGGTGTTGAATTTCACGTTATGGCAACAGGCTTTACCTGGGACACTCAAGATAAATCGAAAGATATTGCCGCGGCGACAAAAGTTTGGGCAGAAGCGAAACGCTTACTAAAAGATGAAACTATCGACGTAGTTTTACTTGATGAATTAACTTATATGTTGTCATACAAGTACTTAGATTTAGATGAAGTGATAGAAGCTATCGTCAATCGTCCAGCCATGCAGCATGTCATTATTACCGGCCGTGCATGTCATCGTAGCATTATTGAATTGGCTGATACAGTGAGTGAAGTACAGCCAACGAAGCATGCTTTTGATAACGGTATTAAAGCGCAAAAAGGCATTGATTGGTAAGCCAAGCAAGTTTAGATCAAATAATATAGCTATCACGGAAAGAAACAATGAAACTGAATCGTTACCTGTTTACGGCATTAATAAGCTTAGCATTTACCGCTATTGCTCAAGCAAATACTAGCAATGAAACAGAAAATAAAGAGCACACTAAACCACGTATCATCGCTTTAGCACCACATATCGTTGAAATGCTATTTGATATTGGCGCTGGTGAACAAATAATCGCGACAACTGAACATGCTGATTATCCTGCTGCGGCAACAGCAATTCCTAGAATTGGTAGTTCATTACGTATTCAACTTGAACGGGTCATTGAATTACAGCCAGACTTAATTATTGCTTGGAAAAGCGGGAACCCTAGTGATGACTTAGCACGCATAAAGCAACTTGGTTTTAATGTGGTTTATTCTCAACCTAATAACTTTGCTGATGTTGCAAAAGAGCTGCGCTTATTTGGTGAGCTTTCAGGTCATACTGAGCAAGGTAAACAGGTTGCTGATAAATACCTTGCCGATTTAGCAGATATTAAAAATCAGTACCAGCAAAAAACGCCACTACTAGGTTTTTATGAAGTTTGGTCTAGGCCAATAACCACCATAGCTAAGGGCAGTTGGCCACAACAGTTTTTAGATATTTGTAGTATCAGCAACCCATTCTACCAATCGGATGCAAGGTACCCTCAAGTGAATATTGAGCAAATATTGCAAACTAATGTCGATATCATCATTCAGCCATTATCCGAGAACCAAGCAGATAAAGAAGGTTACCCTTGGGAGAAATGGTCTGTTATTCCTGCGGTTAAACATCAACAAATTATTGAACTTGATGCTGATGTAGTGCACCGCATGACAACACGTAGCTTAAACGCTCTAACTGACCTGTGTGAGCAAGCAGAAAAAAGTCGTTCGTATTATCAGAAAAGTAGCAGTTAAAACTATAGGTAATAACCTGAAGTCATTTAGGGCGGGAAACAAAAAAGCCGAGCATAATTGCTCGGCTTTTAATTAACTAAAACGCTAATAAAGTTAAGTTACGGTCTCATTTCTTCCTGATCCGCGCCTTCTTTTTCAATCACTTCAGGAATTAAGTCTTCTTTTGAAATACCTAACGCTAATGCAATTGAGCTAGCAACGTAAACTGAAGAGTATGTACCAACAAATACACCTAATAGTAATGCCGTAGCAAAACCATGTATTAGTGCACCACCTTGAAAGAATAAGGCTGCTAGTACTAATAAGGTCGTTATTGAGGTAATAACAGTACGTGACAAAGTTTGTGTTAAAGAAATATTAATAACTTCTTCAGGGCCACCTACGCGTATTTTTCTAAAGTTTTCTCGAATACGATCCGAGACAACAATAGTATCGTTGAGTGAGTAACCTATAACCGCTAATATCGCCGCTAGGACTGTTAAATCGAATTCAAGTTGTAATACTGAGAATAAACCTAAAGTCAGCAATACATCATGAAATAATGCGATAACAGAGCCTAAAGCAAAGCGCCATTCAAAACGAAAGGCAACATAAACTAGAATACAGATAAGTGCTGTTAGCATAGCTAAACCGCCCTGTTCTGCTAGTTCATCACCAACACTTGCACCAACAAACTCAATACGACGCATATCTATATTATCGCCAGTGCCTGACTGAAGAATATCAAGCACTTGGTTGCCAAGCATTTCTGCTTTTACACCTTCGCGAGTTGCTAAACGAATGACCACGTCACGGCTTGAACCATAAAACTTAACGACAGCATCATCAAAACCATTGGTTTCCATAATTGCGCGAATTTCATTCAAGTCAGCGGTTTTCTCAAAGCCGACTTCAATTAGCGTACCGCCAGTGAAATCCAGTCCAAAGTTAAGTTTGTTAGTTGCCAATGAAAATACCGAAGCAGCCATAAGTATGATACTTAACAATACAGCTACCTTGCGGTAGCTCATAAAGGCAACAGTATCTTTTAATTGTAATATTTGCATAATATTGAAGCCCTATATAGACAGTTTATCGAGACGTTTACCGCCCCAAACAGCGTTAACAACAGTACGAGTACCGACAACAGCGGTAAACATTGAAGTAATAATACCGATTGATAATGTTATCGCGAAACCTTTGATAGGTCCTGTACCAACAGCAAATAGAATTAATGCTGCAATTAAGGTGGTGATGTTGGCATCAATAATGGTAGAAAATGCAGCATCATAACCTTGGTGAATTGATTGCTGAATCGACTTACCTTCACGAATTTCTTCACGTATACGTTCAAATATAAGTACGTTGGCATCAACTGCCATACCAACTGTTAATACAATACCAGCCATACCTGGTAGCGTTAACGCCGCTCCTGGGATCATAGACATAACACCAATAATTAGCACTAAGTTCGCACCCAACGCTAAGTTAGCTACTACACCAAAGGCACGGTAATAAACCAGCATAAATAGAAATACTAAGCCAAAGCCCAACATAATAGCTTGGAAGCCCAATTGTACATTTTCAGCACCTAATGTTGGACCAACAGTACGTTCTTCGACAATTTGAATTGGGGCAACTAAAGCACCTGCTCGAAGTAGTAACGCTAAGTTATGTGCTTCAGCTTGACTACCAGCACCGGTTATACGGAAAGTTTTACCTAAACGCGCTTGAATAGTGGCAACACTGATCACTTCTTCAACTTTTTCGAAGATAGTATTACCTTCTGAATCGACGCGATCAGTTGGCTTAAATTCGATGAACACTGTCGCCATAGGCTTACCAATATTACTTTTGGTGTTGCTTGACATTTTGTTACCGCCAGCAGAATCTAAAGTTATATTAACTTGTGGACGGCTATATTCATCAAAACTTGAACCGGCATCAACAATATGATCACCGGTAAGCATCACACGTTTTTTCAACAATACAGGTTTACCGTTACGTTCTTTTAGTAATTGTGAACTACCTGGAACACGACCATTAAGCGCTGCACCTAAATCACCTTCAGTATCAACTAAACGAAATTCAATGGTTGCTGTAGCACTTAAAATTTCTTTTGCTTTCGCGGTATCTTGAACACCTGGCAATTCGATAACAATGTGCTTTTTACCTTGGCGTTGTACTAATGGCTCAGCAACACCTAGTTCGTTTACACGATTACGAATAATGGTAATGTTTTGCTGTAGTGCATACTCGCGAGTTTCTTTTAGTTTTTGCTCAGTCATACTTGCAGATAACGTTAAGTTACCTTCATTACTGACAAATAATAAATCACGATTTTGCTTTGAAAGGAAAGTTTCTGCTTTTTCTAAGTCTTCAGCATTACGAAATTGAACATTAATACTATCGTTAGTATTTTTCACTGAACGGTAACGTATTTTTTCACCACGTAAGCCTGTGCGGAAATCATCAACTAAGCTTTTTTGTACCTTAACGATAGCTTCCTGCATGTTAACTTCCATTAGGAAGCTAACACCACCACTTAAATCTAAACCTAACTTCATTGGCGTACCGCCAATACTTGCTAACCAGGATGGTGTTGCAGGGGTCAGGTTTAAAGCGACTGAATACTCTTCGCCCATAATGTCGTCAAGTAAATCACGCGCTTTAAGCTGCTCTTCAGTGTTATTAAAACGTGCTAACACTTGACCTTTTTCCATCGCGATACTTGCGTAAGAAATATTGTTTTCATCTAAGTGTGACTTTACTGTATCTAAAGTTACTGCGGTTGTTTCTACGCCACGTAAGCCAGAAAGTTGTACTGCAGGGTCTTCAGGATATAGGTTTGGCGACGCATAGATTGCACCAATGACTACTATAAATAGCACCATTAATGACTTCCATAATGGATATTTGTTTAACACAATATCATCCTATTTTCTTTAAACTCGCTTTAATTCAACTAGATAAAACTAAAGTGAAATTCATAAATATTTCATTGTTATAGTTACGCAAAAGTGCCAATTGATAGTTTATCAATAAGCACTTTTAATGTAGCTATAGCTTAAACAATAAACTCTCGTTATAGAGACTTCATTGTGCCTTTTGGTAATACCGCGTTAATAGCGCCTTTTTGTACTGTAACTTCAGTACCTTCAGCAATGCTTACTACGATAAAGTCTTTTTCATCAGAAACTTTAACAATTTTACCAACAATGCCACCTTGTGTTAGTACTTCATCGCCTTTCGACAATTCAGACATCAAGCTTTTGTGCTCTTTTACACGCTTAGCTTGTGGACGGTAAATCATAAAATAAAACACTAAACCAAATACCGCTAACATAATTAACATTGAAGTGCCGTCAGCTGATTGAGCAGGTGCTGCAGCGGCGTGGGCTTGGCTAATAAATAAACTCATAAATTCCTCTTATTATTTTTTCTAATTAGGTGTTCTAATTAATGCTTTTTGTAAATGGTGAATTTAAACCGGTTAAAGTTTTAATCTATTTCTTTACTTGTTTCTGCGCCAGCTAATGGCGGAACAGGTAAATCGCGTAATGCGTAGAATTCGGCAACAAACTCTTCTAGTTTGCCTTGCTCTATTGCATCACGCAATCCTTTCATAACACGTTGATAAAAACGTAGGTTATGCAGGGTATTCAATTGCGAGCCTAAAATCTCGTTACACTTGTCTAAATGATGTAAATAAGCACGCGAATAATTTTTACAAGTATAACAATCACACTCTGAATCTAATGGCCCTGTGTCTGTTTTATGACGAGCATTTCTAATTTTTATCACACCATTGGTGACAAATAAATGTCCGTTACGCGCGTTACGTGTTGGCATAACACAATCAAACATATCAATACCGCGGCGAACACCTTCAACTAAGTCTTCAGGTTTGCCTACTCCCATAAGATATCGGGGTTTATTCTCAGGTATCAAGGGGGTGGTATGATCTAATATTCGAATCATATCTTCTTTTGGCTCACCAACTGATAAGCCACCAATGGCATAGCCATCGAAGTCGATACCCGTTAAGCCGTTAACCGAAACTTCACGTAAATCTTCATACATGCCGCCTTGCACAATACCAAACAAGGCGTTTGAGTTACCTTGATGCGCATCTTTAGAACGCTGTGCCCAACGTAATGAAAGCTCCATAGACACTTTCGATTCTTCATGACTTGCAGGGTATGGCGTACATTCATCAAATATCATCACGATATCTGAGCCTAAACTATTCTGCACTTCCATCGAACGCTCAGGAGTTAGCATAATTTTTTCACCATTAACTGGCGAGCTAAATTTAACCCCTTCTTCAGTGATTTTACGCATTTTTCCTAAGCTAAAAACTTGGAAACCGCCTGAATCAGTTAGAATTGGTTTATCCCAATTCATAAAACCATGTAAACCGCCGTGTTGCTCAATAATTTCCGTGCCCGGGCGCAACATTAAATGAAAGGTATTACCTAGCAATATTTCTGCACCGGTTGCAGCAACTTCTTCAGTTTTCATGCCCTTTACGGTACCGTAAGTACCTACTGGCATAAATGCTGGCGTTTCTACTGTGCCTCGTTCAAATGTTAAACGGCCACGTCTTGCTTTGCCGTCAGTAGTCAGTAACTCGTACTGCATGGCTTTCTTTTCTGTTATATCTGTCATTCTTTTATCCTTCACCAACTAGCGAAACAGGCTAGCGGCTCTTTCGTGTTAACAGCTAGAAATGCTAGCCATCTATAATTTTTAATTTACTAACTTTTTATTTGCTTTTTATTTGCTTAGTTAAAAACATCGCATCGCCATAACTAAAAAATCGATATTGCTCAGCAACCGCATGTTTATAAGCGGCAATAATATTGTCGTAGCCAGAAAAGGCACTGACCAACATTAACAAGGTTGATTCTGACAAATGAAAGTTTGTCACTAAAGCATCAACGATTTGAAATTCATAACCTGGTGTAATGAAGATATCGGTATCTCCATAATACTCACCAAATTCTTTATTCTGATCTTTAGCAATTTTAGCGGCACTTTCTAAAGAACGTACTGAAGTGGTACCAACAGCTATAACTTTACCGCCACTGGCTTTAGTTTGATTAATTTGTTCGACAACATCAGTTGGCACTTCAATATATTCAGCGTGCATAATGTGATCGGCAATTTCGTCAACTTTTACTGGTTGGAATGTACCTGCACCAACATGCAAAGTGACAAAAGCGAAATTAACGCCTTTGGCTTTAAGTTTTGCCATCATTTCATTATCGAAATGTAAACCTGCTGTTGGCGCTGCTACAGCACCTGGTTTTTCATTGTAAACCGTTTGGTAACGTTCACGGTCGCTGTCTTCATCTGGGCGGTCAATATACGGCGGCAATGGCATATGGCCAATTTCATCTAGCACAGTAAGTACCGACTTTTCGCCATGAAACTCAAGCTCGAATAAGGCGTCATGTCTTGCCAGCATGGTCGCTTTAACTTTACCTTCCAGTAAGATTTCGCTTCCTGGCTTAGGTGATTTACTACAACGAATATGAGCGAGTACACGATTTTCATCTAATAAGCGTTCAACAAGTACTTCTAACTTACCGCCACTGGCTTTTTGACCAAATAAACGGGCAGGAATAACACGGGTATTATTGAAGACTAATAAGTCACCTGGCACTATGTGGCCAATTAAATCAGTAAAGGTTTCATCCGCAATTACGCCACTATCGCCATTCAACGCCATTAAACGGCTGGCTGAACGATCGGCTTTTGGATAACGAGCTATAAGCTCTTCAGGTAATTCAAATGAGAAATCGGCTACGCGCATGATAATTTTACTAGTTTAAAAGGTGAAAAAACGCGTAATTTTAGTGCCGCACGCTATGAATAGCAAGAAAAATAGCGCTAAGGTTTTTCTAACGATTAAGTTCGAAAAGCTAAGTACAGACGACTGCCTGTTTTAGCTTTTGAATCTAAAGCGCAAAGTTAGTAATTTTACTAAATAATCACTCACATTCTACTAATTCAATCGTTGGTTCATCTAAGCCAACCATGCTCATGGTATATTTTACATAACAAGTATTATTCAGTAGTTTTTTAGTTGCAGGGTCTACATTATCAGCGAATGCTATTTCAGCGCTATAATTATCACTACCATTGGCAGTAAAAGCGGTAACAATAAAATCATCTTCAAAATCAAGACTAATTCCATCGACTAAAACAGATAAGGTTTTATTATCAGGCGCCGGGTAGCCAAAGCCAAAGCTACACCCAGAACAACCTTTAATAACGTCTTCAGCCTTTGGCGTTGTGCCAGAATTTAACATTTTCTTATCAAGCCCTTTCACCAGTAATTTTGCATGTGTTGTACTAATTACCGACGCTAAGGCTCCTTTGACTCCCTGCAACGCTGAAGTTTGAGTCTCTGATTGTAAGTTGATAAAACGGGGAGCAGCAACAGCGGCAAGAATTCCCAGTATCACAATAACAACGACAAGCTCTATCAGGGTAAAGCCATTATTTTTAAAAGTTTTCATTAGTTACCTCAACTTACAACAAGTTGCCGAACATTGGTCATATTTGGGCAACAACATACCGCTATTTTAGCGCATCAAACGCGACTTAACAGTGTTATTGTGCCACGGTAACAACTTCAAACATTTTATTAACGCGACGCTACAGGCATTGTTATCAAAAGGTTTTCGCTTTATCGTTACCTTTTAGTCACTGCTTTGTTATTCATTATTTATGCGGCAAGTTTTCAATCGTGTTTCTCCTTAAATGCCATCGCGTTATCACGATGATTAATAGTGACTATAATTTAAAAACAATCACCCAAAATCGTCATTTTGGCGTATGCTGAAATCAAACTCTTTTGATAGGTAAACTCATGAAAAATCTTGCTTTCGCAATAGCTAAAACCATCGTCAATGGTTTCGAGCGCCACATTTACCTTTACAGTGAGATAACGCAAACGGCAAAACAACGTTTTGAGCAATACCAATGGTCACAAGTACAAGATGCCGCTAAGGCCCGTACTGATTTTTATGAGCTGCGCGTTGAAGAAACGTTAGACACTATTAAGCAAGATTTCTTTATCACTTCATTAGATGATGAGCTTTGGCAGTACGTTAAAAATTCTTATATCGAATTATTAACCAATCACCCACAACCAGAATTAGCAGAAAGTTTTTATAATTCGGTTTTTTGCCATTTATTTGAGCGTAAGTATTATCACAACGCCTATATTTTTGTGCAATCAACAGCCACACGATTAGACGCCTTGCCAACACCGAAAATATTCACCAGTTACCACCCTGCAGAAACCGGGCTTTTTCAAACGATTAGTCATATTATGAAAAGCCAAAATTTTTCAGTGCCTTTTGCTCATTTAAAAAAAGATGTTAATACTCTTATTGCCAAATTTCGCCAGCAAGCCCATAAAACTCGCTACCAGTTGTCTGATTTACAATTTGATATTTTAGATTCTGTTTTTTATCGCAATAAAGGGGCTTACATTATTGGCCGAGTTATTTCACCTGCAGGTAAAACCCCTTTCATTATTTCACTACTAAATAATGAAAAAGACGGGCTTTATATTGATGCCTTGATCACTGACGGTGAACAAATGGCTGTCGTATTTGGTTTTGCCCGTGCTTACTTTTTTGTTGATTGTCAGCACCCTCATGCGTTGGTTGAGTTTCTTAATCGCTTAATTCCCCACAAAACACAAGCTGACTTATATTCTGCTATTGGATTTCATAAACAAGGTAAAACCCAGTTTTATCGCGACTTCTTAAACCATCTTGATAACAGCGAGGATAAACTTGACCTTGCACCCGGCATTAAAGGCATGGTGATGTCGGTATTCACCTTACCATCGTACCCTTATGTTTTTAAAATCATAAAAGACAAGTTCTCCCCTAGTAAAAATATGACCCGTGCAGATGTAAAAGGTAAATACCGCCTAGTAAAATTGCACGACCGTGTTGGCCGTATGGCAGATACCATGGAATATTCTGAAGTCGCCTTTCCAAAAGATAGATTCTCCGAAGAGCTACTGACCGAACTTAATAGCGTTGCACCTTCACTACTGCGTTTTGAAAATGGCTTGGTGATCATTAAACATATGTATATTGAACGAAAAATGACACCGCTGAACTTATACCTTGCTAAAGCTAGTGATGAAGAAGTTGATAATGCTATGTATGGCTACGGTAAAGCGATTAAACAGCTTATTGCTGCCGATATATTTCCTGGTGATATGCTATTGAAAAATTTTGGCGTTACCCGACATGGCCGAGTGATTTTTTATGACTACGATGAAATCACCTATATGAATGAAGTTAATTTTCGCGTTAAACCAGAGGCAATAACTGAAGAGCAAATTTATGCTTCCGAGCCTTGGTATTCAGTAGATCCTGGAGATGTTTTCCCAGAAGAAATAGCAACATTTGCTTTGGCAAATAAACGTTATCGAGACGCATTTTTACGTCATCATGCAAATCTATTGGATGCTGCGTATTGGCAAGCGTGCCAACAAGCAGTCGCAAAAGGCGTTTTTGCGGATGTTTATCCTTACCCTGAAAAGTCTCGATTTTGTCATTGGCAAAGTAATTAACGGTAATTAAAAATAATTTACGCAATTTAAAGTAACGACAATGAACAATAATTCAGCAAACCATAAAGTTAGTGCTGTAAAAACGACTGATTCGTTGTTTATTTGAGCGAACAGTCATTTATTTTAAATTTACCCTTTACCTTTGGCTTTGCATCAGTATAATTCGAGTCCGTTGCAGGGGTGTAGTTCCAATTGGTAGAACAGCGGTCTCCAAAACCGACGGTTGGGAGTTCGAATCTCTCCACCCCTGCCATATTCTAAAGCCTCGACTTATGTCGAGGCTTTTCTCGTTTTAAGACTATATAAATTTTTTTTGATATGTCTAACCCGTAAGTTCGAAGCTTTCTATTATTTAATTCCTTGAAGCTATTTTTAAATTTGTTACCCATTATTTATAAATTCTAGTTTTTCCACTATCTAAACTCTGTCATGATAGCAGTGGCTTAAAACATGTCTTATTACAGAGTAATTATTGAAAATGAGCATAACTAAAAGACAATTCGATTTATTACACGCCATGGGAATAACTGTGTGGCAAAGGCGAGACTTACCTGCTCATGTATACCAGTCTGCACCAATAAGTAATGAAAGTACTACTAGCATTAACGAAACTAAAAGCAAGCAAATACCAACGAGTAATGAAGAATTAACTCAATCGCTAGCAACTTCTGAAGTTATTAGTATCGATTTACAAGAATTACTCAACCAACAGCTCTTTAGAGATGTTATTCAATGTTTGGGTGTAAGCCGAGCTGACTTATCCGTTCAAAATAATCAAATTGATTTAGGCCTGATCAATTGGCAATTAAGCCAAGGTGCTCAAATTGAATTTAGCCATAATTGTCTAATAACTCCCGATTTAAATACCATTGCTAATTCAGCACAGTTGAAGAAGTCACTTTGGCAATCAATAGGATCTTTAAGCTCGACATGAATCAAAAAACAAACAACCTTTTTACGCCGATCAGCCAAGACAGTGTTGATGAACTGATGATTATCGAACTCGCTTGCCATCCACATCCGTGGAGTGAAAAAACATTTCGCAGCTGTATTGATGGCCGCTACTTTGGAAAATATTTAACAGTTAGCGATAACGCCGTCGGTTTTTATGTTGGCGAACACGTTGCGGGGGAATCAACCTTAATGGATATATGTGTTGCACCGGAGCAACAAGGTAATGGCCATGGTAAAACCCTGTTATTACAATTTATTGAACACTGTAAAACGTTAAGTACAGAGAAAATTTTCCTGGAAGTGCGAGCAAAAAATATTAGTGCACAAATGCTATATATCAACCAAGGATTCACTGAGATATCGCGTAGAACAGGCTATTACCCGAGTAACACGGGGTTTGGCTATGAAGATGCTATTGTCATGTCTAAAAAGCTTTAAATCCTCTCAAGCATTGAAAACTAGCACGGCAATAGTGATAACACTTCACTACATTTTATTACCCCATTAACCTATATCCTGATGATGAATGATCCTACAATTTGTTCATCATCAATTCATCCTCAAAAAATATGCACAGTACACTAACAAGCAATCGTTCATATATTTTAAATAGCTATGCTGACAAAGCACAGTTTGATAGTGCTCGCGCGGATGAATTAGTGGAACAAGTGATGAGCCAAGCACTAAATGAATTATCATCATTAACTGGTCTAGGCCAACGTCAAGTTTTACAACTGCTAGCAAATAAATACAATATTCCTGTTGAACACTATCAACACTCAAGCGTAACGCAATTACTAAATGATGAGGAAAGCGTATTCATTGGTAAGTTATTTAACTAAGATTTGAAGCTTACAACATTACTCGACATCGAGTAATCTAACAACAATTACCCAGCCTCGGACACAGAGTCTACTTTTATGTTTGCTCATTCCAAATCTATATTATCCACTGTGCAGCCCTGCCAATTAAACCTGCCACTATAGAGAAATCAACGCAAATTCTTGATTAAATATCATACACGACAAGCTTGACATAATATGTCTCTCACTTTAGATTGACTCTGCAGATATTTTTATAAGAAATTAGCGCTCTATTTAGACCACTTGAAGATCAACAATATGGTTATCTACATGGTTTACGTTTTATTGGTGTTGCTAATTCAGTTTTGGAGTGAGTATGAGAAAAATAAATTATATAACCGCAATTATCCCGCTGGCACTATCACTAAATATTGAGGCAAAAACTAACAACCTCGTAACAGTTGACGATGAAACAATTGCTAAGCAAAAAAGTAGCCTAGCTAGCAATACTAAAAACAAAGGTTTTGGACCGCAATCACCACGAAACATAGACGCGAAAGCAGGCAATAACACAGTAGTGTTTAATACTGCTCCTGCAGCCAATAAAATGAATTTATGTAACATACATTTTCATAAGAATGCCGAACATGCAGGCGAACAATTTTCTAAGTATGCCGGCAATGGTGATGGTCATGGTTTTCAAAGTGGCTATTTATATTCAGGTACACTGACATCAAAAGAAAGCCAACCAGTATCTCAAGCGGTATGTCCTAGCAAGCATGGTAGTTTGCAATCTGGCGATACCATAGAAGTTCACTATGTGCATTCATCAGCTCAAGTGCAGCCAGGAGAAACACTAGGTGCTTGCTTAAGTGAGTCTGTTAAAAACCCTCAATTACGGGTAGAAACTCAAGTTTACAGCTTAGTTAATGACGATAACGCATTGAACTTTAATAAACTAACTTCAGTTGCTAAACAAAATAACTATTACCAAGCGCCAAGCATCCCAAACAACACCGGAAAACCAGTTGTCTATAGCGGCTCAACAACAGGCCCTAGTTATAATGAAGCAGGCTCCCCATTCCAAGCAACTTGGAGTGTTCGCCCTGATGTTGCAAAAGTTAATATAAAAACCGTCGCTAAATGGTGTGAAGGTAATGAGTTTAAAGAAGACCATGCCCACGGAGTAAGAAACTTAGTCACAAACCTAGATTTACTTTCTCCTATAAAATAAGTCTATTTAGAAACTGAGTAAGCTGAATATTTGTTGGCTTATATGGTTGCACTAATGACTAGAAAGGTAGGATGTCTGAGAAAGCCTGAATATAAAAAGCCGAGCATTTAGCCCGGCTTTTTGATATCTAAAACATTACCTTTTAATCAGGATTTACCAGTTTTCAACACCTTTCATGTCAGGTAATTCATGCGCAATACCTTTATGACAGTCGATACATGTTTTTTCACCTGATGCTAAGGCGTCTGAGTGCATTTTCACACTGCGGTTACCTTGCTCAGAAAAGTCCATATATTCAAAGTTATGACAGTTACGACATTCTAATGAATCGTTATCTTTCATTCGTTTCCATTCACGCTCAGCCATCGAGCGACGGTGGTCAACAAATTCTTCTCGGGTATCGATCAACCCCGTCAACTTACCCCAAACTTCTTTACTAGCGGCAATTTTACGCACAATCTTGTCGGTCCATTTTTTAGGAACATGACAATCAGGACACGTAGCACGAACACCAGAGCGGTTAGCGTAATGGATTGTTTCACGATACTCTTCGTAAACATTGTCTTGCATTTCATGACAACCAATACAAAATTCTTCCGTGTTAGTTACTTCTAGTGCAGTGTTAAAACCACCCCAAAAGATAATCCCGCCAGCAAAACCTATGGCAAGAATGAACCACATAGCTGCACTGCTTGGCGATTTTAAAAACGTCCACATATTCTTTAGCATTTTATACCCCTTTACATTGCAACGGCTTATTCATTACCTAATGATTCAACCGGTTCAAAGGTATTTTCAACCAATGGAGCCGCATCAGCTTGTGTTACATGGCATTGCGAACAAAAATAACGACGAGGTGAAACATCTGACAAGGTTTTACCATCACGTGTTTCAAAGTGCGTTAAGCTAATTTTAGTTGCACCAGTTTCTGCTGCATGCTTCCAACTATGACAACTTAAACATTTATTGCTATTTTTATCGACACGGTATCCACGAGTTTGATGTGGAACGACAGGCGGTTGATGCACATAGTTACGAGCGATCGGATTTTTATCCTTAATAACACGTTTTAATCTTTCAGCTTCACGTGTTTCTTCAAGAGGAGCTGCACCGCGAATTGTGGCTAATCCACCTGGGTTCACGTTGGTAACTGCTGTTTCTTCTGCCTTTACTATTGGGTTAATAGAAAGCGTAGTCACAACAATAACTAGTAAAGATAATAATTTCATTTTTTCTCTCCACCGCATCGATAACGTCTGCTATCGATGCGTAAATTCGTCAAGATTAGGCTTTAGTCACTTTAACCGCACATTTTTTGTAATCGGTTTCTTTTGACAATGGATCAGTTGCATCTAGTGTTAATTTATTTACTAATTGCTTCGCATCAAACCAAGGCATAAATACCAAACCTTTCGGCGGACGGTTACGACCTCGTGTTTCAACACGCGATTCAACTTCACCTCGACGAGAGGCCATTAGCACTTTATCACCACGACGTAAGCCACGCGAACGAGCATCATCTGGGTGCATAAATATTACCGCATCAGGGAACGCTTTATGAAGCTCAGGTACACGTGCTGTCATAGAGCCAGAATGCCAATGTTCAAGTACACGACCGGTACTCAACCACAAGTTATATTCTTCATCTGGTGACTCTGCTGCAGGTTCATAAGGCAAGGCAAAAATAATTGCTTTATTGTCTTTCTTACCGTAGAACTGCACTTCACTGCCTTTTTCAACATATGGATCATGGCCCTCTCTGAAACGCCACTTAGTTTCTTTGCCATCAACCACAGGCCAGCGTAAGCCGCGCTCTTGGTGGTAGCGGTCAAAGTCAGCTAAATCATGGCCGTGACCACGACCAAACTCAGCGTACTCTTCAAACAAACCTTTTTGAATGTAATAGCCAAAGTCATCAGCTTCCTGATTACTATCACCTTTACAATCAGATGTTGGGAACTTATTCACTTGTCCGTTTGCATAAAGTACGTCGTACATTGTTTTGCCACGATATTCAGGCATTTTAGCAATAAGCTCTTCAGGCCAAACTTCTTCTATTTTAAAGCGTTTTGAAAACTCAACTAATTGCCACAAATCAGAACGAGCTTCACCTGGTGCATTAACTTGTTGATGCCAGAATTGTGTACGACGCTCGGCATTACCGTAAGCACCTTCTTTTTCTACCCACATTGCTGTTGGTAAAATCAAATCAGCTGCTTGTGCAGTAATCGTAGGATACGGGTCTGAAACAACGATAAAGTTTTCTGGATTACGGTAACCAGGAATCGCTTCTTCATTGATGTTTGCCGCAGCTTGCATATTGTTATTACACATTACCCAATAAGCATTAAGCTTACCGTCTTTTAACATTCTGTTTTGTAACACAGCATGGTAACCAGGCTTCGGTGGAATAGCACCTTCAGGTAATTTCCAAATTTTCTCAGCTGTTGCTCTATGTTTAGGGTTTTTAACGACTAAATCAGCTGGTAAACGGTGTGAGAATGTACCTACTTCACGTGCGGTACCACAAGCCGATGGTTGGCCAGTTAGTGAGAATGGACTATTACCAGGCTCAGAGATTTTACCGGTTAATAAATGTACGTTGTACATTAAGTTATTAGCCCAAACACCACGAGTATGTTGGTTAAAGCCCATAGTCCAAAATGATGTAACTTTTACTTTTGGATCCGCGTAAAGCTTAGCCATTTCGATTAAGTTTGCTTCAGGAACACCAGACAGTTTTGATGCATATTCAACAGTATAAGTACTAACAAATTTAGCGTACGCTTCAAAGCTCATTGGCTTAGAACCGCCTTTTCCTGGGTTTTTAGCGGCTTGCTCTAAAGGGTGTGTTGGACGTAAACCGTATCCAATATCCGTAACACCTTCACGAACATTTACGTGTTTTTTCATGAAGTCTTCGTTAACGGCATTATTTTGGATAATGTAATTAGCGATGAAGTTTAAAATAGCTAAATCGGTTTGTGGCGTAAAAATCATACCGTTGTCAGCAAGCTCAAAACTACGATGTTTATAAGTTGATAACACGTTAACTTTAACATGTGGCGCACTTAAACGACGGTCGGTTAATCGTGACCATAGAATAGGGTGCATTTCTGCCATATTTGAGCCCCAAAGCACAAATGCATCAGCATGTTCTAAATCATCATAACAGCCCATAGGTTCGTCGATACCAAAGGTACGCATGAAACCACCAACAGCTGACGCCATACAGTGACGAGCATTTGGATCGATGTTGTTACTTAAAAAACCGGCTTTCATTAACTTAGAGGCCGCGTAACCTTCCCACACTGTCCATTGACCAGAGCCAAACATACCAACAGAAGTAGGACCTTTTTTCTTGATAGCTGCTTTAAATTTATCAGCCATGACATCAAAGGCTTTATCCCAGCTTACTGGCGCAAATTCACCTTCTTTATCAAACTTACCATCAGTCATTCTTAATAACGGTTGTGTTAAGCGATCTTTACCGTACATAATTTTTGAAAGGAAGTAGCCTTTAATACAATTTAAGCCTTTGTTTACTTCGGCTTCTGGGTCACCTTGTGTTGCCACAACTTTACCATGTTGTGTACCAACTAAAACGCTACAGCCTGTGCCACAAAAGCGACACGGTGCTTTGTCCCATTTAATCGTGCTTTCTGATGATTTGGTGATCAAATTAGAAGCAGCGCTTGGTACCGCTACCCCTGCAGCAACAGCTGTGGCTGCGACTGCATTTGCTTTAATAAAATCACGTCTTGTTAAAGTCATAGTTTTTTCCCCTGATGCTGAGGCAAGCCAGCGTCATTGTGATGAAATATTAATGATGATGAAATAACACCGGGCACATTGCCCATGTCAGTAATTGTGTTGATAATACGTTTTGCTTGGTTTTCTTCGCCTTCAAGTCCTTCAACAGTAACTACTAAGCTACCGTTCTCTCCTTTAGCGTGCACTTCTGCACCAGGAAATCCTTGCAAATTTTCAGCAACTTTTTCTGCATTTTTAGGGTGAGCCATAAACATAACTCCCGCTATATTCACGGGGCTTTCTTCTAAAAGGTTAATCACGTTGTTTGCCCTCTTACTTTAAATTTTATTATTTTGGTTTAGCAAAATTGACATAAAATTAAGTTATTTAGTTGGCTTAGCACCGAACATTTTTAAAATAAATACCGCGACAACCGCAGTGGCGATAAAACCAAACAAGAAAATAAATGGCATTGAGGAGTACCCCAAAACATTCCATATCAATTGTTCTAATTCACTCATTGTGTGCTCCTAAAGAGGACGTTGATAATTTAATTGCAGACTCAGGACACACTGAAACACAGGCGCCACAGCCATTACAGTCATTCAAAGTTATATTGGGTTGGGGTACTGATGCATGAAGATGCTTAAAGATGATAGCTTCAGTTTCACAGCTATCTTGGCATATTTGGCAATGCACTTGTTTGGTTGTTAAGCAGCTTGAAGTAATTTCTATGTTGAGTTGCCAAGGCTGCGTATCAAACGCGTTAAATAAAGGTTCATCACAGGCTACAACACATTTTTGACAGAAGGTACATTCACCAGCTGCAAAATTTATTTCGGGAAAGCCACCGTCACCTTTAACAATAATGTTTTCTTCACATGCACTTTGGCATTTGCCGCATTGTGTACAACCACGAGTAAATAATGTTTCGTCAGCTGTCCAAGGCAACCTAATGGCTGGGGGAGTTGAAACTTTTTTAGCTCGCATAAAGTTGCGACGACGTAAATCAACCATGGTGACCTATTACTACATAATATGCTGGGGTTATCCCCGCAAAAACTTGTCAGTGCATAAATATCATGTGCTGACGATACAATAACTAATGCTCTAATATATTGATGCAAATCAAGTTATTTAAGCACTTTTAGAATAAATCCTTATCTTTTTTAAGGTTAACATTCTCCTTACAAAAATCAAGGGTAATCAATCATTGGCTACTTAACCGCTTGTAATTGATTTTGTTTACTTTTAACTGAAAAATTACTCCGTAATACTTTATATAGCTCAATAACAAAAAAAGGCCAACTATGTGGCCTTTTTTAACGTAATTAAAATGTCTAATTAATGAGAAACTTTAATTCTCTCAATAAGGTGTATTGGTTTAGAACCTTCAGTCATTAAAAAATCGAGCTGTACCATAAAGCCTTTGCTTGTAACCTTACTTTTTGACTCATATTGCCATTGCAATAATGCATCAATTGCGGCTTTGTCAAAAACGTTTTCGGGTGATGATGTGACAACACTAATATTTTCAGTATTACCTTGGGCATCAATATCAAATTTGAGCAGAACAGCCCCTTCAATACCGTCTTTTGCTGCTTGAATTGGGTACTTGGGCTCAATTCGCATTACTGGGTATACAGTGTTAACTGTTTTAAGATGCTTCTTAACTGAATCACCACCTTGACCTTGTTGCCCAACATGGCCAGCATAACTTACACTCGTCATAAGCGCGGCAACCAATAAGCCATATAGTGTCAATGTAGGCTTGCCAAACACTTTACTATTCTTAATTTGCGTTATTCTTTCCAACATAACTTTTTTATCTCCATATTCATTAAACGATAAGTGAGCAAAAGCAAATCGTTGCTTTTGTTGAGCGGTGATGAGTAATGCTCGACTGTAGTTAATCCTGCTATCTAACTGCTTGCGCGCCAGAGTAGTTTGATCACAGGAAAGTTCCTGGTCACGACGAAGCTTTATATAAGCTAGCCAAACCAAAGGGTGAAACCAAAACAGCGCAATAAACAAAAATGCTATCAGGTTCCAATAAATGTCATTGCGATCAAAATGACAAATTTCGTGGGCAACAATAAGCTCTTGTTGCTCTTGATTATAAATAGTGGAAAAGTTGCTAGGCAGCAGCAATAAAGGCTTTATCAAGCCAGTTAACATCGGGCTTTCTACCTGTTCACTTATCACCAAAGTCAATCTTCGTTGTTCAAGCCATAGTTCAATGTCAGAGTTGATAGCATTATTTAGTGACTCTGTATTTGTTAAGGTCGAAGCTGATAATGCACGATTAAACTGCCAGTGTTTTATTATCAAACAAAATATTAAAATAAGCGTAATACCAAGGCTAAACGTCATCAGCCAATTGATACTATTTACTTGTGAAAGCGTTTGTGCTGAAGTAACCAAAACACGGTCAATATTGCTGCCAGTGTTATCAATTGCGCTGGAAAACAAAACAGCAGGCAGTAATTGATAAATGGCCAATGCTAATGGCACTGATAGCCAAGTTATGTAGGTAATATTAGCGCCACAATATTTCAATAATAATGGACGAAAAAGTAATAGAAAGATTAATACCATGGTCAACGGAATGATGGTATTAATCACTACTTCGAATATCGACTCAATCATGCTCATTTTCCCATTGGTCAATAAGTGATTTCAGCGCCTCAACATCCTCTTTTTGAAGACTCTTATTTTTTGCAAAACCGGCAACAAGTGGTGATACTTTGCCACTGAACAAGCGCTCAATTAAGCTTTGGCTCGCTTCTGTGGTGTAATCTTCTCGTGCAAACAAAGGCGAGTACAAGTAACGACGTTGCTCTTTTGTAAAGCTCACCGCTTGTTTTTTCACTAAACGATTAAGTAACGTTTTTACCGTTTTCTCATGCCATGTTTTTTTCTCATTTAAACGAGAAACAATATCACTTGCTGCCGCAGGATATGCTTGCCATAGCACTTCTAGCACTTCAAATTCAGCCTTGCTGATATCAGTCATTTGCTGTTCCATAAACCCTCTTACTAAAACATAACGATATTAAATAGTAGAATAAACGCATTGATTACACCTGTAATCCACAAACAAAGAATTACACCTGTAATCAATAAAGTCAAGGCCCTACACTTGAATATTTTTATAACAATAAGAAGAAATAAAAAATAAAGCGCATTTCCAACATATTGTTACTGCCCTTAGCATGACTTTTCGCTATAATGTTGCGCTCTTAAATTTTAGCTATTTTTCATCCACTTTAAACAGGTAATTTGCATGTCTGTACAACAGCAGGAAGTCGATTTACGTCGCACCTTCGCTATTATTAGTCACCCTGATGCGGGTAAAACTACGATCACTGAAAAAGTATTACTTTTTGGCCAAGCTTTACAAAAAGCAGGTACGGTAAAAGGTAAGAAATCTGGTCAACATGCAAAATCTGACTGGATGGAAATGGAAAAAGATCGTGGTATTTCCATCACAACCTCGGTGATGCAGTTCCCTTACGATAATTGTTTAGTTAACTTACTAGATACCCCAGGCCATGAAGATTTCTCGGAAGATACTTACCGTACATTGACGGCAGTAGATTCATGTTTAATGGTTATCGACGTCGCTAAAGGTGTTGAAGCCCGTACCATTAAACTAATGGAAGTTACGCGCTTGCGTGATACGCCAATCATCACTTTCATGAACAAAATGGACCGCGATGTTCGTGACCCAATGGAAGTCATGGATGAAGTTGAAGACGTATTAAAAATAAAATGTGCACCTATTACTTGGCCAATTGGCATGGGTAAAGAGTTCAAAGGTGTTTATAACATTTTAACCGATGAGATATTTTTATATCAAACAGGTCAAGGTCATACGATTCAAGAAAAACGTATTATTAAAGGCATAGACAACCCTGAACTAGATACCGTCATTGGTAGCTACGCTGAAGATTTACGAGAAGAACTAGAACTTGTTGTTGGTGCTTCGCATGAATTTAATCATGAAGAATTTTTAAATGGCGAGCTAACACCTGTATTTTTCGGTACAGCATTAGGTAACTTTGGTGTTGACCATATGCTTGATGGCTTAACAAAATGGGCACCGAAACCTTTACCTCGTTTAACTGACACTCGCACAGTAAACGCAGAAGAAGAAAAATTCTCCGGCTTTGTTTTTAAAATTCAAGCCAATATGGATCCAAAACATCGTGACCGTATCGCCTTTATGCGTATTTGTTCAGGCAAATACGAGAAAGGTATGAAGATGAAACAGGTTCGTATCGGCAAAGACGTTAAAATTGCTGATGCCGTAACCTTCATGGCTGGTGATCGTTCTAATGTAGAACAAGCCTACGCTGGTGATATTATCGGTTTGCATAACCACGGTAGTATTCAAATTGGTGATACATTTACCGCTGGTGAAAATATGAAGTTCAGTGGTATACCGAACTTCGCCCCAGAAATGTTCCGCCGCATTCGTCTGCGTGATCCACTTAAAGCTAAGCAATTACAAAAAGGCCTAATCCAGTTATCTGAAGAAGGTGCTGTGCAGGTATTTAGACCTTTCAATTCCAACGATATGATTGTTGGCGCTGTAGGTGTATTACAATTTGAAGTTGTCGTTCAGCGTTTAAAAACGGAATACAATGTTGATGCTATTTACGAGCCAATTAGCGTAGCAACTGCGCGCTGGTGTACTTGTGATGACGAGCGCACGTTAGAGCAATTCCAAAAGAAAGCCTACGACAACTTGGCATTAGATGGCGGCGACAACTTAACGTATATCGCACCAACCATGGTGAATCTGAGCTTAGCGCAAGAACGTCATCCTGATATCACGTTCCACAAAACACGTGAGCATTAGCCAAAGCCGTTTGATGACAAACTAAAATCAATCAACTAATTTATACATAAGCGTAATAATTTAACTTACGCTTATACTCTCAAGTCATAATGTAACAGGCTTGAGTCAGCAACCCAAAAAGAGTTAATTTACATGAATATTAGTGACATCCTAAGTGAAAAAGTTAAGCTTGCCATGATCACGGCAGGTTTACCTGAAGGGACAAACCCAGCAATAAGTTTATCAAACAGAGCAAACTTTGGTGATTACCAAGCAAACGGTGTCATGGGTGCTGCTAAAAAACTAAAAACTAACCCTCGTGAATTAGCAACAAAAGTTGTTGATGCGCTTGATCTTTCTGGTATTGCTGAAAAAGTTGAACTTGCCGGCCCTGGATTCATTAATATTCATTTAGACCAACAATGGTTAGCAACGCAATTAAACCAAGTTTCAAATGATAAAAATTTAGGTGTTAGCCAGTCAGCAACACCACAAAACGTTGTTGTTGATTACTCTGCTCCTAACCTAGCAAAAGAAATGCATGTTGGACATTTACGCTCAACCATTATTGGTGACGCCGTGGTACGTGCATTAGAGTTTCGCGGTGAACATGTTATTCGTCAAAACCATATGGGTGACTGGGGTACGCAATTTGGTATGCTATTAGCACATTTAAGCGACAAACTAGCATCAAACGAAGTTGCTGAAACTGCGCTTGCAGATTTAGAAAACTTCTATCGTGAAGCAAAAGTACGTTTTGACGATGAAGAAGGCTTTGCTGATCGTGCTCGTGATTACGTGGTTAAATTACAAAGTGGCGAAGCACAATGTGCCGTACTTTGGCAGCAGTTTATTGATATTTCAATTGCACATAGTGAAGATATTTATCAAAAACTTAATGTTACATTAACCCGTGATGACATTATGGGTGAAAGCGCCTACAACGATGACTTATCAAATGTCATTGATGAATTAATGGCACAAAAAATTGCCGTTGAAGACCAAGGCGCAAAAGTTGTTTTTATCAATGAAATGGCAAACAAAGACGGTGACCCTTCAGTGTTTATCGTACAAAAATCTGGCGGCGGCTATTTATATGCCACTACAGATTTATCCGCATGTCGTTACCGTAGCAATGAACTAAAAGCTGACCGTATCATTATTTTTACTGATGCTCGTCAAGCGCTGCATTTCAAACAAGTTGAAATTGTAGCCCGTAAAGCTGGATTACTACCAGAGCACGTTGGTTACGACCATTGCCCATTTGGCATGATGATGGGTGATGACGGCAAACCATTTAAAACCCGTACTGGCGGTACTATCAAACTCGCAGAATTACTTGATGAAGCAGTAGTGAGAGCAAAAGCAGTCATTGCTGAAAAAAATCCTGATTACTCTGAAGAAAAATTAACTGAACTTGCTAATAAGGTTGGTATTGGCGCGGTTAAATTTGCTGACTTGTCAAAAAACCGTACCAGCGATTATATTTTCAACTGGAAAACAATGCTGAGCTTTGAAGGTGCAACCGCCCCTTACCTGCAATATGCATACTCTCGTATTCAAAGTATTTTTACTAAAGCTGACTTTACCGGTGTAAGCAATGCAAACAGTATTGTGATTGTTGAGCCGCAAGAAAAAGCCTTAGCATTAAAATTACTACAGTTGGAAAATGTTATTGATTCAGTGATCAGTGAATGTACTCCTAACTTGCTATGTAACTACTTATATGAGCTTGCAAGTTTATACATGAGCTTTTATGAAGCCTGCCCAATCTTAAAAGATGATATTACAGATGAAGTAAAGCAGTCTCGATTAGCGCTTTGCCAAGTTATTGCCAACACTTTAAAGCAAGGTTTAGATATTCTAGGCATTGATGTAATGGAACGCATGTAAAACACCTGATGCTACTAAGTTTGCTACTTATTAATAGGAAGAAGCTTAGTAGCTCTAATAAGTAACACTAAGGAATAATGTGTTGTAAATGAAAATATTACTCATTGATAATTTAGAAAATCATCTACTTGATCTCAAGCGAGAACTGCTTAAGTCGAGAGCAAAGTTTGCTCATGTATCTGGTCTACATGCTGCCGTTTCAGCGTTATCACAACATCAATTTAATATTGTTGTTTGTGCTGCTGACATTGATGGTAGTTACGGTGAATCAATACTGGAAATGGTCGCGAAAAAATTCCCAAAAATCGTCAGAATATTAATTGATGATGACGAGTCGAAACCAAAAAGTATTGCTCATTACAGCTTCGCTATGCCATTAGACAGCAAAATAATAATTAACACTATTGGCCAACTCGCTAGTAATAACCAAGCAATAACCAAAGATATTATTGTTAAAACTGTCGCAAATATTAAAACTTTACCGAGTCCTCCTAAAGTTTATATGCAGCTTAATGCTGTGCTTAAAGAGAAAAACACCGACTCTGAAAAAATTGCAAAAATAGTACAGCAGGACCCTGCCCTAACCGCTAAAGTATTACAGTTCGCTAATAATACTTATGCAAGTACAGGCAAGCCTATGATGAACATTAGTGATGCAATCACCAAAATGGGCATCGACACCTTAAGCTGTATTGTGATGACGGCTGAGTTGTTTTCCTACAATCCTAAAATTAAAGATTTTTCGATACTAGATGAACAATTGCACTCATTGGCCACAGCTAAGCTTGCCGCGTCGATGGTGAAACCTGAATTAAAACAAGATGCCATGATAGCTGGACTGCTGCATGATTTAGGTAAAGTTGTACTTTTTGAAGTGAACGAGCAGTCGACCGCTTTATTTTTCAAGCATCGTATTAAAGATGGCAATAATATGGCATTAGAAAACAAAGTTTTCGCTATTGATCACTGTCACGTTGGCGGCTATTTATTACACACATGGGGTTTTTCATACAAGATAATAGAAGCCATTGTATTACATCATAGTCCAGAAAAATTAATGCAAAAAAGTTTTGGCGTTGCCCAAGCCGTTTACCTTGCTAATGTACTTACTCACAAACAACCAGCAGCACCTGAATTTATTGAACACTTTAAACTTGCCGGTGTTATTGATGCATTAACTCGTCGGGCAGAAAAACTTATTTAATCTATTGTTAGTTAAGCAATGATATAAAAAGCCAATTAGGAAACCAGATGACAAAGACACTAACCTTTACCGATAGTCATTGTCATCTTGATTTCGATACATTTTCTACTAACACTGTTACGTTGTTAAACCTCTGCCATCAAGCACATATCAATAATATTGTTATCCCTACTATAGGCCCAAGTAACTGGCTTAAAGCTTTAGCATTTGCTAAAAAATTCACTTCAAATAAAGTCAGCTTACACACTTGTCTAGGCATCCATCCTTGGTTTCTTAATGAGTTAACACCAAACAGTTTGAATGACTTGGAAGCATTACTCGTTGAGCACTTAGCAGAAATTAGTGCCATTGGTGAAGCTGGTATTGATGGTGTTATTGATAAGGAACACAATAATATGAGCGAGCAACAGGCTATTTTTGATGGCCAATTGCAGTTAGCAAAGAAATATGATTTACCTATTATTGTCCATCACCGAAGATCGCATCAAGATATCGTACCATTACTTAGAAAATATCAACTCAATAAAGCAGGTATTATTCACGCATTTTCTGGCAGCTACCAACAAGCTTGTCAATATATCGATTTAGGCTTTAAGCTCGGTATTGGCGGTACCATCACTTACCCCAGAGCAGAAAAAACCATTAAAGCAGTTAAACGCTTGCCGCTAGAAAGCTTAGTCTTAGAAACCGATGCGCCAGCGATGCCATTATTTGGTTTTCAAGGGCAAGACAACTCCCCTTTACGATTGATTGAAATATTTAATGCCTTAAATATAATTCGCAGTGAATCAGATACGGATTTAGCGATTGCATTAGAACAAAATATTCGTGAAGTATTTCCAAGGTTAGCCAATTAGCAAATATTAAGAAATAAAGTTTTAGAGGTTAAAGACACTATTTATTCGCTGTTGGTAGCCTAAAGCCTTGTCGACTAAAACGATTCAAACCACGTGTTAACAAAAAGCCAATCACGCCAGTTACAATCATTAATAAACGCATAATATCGAATTGAGAATAGCTGTTAGTAGCTAAGTCATCGGCTAATAATGAACGATACAACGACAGTCTAATATAACCCTTTAATTTTCCAACACGTAATTCTTGCACAAACGGCGTTACATCATCACTTTGATTAATTTTCATAGCGGAGATACCAAATAAGTCTTTAACGGATTCGTTTGCCGTAGATGCTGCAATTACCTGCCCTGTTTTGCCATATATATGTACACTCTTTACCAATGGCTGCAGCGCTAAACTATCAACATACTGCTGTAAGTTATCCGCTTTTTGTTCTAGAAACATAACAGAGCTTGCTGCTGCCTGCGCCAAATACATTTTGCCAATAATGTTAGCATGCTGTTGAATTTCAGCTTGCTGTTCATCACGACTAGTAACCCAAAAATTCATTACCATTACGATTAAAAAAATAGCTATAGCTAATTGCAATATTTTATTATAAATCGATGATAATTTAGGGTATAAAGGCTGTTCTATTTGCTTCATAAAACGTTATGATTCCAAAAATTCTATAGCTAGAGTATTGGTTATACTATAGAACTTTTTTGGTAGTATTTGTACTGATGAAAACGTTTTATCGCATGTTTTTAAATCAGCTATTTTTTCTAAAATAAGGCAAAGCCGTGACAAGTCCGAAAGAAACCATATTTTTAAGTACTATCAAACAACAAAATTTAGCACAATGCTTACCTTTTGAGTCTAGCCCGATAGGCACATTAATTAGTTTTAATGAAAATCTGCAAGCCTTTGAATTGTCTACAACAACTAATGCTCTAGACGCAGGCCATTTGCAAATAGAACTTGTTGTTTTTAGTGATATCAATATGACAACATTCGCAAACTTATTGATAGCGTGTAAAATTAATAGTTGTGTTCTACAAGCTATCAACCACCGAAACAACCTAACAAGTTATCGCTTTACCGCACAAGTAAGTGATTTAAAAATTGCTCGAGAGCAGTTAGCCGTATTTACTACCGAGCATCAAATTGAAGCCGCACTGCTATGTAGTGCCCCTACCTTAGCAATACCAGGTTTATTGGTCATGGATATGGACTCCACCACCATTAAAATTGAATGCATCGATGAAATCGCAGCTCTTGCCGGTGTCGGCGAAGAAGTTTCGGCAGTCACTGAGCTTGCCATGCAAGGACAGTTAGACTTTAGCGAAAGCTTACACCAACGGGTTGGAAAGCTTGCTGGCGCGTCAGAAAGTATCCTTGCAAGTGTTGCAGACAACATCCCACTAATGGAAGGATTAGAAACCTTAATTACAGAACTTAAAAAGCACCAATGGCGAATCGCAATTGCTTCTGGCGGCTTTACATATTTTGCTGATCATCTAAAAAATAAACTAGCGCTAGATGCCGCAGAAGCAAACGTATTGGAAATCAAAGAGCAGACGCTAACGGGCAAGGTATTGGGTAAAGTTGTCGATGCACAAGCAAAAGCGGATTGTTTAGCAAGCTTGCAAACTGAGTTTAACATTGCGTCAACGCAAACGGTTGCAATGGGAGATGGTGCAAATGATTTAGTGATGATGGCAGCGGCTCATTTAGGTGTCGCGTTTCACGCTAAACCGCTTGTTTTAGCGCAAGCTGATTCTTGTATTAGCAAATCGGGTTTAGATTGCTTGCTGCATTGGTTAGCTTAACGTTATTGTAAATCAGTAGGAATAGTTAGCCAACTACGCGGGTTGGCTAACATTATTTTTACGGGTTAATTGATAGCGAAAAACTTCTTCTTGAGTAACATCAAAAATCTGCGCGAGCCCTGCTACGCTCCAAATTTCTTGTTCGATTTGCTTACCACGATGAATCGCGTATGAACCAATATAACTTAACTCTGGATTAAGGTGCCCCATATCAGGCTCAGCTGCCCGTGATAATTTTGCCATGACACAGAAAAAATCACCTTTTTTCAATGCTTGATGAATAAACATTTGTTTAACTTTTTCGGAGCCCAACTCTGATGCCATTTTGGTTGTTACAGCTTCTTCAACCGAACTAGTACGATGATTAATAGCAATATAGAGTAGCACTGTTTTTGCGTTATCAACCGACTGCATCTTTTTCAAACTTGCGGTTAAGCGCGTCAATATATCAGGGTGACCAATTAACGGGTACAAATTGATATGTTGCTTACTATCACTCAACTTTCGCATCGCTGCAATTAACTTACCTGAGCTTTCACCACAGGCAACCGTTTCAATTTTATAACGACTACCGCTAGTTTGAACAACAAGTGTTGGGATCATTGAACTTGAACTGTATATGTTACGCAGTGCTTTAGCCAAGCCGGGTTTAGTCATTGCGTATTCATCAGGCGTTAATTTATCACGATTTTTATCAATGAGTGCCTTAAAAAATTTACGGCCAATATGTTGATGCTTCTCAACAAAAACCCGTAAATTAACTACCTTCTTACTACTATCAACTCGAATAACTTCATAGGGCAAGGCTTTTAGCTGAAAAGCCGAGGTGATTTTTTGCAGCGCAGGAAAACTGATACTAACAATGTCACCTTTCGTTAGTACCGTTGCTTTATTTAACTCAACTTTCAAACCAGCAGTAGAGAAGTCATGCGATGTCCCTTGCCACTTCACATCATCAATCTCAACGTCTGTTGGTGTTTTATACTTAAAACGTAACTCTTGACGTTGGTTTCGATAATTAATCCCCACTTCATCAACACTGTACGGCTGGCTTAAGCGTTTATGGCCAAAGTTCTTCAATTTAGCGGTATTGATGCCTTCATATGAAAGCAATTGGTATGCTTTTGTCGACTCACTTTGAGTAACATCACTTGCCACAACGATAAATGGTGTGTTGGCTATTTGTAACTTAACTTCATCAGAGGCCGGTGCATTTAAATATTGGCTTTTCTTAGGTAACGCTTCCGACAATGTTAACGGCGACTCTATACGTTTAGGAAAGACGTCGAGTAGAGACAATTGAGTAATTGAAAAGTTGCCTTTTGCTGCAGCAAACCCTAAAAACTGTGTTCTAAATTCTTCGTCTTCGGCAAGCTGTAACTCATCGGCGGTATAAAAGTAATGCTTACCTTGGCTTTTATGAATAAAGCTAAATACTAATAACGACTTACCCGACACAGCTAATTTTTGTAATCTGGCAATTCGCTCAGGCGGCGTTAAACAATATAAAGTTGAATAGCGCTTTTCATCTTTCCAGTATTGAAAAATGTTCTGATTGTTATTACATGTTAAAGCGTACTTGGGCGCTAAAAGCTTACCTTTCTTCTCTATAAAAATAGCCAGTTCATTAGATTTAGGTAAAATGTATTGCTCAAAATTACGTGATTGCAATGCACTAATGCTGTTGTCTAAATTAATTTTATAGCGACGTTTATTACCTTGGATAAACCCTGATAGAAATTGCGTAAAACCGTCTTGAGGATTAGTTTGCGGAGTAACACGTTTTACACCGACCAACTGCAGATTTTCGACAACGGCTATATTTTTTATTTCATAAACAAAGTTATTATCAGAGCCAAATTGAAACTCGCCCTCTAAACCGGTAAAACGCAAAGAAATTTGTTGACCAACACTGATAGGCTTAACGCTATTAATCCTAAATTTACAGCCATTAACACTGAGGTCTGAACTCGTGCATTCAACACTACTTTTTTCGTCGAAAAACACCTGAATTGGAATCGCAAAGTTCATTCGCTCTTCACTGCGATTATGATACGGGCCAAAACTGTAGAATTTTGCAGGATATTGAGACTTTTCAAATACCTTATCAGGCTCAGTATTTTTACTTACACTAGCGCTACTTTTCTCTCTTTGATAGATAACCCTAAAGTTATTCTCAGTGCTCATTACAGCTTCATAAACACCAAAGGTGTAGCCGCTATATAGGACAAAAGCATCACTAAAAACTTTAATGGCTACATCATCTAAATAATGTGTTCTCTCTTCATGGACAAATGGTTTACATTCACCATCAACATGACCGCGTAAATCAATTAGTCGCGTGCAAGGGGCCGCCAATCGCTTTAATTCCATTTTAAGGAGGAAGCGTTCGGTTTTGGGAATATTTTTAGCAGCTGAAGAAAACGAGGCTTCAAAGTTTGGATTTAAAACTTGGCCACTAAAATCATTGATAATTTTTTTATATTTTGAAAAGTCTTTATTCATTTACGCTTTAATATCTTTACAATAAAGAAAACTACTTATCGCATATTGATCTAGTATAAGTGCCTTAATAAATAACACTATAACAGCACTAAGATAATTGTCGATTAGTACATAATTAATTAATTCAAAGCAAGAATTATACCTATTACAACCACCCAAGCTAAATATCAATGATTTCAGCCGAATTAAAACAAATATTTAGTGTTACCTCGAAAAAATGGTAACGAAGAACCAACCGTATTAGATAAAATGCTTTATCATGGCGAATGAAAAGTAAGTCGTTTGACAAAATAATATAAAATATGAATAAAGTTCAATGGTTTGTCATAATTTTGACTATAGCATCAACGCATAATTAAAAAAAACATGTAAAAGAGTAGGAATTTCAGATGGCAAAAGCACCAAAACTACAATTTGTCTGTACAGACTGCGGAATGGACTACCCACGTTGGCAAGGTCAATGTCGCTGTGGTGCTTGGAACACATTGGCTGAAATGAAGGTTTCAGCAAGCCAAAGCAAAGGTTCAAGTAGTAATCGTACATCAGTTGGCGGTTACGCAGGTGGTGTTGGCGGTGGCTCAAAGAAAATTAACGAAATTGAATCTATTGAGGCAGAAAAGCAACTTACCGGTATAGGTGAGCTTGACCGAGTATTATGTGGTGGCGTAACTACGGGTTCCGTCAATATTATTTCTGGTGATCCGGGAGCAGGTAAAACCACACTACTTTCAGATTTAGTGGCGCGTATGTCAAAACTAAGGCCATCTCTTTATTGTACCGCGGAAGAATCTCTCTCACAGTTTAAAAACCGAGTGCAACGTTTAAAGCTTGATTATAACCCTGATGAACTTTATCTATTGTCGGAAACTAGTGTTGAAGCAATCATTGAAGAATTGGATAAGAAACAAATTAAATTTGCTGTCATTGACTCAATTCAGGCAGTAGTGACCGAAAATGCTAATGGTAGTCCTGGCTCTCCTTCTCAAGTAAAAAGTGCCGCACAATCTTTAACACAATACTGTAAGCAAAATAACGTCACCATGTTTTTAATTGCTCATGTTAATAAAAACAATGAAATAGCCGGCCCTCAAACCTTAGTTCATATTGTCGATGCGTTATTGCATATCGACACAAATGACGGGCAAATACGTACACTACGTGCTAACAAAAACCGTTTTGGTGATATTGATACCGTTGGTATTTTTAAAATGTGTGAAAAAGGTATGCTCAGCGTTGATAACCCAAGTGAAATATTTTTATCTGGCTCAACAACTGAATCTCCGGGCTCAGCAATTACCTGTATACGTAAAGGTAATCGGAATTTGTTGTTAGAAATTCAATGTTTGACGACTGAAACAGAAGCTGAGTTTCCTCAACGAGTTTGTGTTGGTTTGAATATGAACCGTATCAAAATGCTCACTGGTATTTTGCGTAAACATACAAAAACAAAGATTTACCATGACACTTTTTTTAACATTGTTGGCGGTCTAAAAATTGATGAGTCGGAAACTTGTATTGATCTTGCACTTGTTACTGCACTGCTCAGTAGTTTAAACGAATTTGTTATCCCACGAACCACTTGTATTATGGGTGAGTTGAGCTTAAATGGCGATGTACGCCCTATTGATAGTGGTGTACCGCGAGTTAAAGAAGCCGCGCAACATGGCTTTTCAGAAATATTTATTCCATTTCGAAATTACCACAAATCAATGGAAGGTTTAGGCGCAAAAATCACCGCAGTTAAAACAATTCATGAGTTAATTGAATTAATAAAGTAACTCCCCTGCTAGCGATTACAATCCACTTCTATCATGTTATAGCTACCTCAAAGCGCTTTGAGGTAGCTCACATATAACTTAACTTGGTTCATAATCTAAATTAGCTGACAGCCAACGCTCAGCTTGTGGCATGGTCATTTCTTTACGCCCTGCGTAATTTTCGACTTGGTCTTGGGCAACTTTCGCTACCGCAAAGTATTTTGATTCAGGGTGAGCGAAATACCAACCACTAACAGCGGCACCTGGCCACATCGCAAAGCTTGATGTTAGTTCCATACCAATATTTTCTTCAACATTAAGTAACTCCCACAGCAAACCCTTTTCAGTATGTTCAGGACAGGCAGGATACCCTGGTGCTGGTCGTATCCCTTGGTATTGTTCTCGTATTAAACTATCGTTATTTAAATTTTCATCAGGAGCGTAGCCCCAATAGTCTTTACGAATTTGTTCGTGAAGGTATTCAGCACTCGCTTCAGCTAATCTATCGGCAACCGCTTTAATTAAAATACTATTGTAATCGTCATGGTCTGCATCAAAAGCTTTTACTAATGCTTCAACGCCAAAACCTGCAGAGACTGCAAACGCGCCAATGTAATCATCAATACCAGAGGCTTTATCAGCAACATAATCAGCTAAACAGCGGTTATATTGCCCTGCAGGTTTCTTACTTTGCTGACGCAACTGGTGTAATTTCATTAACGGCTCAGTACGCGATTCATCCGTATAAAGCTGTAAATCGTCTTGTTCACGGTTTGCAGGAAATAGACCAAACACCGCTTTTGCCGTTAACTTTTTATTATTAACAACATCATCTAACATGGCATTAGCATCATTAAATAACTTAGTGGCCTCTTCACCGACAACTTCATGACGAAGGATCAAGGGATATTTACCGGACAACTGCCAAGTCATAAAAAACGGCGTCCAATCAATATAGTTTCTAACGATATTTAAATCGATACTGTCCAATACCGTAACACCAAGCTTATTAGGAACTTTAGGGGTATATTCCTCAAAACTAATTGGCGTGGCATTAGCTCTAGCTTCCGACAATGGAATTAAACTTGAACGTGGGCCTTTTTTATAATGGCGCTCACGCACTTTTACATATTCTGCTTTTTGTCGCTCAACAAAGGCGGCTTTGTTTTCTTCAGATAATAGCGTGCTCACCACTGATACTGAACGTGAAGCGTTAGGCACGTAAACAACGGGGTGCTGAAATTGTGGTTCAATTTTAACTGCGGTATGCGCTTTAGATGTTGTCGCGCCACCAATAAGAAGCGGTAAATCAAATTCTTGTCGTTTCATTTCCTTAGCGACATGAACCATTTCATCAAGTGATGGCGTGATCAAGCCTGACAAGCCGATAATATCTACTTTTTCTTCACGAGCAACACGTAAAATATCTTCACATGACACCATCACACCTAAATCAATAATATCGTAATTGTTACACTGCAAAACTACGCCAACAATATTTTTACCAATATCATGAACATCACCTTTTACCGTTGCTAGTAGTACTTTACCGTTAGATTTCACTTCGGTTTTTTCAGCTTCAATAAAAGGATTTAAATGTGCTACCGCTTGTTTCATTACTCGTGCTGACTTAACCACTTGCGGTAAGAACATTTCACCAGCACCGAATAAATCACCAACCACATTCATGCCATCCATCAATGGCCCTTCGATAACATCGAGCGGTCTAGTAGCTTCTAATCGTGCGGCTTCTGTGTCTTCAACAATAAACTCATTAATACCTTTTACTAATGAATACTCTAAGCGCTTTTTAACCGGTAATTCACGCCAAGTTAAATCGGCCTTATTATTTTTACTGCCCGCTTGCCCACGATATTCCTCGGCAACATCTAATAAACGCTCAGTTGCGCCATCATCAGAATTTTGAATAACGTCTTCAACCGCTAAACGTAAATTGTCAGGAATATCGGAATAAATGGCTAGCTGACCAGCATTAACAATGCCCATATCCATGCCATTTTTTATCGCATGGTAAAGAAACACAGCATGAATGGCTTCACGTACCGGGTTATTGCCACGAAATGAAAATGAGACATTGGACACTCCACCTGAAATCATTGCATGCGGTAAATTTTGCTTAATATCAGCAACCGCTTCAATAAAGTCTCGGGCGTAGTTATTGTGTTCATCAATACCGGTTGCAACCGCAAAAATATTCGGATCAAAGATAATATCTTCTGCTGGATAACCAATTTCATTGACCAGAATATGATAAGCGCGCTGACAGATTTCAAACTTGCGCTCTCGTGTATCGGCTTGGCCTGTTTCATCAAATGCCATAACAATAACAGCTGCGCCATAACGACGTAGTAATTCTGCTTGCTCTCGGAAATTGTCTTCGCCTTCTTTCAAACTTATCGAGTTAACAACACCTTTACCTTGTATACACTTTAAACCTTCTTCCAAAATATCCCATTTAGAAGAATCAAGCATAATTGGTACTTTCGCGATATCTGGCTCACCGGCAATAAGGTTTAAAAAGCGCACCATGGCGGCTTTTGAGTCCAACATGCCTTCATCCATATTGATATCAATAACTTGCGCGCCATTTTCGACTTGCTGCAACGCAACAGCAATCGCTTGATCGTAGTTTTCCTCGGTGATTAAACGTTTAAAAATGGCAGAACCGGTAACATTAGTTCGCTCACCGACATTAACAAATAAAGTATCATCCTTAATGGTTAACGCTTCTAACCCAGATAGACGACAAGCAATTTCTCTTGGCTTAATTTCACGTGGAATAATGTTAGCAACCGCCTCAGCCATACCTTTAATATGTGCCGGCGTGGTACCACAACAACCACCAATAATATTTAAAAAGCCAGAACTTGCCCACTCAGCAACGTGCTTATCCATATCTTCAACGGTAAAGTCATACTCACCAAAAGCATTGGGTAAGCCAGCATTAGGGTGGGCAGATACCGCAACATCAGATATACGGCTGAGTTCTTCGACATATTGACGTAATTCAACCGGACCTAGCGCACAGTTAAGACCAAATGAAATGGGTTTTGCATGACGAAGTGAATTATAAAAGGCTTCGGTGGTTTGCCCAGATAACGTTCGCCCTGAGGCATCAGTAATGGTGCCTGAAATCATGACAGGAAAACGCTCACCACGTGTTTCAAAAACTGTTTCAACAGCAAAAATGGCGGCTTTAGCATTAAGGGTATCAAATATCGTTTCAATTAAAATGATATCACTGCCACCGTCAAGCAAAGCATTGGTCGATTCAATATAAGCATCTTTTAACTGATCAAAAGTGACATTACGATATGCTGGGTCGTTAACATCTGGTGATATCGAACAAGTACGGTTGGTTGGCCCTAAAACACCAGCAACAAAACGAGGTCTATCTGGGTTTTTCTTGGTAAATTCATCAGCAACTTCACGTGCTAACTGTGCCGCTTTTAAATTAATATCGGCACTATGAACTTCCATATCATAGTCTGCCATGGCAATTGTTGTTGCGTTAAAGGTATTGGTTTCAAGAATGTCAGCACCGGCGTCAAGATATTCGCGATGAATGGCTTTAATGACATCAGGCTGTGTCAGCACCAACATATCGTTGTTGCCTTTAACGTCGCAATGCCAATCAGCAAATTGCTCACCACGATAATCTTGTTCTTCAAACTTATACGCTTGGATCATGGTGCCCATAGCACCATCCAAAATTAAAATGTGCTTTTCTAGCTGTGCCTGCAACAAGCTATAAGATGAAGATAATGTCACTTGCGTGCCTAATTGGCTGCTTGAACCAATATTTAGATTTGAGTTTACTTGCTTAGCCACGAGAATTTCCTGGGTGAATTGCTTGAATATGATCGGCATCTAATTGATACGGTGTAATTTGGTAGACGTAATAATTTAGCCAGTTGGTAAATAATAAGCTGCCATGGCTGCGCCAAGTATTAGCGGTTTCAGCACTAGGGTCATTATCAGCAAAATAGCTATCAGGAATGACAGCAGCTACGCCTGATTCTAGATCACGAAAATATTCTTCACTCAGTGTTGATGCGTCATACTCAGGGTGCCCTGTTAAGTACACTTGTTGCTTATTTTTACTTGCAACCAAATAAACCCCGGCATCAGCCGACTCAGCTAATATTTCCAAATTATCTAGTGTCTGATAGTCCGTTTTTTCGATATAGCCATAACGAGAATGTGGCACATTAAAACTTTCATCAAAGCCACGAGTTAACTGCTCTTTTGGCTTTAAGCAGCGATGACGATAAACACCAGAAAGCTTTTGCTCGCGTAAGTGTCGTTTCAAACCATAGTGATGGTAAAGTGCAGCATGTGCAGCCCAACAAGAAAACATCGTAGAAGTAACATTTTTTTCTGCCCAATCAAATACTTCACAGATCTTGTCCCAAAACGTAACTTGCTGATAATCAAGTAATGCCAATGGCGCACCTGTGATAATCAAGCCGTCATATTGCTTGTCTTTAATATCATCGAACAAGCGATAAAAGTTATCTAAATGTGCCTGAGGAGTATTTTTAGATTCGTTAGCATGAATTCGAACAAACTCTACATTTATTTGCAGCGGCGTATTAGCCAACATGCGAAGAATTTGCACCTCAGTTTTAATCTTATTAGGCATTAGGTTAAGAATAGCCACCTTCATTGGACGAATTTCTTGATTCGCTGCACGGTGCTCAGACATTACAAAAATGTTTTCATTGTCTAATACCGTTAAAGCGGGCAATTCATTGGGGATTTTAATGGGCATGGGGCTAACCTAATTCCTAATGTTCTTTAAGTATAAAATAATGCTGAAAAACAGCCTGACTTCTTTGCTATTTATCTCTCCCTATAATGTGACTTGGATTTCTAGATATGTCAACACCTAAACGTATAGACGTCTAGATATTTAATTATACATTAGAACCATATTGATTTTTTACTCGGAATTCAAACATCTTATATGCTCAGCATCAGTATTTATTGACTAATTGAGAATTAAAAAAGCCGCTAAGAATTAACTTAGCGGCTAACTATCTAGACTTTCCGCACTTCTGCATTAGTAGTATGCAACGCCTCTATAAAGTAACCCAGACCTAAAGAGTGGATTATGTTATTCCATCACAAAATGTCTATTTGGTACCTTGTAATTCAGGCAAAAAAATAGCGCCAGAAGGCGCTACTTTTAATAATGTCTAATTTAGAACGGCATTTTCATCCCTGGAGGCATTTGCATGCCACCAGTTAAAGCGCCCATTTTCTCTTTATTTTGCTCTTCAACGCGACGAACAGCGTCATTAGTAGCTGCAGCAATTAAGTCTTCCAACATGTCTTTGTCGTCTTCCATAAGGCTGTCATCAATAGCAACACGACGAACATTGTGGTTACCTGTCATGGTTACTTTAACCATGCCTGCACCTGATTCACCTGTAACTTCCATTGTAGCTAGCTCTTCTTGTGCTTTAGCCATTTTTGCTTGCATTTGTTGGGCTTGTTTCATTAAGTTGCCCATGCCACCTTTCATCATAATTTTCACTCCAAAAGTAATATGCCGCCAAAGATAGATGTTAACGGCTAAAAATTCAAGTAACGATTAACGCGCTACGATGGTTTCTTGATCAAGCTCAGCTTGAAATTGTTCTTGCAACGCTATCACTATCTCATCTTCTGCGAGCACTTGCTTCGCGTAATCATAACGTTTGCTATTAATATCAGATTGAATTTGATAGGGATCTGCAACAGTCTTTTCAACTATATTTAGCTCAACTGTCACCGGTCGCTGTAAATATTCAGAGATGCGCTCGCCTAGTTGCTTATGAGCCGCATCACTGTTTAAATGTTTTATTGATTGATCTAGTTGTAAGATCAATAAATCGTCTGTAGACGTTTCATCAATTGTTGCATGAATAGCTAACTGTCGTAACCGTGCAATTAACGACATACTGTCAATCATGTGCGCCCATCTATCAACTTGGTTTGCTCGCTTGATGGTCGCAGGATCAATAACATCTTCGCTATAAGGTTGCTCAGGTACAGTTGACAAGTCAGGAACGTTTGCCTGATTATTACTAACATTTACCGAGCTTTCTTTAGCCTCATCTGCATTATTATCGACCTGACTTAGCGATTGACGCATAGTTGCGCCACTAGACTTTTTTTCGCCATCCTCCAAAGATTTCTTACGACTTCGGAGCATGTTTCGAGTTGCAATTGCCGCAGCAACAGGTGACTCAAATGAAGCTTGTTGCCTTTCGATAGGTTCAACTATATTTGGCTCAGTTAAATTGGTTTCATTATTACCTTGTACTAAAACTGGCTCATTTGGCGATAACTCTACAGTATTTTCGAGTGCATCAGCTTGTTGCTCAATTGCCAACATTTCATTGTTTAAAGCATCATTTGTTGTAGCTGATGTTAGTATTTCACCATCTGCTTGGGCATTATCACTGCGCTCAACACTTAGTTGAGCATTCTCGTTATTCTCAACATTTAATCGCGTATTACGCTCTGCTAATTGTTCAGGTGAAACATCATGACTTGTAATTTGTTCATTAACTACCGAATTATCCATTTCTGATGATGGCGATGATGATGCAAAATCAGGAACAATACTTTGTTCGTCGCTAATTACTAGTTTATTTTCTTGCTTATGCTGATTCTCTTGTTGGGTACTTCTTTCTGGAAAAATAATGCCCTCAAAAAGCTCAATTGTTTGATTTTTCTTTTGTGATAAATTGGCGTTATTTTCTGGTAATTTTAGATTATTAGTTACAGGTTTAAATGCTAACAACCTCAATAACATCATATCGAATGCCGCTTGCTCATCGTCAGCATAAGGTAAATCTTTGCGGGCATTTAAAACAATTTGATAATATAGCTGCACATCTTCAGGTGACATTAATTGGCAAAATTGCTTCAGCATATTTTGATATTCAATCGACAAACTAAAGTTTGTTTCAACAACCTGTGCCATTGCTACTTGGTGTAATAGCTGTAGTAATTCTGCAGACAAACGACTATAACTTGGCGCATATGATGCAATTTCTAGTGATAATTGCATTAATGCTGTCGAATCTTGTTTTAATAAGGCAATAACAATTTTGTAAACCCAATCACGGTCTACTCCGCCAAGCATTTGCTGGACATCATTGCGACTAATAGCGCCATCGCCTTGAGCAATACTCTGATCGGTTAAACTTAAGCAATCTCGCATACTACCACGGGCAGCTTTCGCTAATAAAGCAATGGCATCATCATCAAAACTTATCGCTTCATTAGTCAAAATTTCACAAATCTTATCACTAATTTGCGTTATCGTTAGTGCTTTAAGATGAAACTGTAAACAACGAGAAAGTACGGTAACAGGTAATTTTTGTGGGTCTGTGGTCGCCAATATAAACTTAACGTGTTCTGGTGGTTCTTCGAGCGTTTTAAGTAATGCGTTAAAACTGCTGCGAGAAAGCATATGAACTTCATCTATAAGGTAAACTTTATAGCGGCCACGAGTAGGCGCATATTGAACGTTATCCAATATTTCTCGAGTATCATCTACTTTTGTTTTCGACGCCGCATCTATTTCAAGTAAATCAACAAATTTCCCTTGGTCAATATCAACGCAGGCATCACATATGCCACAAGGTGTTGCAGTGACACCTTGTTCACAATTTAGGCTTTTAGCAAAAATTCTGGCGATGGTAGTTTTACCAACACCACGAGTTCCGGTAAATAAATAGGCATGATGCAATCTTTGCTGTGTTAACGCATTAACTAATACAGTAACAACATGCTCTTGTCCCATTAATTCATTAAAGGATTTTGGACGCCACTTTCTTGCTAAAACCTGATAGCTCATTTTGCAGCCTTAATCACCAGCATATTGTAATAATGAGAACACAGACAAGTCCAAGCTCTCAAGTTTCTTTTCGCCACCCAGATCAGGCAATGAAATAACAAATGCGGCATCAGTTACTTTTGCTCCAAGGTGTCGTATAAGTTTAGTCGTTGCTTCAATAGTGCCGCCAGTTGCCAAGAGGTCATCAATAATTAATACATTGTCGTCTGCTGTTAAAGCGTCTTGATGTATCTCTAACGTATCATGTCCATACTCAAGCTGATAATCTTGCGCATAAGTCGCTCTTGGTAATTTCCCTGGCTTACGGACGGGAACAAAACCAAGCCCCATAGCTAAAGCTAGCGGCGCACCAAATAGAAAGCCACGCGCTTCAGTGCCAACTATTTTAGTATAACTACCGTCTTTAAATTTATTAGCTAATATTTCGATTGTTAGTTTGAATGCTTCAGCATCGTCCAATATTCCTGTTACATCCCTGAACTGGATTCCGGCTTTTGGATAATCTTGAATGGTGTGAATTGCTGCTTTAAGTGTATTGATTTGAATTTCAGTCATGTTCTAAAAGTTAAGATAAATTTTAGCTACAGAATAAAGCAATTTGAGTAAAATTTATAGTGACATAGAACGAGTATTTGAACTTTGATAGTTTGCAAGTATGTTAAGCAGGCTGTCTTCATCAATTGGTTTATCAATTAAGTCAGTAAATAAGCCACTTTGATATTCGGGCTTTAGAGTGCTTTTACCTTGGGTGGTCATAAAAATAATGGGGGTTTGCGAATACTGCTCTACTTGGCGAAGAGTTTTAACCAACTGAATACCATTCATGATAGGCATTAAATGGTCAATAATTAATAAGTCATAAACTTCCGATTGCGACTTTTCAGATGCATCTAGGCCATTACACGCGGTATTTATGCAATAGCCATGAGACGTCAACATTGCACTTAGACCTTCTAATACGGCTCGATTGTCATCAACAACTAGAATTTTCATTTTGTAATAAACTACAGCAGCTTAATTTGCCAGTACTGTAAACCAGCCAGCTAACATTGGCAATAAAGGTGCGGCGAACATCGCTAATACTGCGGCGAATAGATGACGTTTTGATGAGCTATCTTTAAAATTTTCTTCTGACATGAGCAATATTCCTGCAATAAATTAACGGCGCTAATTGTAGACTAAAAACTCTAACGAGAACAGCTTTATTTGATCTAGATCAAGTAAACCTTCACAAGCTTAATTTAAAGAGAATATTAAATATTGTGCATTTTTTGAATTTTTGAATAAAAAAAACCAGTCAAACTGACTGGCTTTTTATTTTAAACACTCGTTAGAAATTAGATAGCAACTTTCTTACGTTGTGCTGTGTCTTTAATAAAGCTAACCCAACCTTTCGCAGATTTACGCGTTTTTGGGTCTTTCATTGCTAAATTAATCGCTTTGTACGCTTGCTTGTATTGTTCTAAATAAAAGTGTGATTCTGCAATACTCATATGCAGTTTACCTTCATTTTTAACGCCAAGCTCCAAAGCTTTATTCAATGCTACAATAGCAGGCTTAAATTGCTCGTCTTGCTTTAACAGCATCCCTTGCTTGCTGTAATGCTTCGCAAGGTTTGTCATTTTCGCTAACTCGCCATAGTAACTCGCTGCTTTATCAATATGCTGTGCCGCATGCCATGCATTAGCTAAAGAGGCTAAGTTTTTATCATCACGGGTTACTAAGCCTGAATCAATATGCTTTTCCAATAGCAAGGCTGCTTTATAAGGCACTTCGTTTTGCGAGTATAAACTTGCTAAGGTTTTAATTTCAGATTCTTTCTCAAGAAAACCTTGTTTATAAGCCAAGTCTAGCGTAGCTAAGCCCTTATTATAATCTTCAACTAGCAAGTAAAACATGCCAAGTTGCGTCCACCAAGTTTTATCTTCAGGAAAGATTTGAAGTACAGTTTCAAGTGTTTTAACAGCATCCTTAAATTTTTTACTTTCATAATATGAAGTAATTTTCAAAATATAAGGATTTTTATTATGCTTGTCACCGTAAGCTGCAATAGCATTATCCGCTGGAACAATCATTTTATCTAATTGTTTCAGAGCATAATGAGCTTGAGCAATTTTACTCCAAGTATCACCGTCAGATTTACCAGTAAAGTTCATCCAAGCTTTATAGTTTACTAATGCATTTTCATAATCTTTAGTTTGCATTTGCAAATCAGCTAATAGCTTTAAGCTTTGATCTTGATCCTGTTCGTTCAAAATATCAGGTTCAACTGCAGCTTTAAGGTATTGAATTGCTTTTGCTTCTTCTTTACCCATCTGAGCGTACATAACAGCTATAAAGCGTGCAACATAAGCTTTGTCATATTCCTTACTTGCGTCAATATCCAGAAGAATAACCAACGCCCCTGGAATATCATCAGCAGAATAAAGTTCAAAAGCTTTAGCTACTTTTTTACCGACACTTGGCCCAACAAGTTGTGTTTTACGTTTTGGCTTGTCAGACTTTTCAGCGCCTGCTGCAGAAGCATCTGCTGCGATTGGCAATTGAATTAGAACAACTGAAACAATTAACAGTAAAAATGAAAAAATCTTATTCATTATTAATTCTCCGCGTTCATTTTAAAGTCAAGCTGTACGGTCAAACCTGGTTGTCTCATAGCTTTACCATCAACAACTTTTGGCTTGTACTTCCACTTACGTAGCGCACGCTTAGCTTCTTTGTCAAAAATACGTTTAGGCTGAGCTTCCATAACCTTAACATCCTCAACACCACCGATTTCGTTAATAGTAAATGAAAGTTTAACCCACCCTTCTTTACCGTCACGAGCAGCCTGTATTGGATACTTAGGCTCGATACGTACGATAGGAGTTGCATCCCCATCTCGACCAAAACCTGCACCAGGAGCAGAAATACCAGCATTAGCACCAGCTAACTGCACACCAGGCATATTAAACGTTAAACCGCCAGTATTATTACTAGTATCAGGCTCTGGAGCTTGAGGCTTAGGCGGCGTTTTTGGCGGCGGCGGCGGCGGCGGAGGCACACGTTGGCGCCTCTCAGCTGCTGACTTAGGTGGCGTCGTATTAACTTCAACAATTATACTCTCTAGTTGCTCTTCCTTGTTGCTGTCACCGCTAGCAACAAGAAATGCCATAAAAGAAAATAGTGCGAAAGTTATTGCCGCGCCTAGTAGTATAGATACTAAAAAGCGAACCATAGACTACCCCTTAGCTGCAGCAATAGAAATTCTATCTATGCCCGCTTCTTTAATTGCATCCATTACTTTAACAACTACGCCATGTTTTGCGTCTTTGTCAGCTTGAATGATTACAACATCAGTTGGTTGCTCAGCTAATATCTTCTCAATGTTAGCCGCTACGCGTTCAACATCAACACGACGTTTGTCTAACCAAATTTCACCATTATCTTTAACTGCAATAAAAATGTTTGCTGATTTTTGTTTTGACTGATTTGCCGCTTTAGGTTTATTAACTTCAATACCAGCTTCTTTTACAAAAGAAGTAGTAACGATAAAGAAAATCAACATAATGAATACGATGTCTAGCATCGGTGTCATATCAATTGCTGCTTCTTCGTCTTCACGAATACGTTTACGTGCCATTCGAATATCTCTCTAGTGATGAGGTAAACTGTCAACCAGTTTAGCCTTTGCTAGTTTAACTTTAGCGTCTAACCTTGAACTGAAAAACACACCTGATAATGCTGCAACCATACCCGCCATTGTCGGGATTGTTGCCATTGATATACCAGACGCCATCAGACGCGGATTACCTGTACCTTGCTGTGCCATAACTTCAAACACACCGATCATGCCGGTTACGGTACCAAGTAGTCCAATCAGTGGACACATTGCCACTAAGGTTCTAATTGTGAGCATATTTTGCTCTAGTCGTTCTGTCGCTTCGGAGATCCAAGTATCTCTAATTCGATGTGCATACCAAGAAGTAGTATCTTCTCTAGCATCCCAACGTCCGACGATATCGTCTTTCATTGCTGGGTATTCTTTTGATAAGAACCAATAACGTTCTATCATTAATATCCACATCAATAAGAGAGCGAAGGCTACGAAATATAAAACATCGCCACCTGTCGCAATAAAACTCCTGACAGATTCCCAAAGCTCTATCAGGAATAACATTATTTAGACTCCTTCTCGGCAATCGCAGCGATTAAGCCAGCGCTTTGCTCGTCTAATTTTTGAAGTACTGATTTACTCTTACCAGCAACAATACTGTGGATTAAGATAAGTGGTAATGCACAAATCAAACCTAAAGCTGTTGTTACAAGTGCTAGAGAGATGTTACCCGCCATAATTTTCGGGTCACCTGTACCAAATAGCATAATTGTTTGGAAGGTCATGATCATACCAATAACCGTACCTAATAGACCCATTAGAGGTGCTATAGCCGCAAACATTTTGATTAAGTTAATACCACGGTCAACTTTTGGTGTTTCACGTAGAATAGCTTCATCAAGTTTAAGTTCTAATGTTTCAGCATCAACTGCTTTGTTATCAAAGTAAACTTTCAATAAACGACCAAGTGGGTTGTTATCGTTAGGTTGATCAAGTTGCTTCTCTTGAGCTTTAATTTTTGAGCTCATTGCACCTAGAACAATCATACGTTCTAATGCGATAAGAAGACCAATAATTAACAATACTGTGATTGCATAACCAACTTCTGCACCTTCATGGTAAAACTGCATAAGCGTTTTCTTACGAGTTTCAAGCGTTAAAATAGCGCCACGTGATGGATCGACATAAACTGGAGAATAACCTGCAGTTTCGCCAAAGAAAGAAGATGCTGTACTAGAAATATAACCAGCTGGTTGCTTAGCTAGTGGCTGAACTTGGCCTACTTCGTCGTTATAAGTTAGGAAGCCATTTTCAGATACTAAGTTAAAAGTACCAATACGTGTAACAGTCTCAGTAGATTTAGAACCATCTAAGTTAGTAACTTCTGTAGAGAACTTAGAAATCTCACCTGATTGAGTCATTTCTGTTTGCAATGCAAACCATAGCTCTTCAAGTTGTTCTAATTCTGGTACTGCTTTTTTCGAGCTAAGAATAGCACTCAAAGCTTCACCACGACCTGGGTATTCAGCTGAAACTATTGATGTTGCAATTGCACCGTAAGCATTAGCAGCGGCTGCACGACTAACACCGAACATTTCACCTAATGTGCCTTTAGCATTGTCTAACTCAACAGCTTTTTGCGCTAGCGTAATTTCATTAGCTGCATACTCTTTCGTTAAACGCTTGTTACGAGCTCGTTGGTCTGCTAATGATTTCTTAGCTTTGTTCAACAATGATTGCTTGTCAGAGCGAGCCGACATAAATTCAGCTTCACGTTTTTTATCAAGTTTAGCTTCAGAGATACGGTCATTTTTAACTTGCTTTAACAAATCGTCTAATTGATTAGCTGAAGCTGAAGTTACCAAAGTCATTGATGTTGCAAGTAAAACAAAATTAATTAATTTTTTCATTATTTTGCTCCTGCTGCAAATACTGGTAACTTAGTTAAATCTTTCGGTAATTGATTTCTCGCCATGCGAATTGCATCAGTGATAGGTTTCAAATACTCATCACCTAATGCTTCCCATGAACGATTTTCATTATTCCAAACCCAAGCATTTTTCATGTCAAGAGATTGTGCAACAAATGAAACTCGGCCCATATGAAGGAAATCAGCAGTAACCATGCGGTCACCTAGATCTAATTCAGCTTGGTAAGCAGCAAAAACAGTACCGTAGTTAGCTTCAATTTCGTATGCTTCAAGTACCAAACGGTACTGTTCAGAAACAGAAACATCAGAGTCATTCATAACGTCACGTAAACCAGCGATACGCTCTTTACGCGCTTCAATGTTCATAGGAACATCAAGCTCAACAAACTTTTCTAAAGTATCAATCATTTTGTACATCAATGGCACTACGCCTTGCTTGGTTTTATCAATGCCACCAATTTGATCTTCTAATGATTTGATATTAGCTAGTTGATCGTCAACCATACGTTGAACATGATCGTTATAGCCTTTAAGAACATCAGCTTCATCAACAGTATTACGATACTCAGCTAATAAATCTTGAGTTTGCTCGTAAAGATTATCAATTTTGCTTTGTGATTTGTTTGAAGCTTTAAAGATTTGAGCTTCTGCTTTTTGTAGATCTGTTAATGCATCTGCAGCAGCGAAGTTGCTTACTGAAAATGTTAATGCGCCAATTATCGTCGAAGCGATAAGGCTTTTCTTGCTTAATTTGGACATAGTTCCCAACCAATTGCTATTGAATTTTGATAACAAACTTATTGTTAACGCAAATTTAATAATCTGCCATTTTAAGTTTTAATTTCTCTAGAATAAAACCATGCAATATTCCCAGACGACAGCCTAACTGTCAACTAAGTACATTAAAAAGACAGCCTATTACTCTCATAACGAGATAAATAAACTTTTTTGTAACTAGAATTGAACACAATATTCATTAATCAAAGAATATTAGTGATAATCGTCGTTATTACAAACATTCCTCTTAATTGTAAAAATATATGCTGAGTATGTTTTACTAATTCTTTCGTAGTAAGTCAATAATAATTACAAATTAGCGTAATTTAAGACCATAACTGGTGACTAAATAGTCAATTGGAGAGAGTGTATGAATTGTATTAAAATATAACCTAATATAATTTTTTACAGAAAGGAGTGTTAGAGTATGGTTACGGAGGTCTTCTCTTTAAGCCTTTATGCTAGAAACCAGATGCAGGGCTTTACATTTAGACTCACTAGGTAAAAGTAAGTCCATTGAATGCTTAAAAAATAAATAACTTTACATTATAAATGATGGCGATTTATCCCCTTAGACAATAGACTTCCAAGCTACACAGCAAAGTTAAAAAAAATTTATTTCTTATCAAATACTTAAAGTTATGCAGTTTTTTAGTTAATAGTATTATTAGCTTTAAATATTCTAAGGTTTTGAAGAGCGTCCACTTTCATTCTTTATTAAGACAAACCATTACCTTGTTTCACATGGCGTAAGTGTATTCTGATAGTGCATCTAGTCACGCTAAAGCAAATTAGCGGAGCTGATATTTATTACAATAAAGTAATGTCATAAAGCGTAATAACCTTATGTTAATTCTACAATAAGCAATTTCCCTTTGCCTGCGCTTTCAAAATATATAAAGTTAACCGCTTAACTTATAAATCACTTACAAATAATGAGCTCAGAGTTTAATCCCTTACTTTAAGCACTTTATATGTCATATCTATTGTCTTCCAAATTAAAGACTCTGCAATGTTTAATTACCAATTGCCTATGGATCACATAAAAAAATAGCCCTGTCATGAATGAAAGAGCTATTATCGTATGAATATATGTACAATTAACAAAACAACGGCTTAATTGAATTGCTTAAAAGAAACATTTTTACAAAATATACTGCAAAAATTAGTTAGCCGCTAAAAGAGTAGCACTGACTTCACCAAAACCAATCCGTGCAGCACCGTCTTTTTTACACCAACCTTTCATCGTTATACAGTCACCATCTTCTAAGAAAGTTCGAGTCTCACCATTTGGCAATGTAATAGGCTCAGATCCAGCATTAGACAATTCAAGCATAGAGCCTGCTTCATCAGGATTAGGACCCGATTGAGTACCACTGCCAAACATATCACCTGAGCGAAGGTTACAACCATTCACTGTATGGTGAGCAACCATTTGTGCGACTGTCCAATATGAATCTTTAAAGTTTGACTCTGACAATTTTACTGGCTCTTGCTGTGCATTACGCATAGATTCAGTTTCAATAAGCACTTGCAAGTTAAGATCTAAAGAGCCCTGCTCACGGTTTTGCTTAGATTCTAAATATGGCATAGGCTGTGGGTCTGCCAAATCTCGCGTCCATTCTGACTTATAAGGTGCCAATGCTTCAGAAGTAACAATCCATGGTGAAATAGTTGACGCAAAACTTTTTGATAAGAATGGCCCTAATGGTTGATATTCCCAACCTTGAATATCACGCGCCGACCAATCATTAAATAGGCAAATACCGAATACATGATCATCCGCATTCTCGATGCTAATTGGCTCTCCTAGGTCATTACCATTACCGATAAATATACCTACTTCTAATTCATAATCTACACGTTTTGATGGACCAAAAGATGGTTCAGTTGCCGTTGGAGCTTTCGTTTGACCTTTAGGGCGTTTAAAGTCGCTACCTGATACTTCAATTGAAGAAGATCGGCCATGGTAACCAATTGGAACCCACTTATAATTTGGTAACAATGGGTTATCAGGACGGAATTTTTTACCAACTGAAGTCGCATGATGAATCGAAGTATAGAAATCAGTGTAATCACCAATTTGGCATGGTAGTGAATATTCAACGTCACTTTGTGAGACTAAACACTGAGCGATTTGAGCTTCTAAATTTGAACCTTGAGATAATGAAAGTGATAACGCTTTACGTAATGCACTCCAATATTGTTTACCCATTGCCATAAAAGCATTTAATTGTGTTTGAGCACACAACTCTAATGCAGCTTGAGCATCACCATCAAAAATATTAAGGGCAAATAGTGCTTGTAAATCGACAACTTGATCACCGATGGCAACACCACCGCGAAAAGCTTCATCACTTGCTTTACGCTTAAAGCTGGCAAACGGTAAGTTTTGTATAGGAAAGTCACAATTTTCCAAATTAGCAGATTCAATCCAGCTGCTTAAAGCGGGGTTATGGGTTTCATTAAGTAAATTGGTGTTAGACATTTGCTAAACTGCTCCAGAAAAATATAGATGTAATGCTAGTTTTAAATACCAGCTATTAATTATGTGATACCAATGGGTATTATTGCGCAATATTATAACAAGCGATCATATAAACGCTACGCAAACCAAATTTACTTATAAAACAACTGTCAACAATATGTTGCAGAGCTTAGTTTACATTTAGCTAAGTCGTATAAATCAAACTTACTTCCTGATAAATATCACAATAATTCTTAGAGTTACTTTAACTGAATTATGCTTCTTAAAGCTAATAGTTAAAAAACATTAAAAATGTTACATATATCACTAAATTTTTTGATAAAATCCTGCTCGATTTATTTTATGGTAAATCACAACATAGCTCTAAATTAAAGAGCCTCTTTCAATCTAAAGCTCCTGACTTACTATCAGGCTCGCTCAATGGGTCAAAATATGAATAACATTACAGTTTGTGCATTATATAAATTTGTTCGCTTAGAAAATTTTGAAGAAGTTAAGCCTCCTTTACTTAAAGTAATGGAAGAAAATGACGTTAAGGGTACATTACTTTTAGCACTTGAAGGTATTAACGGCACAATAGCTGGTCCTAAATCAGGTATAGATGCGGTGCTTAACTTTATTAATAGTGATGAAAGATTAGCTGGCGTATCTTTTAAATGCTCTTACCATCAAGCGAACCCTTTTCAACGTACTAAAGTTAAATTGAAAAAAGAAATAGTTACCATGGGTGTCGAAGGTATAGACCCTACGTTGACCGTTGGCACTTATGTTAAGCCTAAAGATTGGAATGCTTTAATCTCCGATCCTGAAGTTTTACTGATAGACACCCGTAATGATTACGAGGTAGAAATTGGCACATTTGAAAATGCTGTAAACCCAAATACTGAAACCTTTCGAGAGTTTCCTGAGTACGTTGCGAAGAACCTCGACAAAACTAAGCATAAAAAAGTTGCTATGTTTTGTACCGGCGGTATTCGTTGTGAAAAATCAACCGCCTATCTTAAAGAGCAAGGCTTTGAAGATGTCTATCACCTTGAAGGTGGCGTATTAAAGTATCTCGAAGAAGTTCCAGAGCAAGACACCATGTGGCAAGGTGAATGTTTCGTATTTGACGGACGAGTAGCGGTGAACCACAGTTTAGAGCGTGGTCAATATGACCAGTGCTTTGCTTGCCGCTATCCTATTACTGAAGAAGAAAAAACCAGTGAACATTATATTCAAGGCGTTAGTTGTCCACGTTGTCACGATAAATACAGCGAAGAACAAAAGAGCAGTTTTAGAGAGCGTGAAAAGCAAATAAATCTAGCGAAAGCGCGTGGTGAAGAGCATATTGGTGGCGATATAAAACAAGCTATTGTCGAACGTCGTGCAACTAAAAATGCTAGTAAAGAAGCTCAGAAAAGCTAGTCAAATCTCGCCTCTTCATTTTTGTTATCAGCCCGCCAACGTCGCGGGCTTTTTTATGTATAAGAATAAGTGTTAAACATCCACACCGATAATTAACTTATATTAACTGTAACGGTAAATTTTAGGCACAAAAAAAGCCTTAACATTTTACTGTTAAGGCTTTCAGATCTCCCTAAGGAGTAATATGGTGCCTTGACCCGGAATCGAACCAGGGACACGAGGATTTTCAATCCTCTGCTCTACCGACTGAGCTATCAAGGCACTAATCTTAATCAACAATTCACTTGTGTTACTAAGCTTTTGTCTCGAAAGAGGCGACATAATATAGTGATTTAACTATGCCCGCAAGCCATTTTATTAGTTTTTTTAATTAATATTTTAATTAACGATAAGCCATAAAAAAGCCAGCAACTAAGCTGGCTTTAATTCGATGATTTTATAATCAGCTGATTAACTAAATATCGCTTTCATTATCCAGAAGAAGACAATTGAAAGGCCTGCACCAACAGGTAATGTAATTACCCAAGATACAACAATATTACGTACCACACCTAAGTTGATAGCAGCAATACCGCGAGCCATACCTACACCCAACACAGCGCCAACTAAGGTTTGTGTTGTTGATATAGGCAAACCTGCGCCAGAAGCAATAACAACAGTACAAGCAGCAGCTAATTCAGCAGCAAAACCACGACTTGGTGTTAAATGCGTTATGCCTTGGCCGATAGTAGCAATAACTTTATGACCAAATAATGCCAGACCAGCAACAATACCGAAACCACCTAAAGGAAGAATCCACCAAACTAAGGCTGACTTCTTCGCTATTTCGCCACCGTTATCAACAATGCTTACCACTGCAGCTAATGGACCAATCGCATTGGCAACATCATTCGAACCGTGAGCAAATGCCATACAACATGCAGTTACTATCATCAAAATAGCAAATACTTTTTCAACATTCGCGTAATGCGTCGTTTTCTCGGCTGACTCATCAAACTTCAAACGGCTGATAAAGTATTTACCTATCATTGCGACAATAGCGGCAACAATAGCGGCATAAATAAAACCGTCTGTTGAATCAATATCTAAGCCTAAATGCTTCAAGCCTTTTTTGATGGTCACTAGTGACAATACAAAACCAGCAAAAAACATATAAAGTGGTACCCAACGGCGTGCTTGAACTAATGGCTTATCGGTATCAAAAATAAGTTTTTGTGCGCTATTAAAGATTAAGAAAGCTATAACACCTGAAATAAGTGGCGTAATAACCCAACTACCAACAATACCGCCTACTTTACCCCAAGCAACAGTATCAGGACTAACACCAATAGCAGCAAAGCCGATAATCGCACCAACTATTGAGTGAGTAGTAGATACAGGCCAACCTAGCACTGAAGCAACTAATAACCAGGTAGCTGCAGCTAATAAAGCTGAAATCATACCGTAAACCAGTAATTCAGGAATATCGACGAAAAGTGCAGGGTCAATAATCCCTTTACGTATAGTTGATGTTACTTCACCACCAGCTAAATATGCACCAGCGAATTCAAATACCATCGCGATAATAATCGCTTGTTTAATTGTTAATGCTTTTGAGCCAACTGACGTTCCCATTGCATTTGCAACGTCGTTAGCACCTATGCCCCATGCCATAAAAAAACCTACGGCAGCGGCGATCATGACTAACGTAGAGCCATTTGCGAGTAAAATATCCATGAAAGGGCCCTATTTTCTAGCCAAAAGAATTTCTAAACGTGCACCAACACGCTCTGCAAGATCGGCTAATTCGCCAACCCAATCGATGATTTGGTATAAAAACATCACGTCTACACAATTTAATTCTTTTTCAATTGTTAGTAGCTCTTTACGCAATTTAATCTGCATACCATCTGTATCATCTTCTATTTCATCAAGTTGATTGATCATTTTGCTTACCAATTCAACTTCACGACCACGAAATCCAGTTTCTAATAAGTCATCTAATTCATTAATAGCGTCTGCTGCTTTTTCTGCGGCATCAACACTACGAGCAACATAAGCAATAAATTGCTCTTGAAGCGGTTCAGGAATGGTTAACTTGCGACCAAACATACGACCGGCAATATCTTTTGCTCGGTTAGCAATTTTGTCTTGCTGAGTTAACAATTCCAATAAATCTGCACGATCAACCGGCATAAACAAGCCACCCGGTAGTTCTAAACGAATTTGACGTTTCAAATCATCTGCGTCACGTTCTAATTTAGAAACTTTCGTACGAATTTTTCCTGCGGTACTCCAATCTTCATCAGTCACAGCTGCGAAGAAAGGGACTAGTTGATTACAACACTTTGTCACCAATCGAATGTGTTTTTCTAATGGTTTGATTGGCGATTTTGCAAATACACCAAGTATTGAATTTCTGGCCATAATTAGTTTCCAGGAGCTATATGCTCTTTATTGTTATTCGCCGCGGATATTAAACCATTTGAAAGTTAATTCAAATGGTTTATATCAAGATACGGGCTGTTTATAGAATGATTCGTTATTATGAGTTCACTTTAAAGTATAACCATTATTTACTATTCGGGAACTCATATTTTAGCGTTGAAAGTATGACGTCAATTTGCTATTAAGACAGCGATTGAAAATCTTCAGGTGTGGTGTGACGAACGTCTCTACCTTTAACAAAGTAAATAATATACTCACAAATATTTTGGCAACGGTCACCAATTCTTTCTAAAGCGCGGGCCGACCAAATTACACTCATCACCTGTGGAATCGAGCGTGGGTCTTCCATCATATACGTCATTAATTGACGCATTAAGGCTTCATATTCACGATCTATTTTATCATCACTTTTATGCACTTTTATCGCAGCATCAAAATCCATACGGGTAAAAGCGTCTAATGTTGATTGTAAGAACGTTAAAACATGACGACCTAAGTTATCCAAGTTTGATAATAAATCTTTATGCTTACCCGACAAACTTTCTAGCGTTACATTCGCTATTTTGCCCGCTTCATCGCCAATACGTTCTAAGTCAGTAATGGTTTTAACAATTGCCATCACTAAGCGTAAATCGCCTGCTGCAGGTTGGCGCTTAGCAATAATACGGGTACACTCATCGTCAATGCTGACCTCTGCATTATTAATTTGGTAATCATTCTCTAGTACTTTTTTAGCCAACTCTTCATCGGCATCACATACGGACGTTAATGCATCTGTTAACTGTTTCTCAACTAAGCCGCCCATATGCATAACATGATTAATGATACGTTCTAAGTCTTCGTTAAATTGGCCAGAAATATGACGACCAATATTTAAATTATCCACGGTAAAATCCTCTGTCTATCGTCAGTGTTATGGTCAATTAACCGTAACGGCCAGTAATATAATCTTCAGTTTTCTTTTTTAATGGTGTAGTAAATAAAGTGTTAGTGTCACTATATTCAATCAAGTCACCCATATACATAAATGCCGTTTGATCAGAAACACGAGCAGCCTGCTGCATGTTATGCGTAACAATCACTACGGTAAACTGTTTCTTTAAATCGTTAATCAGCTCTTCAATAGTCAATGTTGAAATCGGATCAAGCGCTGATGTTGGCTCATCAAGTAACAATACTTCCGGCTTTATGGCTATCGCACGGGCAATAACCAAACGCTGCTGCTGACCACCAGAAAGGCCTAAAGCACTTTCATGTAATCTATCTTTTACTTCATTCCAAAGTGCCGCACTACGTAAAGCATTTTCTACTGCTTCATCAAGTACCCGGCGATTGTTTTCGCCAGTAATACGTAAGCCATAAACCACATTTTCATATATTGATTTAGGAAATGGGTTCGGACGCTGAAACACCATACCAACCTTACGACGTAATGCCGCGACATCAGTATGACGGTCATAAATGTTTTCACCATGAAGGTTAATTTGACCCTCAATTTTACAAGTATCAACCAAATCGTTCATCCGGTTAATACAACGCAGCAACGTTGATTTACCGCAACCACTTGGGCCAATAAACGCCGTTACTTGCCCTTTTGGGATCGACATTGAAATATTTTGCAAGGCCTGCTTGTTACCATAATATAAATCTAGGTTCTTAATCTCGAGCGCCACTTGCTCTGGCGAAAGGTTGTTAAGATCGAGTTTAACATTGTGCTCTGATAAATTTTTTGGCGTAACAGAAATCATAGTGTTCTCTTTAAATCTAACTTTGTCATTGGGCTTATAATGCCGTTAATCTTGTTCATTGCGCTTAATCATTTGCTAAAAATAGATTAAGCACTTTACGAGTTTTCTTAAGCGTTATGCTTGTTGGGCAAATACAACTAGTGCTCTAGCATGCGATACTTTTCACGTAAGCGGTTACGAATCGACACTGCCGTCATATTCAACGCGACTATAATGCTCACTAGCAATAATGCCGTAGCGTAAACAAGTGGTCTTGCCGCTTCAACATTCGGGCTTTGAAAGCCAACATCATAAATATGAAAGCCTAAGTGCATAAACTTACGATCTAAATGTAAGAACGGGAAGTTGCCATCAAGTGGTAAGTTTGGCGCCATCTTCACAACACCGACTAACATTAGTGGAGCCACTTCACCGGCAGCACGCGCTATTGCTAAAATAATGCCGGTCATAATCGCAGGACTTGCGATAGGTAATATAATACGCCATAAGGTTTCAGCTTTCGTCGCACCTAGCGCCAAGCTACCGTGTCTCATCGCTGAAGGAATACGTGACAAACCTTCTTCGGTTGAAACGATAACTACAGGTAAAGTCAAAATAGCTAGTGTAATAGCCGACCACATTACCCCTGGCGTGCCAAAGGTTGGGCTTGGTAGTGTTTCGGCATAAAACAATTGGTCTAAACTGCCACCTACCATGTAAACAAAGAAGCCTAAGCCAAATACGCCATAAACAATAGAAGGTACGCCAGCAAGGTTAATTACCGCAATACGTAATAATTTAGTTAACGCGTTATTACCAGCGTATTCATGTAAGTAAATTGCTGCAACTACACCTAATGGCGAAACAATCACTGTCATTAACAATACCATCAACACGGTACCAAAAATTGCTGGAAAAACACCACCTTCAGTATTGGCTTCGCGAGGGTCATCACTAATAAATGAACCTATTTGACTAAAGAAGAGCTTAATTTTGCCAAACAAAGTCAACTGATTGTTAAAGTTAATTTTTAGTATGTTTTCAAAATTAATAGTAACTTTTTGTCCGTCCATCGCACGCATCACGATTTGGTCACGAGAAATTTTTTCTCGCAAGCCCATTAGCGCGTGCTCAAGCACTTCATAATCAGCGCGTAAACTTGCCACGGTATTTTTAAACTCAAGCTGTAGCTCAGGAGTCAAGGTTTCATCAAGTTTATGTTTGCGCTCTTTTAAACGTGTACGCTCAATTTGATAGTTAATAGCACCAATATCAACTTTTTGTAGCTCTTCCATCTCAGCTTGGAATTCACTAACACGCTCAACCAGCTCTGACATTTTCTCTAAGCCAACAGTTCTGCCATCAAGAATAATGTTTTCTATATAGCCATAAAAATTGCCATTAGTACGGCGTTCTATCAGCACCAAATCTTTGGGTAATGATTGCTGATTAATTTGTGGCACCAGTATCCAGCGAAAATCTAAACTCACTAATTCACGGTTGCCGGTTTTAATTAGCAGACGTTCAATAGATTCAACAGAGGTATCTAAATCAAGATTTAAATGCACTAACTGTGACGTTGGAATATTTTCACGATCATAAATTTCACCGATGACTGTAGTGTTTCTCCCTTGCTCATCAGTCATTTCAAACTGATAAATATCGGCAGGCCAAAAATAACTTAAGCCACGAGATGCAATTAACCACAGTAAGCCAATGACCGAAATCAAACTAATGCTTACACCGCCTGCTGACAACCAAACCCAAGGAGAGCCAGATTTAAACCAATTATTCATGTTACTGTCCCTTCTTACAACGAGCTGTATTTTTCACGCAAGCGCTGACGAATAAACTCAGCAAGCGTGTTAAATACAAAAGTGAATACAAACAAAACGAATGCCGCTAGGAATAAAATGCGATAATGAGAACTTCCCACTTCCGACTCTGGCATTTCAACGGCAATATTAGCTGCGAGTGTTCTCATACCTTGGAAAATACTCCAGTCAAGAATAGGCGTGTTACCTGTCGCCATTAATACAATCATGGTTTCTCCGACTGCACGCCCTAGCCCCATCATCACGGCAGAGAATATGCCGGGACTTGCGGTAAGTAAGACAACTTTAACTAAGGTTTGCCACTGCGTAGCACCTAAGGCGAGTGAGCCACTAGTTAAATGCTTCGGCACACTGAAAATAGCATCTTCAGCCATTGAGAAAATGGTTGGTATAACTGCAAAGCCCATCGCAATCCCAACAACTAAAGCATTACGTTGGTCAAAGCTAATATCTAAGTCATTGGTGATAAATTGTCTTATATCACCGCCAAAAGCATACAATTCAAGTACAGGTGATAGTGCAAAGGCAGAAATTCCTGCTAGTAGTATTGCTGGGATTAAAATAATAGGCGCCCAAGTTTCAGGTATTAAAGTTTTATAAGCTCTAGGAAGTTTGTGCCAAGCGAATGCCGTAATAAATACTGATGTTGGTATAAAAATAAGTAGTAAGAAAATAGCCGGTAAATATATTTCAATAATTGGCGCCAACCAAAGCCCCGCCAAGAAACCAAGAATAACCGTAGGCAGCGCTTCCATTAATTCAATGGTAGGTTTTACTTTTCTGCGTAAACCTGGGGTCATAAAGTAAGCAGTGTAAATTGCCGCCGTTAATGCAATAGGTACAGCGAACATCATGGCGTACATTGCCGCTTTTATCGTACCAAAAGAAATAGGTACTAAAGAAAACTTCGCTTCAAAATCATCAGAGCCTGACGTTGACTGCCAAATAAATTCAGGCTCAGGGTAACCTTCATACCAAACTTCTTGCCACAGCGCTTGCCATGTCACTTCAGGGTGCTCATTTTCTACGGTGAAAATTGATAATTCTTGTTCTGAAAATATCATTAAGCCATCAGCGCGAGGGGCAATTGCAAACGCTTGTGCATTGCCCTGATGTAATTGACCACGCCATAAATCAGCTTCACTGGTGGTATAGAACATGCCCATTTCACCGGAAGGTGTTTCAGTGTAAAAGCTTTTACGAAATTGTTCGGTATAAATTGCCGTTATTGGCTCTTTGTCGCTTACCTTAAATTGACGAATATTTTTAAATTCACGTCCTTCTTTGCTAGCAACTTCAAACCATTGGCTCACTTGACCATTATCATCGCCAAGTAGAATCGAGCTACCACCCGAAAGTAATGCCATAGAAGTAATATGGTTAGGCGATGATTTATTTTGTGCTAATTGCGGAATGATAGTCGCTTTTAATTCACTTTCTTCATCGAGTGAGTACACAGCAACTTGATCAGCTTCGCGAATAAATACCATGGCTAAATCTGGCGTCACTAAAATATCATCAACGTGCTTGGCTGAATAATCAATTTCTTCATATTCGGCTTCAAATTCAGTGTCGTAACTAAAGTCATCTTCGGCGATAAAGCTAGTTTTAATCAGTCGATTATCTTGCGTAAAACCAACAAAAATAGCCTTTTCGTCGTCCATGGCAAAAGATAATTTTTTCAATGCGACATTATTTTCTTCAACAGGTAGAAATGCTTCACCCAGTGGATAACGAACACTTGGAATAATGACCCTTTCACCACTGTCGAAATTTGACGTGAAATTCGGCGCAATTAGTTGCACATTACCTGCACTATCAAGTAGTAACTTTTGCTCTTGGCCAACATTAACCAGCTGAACTAGTTTTTCGCCATCAGCAACAAGCTGCTGTGAGTGAATTTTAGCTCCTGCTTTATAGCGTGAACTATCAACTAATTGATAAAAGTTGATGGTTCCTTGCTGCGTAATGCTATACGCAACCTCTTGTAGCTCATCAACACCGGTTGATAAAACCTTTTGTGGTTCAGTAATAGCAAACTGAGCGTGAGCTTCAACTTTTGCAGACTCAAATATAGGTTTAATCACATACAGTAAGTACATGAAAATCAAAACCAAAGTAAATAGAACACTAATACCGCCTAGTGTAATCACCCATTTTGCTAATGAGTTTTTAACCTTACGATAATTTCCTGATTTGGAAGCAATGGCCACTTAAAAATACCTTCAACTATGATGATTTCTTATAACTGCAGCAATTATAAGACAGTTGTATTACACTTTTGTGACAGTAGAAATTTATCGACTACCTTAATGCTTCTGCGCTTATTTATTGCCCTATCATCAAAGCTATAATATGATTTATGAGTTACTTAGGAAGTTTTAGTAGAAGGAGTGGTTATGGAAATTAGCCAAATAATGCGTAGGAATCTAATAACCTTAGATATGGATGACACCTTAGGTGATGCTAAAGGTCTATTCGATCATCACGATATGCACCATATATTAATCACTGATGATGGTATGTTAACTGGCGTAATTACCGACCGTGATTTGTTGCAGCACCTTAGCCCAACGATAGGGACCCGCAAGGAAACGCCACAAGACGGTTTTATTCTTAATAAAAAAGTGCACCTTATTATGAGCCGCGACGTAATTACCGCTAACGATGAGGTTACCCTAATTGACGCTGCATTGATGTTTTACGATCATAAAATATCTTGTATCCCTGTGGTTGACGAGAAAAAGAAGCCCATAGGTATTATCACGTGGCGCGATATAATTAAAATTATTGCCGTGCAATATCGTAAAAAATCTCAAGTTCATGAAGAAAGTACCGCTGATTTAGCGTAAGTGTGTAAAGTTTTAAAATACCTCCATCAATACACATTCATTATAATAAATAGTCTATTGGGTATTACAAACGACATTATAAAATAAAGCCCCCAGCTCTAATCTTTCCCATGATGAGTACTTTCTCACATAGTGCTCAAATTATTCTTATTTGTCATTCCAGCACTCAATTTTCTAGTTTTGTTGAGTTACGACACGCTTTCTTGCTCTGCTTGTTCAATAGCTTGCTGAGCCAAATGATTTATTAAAAAACTAGGGGAACAATATTCACTTTTTCGTTATTACTACCACACTGTTCTACATATTAGTTAACCATCAGAATTACTTTTTTTAGTCATCAATACATACCTCAAGTCAGGTAAAGTTAATTGGCTGTTTTTTTGCAAGTAGAGAAGAGGTTAATGTTAGAAAGAATTTTCCTGCCTTCATTTTTCCGCTAATGATGATAATTTTAGCAAAACATAATTAACCTATGCTTGATATTACCACTCACAATGGCACAATAGTCCTACTAATATATGTAATAACTATATTAAAAGGATGTTATATGGAATTATTACTTGTTACTGCTATAGAAATAGCAAATGAGTTGAAACATAGCCAACAGAAAAGTTTAAATGATATCGAATTTCAACCTGAAACTTGCTGTGCCTTAATTACAGAGCTACAAAGCCGCATTCAAGGTTACGAGCTAACTGAATACGTAAAGGCGATGACTCACGCGATACAAAGTTGTTATTCAATAAGCAAAGACGAAAAATAGTAACTTAATTCAAAAAAATGCCTTTTAACGTTGTTTGCAAAGCTTTTAAATTATAGAGCTTAAATCCTATTTTATTTTTATTTGCATTGTCAGTAAAAAAAGTTGATATTTATATTATCTAGTGGAATAAAGCTACTTTTAGCGATATTACATTACCTAACAGTGATTGTTATAAGTACCTATAAAGCACACTTAACGGTCGTTAAGCTTTTATAGGGGGTGGGTAAATTGACAATGGCTGAGTATGCATATGAATGATGAAAAAAAACACAATATTGCTGATTTGTTACTACAAACTCAATCTATGTCTGAGCTTTTAAATAATATAGGTGCCTATGTTTTTAGTAAGGATTTAGAGGGAAAATACACCTATGTTAATTCTGATGTCGCAGAGCTATTTAAAACGACTGTCAGCAATGTTATAGGTAAAGACGATAGCCACTTCTTTGATCTTGAAATTTCAGACGAATTACGTCAAAACGACTTAAATGTTATCCGTAATAAAATTTGTATTGAATCTGAAGAAAATAATGTAATTAAATCCACAGGAAAGCTTCATACCTATAAAACAATTAAAAAGCCTCTACTCAATAGCCAAGGAGATGTCATTGGGTTAACAGGCATATCAACAGATATCACGGTACAAAAGACTCTCGAAGCTGAAAACAGAGATCAAAAGCATTTATTAGATGTTATTTTAAATAATGTAGATGCTTACATATATATGAAAGATTCAAACAGATATTTCAAATATGTAAACAGTAAAGTAGCCGAGCTTTTTGGTTTACCTGCAAAAGATATTATTGGTAAACGTGATATTGATGTTATTCCACAAGAGTTTGCTGATCATTTTTGGCAAACTGATAAGCTCGTTTTTGAAAATAACGAAAAACATATCATTAATGAAGCTTTATTAGGTGCTGATAATAAAATGCATCATTACCTTAGCATTAAAGTTCCGTGTGATGTCAAAGACAATAGCAACACTTTAATTGGTTTCTCCACCGATGTAACTGAATTATATCAATTAAAAGAAAAATTTAAACAATTGGCAAATACCGATGAATTAACTGGTTTGTATAATCGCCGTTACTTTTTCGAGAATGCAAAACGTGAATTTAATCGGGCAAAAAGACATCAAAAAGCACTTGCCGTTATTTCAATTGATGTTGACCATTTTAAGGCTATTAATGATCAATATGGACACCCTACCGGCGATAAAGCACTGATAAAAATTGCTCAGCTTATTACACCGACCATTCGAGAAGAGGATATATTTGCGCGTATAGGCGGAGAGGAGTTTTCAATAACACTTTCTGATACTTCGAAAGAAAAATGCCAACAAGCTGCCGAAAGGTTAAGGAATTTGTTAGACAATAACGTAATATCACTTGATAACAACATTCAAATTCCTATTAAAATTAGCTTAGGTGTTTCGATTATCAAAGCGAGTGACACCAGTTTCCAAGATCTTTATGCTCGTTCAGATATTGCTCTTTATAAGGCAAAATCAATTGGCAGAAACCAAGTTCATATGATCGAATAGCTAAAGCAACATGAACTGTCTTCCGGTAATACTAAACAAAAAAGTTTAACTCCTAAAGCGCAAATGCAGCTAGCATCTTATGATAAAATTATCGTTTATTTATTTAACCTTCGAGCAACTAATCAATGGCTATAAAGCCAAATTGTTCAACATATGTGTTTTTCAAAGTATCCAACAAATTTTATTTATCATAAGCTTTTTATTCTGCGCACCAAGTTCGCTGGCCGCTCAAACGGCTAAAGCCATGAATAAAGAAAAGTCATTTAACCTAGTTGCTGCAATATATCCCCCTTATAATTATCAAGATGGAGAGATAAAAGGTCTTAATATTGATGTTATTAAAGCCGCATTTTCAGCAGTAAACTATAAAGTTAAGATAGAAATATTACCATTTGGCAGAGCATTTCAATACGCTAAACAAGGGACCGCAGACGGCACTCCCCTTTGGTACTCTGAAAGTAGAACACAATGGTTTGACTTCTCAGAGCCATATACTCATTCCGAATTAGTGTTCTTCAAATCAAAATCATTACAAATAGCTTATCAATCATTAATTGACCTTACTCCTTTTACCATAGGAACTGTACAAAACTACGCTTACCCGAAAAGCTTCATAGATCACCCTGGTTTAAAAATAGATCAAGTGCTCACCGACGAACAAAATATGAATAAACTTATATTAGGCCGAATTGATATGGTTTTAATAGACAAGCGTATGGCACATTTTATTTTAAGAAATAGCCACCCTGAAAAGTTAAATTCTTTTGATTCAGCAGCCACATTAAAGGATGAAAATTATTATCTCGCTATTTCAAAAAATGCAAAAAACTATAAACAAAAGCGTGACGCGTTTAATCTTGGCTTAGCAAAAATAAAAGAGAATGGTGTTCTTGAAGCAATAATCAACCTATATAACTAAAAGCTGATAAACACAATATCAACATTCATATACTCTCCCCCTTTCTTTAGTAAACCTTAGTGGCGATGAATAAAGCTAGAATGCCTACTTATGACAAAACCTGTTTGCTAAATAGACCACTAATAACCTAAAATATCGCCAATATAATTTTCCTTAAAACAAAGGGTTTCTAGATGGCATTGCCAGATAAGTTTATTTTCTCGATGAACCGCGTTAGTAAAGTGGTTCCACCGAAACGTACTATTTTAAAAGACATTTCTCTTTCATTTTTCCCTGGTGCAAAAATTGGTGTTTTGGGCCTAAACGGTTCAGGTAAATCAACGCTACTGCGCATAATGGCAGGTGTTGATAAAGAGTTTGAAGGTGATGCTAACGCGTTAACTGGCACTAAAATTGGTTATTTACCACAAGAGCCTCAGCTTGATGAAAACCAAACCGTGCGCGAAGCGGTAGAAGAAGCGGTTTCTGAAGTTAAAAACGCCATGGCGCGCCTTGACCAAGTGTATAACGAATATGCAGAAGAAGGCGCTGACTTTGATGCGCTAGCAAAAGAACAAGGTGAACTTGAAGATATTATCAATGCACAAGACGGTCATAACATTGATAACGTTTTAGAACGTGCTGCTGACGCCTTACGTTTGCCTGAATGGGACCAAAAAATTGCCGTATTAAGTGGTGGTGAGCGTCGTCGTGTTGCGCTTTGTCGTTTGTTACTTGAAAAACCTGACATGCTACTACTTGATGAACCAACTAACCATTTAGATGCTGAATCAGTCGCTTGGTTAGAGCGTTTCTTACATGATTATTCAGGTACTGTTGTTGCCATTACCCATGATAGGTACTTCCTTGATAACGTTGCGGGCTGGATATTAGAGCTCGACCGCGGCCACGGTATCCCTTATGAAGGTAACTACACCAATTGGCTTGAACAAAAAGATGCCAGACTTGAGCAAGAGAAACGCACCGAAAATGCCTTGGCAAAAACCATTAAGCATGAGCTTGACTGGGTGCGCTCAAATCCAAAAGGTCGCCAAGCAAAAAGTAAAGCGCGTATGGCGCGTTTTGAAGAATTATCAAGTAATGAAAATCAAAAACGTAATGAAACTAACGAATTATATATTCCACCTGGGCCACGTCTCGGTGACAAAGTCATTGATGTTGACAACTTAACCAAATCTTATGGCGACAGAGTATTAATTGATGACTTAAGCTTTAGTATTCCAAAAGGCGCCATCGTTGGGATAATTGGTGCTAACGGCGCAGGTAAATCAACGTTATTTAAAATGCTTTCAGGCGCTGAATCACCAGATTCAGGCTCCGTTAGCGTTGGTGATACAGTACAACTTGCCAGTGTTGATCAGTTTCGTGACGATATGGATGATAGTAAAACTGTTTATCAAGAAATATCTGAAGGCAGTGAAATCATTCAAATTGGTACTTATGAAATTCCAGCTCGTGCTTACGTTAGCCGTTTTAATTTCAAAGGCACTGATCAACAGAAAATCATTGGTCAATTATCCGGTGGTGAACGTAACCGTGTACATTTAGCTAAACTAGTAAAAACTGGCGGCAATGTACTTTTACTCGATGAGCCAACCAACGACTTAGATATTGAAACCCTGCGTGCACTCGAAGAAGCGATATTAGAATTTCCAGGTTGTGCCATGGTTATTTCACATGACCGTTGGTTCTTAGATCGCATTGCCACACACATTATTGATTACCGCGATGAAGGCCAAGTTAACTTCTTCGAAGGTAACTTTACTGATTATGATGAATGGTTAAGAAAAACGCTTGGCCCTGCAGCGCTAGAACCACATAGAATTAAATACAAAAAAATTGGCTAATTTATTAGGTAACTAATTAGTAATTAACAAGATAAAGGCACCTTAATGAATTAATTAAGGTGCCTTTTTTTTAAAAGCAAGCTATGCTGAATATATCACTTAGCTAAGCTTAAAATTCATGCAAAATCGACGTCAATTTACCCGAGTTCTCTTTTCCATGCAGGCAATTCTGACCATGGATGAACATGAATTTGTGGCCAAAATTCACGACATTTCATTAAATGGCGCTTTGCTTTATCTCGACAGTAAAAACTTAACCCTTACCCGCCAACTCGGCTTACTTTCCTTTAAGTTAGATAATACTGATACTAGTATCACCATGAGCGTTGCTGTAGTTCATCAAGAAGGCAGTGAAATTGGCGTACAATGTAACGGGATTGATATCGACAGTGTCAGTTTATTACGCCGGCTAATTGAACTTAATTTAGGTGATGATGAACAGTTACACAAAGAGTTGTCACAATTAACCCGTGCAGAACAATAATCGAGCTTAAATAACCTCTCATAATTATTTTCAAAGGACATACTATGAATCATCTTATCATTTCATTTATTACCGCTGACCGCCCAGGCATTGTTGACACCCTATCTAATGTTATTAATAAACATCAAGGCAACTGGCAAAAATCGAGCTTACACCAAATGTCAGGTATTTTTGCTGGCGTTGTTGAAATCGCTTGCCCTGATAATTCTACTAGTGCGCTATCAAACGAACTTGCTGCCTTAGAAAATTTTAAAATGCAGATTGAGCATGCAACAGCAGAAATTTCAGCATCAGACTCGCAATTAATACTGGAATTAACTGCCAACGACAGAGCAGGTATTGTGCAAGAAATATCTTCTACCATTCACAGTAATGGCGGTAATTTAATTAAATTAGTCAGCACCCAAGAAATAGCTCCTCATGCCGGTCATGAATTATTTAAAGCAAAAGTTACCATTGCGGCTAATGAATCAGATATTGACAATATGATCAGTGCTTTAGAAAACTTAGCCGATGACTTAATGGTTGATATTTCTCGCTAAGCTTTAGCAGAAGTTGCGGTTTGCCTTAAAGCCGTAACTTCTGCGTTATATTATTGTTTTATTTAATCATAATTAGATAAGCGGTATTGCTATGTTTTACGATAAAGAATTAAGTTGGTTATCGTTCAATGAACGCGTGTTACAAGAAGCGGCAGATAAAACGGTACCTATAATTGAACGTATCCGCTTTCTCGGTATTTATTCTGCCAATCTCGATGAATTTTTCCGCGTACGTGTAGCAAATATTCGCCGCCAAGCATTACTTGAAGGTGCCCAAGAAGACGCACAAGATCATTGGCGAGCATTACATAAAAAAATAACCACTAAAGTTAGCTCTTTAACCCAAAAATTTGAAGATATTTCAACTCAGTGCTTCAAACAACTTCAACAACAAAACATCAATATCATATTAAAACCAAATGCTGAAATTCCATTTGAATCTTTAATAACGAAACAGCAATTATCGTGGTTAGCGCAGCATTTCAATAACCGTATATTGCGCCACATCACTCCTATTATCATTCACTCAAAAACACAATTAGCCAGTTGTATCAATGATGATGGTATTTATTTTTTAGTCGCATTGTTACAAGAAAACACCAAACAGTATGCACTTGTAGAAATACCGCACATAGATACTGAGCGCTTTATTCAGCTCCCTAATGAAACACAAAACAGCATGCAAGATGTTGCACTACTCGATGATGTCGTGCATCTATTTATTGAAACTTTATTTGAAGGTGTATTTGATTATCAAAGCGTAGAAGCATTTTCATTTAAGTTAATTCGTGACTCTGAATACAACTTAACTGACGACCTTGATGAAAGTTTGCTTGATCAAATGTCAAAAGGCTTAAAGCAAAGGTTAAAGGCTGATATTGTGCGTTTGGTTTACGACCAAGACATGCCGAAATATATGGTCACTTACTTATCAAAATCTTTTAAAGCGAAAGAACTAGATAACTTAGTACCCGGAATTCGCTATCGAAATTTTAGAGATTTCGTTCAATTTCCTAACTTAGCTTCACCACACTTAGAAAACCTAAAAATTGATGCCCTAGACGCGCAAGTATTTTTAGCCAACGCCTCTATTTTCGCAGCAATCAGCCAACAAGATATTTTACTTTATTATCCTTATTATAAGTTTAGTCACTTTACAGAGTTTATTCGCCAAGCCTCATATGACCCCATAGTCAAGCAAATAAAAATTAACATTTATCGCGTAGCCAAACACTCTCGTATTATTAACGCCTTAATTGACGCGGTAAAAAATGGCAAAAAAGTCACCGTAGTTGTTGAACTAAGAGCGCGTTTTGATGAACAAGCGAATATTGAGTGGGCAAAAGTAATGAAAGACGCTGGCATCAATGTTGAATTTGGTATTGAAACCCTGAAAATTCATTCTAAGTTGTGTTTAATTACTCGCTTAGAGCAGGAAAAAATCGTTCGCTATGCTCATATCGGCACAGGAAATTTTCATGAAAGCAATGCCAGAACTTATACCGACTTTTCATTATTTACCAAACATAAAGAAATATGTCAGGAAGTGGATAACGTGTTCTCGTTTATTTCTCATAGCTACAAACGCTTTCGTTTTAACCATTTAATTGTTTCACCACTCACGTCTCGGCGGCGTTTATATCAACTAATAGATAATGAAGTTCAACTTGTTCAGGATAATAAAAAGGCTCAAATTACGCTAAAATTAAATAATTTAGTCGACAATGGCTTGATCAATAAACTCTACAGTGCCAGTAACGCTGGCGTAGAAGTTAAGTTATTAATTCGTGGTATGTGCTCATTAATTCCTGGCCAGAAAGAGCTCAGTGAAAATATTACCGTCACTTCCATTGTTGATTTATTTCTTGAACACCCAAGAGTGATGATTTTTCATAATCAAAATCAGCCGTTGGTGTTTATTTCCTCAGGAGACTGGATGGAACGTAATGTTGACCACAGAGTAGAGGTTGCCTGCCCTATTTATGATGATGTATTAAAAGCACGTATTATCGACATCATCAATCTACAACTGGCTGACAATACGAAGGCGCGCATTATTAATGACAAGCAAGACAATCAATACGTACAAAAAGGAAATAATGTGGCAGTTCGTTCACAGTTAGCTATTTATGATTACTTACAAGCAGTCGAGACCCCTGAGCTTGATAACCAGGATACTTTATAAAGTAGTGAATTTCATAAATCAGCACCTAGTTAGTCAGAAAAGTAGTGACAAATAAAAAGGCGCAATATGACACCATCAACGCAGGAAAGTCAGCAACAAGATAGCAATTACTTTGCTGCACTTGATATCGGCTCCAATAGTTTCCATTTTGTGCTTGCTCGTCAAGTTCATCAGCATTTACAAATATTACATAGCGAAAAATACAAAGTAAAACTGGCCACCGGCTTAGATGAAAATCACAAGCTTTCCAATGAAGCTATTATGCGCGGTATTGCTACACTAACCAGCCTATGCAGTTCAACATCACATTTAGAACACACTAATTTTCGCGTGGTAGCAACGCATACACTTAGAGAAGCAAAGAATTCTGTCGAGTTTTTATCAATAGCAAAACAAGTATTCCCATTTGATATTGAAGTTATCTCTGGCCATGAAGAAGCTCGACTTATTTATGCCGGAGTAAGCTACCACAGCGCTTCAACCGCACAGCGCTTAATACTTGATATTGGTGGCGGCAGTACGGAATGTATTATCGGACAGCAAGAAAAATTGCATGCTCTTGCTAGTTTACCTATAGGTTGTGTTAGCTATAGCAAAGCATACTTTTCGAATAAAAAAATCAGTAAATCACAATTTAATCAGGCTATCACAGCAGCTAAGTTGGCTATTGAAGCTATTGCTAAGCGTTATAAAAATCTCTCTTGGCAAGAAGAGATTGGCACTTCAGGTACGATAAAAGCAATATACCAAATAGTGAATCACCGCCAACATATCAAGCAACCGATTAGCCTAAAACAGTTACGAGTAATACAAAATCAGTTGATTGCTTGCAAAAATGTAGCATCAATTAACATACCGGGCTTAAAACCGGGACGTAATGCAGTGATATCAGCAGGCGTGGCAATTGTGATCGCATTAATGGAAGCGCTAGAAATTCAAGAAATTGACTACTGCAAGCATGCCCTCAGGGAAGGCGTACTATTTGAGCAACTACAAAATGTTAATCATAACGATACCCGCCAACGTACGGTGAATAGCTTAACCTCACGTTTTAATATTGATATCGCGCAGCTTACGCTTGTTAAAAGCTATGCTGAAAATTTATTTTCACAAGTAAATGGGACGTGGAAATTTACGAAAGCAATTTATCGAGAATTACTGATTACTGCTGTACATTTGCATGAAATTGGCGTTGATATCAATTCATCCAACTACCACAAACACGGTGAATATATCCTGTCACAGGCTGATTTAGCAGGCTTTAATCAAGAACAACAACAAGCACTAGCATGGCTAGTAGGCAATCAACGAAAAAAAATAACGGCTTGCTCTACTCATCAGTGGCATTTACTAAAGCCAGAATTATTACTTAAATTATTAGCAATTCTTCGACTGAGTATTCTTTTGAGTCAACAACGTATTTCCAACGCTGATAAACTCCCTATTGTCACAATAAGCAAAAATGAAATGGCTTTACGATTTGACATGGTCTGGTTAGCTCAACGCCCCTCGATAGATAATGCCTTGGTCAATGAGCAACAACAATTAGTACAGCATGACATCAATATGAGCATAACTTACACATAAAAAAGCCCGGTATTCATTAATGAATATCGGGCTTTCACACTATTTTTATATAGCTAGCTTATAGCGACAAGCCTAACTTTTTAAACTCTTTGGCAACAACACTTGCAGGTAATGGAATATAGCCATCTTTCTCGACAATTTTCTGACCTGATTTTGACAATACCATTTTCAAAAATTCAGCTTCCATTGGTGCTAATGGCTTATTTGGGTGTTTGTTTACATAAACATATAAGAAACGAGATAATGGATATTTTTTAGAAACCGCATTAGCCATATTTGCTTCTATGAAATTATCACCTTTCTTTGATAGTGGTAAAGCGCGAACACCTGAGGTTTTGTAACCAATACCTGAATAACCGATACCGTTTAGTGAAGCAGAAACAGATTGTACAACTGACGCTGAACCCGGTTGCTCGTTAACATTGTTTTTAAAGTCACCTTTACATAAAGCTTTCTTTTTAAAATAACCGTAAGTGCCTGACACTGAGTTACGACCGTACAGCTGTACATCTTTACCTGTCCACTCACCGGTAAGTCCTAAGTCACCCCAGCGATCAACATCTTTTGCAGCGCCACATTTACGGTTGTTAGAGAAAATCGCATCAACTTGGTCAATACGTAAACCTTTAATCGGGTTATCTTTATGAACAAAAACCGCTAAAGCATCAATTGCAACACGTACGGCTGTTGGCTTGTAACCGTAACGTTTTTCAAATGCTTCAATTTCGCGAGACTTCATTTTACGGCTCATAGGGCCTAAGTTTGAAGTTGCTTCTGTTAACGCTGGCGGCGCAGTTGAAGAGCCAGCAGCTTGAATTTGCACGTTAACATTTGGGTATGTGCGTTTAAATTCTTCAGCCCAAAATGTCATCATATTAGCTAAAGTATCCGAGCCAACAGAAGATACGTTGCCTGAAACACCACTCACTTTTTTATAGCTAGGTAAATTACTATCAACCGCTAATGCACTAAAACTTAAAGCACTTGTTAAACCAATAACACCTAATACACGTTTTAAACTCATGTTACTCTCCGATGAGAATTTAAATTAATTTGTGAACACTATAGGGTTCGAATATGACAATAATAAGTAAAGTTTGTGACACTTATATTACAGCGTTCATAATTTTGACATCATTTTTATTAGGGTAAATTACCAAGTGAATTACTGAAAATAGACTCAATGAGAACTATGAAGACGCAAAGAATATTTAAATAAAAAAGCGCCCAAACTGAATACGGTTTAGGCGTTTTTGATGGTGAAATAGATGATGAATTCGCTGCCTTTATTCCATTCACTTTCAATGGCAAGTTCAGCGTGATGATGATTCAATACATGTTTAACAATTGCTAAGCCTAAGCCAGAGCCGCCAGTATTTCGAGAACGAGACTTATCAACTCGGAAAAAACGCTCGGTTAAACGATTTACATGCTCAGGTTTGATACCTGGGCCATTGTCTTTAACACTAAAGCGCACTTTATTGCCGTCACTAGTTAAACTGACATCGATAACACCATTTTCAGGAGTATAAGCAATGGCGTTTGATAATAAATTCATGCAAGCACTTTTTAACTCATGCTCATTACCGTTCACTTGAATGTCAGCGGCTATATTATCACTAATCGTATGATTTTTTTCCTGGTTTAGCCACTGAACATCTTCCACTATGGCTAATATTAAGCGAGATAAGTCAACTTGTTGTAAGCTGTCATCTTCAGCTTTATTCTCAACTCGTGAAAGTACTAGAAGCTGATCCACTAAACGATCCATACGAGAAACTTGTGTTTCTATCGTTGCAAAAGCTTTTTGCCAATGAGGTGTTAACGCTGATTCATCCAACTGCACCATTTCAACGTAGCCACGAACTACGGTTAACGGTGTTTTAAGTTCGTGTGACACATTAGCAACAAAGTCGCGACGCATTTCTTCTAAACGTTGAATTTTACTGATATCGCGGGCAAGTAGTAATATTTGATCACTGCCATAAGACATCATTCTCAGCTCAAGTTGTAATTCGCTATTAACCGGTGAAATAATCAAACATGGGCTTTCATAATTACCATCATCTAAATATTTAGCAAATTCAGGAAAGCGTATTAAGTTATCAATACGCTGGCCAACATCACCAGGCCATCGAATACCAATGAGCTGAGAGGCCTTTTTGTTGCCCCATAGAATAGTTAATTCTGTTGAAAGTACAATTGCTGCATCAGGCAAAGCTTCAGCGCCATCTCGAAACTTGCGAATACGCTCATTAAGTTGCTTTTGTTTTTTACGCTGTTTGCGAATTCTATGATACAAACCGTCATAAATTCGTCCCCATATGCCTCGTGCTTGTGGCGGAGAAATCGATGTGCCTTGCCATAACCAATCCATTAATTTAAATAAGTGGCTATAGTTCCATAGCAGCAATCCAAAAGACGTTAATGCTAAGGCAAAATAAACATTGCCGAATAGGTAACCGACAAAGCCTGCGATAATTTGCACTGCAATAATACGAGTTATGATAGTGCGTGAAGAGATACGAAAAGGCATAGTTTATTAATTATACTCTGTCTTTAGTTTTACCAGAGAAGCGATAACCTGAGCCTCGCACAGTTTGGATGAAGTCTTCATGCCCGTCACCAGAAATTGCTTTACGCAAGCGTCGAATATGAACATCAACCGTTCTATCCTCTACGTAAACATTAGTGCCCCACACATTATCAAGTAATTGCTCACGGCTATACACTCGTTCAGTATGAGTTAAAAAGAAATGTAATAGTCTAAACTCTGTTGGGCCCAAATCTAAGTTATTGTCATTAATTGATACTCTATGTGCGACGGGATCTAGCTTAATTCCATGAAACTCAATCGCTTCTTCAAGTGCAGTTGGGGCAACACGTCTAATTACTGCTTTGATTCGAGCAATAAGTTCTTTCGGGGAAAATGGTTTAGTTACGTAGTCATCAATACCAGCATCAAAACCTTTTACTTTATCATCTTCATCAGCGCGTGCTGTAAGCATGATAATAGGAATAGAACGGGTATATTCATTTTGCTTAAGCGACTTAGCAAGTTTGACCCCTGTGCCGCCAGGTAGCATCCAGTCAAGTAAGATCAAATCAGGATAAGGCTCCTTAATTTTCGCTTGGGCTTGCTCAATAGTTTCCGCTTCAATTGCATTGAAGCCATTTTGCTCTAATACAAAGGTGATCATTTCTCTGATCGGCGCTTCGTCTTCAACAACCAAAATCTGTCTATTCATGAATCTTTCCTGATAGTCTAAATAAAGAATCCTCTACCAGACATTCTGATAGTTTATTATGACAGTTTTATGACATCGGTAAAATTAATGTCATGATCGGCTAAGCTATTCAAATAGGCAAGAAAAAAGCGACTTTATGCCAATACTATTTAGCGAAATATAGTTTAATAAATAATATAGCGGACTTTAGATGTTCTGTTATTCTTCGATTGAAATAATTTATTTTTTTAAGTTACCACTCAAAGCTCGTCTCACATGGCTTTAAATTGGATTATTGCTTTCTATTTATTTGGAAAGTTACAAAACACTTAAACATCGTACAGCTTCTATAAAAGACAAAAAAATAGCCCTATCGTAACGATAGGGCTATTGTCATTTGATCAGTGTTGCGTCTATTTACTGTCTAAATTAAAACTTAACGTTAGCTTTAACGAAGAAGTAACGACCTAATACGTCATACGTGTATGGGTCAGTGTTTGAGTCATTGTTACCAGAGTAATATGGAGGTTGCTTGTCTAGTAAGTTATTAACGCCACCAGAGAAAGTAACACTTTCATTTAAGAAGTAAGCGCCTGATAAGTCATGGTAAACAACTGAACCTACCGTTGGCGCGTAACATACTGATGGATCTTTATCACATGATAAAGAGTCCATTCCATCTATGTAGCGACCTTCGTACGTTGCTTCCCAGCTATCGCCTTTAACATTAACAGTTAAATTAGATTTAATATCTGCATATGCACCACTACCTGATGTAACAAAACCAGTATACTCGATGATATTGCCATCTTGGTCCGACTCTTCATAGTGATCTAAAATAGAAGTATCTAAACTTACACGCCAATCTAAGTTAGCAGTTTCAAAGGTATATGTTGCGTTAATATCGTAACCAGCTGTTGATTGACCACCAATATTTTGAAGTCCATTATTAAATGCTATGCGGCCAGTACCATCAATAGAAATATTTGCTGACTGACATACAGCAGAACTATTATTGATCTTGTTGCCATCGGCATCCATACAAAGGTTAGCAATGTAGTTGTTATCTACTGAACCAATTGCATTGGTAATTTCAATATCGTAGTAGTCTACTGTTAATGATAAGCCAGGAATGAAATCAGGTTCTAAAACAACACCTAAAGTCATAATATCTGCTTCTTCAGGAGTAAGTAATTCATTACCACCAACAGTAACTTCTGCTTGTGTATGGCTTGAAGCCGGGTGAGTTATTTGGTTAAAAGATGGAGATTCGCCACCAAATAATTCATCAACTGTTGGAGCTCTAAACGCTGTTGAAGCTACGCCGCGAAGCATCACTTGGTCATTAATTTTCCATGTAAGACCTAATTTCCAAGTGTTGTCATCACCAAAAGTGCTGTAGTCGAAGTAACGCATAGCAGCGCTTAATTCAACATGCTCAGCAAATGCCATACCATCTAATAATGGAATTGCTAGCTCTACATATGCTTCATTTACATTAAATGAACCTGATGTAGGATCAACACGTGGATCATTAGCCATACCTTGAGCTGTTAATGAATCTGGCGTGTAGTAAGCTGACTCTAAACGATGTTCATAACCGGCAGCAAAACCAATAACACCTGCTGGCACTTCCATTAATTCACCTGATAACGACGCAGCAAAAATATCCATTTCACTGCCGCCAGAGTTTAACTCTGTGTAAATATATGGAGCTATTGAATCACCGGTCCAAGAAGACTGTGTAAACGGGTCAAATTCTTTATTTTGTACCGCGTCATTAATTGCACCAATATTGTGTAAGTTTGACAGCTTATCTACAGAGTCATTACGACCTTTGTTGTATGACATATCCCATACATAACCGTTTTCTAGCTCACCTTCTAGACCAACGACGATGCGAACAGTGTCAACAACTTGAGAAAAATCACGTGTACCTGTATCTGACATACGACGGCCGTAATCTAAAGCTTCCCCTTCTTGCACACCATTTGCTAACAAAGCAGGATTCATCCAAGATGAGTCATAAACCCAAGCTTCTTTATTCCAAATAGGTTGTGGTGCCATTTGCTGTTCAGACCAACGTTTAGTGTACATTGCTTCAGCAAAAAACATTAAATCATCTGATAATTCATAACTACCATTTACAGTTAAGTTAAGACGCTGCATTGGTGTAAATAGGTAACTATCTTTTGAATAGTTGAAACGGTCGTTATCATCGCCTGAGTAAGCAAAATCATGGTAATCACCACCACGACCACTTAAGTCAGCTTCAGACATACCTTCATGATATGCAAATACAGGGATTTGCGCTCCGTTATCATCAAGAACTAGCTCACCAGCGTCATCTGTTTTTGCAACATAAGAGCCATATTGACCGCTATCTCCGATTGCGTATGTTGGCGCACCGTCTGCGTCAACACCTGTTTTTACAACACCGTGATTGCTATTACCCCAGATGTGCCCGCCTTCAGCGTAAACACTACCAGCACAGTACAAGTCAGCACCACCAGTAGTTTCAGCAATAGGACAGTTAGAAAAGTCACGATCTGCTTGGCTCGCTTCGCCACGGTCAGTATATTGTACACCAACTACGATGTTACCTTTGTCAGATGAACCACCAAGCGTGAAATCAATACTTGATTCATCAGCATCACCTTGACCAGACATACCAGTCTGAACGTTCATTTCAAAACCGTCATAGTCACGTTTTAAAATAACGTTTACAACGCCAGCTACCGCATCAGTACCATAAACAGCAGAAGCACCATCTTTAAGTACTTCAATACGTTGAATCATCGAAACAGGGATAGTATTTAAATCAACAGAAGAAGCAGCACCAGTACCAGAAGAGATCATACGACGACCGTTCACAAGTACTAATGTACGTGAAGCGCCTAGGCCACGTAAGTTAACACGCGCATTACCGCCTGAGCCATTGTTGATGCCAGGGTTAGTCATTGCACCACCAGCAGACGTCATGCTTTGTAAAACACCATCAATAGAAGTCGCACCTGTTGCCAAGATGGCAGATGAGTCGATTACCGTTACTGGGCTAGCTGTTTCCATATCTGCACGCTTGATACGAGAACCTGTAACTTCAATACGTTCTACACTTTTAGCTGATTTTTCAGCTGCAAATGTTGGCGCTGATATTACGGTAGCTGTTGCTCCTACCATCATTGCAATACTTACTGCATTTGCTGCTTTACTTCTATTTAACATATCTACTCCGACGTCCGATAACGGACTTGATTCTTGTTTTAATATTAGATTTCAAGGCTATTTTGCCTTCTACACTTTTGAATAGTTATCCAGAAAAGTTGACAAGATACTAAACGGGTAGTTGTAAATGAGTCAAAGCGCTGAAAAGTACAGTACATTCAGTTACAGCTATAAACAGAACAAAAAAAAGCAAATAAAACCTTTAAAAACAAAAGAATACACAGAGTCAACCATCTAACCTTAAAACAAAGAACCTACCAACTTTGTAACAACAAAATTTAAAACATCAAACACAGAAAATATAAACCATAAAAATCAACAACCTAAGATGTAACAATGTAAAATCCCCTTCCCTCACTATAGAAAAAGCAAAAGAAGACAAAACAAATAACCATCTTGATATCAACAAGATACAAAAGTAAAACTTAAATAAAAAATTAAAACAAATACTTTGTTACAGCCTACAAGTAACATTTGAAAAACTTACAAGTTTTGCTTGTTACATTTGAATAGGTTGCGTTCAACAGAACAATCATCGCTTAATTATAAACTTGCAACACACTTTACTATTTAAACTCAGATACGACTTTTTAGTCACATACCAGTTGTAAAGAATTATCGTTAAAACATCAGTTTTGGTACTTACATGAGGAGGCGCAAAAAACTGTATCGCCTTTATTTATCAAAAGAAGCAATAGACTAATGAAGTAACTCTATATAGGAATTCAAATCGAAGTACTAATTTCTTGGAGAAATAGTTTAGAGAACAAGTTCACTTTACTTCAATTTATTTTCGAAAATAGCTCCAGGATAAAATAAATAAAACTATTGCATAGGTATATTTCTATACGAATGACCTTTAAATTTAGAAGTTTGGCTGAAATTGCACTTACAAGATTAAAGCAACTTTAAGCCTTCGCAGTAAGAAATGGAAATTTAACTTAGTAGTACAACCAATAAGTTTATTTAAAAAAATACAACTGTATTTAATCGTCATTTATCTATAGCAACTACTTATTAGTTTTCAAATAAAACGGGCTTGAATCAATGATTCAAGCCCGTTTAAAGTTTATTATATAAACCAAATTACGTTATAAAATATTATGAAGATATTGTTACTTAATAACTACTATCTTCAATTTTATAAAGTCGTTATTTGGGTTTAGAACTTAACTTTGTATCCAGTGTAAAGTTCACGACCTAAGTGGCCTGCAAAGTATAATGTGTCGTTGTTATAGAAGCCTTCATCATCTTTCATAACACCTTTTTCGAACAAGTTACGAGCACCAATAACAACTGTACCGTATTGTCCGAAGTCATAGCTCATGTTTAAGTTATGAACAACATACGTACCGTTATGGTTACTGAAAGCTTGAGTGAAGTTAGCAGGGTTACCATCAGCAACATCTAATACTTCATCTTCTGAAGTGCTTGCAATTGCATCAACACTCCAAGTTGCAGAGAAATCAGCGTAGTTGTAGCCTAAAGTAAATTGACTTCTCCAATCTGGAGTACCAGGTCCGCCAGCCATATCTTGCTCTGGACCACCGAAGAATACATCTTCACCAACTTCAATCATGTAAGTTGTATTAGAAGCCATTCTAAAGTCACCTACTTCAGTAGAAAGTAAGTAAGATAATGATAAATCAAGACCTTGACGAGTCATGATTGCACCATTTTCACTTCGAGTGATAACGTCTTCTGTAATAGCACCTGTCGCTGGGTTACGAACTAAGCTAACACCAGGGTAACGAGCCATCATATCATCTAATTGACCGCCTAATTCAGCATTGATTAGTGATTGCACAGTGATGTCAGAAATTACATTTTCAACTTCTAAATTAAAGTAATCTAGTGAAACTGAGAAGTTTTCAATACCAGCATAAACAATACCAGCATTAATGTAAGTTGACTCTTCTGGGTCAAGCTGGTCATTACTTTCGATTAAGTTATCGAATTGACGACTTTTACATTCATCTGCAGGGATATTTTGCATATCACAAGCTACGTAATCAACAGCTCTAGTTGCTGAGAACGATGTTGCCGCTAAAAGCTCACTTAAAGATGGAGCACGGAAACCTTTAGAGTATGAAGCACGAATTAATAGGTCTTCCATTGGACGATATTCAGCTTTTACACTTGGAGTACCTTTAGTACCAAAATCGCTGTAATCATCTCGACGGTAAGCAGCACTAACTACTAAGTCTTCTGTAACAGGTAATGAAACTTCATAGAAAAACGCTGTTGTATCACGTTCGCCTGATGCAGAGTTACCAGCACTACCACCAATCCAGCCACCTTCAGATTGTGCATCATATTTCGAATCGTATGATTGCTCAAAATATTCACCACCAAAGTAGTGAGAGATCATACCGCCAGGTAATTCACCCATTTCAAAACCGACACCACCAAAGATATGATCAAATTCATTTAGGTTTTCAGTGTAAGTTGTCGCTTTCATTGCGGCAATACCATCATCAGAACCTAAAGGTTCACCTAAAAATAAGTTTGCGTACAAGCCAGCATAACTAAGGTATGAACGACCAACACTTCTGTAATCTAGTTTTGCTTTATGATAAGCAATTTCCCAATCGAAGTTGTCATTGATCATGCCACGAAGACCAAGCATATAATCTTGTTGGTAATCTGTTACTTCGCCATCACGAGTACCGATTTGGTACCAACGGAAAAAACCATCTGTTGTTTCATCGTATGGGTTATGTTCGCTATTTGCAGGAATATCGTCCCAACCAGCTGCTGGTGGAGCAAAACGACCGAATGAATCATTACGTGAGAACATTGCACGAGCAAATAATTCTAAATCATCATTAATTTCATAAGTAGCGCTAGTCATGATTGAATCACGCTTTGTTGATGCTGAGTTAGCTGAAACGTTTGCATAACCGTAACCACAAACTTGACCACCACCAATACCACCTAGAGCAGAACCTTGGTCAAGTGAGCCAACAAAGCCTGGTACAGTTGATGCTAACTCGTCACATTTTGGAGAAGCTTCAAGTTGACCTGTTGTTGGGTTTACTATAGTTGCGCCATAGTAGCTAATACCGACTGTTTCGTCGTATATTGAAATAAGGCCGTCACCGTTAAGGTCTTCCATAGAAGCTTTAGTGTAGTCACGGTCACCATCGAAAATTGCGCCACGCTCTTGATGATCATAAACAAAGGTCATATTGCCTTTTTCAGAGTTCATACCAAGTACTAAAGACATAGATTTACTATCGCCGCCTTCTTCGTCAGGTCGGCCGATTTGAATATCAAAAGCAGCGCCTTCAAAGTCTTTTTTCAAGATGATGTTAATTACACCTGCAATAGCGTCTGAACCATAAACAGCAGAAGCACCATCTTTTAATATTTCAATACGCTCAACAGCAGCCATTGGGATGCTACTTAAGTTAACTGAAGAACCACCTAGTGATGGAGAACCCGCTAAACGTTTACCGTCAAGTAAGATCAAAGTACGATCAGAACCAGCACCTAGTAAACTAACAGTTGATTGAGATTGAGCTGAGCTGCCAGAGCTCGGCATGAATGAACCAAAGCTGTTTGAAGTTACATTTTGAAGCGCATCAGCAATAGATAAGCGACCTTGTTGGCTAAATTCTTCTACAGATATAACTTGAACTGGGCTTGCACCTTCAACGTCAGTTCTTTTAATTCTTGAACCAGTAACTTCAATTCGTTCTACTTCTTCAGCTGCTTCAGGCGCACCTGCTGCGAATGCTGCTGGTGCTGAAACTACTGATGCTGCACCAAATACCATCGCTAGACGAATGGCTTTAGCTACTTTGCTATTGCTATACATATTTACTCCCTGGATCACTTGCGTGATTCTAGTGTTTAAAATCAAGGCTATGTTGCCTTGTTTGTTTTTATTTTTGGTCATCGACCTAAACTATCGGTCTAGATAGTAAACTTAAAATTGTTAACGGGTCAACACAATTAGTTACGTTTTGATCAAACAAGTAACAAAGAAGACAATAAAAAAATAACACAAACAAATAAAACAACTTAAAAACAATGCGTTACAAAAATGAAAAAACACAGGTAAATTTACATATCATCACAAACTTTGTAAATAGCTTATTATTTAGTATATTAACAAAAAATAACGCCAGGAAACAAAAAAGACAAAATAAACCTTCATAACAATTAGTTAGATTAAAAAACAAGTCTTTTCACTCTAAAATTTCACCAACAAAATTATAACTACTCTAAATAAAACAAAGAAAATGTAAACTTTAAATAACATATGAATAAAATTTTTAAATTATTTCATCAACAGCAATATATTCAGCTAATTTATTAATTTTAGAAATTTAATTTGAATGTTTTTTGTACTAAGTTGGGGGGGAAGGAAGAACAAACGGCTTGTAATAAACGTTACCAACAAAAATTTCATTCTCAACTTAAAAATACTTCGTTGTTACTTTTAAATATTTCAATTTTTTGCTTTCTAAAGCAATTGGGAGCCTAAGTTTAATTTATTAGAAAGGTGGACCATTTTGAATAGACTAATAAAGGAAAAAGCGCTCTCTAAACAACTAGCGCTAAATCTTTTATTAAATAGACTTACATACAGCAAAATAAATGTACTATTGCAATCTATCATAATTTTATCGATAAAATTCGTAATTTCAACTGACTTGATTAAAACGGAAAAGGTGAATCACGCAAAACCTTTACTGCCCTCAATTAACCAACCAATAACACCAATGTCATTATGCTCAAATAGCTCTACCTTCACATTACAAAACTTTAGAGTGTTGAGGTGATCAATTATAACTTGGACATTTTTTTCATCGTGGCTTACTTTTACTTGCTCTTCTAAGCGCTTTTTATGTTGTAAATACATCGTTTCTAGCGCATCTATCTGTTTACTATCAATAACTTTATTATCTAATAACGCATCTATAAAGATATAAATATTAGCAAGCAGACCTTCCGTTACATCCGCGTACTTTATAGTAAACTTATTACATTCATCGGCGATTTTTTTTCGAATAATAGACAGTTGCTTATTATTTCGAATATAACTAAAAACATCATACTCATTCAACAAATAGTCTAATACGAGCAACTCATCAACACTTCGCTCGTAAACTACACTTTTTTTGCTATGTATAAGAAAACACAATTCGCCACCAGGCTTAAGTTGCCTATATGTGTTTGCTATTACGTTGTAAGAATTTGGAGAGTATTCAAAACCAAATTGGGACACAATACTGTCAAATTCATCATCCACAAACTTAAGAGTATCTACAGGCGTATTAGGTAATAGTCTTAAGAAACTTTTATTCCTTTTGTTTTCGTAACTCAAAACGCCTAAATCAGTTGATTGATCAACACCAATACAATATAAATTAACTCCTTTGCTTATAGCTACCTTACCGACAAAGCCATTGCCACAAGCGAGATCTAGCACATAAGCATCATTACCTTTCGCTAAAAAGTAGTCAGCCCAAAAAGTAGTCATAACTCTGGATAAATCAGACTTCCCATCAAGTGAAAAACAATCGCCATTGGAGTTTAACGACCAATAGTTATTCCAATACTCCACACCACTCTCCTTTAAGTCTTGACCTTAATGTTCTAAAAAACTTAATAAATACTCAATTAATTATGTTCAATATTTAATTGAAAAACGTTTCAATTTATTACTTTAAACTTATACCGTTAAAATAAAAATGCCAGTCATAATGACTGGCATTTTTCATATTAACAACGTTTAAAAGTTGTGAATAATATTCACATAAGCTACACGTCCTAAGATTTCACCTAGACCACGATCGTAAATACCATTACCAAATGCAAAATTATTCGGAGTAGAAATTCTATCACCAATATTACGAGCGCCAAATGTCAATTTAGTCTCCGTTGGTAAAATATAAGAAACAGACATATCAACAGTAGTAAAGCTACCTAATGTACCAGCCTCTGGGCCTACATCATTTAGGAATTTATCTTCAGGAGTACGAGCATCGTATCCATCTTTATAATTCACCCCTACATGTACACCAAAATCATCCATTTTCCAATCAAGTGAAAGGTTTGCTAATAATTCCGGAGTTGAAACAAACCCAACATTATCAAACACACCTAAACCTGGAGCCGACTCAACATTTAGCTCAAGTACATAGGTACCGGTCAAGTTCATATTAAATTCACCGTATGAATCAGTAGGAATTTGATAGTTAACGTTGTAATCAATACCACTTGTCTCAAAACCCGGTAGATTTGCAAAACCATTAATAACTTCAATGATTTCATTTTGTCCATCACGTCTTACGTCAACATTGAATGTTGTTGGGTCGACACCTGTAGCCTCCAAATCAAGCACTGCTTGAGTGCTTAAGAATGAAATCTGATCAATAATTTCTATATTCCACCAATCAACAGTTACACTTAGATCTTCTGTTGCATTCCATACCACACCTGCCGCATAGCTTTCTGAACGTTCAGGTTGGGTTTCAGCACCAGGACGGCGGACAGCACTAATTTCGCCGGCTTGACATAGAGGAGATGTAACATCTCCTGATGCGTTACATGCAAGCCTATCAATCGCTTGGTCAGTTGAAACACCGCCAGTTTGTAATAATGTATCTATATCTGGAACTCGGAAACCTTCAGAGTATGACGCTCTTAATACCAAATCGTCAGTTGCTTGATAGCGGGCTCTTATTGATTGTGTGTATTCGCTCGCATCTTTAGGAAGTGTATATTCATCGTAACGACCAGCATAGGTTACGACTAGATCTTCAGTAACAGGAAATGCCAACTCAAAGAAACCACTTCGAGAATCACGCCCACCACCAGAAGGTCCGCCCGTACCACCAAAAATTGCACCAGTGCGAGTCAACGGATCATAAGTTTCTTCAAAGTCTTCACTTCTAAACTCCCAACCTAATGAATAAGCAATTTGACCGCCAGGAAGTTCAGCAAAAGGTAAATCGCCAGACCAGTTCAAACCAGAAACAAATAGGTCAACAGAAGCTTCTCGGAACGAATCAGCTCTAATTTGATCTGCAGCAGCAGCAACATCGTCAGCGGAGCCAAATGGGTTAATATCTCCAGAATCAATTAAGTCAAATACGGCACTAAATAAAACTAAATTTCGAGTAGTATCATCAGATGTTTGTTTATTCCACTGAGTGTAACCTTCAAGCGTACCGTAGTCATTACTCCATGTAAAACCAGTTAAAAAGTCTAATTGTAATGTTTCAACTTCAAAATCACGGTTACCTAGTGCCTGTGGACGCCACTTAACACCAACATCTTGTGGATTATCAGAACCAAATGTAGGATTTAATGGGTCATCCGCAGCAACCGTTAAACCAAATCCAGACACTAAAGGAATTGGAGCATAGCGAGCTTTACTTTCTAATTTAACAACTGAAGATTGAGCAAAAATTGTTAAATCGTCATTGATATTATAATTACCGTTAATAAAGAGAGAGTCAGTAGTTGAGCCAGGTAACCAAATTGCTACATCGGCGAATGGGAATGAACATTCTCTATCTATAACGTTTACGACTTCACCAGTAGTAGGGTGAGTTCGAATTCTTGGAGTTTCTTGAATCAAAGCAGGATCACATCGAGAGTCAGGCTGCCATGGTCCATTTACATTTGTACCGTCATTGAAGAAATCAGTAACTCGATAATTAGCAGGATCACTATTTGTAGAGTACCCAACGAAGCCATCAGTATTGGCGGCTGTAATTGCTCGATCTGCTGCTGATAATGCTGATACTTCTTTATGTTCTACTGCGAAAGTGATGTTTCCTTTGTCGCTTGTAACACCACCGACCAATGAAAACTGCTCTTCATCACCGCCACCATCTCGGCTCGGGCGGCCAATTTGAGTGCTAAACTGTAAACCTTCAAAGTCATTTCGAAGAATAATATTTACAACACCTGCAATTGCTTCAGAACCATATATTGAAGATGCACCATCTTGCAGTATTTCAATTCTTTCTATCATTGCACTTGGAATTAAACTAAGGTTTTGACCAGAGCCCCCACCTAATGCATCTGATGGTAAACGCTTTCCGTTAACAAGAACTAACGTTCGATTAGCCCCTAATCCACGCAAGTTAATGCTAGCAGTTGTTTGTGCGCTACTACCTGAACGAGGTGTAAAAGAGCCGGTGGAGTTACCAGGAAAGTTTCTCAATATTTCGCCTACAGATACATCACCAGTAGCTAAAATATCTTCACGGCTAATGACTGTAACTGGTAAAGCACTTTCCATATCAGTTCGTTTAATACGTGATCCTGTTACTTCTATTCTTTCAACATCTTTTGCTTCTTCAGCCGCAAAAGTAGATGTAGATATACTCATAGCCGTTCCAGCACCTAGCATTAACGCTAACTTTATCGACTTTGATATTTTATTTTTACTATACATTTTATTCTCCCTGAATCACAAAAGTGATTTCATATTCTATAAAGTTCAAGACTATTAGTTTGTCTTGTTGTATTCGTTGATAAATACGAGATTTTCAAATTTAAAATCATTATTAAACCAACGATATACAGACATACTACGGACGGAAATACAGATAGAAAAACAGAAAACATGTAAAAACATTACAAAGCGAAACACTTTCATTACAAAAAATTAACAACTAAGATTAAATAAAAAAAATAACTGAAAAAACAATGAACTAACAAACAAACCAAGAAAGCACCACAATTTACAAAAAATCAATCAAAATCAATGACTGAAACATTTGTTACATAAACACTTAAAAAAAACCATAGAAAACAATAAAATAAAAAGTTCATTTTTCAATCAAAAAAAACACAAAATAAAAAACACAAAATAAAAGACACACCAAACCTTTAAAAACAAAGAGTTACCAACAAAAAAGTAATAATTGAAATAATTTTTAACACATTCAAACATTTAAATTATGTCTAATTGTTTCTTAGCAATAAAATCGCTTAAAAAATGCCCCTAAAATCAATACTTCACTGTGATATAATCCACTTCTATTTTTCTAGTACATAATTTTTATGGTTATTGATCCTGTCTTAGATATAAGTTTATGGATAACATTGTGCAGTGTTGGCTTTATCGCAGGGCTTATCGATGCCATTGCTGGTGGCGGAGGTATGCTTACTGTTCCTACATTACTCACCTCTGGCTTACCACCGCACGTAGCTTTAGGAACAAATAAACTTGCTGCATCTTTTGGTTCATGTACTGCATCATTCGCTTTTTACCGAAAAAAACTCCTTAACCCTAAATATTGGCTATGGGCTATTATCGCAACAGCTATTGGCGCTATTGCTGGCACTATCATGGTTAACTTTCTGTCTGTCGAGTTCCTAGATAAATACATCCCGGTATTAATAATTTTGACCGCGGTTTATACCTTAATTGCTAAATCCCAAAATTATGATGATCATGCTTTACCATTAAAGACATCTACAATTAAAATTAAGCAGGTAATACAAGGCCTTGTGTTAGGGTTTTATGATGGTTTAGCAGGTCCTGGAACGGGGGCTTTTTGGGTAAGTTCATCAAATATTCTTTATAAAATTGATATTCTATTAAGTTGTGGGTTAGCCCGCTTTACCAACTTCATTAGTAATTTTTGTAGTCTATTAACCTTTATTTATCTCGGTCATGTAAATTTTGTACTTGGCATTTCTATGGGGATTTTTATTATGCTTGGTGCATGGGTTGGTGCTCATTGGGCAATTAAATTTGGCAGTAAATTCATCCGTCCAGTTTTTATTACCGTTGTGATAGCAATGTCCGCGAATCTCGGTTATCAGGCTTGGTTAAATTAAAATAGGCTATATATGCAACCCGCTATTAATAAAATTCACCTAATTCTAGATCAATTAGCACAACAAGCAGCTGCTGCTGATGAATCCAATAAGCACTCAAAATCACATCGCTTAATTCAAGATAATGACATTTTTGCTGAAGGGTTATTTTCAACACACAGTGACTTATTTTTACCCTATGTTTCAGAAGTAAAAAATAAAACCAATGAGTTGGCAAGGTTGTTAAGTGCACAAAAAAATAGCTTGGCACATAGTCGTTTATTAATAATCGAACAACAAATTTCAGCCCTTCGTACTGCCTTAGACTCAAATCAAATAGTACACAAAGAAGCTGATCAACGCCTGGTAGCGATAAAAGCACGTAGATATAAGAAAGCAGCTCAAGCCGTTATGCAATCAAGCCATAACTTGCACAAGAAATTAGATGAAACAGTTGAGTTCGAACGTAGACTTTTAGAAATGATCCACGAAAGAGAACAACAGCGACAACAAGCAACAATCAAACAAGCTGCCCGTCTTTCAGAGGAAGTTTTAGCATTACACCAACGTTTAGGACGTTGTCGCCAAGCAATTTCTAAATTAGAACGTGAAATAGAACAAACTAAAAAGTTCTAAATAACACCTAAACATCTCTATTTTTAATAAAATATAAACATAACAGATGAAAACATTTCCAGTTTTCAGTAACCTAGCCTACGCTTAACCATATTTCTTTAACTTAAGGGTCTTTCCTATGAAAATTTCTGATGATATTCACAACTATTATGAAAAGCTAGTATCACAACATTTTGTTAGCCTAAAATTAGAAGAAAAATATGATAGTGAATTTATTGCAGATTTAGTTTGTGTTGTATTGAATCAACTTCCTACTCGGTATATCCGACATGAGGTTGATATGGCTTTTTATCTTCCAGCCTCAGAACGTTTTGAAATGGAAAATAATGTTAAAGTCGCTGTTGCTAAAGCACTGGAATTTATGAAAGAACATAGCTAATACTGCTGCATTAGCTTTTACAATTTACTTGCCTAGTATAATTTAACCTCAACTCGGTTTAATGAATGTCATAATATATTGATAATCAGTATTTTAATAAATCCGGTATATCCAATGAAGCTAGTTAAGTGGATATCAAGGCGTTTATGTATCCGAATAGCGAGCTATTTAGCACATCAACAACGTAGATAGGCGCTTAACTAGCTTTATTGGATAGCGTTGCTTAAGCCGAGTTGAGGTTATTTACTAGACTTAATACCTTAATACCTTGCATAACAACCACCTTCTCATTTCTGACAAAATTTCGATGTATGATTGCTTTCTAGCCTTGAACAATATTATTTTAATTAACGATGAGAAACAATTTCAAATAGCATAAGGCTAAACTTTATGTTCGATATACAGGCATTTAAAAATAGATTCAATCTTAATATATGCGCTATATCAATCACAAAGATAAGGGGATTAATGAAATTTTTGACGCTGAGATAAATAGGATATGAAGATTTAAATTGGGTGGCAACCCAATCAGCCACACTCCGGCACATGAGTCGTCTGCTGCGGTTGCTTCCTTCCGGACCTGGCCGAGTTCACAGAGTATCATTGCGAAGGGACCGAAAGGGTCACCATAGATGCGAATAAGGAATTCCCTTAAAGCGCGCGAATTATCGCTAATAGTATGTTCAGTTGCAAGCGCTAGTTGGTAAAATTAAACTGCTTGCGGATTTTTTGCACAAACATCTGCAAATATTTGCTTAAACTCAATTAATTCTTGCGAAATTTCACCCGAAATATAAACTTCTTGATGAAAAAATATTTCTTTTTTTGCAAAGTCAAAACTTACAGGAACAATGGGAATATTGCCTTGCTTAGCAATATGTAGAAACCCAGTTTTCCACTCAGTAGTTTTACTTCGAGTCCCTTCGGGTGCAAGCCCTAATATGAACTTATCATTACGCTTTAATTCTTGAACAATTTGCCCAACAACGCCATGACTATTACTTCTATCAACAGCTATCCCGCCAATAGCGGTTAATACAGACTTAACTGGCCAGCGAAATATGCTCGCCTTGCCCAAAAATGATACTTTCAGCTGCAAACTAAACATGGCAGCAATACCAATAAAAAAGTCCCAATTGGAGGTATGAGGTGCTACCGCAAGTATGAACTTAGGCTGGTTTGGAAGCTCACCATTAATAGTCCAGCCACACCAAGCTAACATTCTTTTAGCAATGCTATGTAGCAAGCCATATTTTCGTGTTGGAATGCACTCAGGTGCCGACGGTATATTCATGTCAGTTACTCCGTGTTAACGAACGCGAGCGAACTTTTCATTAATTTCCAACATTACTGACTTAATCACCAGTAAATTTTCTTTTCCTAAACGTAGCAATAACTTTTCAGCATCATCTAAAGACTCTAATGATTCGTCTTTATATTTATACATAACACTTGGACGGTTTAACTCTGGTAAGGTTTTAGGGATTTCCATATCTAGCACTTTCGTGATGGCATCTTGCAATACATCACCAAATTCATCGTCAGGATAACCCAACTCTTGATACGCCTGATCTATCAAAGGTTTTAATTCAACATACCATTGCACCAACATCTCGCTATCCATTGAACGAAGTAAATCAACGTATAGACTAAACCGGCGAGTATTGCTTTCATCCCATTGCCATTTAGATCCCTCTGGCGACTTTTCTTCTGTTGCTGAAAATTTAGCGTTAGGCGAAACTAATGGTGCATGTTCGTAAGCTAATGTGCCTTGGCTAAAGTTATCAGTAAAAACCACAAAACGACGGATCATATCTTCCGTCACCATTAATTTTAATAACTCTTTACGCCAAGTTAAGTTAGCTAACTTATCACTGAACCACGAGTCACTTTCATCAAGAGTTGGTAAAATAATTTCAGGCTCAGTTTCAACTACCTCTTCAATAACTGGCTCAATTATCGGTTCAATAAATTCAGGTTCACTAGGCTCAGGAACAACCTCAGGTAATGGTGTAGGCTTCTCAATAGCAACAACTGGCGCTGTTGTAATATTTTCTTTATCAGCGGCAATCACATAATAATAAACAACACATGCAATTATCGCAGCAATAATAACAGCGATAATTCCCCAAGGAGTTTGTTTTTGCTCTGTATTTTGTATTGACATAATAACCTTTATATTCAGTGAGTCAGGACTATCTAAACAATAATTTTCTTTTCTACTCTGTGAACGTTACAACTGAGCGTCCGCTTGGTTTTCAGGAAGCGCGGCAATAAATGCCGGCAACTGATTACAGTTTTCGACTACACGAACGATATGAGGGTAAGCAGACATATCGAGTTTAAAACGGTTTGCATTGTAAACCTGAGGCACCAAACAAATATCAGCCATAGTGACTTCATCACCAAAACAAAACTCGCCAGCACTGGTTTCAAGCTGCTTTTCTATCGCGGCAAAACCAATATTCATCCAATGGTAACTCCAAGCAAGCTTATCTTGCTCTGCTACTGACAAAGTTTTAACCAAGTATTGTTGTACTCGTAAATTATTCACGGGGTGAATTTCACAAGCAACATCAAGCGCTAGCGCTTTAACTTTAGCCTTTTCTGCAATATTTGTCGGGTATACCGCCACAGCGGGATACTTTTCATCTAAGTAGTCAATAATGGCTAATGATTGGTTTAATGTTACATCTTCATCAACATAAGTTGGCACTAAATGTGTTGGGTTAAGCCCTACGTACTCTTCCTTGTGCTGCTCACCACCATCTTTCACCAAATGCACAGCAATGGACGCAAATGGTAACGACTTTAAATGCATAACAATTCTAACGCGATAGGCTGCTGAAGAGCGCCAATAACCATATAACTTCATAATAAAATCTCAAAATAATACTAACTTAACGGGAAAACAAACGGTCTTTAAATTTTAACCGTTTTTTTATTAATATCGTAATCACGCAATTTGTTCGCTATTGCGGTGTGGCTCAAGCCTAATTTTTTTGCAAGCTGTCGAGTACTTGGATACGCAGGATAAAGCTTACGTAATAAGTCAGCTTCAAAATTCTTCACTGCGGCATCAAGTGTGCCTTCAAAATCTTGTTCTAAATAGCCGTGCTCACGGGTGTATGCTGGTAACTGCAAATGAGAGGTCATAATAATATTGCCCTCAATTAATGATACCGCTCGAATAAGCACGTTCTCTAATTGCCTAACATTGCCTGGCCACGGGTAATGTTCAATAAATTCAAGACATTCCTTATCAAAAGAAATGTGTGTTTTACCAATACGTTGACCAAACTTAGCCACAAAAAGTTCCGCAAGCGGCACAATATCTGAACGTCGCTCTCTCAATGACGGAATATTCAAGCCCAATACGTTTAGGCGGTAGTATAAATCTTCACGAAATTCACCTAACGAAACCATGTTCAGTAAATCTCGATTGGTAGAACTGATAATACGTACGTTAACTTTGATTTCTTGTTCGTCATCGATACGTCTAAATGTGCCGTGTTGAATAACTCGCAACACTTTAGTTTGCAATTTAGGTGACATTTCACCTACTTCATCAAAAAAGATTGTACCGCCGTCAGCCGATTCAAAAATACCTTTTTTACTATTTACCTCGCCAGCGGCTCCTGAGCCAAATAATTCAGTTTCAGCGGCATCATCTGGAAGTGCAGCACAACTTAAGGTCATAAACGGTTTATCAGCTCTGTCACTAGCACTATGACAAGCACGTGCTAGTAATTCTTTACCAGTACCTGTTTCACCCACAATTAACATTGACGAATCAAGTAATGCCATGCGTTTTGATTCACGTAATAACTTACGCATTGAGCTACTATTAGCTTGAATGCCGGCAAAATTGTTATCGCTAGCTTTTTTGAAAGCACTAATTTGCTGCCCTAACCTTGCTTCTGATTTGAGGATCAGTACAGCACCAGCAAGCACTTGTGCTTCATCGCCTTCTGCAACATGAATCGGAATAATATCGGCAACAAAGTCATCGTCCTGAAATTTAACACGACGAGTTTGTGCAAGCACTTCGTCACCATCAAGCCAACGGCTAATATTAAAGCCTTTAAGCCAATTGCTGACATGCTCATTGGTAATATTTTCAAGCGTATCACACATGATTTGCGCCGCAGTATTATTGACCATGCGGATTTGGCCTTTAGTATCAACAGAAATAAATGGGTCGGGAAAGGTTTTGACTAAGGTTTCAAATTCGTTTCGTTCACGCTCAGATGGCATGTAAGGCGTAGTTTTTACGTCAATAACACCATCAATTAGGCGTAACTGCGGCATAAAGTCTTGCAGTTCAGAAAACTCAAGATCAGGAATATTAATAAAAATTTTCCCTGGTTGTTTCAATTCAATACCGCGCAGATCAATACCGCGCTCTACAAATATTGCCAATACACTTTGTGCGATACCAACTCGGTCTTGGCAACCTATCTCTAAACGCATTTCATAACCTCAGGCAAACAACTAATTTCAATAACGCTATTGTAAACTAATTTTTACAACAAAAAAAAGCCCCCTGTAATAGGAGGCTAGTATTTATTGTTGTAAGCAAACATTACAGAAGTTGGTCTGTTTTCGCTGCACAAATGAAGTCATTCTTGTGAAGCCCTTTGATAGCGTGGGTCCACCATGTTACTCTCACTTTACCCCACTCTAATAAAATGGCTGGATGGTGAAATTCTTCTTCTGCTAGTTCTGATACTTTATTCGCAAATGCCCAAGCTAATTTATAGTTTTTAAATTTATAAACTCGTTCTAACATCATAACGCCATTATTCACTTCAGGTACCCAATCAGGTATTTGACCTAATAAGCCTGCTAATTCGTCATCACTTACCTTTGGGGCATCAACCTGACATGCTTCACATTGTTGATTTGATAATTCGGCACTCATAAAATTTCCTTAACTTGCTTTTGATGTTGATTTTAATTCAAATTTTGGTGGATGTAGACCAATTTCTCTTGCTTGTTCTACCAACGCCATAATGTCTTCTACTTCTAATTTGCGAATATTATCAAGGTCACTAACCTTTGAAAGCATAAAGTAAACTGGCTGTAGAATATCAATTCGATATTGAGTTCTAAGTACGTCTAATACATCAAGCGTTTTTCTCTCAACGTGTTTGTCATTTAGCGCGTATTCTGTTTCAGTTGGTGAAGATAAAATACCACCACCGTATACGCGCAAACCTTCTGGCGTATCGAGCAAACCGAACTCAACGGTAAACCAATATAATCTTGCTAAAAACACTCTATCTTCTTTTGAAGCGTTCAAGCCCATTTTTCCGTAAGCTTGCGTGTAATCAGCAAATGAAGAGTTGGTTAATAATGGACAGTGACCATATATTTCATGAAATATATCAGGTTCTTGTAGGTAATCGAACTCTTCACGAGAGCGAATAAACGTCGCTACAGGGAATTTCTTTTCAGACAGTAAACGGAAAAATTCACCAAAGCCGATAAGTGCAGGCACAGGTTCGCAACTCCAGCCCGTTTCAGCTCTTAAAACTTCACTGACTTCTTCAAGCTGTGGAATTCTATCTAATGGCAGGTTTAGCTTTTCTAAACCTGCTACAAATTCATCACACGCAGTATTTTTAACTGTTGATAACTGCCGTGTTAGCAATTCTTGCCAAATCTTATTTTCTTCTGCAGACCAAGCAATAACACCCTGTTCATCTGCAACTTTGGAAACGTATTTAGTCGCTTTTCCCATTTTTTTAACCTTATATTAATATCAATTTATTGTTAATTTTGTTTTGATATTGTTGAGCTAATTTTGTTGCCTCAATACTAAGGCAACAAGGGTAGAAAAAGCACGACTTTCAAATCGACTATTTTTTAAGCAGACTTTAAGAGTGTAAAATTTGTGTTACATTGAAATGTACAAAAGATATTTTTTACTAACAATATCAAATCATTATTTTTTTGAAATAATTAACGTTTGCACCTGATTAACAATTTTTTGTCGAACTTGACCAAGCTTAGGCGCATCGTCATCAAAAGGAATAGGTCGACACATATGCATCGCCTTTAAGCCTAACCTGGCCGTTAACATTCCGGCGCCAAGCCCTTGTGCCATGCGTGCAGATAACTTTCCTAACAGCTCGGCTCCCAATAAGTCTGCACCTAAATCAGCAACTAATTCACTTGCACCAGCATAAGCCATATTAAAAATAACTTGTTTGATTAACTTTACTCGACTCCAGTAACCTAGCTTAAGTCCGTATAACGCCGCTATTTTATTCACCAAGCGTAAGTTTCGCCATAGCATGATTAGCATATCAATAATGGCAATTGGGCTTAATGCCACAAGTACAACAGATTCAGTTGAAAACTTAGCAATTTCTGCCATTGCTTTTTGATCAACTTTTGAGAGTACATGACGAGAATAAAGCTGCATTATTTCAGCTTCATTGAATTCTTCAATATTAAGCTCATGCCATTTACCTTGGTCATGCTCAGCTAAATCAATCGGTAAACGTTTAGTCAGTTTTTCACAAAATATTGCGGCGGAAATCTTGTCATCGTCATTGATAATATCATGAGCTTGTTGCTGCAGTGTTTGCTGATATTTAAATTGTCTTAAGCCAGAAATCTCACGCCAAACAGCTCGGCCACAAACAACAGAAAGCCCAAGCAATAATGCACCATATAAGCCAGCAACAATTGGCGATTGACTAAAGCCAGTGATAAAAAACTGAACCGTTTCAATACCGACTAAAGTGGCGAATACCGCGGCTATTCCTCGCCAAAGCCATCGAGGTTTTTTAGCCTCTACAGGCATGTTTTCAAAACTCACTTCAGGCTGTTCATCCGCAAGCCAATCACGTTCGTCGACGATTATTTGTGGCGTATTAGCTTTTATTGCATTATCGGTAATTTCAACTTCATCAAATAATATTTGCTGTTGATATTTTTCATCTAACTCGTTCATTTTAATTTATCTCCAAGCAAAAACTGTAAAACTTGATCCATACGCAGATGACTCAAACATTCATCTATATTTGCTGACTCTGCAGGTGCAAAGGTGATGTAATTGAATGCTTGCCGTTGCCAATATTCAGCGTTAGGTATTGCAGCTGGCACGGTACCCGGAAACAAGGTTATTTTTTTATCATTACTCAATTGCCGTCCCTGTATAACAGGAATATCTTTCCCCTGATAATGGCTTTTGCCAACTTTAGTTGCTTTAACAGAGGCTAATGCCAATGTTTTCATCTTGATGGTATCAAAATTCAGTGCTTGCTTAGTTTGATAAACAAGCTTATTCAATAATGACACCAAATTATGGTGCTGTTCAGGTGTCACGTGATCAGCCTTTGTAGCGGCAAATAATAAGCGATCAATTTTTGGCGAAAACAGTCGAGACAGTAAACTCGATTGACCATATTGAAAACTTTTCATAATCATCGCCATGGCATTTTGTAAATCAGCAAAACTTTCAGAACCATTATTTAGCGGCGTTAAACAATCAGCTAAAACAATTTGTCGATCAAAATTAACAAAATGTTCTTTATAAAAGCGGCGTATCACCCGCTCTTTATATTCAATATAACGGGCACGTAGCATACCAATATAACAGTCGTCATTCGCATTTTGGTAATCATTGCCATCGATATTATCAAAGTCAATAAACGGGAAGAATTGCAATATCGGAGCATCTTCTAGTTCACCCGGCAGAATAAACCGCCCTGGCTGAATAACTGAAAGCCCTAAGTTATGACGGTAATGCAACAACAGTTGAGTATATTCTTGCGACAGCTGTGCAAGTACATTCTCATCAACAGGAGCAAATGGGTCAAAAGTTTTAAGTTTTTCAATAAAACTCTGAGCTTTTTCAGCTCTAGGTGATTGCTTTAATAAGGCCGCCATTTGCTGCGACCATTCTTCATAGGTTTGCGATAACATGGGTAGGTCGAGTAACCATTCACCCGGATAATCGGTAATATCTATATATAAGGTTGCTGCTTCCGTGGCATATTTGAGTAAAGATTCTTTCGGCTGATAGCGAATGGCAATGCGCAACTCACTTATGCCGTTAGTCGGCTCTGGCCATTTAGCCGGTGACTGACATAACGCATTCATTGCGCCATCGTATTCAAAACGAGGTATATGCAAATGTTTTTGTGGTACTCGCTTCGCAGCGATATAACGGCCTTGATGAACAACGTTAAAAAAACTTAATTGTGAGTTGCTGCCTTCATTAAGTAATTGGTTGACCATTGAGGTAATAAAGGCGGTTTTACCACTACGACTAAGCCCCGTTACCGCTAACGTAACATGTTGGTCAATTGAGCGATTAAGCAGGTCGCCCGCTTTTTGCTTTAGCTTTTCTAATTGTTTTTTATTAATGAGTGCCATGTATAACTGCTATTTTGGTTCGTTGATTTTCTTGCGCGATAAGTATTTAAAAATACGCAGAATAAAATTGTTCTAACGGAATAGTACGTGATTTGATGTTAGCGGTTTTTCTAATTAGGTTACAGTACTTTATCGAGCAATATTTTAACGACTAACACTTTACCTTTTATGATTAACGACAGAAGGTTTTAGGTAAAAACACATTAATAAATATAGTTAAAATTGATATTGCCAGTCGACTTATTTGGCGAATATCATTAACAAACACGGTATTACGATAAAGCGTATGAACAGAAAAAAAGCGGCTAAGCCGCTTTTTCTTAAAGTTTATTAATTTCTCTAGAAACCGTAAACTCTGGCGATGTTACATAGTGCTCCATCACTCTTAATTCACGCTCTAGGGTTTTAAACTTACGTCTAATATCATGAAACGCTTGTTTAGGCGGCTCTCCTGCTTGCCAAATACGCGACTTCACTTTAATCGACTCATTCTCAAATTGCTCACCGCCACTTTGTTGCTGCGGCGCATGCTCTTGAGTTGGCGCATGATGGCCTGTTTGATTTCGTTGTGCATTGCGCTTGGCATTTGCTGCACTACCGGATTTTTTATCTAAAATAAACCAAGCAGCGATGTAGATTACAATAAACCAACCCATACCTAGCAACACACCTGACACTACTAAAATACGTACTAACCAAGTTTCCCAGCCAAAATAGTCTGCAATACCTGCACAAACTCCAGCTAGCTTTCCTTGGCTCGTATTTCTATATAACTCACCTCGGCATTTGTTGGTCATACTTTATTTCTCCATTCAGGAGTTTCCGCATCTAAAATAGCTTCTAAGGTTTTAATTCTATCGGCCATTTTATCTGCTAACTCAGACAATTCGGACAGTTGAACATACTCTTCTTCACTGAAACCTTGGCTAATTTGACGTTTGCTTCGGTAATGTAATATCAACCAAATAGGTGCTACTACTATCATAAATATAATGACTGGAGCGACGATAATCTCTTCCATAATACTTCCCCTTAATTTGCACCTAATTCAGGTATGTGCTGTTAACGTATGCTTATTTATTTTCTTTATTAGACTTCATTTTAGCTTTCAATTGGGCTAATTCATCATCAACTTTTTCATCTGATGCTAAATCAGCAATTTCGTCTGCTAATGATTTACTGCCCATATCATACGATTCAACTTGTGCTTCAATATCATCAATTTTACGCTCGTAGCGGTCAAATCGACTTAGCGCATCATTTACACGATCGCTATCAATATTCTTTTTCACTTTTAAGCGTGAACTTGCCGTTTTCTCTCTCATGATAATAGCTTTTTGACGAGATTTTGCATCAGCAAGCTTTTCTTGCAATTGAGAGATCTCATCTTGCAGTTTAGATATATGCTCTTCAACATGCCCTAATTCATCACGTAAAGCGTCAGCACTCTCAACACATTTTTTCTTTTCCATTAATGCTGCACGAGCCAAATCATCACGGCCTTTACTTAACGCAAGTTCAGCTTTTTCTTGCCATTGAGTTGCATCGGCTTCAAAGCGGCTTGCTTGGCGTGCTAATTCTTTCTTATCTGCTAATGTTTTCGCTGATGAAGAACGAACTTCAACTAACGTGTCTTCCATTTCTTGTATGATCAAGCGCACCATTTTTGCAGGATCTTCTGCTTTATCTAATAAGTTGTTGATATTAGAATTAATGATATCTGTGAACCTTGAAAAAACACCCATAATTACTTCCTCGTTCAATAGTTTGCTTAAATTGTCTTGTTATTTACTATTCACGTTCTAAGCCATGTTTTCAAAAACACATAACGCATTGTAAATTAAAGAGATATTATTAATTAAAAAAACACTTCTATCTAAGCTATTAATAAAATACACTATTTGTTAGTGAAATAAACCAATTATTGGGTCAGTAAATGACACGTTTTAAGCAACAAGATAATCTCATTGGTCAATCCAACAGTTTTTTAGAAGTACTTGAGCAGATTTCACAAATTGCTCCTTTAAGCAAACCTGTACTTATTATAGGTGAACGAGGCACAGGTAAAGAGCTAGTCGCCGCCCGTTTGCACTACTTATCAAAACGTTGGGATCAAAATTATTTAAAGCTTAATTGTGCCGCGTTAAATGAAAACTTATTGGAAAGTGAGTTATTTGGTTATGACAGTGGCGCTTTTACAGGTGCCAGCAAACGCCATGAAGGACGATTTGAACGTGCTGATAACGGCACCTTGTTTCTTGATGAAATTGCGAATACCACAGGTTTAATACAAGAAAAACTCCTCAGAGTGGTCGAATATGGTGAGTTTGAACGTGTCGGTGGCTCTAGAACCATTAAAACTAATGCTCGATTAATAGCCGCCACTAATGAAGATTTACCATCTATGGCTGAAGCAGGTGAGTTTCGCGCAGATTTACTCGATAGATTGGCGTTCGATGTTATCACCTTGCCGCCATTACGTGAGCGCTTAGACGATATTTTAGTGCTTGCTGAGCACTTTGCTATTAACATGGCGCGAGAATTAGAGTTTGAACTTTTCAGTGGTTTTACCGAAAAAGCCAAACGCGCATTATTAGAATATCACTGGCCAGGAAATATTCGTGAACTTAAAAACGTGGTTGAACGCAGTGTTTATCGCTGTAACAACCCACATTTACCTGTACATGAACTAGTGATTGACCCATTTGAATCACCATATCGACCATCAAAACGTATAAAAACTCAAGATCGCATCGTTGCAGCCCCAGCTATACCAGTAGCTGATGTAGATAATACAACTGCCGCAACTCCAACTAAAGTTGAGCAAATAATACAGCCATTAACCAGTAATTTTGAGTTTCCATTGTCATTAAAGAATTTATCACAGAACTATGAGGTCGATTTGATCAAGTCTGCCTTAGCTAATTGCCAATATAATCAAAAGAAAACCGCAGACGCACTTGAATTGACCTATCATCAATTAAGGGGTTACTTAAAAAAATATAACCTGCTTGATTCTAGTGGTGCTGAAGAAGAATAAATAGCCATGTCCTATTCAAAATTTTCATACTTTTTGTCATTAATAGTATTTTCGACACTATTTGGCTGTGACACAAATGAAACGCTGTTATTGAGCGAAAAAAGCATTATTTATTGTAGTGAAGGCGCGCCAGAAAGTTTCAATCCTCAATTGGTAACGTCTGGCACCACTATCGATGCAACATCAAACCAATTGTACAATCGTTTGATAGAATTTGATCCAAATGATAACTCCATTATTCCTGCAATAGCTAAGTCATGGCACGTAACGCGCGATGGTAAAATGGTGACTTTTTATTTACGCAAGGACGTCAACTTTCACCAAACAGCATACTTTATTCCAACCAGAGCACTAAATGCTGATGATGTATTGTTCAGCTTCAATCGTATGCTTGACCCTGAAAATGAATATCATGAAGTGTCTGGTGGCAAATACCCATTTTTTCAAAATGCCCAATTAGATGATTTAATTGAGAGTGTTGAGAAAATAAACGACCACACCGTTCGTTTTAAATTGTCACAACCTGATAGTTCTTTTCTCGCCAATATTGGTGGCAACTCAGCGGTTATTTTATCAAAAGAATATTCAGAACATTTAATCGAACTGAATGCGATGCAAGAAATTGACATGTTTCCCATTGGCACCGGCCCTTTTAAATTCAAGCAATACAGTTCAGGGGCTTTTATTCGCTTTGAACCACATTCAAAATATTGGCAAGAACAATCACAGCTCAAACAGTTAGTTTATGACATTACGCCAAGAGATACTGGGCGTTTAACAAAACTTTTAGCCGGTGAGTGCGATGTTATTGCTTACCCTATTGCCCATGAAAAAATTAAGCAGCACCCTGGCTTGGCTTTAGAGTCAGTAACCTCATTTAATGTCGGCTACTTTGGCTTTAACACCACTAAGCCGCCATTTGATAACCCATTGGTTAGAAAAGCAATATCTTACGCGATAAATAAGCAAGCAATTCTTGAAACGGTATATACAGGCCAGGCTGATATTGCCAATGGCTTGATACCAAGTTCATCATGGGCTTATGACGACACGATTGAAAGCCAAGAATACTCAATTTCAAAAGCACAAAGTTTATTGGCTCAAGCGGGTTATCCAGATGGGTTTGTAATGGACTTATGGGCAATGCCAGTGCAACGCGCTTACAACCCAGATGCGGTCACCATGGCTAAACTTATCCAAGCAGATTTGCAAAAAATTAGTATTAAGGTAGATATTGTTTCTGATTACGAATGGTCAACGTTTTTGCGAAAAATATCAGAAGGTGAGCATCAAAGTGTTTTGCTCGGTTGGTCAGCTGACCACCCAGATCCTGATAATTTTTTCTCTACATTACTTAGCTGCGTGTCGTCAGTCACCGGCAGTAATAGAACCTTTTGGTGTAACCAAGACTTTGACCAACTTATTCAAAGTGCCTTACAAACAGATAACATTAATAGTCGTAAAGCGCTCTACTCAAAAGCACTTAAGCTAATTAATGAAGAAGTGCCACTGATACCCATTGCACATTCAAAAAGATACCAAGCAAGAGCACACTCAGTAAACGGCAAGCTTTTACGCTCTATTGGCGGTATAGACTTCAATGGAGTAACAAAAAACTAATATGTTTATTTTTACGTTACGTCGCTTTAATTTATTCTTTTTCACTATGTTGCTATTAACTATTTTGTCTTTTAGCTTAAGTTTTTTATTCCCTGGTGAGCAGTTAGTCAACTTAACAGGTCAAATTAATGCTACGCCTGAACAATTGGCTGTTTTAGCAAATGAATATCAGCATCAAGCTGGTTTTATTACTCAGTACTTTAGCTATGTTAGCCATTTATTTCATGGTGATATGGGCTATTCAATGGCAAGCCACCTACCCGTTGCTACTGAAATTCTTAACCGTTTACCTGCGACTATTGAACTTACTAGTGTTGCACTGTTAGTGGCAATGTTTGTCGGAATTCCTATTGGTTTTTTTGCCGCTATTTATCATCGTAAAACACCTGACAATATAATTTTAGGGGTAGCCATGATTGGGTACTCCGTGCCAGTTTTTTGGCTAGGAATACTGGCGATATTAGTCTTTTCCATACAGTTAGGTTGGCTCCCCTCTGCAGGACAAATTAGTCTTTTATTTGAAATTGAACATGTCACTGGCTTGCAGCTAATTGATATTTTATTAAGTGATAGTCCATACAAATGGCAAGCTTTTATTGATGCAACTCGTCACCTTATTTTACCGGTGATAGTTGTCGCACTTGCTCCAGCCACTATATTTATGCGTTTGGCACGTACGGCAATGCTTGAAGTACTGGAGACGCATTATATTAAAGCGGCAAAAGCAAAAGGATTAACCTTTTGGCAAATCATATACCGACACGCGATGCGTAATGCTTTTATCAAAGTTATTCGAGATGTTGGTTTACAATTTGCCAATCTAGTAACAATTGCAATGGTAACTGAAGTGATATTTAGTTGGCCGGGTATCGGGCGCTGGTTAATTGAAAGTATTTATCAACGAGATTACACCGCTATTCAAGGCGGCTTAATTGTTCTATCAACTTTTATCTTTATTGTTCATATTATTATCGACTTTGTTTATGCAGCACTTAACCCATTAGCTCGGGAGCCTCGTCATGGCGCGTGATAAAATATATCAAGAAGAGGAATTTCCAACGCCACTAATGCAATTGTGGCATAACTTTAAGCAACCACCAGTTGTTGTCATTGGTTTTGGTTGTTTTCTGTTTTTAATTGTTTTGGCAATATTATCCAGTTTAATTACTCCCTACTCACCAATCGAAAACCATTTAAATGATCTATTGCTTCCCCCTGCATGGAGCAATGACGGTAATGTTAGCTTTCTATTAGGCACCGATAACCTTGGTCGAGATATGCTCTCTCGTTTAATTCATGGTACATCGTTAACTTTTGGCTTAAGTATAATCGTTGTTATGGCATCGTTAATTATCGGAGTGATTATTGGCTCACTAGCGGCTTTAACTAAGGGGGTTAAATCGAGCTTTCTTAATCATTTTCTTGATGTGATTTTATCAATCCCTTCTTTGCTGTTAGCAATTGTTATTGTCGCTATACTTGGCCCCGGTTTAGAGAATACCTTGTGGGCTATCATCATGGTTTTAATCCCACAATTTGTTCATATTACTCGTAATGCAGTCAAAGAAGAGTTTACAAAAGATTATGTTTTAGCCTCACGATTAGACGGCGCGAATTCATTTCGAATTCTACGCTATTCTGTATTTCCCAATATCATCGAAAAACTTATCAGCCAAGCAACATTAGCTCAATCTGCAGCAATTCTTGATATTGCCGCCTTAGGATTTTTAGGGCTGGGTGCCCCAATTCCAATGCCAGAGTGGGGGGCAATGTTAGCCAACGGTATCGACTTATTTTATATTGCCCCTTGGACGGTTTACCTGCCAGGTTTAGCTATTTTATTTTCAGTTATCGCAACGAACTTAGTAGGTGAAGGCATGCGCCATGCCCTGAAAGTGCGCAAGGAAAACTAATGAATTTAATTGATATTCGTAACCTTTCAATCGAACTTCAAACGGCTACTAAACCAATATTAGCCGTTGACCGCGTTAACCTAACCATGAAAGAAGGTGAAGTGCGCGGGCTAGTGGGTGAATCAGGCTCTGGAAAGTCACTTTTGGCACAAGCAATTGTTGGGGTATTAGATGATAAATGGAAAGTGGATGCTGACCGCTTTCATTGGCGTGGCCAAGATCTCATGCGTTTATCGCTCGAAGAACGAAAAGTCATCATTTCCAAAGATGTTGCGATGATATTTCAAGAGCCGATGGCTTGCTTAGATCCAACAACGACTATCGGCGAACAATTAGAAGAGGCGGTTGATACTGAGCAACTTACCGGATTTTTTTGGCAAAAAAGACAACAACGAAAACAAGCCGCTTTTACGTTATTGCATAAAGTTGGTATCAAAAAGCATGAAGTGTGTGTAAAAAGCTTTCCCCACCAACTTACTGATGCACTATGTCAACGTGTAATGATAGCAATGGCGTTGGCACGTCGCCCTATTTTGCTCATTGCAGATGAGCCGACAGCGGCAATGGAAAGTACCAATCAAGGGCAAATATTCCGATTGTTAGCCAGCCTTAATCAGCTTAAAAATATGTCAATATTATTAATCAGCCATGATCTAGAAAATGTTACTCATTGGACAAATTCAATCACGGTTATGTACAGCGGACAATTTGTTGAAGCGGGTACAACGGAGCAGATATTTAACCAACCGTACCACCCATATACCCGTGCGCTGGTTGATAGTAGCCCAAAAGCGAATATGCAAATTCCGAATAAGTCACGACTAATGACGCTACCAGGCAGTATTCCTATTTTGCAGCATTTACCTATCGGCTGTCGATTGGGTCCACGTTGTCCTAGGGCACAACAAAAATGTGTCCGTGCACCAAAAATAAAGAACTTTCATGGCCAGCAAGTCAGCTGCCATTTCCCATTGAAGGATAATTACTCGTGAGTAAAGTACTATTACAAGTAATCAATCTTAGTAAAAATTACAAAGACAAAAATTACTGGCTTAATCGTAAAAGTGTTGCTGCATTAGCGCCCCTGTCATTTGATATTATGGCGCACAAAACCTTGGCGATTGTCGGTGAAACCGGCTCAGGAAAATCTACGCTTGCAAAACTATTGGTAGGTGCTGAATTGCCAAGTACAGGCCAAATTCGCCTCAATGGTCAAACACTAGAGCCAGGAAACTTTAAACAACGCTGTCAGCATGTTCGAATGATATTTCAAGACTCTGGTACAACATTAAACCCTAGTCTTACCATTGAGCAGTTGCTTGATGAACCCTTGCAACTAAATACAGATTTAGATGAAGGCGCTCGTCATCAATTAATCAGAGAAACATTGCACAAGGTTGGTTTGTTAGCAGATCATATGAGCTTCTATCCGCACATGTTCTCTGGCGGCCAAAAACAGAGGATATCATTAGCACGAGCTATTATCTTAAAGCCTCAGGTTATTATTCTTGATGAAGCACTTGCATCACTTGACCCCTCTTTACGTTCTCAAATGATAAACTTACTGTTAGATTTGCAACAGCAAATGGGACTTGCCTTTATTCTGATTTCTCATAACCTAGGCATTGTCAGACACTTTAGTGACGAAATGATTGTGCTGTGTAAGGGCGAGGTGTTAGAAGTGGGAAAAACAACAGAAGTATTGCAAAGACCTAAACACAAATACACTAAAAAACTAATAATGAGCCAACACTTTCAATTATTGCACCGGTAAATTTAAAGGTTAAACGTCTAAATCTACTAGCTAAGAATCAAGTAATAGATAATCTTCAAATATATAATATCGAAGACGTGTGAGGCCTATCTAACGAAAGCAATGCTATTTCTAGCAGCAACAATCGATAATGCCTGAACGTTTACTATCATCACTATACTCATTGTGTGTTATGAGCTCTGAGCCCCTCAAAACTTATCTATATCTTCGGTTCTACACCTCAGTCTGACTAGCAAGCCTATTAGCTAAAATAAGCGCTATTGCACGCTATGTATTAATATCAGCAATTAATACTATCTTCACTAAAATGAAACTCGAACGCTGTTGTCATACCAAGTATCGTTAGATAGGCTTTTTAATGATTTAGAAAACAAAAAACCAGCCTTTTGGCTGGTTTTTAAATGTGACATTAGCTGTCTATATCTTTGATCAACTCACTTTAAAAAAGTGGGCTAATTAATATTGTGATGTCGGTGCTGCTACTTCGCGACGAATGATTTCAGCATCAGTTTTCAATGACTCTACATAACTTAAGTAAGCCGCTTGAGCTAATTGTTGTGTTAGTTGTTGAGTTAAGTTAGGTGAATCTTTAGCTTCGCCAACATTTACTGCTTGTACTTCTAACACGGCTAAATCGCCATTGCTTAAATTTACCGTCGCGGCAGAAACTGCGCCTTCACTCGGACGAGGTAATTTAAATGCTTCACGAGCTAAGCTAGCATCTAAGCCACTGCCAACACGTACTACTGCTGTTTTTACTTCCATCGTTGCGCCAATTGCTGCTAGTTGCTCAGTAATATCAGCGCCTGACTGAAATGATGCTAATAATTCATCGGCAACAGTTTGCGCTTTTTCAGACGCTTTTTGTGCAACTAAAATGTCTTTAATTTGTGTAGTCACTTCTGCAAGAGGCTTCACGTTTGCTTCTTGATATTCATTTAGGCGTAAAACAATCGCTAAACTATCATTCACTTCAATAATATCAGAGTTCAATTGCTCACTAAGTACGATATCTGAAAACGCAGCTTCTATTGCACTACCATTGAAAGGTTCAGCATTTGCACCACGAGTTAACCAATCTGACGTTTTAACAGTAGCGTTAATTGCACCAGCAGCATCTTCTAAGCTATCAGGAAATTCAAAACTTAAACGAGCTACTTCTTGCTGAAGTTCAAAGAACTTATCTTGTGCTTTTTCGCTTTTAGCTTCAGCGATCAGCGCTTCTCGAACATCACTTAAACTTTGTGTTTTTTCTTCTTTATAGTCCGTTAATTTGATGATGTGGAAACCAAACTCAGTTTTAACCACTTCACTAACACTTCCTATATCAGTTAATGCAAATGCTGCATTGTCAAATGCTTCATCCATTACACCGACTTCAATCCACTCTAAATCACCGCCGTTCTCACCACTAAAGGTATCGGCAGAGTTTTCTTTAGCAAGTGTTGCAAAGTCTTCGCCAGCGTTAACTTTAGCAAGTAAAGCTTCAGCTGATGCTTTCGCCGATGCTTCATCATCACCAAACTCAACTAGAATATGGGCAACGCGACGCTGTGCATCTTCACGGTAACGGCTAACATTGTCATTATAATAAGCTTCTACATCGGCATCAGTTAATGAAACTGTTGCTGCGATATCATTAACATCTAACTCAATGTAGTTAACTTTTACTTTTTCTTGATTTTCAAAGCGTGATTGGTTTGCTAAATAATATTGGTTAACTTCTTCGTCTGTTAATTCAATTTCGGCTTTAAATTGCTCAGCACTGATAGTGGCAAAGCGAATATCACGTTGTTGATTTTGTAATGCAGTGAACATACCTTCTTGGTAAGGTAAGCTAAACTCACTTGCTACCAAAGCTTGTGTTAATTGACGACGTGTCATTTCAACACGTAAATAATCACGGAAGTCTGAAGACTGATAAAAGCCAGCTTGATTGATCATCGCTAGATAACGGTTGTTATCAAAAACACCATCAACTTGGAATTCAGGCATGTTACGAATAGTATCTTTAATTCGTTCATCAGCTACGCGGATAGCTAAAACTTCTGAGTTTTGATCAACCAGTTTTTGATTAATTAAGTTATCCAATACGCCTTGACGAAAATTACTCATGTAACTTGCATCTGCTGAAAGCGTTTCAAACATATCGCCAAACTGCTGCGCCATGCGGTTACGCTGTGCTTGATAAGCTTTATTAAACTCATCTTGCGATATTTTCTCGCCATTAACATCAGCCACTGATGTATCAACTGAGTTGCTGTAACTACCAATACCGGCGACGGCGAAGGTTAAAATAATAAAACCAAGAATAATCTTAGCCGTTAATCCTTGAGAGCTTTCTCGAATATCTTCTAACATCTTTATCTCTTTACACGAGGGAGTTGTACTTTCCGGGCGATTTTATTTGCAGTATTTATATACCGCTATTTTACCGAAAAATAGAAGTTTGCTTTGTAATGACACGATATTTGTACAAATTAACATCGCGTTTAACTAGGCTATTTTACTAAGTTACAGGTTTAAAAATCGCAATTTGAACGGGCATGTTAGCCCAATAATTATCAAAATGAAACTCTTTTACCACGACGAAGAAATAACGGTTAAATATGCAGCATTCATTAACCACATTTCATTATTTATCAAGGGCTGTACTTTCACTTTATATTTAACAAAAAAAAGAGTAAGTCATAAAAATATGACTTACTCTCGTTAAACTATCTGCAGTGAACTTAAGTTTAAAACTTAAGTAATGCTAGGCACCAATAGTTAATATACAAACCTAATTAACAACATTGAGACTATTTATAAAACTACTTTTTATTTAAAATGTCGTCTAAATTAGCTTGCTCTTTAGATGAAAGCGCCAACTCATTCGCTTTGCCTTTACTACGCTTACGTAAGACAAATATAACACTTAAAGCAAAACCTAAAATAACCACTATTGGACCAAACCATAAAATATAAGTTTGTTTTTTCAATTGTGGACGGTATAAAACAAAATCACCGTAACGATAAACCATAAAGTCGATAATTTCTTGGTCTGTTTTACCTTCTTGCAACAAGTTATATAAGTTCTTACGCAAATCTACAGCAATTTTTGCATTTGAATCAGCAAGATTTTGATTTTGACATTTTGGGCAACGTAATTCTTTCGATAAAATTTGAAAGCGTAACTTAGTTGCTTCATCTTTAAATTTGAATGTTTCAACAGGACCCGCACTCACGCTGCCAATCCACAACACACTTAATAATAATACGCTCATTACCAAGCGTAGAAAACTAGGTAAAACTAACGTATTTTTATCCATGCCTATTTGCATATTTAGCTGCATATTAAGAAGCTCCTTGCACCATTTCTGCTTCAATGGTTTCAATTAAAGGCAGAAATTCTTTTTTCCAAACCATATCATTGATTGGGCCCGCGAATCGCTTGCGAATAATACCAGTATGATCAATAACAAAAGTTTCAGGAGCGCCGAAAACGCCAATATCTAAACCTAAAGCGCCCTGCTCATCAAAAATTGAAAATACATAAGGGTCATCATATTGCTTTAACCATCTCATCGCTGAGCTAAGCTCATCAGTAAAGTTAAGGCCATATAATTTAACGCGCGGATTACGCGAAATATTTAGCAAGTAAGGGTGTTCATATTTACACTGAATACACCATGTTGCCCATACGTTAAGTAAAACAATATTACCCTTAAGGTCATCTCGGCCCACTTGCTTTTCTGTTGCTTTTAACATCGGCAATGAAAAATCAGGTAAAGGCTTACCTATCATTGCTGATGGCATTGCTTGCGGATTTAAAAATAAACCTCGATACAGCAATACACCTAGTAGAACAAATAAAATTAATGGTATAAAACGAATAATACTTTTCACTAATTTATGCCTCTTGCAAAACGGTTGGAGTAACTTGACTTTTTTTACGTTCAGTCGCTAATACACGTTTACGGTAACGTTTACTTAAAATGGCTAAAAATCCACCTAACGCCATAAAGAACCCGCCTAACCATATCCAAACAATAAATGGTTTATAATACAAGCGCATTGACCAAGAGTTTTGTCCTAATGGGTCGCCTAAGGCAACATAAATATCACGCCATAACGTTGTATGTATGCCCGCTTCGGTCATCCCCATTGTTTGTACTTTATAAGTACGTTGTTCAGGATTTAGTAAAGTCACAAATTCACCGTCTAAGGAAACATTAATTTGCCCCTGTATTGCCGTATAATTTGGACCAACAACATTTTTTGTACCAGCATATTCTATGGTATAACCTGATAAATCAACTGTTTCACCCGGTGACATTCTAACGTTAACTTCATGTTCATACGAAGAAACCATAGTAATGCCAATGACTGTAATCGCGATACCAGCATGGGCAACGGCCATACCAATATGATTTAATGGTACGGCTGAGAACTCCCAGCGTCCATCAGCTTGTTTAGCATTGTTCAACACATCTTTTAAAACTGCCATGACAATCCAACAGCCAAGTGTCATACCAACAAATACCATAAAGTTAAATTCACCACCGAATATAAACGGCCAAGCAGCACCAAACAGTACACTAAATATAGAAATTAGGTTTAAGTGCTTAGATAATTCACCTTTACGTGCTTTTTTCCAACGAATAAGAGGTCCAATGCCCATAAAGATAAATAGCGCTATCATCATAGGAATAAATACCGCATTAAAGTATGGCGCACCTACAGATATTTTCCCCATGCCCATTGCATCAATAATAAGTGGGTATAATGTACCTAATAAAATGGTCACCGTTGCAGTAATTAAAATCGACATGGCAATTAAAATCGTGTTTTCACGCGAATATGCCGTAAAACGACTTGGACTACTAACATTGGTTGCACGAAATGCATAAAGAGTTAATGAGCCTCCAACAGCTAACGCAAGTAAAGCGAGTAAGTAAAAGCCTCGTCCAGGATCAACAGCAAATGAATGTACTGACGTGATAACCCCAGAACGAACCAAAAACGCACCAAGTAAATTTAACGAAAAGGTAAATATCGCCAGTAATAATGTCCAATGCTTAAAGGTATTACGCTGCTCTGTTACCGCAAGCGCATGAATTAACGCTGTACCAGCAAGCCAAGGCATAAATGAAACGTTTTCTACTGGATCCCAAAACCACCAGCCACCCCAGCCAAGTTCGTAGTACGCCCACCAACTACCTAAAGCAATACCAACAGATAAGAAAGACCACGCAGCAACCGTCCAAGGACGTGACCAACGCGCCCAAGCAGCATCCATTTTACCAGACATCAAAGCGGCAATAGCAAAAGCAAAGGCAACAGAAAAACCAACATAACCCATATACAACATTGGCGGGTGAATAATTAAGCCAATATCTTGTAGTAATGGATTTAAATCACGCCCTTCCATAGGAAAATTAGGTAATAAGCGTTCAAAAGGGTTTGAAGTTAATAAAGTAAATAGAATAAAACCGACAGCAATCATGCCCATAACGGCTAATACGCGAGCAACAAATTCACGTTCTAATTGCTTGCTAAATACACCTACAGCAAAGGTCCATGCAGTTAAGGCAAATACCCAGAACAACATAGAACCTTCATGTCCGCCCCAAACAGCACTAATTTTAAAGTAGTAAGGTAATAAGCTATTCGAGTGATTGGCAATATATTTAACTGAGAAATCATCAACCGTAAAGCTATAGGCTAATATACAAATACTAATGGTTAAAAATAGAAACAAGCCAAAACTCAAGGGTTTGGCACTGTTTATCAGTTGCTGATTATTCTGCGCTACACCAATTAACGGCACGATGCTTAAACATAACGCAAACGCTAATCCGATAATGAGGGCGAAATGGCCGAGCTCTGGGATCATGATAATTCCTGTAAATTAATGTCAAAACATTATAGTGCTAAGTTTAGCTGATATTGCTTAGCGACCACTAGTTTCAAATCAAATATTATGTAATTAAGTCATGCCGAAAATGTTACTTAAATCAATTTTTTCGGCATTTATTATTAAAAATAACTACTGAACTTGGGTAGATATTTCCATTGTGATTGCGTCTTTTTGCGTACTCGCAATATCAAGTAATTCCGCTTTGAAATCGCCAGGCTTAATACCTACGCTACCTTTCATAGAAACAACCGCATAAACACTAACTCTGTCGACACTACTTAACTTCATTTGTTGCGTCATTGCTTGCGAGTCATCTAAAGTAATACGCGTTGGCAAATCACTAGCTTTGATTTTCACAGCAGCCAAAGGCATACGTGGTCCATTGGCCGCAACCGCATAAATAAAGACTGTCTTATCTTCACTATTCATCAACACTTCTTGCACGTTTGGCGCTAAAGCAACGTTAACAACTATTCGCGGTAATGAATCATCAACAACACTTTTTACTCCAGAAGTCGCCATTTCGCCACTAATACGCATTTGGTTTTTAGCTTCTTCAACCGCTCCTGTTAGGGCTTGAACACTAATACCAGGACGGCCACTATTCAACACAGTTTCCCAATATTTTACCGCACTAGCAAAGTCGCTATTACTAAAGCTGTCCATACCCAATAAAATATTGGTCGATGCATCTAAGGCATCAAGTGCAAGTGCTTTATCAATAACGGCTTGTATTTCACTGTTGATACGCTGATCATTTTTGTAGTACATAGCCTGAGCTTTTGGCCCTAATAATTCAGCATGGTCGCCGACTTCTGCCATAACAGTGTCAAACGCCTTAATCGCATTATCAAACTCACCAGCAGATATATATGCTTGACCTAAGCTAAACCACGCTTGGGTATTTTTCGGGTCTTTTTTTACATCAGCTTCTAATTGCTGTAAACGCACAGCGAGCATTTGTTCAGGTGGCAGTTGGCCATGCGGGTCTTCATTCGACGCCATTGGAGAACTAATTTGTGGATAAGCGCCAACAACCATGTAGGTGTATAAACTCAGACTGACAATGGCGAAAGCTATAGCAATTGGCCATAGTACAGATCTACCTTGACTAACTTCTTCTTGCGTTTGATTAGGATCAACATCTTGTACAAGTGTTTTGTCTAACTCCGCCTTTAGCTGAGTATAACTTTCTTGTTCGATACTACCTTCCGCTAAATCATTTTCTAAATTAGCTAAATGTTCATGGTAAAGAGTGACATTTGTTTCCTGACGAATATTAGTATTTTCGGCACCAATAGTATTTTTAGGTGTCGCAAAAATTCGCCATACAATGAGTAATACAATTACTATAAAAAATAGAATTGCTAGCCAGAATGTAGTCATATTAATTAATTTATACCTATGATTATCAAATAAAACGTTTCTATAACGCACGGTGAAACGAAATAACAATGTTCAACACGTATCATAAACTTACGCGTTGCAAGATTAACAACTCTGTGATGCTTTTCCTAGTTATAGATTGTAATAATACCTGTCTATCGTTATCGAATATTATAACTTTTAATAACAAGGTTTTTATTACTGCACGCTAACAATGCCAACCTGTAAAGTTAACGTAATATACCACTAAAAGGTTGCGGTGCTAACGTCAGTTGCCCAGCTTCAACGCAAAGATTGACCAAGGTCAAAATTAGCAAATATGATTAAAGTCACAGAAATTTTACGATCAACAAGTAAATAAATGAATAATGAGATGTTTATAATATGGAAGTAAGAAAGTAGAGAAATGAAATTTAATAGAAGTTTAGAAATAATTAAGCCGCTAAAAAGCGGCTTAATTTATAATCTTTAGCAAAAGCTATTGATTAGTTACACGCATCTTTAAGTGCTTTACCAGCTTTGAAAGATGGGATTTTAGCTGCTGCGATTTCAATAGTCGCGCCAGTTTGTGGGTTGCGGCCTGTGCGTGCTGCACGGTCACGTACTGAGAAAGTACCAAAACCAACTAATGCAACTTGTTCGCCGCCTTTTAACTCTTCTGTAACTGCTTCGATAAATGAATCTAACGCGCGGCCAGCCGCAGCTTTAGAAATGTCAGCACCAGCAGCAATCTTCTCGATTAATTGAGATTTATTCACAGTGTATTCCCCTTCAATTGTTATTATTCAGCGCTATCTTCTGTTTTAGCGTCCTGCGGAAACTTTTATATCAAGCTTCTTTTTGAACATCAAGCACTGAGTTAAAGAAAACTAAAAATATTGATAATTATTTTTATCTTTACTATACCCCTTATGTATAGGGGCTTTAGCGTTATTAGCGTCATTAACTTACCATAGTTTCGGCGTTTGAAAAGCGTTAATTGCATTTTTTTTAAGTTTTTTCACTTTTTTTGCAAAAAACGCTGTTTTTCCACTCATTTAGCCGTCTATTTGCCACTTATCGATTGGATGTTCCAACGCTAGTTTAAGTACATCTTCAATCCATTTAACCGGATGAATGGCTAAATCGGCTTTCACGTTATCCGGAATTTCCTTCAAATCTCGTTCATTATCCTTTGGAATGATGACCGTTTTAATACCACCACGATGAGCGGCGAGTAATTTTTCTTTCAAGCCACCAATTGCAAGCACTTCGCCACGTAAAGTTATTTCCCCCGTCATAGCAACATCAGCTTTTACAGGGTTACCAGTTAAACTTGATACCAAAGCGGTACACATACCAACACCAGCACTTGGTCCGTCTTTAGGCGTAGCCCCTTCAGGAACATGAACATGAATATCACGTTTTTCATGGAAATCTTCATTAATGCGTAGTTTTTCAGTGCGACTTCGAACAACAGTCATCGCAGCTTGAATAGATTCCTGCATAACGTCACCAAGCGAGCCGGTGTAACTTAATTTACCTTTACCAGGTACAGAAGCTGTTTCTATCGTTAGCAGCTCTCCACCTACTTGTGTCCATGCTAAACCAGTAACCAAACCAATACGGTTTTCATCATCTGCTTTACCGTAATCAAAGCGTTGTACACCAAGAAACTCAGATAAGTTTTCTTGGCTGATAGTGACTTGCTTTGTATCTTTTTCTAACAAAATTGATTTAACGGCTTTACGACACAACTTAGAAATTTCTCGTTCAAGCGCACGCACACCGGCTTCACGAGTGTAATAGCGAATAATGCCGATAATCGCGCTGTCTTCAATGGTAATTTCTTTACTCTTTAAACCATTACGTTCAATTTGTTTATTAACTAAATGGCTTTTGGCAATGTTTAGCTTTTCGTCTTCGGTATAACCAGATAGACGAATCACTTCCATACGGTCAAGTAACGGCCCTGGAATATCCATGCTATTTGACGTAGCAACAAACATCACATCAGATAAGTCGTAGTCAACTTCTAAATAATGGTCATTAAAACTACTGTTTTGCTCTGGATCTAGTACTTCTAATAATGCTGAAGCTGGATCACCTCGCATGTCAGAGGCCATTTTATCAATTTCATCCAGTAAGAATAATGGATTCTTAACACCAACTTTAGCAATTTTCTGAATCAACTTACCTGGCAATGAACCGATGTAAGTTCTTCTGTGACCACGGATTTCAGCTTCATCACGTACACCACCCAATGCCATACGAACGTATTTACGACCCGTTGAATGCGCAATAGATTGTCCTAATGATGTTTTACCGACACCTGGAGGCCCTACTAAACACAAAATAGGTCCTTTTAACTGACTAACACGTTGCTGTACGGCCAAATACTCTAAAATGCGTTCTTTAACTTTATCCAAGCCGTAATGGTCTTTATCCAAGACTTCTTGTGCCAGCTTAAGGTTACGCTTTAGTTTGCTGCGCTTTTTCCAAGGAACACTGATCATCCAATCAATATAGCTGCGCACTACTGTCGCTTCAGCTGACATTGGCGACATCATTTTCAGCTTTTTCAATTCTGTTAAGGTTTTTTCTTTCGCCTCTTTCGGCATCTGAGCTTCTTCGATCTGTTTTTCTATTTGCTCAGCTTCGTTAGCACCTTCTTCATCATCGCCTAATTCTTTTTGAATCGCTTTCATTTGCTCATTCAAATAGTATTCACGTTGACTCTTTTCCATTTGCTTTTTAACGCGAGTACGAATTTTTTTCTCAACTTGTAATAAGTCGATTTCACCTTCCATTAACGCCATTAAATATTCAAGACGTTCTGAAACATTGATGATTTCAAGTACTTTTTGCTTATCAACTAACTTCAATGGCATATGTGCAGCCATGGTATCAGCCAATTGTTCTGCATCATCGATACCTGAAACAGAAGTTAATACTTCCGGTGGTATTTTCTTGTTTAGTTTTACATAGCCTTCAAACTGAGAAATAGCTGAGCGAATTAACACTTCAGTACTATCGTCAGGTTCGCCTTCCACACTTAAGTAGGTTGCGTTGGCAGTAAAATATTCATCAGTTTCAACAAATTCATTAATGCTTGCACGTCGTGCTCCCTCAACTAATACCTTAACGGTACCATCAGGTAATTTAAGCATTTGTAAAATGGTGGCAACTGTTCCTGTTTGATACAGATCATCTTGTGTTGGCTCGTCAACTGCTGCATCTTTTTGTGCAACAAGGAGGATTTGTTTATCGTTTTCATTGGCAATATCTAAACAGCGAATCGATTTTTCGCGACCAACGAATAATGGGATCACCATTTGCGGATAGACAACAACATCACGCAAGGCTAATACGGGAATTTCTACTACGCCAGATAACTCTTTAGTCATTGGTTACTCTCTCGGTGAATAGTATGATGTGATTTAAGGATATGTATTTGTATATGGGGCGTTTGATATTACTTTCAACTGAAGAACAAAAAAAAGTGACGTTAATCATCAAGACTAACGCCACTTCATATTACTTTATGCAGCAGTTTTTATTCAGAAGACGCTTTATCTTGTTGCGTTTCATAAATAATAATTGGCTTAGACTCACCTTTAATTACGGTTTCATCTACCACAACTTTTGCGGCATTCTCCATTGAAGGCAGTTCATACATTGTTTCAAGCAATACACCTTCAACAATAGAGCGTAAACCACGAGCACCGGTTTTTCGAACCATAGCTTTATGAGCAATTGCTTTTAAGGCATCTTCTCTAAACTCAAGTTCCACTTTTTCCATATCGAAAAGCGCAGTAAATTGTTTAGTTAAAGCGTTTTTTGGCTCTTGAAGAATTTGGATAAGCGCTGCTTCGTCTAATTCAGTCAATGTTGCAACAACAGGTAAACGACCAATAAATTCTGGGATCAAACCATATTTAACTAAATCTTCGGGCTCGACGTCCTGAAAACGTTGCGTTAAGGATTTCTCATCATCTTTACCACGAACTGTTGCGCCAAAACCAATACCAGTACCGGTATGACAACGTTGTTCAACAACCTTATCAAGGCCAGCAAATGCGCCACCACAGATAAATAAGATTTTAGATGTGTCCACTTGCAAAAACTCTTGCTGTGGATGTTTACGACCACCTTGAGGCGGTACAGAAGCAATAGTACCTTCAATCAACTTCAATAATGCTTGTTGAACACCTTCACCAGACACGTCACGTGTGATTGAAGGGTTATCAGACTTACGTGAAATTTTATCAATTTCATCAATGTAAACAATACCACGTTGAGCTTTCTCAACGTCATAGTCACATTTTTGTAATAACTTCTGAATAATATTTTCAACATCTTCACCAACATAACCTGCTTCAGTTAATGTTGTTGCATCTGCCATGGTAAATGGCACATCAAGTAAGCGTGCTAATGTTTGCGCTAATAGTGTTTTACCACTACCTGTTGGGCCAATAAGTAAAATATTACTTTTACTTAATTCAACCCCATTATGAGAGTCGCCATTACGCAAGCGTTTGTAATGGTTATACACCGCTACCGCGAGAACTTTTTTGGCGTGCTCTTGCCCGATAACATAGTCATCTAAGCTTTCACGAATTTCAATTGGCGTTGGTAAGCTTTCTTTATCTTGCTTAGGCGCAATTTCTTTAATTTCTTCTCGAATAATATCGTTGCATAGCTCGACACATTCATCACAAACAAAGACTGAAGGACCTGCAATTAACTTACGTACTTCATGCTGACTTTTACCACAGAATGAGCAATACAGTAACTTACCGTCATCACCGTCACCTGTTTTCATATCGGTCATACGGTACCTCTAATATTTAAATTTTTTACAAACTGTTTTTAACACTAATAGTCATTAGTATTTCACAAATCGCGTAAATAACAACGCGAATAACAAAGAAGACCGTTATTTATCGATTCTTTGTTCTAATATGGCATCAACTAAACCATATTCAACCGCACTTTCTGCACTGAGGAAGTTATCACGGTCTGTATCTTCTGATACTTTATCTAATGGCTGGTCTGTGTGCTCCGCCATTAAACGATTAAGCTTTTCTTTAATGTATAGAATTTCTTTTGCATGAATTTCAAAATCAGACGCTTGACCTTGGAAACCACCTAGTGGTTGATGGATCATAACTCTGGCATTTGGTAAACAATAACGTTTACCTTTTTCGCCACCTGATAATAGGAATGCACCCATGCTAGCCGCTTGGCCAATACATACTGTACTTACGTTTGGCTTAATGAACTTCATGGTATCGTAAATAGCCATACCCGCAGTAACTGAGCCACCTGGCGAGTTAATGTATAAGTAAATATCTTTATCTGGGCTTTCTGATTCTAAAAATAGCATTTGAGCAACAATTAAGTTGGCCATATGGTCTTCAACTTGACCACAAAGGAAGATAACGCGTTCTTTTAGTAATCTTGAATAAATATCGTAAGAGCGCTCGCCTTTTGCGGTTTGCTCAACAACCATAGGTACTAAAGCGCTTTCGGTAACACTAGTTAAATCGTGAGAATTATTGTGAGAAGTAAACAACTAACTTTCCTTTTAATAAAAAAATGGCTCATATGTCCCCATATAAGCCATTTAAGCGATTGCTCAACAGAATGTCAATCTAAAAGGTCTATTTACCTTCAGGATTCATGATATCTTTGAAACTTGCTTTTTTGTCTGCAACTTTAGCGCTTTCAAGTAACAACTCAACCGCTTGCTCTTCTAGTGCAACATTTTGCATTTGTTGAGCAAGTTCTTTGTTAGTTTTGTAGTACTCGATAACTTCAGATGGGTCTTCATAAGCAGAAGCCGCTGACTCAATAAGTTCAGTTACTTTAGCTTCGTCAACCTTTAATTCGTTAACTTTGATTACTTCACCTAAAAGCAAACCAGTTTTTACACGACGCTTAGCTTGTTCTTCGAACATCTCAGCTGGTAATTCTGGTAAGTTGTTTGGATCCATTTGGCCAGCAAAGCGTTGCATTGCTTGCTTGCGTAAAACTTCAACTTCTTGAGCAACTAGTGCTGCAGGAATGTCTAATTCACTAACTTCAAGTAAACCTTCGATTACTTGCTCTTTAACCTTAGCTTTTACTGCTTGGTTAAGTTCACGAGCCATGTTTTTGCCAACTTCTTCACGAAGAGCAGCAACACCACCTTCTTCTACACCGAATAATTTCGCAAATTCTTCGTCAATTTCAGGTAAAATTGGACCTTCAGTTTTGTGAACTACAATATCAAACTCTGCGTCTTTACCTTTAAGCTGTTCAGCATGGTAATCGTCAGGGAAAGTTACTGTGATAGTTTTTTCTTCGCCAGCTTTCATGCCCGTGATTTCTTTTTCGAAACCAGGGATCATACGACCAGAGCCTAATTCAAGGTCAAAACCTTCAGCTTTGCCGCCTTCAAATTCTTCGCCATCAACACGGCCATTGAAATCGATAGTTAGCTTGTCGCCTTTTTTAGTTTTACGTTTGTTTTCTTTCCACGTTTTGTGCTGGTTTTGTAAAGTTTCAAACATTTCGTCTAAATCTTCATCAGTCACTTCAACAGCAGGACGCTCAACAGCAATTTTATCTAAATCTTTTAAAGCTACTTCAGGGTAAACTTCAAACGTTGCTTCAAACTCAAGAGCTTTGCCAACTTCATTGCTTTTAGCAACAAATTCAGGGCGACCTGCTGGGTTTAATTTCTCAGCAACAATCGCGTCAACAAAATTACGTTGCATTAATTCACCAGCAACTTCTTGGCGAACTGATTGGCCGTAACGCTTTTGAATAACTGATGGTGGTACTTTGCCAGGACGGAAACCATTAATACGCTGGGTCTTTCCGATATGGCGAAGACGGTTTTTAACTTCAACATCTACTGTTTCGGCAGGAACTGAAATCGAAATACGACGTCCCAAACCTTCTGTAGTCTCAACTGAAACTTGCATTTAATTACCTCAAAAACTTAGCGTAAGTACGCTTCTTATTAACGCATCTAATATATTCAATATTGCTTTTATTTAAAGCAATATTTGCAGCTTGCCAGCATTTGCTAACAAAGCTCGGAAAATCCGAATAAAGATGTTCAGATTAAAATAATGACGCGAAATTATAGCGGTGCTTTAAACAAGAGTCGAGTAATGAACGAAAATAAATTGAAAAATTATTACAGAGGGAATTGTTTTGAGCTTAAGGAGTTTATTTCTAATGAATTTTTTGAGGATTTTTATTGAGTTTTTTTGTAAAGAAAGTGGTCGGTGATGCAAGATTCGAACTTGCGACCCCTTGGACCCAAACCAAGTGCGCTACCAAGCTGCGCTAATCACCGATATACTTTTTACTAAACACATACAGAAAGATGGGGTGGCTAAAGGGACTTGAACCCTCGACAACCGGAATCACAATCCGGGGCTCTACCAACTGAGCTATAGCCACCACTGTATGGCGCGCCCTGTAGGATTTGAACCTACGACCCACGCCTTAGAAGGGCGTTGCTCGTTTCACATCCTAAAGAGATTTACCTAACATTACCTGCCTAAGCAAGGAATAGGTGCATTATAGAGTTTAAATACTAAAAAGCAACCTCTTTTTAAAATATATTAAATTTGTTTTACCCCCTAGTAAATGTTACTTTAACATCAGGGATTAAATAGTAAACAAAACTAGAGTAATAATGAAGCATAGTCCAACTCCTCAATATCATACAATTATAAAACAAAATGTTGAACACATGAAAGGTCTAGCTATACCTGTTTTATATTTAAATACTCCAAGTGGCATTACTAGGATGGAGTCCCTTATTCAGTATTTCATATCAAATCCTTCTGCGAGTTATCAATGGATGCAAACTAGAGCTAGAGCAGTAGGTTTATTCTTTGATTACTGTAGGGCATCAGAAGGCTTTATTAACTATCATGGTTTTCATGCTCATCGAACTATATTCAAGCTTTTCTCTTGGGCACTATTAAATGGAACAATAGATAATGAAACAGCCACTGATAAATTAAAACTGTATTGGCCATCATCTTCACTGGATGTATCAAAAAGATTATGTTCCGCTATTTTAGATTTTGAAGATTATTGTGATAATGAAGATATTATTAATACACCATTATTGAGAAATAAAAAAATCATCAAGCCTGTTGATGAAATGGCTTCTTTAAAGTTTCTACATATAGCAATTAAAATCAAAAATAGATCTTTCTTAGGTCACTTAAATAAAGCCAATAAACAAGCAATCAAACTTAAAAATAGAAGCAATAACAATATCAGTAATCTAGGTACTTCAGGTAGTCGTTCAAGAACAAGTTCTGAAGCAAAAAGATTTCCCGAAGAATTGATTGCCCCTTTGTTTGAATATGGTTTCGTAAAAGATCCCAATGCTCAATTGCTGAGTGATCAAGAAGACATAACAGCAAAGATGATTACACTGTTATTATTTTTCGGTGGGATTCGGGAGAGCGAACCGTTTCATCTATGGATTAATGATGTCATTCCTGTTGATTTTGAAAGTCATGACGATTGCCAGGTGTTTTTACGGCACCCTATTGAAGCCCCTACATTTATAGCGGGAGAAAATATCACCCGGAAAGAATTTTTGGCTCAAAGAGGGATGTTACCGCGCCATAGACATCCCATAAAGAGTATGAACGCTAATTGGAAAGATTTAGAACTCGATTCTTCCTTAAGCGCTCCTGTATTTTTTATGCACAAAGGAGCAGCGATACGCTTTAATGCAATGTACATTTATTACATTAATCATTACCGCCCCAAATTAGAATTGTTAGCTACAAATAATGGTGATCCGATCCATCCGTTTCTTTTTGTTTCTTCTGGAGTTGACCATAGCACTGGAAAAAGTTATCAAGGGCTGCCTTATAGTGTTAGTGCTTATATTGGTGCATTTAACAGAGCGTTAGATAAAGTAGAAGTAGCATTAGGGATAAAAATCCCTAGAGGGAAAGAATATGGAACCACTCCATATGGTAGTAGGCACTTTTATCTAGGAACACTTACAGATCTTGGTATTCCTAATAAAGTCATCCAAAAATGTGCTAAGCATCGCAGTATTTTATCTCAAGAAGCATACAACAAACCTACCAACGAAGGTATTCAACAGAAACTAAATGAAGCAAGGGATGCCTTGTATATTAAGCCAAGCTTAGATTTTTTAAACAAGCCATTGAAGGCTTAACGTTAATTAGTGATTCAGCGGATAGCATATAGTTTTCCCTTATTACTGCCCGCCCTTTCGGTCGCTATATTACTATTTTAGCGTTTATTTGGTTGGGGGTTGTAATTGTAACTTTAGATTTCCGGAACACAATGAGTACCTAAGTCATTGATATAGAAAGATAATAACAAAAATAAACTTTCAAATAGAATAAAGTTCAAGTATACTCTCTTTAAATAAAGTTGTTTAGAAAGCCTAATTGAAGCAAAGGATATATTCATAGTAATTTAGTGTTTTTTGAATCTCCCATAGATAAATAAAAAATAGGGTGAGAATAAATGTCATTTGCCGAGTTGATTAAACCTTTACATGTTGGTGATTATTCAACATTGCTCAAGAACATTGCTAATTTAGATGAACAAGCTAGGTCTTCTTCAATACACAAAGAGTGTCTTGAGCTTTTTGAAAAAGTTAATGTTCACGGAAAAAAAACAAAAGAACAAACTAAGGCGGCTGTAGAAAAAGATATCTTTACTATTGCTTTTTTAGTTATCAGCTTTGGGAAAGTTAAGAGCTTAAAAGAAGTCACTCCTGAACTTTGGAAAGAGTTGCTTGATGAAATAAAAATACCAACGCTTAAATATCAAGATTGGGTAAAAGAAAGATATCAAATTGCCTTTCGCAAAATAGGCTTATTGCTTACCCATCTCTCAAAAGATGATTTTTTTGCACAATATGCAAAAATTAAACGCTCCACCGACCTTTCTACTTTAGAGAGTGAACTAACACCTAATCAGAAGCAATGGTTTACATTAGCCAAAGAATGGATTGATGATGAACATGTTAAATCTACAAAGAATCATTATAGTGCCATCAAACATTTTCTATTTTATTTAAATACGTTACCTGACGATATTCAAGAACCTTTTAAATACTTAAGTGAAAAACGTCATGTGCCATTGCATGATTCATTTAAGAAAAGCCACCCTAATTCATACAGCACCCACCTCAGTTACCTTTATAAATTCTCTATTTATATTATTGAGAATTACATGCAAGATAAAGAAGATGATGAAGTGTTGTCAATTGGTCACCCCCTTATATCTACTTATCAGTATGAGAAACTAACTGGTATTTTTTCTCAGGGATTAACTGAGTCAGACAAAATAGTCATACCCACCAGTTTTCTACTAACCATGAACGAAATCCTAACGGAAGGTGATTTCAAATGGCCTAAATCTATACAGTCTCAGTATTTTGATTGGTTTAATGAAAACTCAGGTGTTATCGAGAAGGTTTGGTGTCCGGCTCAAACATATACCTTTTTAACAATGATTGAGATCCCGCTTAGAAAGATCCAGGTTCAAATGTTGGATTCTGGTGAGGGAGATATAGAAAAATATAATCCAATCATGAAAGCGTGGGTTAAAAATGACTCTCCACATGCAAATTATTGGTCAAGTCGTTCAGAACAAAAACCTAATAGAGGTGTACTGACAAAAAATATAACAGGATTGAAAGAATCGGTAGGTTTTTATATTAGTACAAATAAAACCAAAGATGCTGCTGTCGGTTTTGGTCCTGAATCTGGTTATACAATTCCCTGGCATAATGAAATATTAGTCAATCACCTTCATACCCTTCGAGAATGGCAGGAAAAATATTTTCCTGTGGAAAAACCAGCTTCATATAAAGATATGCCCAAGGGTATAAACAGTGACTCTAAACCTTCCCAATCAGTGCTAGAGCAAACACCTGATAGATTTTACTTATTCCGTAGCCCATTGGTCTCCAAAACTGGATTTCCCGCAACCAATAATCAACTGATGCGCTTTTGGTGGCTACTAATGGAAGAGCTTGAAAAAAGAGTTCAAGCAGAAGGTCATGATGTCAACATAATCACTAAACGAAACTCACAAACAAATCAGCCGGAAAGATCTATATTCACACCACATGGATTGAGAGTAGCGGGTCTTACAAGCTTAGCTGAGGCAGGAGTTCCGATTGAAGTCATTAGTAAAATAATCGCTGGACACTCAACTATATTAATGACCATTTATTACATTAAATACTCTAATGGTCATATTACAGACATATTATCTAAAGCCAAAAGAGACCTAGAAAACAAATCTAAAGAAAATTTAAAACGTTGGTTAAAAGACGCAACATTAGAAGATGCTATGCGTTACTTGGTTGCAAACCAGCAAGAAGGTGTACAAAACCTCATGCTTTCAAGAAGCCATATGGCGACTTGGGGCGGCAGTGGCATGGGTATTTGTCCCTTTGGTGGTACACGTTGTGATGATGGTGGTGAGGTCATTAAAAAAGCAACCAAATCATCAAAAGCTAAATACGGTGCTGTTATCGGTGGCCGTGGAAATTGTGTACGCTGCCGCCATTTAGTCACTGGTGTACCGTGGATGATTGAACTGTGGTTACACGGTAATAAACTATTGGAAAGCATCAGTAAGATAAGTACAGATATAGAAGCTATTAAGAAAAAGCAGGCTGTATTAAAAAAGGAACAATATAGTTATAAAAAACGAAAAGAAATTCATCTGTGCCCTCCTGAAACAATTGATGAGATAAAATCGCTCAATACGATTATTGAAACCAAGTCTGAAGAATTAGATCGAATAATTATGGATGCTCATGCAACATATAATTTGCTCGAAGAAGTCAGAGAAATTGCCACTAAAGACGACATTGAGAATTTTACCAAAGGCAATGAATTAATCCCTGTTGAAGTAAATTATGGTGAAGAAACCAATTTTATTGAGACATCTCCATTTCATTTAAAAGATCTGCTGGTTCAAGCAAGTAGAATTTATCCAGAAATAGCAGATACTAGAGTTGAATTAGAACGGAATAATTTTATTGACCAGATATTAATAAACAATGGCACTACGCCAATATCATTTTCACCTCTTAGTGAGGAAGAAAAAACGGCAGCATCTGATGCTATGGCAAAGTTTCTGATCTCGAAAGTTGGCGCGAAAGAGTCTGAAAATTTGCATAATGGCTCAACTACTTTGGCAGAGCTTGGTATAGAAAAGCAAGCCACAGACATAAACAACCTTTTAAAAGCCAATTCGGTTCCATCATTAAAAAACGAGAATAAATAACAATGAATATGAAAAAGATCTCTTTAGATACTGTTATTGCGACATATAACAAATTAAAGAATGAAGCAAAGACACCAACGACAGAGCAAATGCTTACGAACATACATGAGACATGTCAAAAAATAACAAGCTCAGGTGGCATTGTTTCGCCTCCAGCGATAATAAAAATTCTGAGTTCAAAGGGTATAATCACTAAATCGAGAACCATTTACTATAACAAGAAACCTGTTAATGGAAAAACGACAAATGTTTACAGGTTGTTAATTGACGCATGGATTGAGCACTCAACTGCCGTAAATACTGTTAATTTATCAAACAAAGATCTACAAGATACTGTTCCAGAATCATTCGTAGAAGACTCCGATCTTGTTAAGATAGGAGACTTAACATTAAGACATAAGATGGCATTATTGCTAGGCGAGGTTAAGGGGCTGCGTAACCAAGTCAACACATTGAAAGAAGTTCGATCTAATCCGAAATTATCCTTATCTAAACCTTTAGCTGAGCTAAGTTATGAAGAGTCACAGGAGGTAACTTTAGATGAGGATGATATAGGGGTGTTGCGAGACTTTTTAAAAGTATCAAACTCTAGCTATGTAGGTTTTGGTGAGTCTGGAGAGCTAATAGCACTAAAAGCGATAAAGCGTGATGAGGTGTTAAGTGATACGGGTTTTAAAGATATTCTTGAAATAATCATCAATTTGCATACCCCACCAGAAACCTAGCTTGAAGTGAATTTGACTAAGTATTCTAATTGCCTTTGAGAAAACGAAAAGTTTAATTTAAAACTTTTAAGAGATATTTATTATTAAATTCCCGCCCTAGGCGGTCGAATACTTGCCATGCTTGCGTGTACGTTGCTGCTTAGAAATATCTACACTACATGGCAAATAAGGTTCTACACGCTAACAATCTGTTATTTTAGATTACTTAATTTAACAAAAAAGGGAAGCTAATTTCATTGAAACATCAATATTTTAACTGTTGGTGATCTCCCTTTTAATATACAACCTCCTTCACTAAATCCCCTGCTTTCAAGGAATATAGACTAGTCATAACAGGCGCTAGGCTTTTCAATTTAAATCACCCAAAATCCTCGATAAAACTGCATTTCTTCGCTTAGTCGCAGGTTTTGTGTAGGCACTTATTGTTTTAGGTCGAAAAAAGAATTAAAGAACACTACAGAATGGGCGGACTAAAAAAGAGGCTAAGGTCTAGGGGGTTAATAAATTCTTCAAAGTTAAATATAAAACTATCTGAAGGATTTAACCTATTGTGTCATTCACTACCGATCAAATAGCTCTATTTTGAATAATTATTCACAAACAATTTCTCTCTCAAAGTCAGTAAAATAATTTTTAACCTGATAAAACTCACATAGGAACACATTAAAACCACCCACTAGCGTAAAACTTGTAAAAAACAAAAGATAAAACCAAGAGCAACCATATAAAGCATTGAATAACTTAGAAATATAAAGCAATAGATTACAGCACTAACCGAGCTAAAACACCCTTTACAACCCATTGATAAGTATAAGATTTATTATCAAAGTAAAAATAATACCGATATGCACAATGAATATTAATTCAAAAACATCAGATAAATAGCTATATTTTTTACAATAAATTTAACTGTAGCGCCTTAAGAAAGTTTAATTCTCGATAAAGTAATTATATTATTTTAACAGGATCATCTATTTCACATTATCAAAAGCTTTGAATATTACATTTAGTAAAGCTCGTAAGTCATTCCATTCACTATCATCGCAAGCATCAATGTCATTTTTATATTCATTTATTCGAGTAAAGAACTTATCTTGAATACTGCGTTTGTGCATGACCTCGCCTTGATATTTACCAATACCTTCGATGAATCCTTTCCATTGTACAGGGCTTAGATCTGAGTCGTTTTCTTTGAGGATGTTCGGGCCTAGATAAAGTTCAACACTAGCAGCCAGACCATTTACGTTGAGGTCAACTCTACCGCCAGGCCCTAATGTTGGATAATTTTCTAAGAATTTAATATCAGGGTAATTACAAACCGCGATGTTATCAGGGAGTTCAATTTTAGATAAAACTCTTCTGGCATCAAAAGCTGCGGCATCATTATCAAATATTGCAATAATACGATTAGAGATCCCAGCAGCGGCAAATGATTTTATATTATTGACGAGAGTTCCTGCACTCCCTTGAGCACGAAATTGGGAGAACTCCAAAAATGTATAATACTCAGCAAGGTGTGGGTACAGTACCTCAAGAGATCTCTTAATAATATTAACGTCAGAAGAGCCTTCTGTTAATATTATTCGAGGGGCGTTTTCTGGGTGATCTTGAATCAGTGCTTTTATTGAATTGTTACAAACATCATCGCTTTCATCATAATACCCGGCATGTAAAACTTCCGTTAAATCTTGTATAACAAGCGCATTACCAGAGGATACACTACAAGCAACCCTTATTAGCGATCTAAAGTCAGTTGCAAAAAAGCCAAGTTCATAGTCTTCATCAGAAAACATGTATTTTCTAACAGTGTCTAATTTTTCTATTTCCTCATGCTCAAGAAAGTGAAACTGTTCTTTGCTATCAAAGACTTCTTTAAGGGTTGCCATATAAACATCAAAATTTATCCTTTCTAAAGTATTAATTAGTGATTCTATCCATTCACTCTGGTCTTCTTTCCACCAAGATTTATATTCATTAATCTTGTTATTACGTATTCTCTCAAAATCATCCCTGCACCGTTGCAAGGTAAATCCCATGACATCTAAACGATCAGAAATTTTTGATACCTGGCATTCATATGTTAAAGCTCTTTCTATTTCATCTGGTTCAAATGTTCCCCAAACAGCAGGATTTCGGTCAGACAAATTTCTTGAAAAAATCCTCTTGTCAGTTTCACGAAATATTGTCATTACTGTTGCAATAGCATAGCTCTTGGAGCTAGCCACTGGATATCCATTTACGGAAAGATCGGTGTATGAACCCATGCTTTTTATTCTCTGATTATTTTTATTGGGTTTTAACTATTAAAACAGGCTTTGATACCAATAGTGTTGAATTAAATCAAATTATTACTTCTTGTCACATAAACGTTCTAATGTTCTATGGACGGTTGGCCTACTTACATCATATTTTCTTGCCAGAGCTGAAATTGATTCGCCATTTAATTTTGCTTTTAATAATTCCTTACCTTCTTGTTCAGTTAAAGCTGGCATACGTCCAAGATGTCGGCCTTGCGCCTTGGCCTCAGCCCGACCTTCTGCGGTTCGGACTTTAATAAGATCTCTTTCTAATTGAGCAAAAACTCCGCACAAGTTGATCATCGCATTAGAGAATGGATTATCATTACTCGTATTAAGCGAACCGTCAATAATGTTAAGGCATGCTCCTTTTGAATGGATATTATCAATCGCATCAAGGATAGATTTTAATGATCGCCCTAGGCGATCAAGGCGAGTAACAATAACTTCGTCACCTTCACGAATAAAGTCGATTAGTTCTTTAAGTTGCTCATCGTTCTTAACCGAAACACCACTATGTTTACCATGAAATATTTTTTCACAACCAATTTCTTCCAACTGCTTGAGTTGAAGAGCAAGTTCTTGTTCCTTCGTTGATACTCGTGCAAAACCAACTTTCATAATTACCTGTACTTAAGTTACACCTTTCGTACACCTTACGGTACAAGTGTACGAATGTCAATAAAAGCAATTTCGTGCATGAACGAAACATAAAGACATCTTTCGGACGATTTAAAAGTAAGCTACTTCTTTCTATTGCCCTTCCTTCACTTTTTAGTATTATTCATTCAGCAAAAAAAACTCAAAAGGAATAATAAAATGAATAAGTCTGAATTAATTGAAAAAATAGCTATTGGCTCTGATATTACAAAAGCTTCTGCGGGTCGCGCATTAGACAGTTTAATTACAAGCGTTACAAAAGAGTTAGCCAGTGGTGGTGAAGTTGCATTAGTAGGTTTTGGCACATATAAAGTCAATAATCGAGCTGCACGCAAAGGTCGTAACCCTCAAACTGGTGCTGAAATTCAAATAGCAGCAGCCAAAGTTCCAAGCTTTAAAGCAGGTAAAGCACTAAAAGATGCTTGTAATTCTTAATCATCAACAAAATGGATATAAGGCTTATATCCATTTAACCTCCGCTTTTTAATTAAAACAAACTAACAAATCATAATCTTGGCACTAGAAGTTTTGGCTTTGTACATAGCTGTATCAGCCATTTTAATTAATTCATCATTTCCTTTATCATTTTTTTTAAAAAGGCATACCCCAATGCTGGAGCAAACATCTATTTTACTACCATTGAATTCAACTGGTTTACGAACAGCAGATTGAATTTTTTGAGCAATAACTTGTGCTTTGTCCTTAGCTATAGACTCCTCATAATCTAGGTGGCTTATTACCACGACAAACTCATCTCCACCAAACCTCCCAACTAAATCCTCACTCCGTACAACTTTAATCAATTGATTAGCAACAGAGACCAGTATGGCATCTCCCGCATCATGGCCGTATTCATCATTTATAGGCTTGAATTTATTTAAATCTAAAAGCATTACAGCACCAAATACTTCTCTACGATCACATTGTGCTTTTATCTTTTCTAAATTTTGATAAATCAATCTACGATTACCTAAGTTAGTAAGTTGATCATAGTGTGCTAAGTGTGTGGCTTCTAGAACGGCTTCATCACGAGCTTTCACAAATGGGTTAATTACCCAAAAATAAATAATTGGTGAAGTGGTTATAACTAATAAAGTCATGTTTAATAAGGCTAGGAATGCTAAATGGGTAAACGCGACAGTCTTTCCAACCATCGTATGGGGAATATTTCCCAAAAAAAAGAGAATAAAAAGCTGAGAGATAGATATCACTATAGCAATTTTCAACACTACGTAACCAACCGTTGAAAGGTTTACCATTATTACTCCTCTTATTAGCCAAGAAATCATCATAATATCTATTGATGAACTTTAACCAACTATAGTACAAGGAAAAAAACATGAGACATAGACACACCTAGTGTCTTTTTGTAAATATAGAAAGCCTTTATTACATTCCCAGCATCAACTTTTTTATGTAATGTAATGGCCAATTCAGGATTTAATATGAAAGATGGCGTTTTAAATTGTTCGATTAGAGCATCATCCGTGGGATATTTTTTACAAAAACTCTATGTAGATTGTTCCAAAGACTCAGCCCCTCTTTCAGAGAAACACTACAATCGTCTTAAACTTAAAAATAGACTGACTCTATATAGAGTTGAGAATATGCATTTGGTTCGAAGCATTTGAAGAATAAATTTGATACTTAGAAAGGCTGAATCAGTAAGTCATAAATTCTAATTTTCTGAAAAACAAATAGCTCTATTTCTTCCTTCCTTTTTAGCTTTATAGAGTACTTGGTCTGCTTCTAAGATTAGTTGTGAGCTGGTGACTTTTGAATTAGGAACAATACTAGCCAACCCCATACTGATAGTAACAGAAGCACTAATGTCAGACATACAATGTTCAATTTTTTCTTTCGCTAGATTTTTGTCTATTCTATGCGCAATGTGAAGAGCACCTTTTTCATCGGTATCAGGTAATAATACAAAAAACTCTTCACCTCCGTACCTAGCACAAAAGTCGCCGGGCCTAATGAGAGATTTTTGAATTACATTTGCTACTGTCTTTAGGCAACTATCACCTTGTAGGTGGCCATATGTGTCGTTATATAACTTAAAATAATCTATATCGATCATAATAATGGATATTGGCAACTGATTGCGCATAGCTCTACGCCACTCGATATCTATATATTCATCAAGCTTGCGCCTATTAGCGACCCCTGTTAGTCCATCGGTAAAAGAAAACATTCGTAGCTGTGCTTCCATTTGCTTACGACCACTAATATCACGAACCATAGAAATTAAATACTTTTGATTTTCCATAGTTATTATCGAAGCAGATATTTCAACAAAAAGTAGCTTTTTACTTTTAGTTTGACACGTTAGTTCATTTGTCCAACCAGCACCTTTTACCAACACTCGATTTGCAAATTCTTGTAATAAATTCATCTCCCTAGGGTGGATATCTGAAATACTCATCGCAAGTAATTCTTCCCTTGAGAAGCCTAGCATTTTTGTCGCAGCAGGGTTTACTTCTATAATGCTATTTTCATCTAATGAAAGAACAAAAATTCCATCATTAGAAAATTCAAATATTTTTTGAGATAACTCATTTTCACTTAATGACAGCATCGATTAATCCCTCAGATCAATTTTCATATTAAAAATGATCATTAAATATTTCCTAAACTATATATTGCTCTTTACATGAGTAATAACAACTTCACTTCAAGGCAATAATTAATCCATTATCCATTTGATTTTTATAAACAAAGGAGGCAGCCTATAATTGTTACCTTCCAAGGGGTAAGAAAGATCATACAGAGTGTAACTAAACAGGCATACTCATGATCTCTTTATATCCTTCAATGGCTTTATTTCGAATTTGAATAGCTGCGCTAGAGCCGATACCTGCTTTAGCACCTGAAATCATCACATCAGCTAATGTTACACTTCTATCACCTAGCTCGAATGCTGTTACTTTCTTACCAGAATCTTTGTGTAAATCATTTACAGAATTAAGAGCATTTACAAGTAAATTGCCAAATTTATCACTTGAATTATTAGTATTATTTGAAGGTTTATTAATAGCTTCAAGAGACATACTCTGCATTTGTGTATAAAGAGAATTTTCTATCGTAGTCATTTTAGTTTCACTCGTGTCAAAATTACATCATTACTTTTTTACAATGCAAATACAGAGCCAAAAATAAAAATAACCTCTTAATTATCAACAACTAAGGTGTGAGTTAAACCTAGGTTCACACCATAATAGTAGCTGGACTATTAAAAATATAAAATTCAGTATATTTCAAAACCAAAATGTTATTCATTAGCAAGATACCTATATGAACATGTTACTTTTTACTATCAAATAACCCCCTTCAGAAAAAATTATACTTTAGTAAATTCAAAGCTATATCTTTCTTGGATACTAAGCTATGAATTTTAACTGTGAGGAGCAGGGATCGACCAACCAATAATAAGGATGAGTAATATGATAATAAAAATTGTTCCTAAAAATTTAAGCCATAAACCTAAATTCTTTTGGGGTTGTTTAAGTAGCAATAATGATGCAATAATTGTTTGCACAAGATAGTAGAGAGCAAATCCCTTTGACGCGAGATTTATTATTTGAAATACATCGGCAGACCATACAAGCGCTATTGCAAGCAATATAACTAGCATATAGTAAATATTGGTCGATAAACTGAACTTTATTAATTCCTTTAACAGTCCACCACCACCAATAGTATCAGCTAATGCAGCGCTTAATTGGCTCGCTGTTGCAGCAATAAGCAATAAGAAAGGTAAGATCCAAACAGCCTGCCCTAATGTGTGGCTAATTGTTGTTTCATTTAACTCGACAATTGGAAAAGTGAGGAATATTGGACAAGTAAGACCAATAAAAAGAACGTAAAGTAAAGTAGCAATATTTTGTGAATATTTAACTGCTTTTATTCTTTGAGTAACAGAATACTGCCCTCCCATAAATCGCGTTGTTTCAAAGCCTTGAGTTACCATCAACATACCACCGAGGATGCTTAAAGTCTCAATAAGCCCAAGACTACTAATAGGGTTATGCTGGAACCACTCAGTTCCAGTCGATATATCATAACTTAGCAAGGCAGCTAGAACACCTACTATGATGGCCAATTTTATAGTAACTGCGTATAGCTCAATAACTTCTAAGCCTTTTGCACCTCTTCGCCATGCTATTATCATAATGACTAATAATATTAACGTTGTAATTAACTTAATTATTGTTAAATCTGTAACACCAATACGATCAAAGATAAAAGCTGAAAAAAGGCTAATATAAAAAGCGACTGAAATAGCATAGGCACCACCAAGAAACCATTGGCCTATGACTTCCAATTTAGCTATTTTACTTTCTTCATTACTAGCTATGTATTTTTCTGCGTACTTAATATTAAAACGGATTACACCACCTATGCTATAAGCAAACAAGGAAAGAACAATCATGCCTAGCAATGCCCACTTTCCCATAATGGAGTGAAGAAGAGGTGCTACAATCAAAAAGCCACTTCCTATGATCGAAGCTAAGGGCGTAACAGTAGCTCGCCATTGTGAGGATAAGCGAATTTTATGGTTAAATAAGATTAACCCCACAACAACTGTTATAACAACAGCAATAGTACTTAACAACAATTTAATACTCCAAATAATTAGTGATGTTTATACAAACCTGTTCGTTTAATATCGTTCCAAGAAGTATTCTGGTGGCAGACATAGCACTCTTCGACTTTTGCTTTTGGTTCCCCTGCAACTTTTGCAGAAATCATCTTAAAATGTTGCATGTAGTGACTAGGGGGGGCTTCATGACATTGATTACAATCCATTGAACTATTAGAAGGGTGAATAAATTCAGGTAAAGACCATTGGGTTGTTTGGTGACATTGAACACAATCATCACCAAACAATGTAAAGTGGCGATCATCATTGCTATGACACTGGGCACAATTTAATAGAGCTTCTTTAGGCGATACGTCTTGATGAATAAATACAGGATCAACTTTTTTGCCATGACTCAGTAGATTTTTTAAAAGGTTTAATCTCTCTGTGCCTTCATCAAATTTGATGGAATTATCTGGTAACATCAAGAAGCCTGTATCTACAAGTCCTTCATGGTTCATTTGTGAGATAGAAGCTAATTTCCCCTGATGTTCTTTATGACAAGCAACACAGTCTGCCACATCAGCATGAAACACTGTTGGTTGACGCTGAAGGATATGAACATCATTTGCGTGGCAAGTAACACAATTATCTCTTGTTACACCACTTATTGGTGTATGACACCCCAAACAGTCTGCTTCCAAAAATGAATGAGCTGAGCTTAAACTTCCTGGGCTTGCTATACTTTCCCAATTAATTTCTGGAATTGATTCAGGCGCGTGATATAAATGACTAGCAACAAAAACAGAGACTATTAATAAAGTACTAAATAAAATAATTTTTTTCATAACCACCTCAATCCAAAATAAATTTCGGTGAAAATGTGAAACGTTAACAATACATACAAGAAAAGAGAAATAGTAATATGAAATTTTAACCAACGTTTAAACCATAGCTTAGCTGTGTCATGGATTTTTATGCTGTAATCAATATCAGATATACTTTCAATTATCCTAAGAACCCTTTGTTCGGATGAAAATTTTGAGGAGTACACTCCAAACATTGTTGAAAATGAACGAACTAGAGAGTGTGAGGTGCTTGTCAGCTTTTTTATTCGTGTAGAACAAACACTTCTTTGAAGCTCTTTTTTGGCAAATATTAATTGGCTTTCAAGCTCTCCTTTCAATTCCTTTTTATCTCGTATGCGAGAAGATATTAAACTCAATATATACCTGCCTATGAAGCCGCTTATTACAACGACTAGCATCAAAAAAGTTAGAGCGATTCCAACCGAACTATCAAATTTATGAGCACTATGAACTAACCCTAAAATAGGCCCCAATACACCGGCGTAAACATGTATCAGAAGTAATTTAGGCATCGATACATATTTAACCATCCATTTTTTAATTGGCTTAATGCGTTTAATAACAAGATAAAATAATGGGGCGAACATAAAAATTGTAGCTAGAATCCCAACCATTCCACCTGAAAAACTGCTAGGAAAATTAGGATCACGATGCCAAACAAACCCACCCCATAAAAGTAACATTAAAAAGACAAGTGTCGTTACAATGTGCCGTTCTTGATTGTTCATACATCAACTTCCAATGGAGTTCTCGGAATAGACTGACATGCGAGAATATAGCCTTGATTTTTCTCTTCACCCTCTAAGCCGTCTTCTATATCCATTTCAACACTTCCTTTTAGAAGCTTAGTTTTGCAACTACCACAAGTTCCAGATCGACATGAACTATCGATTTCAATATTTAATCTCTCTGCAACATCCAAAACAGTTTCATCTGGTTGAGCAATAGTCATCTTTTTAGACTTTAAAAAGTTAACCTCTAAACCTGAATTATTATTTGAATTATCTAATTGAGTTGCACTAACTGTTTTCTTTTTAGGAGGTGCAGATCCAAAAGCCTCTGTTTTTACCCTATCAGGAGTCATCCCTAAGTTTAATAAGAGTTGAGTCATTGCACTCATCATTGCAGGTGGCCCACAGATATGTGCAACTTTACTAGGTAAATCAGGCACGAAATCATTAACAAGTTGTGATGTAAGCCTGCCTTGAGGTCCCATCCATGAAGTTCCTTCTGCGCGTGTCATACTCACCAAAACATGCAAGTTTTTATAGCGAGATTGAAGAAGTTGCAGTTCCTTTTGGAAGATAAAGTCATTGGAAGTTCGAGTACAGAAAAGAAAATAAATATTGCCTTTCCAGCAATGAGACGTTAAATATCTGACAGCACTCATCATTGGTGTTATCCCTACTCCGCCAGACACTAAAACGACACTATCTTCATTATCACCATTGAAATAAAACTTTCCATTTGGTGCTTTGACTGCAAGCTCATCCCCTACTGAAACATCATCATGCATGAACCTTGACACTAGGCCATGTTCTTCTCGTTTGATAGTGACTTCAAAATAGTCTTTTTCTGTTGGAGATGAAGCTATTGTATAGGAACGTTTTGTTAATTTAGGCTGATTAGGGATGGACAAACTAAAAGTAACAAATTGTCCTGGCTCAAATGTAAATGGTAAACTTTGCCCATTTTTTTCTGCTAAACGAAACGTTTTCACATCATGTGTTTCGCTGAAAATACCAATAACTTTTAAATTGCCAACATAAACTGAATTTTTAGTGATCACTGATTTAACTGGTTCTTCACTTTCAATGATCTTAGGGATTGGGTTAATAACTTCAGGAGTACTTTTTTGTAAAGGCGTTGAGCCTAAAATGTTTTCTGTTTGGGTTGTTTCTGATTCAGTTTCTAAATCCTTTATCAGTGCCGCAGCTCTTTGCATCTTAAACCCATACATCCAAACCATTACCGCAGAAAAAAAGAGTAAAATTGCCATAACTCCTAAATGAAGAGGAGATAAACCAAAAATTAGTGTGGTAGTTGTTGAAGTTGCAGTTGTTGGTAAAAGGTTCATTTGACTCTTAAACCAAGTAAGTGCGACTCTTCTAGGCTCTTGCCCTTCAACAATAGCGCGTTTCGCTGCTAAGCCGCTATCATATTGACTCAATCCTTGATCAATAGTATTAACAGCTAATTGCATTTCTGAAAAGCTTTGACGTTGTTCCGCTAATGATAGCAAGGAAAATCCTTCAACCATAAGTTGATTGCCAACAAGCATTCTATCACTAGCTTTTTGTAGAACTTCTTGTGCTTTATCTCTTGGCATTGAAGCCATGCGCATAAGTGATGGGTAAAGGTCTTTTGGCTTAGGTGCTCCCATTTTTTCCATCATTTTATCCATTCCTTTACCCACTCCTTTACCCATTCCTTTACCCATTCCTTTAGCGTTGAAATCTCCTAACGATTCTGCATTTAAATTTTTATTTGCATCAATAATTTGATTGTTGATGCTTAATTGTTTAGGTGACTGAGAATTCTTTTTCTCTTTAGGATGGTGCTTTTCATTTCCATGGGAACTTTCTATAAATGCAAAAAAAACACTTATTAACAACATCAGTAAAATGAAGGTTTTTTTAATTTTCTGGTTATCTTTTTTTTTTATTTCATCAAAAATCATTTTCAATACCTATACTTTTTAAATACGCAGCTCTAGTCCATTCATTCATTTATTCCTAGTATCCACATTTTTGTTTTTCGTGTTGCTCACTAAGCAGTTGTATTGACTATGCTGCTCACGTATTTCATTTACTCTTACTACCTACATAATTATATATAGGTACCCAAATTAGGGCTATATACCAACCATATAGGTAACTTTCGACCAAACCTAAAAAGAAGCTTTTCCAAGTTATCCATTCAAACCCAGGTAGTAGCTTTAGCCAAACAGAGTACATGGCATGTTCAGGAAGCATTAAATCAAACGTGATACAGACAACAAAACTTGCCGCAATAGTAAAACTTGTCGCGTGACCAAATGCTACGAGTGATAATTTATGTGACATAGTAATGCTCCTTAATAAATCTTCCTGAGGGATATTAAAGCCATCAAGACATTGCTTTGATCAAAAACGATAAAAACTTCCACCTTGGTATTTTCCGTACTTTATATCTACCTATACTTCATGCCCACATACAGAATCTATAAATTTCCTGTAATCAATATATATCTCTGTAAATACTATGCAGTTTCCCTACATGCATGCCCTATGGCAGTAGTAAACAGGATGCGACTAATTAAAAAAAGGAATAGCCTCCCATAAGTAGGTTCCATAAGTGAAAGAGTAAAAAAACGTGGTGTAAAACTTTCCTACACCACGCAAACGGGCACTCTCTCTACCTGTTTAACTGTACAAAATCAAACTTTTTAACTTGTCCTTTTAAAACCGAAACTTTTGCGAAGTGTTCATCGATGATCTCTTCAATAATAATTTGCCCTTTTTCAACCTTTTGAAAAAACTCTGCCCCTTCTTCATTATCATCATTCATAGTAAAGCGATATGTATCAAAAATTTGACCGACTTCCGCCCCGTCATCATACCCAACACAAACCACAATGTTATCGGGTGACGCAGAAACTACCTGGCCTCGCATAAGATATCGATGTGAAAGGTCACTATTTGCGCAACCGGTTAAAAACAAAGCAAAAACTGCAAAAATTAATGTTCTAGATAGTTTATTTGTCATAATTAACTCCAATTCAAATTCAAGGGGGGTTTAAGGTTAACGTTTTCTTTTAATGGAGCTGGGAGGACTTTTATGACAGCTCCATGGTTCATGATCAAAATTGTCTTTTACATTTTGGTCACAGAATTTGTAATAACTTTCTTTGGTATGAGTCCACCAATCATTATTCATATCTGCACCATGCTTCCTAATAACATCCTCAATACCATCGAGGTTCAAATTGACAGCATCGTAAGCTAAATGAATAGTCTGTTTCTTTCTATTGAATGAAACTTCATCTAGCCCGAACATTTGGTCAATTTCTTCAATTAATGCATCAATATTTTCATTAGAAACATTTGATAATTTTAGATTTCTAACTACCAAGTTATTTTCTCTTACACCAACTCTATGATCTAAATCAGTCATAATCGTCTCCTTTTTAGTGATTGTGTTTATCCACTGATTGCTTATCAGTCGCTTTTCCTAATCCAATATTAGGGATCATGGTTTCCATCATATTGACATGATGTTCAGCCATGTTTATTTGCTGTTCAATAGATTTATCAGTCATTTTTCTATGCATTATTTGCATCATTTTAATCATCGATTTTCGATGTTTATGCATTAGCCTTTGTTGCTTTACAGGGTCACGTTCTTGCTTTACAGCCAGGATTTGTTCCTTCAAAGCGAGCATATTGCTGTGCATCTTTTCCATATTTTCATGAGTCATTGCCATGTTGTTGTGCATACTTTTATCCGTGTTTGATTCAAGTGCACAAGCACTAAGAGGAATATGCAAGATTCCAATTGCGACAATCGACTTAATTAATGTTTTCATTTGATTTTCCTTCTACACTAGCTGAAAAGCGAGGTATCCAAGCTGGAGTTTTCGACATGTAAGATAAGTATTCATCACCAAATTCACTGATTACTTTGACTTCTTCTTTATTGGCGAGTCGTACATAAACCACAACCAAAATAGGAAACATTACAACAGTTGGAATGGTAGGCCATTGGAGAAGAAAGCCAAACATGATCAAAATAAAGGCAATATATTGTGGATGACGACAACGAGCATACCAACCTGATACAGCTAACATTCCGGTTTTCTGAGCTTGATGAAGTACATTCCATGCAGATGAAAGCATAAAGAAGCCGAAAATAATTAGGACATTACTCGTAATATGTAAAGGGTCCCAATGTGCATTTCCTTCAAAGCCAAATATTGTATGCAACAAGTGACCATTATCATGAGCTAAAAAGTCAATGCCAGGATAATTTTCAGTTAACCAGCCAGAGAGAAAATATATGGTTAATGGGAAGCCATACATTTCTGTAAATAGCGCAACAATAAATGCTGAAAATGCACCCAAAGTTCGCCAATCAGTTTTTGTTTGTGGTTTTGCAAAACTAAAGGCAAAGAAAATGAAGATAGCAGAATTTATAATCACTAATGTCCATAAGCCGTAATCTGAATCACCGTGCATTTTCATTCTCCTTATGCTCTTTCTCTTCTCGACCTGTTTTAAGACCTTCAATATAACCATCTCTATAGGAGTTATTTTTATCCGTTAACTCGCCAAATGATTCCTGAGAAGCTTTCTCATGCGAGTTATCTTCATCATGTCCATGTTTACCATGACTTCCATGCATAAATACGTGCATTAAAGGACATAGCAATAAAATCAAAAAAGGCAAATAATCGAAAAAATGTTGGCTGTGTTCAACCAACAAAAAATAAGATGCTGCACCAATTAAGCCTAGTGCAGCCCATCCTGTAGGTGTTGCCCAAAATGAACGCGGTTTATTACTCATATTTACCTCCAGAAAACTCAACTAAATTTAAATTTTTCATTTGTGCAGGTACTTTTTTAACCTTCATAAATATCGCCTAATCAACTACCAAAGTACCCTTATACATTTTCATTGGGCAATGAAACGAGTACTCTCCTGGTGACAAAGAAGGTAGATCTATCGTTTTATTACTGTTGACAGGTAGTTCTTCACTTATTTCAATGTCCGGAAATATGACCGTTGCGGCACACGGACTACCATCTTTTCTGAAAAACTTAAGTGAGTTTTTTTTACCTGCTTCTACTTTTATTTTTGACGGTTGATAAACCCCATTATTTACAACAATAATGAGATTTTTCTCATTTAGATCAACAGCTCTTGCTGGCTTATATAACCAAAACCACCAGACTATTAGTCCAATAAGCACTATTCCCAATAAATTTACTATTAACATTTAAAACTCTCCTTCCTACCAACTTAGTGCTCTTTAGGCGTAAATAGACGTAATCGATTGGCATTACTTACAACGGTCAGCGATGAAAACGCCATCGCAGCTCCTGCAATTACAGGGTTTAATAACAGTCCGAATAATGGGTAAAGTATCCCTGCGGCAAAAGGAACTCCTGCAACGTTGTAGATAAATGCACCAAAGAGATTTTGCTTTATATTGCGCAAAGTAGCTTTACTGACAGCAATAGCATCAGCAAGTCCATGTAATGATCCTCGCATCAAAGTAATATCGGCACTTTCAATAGCGACATCTGTACCAGTACCAATGGCAAAACCAACATTGGCTAATGCCAATGCAGGAGCATCATTAATACCATCTCCAGTCATGCCAACAATTTCATCTTGAGATTGCAGTTCAGCAACTTTATTAGATTTGTCTTCTGGAAGAACTTCTGCAAAAACTTCCGTAATACCCACTTTCTTGGCGACAGCATTCGCTGTGGCTCTATTGTCACCAGTAAGCATTACTACTCTAATACCATTAGCTTTAAGTCTATTGATTGCTTCAATAGAATCTTCTTTAATGGGATCGGATACCGCAATAATCGCAGCAAGTTTATTATCAATCGCTAAGTACATTGGCGTTTTTGCCTCATCAGCTAACTCTTGTGCTTTTGCAACAAACTCACCTAGAAAAACGCCTTTTTTCAACATCAATTTCTGGTTTCCAAAAAGCAATTGTTGATTATTAAGATTGGCTTCTACACCGTGTCCAGCAATGGACTGAAAACCACTAATATCCTCAAGATCAATTCCTTTCGAAATTGCTGAATCAACAATGGCCTGTGCAAGTGGGTGTTCAGATCGACTTTCAATACTAGAGGCAACAGTTAAGATGTATTTTTCTGTATGTGATTTATCAGCAATAATTATATCGGTTACCGTTGGAGCACCCTCAGTAATCGTTCCTGTTTTATCTAAAATCATTGCTGTAATTTTTGATGCTGTTTGTAATGCTTCCCCATTGCGAATAAGCACACCTGCTTCAGCAGCTTTGCCAACACCGACCATCACTGACATTGGAGTCGCTAGACCAAGCGCACAAGGACAGGCAATAATCAGAACGGTTGTTGCAGAGACCACCGCAAAAGCTAATGTTGGCTCAGGGCCAAAATTTAACCATACTAAAGCGCTAACAATAGAAATAATCATAACGACAGGCACAAAATATGCGGAAATAATGTCGGCTAAGCGACCAATAGGTGGTTTTGAGTTCTGTGCTCTTTTAACCATATTAATAATTTGTGCTAGCGCTGTATCTTTTCCTACCCTTGTAGCTTCGAATAAAATTGAACCTGACTTATTTAACGTACCTGCTACTACTTCATCTTCTTCAGACTTTTCCGCAGGCATCGGTTCTCCTGTTAGCATAGATTCATCTATTGAAGTGTGCCCCTCAATTACAACACCATCAACGGGAATTTTTTCTCCTGGCCTTACACGTACTATGTCATTTAATAAAACCTGCTCAATGGCAATATCAACTTCCTGCTCATCTCGCAAAACACGCGCTGTTTTAGCTTGTAAACCAATCAAACGTCTAATTGCTTCACTTGTTCTTCCTCGCGCTTTTACTTCTAATGCTAATCCCAAATCAATTAAACCAATGATCATCGCTGTAGCTTCAAAATAAACATGTCTTGCCATTTCAGGGACTGCCATAGGAAAGAAAACAACGACCATGGAATAAATCCATGCAGTACCTGTTCCCAGTGCAATCAACGTGTCCATATTGGCACTATGATTTGTAAATGATTTCCAAGCACCAACATAGAAATGCTTTCCTGCAAAGTACATAATGGCTGCGCATAAGATGCCAATAAATAGCCATATCCCACGCTCTAACGTTGTATCGACGGTCATTGGGCCGCCTGCAATACTATAAATCATCAAGGGGACCCCTAATCCAAGGGCGATCCACATTTTTTTCATTAAACTTGAATAGTACTTTTGATCTGCTATTTCTTTTTCATCTATTAATTGATTATCATTCGCTTCATTAGCTGATTTAGCGTTATAGCCTATGGATTCAACAGCCTTTATAAGAACATTGGAATCAGCTTTTCCTGTAATAGAAACAGTCCTTAAAGCAAAATTCATTTCAGCATTAACTACACCATTTACGCTCTTTAATATTGCTTCAATTTTACCAACGCAACTTGCACAGCCCGCACCTTCAATAATCAACTCTTGAGTGCTTTTCTTCTTAATATCTCCCTCAATATTATTCATTCTGACCTCCTTGAACTAGATGACAGAGCATATCGCGCGTTGGCAATTTATTAGGTTTGCATTTCCAGTCATCAATTGATTTTCTTAATTTTTCTCGCAATGCTAAAGCATCATTAAATTGTTTCTCCGTCACGGTTAGCCTATGCTCTACAATTTCACGAACTAAAGGGCAAGCAGTACTACCACTGTCAGCCACAGATAATATTTCCTTGATTTCTTCTATAGAAAAATCTAGCTGTCTAGCACTAAGAATAAATTTCAGTCGTTGCTGGGCTGCTTTACTATATGTTTTATAACCATTTTCGGCATTTTTAATTGGTAGAATAAGCCCAATTCTGCTGTAGTAACGCACCGTATCAGGAGTTGTATTCATAGCTGTTGCAAGCTCAGATACTTTCATCACATTATTCCTCATTCATAACATGTAAACAGAGTGCCTCTAAAACACTGTGCTTAGCTTACGCCTGTGTCTAAGACACAAGTCAAGATAGTAATTTTGGAAACTTAGAGTAAGCTGTTAGGTTAAAAACACAGAATTAGACAAACGAGTGAATTAACTAGCGCTATATAGCTCAACAGCTTAAAAATTATTGAATCGAATTACGTATTAAAGACGTAATGATCCTAAGGATTAAATATGAATTGGAGGTTTAAAAAGGTGCAGATATACACCGGAATCAAAATATTCGTTTTGTGATATGAATCTATGTCCATGATCGGTAAAAAGTATATATTCCTGTTCTATAGACTGAGTATATGCTGAAATGCCAGAGCCAAAACAACTCCCCATTTCAATACAGCTACAATCTCCAGAGTCACAGGAAATGCAATCTTCATGGGAAGATTTATTATCTTTTGACATAGAATCATGGTCATGCATCGCCATGTCTGCGGACAAGAGAGAGTCTTTATCGGAACTTACAATAGTACTTTTTTCCATATCATCACAAATCATAGGTGCATACGATGCAAAACTTTGTTGAGTAAACAACAAAATTATTACAACCGCTATAACACTTTTAAATTTGCACACAATATTAACCACAATATAAGTCTCTCACGCATTTCATACTAGTTTATTTCGCAAACTTTGTCATGTTTTAAATCAAAGAATTATGTTAAATCTCGGTCAAATTCTGATAAAGAACATTTCGTTAATTTTTCTTTTAATATCTAACGGCAAACATACTGAATGAACCGTAAGTTGCCGTTATTATTAAGTTGTTAATATACGATTCTTAATTCCTTAAGAAATCTATAATTGCTTTAATATCTTCCTCACTCATTGGATATTTAGGCATTGCCGATGCCGCATTATTGAACTTAGGGTCCATCAACTTATTTAAAATAAACGTTTCACCTCTATTTATTACAACGTTGTCTAGTGAGGGTCCCAATTTACCGCCTTCACCTTTTAATTGATGACATCCCTGACATCCAAATTGGGTAACCAATTCTGCACCTGATCTAGTAGTAGTTCGATTTTCATAATCTCTTGCATTTCGAACATCTGCCGTTAATGTACTGGCCAAGAAAGCTTCAACCGCTAATGCTTCTTTGCCTGTCATATGTGCTTTTGCTCTCATATGAGGAATAACCACCGACCACTCTTTTTTGGAGTATTCTTCAGCAGGACGTGCATTATGACAACGAGCACAGTTTTCACTATAGGCTTTTGCTCCTTCAGCAACTAACTCAGGATCACTAACATGTTGTGCCTGTATAGAAAAAGTGTTTAGTGTTAGAGCAAGAAATGTAAACATTATTTTAATTAATTTCATAATAGTTCTCCTTTAAAAGCCGAAGGCTAATTGTAAGAAAATGCGGTCATCGGGTACTGTTGTATGACTAGCTGCTTCATTGTCGATTGAGGTACTTTCAGCCCCTAGCTTTAACACGGCACTTGGCTCTAACCAATAATTTACACCGTAATAAACTCGACTCCCCGTTTTTCCTCCATCTTCTTCAAAATCATGATCAACACTACCGTCAAAGTCAGATTCAATATCAGAGTAACGTACAACAAATTCGACTGGATTTAACCACGCCTTTCCAAGTTGCCTAGCCTGCCAAGTCCCTTGAATGTACCATCCACGCTTGTCAAAGTCTTTGACCCACTCTTCACCATGACCTTCTTCTTCACCTTCTTCTTCCCCCTCTGTTTCAGCAGTTGAACCAAATATTTCTCCTCTTACACTGGCGTAACTACCTACCCAATTAAAATCAATATTATATGCGTTATAGTCTAAATCACCATCGTCACTATAGGCTCCACTATAATAAGACATGCCGATTTCCCACTCAGGTAGAAATGCATACGCAATTCTTCCGCCAAATGCCATAGAATCGTTGTTATCACCTTTTTTAGATTCTATTTCGACACCTCCGCCATGATCTCCTTCCTCTTGGCGTGGGCCACTGACTGTATAAAAATCAGTAAAAACTCGCCCTGCATCACCTAAATTCCACGTATTCGCAATATTGATTCCTGTATCATTCCAGATGCCTGTCACACCACCTAAAGCGCCATTTCCTCCGTGGCCACCATATATACCAGGGTTGCTAGCAGCTTTATTTATCCAGCTTGGATGCAGGTTCGCACCAAACTGGCCAAATGGTAGTAAGAACTTACCTGCGGTGATAATGGTATTATCATTATAGAAGTAATGCATATTTGCATACTCAAGCTCTGTTTCTGTTTCGCCTTCGGCATTAGTACTGAACTCTAGTTCCGCTTCAATATGAATTTTTTCTGACATTTGAAACAAGAAAATAGGAACGAATCGTGCCACGACGTTATTTTGAACGTCATTACCTTCTTCATCTTTCATATTGGATTGTTCAATATATGTCACATCGCCATATCCCGCTATGGCTAAACGGCCAATATCTAAAGCAGAACTTTCTTGTGCTGTAGCACTTGTCAACATAGATATTGAAATGGCTGTTGCTACAGCCGATTGGAGAATTACCTTTTTCATGGTATCACCTTAGTATTATGTTTTAGCATGCGGTATCCCTCATGCTTAATGAATTTAAAAATGAAAATATAAATGAGTTGTAGAGCAAGAAGTACACTATGATTTTTTAACCAAAATCATCGTAGCGGTAATAAATATGCTCTAAACTTTTTAAGAATTTAGGAAGCGGCTAACCTAAAAATAGGCACACTGATCCCATATCAAGTAATGATCGGAGGTCTGTAGGGGTTCGATTGAGGCTGAGATACAAAGTTTTGGCTTAGATTTTTAGAAGCTGTAGTTATTACAGGTAGATAATCTGATAAATCTGTATCTTGCAATAATGATGAGTTTGTTTGCCCTGTTAGTTCTTGCATACAATCACAATCAATACAATGACAGTTATCCATTGTGGTCAAATCACGATTGATATGCTTTTTATCAATAATTTTATTTTTATATTGATAACTACTGTCATGATGATCATGAATATTCACAGCGTTATTTGAAGAAGTTAGTACACTTGAATTCATAGCCATTTCAGAACATAAATGAATAGCTGTAGCAAATACTTGTCCATTTATAGACAAATATATAAATATGAAAAACAGCCAATTCAATCGATGTCCCATGGACGCATCAATCCTCATTTATTAGTCAATGAAAAGATAATTTATATCATATTTATGCTAAAAACATTGATTAGAATCAAAAACATAATAACCTTAATAACTTTATGGTTAATATATCTTCAGCCATCAACACTTTTTGAACTTAAGTAAAAACTATTGAGGCATATGCATAAGTTTTTCCAATTCATCCATGTTTATCAATTTATTTTCATCTAAATTTATATAGCGAGTAGAGTAATATAAACACGTGTCCTCTACCTCTTTTCTTAATAACTCTTCCCTTTCAACAGAGTTAATTTTCTTTTGAAGTAAAAGAATAAAATCATCTCCAAATATTCTAAATACAAGATGATTTTCTTCTAATTTTTGTAAAGCGTTAACAATCCTTGTCAATTTTTCATCTCCTTTATTCCAGCTAAACTCTGAATTGTATTGTGAGAAATTATGAACTCTTATTAACAGGGCATATCGATATTTTTTTAATTCTTGTTTCTGTTTTGACAACAAAAGTTCCAGGTATCTTTGATTATAAGCATGTGTCACATTATCTTTATAAAAATATGAAAAACGTTCGTGCTGCAAGTCAGACTCAGGTAACTGAGATATTTTTCGATCCGTATCAACTTTAGCTAAGACATTAATTGCAGACTTAACAATGGTAGGATTAAATTGTCGGCCACTTAACTCAGAAATTTCTTGAATTGCTTCTTGGACAGACTTTCGTCCTTTATAAATTCTATCTGTAGTCATAGCATCAAAACCATCAGCCACAGTAAGGATTTGAGATAAAAAAGGAATGTCCTCACCCTGAAGCCCCTGAGGATAACCGGAACCATCATAATACTCATGATGATGTCGTACTATTTCCGCAAGATCTTTATAAATTGATACCTTTGAGAGAATTTCGTAGCTTGTTGTTACATGGTTTTTAATGATCTTGTATTCTAAATCACTTAATTTACCTGGCTTTAATAAAATAGAATCTGGAGTTGATATTTTTCCTATATCATGGAGCATTGACGCTCTATAAAGTAACTCTTTATTGTTCATTGAAATATTTAACTCTTCAGCGAGTAACATTGCATATTTTGCCACTCTTTGAGTATGACCCGCAGTATAGCTATCACGCTTTTCGATTATATCGACTAAATTGAAAACACTTTCTTCATAGTTTCTCAATTTCTTACTCACCGCACTGCTCGTTTTTCTATAACCGTAAATAATTGTCGCAATGCCTAGTAACCAAATAACTCCTAAGTTTCTTATCATACTCCAGGCATGTAAATAAGCATCAGATAAATAACTACTCATATTCATGGAAACAAAAATTCCACCGACAAAGTTAATCGAATTTTCTAATTCAATTAATTTACATATAGAGCAATCGATATCCGGTTTAATCGGCTCTACAACTCTTAAAAATGAGTTTTGGTCTACATTGTCAACAAAATAGGTTTTGGATTTCTTTTCAATTAAATTATTAAGTAATTTACTTTGCCACCCCTCTAAAGAAGTTTTCTCAGGTTCACGTTTGACACTCTCATTGACAACGATTAAAAACAGTCTTGGCGACCCAATATCAAGTTCTATATATACAACCCCGTTACTGGGTTTTAATACTTTTAAGACCAACTGTTGCGCTAAAGCCTTATTATGAGGTTGAAGATCATTTGTTAATAACTTTAGTAAAGCATTTAAATGATTGATTGCAGAAAATGCATCTTCTTTTGCATTATTCAAAGCACTTTTTTTTGATGATATAACTAAGTTTGAAGTTAAAGTAGTAACGATGATTGTCCAAATTATCGTTACAATTAATGCAACTTTTTTTAATGGTTTCATTTTAATAATCATACTCTGACTCCTGAGCTTAAATCATCAAGCGACCAAAGACATTGAATATTTATGGATACAAACTATTCCGTCATTTGAGCTAATGACTAATAAATACTCATCTTCAAAAATAACAACACCTACACCATAAGAATGTTTGTACTTCGCTGCTTCTATGTGCTTTGCATTCCACAAAATATTATTCAATTTAAGGATTAAGCCAATAAAACCAAAGCTGCGCACCTTACAGATAATTTCTCTTGTCGATAGATTCCAATCTATTGTTCTTTCTTGAATCTCTATTAGAGGTAAATACGAGTGCTCAGTTTGAGCTTTTGCATTTCTATAGTACCTATCAAGATCAGTAAATAGTTCTTTTACTAAGTTAACTGCCTCAATATGAATCTTCATCATTACGGTGGTAATTGATTCGTTCTTTAAAATAGGTACGTCAGACTGTAAAATTACATCCCCCCCATCTAGAACATTTGTTAGTTTATGAATGGATACACCTGAATAGTCAGGTAGCTTTATTAAGTAAGGTAAAGGAGTTGGCCCTCTACCTTTAGGTAATTTTGTTGGGTGTATGTTAATGGCATACTTAACACCTACTTCAGGCAATAAGTGTAAATATTCTGCAACTATAAACATAGTTACACCTAAAGAAACTAAATGCTCAAGCTCTTCCTGATCGGGCTTATGCTCGAATGATGGAATTTTATTTCTATTGCATAACTTTGCTATAGCTGAAGAACCATATGTAGGTGTATTCATGTACACTCTAACTATCTCAAAACCATCTTCAATTAGTGACTTTAAGCAAGAAGAGAACATGTTATTACCGAAATAAGCTATTTTCATAATGTTTTCCAAAACTTAACATTTCTAACATGATTCTTTTCAATAGAGTCAATGTGAAAGTAATTCTATAAATATTTGAACATTGCTGTTTAACTAATTTATTCACCTAAAACTCCAATCTTATTCAGCAATATTTGATATATAACTCACAACTTAAATGCTATGAGTTATATCATCAGTGCTTTACTTTTTATTTCTACTTGAAGAGTGGGTATGCACAACTTTCCACATATCATCTATTTTACGAAATAGAAATGTTTGAAAGCCTGTTTTATCAAAAGTTCGACCATTTTTATTTACTTTCCCTTTTACGCTAGTATCAGCAATTGCCCATGCAAAACTTTTATCCTCCCCCTCAAAGTGAATTTCTACTTCACTAAAATCTAGCTTTAAATACGCTAGTGCATCTTTTTCAGGTACGACATGATGATTTACCAATGAATCTAACCCTCTATTTTGCCCACCACCTTCGATATATCTAGCGCCATCAAAATCAAGAAAACTTCTTCTAAAAGGTAAGCTATCTCCGTTTTCCCAACCATATTTTATGCTTGAAATTATATCGATAATCGCTTCTCTGTCTTTGTTACTATGATCTTTTTCATCATGTGCAATTGATGAAAAACTCATTATTAACACTAATATTGCAGTAATAAATTTATACATGTTCAACCTTATTTAATTATTTGTTTTATTATTTTTTAAGTTAATGAGACCAATGAATATGAGAGATTTTCCAACCCCCTTCTTTTTTCAAAAGCACCATGCTTTCCATTCCTTCACTGTTAACCGCTTTACCTTTATATTGCCCCGTTAACCTTGTTCGTGACATTGAATATGCAGTACTACCTAAAACCCTAACACTGTGTTCAAGTATCTCAATATCAAGATCTGCTAAATATTCCATATCGGCATACATATGGTGGTTTGCATAATCATCGGCAGAGCGCTCAACTCGTCCGCCCTCATATATAATGACATTATCGTCTAGAAACCCTCTCGCTTTATCCTTTTGCCCCTGCTGGATTGCCTGATGAAATTCTATGACGACTTTACCAGCGTCTGTTTTTAAACCTTCTGATTCAAAATGCATGTCAACACTCTTTTCAGAATTGGGTTGAGCATATGCAGCATTAAAAGAAAAAATAGCTGCAAAAACCACCATAAATATATGAATAATAATTCTTTTCATGTTCATCTCGTAAATTTTATATTAGTTAGAAAACGTTGTTTTTTGAGGACGTATATGCTTCGAAGAACATCGTCTATTGATAAAAATCATTCTCAAAATTCAACAGTCCATAATCATTAGTCAACTGCTGTAAGCACTTGATACTGCTCAGGTGTTAATGTTGGCAAACGCTTAAGAAAAGCAACCATTGCCCATATTCTTTCATCACTATGTGTTTTACCCCATGCTGGCATCCCTGAAGCTTTAATCCCATGCTTAATCACCCAAAAGTTCTTGCGTGTTGATTGCATTTCATCGCCATGTTCATGCCCTTTATGACTATCATCTGCGACAGCTAAATTAGGTGGCGCTGGATATAACCCTAAGCTCATATCACTCTCATTTTGACCCGGTTTTAAATGGCAGCTAGAGCACATATACTCGTAATCAACTCCACCTGTCAGTAACAATTCAGGATCACTTAAGTCTGGAACTTCAATTGAGTGAGCAGCTTTTTTAATAGACGTTTCTCTAGTTTCTTCTAGAAGCCAATAAACAAAGTCACTATGGGGTTCATCAGCAGCTACATCTACAACTCCTGAGTACATAACTGCCGCTACGCCACCGACTCCCAAAATTATTAATATCAATAGTAATTTAAGAATTTTCATAACATTTCCTTCATAGTAAAAGTTACTTAATACCCACACTTGTACTAAGTAACTCCCAAAATCTAATTAATGGTTTTTATGATCATCTTTTTTCATTTTCTTTTCTTTCATTTTGCTGTGATCCATTCCTTTCATTTTACTATGATCCATTTTGTTCATTGATGCTTTACCTTGCTTCATGCACTTTTTCATCATTGCTACTGCAACTGGATCTTTCATATCCATCTTACTGTGGTCCATCTTGCTGCAATCTGCCTTTTCAGCCTTCTTTGCATGCATTGATGGGTCATGTGCTGCGACAGTGACTGATAAAGTTATTGCTGGTACTAATATCAATGCGATTTTAGTTAAAGTTTTCATGGTTTTCTCCTGAGTTAGTAATTAAAATTCTAGTTAAATTCATCAAATGCAATGTTACTTGCATCTACATTTTTCGTTTTAAGTAAGTTGATTGTTTCTGACATCATTTGAGCTGGACCACATAGGTAGAACTCAATGCCTTTGAGTTGACAAATATTGTCAATATTGGAGGCTAATATGTCTTGAATATACCCTTTTGCCCCTGACCAACCTTCAGGTGGTTTTGACAATATGGGATAATAGTGAAAGTTTGCTTTTTTTCTTGAAAGATTGAAAAAGTCCTCTTTGTATAACAAATCTTCTTCAGTTCTAGCGCCATAAAAAAAGTAGATATCTCTATTTACTTTTCTCCCTTTATGTAAAAGATTAAGTTGTTCTTCTATCAATGATTTTAATGGAGCCATCCCAGAACCAGCGCCAATAAACATCATTGGCTTATTACTTAGCTCTTTTGCAAAGAAGCTTTCAATAGGTCCTACAGCTTCTATTGTTTCTCCTACCTCTAGATTACATATATAACTAGAGCCAACACCTGGCAATACAGTTTTGTTTGGAGCATTCTGAATTTTGACTGTAAACACTAATTCATTAGCACCATCTTCAATTTGCCCATTTCCATTTGCCAAAGAATAGTTTCGACTACAAGCTTGGTGCTCATACTCTAAGCACTCAATATCATGCCAATAGCGTTTGAACGCGTCTGGAAGACGCGATGGAATAGATATTCCTTTTGCAGGAGGAATATGGAAACGCATATGAGCACCAGCTTTAAATTTGATATTTTCATCACCTACAGGCTTAAAGCGGAGTTCTTTAATAAATGGGCTAACAAATTCACTATGCGTTAATTCCAGCAAGTATTTTTTGGCTTTGTTAGTAACCAGAGTATCAATTAATGCTAGTTTTTCTGCTTCCATAGCATCATGTTGGCAGGCTAAACGAAAACCTTGCTGTAATTGTTCGTCAGTAAAGTGAGCATGATCAGCCGAAGTAACTTTAACCTTCCCGTCAAGACGTACTCTACACTGCCCACATGTACCCCCACCGCCACAGTTTGATGGTAACGCAATGTCATGTTCCACTAGTCCATCGAGTAAGTTTGTCTTAGTAGTTACATCAAATTCCCCCAAGGACTTCTGCTCTTTATCAAACAGCGCTAATTTTCGTTTATTATTGCTAAAAGTCACTTTGTATTGCCCATTGAAAGCCAATTCAATAGTCCAAATAAAGCCAGTTAGCGAAAAGAAAAGAGTGAAGATCGCAAAAACAATGATTTGAGCATTATTAAAACTTCCCTCGGTGCCATAATCCATAAAGTGCAACATAAAGAAAATATCAACGAAACGTTTATCATCATTACTATGCTTAACAATACGTCCAGAACCAGCGTCTACGTATACACTGGTGTTAACCTCATCAGCATAGTTAACCTGCCACACTTCATTTTGCTCACGAGGTATATCCTCATAAGGTGGAGATAATTCAGTAGCACTTATGACTCTTCCTTGACCTTTATAAGAAGATTGCGCCAGTTTCCTCGCCATAGCCTCATCAATAATTGCTGGCTCAGCGGTATAGGCATCAACCAAGGAATATTCATTTTTGAAATGACTGTATAAACCTTTTGTGTGAGTTAATAAATAATACGGCTGTGCTAACAAAGATATTTGCTTTATCGACACAACTTGCTTAGCTTTTGATAAAATAAGCTTAGGCTCAACCAGCTTATTAATATCTAGCTGAGCTTCAGCGGGGCGTTGACGATATTGATTTCCTGATGCTTTTTCATGATCCATCAAGTTAAAATACAGCCCTGTTCCTAGCCAGAGTAATAGCTGTAAACCAACTAATAACGATAACCACTTATGTAGCTTTTTTAGGAGTAACATTATTTAGTTCCTCCCAAAATAGTATTTGAATTACTTCTTTTAAAAATAACGAAGTAACTCAATACAGCACCAAATAGGGAAGCAAGAATTGAAAAAAGTGTGAACCAAAAAAGTAATTGATTACTTGGATCTTCCTCTTCGTAATCCATGACATGCAAACTAAACATCAAATCAAATATTCGCCAAAATTCATGACGCTTACTAACAAGTTTCCCTGTCTGCTCTGAAACATAAATAGTCGGATTGCCAAAACCATCAAAGTTAACTCGCCAAGCAGGTAATACTCGACTGCTGAGTTCAATTGGAGGATTTTCAGTGATCAGTTCAACATCAGTAGCATCTCCATCACCACTGTAGTAGTGCTTTGCTGCTTTAATTGCTTCATTCGCACTTAAGGGAGATAGCTTCTCCCCATCAATGGCATTAACAACAACCTTTTTGTCATTTTCACTAAATCGATAAACAACTTGATCAATGAAAACTTCAACAGCAATATTTTGTGCGTCAGGATACTCCTGACGCAACAAAGCTAAAGGGTAGGTGATTTTATTGGCATCAACTTTTGTTTGGTGGTTAACCACCAAACTATCGCCATGAATGTAGTCGATATCAAAAATGACCATATAGGCACCTGATACCGACCAGATTAAAAACTGTACACCCAAAAATAACATTAACCATCGATGAAATTTTCGGCTAGTTTTTAATAATTTCATACTGTTACGCCTTTTTATCCGTACTTTTTACAGATGACGAACGCCATAGATAAAACAGTGCAGGCAAAACCAGTAGTGTCAAAATCACCGCACTTAGCATACCGCCCACCATAGGTGCAGCAATACGACTCATCACTTCTGAGCCAGTGCCTGTACCATATAAAATAGGCAATAGACCAACAATAATGGCGGCTGCTGTCATCATCACTGGACGAACTCGTAAACCAGCACCATGTAACACCGCTTGAAGTACATCAGCTTTAGTGGTCGCAATATTCTTTGTCTGATGATCTGAAACCATTTCCTGATAGGACTGGTTCAAATACACTAGCATGATCACTCCTATCTCCACTGCAACACCTGCTAATGCGATAAAACCAACACCAACAGCTACCGAAAAATTATATCCTTGCAAATACATTAGCCAGATACTACCCACCATTGCCAAAGGTAATGTACCCATGATCATGGCTACTTCAATAATATTTCTAAAGTTAAGATAAAGTAGAATAATAATGATGAACAAGGTTAGCGGTACAACATAGGTCAACTTAGCTTTTGCACGTTGCATATACTCATATTGACCAGCCCAAGCGATAGAGTAGCCAGCAGGTAATTGCAGTTTATCCGCCACAACTTTTTGAGCATCGACAACATAAGTTCCAACATCCACACCTTCAATATCAACAAATGCCCAACCATTTAAGCGTGCATTCTCAGACTTAATCCCCGGAGGACCGTCCTCAACTACCACATTAGCAACATCACCTAATGAAATTCGTTGTCCATTAGGTGTAACTATTGGCAATAATGACAATTGCTCAGGAGAATCACGATAGTCTTGAGGGTAGCGTAAGCTAACCGGGTATCGCTCTAAACCCTCAACTGTTTTAGTGACATTCATGCCACCAATAGCTGTGGCAACCACTTGCTGAATTTCACTAATATTTAAGCCATATCGAGCAGCTTTAGCTCGCTGAATATCAACTTTAACGTATCGACCACCTGCAACACGCTCTGAATAAACTGATGCGGTGCCTGGTACATCTTTCAAAATGACTTCCAACTGTTTACCAATATCCTGAATCACTGATAAATCAGGCCCTGCTACCTTGATACCAACAGGCGTTTTAATCCCCGTTGCAAGCATATCTATACGCGTTTTAATTGGCATTACCCACGCATTGGTTACTCCCGGAAGCTTAACTAAGGTATCTAACTCTTTTTTCAAGCTATCCGTAGTAACACCTTCACGCCACTCTGATTTAGGTTTTAACTGGATAAAGGTCTCTATCATTGTCAAAGGTGCGGGATCTGTCGCAGTTTCTGCTCTACCAACTTTACCAAACACGGTTTTTACCTCTGGAACCGTTTTTATCAATTTGTCCGTTTGCTGAAGAAGTTGACGAGCCTGTCCTATTGATATGCCAGGATAGGTTGTTGGCATGTACATCAAGTCGCCTTCATCAAGCGGAGGTATGAACTCACTACCAATTTTATCCAGCGGGTAAATACCAATAGCCAATACAGCCAGTGCAGCCACTAACGTAGTTTTTGGAAAACGTAAAACAGTTTTTAAAGCTGGCATGTAGATAAAGGTTAAAAATCGATTAACCGGATTTTTATGTTCAGGGAGGACTTTGCCTCGAATGAAATAACCCATCAGTACAGGCACTAGCGTTATCGCTAATGCAGCAGAAGCTGCCATCGCATACGTTTTAGTAAATGCAAGGGGTGCAAACATACGTCCCTCTTGTGCTTCTAAAGTAAACACAGGAACAAAACTCACCGTAATAATCAGTAAACTAAAGAATAGCGCTGGACCAACTTCACTCGCTGATTCTGTGACTATTTGCCAACGGTTTTCTTTGGTTAGAGGCGTTTTTTCCATATGCTTATGCATATTTTCTATCATGACGATAGCGCCATCAATCATGGCACCAATAGCAATAGCTATCCCACCAAGTGACATAATATTCGCGTTTAGCCCCTGCATATGCATAACAATAAATGCCGTTAGGATTCCTACAGGTAAACTCACTATCGCCACTAAAGAAGAGCGAACATGGAACAAGAAAATAATGCAAACTAAAGCAACAACACCAAACTCTTCCAAAAGCTTATAAGCTAAATTATCAACCGCTCGTTCAATTAACGCAGAACGATCATAAACAGGAACAATTTCTACTCCTTCAGGCAAACCTTTCTTTAGTTGCTCAAGTTTTTCTTTAACGCCATTAATCACTTGTTGAGCATTTTCACCAAAACGCATAACAACGATGCCACCAACGGTTTCTCCCTCACCATTAAGTTCAGCTACCCCTCTACGCATTTGAGGGCCAGTGCCTATATCTGCTACATCTTTTAATAGCAGCGGTGTGCCATTTTTATTTACGCCTAGTGGAATGTTCTCTAAGTCATCAACACTCTTAAGATACCCTGTAGCCCTCACCATATATTCGGCTTCAGCCATCTCAACAACAGATGCACCTATTTCTTGGTTACCTTGCTTTATCGCCATTTGAATATGCGAAAGTGGAATACCAAAAGCTCGTAACTTATCGGGATTAATTCTAACTTGGTATTGTTTTACCATACCGCCCAAGGCAGTAACTTCAGAAACACCGGGTACAGTTTGTAACTCGTATTTTAAAAACCAATCTTGTGTACTTCGTAATTGGCTTAAATCATTGTTTCCTGTTTTATCAACTAAAGCATACAAGTAAACCCAGCCTACACCTGTTGCATCTGGTCCCAATTGAGGTCGAGCGTTGCTAGGTAAGCTCGGAGCTACTTGACTTAAGTATTCAAGTACACGTGAACGTGCCCAATATAAATCAGTATCTTCATCAAAAATTACGTAAACATATGAATCACCAAAAAAAGAATATCCTCTCACAGTGACAGCACCTGGTACTGAAAGCATTGCTGTTGTCATTGGATAAGTAACCTGATCTTCAACAACTTGTGGGGCTTGACCAGGGTAGCTTGTCTTAATTATCACTTGCACATCAGATAAATCTGGCAATGCATCAATAGGGGTTTTATTGACAGAGTATAAGCCAATGCCAACAATCAGAAATGTTGCTAGTAATACAAAAAAACGATTACCAACGGACCAACGTATAATAGAAGCAATCATAATCTAATAACTCCTATATTAATGGTTAGAGTGATCAACAACAGGAGCTTCTAATATTGAAGCATCACCTTGTTCATCACCTTGCCCAATAGGGGCTATTTCAAAAATAACAAAATGATCACCACGCACTTCAAATGTAAACTTAACTTCCATACCTTCAGAAAGCCCTTCAAGAGTCACATCATGACCTGTAATAAAATCTAACGTAGCCGCTGGTCGTCCCCACTTTTTAATTGCAGAGCGACTGATATTGATCATACCGTGATCAATCATTAATGAGTTGATAGTACCCGTGACAGTCGCTGATGGTGTGTCTGATCCATCTTCGCTATCTTGAGTCATATCATCCGCTTGTGTTTCGTCAGGAACATGGATACTGCTAATGTTATAATCACCACTTTCTGTTTTTGTCACTTCAACGTGTAAACTGAGTCCTTCGCTAAGTGCTGTAAAATCAACATTATCTGTTGCTATGAAATCCATAGTCATTTCTGGCCACTCCCATTCAGGTATAGCTTCGTGAGATAAAGTCAACATTTTGTGATCTGCCATCATACTTTCAATACGTGCTTGTACCCATACTGAAGATGGTGCTGAAACATCGTTTTCAGCAGTATCATTATTCATACGTTTAAAATCAGAAGACTTGCTAGATTCAGAATCAAGTAAAAACTGTGCTGAACTAACAACCTTTTCACCATCACTTAACCCTTCAAGTATCTCAACACTTTCACTGTCGTAACGACCGACAGAAACAGCGACTGATTTGAAACTTCCTTCTCCTAAAGCAAGTACAACCCTATCTTGATTTCCTGTCCTGATTAACGCCTCTTTAGGAATCAATAACGCTTGCTCATCACCTGTTGTGTGAATCGCTATTTGGGCAAACATATTAGGCTTAAATTCACCGTCTTCATTCTTAAAGCGAAGACGCACTTTTACCGTTCGAGTTTTTGCATCCAAGGTTGGATATATGTAATCAACATTACCTTGCCAAGTTTTTCCAGGAAGATAATCAAGGGTCATCGTAACTGGAGTTCCTGTTTTTACTTGTCCTGCTTGCCTTTCAAATACTTCACCCTCAATCCACACCTCTGATAAGTCGCCAATTGACATCAAAGTAGAACCTGGCTTAACAAAGAACCCCTCTCGAATTTTCAAGTTTTCTACCACGCCATTTTGTGGAGCATAGAACGTAATAGTTTGCTGTACTTTTTTAGTTTCTTTTAACTTAGCAATAGCTTTTTTTGGCAATTGCAAAGCTGCTAAACGATTTTGGGCAGCACTAATTAAACGGCTATTTTTGCGATCTAACGCTAACAATAATTCTTCTTGGGCATTTACTAATTCTGGAGAATATATTTCATAAAGAGGCTGCCCTTTCTTCACGGGATCGCCAACTGCTTTAACATGAAGTTTTTCAATCCAACCTTGAACACGAGGGTGAATATGAACCAATTTATCTTCATCATAAGTGACATAACCAACAGTATTAATTTCTGTATGCAATGATTTATAACTTGCTAACGCGGTTCTTACACCCAGATTATTAACTACATCAGGCGATATTCTTATGGTTCCAGCACCTTCGTCTGGCCCTTTTCCACCATCATCATATACGGGAACCAAATCCATCCCCATCGGGGACTTACCTGGCTTGTCTCTTTTATAATTAGCATCCATTGGAGCAACCCAATAAAGCGGTTTCTTTTCATCAGTTACTGTAGAGCCAGTTTGATCACTAGCTGTAGGAGCTATAAGACTATATGCTCCAAATGTTAAAAAACCACCGATAATCATGCCAATAACAATTGGCTTAATATTATTGTTCATTATTTTTCTCCCGAAATAACAGCGAAAGCACCATTATTTGATAAATTCATAGTATTTTTAGAAACGACAGGATTTATGCTGCCTATAAAAAGGTAATTAAGTTCGAGTAATAATTTTTGCTCTTCAACGTTAAGAGTTAACTCATCTATCTCAGCATTTAGCACAGCTATTCGTGAACGAACAACCTCAGCAAAGTCGCCATCATCATTGGTATATGCAGTCAAAGAAGCTTCAGCTTGATCATGTATTTGTGGTAGCAACTTATTTCTGTACAAGCTCTGTCTATCTTTCAAACGAAGTAAACGGCCTTTTGCACTTGAATAAGATGCAAGTAATTTTCTCATCAATAGCAGTTTTTCTGTTTTTATCGCTTCAGTTTTTGATATAGCAGAGTTGACTTCCTTGTCTTGTTTGTTGTCTGTAAAAAGTGGTAGATCAAAAGTAACACCAATTGAGAATAAATCCGCTCGACTATTTCCCATTGGATCATCATCGCGATAGCCATAACTAGCATTTACTCCCCACTCTGGTTCGTATTTTTGCTTAGCTAATTTAATTCCCGTTTTTGTCGCTCTAATTTTCTTTTCAACAGCTAAAAGTGAAGGGTGATTTGCAATATACTTGGCTAATTCGCTAGGACGTAACCAACTATTTTTAAGAACTAAATTACTATTAATGAGGTCAATTTGAGGCAACTGTTTAGTCAAATTGATATTATGAAGTTCAAAATTGCTATCTACATAAGTGTCACTTTGAGTATTATTTTCAATGGAAAATTCAGTTATCCACTGAGATAACATGCCTTCAAAGCGGTTTTGTTGTTGAGCTAGAAGGTCTAAACGGTCTTCCAATCTCGTTAGCTCTAATTGCGCCCTAACAATATCCTGTTGACGAGTTTTGCCTAAAGTTGATGAATAACTAGCTTCTGCAACATCAGCTAGCTGTTCAAATAAAGCTCGATTTTTCTCTATTAATTCAATACTCTCTTGAACTCTAAAAGCATCTAGCCATAAGCTACCAACTGTTACAGCTACTTTGGATTCTCGATCTTTCCTTTGGTATGGAAATGCTTCACTTTCCATTTTGAGCTGTTCACTTTTTAATGACAAAGTATCACCACGAGGAAACATTTGAGATACTCCGACTTTAACTTGTGTCATCCCTTCCTGCCCAAAATCAAAACCATCTGTTGGCAAATTTGCTAAACCTATAGACACTTTCGGATCTGGCAAAGTACCTACGGCAGTACTCATCGATTCAATAGCATTTTGCTTATGAATATTCCCTGTTAACCATGGATCATTTTTTTGAGCAGATTTAACAGCCTTTTCAAAGGATAAAACTCTATTGGCATTGATATTAGGAATATCGCTAGCTGTTGCTGTCAAAGTAGTAAAAGCTAATAGCCCTAAACAGTATTTAATGCCAAGTCCTCTAATCTCACTTAACTTATTCATTAGAATTGTTCCTCATAAGTTTGAACATTGGCATATATTTCATATGTACCATCAGTTTTTAATAGAAGTACTCTATAAGGTTGAAATTTATCCCCCACTTCCATTCCAGGTGTGCCTACTGGCATCGCTGGAACAGACAAACCTATAACATCCTTAGGATGCTTTTCTTTTAAAAATTGATGAACGAACTTGGCTGGCACATGCCCCTCAAACGCATACCCATCTGTCGATATAGCGGTATGACAAGAGCGATACCTTGGAGCAATCCCTTTATCTTCTTTAATCTCAGTAAAGTTATAATAGTGATGAACCTTTGATTCAAACCCTTGTTCTTCTATATGGCTAATCCATTTTTTACAACAACCACATGAAGGACTTTTATATACTTCTAAAAGGATCGGTTGATACTTAGCGTTTTGTGATTTAGGTGTAGCCGCTATAGCTTCTTCTTTTGAACAACTTGCAATAGCAACAACTAAAGTAAAGGCTGTAATAACCTTTAATGTGAATTTTTTGGAAAACATAACCCCCCCAAAGGGATATCAATTAATATTTGAAATTAATTAGGGGATTTTTGATTTTGCTCGGTATTTATTTAAACACAGGGATCAAAAAAGCCTAATACAGATAGTTTGCATATAAATGAGCCAAATTTTGGACACAATTATTCTGTATTTAACTTAGTATTGGAGGTCTATATAGAGATGTAGATTGTTGGCTTTGAACCAAATGTGAATCTGAAAGTATTTTTGATGATAAATCAATGAATAGATTGTCGTTTGTGTCTTTCATTAGTGTTGCAATGCTTGAGCAACCACCCGTAAAACAGCTACAAGTTTTAACACAACAATCTTCTTTAGATTCATCTGACTTATCAGAACCGTGATCCATCATGGCATGATTACTATGATCCATCGTTGATATATTTTGCTTTTGTTCTTGTTCTATTTCTCCCATCATACTTATCATATGATAAGACATAACAGTAGACGCAACTGCTTGACCAACAAAAGTCAAACAGATTAACAATACCATTAATGTTTTAGAGAAGTTAAAAGTCACAAGTAACCAACAAAATATTCAATTACTAACATAATTACATAGAAAAATAGATTTTTCAATGTATAAAGTTATTTTAAATAGCTTTTTAGAACAGATATCACCTGCTCAACTTCATCTTTTCTTTCCTCGCTTGTTAAAGCTTCAGCGCCTAGATGTTCTCTAATATGTCCTTCTAACACTTCTTTCATAAGCCCATTAACAGCCCCTTTTATCGCTGCAACCTGCTGTAAAATAGCCATACAATCTGGCTCTCCTTCAAGTGCAACCTCAAGAGCTAAGGATTGGCCTTTTATCCTCCTAACGCGACTAAGTAGCTTTTTTTTCCCTGCAATTGTATGAGACATATTTATCCTTTGAAACAATATAGTATACTGGGGTATAGTATATTTCAGTTATAAAAAAAAGGCTATTTATATACTAAAATAAACCATGATTTAGGAATTTCTGTGAACAGTAATAGTAATATTCAATGGGAACACTCTCACGATTTCGGTATCGATAATAAAGTTAATGCAAGTAAAGTTAGTATTGTTTTTTGGTTAACAACCATCATAATGATACTTGAAATTGGGGCTGGTACTTGGTCTGGTTCGATGGCCCTTCTAGCTGATGGCTGGCACATGGGAACACACTCAGCAGCATTTCTGATTACAATTTTTGCTTATTCATATGCTAAAAAGCACGCTAATAATAAAGACTTCAGTTTTGGTACTGGCAAGGTTAATTCACTAGGTGGATTTGCCAGCGCGATTGCTTTAGCAATTGTTGCTTTAATGATGATAATAGAATCAGCTCAGCGATTATTAGAACCACAAGCGATACAGTTTAATGAAGCGATTATAGTCGCTTGTATTGGTCTGGTAGTTAACTTCGCATCTGTTTTTATTTTGCATGATGATCATCATCACCATCATGGCGAACATGACCACCATCATCATAATCATAATCACGACCATAATATGAAAGCCGCTTATTTCCATGTATTAGCGGATACTTTAACTTCTCTATTGGCTATTGTTGCCCTACTCGTAGGAAAATATGTTGGATTGATTTGGATGGACCCATTGATGGGTATTGTGGGTGCTATTGTAATCTCTAAATGGTCATATGGATTAATCAAAGAATCAAGTGAAATTCTTTTAGATAAATCTGTTAATCAATCTACTATTGATAAAGTTGCGATTGAATTAAACAAAAATAATACTGTAATTAATGATCTGCATATATGGAAAATAGCCACAGGTCACCAAGCAGCAATTATTAAAGTATCTTCGAAAGAGCCGTTACTTATAGGCGAATATGAAGGAATTTTAAAAGAACTTCTTCCGCAACTATCCCACGTAACAATTGAAATCAATGCAAATTAAACTGCAAAAATATAAAGAATTTTGCGTTTTAGTTAATAGCTACCATAATTAGTTCCAAATTTGATTTTTACTCATCACAAGGATGGCGAAAATGGCGATAATAAGAAGAAGTAATGTCGCGTTTACACAATGGCATGATTTCCGCCTAGCGATTAATGAAATGATTACTAGTGGGACTTATAAAGCTCTGGTAGATATTCATGGCGCGATGGAAAGAGACCCTGACGGTTTTAACAGAACAAAACACCGAATGCATGGATCAATGTATGGACCTATAGGGTTTAGGCGCTTTCTAGCTTGGCATAGAGCGTTTCTAATTGCCTTTGAACGTGAGTTGCGTAATATCAACCCTTCTTTATCTATACCATATTGGGACTGGGATAATGATGCTGGACAACTAATTGGCATTGCAAACATTATAGGATTATCCAGTGGCAGATCTTTAGGCAGACTCCCTGACGAACCAGATGACGGCTCAGGTAAACCTGAATGGTTTTCTTCTGCAAACCAGACAAGGAGCCTCGAAGAGTTTGAAGGAGACTATTATGTTTTTTCTAACTTCTTAGAGCGTGAACCTCACAATAGAGGCCATGGTTGGATTGGTGGCGATATGGGTAATCCAATGATTTCACCGAATGATCCTATATTTTGGATGCATCATGCTCAAATTGATAGAATTTGGAGTGAATGGCAAAAGAGAAATCCAGGTGAAAAGCCATATTTAGAAGGTTTAGAAAGAAAGCTTGATCCTTGGGGCGATACATTCGATATAGACACAATAGATGATATTTCAAACCTTGGAAATGATAGCTACGAATATGAAGAACCTATCCCATTTTAATTGAAGTAACTAAAACTGATGCCTTTCTCGTTAGGAAGGCATTAAGTCATGAATAATTATAGATCATTTGATAAATCTCGATATATATTTCCAAAACTAAATGAGTTTATACTCAGAAAATTTCTTCCATTTCTAGTTTTTAATTGCTCAAGAAACTCATCTAGAGAAAAGCACTCGCTTCATTACAAAATCATAGGGCATTAACCAAGAAATCAACATTGCTGTAGGGTCTGATCCACAAGTAATAAAAATTCTTGTTAAATACCAAAGGAAAACCACAAGCTTCTTTATGATCAAAAAGTCCATTTTTAACTTGTTGACTAAATTCTGAGTGGTTAACATCACCATCACACTTTTTATCTAACAATAAACATTCTAGAGTTAATTTTTGATATTCAAAATTTAAAGTAAAAACCTGCTTTTCACTTGTATCTTTAATCAGGACCGTAATGTCTTCTAGTTCATGGTCTGAATCAGTTGAAATTATCGGGGAAAGTGGAAAACCATAGACAATATATTGTTCACCATTAATTTTGTAGTAATGAGGTGACTCATCACTATTTTTACTTCCAAATGGTAAGAAGATTGATGAACAATTGATATGCCAAGAAATATGCTCTTCGAAGTCCTCATAAGCAACGTGAGCACACTGTTTCATTGTCTTTTTTACAACCTCAGCATAATCTTCAATTGAAACTTCCCCTAAATATAGCTTTGTCGCAATCAACCTAAATGGTGTTTTATTAATATTGAAATCAGAAAACAGCACTCCGCTATTGTCTTCCAATGTCTGGAAACATGGTTGCCAATCCAAATCAATATCATCAGCTTCGACTATATATTTTGATTCATACTCAAGACCAAAAAGCTTATATAAAAGAGAAATTAGTTGAGTACGAGAAATATTTATTATTACCTGCTTTTCTAATCGAAAAGCCATATTCTCTATTTCTTGGTGCAACTCTTCGATAAGATTTTCATCAGGAACTTCACAAATGAGCAAGAATTTTAGAGCACTATATTCAGAAATAAATGAACTAGGAACCTTTTCACCTAAATCTGATACAGTTGAGCATAAATCATCATAGTTAAAAGTTTGATATATAGCTTTAGCAAGCGGTTCATTACCAAAACCTGTTGGTAAATTTAGATACTTTTCTAAAAACTTTGATTGTAGATTTATTTTATAAGCTAATTGAATTGGTGTGATCATTTAGTTATCCATTATTTAACTAAATAAACAACAGCCTACAAACGCCATGTTTATTTTATGAATTAACCAAATTATGACGGATGCTCCGCTTCATCGTTCATATTTAACTAATATTTAAATATGTGTAGGCATAGGCTGTCCGCACAGCCTTGATGCAAATATATATGAGTAAAACGTAGTTGTAAACCGGGTTGAATTATACGTATCTGTATAATTAAAAAGGATTTTATTTTATTTTTCTTTTGAAATCAGTTGGTTCAATTCCAAATATTTCAATCACAATATTTTCATTTGTTTCAATATTTTTAACCTTTTCATTGAAACGAGATAAAATATTATTCATTTGTGTATTAAGAAACTTAAGGAGAAAAATTTCAGCATTGGGATGTAAGCCAGCTAAAATTAAATTTTGGTTATCGAAGGAATCGGACTTCAATATAGATATGAGTTGCCCGTAGCTATCACAGCCATAAACAACATAGGACAACATTTCTTGGGCATGCCCAAGGGGAATATCTAAACTTTTAGAAAGCCTTTTTGCTTGCCTCTTAATATTCAAAAGCAAGTCATCATTTTTTAGCGACATCTCTTCACCAATACAAAAATAAACAACAAAAAGTCCACTGCACTTCTTGTCGATTAAATTTTTTATTGGAAAATGATCCGCTAAGCGAATTAACTAACTACTCAAAGTAAATCCATTTCGTCCGCTATAGTGGGAACTGGCCTCTTTGATACGACCTTATTTTACATGACTAATCACGCAAAACTCGCCCCTATTATTACACTAAATTCTGCTTTTAGTAATATGAAAATCAGTTTGTAGTACATTTGCTCTTAAATAGTTAAACTACTGTATATTAAAAATTTACTTCCCCCATTAAATGGACTTTGTTGCTATGAATTACAATCAAAAATTAAAAACAATTCGCGCTCGCGCTTCTTCAATCCAAGGAAGATGCTTTAACGAAGAAATGGAAAGTGATCGGGGGCGTGCAATTAATTCTGCGGCTGTAAGACGTTTGCAACAAAAAACTCAAGTATTCCCCTTAGAAACTAATGCAGCAGTTAGAAGCCGATTAACACACTCTTTAGAAGTACAGCAGGTTGGTCGATACATCAGTAAAACTGTTTTGAAAAAACTTGCACAACAAGATCAACTTGAAAGCTTAGGTTTAGCTGAAAACATAGATGGGTTTATTAGTGCCATAGAAGTAGCGTGTTTACTTCATGATATCGGCAACCCAGCATTTGGCCACTTTGGTGAAGAGGCCATTAATTTATGGGGGAGTAAAACCCTTACTAAAATCTTCAAAAAGAAATTCTCTAAAGAGCCTGACTGTAAAAAATTAATAAAAGACCTATCTAATTTTGAAGGGAATGCACAAGCCATTAGATTACTCCACAACCTTCAATCACTAAATCTTACCTATACGCAATTAGCTTGCCTTATAAAATATACCCGTGGGGCATACGAAGATAAACCAAGGCAAAAGGACACCTTCACATACAGAAAGAAAAAACCAGGATTTTACTACTCAGAAAAAAATTTATTTAAAGACATACAAAATGAGCTATCTATAGACCATGGTTGCCGTTTCCCATTAACTTATATAATGGAAGCTGCTGATGATATTTCATATTGTATTGCAGACTTAGATGACGCAATTGATAAAGGGATATTAACAGTTGAGCAACTTCATAATGAAATTAGTAAAACTTGGAATAAATTTAAAGAAGATCCTAAAATCAATAATGAAGTTGTTGAAGGTGGCTACCTGCTTAAAATAGCCAATAAAGCATATAAAAACTACCTTAATGAAGATCATAATAAGGAGCACGCATATATACTTACATTGCGCACAACCCTAGTTAATGATCTTTCAAAATATGCAGCAAAAAGGTTCATCGACAACCATAAACAAGTATTTAGAGGCGAACTTGATGAGTCTTTATTAGATGGTAGTGATGAATATAACCTAGCTACTGAAACTTTCAGAAAAATTGCAGTAAATAATGTATTCAACCATAGAGAAGTAGAAAACTTAGAACTCAAAGGGTTTGCTGTGATATCTGGCCTACTCAATATATACACGCCACTCATTGAATTATCTTACAATGAATTCAAAAGCTTAGTTGAAGATAATCGATTAAAATCTCATCCTATTGAAACGAGACTTTACCATAAATTATCCAGCAAACATAAAGGCCGATATAAAGAAGATGTAAAAGAAATATTTGCTAAAAAATTACCATCTAACAATAGTAAAATGATGGAACTATACTCAAGAACTAGGTTATTAATTGACTATATTAGCGGTATGACTGATCAATTTGCACTCGAAGAATTTCAAAACTTAACTGCCATAAAATAAAAAACGGAGTAATTAGCAGTGTTTAACTATGTTACTGGATTTGTATTTTCAAAAGATTTACAGCATGTTGTTTTATTAGAAAAACTATCCCCTGCATGGCAAAAAGGTTTACTTAATGGTGTTGGTGGTAAAATTGAAGATGGTGAATCACCTATACAAGCGATGGTGAGAGAATGTGAAGAAGAGACAGGTGTTTTCATCAGTGAAAGTAACTGGACTCGCTATGCGCATCTGACAAAGCCAACCTATTTTGAATTAGATGTGTTTTTTTCTATATCAGATCTCGCATTTTCTGCCAAAACTATTGAAAAAGAACAAGTACACTTATTAAAAATAGATAACATCCCTAATAATATTATCCCAAATTTAAAATGGCTTATCCCACTTGCATTAGATCAAAGCTTAAAATTCAAAAAGCCTGTCACTTTCATTGAAAATTAAAAACAAAAAAAGGCGCTAAAATGCGCCTTTTCTTTATTATTTATGACTCTACGATAATCCCTTAGAACTCTAAACGAACACCTAATGTCAATGAGCGCCCAGCTTGTGGAGCAATGTCTTTAATAAAGGAAGTATGGTTGATCACTTCCTGATCAAGTAAATTAGTTCCTCTCATAAAAAAGGTATAATCGCTGTTCCCGTTGGAAAACTGATAATTAAAGTCAATATTTACTAAAGTATAACCTTCTGTGACGGTCTCAAAATCAGCAATGTTGTTTTGTTCCATATATCGGAGAATATCAAAATCAATATACCAATCATTCCTTTCGTAAAGTAATCCTATCCCCAGTCGTAATGGTGGTGTTCGTGGTAAATATCCACCATTAGACAATTTTCCTTCAACATAATCTGCTTGACTGTGCACGGTTATCGTATTTAAAGCAGAATCTGAAATAATCCAATCCAACTCTAATTCCATTCCCTTAAAATTGGCATCTTCCTGTACAAATTGAAATACAGGTAAACCATCTTCTACATCGCCAGTAGCTTGTTCATAAATAAAGTTATCAAAACTGTTATAAAAAGCATTCAATGTGAATTTAACGTTTCCTATATGTTTACGTAAAGAAATATCAATATTATTAGCACTTTCTTTTATAAGGTTTATATTGCCCAATTCAAAAGATTGTGTTGCTAAATGAGGTCCATTTGAGAGTAACTCCTCTGCATTAGGTATACGCTGAGCACGTGCTAATGCTACAGAGAAAGAATAAGCAGGATCGAATTTCCATAAGCTACTTATTGATGCACTAAAGGCATCATATTTTAATGGGTTAAGTAGGTTGTCTGAATCTAGGGTCTGTCTATCGCCACGAATTCCGAGTTCAATATTTGTATTTCCAAACGATTTTTCTTCAACTAAAAATATCCCTACTGACTCTGTTGATGATGGCGGTACAAATGCTTCTTCCCCTATTGCCGAAAAATCACGGTTATTTAATTGCACTCCTAAAACCCCTTGCCATCCAACAAGGAGAGCATGCACCACTTCTAAACGTGTTTCATCCGCTTTATTCGTGAAGGTTGTACCAACCTCGTCACCTTCAAGTTCAATATGCTGATAATCATTACTACCATATTTAAATTTGATTTGTTTGACACCTTCAACAGGGTTAAAAATAGCCCCCTTAATATCAAACCTTTCCTGCTCTATATCTAAACGTACTAACTCATCCGCGTCTTCTACTGCCGGAAGACCATAATTATTATTTTCTTCTCCAAATGATACACCTATAAAACTTTGATCTTCACTTATCCACGACACACCTATTGTTGCACCGTTGGAGGAAATATCGCTATTGTTTAACCTCTCTCCTAACGAAGAAGGTAACTTAATATCTTCTGATTCTCGTTTATAACCATCCACATGCCAAACCAATTGTTCTAATGCGCCATCTAAACGGACCACTCCTGCATTTTCTTTAGAACCAGAATTAAAGCGAGCTTCAACGGCACCAGATAATACTTCATCAGGTAATTTTACTGGAATCCTATTGTCTACTACATTTATTACCCCTCCAATTGCTCCACCACCATAAAGCAATGTAACGGGTCCTTTTAATATTTCAATTTGCTCCGCCAAAAGCGGTTCACTTGAAACGGCATGATCTGGGCTTGTAGATGAAGCATCTAATGTACTAATTCCATTTTTCAAAATGCTAATCCGGCTACCACTAAGTCCTCTAATTACTGGTCGTCCAGCGCCTGAACCATAAGATGAGACCGAGACTCCAGGTTCTTCTGCCAATGTTTCCCCTAAATTCGTGCCCCTTTTAGTAATTAACTCTTCTCCACTTAAAACAATGACAGGAGTTGCCATTTCTAAGGCGTTTCTATTACTAATACTTGCGGTTACCGTTATGGTTTCAACTTCAAAAAGCTCAGGTTTGATAAGTGTGGTTTTATCAGCCGAAAAAGAAATGTTTTTGTTTCTAATTGTGTGGGAATCAATCTCTATTTCGATTATGTAGTTAACTTTATCAGTTCCGTTGAATTGAAAAATACCCTGGTCATCCGTGATTCTAATAATACCTAAATCTACAATACTAACTATTGCATTTGAGATAGGCTCTCCACTTTGATTGAGGATTTTCCCTAAATATATGTTCTGTTTTTCTGTCATATCATTACTGTTTGCTATAAACGTAGCAAAAACTAGTAAAATGATGATTATTTTACGCATTTTTTGTTTCTCAATTTTTAAATTACAATTAATCGCCATAATTTAAAATGGGATCAACTGATAAACGACCAATTAATAGCTATAACTGTCGATGAAAAAGTAATTTTTATTATATTTGGAATAAAGTTTGAGGTGGTCCGCGTAAGTAGATCAGGCGATGAGTGATTAATTCATTCAATGAAACGTTTTTAAATCGGTAGGTTAATCTCGTACTAAATGGATAACTTAGTAAATAAGTGAGTGTAGTATGAATATTATCTAAAAAAGAGAGCTTTTCACAATCATTGCAAACATGAACTGATTGATGTGCAGCACCATCATTCTGATGCCATTGATAAGATAATTGCAAGAATATAAAGCAAGTTAATACTAATGATATTACTAAACTTTGGCGTTTCTTAAGACCCACAATTTTCCATATTAAAGCAACAATTGAATACAGCAAAGGTTATAATATCACATAAAATACAGGTAAACCAAAAGTGTTCAGAGTCAGACTACGTTTATTAACATAGGTAGATATTAATCAAATCATCTCTTTATTCACAGGATTTTTTCGAACGGTTAATGCTCATCAATTAATTAAGATTATCTAACCCCTTAAACAAACCAAATAACTCCACCAAAGAACACAACACCTTTATTATTTATAATCACTGCTTGCAATCATCGTCATTTTTGACGATAATATAATTAATGGTAAAGCAATAATAAAAAATTTATGTATCCAGGTGGTAAAGGAAAAACCTATCAGCATCTAATAAATTTGATGCCTAGGCATAGAAAGTACATCGAGCCGTTTTTAGGGTCTGGCATCGTTATCAAAAAGAAGCTAGAAGCAAAAATTAATATCGGAAACGATATCAATAAAAACTGTTTAGATAATATGACAGACGAGCCAAGCTTAACTTTACTCAATATGGATGCTATTCAATTACTTGAGAAAGAAAGCTTATGTAATGAAACACTTATATATTGTGATCCTCCTTATGTTGCCTCTACCAGAAAAAAAAGAAAAATTTATCGCCATGAATACAGTGATGAACAGCATGAAACACTATTGAAATTTCTCGTAGATCAAAAATGTATGATCATGATCTCTGGTTATGAAAGCGATTTATATAAACATTATTTAAACGATTGGAACTTATATAGTTTCAGCAGTCAGACACAAAATGGTACAGCGAAAGAGTGCGTATGGTTTAATTTTGAAAGACCAACAAAATTGCACGATCCACGCTACCTAGGAAATTGTTTCAGAGAACGCCAAACAATTAAAAGGCGTATTGATAGATTAAAACAAAAATTTACAAACATGGATACACAGGAAAGGTCTGCTTTTATGGAATGGCTGAACCAAGAGTTCACTATTTAAGGTGATTAAAATGAACTATCAAAAAGCATTTGTAGAAGTAGGTAAAAGTGTTATTCAAATAGATATTCCCAGTGAATTTGAAGATGTAATGCCTGGAGTAAAATGGGGAAGTGTTATTGGATTTCCAACTGTCGCTTATTGGCTGTATAGCGTCCTATCCAGACGGATTGAAGGCAATGAACTAGAATACAAACATGGAAAAACATTAACAGAAGAAGTAGGTGCTTGCCTATTAGGTGGACATGCTATAACGGCTGAAATCAGTATCGCTGCCTACGAACAACTTAAGCTCAAAGGAGCTTTTGATGGAACACCTCATTCTGAATCAAAGTTGCTAGAATGGCTTACAGAGCCAATTCAACTATCCAATCGCACCGTAAAGTACCGATTCGCCCGTCAAAAAGCTAAATACATTGCTAACGCACTACAATTTTTACACGATGAAAAAGCTCCTACTACATCAGGACAAGCGCTAAGAAACTGGCTATTACAAATCAAAGGCGTTGGCCTTAAAACAGCATCATGGGTTGCTCGAAACTGGCTAGATGCTGATGATGTGGCTATTTTGGATATTCATATCTACCGTGCAGGGCTATTAGGCGGTTTCTACGATGATCATTTGACGATAGAAAAAAACTACCTCCAACTAGAGCAAATATTTATTGACCTAGCAAAAGCGATGCAAGTTAAAGCATCTGAACTTGATGCCGTAATCTGGTATGAAATGCAACAAAGCTCTTCTATTCATCGACTACTTGAAAACAGAGAACAAGTTAAAAATGGCACTATAAGTAAAAATACCATCGTGTATATTAATCGTAAGAAAACCTCATATACACCTGAATTAGCATTAGCTTAAAAGTATTATTGGTTAACTCAATGATATTGCACTGATAACATTTGATTAAAATTGATAAGCAGCTTCATAAGCTGCTTTTTTCATTAAAACAGTTTATTCATTACAGCAACTTTGCCCTTTTTGTATCGGTGGACACTTAACTGTCCCATAAGAACAAAAAACACAACAATCACCTTTCAATGGCTTCAAAAGCGCTTTACAAGAATCACACTCATAAAACCACTGGCATGCATTGGTTGGCATTTCTTCCCTCTTAACATGACCACACTCCGGGCAAGTGAGAGTTGAAGTAAGCTCTATACTTTGCATAGTGGCTCCTTAACAGACTTAACAAGATCTACAATTGACATGATGACCATCAAACAAATACCAACATAAAACAAGTAAGTGCTCCACCCATACTGCCAAAGCGGATAAAGGGTTAACAAAACCGCTATTGGTCCAATTACACCAAACAAACCTCTAATGTGATTTTGATTTTTATACCAATTATATAAATTTACTATTAAGGCCAACGTTGCAAATATCGGTAACAAAGTATTTACTGCGATACCTTCAAAATGAGAGAGAAAACCCAAGCCTAAAGCGGATGCTAACGAGCCAAGAGCAGGGAAACATGCCGTACAACTAAGCGCTGCTATCCAAACACCACCAGAGCCTACCTTATCTAAAACTTTACTGAACATTATAAAATAATTTTTTTTGAAATCTTAGTTTAAGGATAAACTCCGTATACGACTACGGAGTCAATACTATTTTAATGAATCAATTATTGGACAGTGAGACTCGTTATCATTGCTTTTACATGTATTGGTCATCTGAATTATCACTTTTTCTAAACGTTGTAATTCTGATATTTTATAACGAATGACTTCGAGCTTTTGCAAACCCATTTTTTCTACCTGACTACAGTTTCCATCCATTGACATTAGTGAAGATATCTCATGAAGTGTAAAACCAAGTGCCTTAGCTTTTAAAATAAACTTCAACTCTCTAGCAGTAGATTCAGAATATAATCTATAGCCATTAAGAGGCTTTTTAGGCTGTTGAATAAGACCTTCTCGCTCATAAAAGCGAATAGTCTCAACATTCAAGTCAAGTGATTTCGCTAGCTTTCCTATTGTTTTCATTTCTTAACCTACAATACTTTCAATTTATCAAATACAGCTTGTTGCTTTCCACAGCCTCGACAACTAAAGCAAGGCAGATTAGCTTTGTGACATGAATAAGTTTTCGCAAGTAGGTGATCTGGAACATTACCTCTAGTAATTAACTCATGAATACTCCTACTTATTGCCGGAGCTGATATTGTTAACTCTCCTTCTTGGTAACTAACCAACTGGTTCATAAGCCGTATAAACTCCTCCGAGCCATCTCTATACTCATCATCTCCAGCAACAAGACCTATCATTAATTCATTACAACCTAATTTAATGGCTTTCATTGCTGCCATTGTTATTAGTAATTGGTTTCTATAAGGCCACCAATCAGAAAAACGACCGATTTCTGAAGAAGAGGTCCCAACTAAATCTCCTGTGCCCAACGCTGAGCAATCCACACTAATTTCATAAAACTCTATATTTAAATCAGCACAGATACGTCTTGCAGAGTTTCGCTCTGCTTTCGCTGGTATTTGACCATAGTCGATGAAAATGCCTATATCAGGCTGCTCAGAATAAGCTAAAGCCGTTGAGTCCATACCACCAGATAACAAAATACCTATCATGGATAAATTACACCCAAGACAAACTATAGATGGAAGTAGCAAAGTCTCTTACAATTTCACAACCTGTCCCTTCAAACATTTTTAAGTGCTCGTCATTATTTTGCTCTGTGTAAATGATTACTTTTTTACCTGCCTTTATCGCATAACCTATTTCAAACAATGTACCTGGATCATGATCATCAAAAAGTGCATACAAGACATCACAATCATCAATGGCCTGTAAATCAGCCTGTGCAACAATTTCTGCTGGGCCGATCCCCAACTCATGATAAGGACTGAAAACATCCATACCAAATTTTTCCATCGCTATTTTGCTTTGGTTAATCAACCACATCTGACCCATGTTGAAAAATGGCCCAGCCAAGTATATGTTCTTTTTATCTGATTCATTCTCTAAGGAATTTGCAACCAAGTTAACCTGAAACTGAGCAAGTTGCTTATCACTCACCATCATAGAATGTTCGACATAAAATGATGTTGCAACACTAGCGAGATTTGCCGATTTGAATGCATCAAATCGTCTTACAAAATAATAATGCGCAAAGGCTGCAACAAACGCGTCACCAGAGCCAATTGGTGATACCTTTTTACTTCTATAAGAGCAAACCCACTGACTACCCTGTGCCGCTGTAAATACAAATGCACCACGCGCCCCGCATTTAACAATAACAGCACTAGCGCTTTCCTTATCCAACAACCAAGAAGCCATTCGCTCAATATCATATTCTTCATCGCTATTTGATTCAAAATAATACTTGGACAGCTCATCTCGGTTTAGAACGTAAATTAACTCATCCGCCAAAGAGCCGCTGTTAGAAAATAATTGAGGAGAGGCAGAATTCTGAGGATCATAAATAACCGATTTACATTTGATCTTTACATCCCTTTCAATCATACCAAACATGACCACAAGCTTGTCGTCAAAGCCATCAAGTTCTAGCTGTAGAATTTCGGTTTCGTTTGTTAGTTTAGGCTCGACAACAGGCTCTGATAAAGGGTGATCGTATGAAAAGAGATACGTTATTGGTTGCTCAAAATTTTTAACATTAACTTCCCTACCAACAAACCGCTCTTTAAGCTCAACCATTTCTTCATTAGAAAAAGAAGATATTAACTCTACTTTTGTGGAACTATCCAACTGAGCAACACATAACGCAGCTCGTCCAGCAGATCCTAAGACTTCATAATTAGCAGGCCAGGCGCAATTTTCCTTATATACGCCTCCTACGAAAGAAATTTCCATATTACTTCCTTGGTTGGATTTTGATCGTGATGATCCCCATAGATACAGATAAAACAATCGCTTCAAATTCAAAGTCATTGCTAAGGCATGATTTTAATTGAACACCATGACTCATGATCCCACCTAAAACCTGATCTCGAAATAAGATAGCAACCGATTCCACGCCATTTTCAATAACAAGGCTTACATCAAGCAACATTCCTTCATTTAGATCGTCAATCAAATCTTCATCAGCATTTGCTACTTTAGTTACAAACACTAAGCTTGAGCAAACATTATCGTCTACAATCCCACCAGCACCTCTCGGAGGTGCGCTAAATCCACCACTTGACATACAAGCTCCTTGTCAAATTAATACTATTCCAAAGACAATAGTTACATTATTAACAAACAGGCGCATTTACAACAGTATATTGAGTAATAAAGCATATATTTGATTTGGTTCATCTTTATGTATCCAAAACTAGGAGAATAAAAAGCACATTAAACCGTTTCCATTGCCGGATTAACAAATAGCCTACCAGTATTTATTATGTCTTTAAATACACCTGAAACAGCATAATCAAGTAATGCTGCTGTAGCAGCTTCTAGAAATTTAGTAAGGAATTCGCCATAGCGATTGTGATATTGATAAGACATTTTTAAATCTGTCGCAAATTTAGATTTGTTAAAAACATATCTAGCGTAATCTTTTCGTTGGGGGAACGGTAAGTATTGACCGTCTATAAAATATAAATATTCGACGCCTTCGTCACCAGCAACACTTACATTTTGTTGAATTAAAATTTTTGAAAATTCGTACACTTTAATTATTTCAAATAACATAAAGTGCAGAAACTCCAACTCTTTCTTACTTAAATCATTGCTGTGAAGTAGCTCTTTTTTCAACTCCTCTTTTAATTCGCTCTTATAAAAACAATTTACGCTCATTTTATTACCTCAATAATATTTTTTATGTCACCTCCTATTAATTAACTCCTAACGGTCATTATTTCACAGTTAATACACTGAAATCTATACTAAAAATTAAATATTCTAAATATCATTTGGCACTGTTTTATAAATAAAACACATCTAAGACAAATGAATCGGAATATATCTAAATCAAGTATGCTTTGGATTTACAAAGAACAAGTAAGGTACGAGTGAAATTGAATTACATTCAAAAGAAGATTAGTTATCGCGTGCGAGATTGATGCCTTATCTAATAAATCAGCTTTCACATTTTAGTTAGTTCAGATCGCATAAACGCTAATGCGAGGCAGAAGAGTATGTATGATTGAGCTTAGCTCAAGGGAATAATGGTATTTAAAGTTAGTGTTAGTTGCTTAAGTTGAATATCAGAGAGCTTAAATAGAATATTAATCGATATATTTAAGAAGTTTAATTATTAGAAAATATAAATGGCGAGATATAAATAAAAAGATATGGCAGTCCGTACAGGATTCGAACCTGTGACCCTCCGCTTCATCACACTACAGTTTTCACTGCCACCATTGAGGCTTCGTGCGCTGGACTATCCCTTCACCATTGCTTACGCTTTAGGTGGATGCCGTCTAGTCTCTGCACCTTCCTCACTTTCGTAAGGCTTGGCTCAGGATTGCCATCATCATTACATGGAAGGTTTCCCTGAATTTGACATCTTACACTTAAGGGCTTTCACCAATAAGGCCCAAATTTTACTTTTAGAAGGCGGATGCTCTATCCAGCTGAGCTAACGGACCTTTATATATCTATAATAAATAACTAATATTTAAATGCAAATAATCTGAAATTCTAGATTTATAATACAAAAACACATGTTACCTATTGTAGTAACTTTTATCAGAAGATGGGTAAAGTTACCTACCCTGCACGCATCGAAAACCTTACACTTTGGTAGTTTAGGTAATACCCTAGGGGGTAATACTTGCTCTATCCAGCTGAGCTAAGGGCGCACATTGCCTACAGATGCTAAGTAAACTTCATACTTAATAAAGTTTACTCCTTCCTTATGAAAAACATAAAGAAGTGGTTATGATGTAAAATCCAAACTTGCGAGAGAACTTAGTGACATCAAAACCTACACTTATTCTTTAACATAACAAAAGTTATTAGAAAGAAAAAGTGGTCGGTGATGCAAGATTCGAACTTGCGACCCCTTGGACCCAAACCAAGTGCGCTACCAAGCTGCGCTAATCACCGACATATTGTTAAAAAAGCTTGCTCTCTCAACGGGGGCGGATATTACCTAGTTGCCCGTTGCGCGTCAAACACTTTTTTTAAATAAATGTTTGTTCGCTCACTTTTACAGCATCTTGATTAAAATAACACTAATATCATCCGAAAAAAGAAAATTACCTCTGTTTTTATCAGCAATTAAATTCAAAAGCACTTTTAATAGCTCTTTAGCGTTATTTTCTATAATTACCTTTTCTAATATGCGAAAATGGTCACGTTTTTAACCTTTTTGTGAAGTATTATGACTGCAGCGCTAATTGACGGTAAGTTGATCGCCCAACAACTACGCCATTCTATTAAAGATAAAGTACAAAAACGCATAGACGAGGGGTTACGTGCTCCAGGTTTAGCGGTAATTCTTGTGGGTAGCGATCCCGCATCGCAAGTTTATGTGGGTAGCAAACGTAAAGCATGTGAAGAAGTAGGATTTGTTTCTCGTTCTTATGACTTACCACCAAGCACTTCCCAAGGCGAATTATTCACCTTAATTGACCAATTAAATAATGATGATGAAATTGATGGTATTCTTGTACAGCTACCATTACCTGAAGGATTGGACGCCAATTTAATTATCGAACACATCAATCCTAAAAAAGATGTTGATGGTTTTCATCCTAATAACGTCGGTAAGTTAGCGTTACGTCAACCTGGTCTTCGCCCATGTACTCCAAAGGGTATTATGGAGTTAATCACATCAACTGGCGTCTCACCACATGGTTTAGAAGCGGTTGTTGTTGGCGCGTCTAATATCGTTGGTCGACCTATGACATTAGAGTTGTTGTTAGCGGGTTGTACCGTGACGACAACTCATCGATTCACTAAAGACTTAGAAAACAAAGTTCGAAATGCTGATTTACTAGTCGTAGCCGTCGGTAAACCTGAGTTTATTCCTGGAGAATGGATTAAGGAAGGCGCTATTATTATCGATGTTGGCATCAACCGACTAGATAATGGCAAGCTTGTAGGCGATGTTGGTTTTGCAAAAGCAAAAGAAAGTGCCAGCCACATCACACCTGTTCCGGGTGGCGTAGGCCCTATGACAGTAGCAAGCTTAATTGAGAATACTTTAATTGCCTGTGAAGAATTCCATAGTTAATTACAAGCAATTTAGCGGCAATAGATTATATTAAAAAAGCCAGTATCTTAGATACTGGCTTTTTAGTTTTAAGTAAGTGCTTTGTACTTATATCAAATCACAATGCCATCACATAATGATGAAAGGCGTGCTTTTAGCCTTTACGCCAAGTCGTTTTACCAGCACTGTCTTCTAATATAACGTTTAATACTGCTAACTTATCACGAGCATCATCAGCCATTGCCCAGTCTTTATTAGCACGAGCTTCATTACGCTGCACAATTAACGCTTCAATTTCTGCTACTTCATCGGTATCACCGCTTCCACCTTGTAAAAAGTCTTCAGGTGAATTTTGCGCAACACCTAAAACTTCACCTAATGAAACAAGAATAAAGGCAAGTTTACCGGCTGCTGTAGCATCATCAGCTTTAACACGATTTATTTCTTTTGCTAATTCAAATAATACTGGCATTGCTTCAGGACAATTGAAATCATCATTCATGGCTTTTTCAAAACGTTCAACGTATTCATTGCCTTTTAGCTCGACCTTAATAGGCGCAACATCACGTAAAGCGGTGTAAATTCGCTCTAAGCTTGCACGTGCTTGCGTTAAATTATCTTGTGAATAATTCAACTGGCTACGGTAATGGCTAGAAGTTAAAAAGAAACGCACTGATTCCGCGTCATATTCATCCAGTACGCTACGTAAAGTGAAAAAGTTGTTTAATGACTTTGACATTTTTTCTTTATTAATTTGTACCATACCGCCATGCATCCAGTAATTTACGTATGGCGTATCATAAGCACAGCATGATTGTGCTATTTCATTTTCATGATGTGGAAACTGTAAATCTGAGCCACCGCCGTGAATATCAAAATGCTCACCTAAGTGCTTACTGTTCATGGCTGAACATTCAATATGCCAACCTGGACGACCTTTGCCCCATGGAGATTCCCAGCTAGGCTCATCTGGTTTAGCCATTTTCCATAAAACAAAATCTAATGGGCTATTTTTAGCTTCATCAACGTCAACACGAGCGCCCGCTTGCAGCATATCTAAATTCTGTAAGCTTAATTTGCCGTAATCTTTAAAACTACTAACATCGAATAACACATCACCATTACTGGCAACGTAAGCGTGTTTACGTTCAATAAGACGGGCAACTAAGGCGATGATTTCGTCCATATGACCAGTAACTGTCGGCGCAATGTCTGGGCGCATAATATTAAGATCATCAAAATCTTGATACATTTGTTCAGTCATACGTAACGTTAACGACTCACAACTTTCACCATTTTCATTAGCGCGCTTAATAATTTTATCATCAACATCAGTAATGTTTCTAACATGCGTTAAATCGTAGCCTAAATATTTAAAGTATCGGGCGATAATATCGAATGCTACATAGGTTCGCGCGTGGCCAATATGGCAACGGTCATAAATGGTAATACCACAAACATACAAACCTACCTTATTGGAAGTGATTGGCTTAAAAACTTCTTTTTTCCTGCTTAAGGTATTATAAATTTGTAACATAACGGCACTTTTTCCTATGTAATATGAATACTTAATTGAGTTCTAACATTCTCACAGCGAGAATTAGCGCAATTGTACCCCATGTATTGCTGTGAATCATTAGCTTGGTTAAATTTGCCGAGAAATAGACAATGAAATTTTGCCGAGAAATATTCAATTGATTAAGTTACAATTCGCGCAATTAAATTTCTTTCTTATTTACGAGAACTCAAATGATCACATTTAAAACAACTTTAGGCGATATTCAAATCGAACTAGATTTTGACAACGCACCTGTTACGGCTAAAAACTTTCAACAATACGCTGAAGATGGTTTCTTCAACGGCACTATTTTTCACCGTGTAATTAAAGGTTTTATGGCACAAGGCGGCGGTTTTGCTTCAGGTATGGGCGAAAAAGACACGCGCGCAAGCATTGAAAACGAAGCAAATAATGGTTTAACCAACGCTCGTGGTACTTTAGCAATGGCACGTACACAAGACCCACATTCAGCATCAGCACAGTTTTTCATTAACTTAGCTGATAACGACTTCCTTAACTTTAAAAGTGAAGACGTGCAAGGCTGGGGTTACTGTGTATTTGGTAAAGTTGTTGAAGGTATGGATGTTGTCGACAAAATGACCTTAGTTGATACCGGTCGTATGGGTTTTCATGACGATGTACCAAAAGAAGAAATTTTGATCGAAGAAACAATCGTAGCGTAACTTTAGCTTAGCGACGAAAACTCTATGAGCGAATCTACTCATAAGGTCACTAAATCAGCATTAACTTACTTTATTGCTGATTTACACCTAGCCCAAAACAGGCCCGATATTACGGCCTGTTTTTTGTCTTTTTTACAAAATGATGCACCCAAAGCCGAAGTTTTATATATTCTTGGTGATTTGTTTGAATATTGGGTCGGTGATGACGACGACAGTTCATTTATATTAGAAATATCCCAAGCAATAAAAAACCTTTCAAACCTTGGTTGTAAAATTTACTTTATTCATGGTAATCGTGACTTTTTGCTCGGTAAACGATTTGCAAAGCAATCAGGTATGGAATTACTACCTGAAATCACCTTAATCGACTTATACGGCAAACCTGTGGTTATCATGCATGGCGATACACTATGTACGCGTGATGTTGGTTATCAAAAATTTCGTAAAAAATCTCGAAGCTGGTGGTGGCAAGCCATTATTAAAAGTTTACCGCTAAGCGTTCGACGAAAAATCGCCAATAACTACCGCGACCAAAGTGCATCAGCAACAGCAATGAAATCACAAGATATTATGGATGTTACTGAAAGTGAAGTAGTAGAGTGCTTGAGCCAGTATCAAAGTCAGTTAATGATTCATGGCCATACTCATCGCCCTGACATTCATGACATTGTTGTCAATAATCAAGCCGCACAGCGTATTGTTCTGGGTGATTGGTACGAACAAGGAGCGTGGTTAAAAGCGACGCCCGATTCGATCGAATTAATGAATAGTCCATTTGAATTAAGCAAGCAATAAAAGTCTATTTACTGCTCTGAATATCTTCATTCTTTCACGTCCATGTGAGCGCTGTATTCTATCATTCCTGAATACAAAAACGCCTAAGTATTTGCTTAGGCGTTTTATTGATCGCTTTACCAAATAATTAAGTTATTTAGCCATTTCGCTATTAACCCAGTCATTAACGCGACGTTCTAGAATTGCTAATGGCATTGCACCACCACCTAAAATAGTATCGTGGAAGCCTCGAATATCGAAACGGTCGCCAAGTGCTTTTTTAGCATTTTCGCGCAACTCAATAATTTTTAACATACCAATTTTGTATGACGTTGCTTGACCAGGTAATACTAAGTAACGGCGTACTTCAGAAATAATAGCTTCTTCTGCAATCGGCGTTTTTTCTTTAAAATAAGTAATAGCTTGCTCTTCAGTCCAACCTTTTGTGTGTAAGCCAGTATCAACAACCAAACGTACAGCACGCCACATTTCATTCACTAAACGGCCAAAGTCAGAAAAGTCATTTTCATATGCGCCCATTTCTTTTGCCAATAGTTCTGCATATAAACCCCAACCTTCACTATAAGCAGTAAAACTTGCTTGCGTTCTAAATTGTGGTACTGAGGTTAGCTCTTGCGCAATTGATATTTGCATATGATGCCCAGGATTACCTTCATGGTAAGCAACACCTTCCATTTCATTTTTTGGCATTGATGACATATCAGATAAATGTGCATAATAAACACCAGGACGACTACCATCTGGCGTACCAGGGTTGTAGTGTTGCGCCGCACCGTCTTGCTCTCTGAATGCTTCAACACGTTTAACCACTAAATCAGCTTTTGGTAAAATACCAAAATATTCTGGTAGTAGTTTATTAATAACACTTAGGTATGCGTCAGTGTCAGTAATATAACCTTCGCGGCCTTCATCAGTATTTGGATAAAAGAATTGCTCATCGGTTTTAATAAAATTGAAGAATGCTTGTAAATCGCCTTCAAAACCAACGCGCTCTTTAATCGCGATCATTTCATTGGTGATACGAGCAACTTCTTTTAAGCCAATTTCATGAATTTCAACGGCTGATAAATCAGTCGTTGTTGAAACACCAATCATATGGTCATAGAAAGCTTTACCATTGTTTTGCGTAGAAACACCTGTAGGGTTGCTAACAGTATTTACAATATCACTTTCAAACCAAGCAATTAATGCTTGGTAACTAGGTAAAAATGCCTTAAGTAGTTGTGCTTTTGCATCTGCTTTTAACGTTTGAGCTTGCTCTGCAGTAATTTTTTCAGCATCAACTAAACCCTTGATCTTTCTTTGTACGTCCATCCAAAGCGGTGAGTCTGTTACTTCTTTTGCAGTTGAAAATGGTAGACCAGAAATCAAATTATTAGACTGTTCAATAACACCTTCATAAGCAAATTTAGGTGGGCGTGTACCCGCTTCAGCATTTTCTTTTGCGCGTACTAATAATTGATCAATTGCAGTGCTTATACCACCAATACGCTTAATATACGCTTGCATATCACTTAACTCATCAACACGATGAAAGTTAATTAAAAATTGCGCGGCAAACGCTTGAATACCATTAAACTGCGTAAAAATATAACCGTTTTTGTTAAACGCTTGACCGGCTTGGTCCTTTTCATTTTGATAAACCCAAATATCGTATGAAATTTTCGCTTCAGCGGTTAGCTTGTTGTAATCAAAGCTAGACTTTAACTCTTCAACTGTTTTTGCTTGCCATGCTAAATGCTTTTTCTCAAATGCTTCTGACATATCGTTCATTTGGTCGTATTTTTCTTTACGTCCTAAAAACGTCAACATAATAGGGCTACTTTGCAATTGCTCTTCATATTTAATTGCAAACCATTCATTTAAGCGTTGTGATTCACTTAGTTTATTTTTCTGAGCCGTTTGAGCTACTGACGCTTCAGCTACAGAAGGTTGTGTGGTTGAAGTAGGTGTTGAACTATTAGGTTGGCAGGCAGATAAACAGGCCACAGCTCCAACTAATGCAATCATAGAACGCATTCTATATTTTCCTTATTATTATAGTAATTCTTATGTGAATAGAGGACGTATTAATAACGCCTGCTCGCATAGTAGCGACTTATCTAAACAATTAAAAATAGTAAGCGATAATATTCATAATTTGTTACCTAAAACTTCAACCAAAGAAACAGCGGCACTTTTCATTTAAGCTGCGTTTGTCGGCACACCACTATGAAATTTAAAATCGTTATCAGGGCTAGTCATTAATTCTGCTTCAACTTCTGCAAAGTGAGCAATTCGGTTATCGACCTTTTCAGCTTGCTCTGGGCCGGCTATTTCTTTTGCTAACGTTAAGTAATCTTGATAATGACGTGCTTCTGAGCGTAATAACGAAATATAAAAGTCACCTAAGCGTTTATCAACATGTGGCGCAAGTTTAGCAAAGCGTTCACAAGATCTCGCTTCGATATAAGCGCCAACAATTAATTTATCGATAAGTGCATCAGGTTCAAAAGTTTTCACGTGTTTCAACATACCTTTTGCATAACGACATGGTGTAATGCTGCGGTACTCAATGCCGTATTCATCCATGATCTCTAATACCTGATAAAAATGATGTAGTTCTTCTTTAATCAGCATGACCATTTTATCAATTAGGCTTTGACCATAAGACGAATCAGCTTTTGGAATGACTGATTTAGTTAATTTATTTTTTGCCGCTAACGTACGCCAATCACCTTCTCGCTTATAAATTAGCGTTTCAAAGGGCTGTAACCAAGCTAAAAGTGCATCACCACTTGGTTTATCAACAACATATTTTCGAATCAAAAACATCGCTGATTGTGCTGCTTTAAGCTCACAGATCAAGTGGTCGATTAAAATAATATCTAAATTTTCTGGTTTAATCGCTTCGTCAATCCAAGCTTGAGGTGTTTCACATTGAAGAAAGGACAGTATTGGTGCTAATAGAGAATCAGACGACACAATAAGAATATCTCAGCAATAATATAAAGGTGCAGCATTCTATCATAGCAATAAGGCGAAACAAGCAAGCTATTAGACTCACCGCTTGTTCGTGTTTGATAACAACCAATACATAGCAAATGCCTAGTTTGTAGTTATGCTGCTGAAGTGTCTAACCCTTGCAAGCGGCGAGACTCATAATAATCTTCAGCTAAAGCTGTCATTTTAAATTCAGCTTCAACTCCTGCTATACGTTCAACAGCTTTTTTAATTGATTGTAAATCAGTTCTGAAAAACTCTTTTCTCATATTTACTGCATTAACTCGTGAATGTGTAAATTCACGATGTAATGATGATTCTAATGCGGGCGCATCCTCAACATAAATCATAGCATGAACATCAAAGCTAAAAGGTACACTGGCATCACCTAACTCTTTAACTCTATCCATAGGTTCAAGACGGCGAGTTAAGCCAATTTTATAAATGTTATCACCAAAAGAACCTACATTGCTTATGACATACACATGACCTTTTCTGGTTTGTTCCGCCATGCTTTTAGCTCTTTCTTCTTTAGCTACTGCCTCGGCTAATTGTTGCTCTAAATCAGCAATACGCTGCTCTGCAATAATTCGCTCCTCATCAGATACTTTATTAAGTTCTTCTCGTGCTTTATTGAGCATGTCTCGGTACATCTTTTCTTCTTTTTCTGCTTGAAGAATAGCGCGTTCGTATTCTTTTATAGCTCTTTGTTCTTCTCTAATCTGCTCTTTAATAAGACGTTGCTCATCTTGTTCTTCTTGCTTTTTAAGTGTGTATTGATATTGAAGCTGACATTCTTCATATTTTAATTTTATATATTCAATATTAAAGCCACAATGAAGTGTTGCCGATGACTTTTCTAATGTATTGGCTAGCTTTTCAATACGCTCTAAAGTTCTTGAAAAACTACTAGGCCCAACTTTACCAATTAAGGTGTCACACTCAATGTTGAATGAATTCAACATAAGCTTAACTTGTCCCTCAAGAATTTTTTTATTGTATGCTTTATCTAATGAAATAACGGTTGTGCTTGGATAACTAACAGCATCTTTTATTTTAATTAGCTCTTTTTGCTTTTCACGTATCCTTTTTATTTCCTCTGAAAACCTAACAGATGTTTCGTGCAGGTATTCAGGCATATCAAAAAACCCATTTGTTACAAAATCATCTATCCGTGAATACAAATCAAGTTGCCCAATAAGTTCCTGAAGTTCAATACTTTTAGTTCTAGCTTCTTCACTTTTAATCTTTATATCCACGATTACAGTTTTTAATTGCTCTTCACTATCATTAACCTGAAGAGCCAAACTTTTAGCATTAGACCTTAATGTTTGTAGATCTTTTGTTGCAAGGTTTAATTTAGATAGCTCATCTTTAGCTTCTGTAATGACTACATTAATTTTTGATAGGCTAATTTCTGATGATTTTTGTAGGGAATTTGTTTCATTCTCTAATTCAGCAAGGGTTACTTTACTTTCAGTAATAGCATTATTCGTTTTACATAACGCCATTTCAGACTTTGAAATGGCTTCTTCTATTGATTTATAATTCGTTAATTGCCCATTAAATTTTTTCTTGGTAAGAAAATAAGTGAGAAAAACTAGTACAACAACAACAACAACAACTGTAGAGATCGCTAATATAATATTAATATCCATATACCTACCTTAATTCTGCATCTATAAATTGATTACGAAGATCCTTGCGTTCTTCACATCGTTCACTATAAGAGTCATTAGCTTGTTCAATAGCCCTCTTAAAATTTGCTTTTTTTGCCACTACATTGGCTTTTTGTTCTGCAATTTTTGCTTTTTCTCTTGCTGCTTGCGCTTTGTTTTCTGCTTTTATTCTGGCTGCTTGTTCTCGCTCTTGAGCTTTATATCTAGTAATTCGCTCTTTTTCTTGTTGGCGAAGCTGTTTTTCATATTCACGTTGATTTCTAGCTTGCTCTCTTTCTTGATGTTTACGCTGTCGTTCTGCTTCTCTGGCTGCTTTCTTCGCTGCTTTATCAATAGCTTTAGCAACTCCCATTACCAGTTTAAATCCACTACCCCTTGCCATATTAACTCCTTTTTTTAACCAAACTGAATTACCTCCTAAAATCAGGGCTTAACTCAAGTAACTTTTTCTTTCAGTCCGCCAGTATAAGCTTTCAAACTTACCTGCTTACTGTTGCCGCTCTGAATAACTCACTAGTTAAACTTTAAATTGTATACATATTCTTTACTCAGAAGTGATACTAAAGTGTGTGCTTGACCTTTAAATAGATCTTCCTTAGCTGGCTCTTCCTTAATAAATTTCAATTTAGTGACTCACTACATTATTAGACAAATGTACTTATAAAATTAATATACTTAAAAGACTGTACTTAATAAAGAGCTAACGTACTACTTATGAGAATAAATTGATTTTTAACAAAATGTTATGAGTCTTGTAGTTACTACTGAGAGGGGATAAAGAGAAAATTAAGGACGTTAAAGAAACAAAAATACTAACTTGCACACCTAGACATTCAACTCACAAATAGGGTGATCGATTAATATAATTGATAAATTTTCGGCTTTAATTGCTTCGTCAATCCACGCATCAGGTGTTTCACACTTTAGGAATGACATGATGGGGGCTAGTAATTCTTTGCTCGACATTGAAAAAACTCTTCACGATAACATTTAGGATTAGTTGAATTTTATCATAGGCATATTGTGAGGACTTTGATTATTTACAAAAAAGCTTAATGCTCCTAATTTCTATACCACTATTTCTGAGAAAATGTAGCAATTAGCAATAAAGTATAGCTTTCAGATACTTATTTGCATTATCAGAATAAGATTTAACTATTAAAAACAAAAAGTTAATTTGATGAAAGTAACCATAATAAGATTAAAACACAACAACTAACAAAATAAACTCTATCAAACTTGTAATCATACGACCAATAAGAAATGATAGTTAATATAAGAAAAATAAATATAATCAAGGAGTAACAATGTTAAAAATTAAAGAGTTGTCGAAAACATATGATAACGGCGTGCATGCACTTAACAACGTATCTTTAGATATTCCCAAAGGAATGTATGGACTATTAGGTCCTAATGGAGCGGGTAAGTCTTCATTGATGCGAACTATTTCAACGCTGCAAAGTGCAGACAGCGGTTCAATCACATTTGATGGTATTGATGTACTCGATGATCCACAAAGTTTGCGTCAACGCCTAGGCTACTTACCACAAGACTTTGGTGTCTATCCTCGTATTAGTGCCTATGACTTACTTGATCATATGGCGATATTAAAAGGTATTAGTAATAAAGCTGAGCGTAAAGAAGCTGTTGATGGTTTGTTAGCGCATACAAACTTATATCAGCATAAAAAAAAGGCCGTTAGTGGTTTTTCAGGGGGAATGAGACAGCGCTTTGGTATTGCCCAAGCCCTGTTAGGCGATCCTGACTTACTCGTTGTTGATGAGCCCACCGCAGGTTTAGATCCTGAAGAGCGAAACAGATTTCATAATTTATTAGTCAGTTTAGGTGAAGAAAAAGTCATTATCCTTTCTACACATATTGTTGATGATGTTTCTGAGTTATGTCCTAACATGGCGGTATTAGCATCAGGTCAAATATTACTTGAAGGCAACCCAATTGAACTAACAGAGAAACTTAACGGACAAATTTGGCGTAAAACCATGAGCCAGCAAGAAGCTATTGAAGTTGAAAAATCAATGCCGGTTATTTCAAAACGTTTATTTGCAGGACAAACTATTATCCACGTGATGGCTGAACAAGCACCATCTGGATTTGAAACAACCCCGGCAAATTTAGAAGATGTTTATTTTTCTACGCTTCACTCTCATCGTAACGCAACATAAGGAGCTTGCTATGTTAGCTAAAATGTTTATGTTTGAATGGCGTTACTTTATTCGTCAGCCATCTTTTTATGTCACCAGCTTGATTTTTTTCTTGCTGACCTTTTTTGCCACAGTAAGTGACAATGTGCAAATTGGTGGCGGTGGTAATGTACTCTATAACGGTCCTTTTTCAATCGCACAAACCCTTATCATTATGGGACTTTTTTCAATGTTTTTGGTGATCAATTTTGTTGCAAGTACAGCAACAAGAAATGATACGACAAAAATGTCTGAGCTCCTTTACAGTAAGCCTATAAACCCCATCAGCTACCAACTTGGTCGCTTTTTAGGTTCGTTTGCTATGGTAGCAACAATTTTTTCTTTTGTACCTTTAGGTATTTTCATTGGTACTACAATCGGCAGTTTAGCTGGTTGGGTTGACACTGAGCGCTTAGGTGATACCAATTTAACTTACTACCTAACCGCCTACTTTTATCTAGCCTTGCCGACGCTATTCGTATTGTCATGTATGTTCTATGCAGTCGCGATTCGCTTTAGAAGTATGATGGCGGTCTACCTTGTCGCTGTTGGTTTCTTTATTTTGTATACCGTTGCAGGGCAGTTATTTTCAGATCCTGAATACCGCACCATTGTTGCATTAGCTGACCCATTCGCCATCAACACTTTTAGCGAAGTCACTCGTTATTGGACAATGTATGATAAAAATAATACGACTGTTGAGCTTAGCGGGCTATTGTTACAAAACCGTATAGTATGGTTAGTCGCAAGTATTATTATTATGGCGGCATTTGGCGGCTTTACCCGCAAGGTAAAACTGACCAAAGACAAAGCTAATAAAAAAGAAAAGCAGGCGGTTGAGGATTACGGCGATCATATTCTAAATAACAGAGTAAACTTTAAAAGTCAGGGAGTTAAAACCGCGGCCCATTTACTTTTAAGGATTAAATTTGAAATTAAACAAGTAATTTTTAGTGCGCCATTTCTTGTCTTGGGTGCGTTTACAGTTTTTGCATTAGTGGCACCGTTAATTGACCCTAGAGAAATGTTTGGCACACCAAACTGGCCTATAACGCAAACCATGATTCAGTTAATTGCTGACGCAACAGGTTTACTAATGATGATAGTTTTAGCCTATTACAGTGCAGAAGTTGTATGGCGTGAGCGTGATTCAGGTATGGGCGATATTGTTGACTCTGCCCCAGTCAATAACATTACGTTTTGGCTATCAAAAATTATTGCAATTAGTTTAGTGCTTGCATTACTTTACGTCTTTGGTATTTCAGTCACTATTTTAAACCAACTAGCTCGTGGCTATGATAATTTCGAATTATCTCAATATATTATCCGACTCGGCTACGTTAATTTAATCCCACTGATGATGACCGCTGTACTTGCTTTCTTTTTGCAGGTCGTTAGCCCAAATAAGTATGTCGGCATGATGTTATTTGTTCTTTACATCATTTCAACTATTGTATTAAGTAACTTCGGTTTTAATCACAATATGTTCCAGTTTTCTGGTGCACCGCAAGTACTCTATTCTGACATTAATAAATATGGTGACTTTCTTGGCACACACTCATGGTATATGTTGTATTGGTTAGGAATGTCGATAATTTTATCGGTGTTAACTTATGCTTTATGGCATAGAGGCCCTGCTCAACCATTAAAAGTACGTATCAAAAATATTTCTTATTACCTTGGTAATTCTGGAAAATTTGCTCTGGTCATAGGCATAGCCTTATTTGTTGGTGCCGGTAGCTATATTCATTACAACACACGTGTATTAAACGAATTCGTTATTCAAGACGATTTGGAAGATCTTCGTTCAGATTACGAAAAAGCCTATGTTCAATACAAAAATGATGAAATCCCAACTATTATTAAAACCCATGCAAAAGTAGATATATACCCAAGCGAACGCCGTATTAATGCAACGGCAGATATTACTGTTATCAATAACAGTGATCAAGCTATCACTCGATTCCTAGTTTCCCAGCCACGATTCTCTGAAGATTGGCAAGTCATCATTGATGGTGGTGAAGTTAAAGAGTTTAATGATAAATACAACATTGCATGGTTCGAATTTGACTCGCCATTACAACCCGGAGAATCAAGAACAGGACAATTAAAAGTTCATAGAAAACATCAAGGTTTTACTGATGGCGGTAACGATCTCACCTTAGTTGAAAATGGTACTTTCATAGATAACTATGAACTGTTCCCTACTTTTGGTTACCGTGCTGACTGGCAAATAGCTGATAGACATGAACGTAGAAAACGTGATTTAGCACCGATTCAACGGGCTAATAAACTAGAAGAGTCAAAATTTTATAATGAAAGTTTCTTTGGCAAAGGTGTAGCGTTTATTGATTTTGAAGCCACTGTTTCAACCAGTGAAGACCAATTCGCAATTGCGCCGGGTTATATTCAAAGTGAAACAGTAGAAAATGGTCGCCGTACATTTCATTATAAAATGAATGCACCAATGGTTAACTATTATTCCTTCATGTCTGCACGTTTAGAAAAGAAAAGTGAGCGGTACAAAGGCATAGATATTGAAGTGTATTATCATAAAGATCACCACATGAATGTTGATCGTATGATTGAATCGGTTCGAGATTCAATTGATTACTTTACTGCACAATTTGGCCCTTATCAGCATAAACAAATGCGTATTATTGAATTCCCTGGTTATCGCTCATTTGCACAAAGTTTTGCTAATACAGTACCGTATTCTGAAAATATAGGCTTTATTACTGATTTACGAGATCCTGAAAATATTGATCCTGTTTATTATGTAACAGCCCATGAAGTTGCCCATCAATGGTGGGGTCATCAAGTAGGCGCTGCCAATGTGCAAGGTAGTGCTATTATTTCAGAAAGCTTATCGCAATATTCTGCCTTAATGGTGATGGAGAAAAAATACGGTCCAGAGAAAATTCGTAAGTTTTTAAAATATGAATTAGACCGTTATCTTCGAGGTCGCAGTGTCGAGATTATTGAAGAAATGCCGCTAATGCGCAGTGAAAATCAACAATATATTCACTATCGCAAAGGTTCGGTTGTCATGATGTCGCTAAAAGATAGAATGGGTGAGCAACGCTTAAATAAAGCCTTGGCTGACTTCCTAGCTAAATTTAAATATCAAAGCATGCCATACCCAACCACAATCGACTTAATGGCATTTATTAATCAAGAGAATAACGACAACGAAAAAGCCTTTGTAAGCAGTTTATTTGAACATATAACACTTTATGATCTTAAAACCTCTAATGTTGAAGCAACTGAGAGAGAAGATGGACAATTTGATATAACAATCACGGTAGACGCTTCGCTTAAAAGAGCTGACGGACAAGGTCTAGAAACCGAAGAAACGTTTTCTGACATGATTGACATTGGATTATTTAACGCAGATCCCGAAGATTTGTCTGCTGAAAATCTTGTTATCTATTTAGATAAACATCCAATTAAAACCGGTGAGAACATTATTAAGTTAGTGGTTAAGGAAAAACCTAAATATGTCGGGATTGACCCATTTGTAAAACTCATTGATAGAGACAGCGCTGATAATATTTATCGTCTGTAACGCTATTCTCTTAGCTAGATAAAAGTCACTTATGTGCCAGTGACTTTTATCTACGTTACAACCGTTATAGTTATATAAGGCTACTGCTTTTATCAAAAAACTTAATAATAATGGGTCAAAATTCTCATGGTATTAACAACTCAAGCTAGAAAGTTAAGCACTGCATGTTAATACCAATTACTTATCTTTATGTAGCTAAAACGTTAATTACCCTGTCGAGCGATAAAAGCTAATGAGTGCTGATTAAAAACATCGGGATTTTCAACATTGCACACGTGACCACATTTGCTAATGGTATGTAATAAACTATTTTTATGCTTTTGAACCATTTCTTTTACTGGCCCAAGAAACATGTGATCTTCTTTACCCATAATATAAAGAATAGGGATATCAATTTCTTTCTCTTTAAAGTGACGCATTAAAGGGTTCACGTCCATAGCCAACTTAAACCAACGAAGAAACTCTTTCTGACACAAACGTTTTGCTTCACGAACGAATAAAAGTCGAGATTCTTTGTGGCGTTTTCTCGGCATCATAATAAAAGCAAATAAACGATATAACCACATGTATGGTATACAATGCTTAAAGAAATTCCCGAGGTACACTAGGGTATTACTACGAGTGTTAAAACGCGTAATAGCGCCACCTAAAACCATACTTGATACGTATTCAGGGGCAATTTCAGCAATATTACGAATGATAATAGTGCCTAAAGAAATGCCAACAAAGTGCGCGCTAGCAATGTTGTTATGATCTAAAACATCAATAATATCTTCAGATACTTTGTTGAATGAATAATTACCATCAACAAAAGTTTTAACGAGATGCCCCGACTTCCCATGACCACGAAGATCGAGCAAAAGAACATTGTATTCTTTTTGATAGGCTCTTAGCTGACGAAACCATATTGCCGAGCTTCCACCAGCACCATGGACAAAAACAACCCATACTTTACTGGTTTTATGTGGAAAAATAGTATGAAAAAGAATTGATTTGCTCATTATTGCAAGCTACCTGACACTTAGTTATTCAACCCGAAAGCCGGTTAGTATAACCAAGTTAAAAAAAAATCTCTTATTAAGTTATCACTCTCCTTGCAATTTCCTCTGCTATTTTTTGATTAGCACGTCAAAGTCGTTATTGCGTATACGGTTTCAGCGACATTCATATTCATTTAAATAAATATCCCGTCCAAGCAGATAATTGAGTAACCTTTTGCTAACATACCGCTAACAGCTGGCTAGGCTCTTTATTTTAATGGTGAACCAGTTTGATTATTTGCCTTTTAAAGACATTAAAAATGTCCACATTTAAAGACCTTTCCTCAAATTTATTACTGGTTAACTGATGATTACTGACATAAATAAGAATAAACATTTTTCCGATGATTTATTAAAAAATAGAACAGCCCAAGACTTACGCGATGAATTATCTCCAGACAGGAAAAGTGCCTATTCAAGATTTCCCAATGGCAGTGATTGCACTTTAGACGCAGTTAATAAACGCTGGCAACACTTAGAGAAGAATAATGCCAAGAACATTAGTCATGCTTCAAACTTATATGAAGGTGAAGATTTAACGGTTTACGCTTCTAATATTGAAAATTGTATTGGAACGGTCAAAATGCCCGTTGGCATTGCAGGCCCAATAAGAGTTCGCGGTACTTATGCTCAGGGCGATTTTTTATTACCAATGGCAACAACAGAAGCAGCGCTTGTGGCTAGTTATCACCGTGGTTCAGCATTAATATCAAAGGCTGGTGGCTGCTCTGCTATGTTAATGGCCGAAGGCGTTACTCGTTCACCTGGTTTCGCTTTTAAAACTATCGCCGATTTAGCCACTTTTTCTCATTGGGTTTTACTTAATAAAGATACGCTTAGCGAAACAGCTAAAAAAACCAGTAACTATTGTCGTTTAATTGACATTCGTATTGCTGCAGAAGGGAACAATCTCTATTTATTATGCGACTTCACCACTGGTGATGCTGCTGGTCAGAATATGGTAACTATCGCGACCCAAGCGATGTGCGAGTATATAATCACCAATACGCCTGTACAGCCTAAGTATTGGTTTGTTGAAGCGAATTGTTCAGGTGATAAAAAATCTACAGCACAGTCTTATAGCAGTGTGCGTGGCAAAAAAGTTTCAGTAGAAATTTATATCCCAGCAAAATTAGTTAAACGTTTTTTACATACCACACCAAAACGTATGGTTGATTGTTGGCAAATGTCGGCAATCGGTGGCGTTATTAGTGGCACTATGGGGGTACAAGGACATTATGCTAATAGTTTAGCCGCTATGTTTATAGCCTGTGGCCAAGATGCAGCTTGTGTTGCCGAAGCTGCTGTCGGTATTACTCGTTTTGAAGTTTGCGAAGATGGCTCATTATACTGCGCTGTTACTTTACCTAACTTGATTGTTGGAACTGTTGGCGGAGGCACTAAACTGCCAAGTCAACAAGCTTGTTTAGAAATGATGAATTTACCTGAAGAAAATCAGGCGCGATCATTTGCAGAAGTTTGTGCTGCCGCCGCCCTTGCAGGTGAGATATCAATCATTGGTTCAATGTCTGCCGGTGACTTTACAACGGCCCACAAAAGTTTAGCTCGTGATAGATAATTAGCACTAACTGATAAATCACTTAACGTTAGCATGATTCAATAATCGCTAATCTAAATTACCTTAATTTAACGTGGCACTATAAATACTAGCGCCACTTTTTAATTTAACTGTTGGCTTTTATTGCTGAATCAATAAGCTTATAAATAACGTTAAAGCCAATCTCCCGTGGCCTGTATCGGGCTTGGGTCACTACCATTTGAAACCCACACCACCAATGCTTTTTTCTTTGCGTTAAATTTATCTACATTTGGTAGTGCTAATTTTGCTGTAAATGAGTTGCTTTCCTGCTGCATAGCTTGCGCTTTATAACCTATAACGACAAAATCATGCGGCAATTGCTTCCCCCTATTTTCGCCTCGTGAAACCAATGTCTGTTGATCAAAAGCTAAAATTGTTAGGTGTACGCGCCCTCTCGTCGCGATCCCAGCTATCGCATCAAATTTAATATCCACAATACTCAATTCTTCACCCTGACTTTTGTCAAGGTTAACGGTTAGCTTGCCAACTTTTCTATCATTATTTATCGGTAATGTTTTTCCTGTAAACCAACCACTCCACCCCTTACCATTAACAATGAAACCGGGTGTAGCAACAGTTCTAGCATGCCCTAAAGAATTATAAAGTCGTTGACGTTTAGTAAATTTGGCCTTGGCATAGGGATCTTTCCAGCCTAAGTAATCCCAATAATCAACATGAAAGTTAATCGGTATGAATGAAGTAAATAAGTCAGGAGAATTGGTAAACTGAGCTAACCAGCGCTCTGCAGGCGGGCAACTACTGCAGCCCTGCGAGCTATACACTTCAACTAAGTTAACTTGGTGTTCCGGACTAATAATAGTTTTCGCACTTGTAAGCGAAGAATATAGGGAAATTAAGATGATAAAACCAAAAAACTTGTAATTCATTAAGCCGTCTCTTTGAGGATATAAATAAAAAGAGTCATTTAGCTGAAATAAAATTTCATCATTTGCTAATATAGTTAGTCCAGTTAGATACTTTTGGGACAGTAAGAGTACATATTATGAGTAAAAAAACTGACGCCAAAGCCTTAACAGATAAACACCATGCGCTTGTCCACAGTGAACAAAAAACAGTTATTTCTCATGTTCAACGTGAAGTTGATGAATGGTTTCTTAATACCATTATGATTAAAGGTGTTGATGTACCTTTTAAATATCGCCGCAAAAAACTCTATAAATCACTCCAAAACCAGCAAGTGAACATTACCTATTACCCAACAAACGAAACTGTTGCTGGCTTTGAAATTGAAATCATGAAAATAGTTCGTATTAAAGTATGTTGATCACATTTTAGCGCAATAAACGTCATATCAGACTGATAGACGTCTAAAAAAAGACTATTTTCGCTGAATTATCAAACAAGTCTTGACGAATCCCTCGCCATCTTACATAAATATAATATCAACAATAAAAACTAGAAAATGTTGGTTGAACGCAAGGTAGCAGAATTTTTCATATATCTGCATTATTTTTGGGGACAGAGAGAGGTATATATCATGATTTTAAATCATATCTGGGGGCTTTATACTGCACCTAAAAAAGAATGGCAAACCATCGAGAAGCGTCACGAGAGTTTAATGTATTCAATGGTGCATATACTAACTATTGCACTGATCCCTGCCATTTGTGGTTATTACGCAGCAGCACATATCGGTTGGACAATTGGTGCAGGCGATCCAATAAAACTGACAGAATCTAACGCATTATTTATGTCAGTTGCAATGTATGCGGGGTTAATTTTTGGTGTATTTGCTTTAGCAGCCCTTATTCAGTGGATGGCAAAAACATTTGATTCAACACCCGACTTCACACAGTCATTAGAATTAGCCGCATATGCAGCCACGCCATTATTAATGGTTGGACTAACAGCTTTATTTCCAGTGCTTTGGTTTGTTGCACTAGCTGGTTTAGCCGCACTAAGTTACTCGGTATATTTACTGTATTCTGGCGTACCAATTATGATGAATATTCCTGAAGAGAAAGGCTTTATCTACTCAAGCTCAGTAGTAACTTGTGGCTTAGTATTGATTGTTGCGCTAATGGCAGCAAGTGCGATTGTATTTAGCTCAGGTTTAGGTGTTGAATACGTTAGCTAGGTAATATTTATTAATGACTGATGACGATAAATCTAAGCTCTTTCACATTTATGTAATTGCGCTAAAGCATTTATCTCGGACATAAAAAAGCCCGCATTTCAGCGGGCTTTTTATATTATTTTTCAAATCGTTGTAAATTAACTCACGATGAACTAGTTATTCTTCGCCTTCATTATGCATATCAAGAATCGAGTCAGCATTTTTATCAGACTTATCCTTGGTTTCGTTATTACGCATAGCATCTAGTCTTTCTAAGTAACTTTGATCTATATCTTTCGTTACGTATTGACCATTAAATACTGAGGTTTCAAATTCTGTAATATCAGGGTTTGCCGTTGAAACTGCAGACACTAAATCATCTAATGTTTGGTAGATTAGTTTATCAGCACCAATTAGCTGACAAATATCATCAAGTTCACGACCATGAGCAATTAACTCATTTGCACTTGGCATATCAATACCATAAACATTTGGAAAACGTATTTCCGGTGCGGCAGAAGCAAAATATACTTTCTTAGCGCCAGCAGCACGAGCCATTTCGATAATTTGACCTGAAGTGGTTCCACGTACGATAGAGTCATCAACAAGCAGTACATTTTTACCAACAAACTCTGCCGCGATAGCGTTCAACTTACGACGTACAGACTTCTTACGTTGTTCTTGGCCCGGCATAATAAACGTACGGCCAATGTAGCGGTTTTTAACAAAACCCTGACGGTAAGGAATATTTAAATGGCGAGCAATCTCAAGCGCTGTGTCACATGATGTTTCTGGGATTGGAATAACAACATCAATATCGACATCTTCCCAGTCTTTAGCAATTTTATCACCAAGTTTTTTACCCATTTCAACGCGTGAGCCATACACCGAAATTTTATCGATAGTAGAGTCAGGGCGAGCAAAATATACGTATTCGAAAACACATGGGTGGAAAGTTGGATTTTCAGCACATTGTTGGCTATGTATTTGGCCTGATTCAGTAAAGAAAATAGCTTCACCTGGCGCAACGTCACGAACAAATTCGAATTCATTAGCATCAAGTGCTACTGATTCCGATGCAACCATATATTCAACGCCAGATTCAGTTTCACGCTTACCAAACACTAATGGACGAATGCCGTTAGGATCACGAAACGCCACCATGCCATAACCGATAATTAAGGCAACAGTTGCATAAGCACCACGAATACGTTTATGAACATTACTTACCGCGGTAAATATATCGCTTGGCGCAAGTGAGTGTTGATCAGAATTTTGTAGCTCATGACCTAGAATATTAAGTAATAATTCTGAATCAGACGTAGTGTTAACATGACGACGTGCTTCAGTATTTAGCCAAACTTTTAATTCTTCCGCGTTAGTTAAGTTACCATTATGCGCTAAAGAAATACCATAAGGTGAGTTAGCGTAAAACGGTTGTGCTTCAGAAGAACTAGACGTTCCAGCTGTAGGGTAACGAATATGCCCAATACCCATATCGCCTTGTAAACGCAACATATGGCGAGTATGAAAAACATCTTTCACTAAGCCATTGCCTTTACGCAATCTAAATGTATTATCGTGAATAGTCACGATACCTGCTGCATCTTGGCCACGATGCTGAAGCACCGTTAACCCATCATATAACGCTTGACCAACTGGTGTTTTACCAACAATGCCGACAATACCACACATGAACTTACTCTCCGACGAATTAAGTTTAAGCTAAGAAACTTGATGATTGTTTGAGATACTCAAAAAACCATTCAACTATTAATGTAAATTCTGGAACCAATTGAGAACTCTGCCACCATGCACTTGTTGATGCGGGGGTAAATGCATCCATAAAAAATAGTACTGCGGCACAAACCAAAACTCCACGTAAAGCGCCAAACACGACTCCTAACACTCTATCGGTGCCAGATAATCCAGTTCGACTAACGAGTTGGCCAATAATGTAGTTTACCAAAGCACCTAAAATTAAGGTGGTGATAAAAAGTATTGAAATAGATGCTGCATTGCGCAAGAGTTGGTCTGAAATATTAGTGAGGAAAGTCGACAAATTGACATAAAAGCTACTAGCGACGAAAAAGGCACTGATCCAAACAATTAAGGACACTGCTTCCTTAACAAAACCACGCACCAAACTAATTAAAGCCGAAATGCCAATAACAGCCAAAATGGCATAATCTATCCAAACCATAAATCGAATATTCTCATTGATTAGAGGCGCGCATTCTACCAGAAGGCTGGTAGAATTTGCTAATATTTTCGTTATTTAGTCGGCGTAAAACGGGCAACTTTTCCTTGCACATTGGTCAATTTTTTCAACCCTGGAAGCTTTTTTTCCAACGATGACTTTATCAGTTCAGGTCCAACAAAAACCTTGGTCAACTTGCCATTTTTAGTCTTAATAGGTTTAGTAAAAGCGGTATAGCCATTGCTTTTTAACTTATTGACCAAATCGTCAACATTGTTCTGATGCCTAAAACTGCCTAACTGAATTGCCCAAGCTTGCTTAGGAACCGCTTTACTTGGCAACTTTTTAATTTCTTTTGGCTGTGTTTTTTCAATTACTGTTTTCTTTTTTGCTGTTGAAAAATCAGACTCTTTCACTAACGTGCTAACCGCGACACCTTTTTCTTTCAATAGCTTTGAGGTATCTATACTACTTGTTTCATCGAGCGCTGTTTCATTAGAAATTTTTTCTTGTGGCAATTTTGTTAATTTTTCTTTTGGAAAAGCTTTATTTGCCACCGGAAAATCTACTTCAGGAGCTGTAGGTATAGTTTCAAAGTTATCTTGATAAGTTTTTTTATCACCATCAAGGATGTCGGGTAAAACGATAATCGCGACGGCGGCAACAATAATAGTACCCACTAATCGGTTTTGAAACGGTGTAGACAAGCTAGACTCCAAGTTTTGCTAAGTTAACCTAAGTTATACTAATAAACGTCTTATTTCGGCAACGGTATAAAAAGATCCAAAAACAAGAACGAGATCAGTTGCTTTTGCATTTTGTTTTGCCATTCTAAATGCCTGAGAGACATTGTCAAAGCAATTCATCTTAGCTGTGTCTAAATCCCCATACTCTGCAATTTTTTTTGCTGCACAGCCTCGAGGTACATCAAGCGTTCCAATATACCATTCGTCAACTGCAGGTATTAACGGTGCTAAGGTATTAGTAATATCTTTATCTGATAACATACCAATGACTGCATAAATATTGTCATAGGTCGTTTTTTGCAGTTGTGAAGCCAAATGCCTAGCTGCTTGCGGGTTATGACCAACATCTAAAATAATATCACAATCACTAGTGAATTTTTCCATTCGACCAGGAACTTTAGTTTGCGCAATAATTTGGTTAATAAAGTCACTAGTTAAACTAAACGCTAGATCATCAGCTAACAAATTCAACACCATAATGGCAGTAGCAACATTGTCTTGTGGAACATGACATGAAATAAGCTCAGAAAATTCATCTTCTCCGTATTGCCATTGCCACAAGTCACTATCTGATTTTTTAACGGTAAAGTTTTGCGCTCTTATGTAAGAAACGGCGCCAATATCATTTGCATGCCTAGCTAAAGATTTAGGAGGATTAGTATCACCAATAACCGCAGGTACATTTGCTCTCATAATACCAGCTTTTTCAAAACCTATCGCTTCACGCGTTGTGCCTAGAAACGCTTGATGGTCTAAATCGATAGTGGTGACAACAGCAATATCAGCATCAATAATATTAGTGGCATCTAATCGACCGCCCAACCCCACTTCAAGAATAATTACATCAGGCTGTTCACGCATTAGAATAAGGAAGGCAGCTAAGGTAGTGTATTCGTAATAAGTTAACGTAATATCGCCACGAGCTGCTTCTATCTGCTCAAAAGCTGCTACTAATGAATCATCATCGATATCAACACGGTTAATACGCAAGCGCTCGTTAAAGCGTTCAATATGAGGCGAGGAGTACACTGCACAGGTTTTATGTTGCGCTAGTAAGGCATTTTCTAAAAATGCACAAGTTGTGCCCTTACCGTTTGTACCTGCAACAGTAATAACTTTAGAATGTTGAAATGAAACATTCAGACTTTCAGCCACTTTAGCAATACGCTGCAAGCCTAAATCTATTTCAACGTTGTGGATACTTTCTAAATAAGAAAGCCACTCAGTAAGGTTTCGCTTCACTGAATGGCTTTGAGTAATTTTTGACATGAATTTACCGTTATGAAGCTGGGCTGTCTTGCCCCATGAACTTGGCAAGCATACGTGCCAATGTACTGCGCATTTCGCGGCGATCAACAATCAGATCGATTGCGCCTTTTTCTTTTAAGAATTCACTGCGTTGAAAGCCTTCAGGTAATTTCTCACGTACTGTTTGTTCAATTACACGTGGACCAGCAAAACCAATTAATGCTTTAGGCTCTGCAACGTTAATATCCCCTAACATTGCAAGACTTGCTGAAACACCACCCATAGTAGGATCGGTCAGTACTGAAACGTAAGGAAGTCCTTTTTCGCTCATTTTAGCTAATGCCGCACTGGTTTTTGCCATTTGCATTAGTGAGAACAATGCTTCTTGCATTCTCGCGCCGCCACTTGCTGAAAAACAAACGAAAGGTACGTTATGCTCTAAACAATATTCTACGCCTTTAACAAAACGAGCACCAACGACTGATGCCATAGAGCCACCTAAGAATGAAAACTCAAATGCTGCAGCAACAATTGGCATACCATGTAGCTCGCCTTTCATAACAACTAAAGCATCTTTTTCACCGGTGTTCTTTTGTGCCGCTGAAATTCTGTCTTTGTATCGCTTTGAATCTTTAAACTTAAGAATATCTTGCGCTTCGAATTCTTCACCAAGCTCAACACGCTCACCTTGGTCAAGGAAACCATCAATACGCTTGCGCGCAGAAATACGCATGTGATGATCACATTTAGGGCAAACCGACATTTGTCGATCTAACTCAACTTTATATAGAACCGCGTTACAGCTAGTACACTTACTCCATACACCTTCAGGAATATTTCGTTTCTGTGTTGACTTTGCTTTCGGGAGAATTTTTTCAATCCAGCTCATAATATATTTTTGCCTATGCACGAAAAATTTAATAATTGTTTAAAATACAACCACTAAATATAAAAATTTTGCTAATTATCACTATAACGATGAATTAGACCATAGTTTGCCTACACAATTATAGGAAAAACTGGTCTGTTTACTTGTTTTTCATTGATTATAATAAAAACAACGGCCCTGGGCTACGCTTTGGAATACTAAATTCTTCTGGGTAATCCACATCGACAAAATATAATCCCGCTGATGGCGCAGTCATTCCTGCAACACATCGGTTTTTTGCTTCAAGTACTTCTTTAAGCCAACTTACTGGCTCTAACTCCTGGCCTATTCTCATTAAACTACCAGCGATATTTCGCACCATATGGTGTAAAAATGCATTGCCCTTAACATCGATAATAATAAATTCACCTTGGCGGGAAACATTACAGTGCAGTAAGGTGCGAATTGGTGAGTGCGATTGACAGTGAACCGTTCTAAACGATGTAAAATCATGACGGCCAATTAAATACTGTGCAGCCTGATGCATTAAATTTTCATTCAATGGGTAGTGGCAAAAGCTAATACCTGAACTTAAAATGGCTGAACGTAAACGACTATTATTAATAATATAACGATAGCGTCTGGCAGTAGCACTGAACCTTGCATGAAAGTCTTCATTAACTTCTTTTACCCATGAAACCGCAATGTCTTGAGGTAGATTGGTGTTAACCCCTAATGTCCAAGCAACGTCTTTTCGCACTTTATCAGTGTCAAAGTGAACCACTTGATTGGTAGCATTAACCCCTGTGTCTGTTCGACCAGCACAAATAACTTCAATGGGTTCATTGGCTATTTTTGATAGAGCCTTCTCTAGTTTCTCTTGTACACTGACCGCATTTTTCTGTCTTTGCCAACCATGGTATCTGCTACCATCGTATTCTATACCTAAAGCGTAACGCATTTCTTTCTCCACAGCTAAGGCTGCGCATTATCCATGATTTTAACGGTTTTTACCAAGCCACTATTTAATAATGAGTGAAAGTAATGCTAAATACATCACCTAATAGTTGTATGGCGATCTATTACATTAATCAATAAGGGCACTTTAATACCATGAAACCATGCTCTTAGATCGAATTAAGTTATAAAGGTAATGTATGGGACAATTTTTAAGATGGCTATGAAAGGCCATGTGATCGCGTCATTGCCTACATGGATATAGGTACTTAACTTTTGTCGGGAACAAAAAAGTTGACCGTTCATCGACTCATATGGACATACTAAAGCCTTGAAAGACAGGATAACTAAGAAAGGCCTGAACATGGACGCTCTTTCACATCCATGTGATCGCGTCATTGCCTACATGGATGTAGGTACTTAACTTTTGTCGGGAACAAAAAAGTTGACCGTTCGTCCTGAACATAAAAAGGCTGCAAAATTGCAGCCTTTATCAATAATATATTAATTTGTACTTACAGGTTATCTAATAACTGTTGAGCATCAAATTGTTGTTGTGCATCACCTTGACTTACCACATCTTGTAAAATAACTTCAGCGTTTTCATTATCGCCAATTTCAATATAGACCTTAGCTAAATCTAGCTTGGCAGCCATACCATTATCATCATCAAGATCGTCTTCTGTAATATTTCCGGCAAACTCAGGAAACTCACCAAGCCCTACATCAATATTCATTTTTTCATAGGGCTCTGTTGGCTTGCCATCTAATAAACTATCAGACAACAGAGAGTCAACAGAAATAAAGTCTTCAGCGGTATCATCTTGTTGATCATTTTTAGTAGTATAGCTTTCAGACTCTATATCAAAATCATCACCAATATCAAAATTATCACTCAATTCAAATTCATCATTTGATGAGCTACTATTTTCTTCTTCTATATTAGCTAATAAGTCATCAAAGTCTAAATTATCTAGCTCTTTGATATCCCCCGCAACAACTGCGGTATCATTGTTTTTGACATCCGTATTTGTCTGACCATCGTCTGCAAGCAAATCTGCAAGCACATTACTGTCTGTGAAATCTGGTGATAACTCGACCATGCTATCAACGTCTTTTTCGTCATTCAAAAGTTGTGATAGTGTCGATTCATCAAAATCAGCAGATAACTCTTGCAAGGTCTCATCATCAATAAATTGCGATGACGCCACTGCTGGGTTTTCTGATGGTTGTTCAGAATCAGCTAAGTTGGTATCTAAAAGATCATCACCAATATCTAATGGCACTTCATTATCGGCAGTAGCAGACTGATTCACTTCATCAATGAGGGCGTCAATATCAAAATCATCAGATATCCCATCAAGAGCATCATCAATATTGGTTTCAACCTCAGCCGACACAGCTTCGCTTACTAAATCATCACTATCAGAGTTTTTATCATCAGCTTCTTCTTCAACAATGTCAGCAAGTAAATCACTAAAATCAGCTTCAATAAAGGACTGTACATATTCATCCGAAAAATTATTTATCAGCGCTAAATTTTCATCTTCTTTAGCATCTTCATCTATAGGTTTATTGACTGCATCAGCTTTTTCGTTATCTACCACACTTGCGGCTGCTGGCGTATCCACGCTCATAGAATCAAGTAGAGCATCAATATCATCAGGGTCTGAGACTTCCTGATTCATATCTTCAGCACTTTCTGTATTTGTTGCCGTTTCATCAACTACTGGCGTATCCAAGCCCATAGAATCAAGCAAAGCATCTATATCATCAGGGTCTGAAATTTCCTGACTCATACTTTCTGCGCTGTCTGTATTTGCTGCCGTTTCATCAACTACTGGCGTATCCATGCCCATAGAGTCGAGTAAAGCATCAATATCATCAGGATCTGAAATTTCCTGACTCATATCTTCAGCACTTTCTTTATTTGCAACCGTTTCATCAACTACTGGCGTATCCATGCCCATAGAGTCGAGTAAAGCATCAAT